>ENA-ORXM01000138-ORXM01000138.1-marine-metagenome-genome-assembly--contig:-NODE-138-length-140050-cov-6.577218_pt1 | contig 140050 bp, 119 predicted proteins | sample MGYA00237867_ERZ511480 | MGnify/ENA primary metagenome ERZ511480 (study PRJEB26309, sample SAMN06266103) | marine metagenome | isolation source: Algal blade | place: United Kingdom:Sidmouth, United...
TTTGATGTACAGATTGATCGGACTTTGCATGGAAATACCCGCCGTGAAACTCTAGGAGTCGATTTTTTCGAGTCAGCAGAATACAAAGTTATTGGCGAACTCGCGGCCAAATTGAACGGTCTGATCTCTCAAGATGGCATCATCTTACGAGGCGAAAAGACAAAAGAAGTTGTCAATTTCGCAGAGGCAGTTGAATGGCTGATGAGTGAGACTAAACGCGGACTGTCGATACAGCGTTACAAAGGTTTGGGCGAGATGAATGCCGAACAGTTGTGGGAAACCACGATGGATCAGGGGAGCCGTCGATTGTTGAACGTGCGCATCGAAGACGCTGTTGCGGCGGACGAAGTGTTTACAACTTTGATGGGTGATCAAGTTGAACCACGTCGAGAATTTATCGAAACGAACGCCCTGCAAGTTAGCAACTTAGACGTCTAGTCTTCGTTAGTCGCTTTACTGCTTGGCGAATTCTTCGTCGAGCAGTACAACACTTCAAAACTTAAATTGAGGTTTTCACCTCAAGTCCATTTTAGGAAGATCAGAATGTCTAATCCTATTCGCCGTTTACCAGAGTTTTCAGCGATTGAACCCTCAACTTTGTGTCAAACATTAGAGTCGATGATTCAAAAGTTACAGAGTCAACTCGACGATTTGGTGACAATACAATCGCCGACTTGGGAGAGCTTTGTTGAACCTCTAGGTGAATACATGGACGTTCTAGGTCGGTTTTGGTCACCTGCGAGTCACCTCAATTCGGTGATGAACACCGACGCTCTGAGAGACGCTTACAATGATGGTTTACAGATTCTTCAAAGTTTTTATACAGACCTAGGCCAAAACACCGCGCTGTATAACCAATATCTGAAGATGCAAGAACCAGAGTTGTATAAAACTCTTAATGCTGAGCAGAAAATGGTGATCGACCAAGCTGTACGGGATTTCAAACTTTCCGGAGTTGGTCTGAAAGGCGAGGAAAAAACGCGCTACAAAGAGATCAGCCTGCGTCAGTCAGAATTAGGCAGCAAATTCCAAGATAACGTCTTGGACGCTACCAAAGCCTGGGAAGTGCATATCAATGATGAGCAAGAGTTAGCCGGTCTACCTGGACATAGCAAAGCGATGTTAGCCCAGGCCGCAAAGGCGAAAAATTTAGACGGCTGGCTGGTTACGTTGGAACAACCGGCATACATAGCGGTGATGACCTACGCTGATGATCGCGCGTTGCGTAAAAAAACGTATTCAGCCTATTCGACCAGAGCTTCCGATCAAGGTCCTAATGCCGAGACTTGGGATAACACTTCTGTTATTGACGAAATATTGGCTCTGCGCCATGAAAAGGCAAACCTTCTAGGTTTTGAAACCTTTGCTCAATTATCACTGGCCACTAAAATGGCTGAGAGCCCTAAACAAGTCACCGATTTTTTGCGTGAATTAGCGACAAAAAGTAAACCCATGGCAGAGATTGAACTCAAAGAGCTTCAGCAATTTGCCGCAGGCCAGGGTTTAGAAGATGAATTGCAAGCATGGGACACAGGCTACTATGCCGAGAAGCTGCGCGAACAAAAACACGATTTCAGCAGCGAAGAACTAAAGCCATATTTCCCCGCAGGTCGAGCGGTGGATGGATTGTTCTCCGTCGCAGGGAAATTGTTTGGAATTAAAATCGAAAAAGTCGAAGATGCCAAAACCTACCACGATGATGTAGATCTATTTCGCATCATTGATTCAGAAGGAGCAGAACAAGGCCTGTTCTATCTGGATATGTACGCACGAGCAAACAAACGCTCAGGAGCTTGGATGGCGGGTTGCGTTGATCGCAATCGCACAGCAGAAGAAACACAGCTACCAGTTGCGTTTCTCGTGTGCAACCTAACGCCACCTATCGGCGAAGAGGATGCGCTTTTTAATCACGAAGAAGTTGTAACTTTGTTTCATGAGTTTGGGCACGGTCTGCACCACATGCTTACACGTGTCGACGCCAGTGCAGTCTCAGGTATCAACGGGGTAGAGTGGGACGCGGTTGAATTACCGTCGCAGTTCATGGAAAACTGGTGTTGGCAGCGAGAGTCTCTAGATTTCATTGCAGCACACCATAAAACAGGTGATTTGATACCTGAAGATCTGCTTACTCGAGCTCAGGCGGCGCGTAACTTTGGTGCAGGCATGATGATGGTACGTCAGTTAGAGTTCAGCCTGTTTGATATCAACATCCACAATACAAAGTCACCAGTCGACGTACAGGCCGAACTAGACGCGGTAAGAGCAGAAGTCTCCGTATTGAAGCCACCGCGAGAAAATCGATTTCAGAACGGGTTTTCACATATTTTTGCGGGTGGTTACGGCGCGGGTTACTTTAGCTACAAATGGGCCGAAGTTTTGTCAGCGGACGCTTTTTCTCGCTTCGAAGAAGAAGGCATTTTCTCTGCTGAAGCAGGTGCTGCTTTTAAACAGTCTGTGCTCGAGAAAGGCGGCTCAAGGCCAGCCATGGAAAGTTTTGTAGAGTTTCGTGGTCGCGAGCCAGAAATAGATGCCTTGCTACGCCACAATGGTTTGGCCGCCTAGCGAATATTTGTTGCTCGACTGCCTACGGGCTTTAGTCTGGCCAAGCACCTTAGCTCTTAAGGTGTTTTTTAACAAAGCACCAATGCCAAGCAAGCCCCCTTTCGTAGACACCTGTAGGCTAGTTCATGAAATACCGAGACCTTCGAGACTTTATCCAGCGCTTGGAAGATATCGGTGAACTAAAAAGAATCAGTACACCGGTTGATCCTAACTTGGAAATGACAGAGATTTGCGATCGCGTATTACGCAAGGGCGGCCCAGCAATACTCTTTGAAAACCCAATAGGCTCTGATGTACCCGTGTTGGCTAACTTGTTTGGCACCCCAAAGAGGGTAGCATTGGGCATGGGGGAAGACTCGGTAGAAGCGCTTAGGGAAGTAGGTAAACTGCTCGCTTTTCTCAAAGAACCAGAACCACCTAAGGGTCTCAAAGATGCTTGGCAGAGCATGCCTGTATTTAAAAAAGTTTTGGACATGGCGCCTAAACTTGAGAAAAAAGCAGCCTGCCAAGAAGTGCAATTCACCGGCGATGAAATAGATCTCTCACGATACCCAGTTCAAACGTGTTGGCCAAGGGATGCTGGTCCGTTGATTACTTGGGGTTTAGTGGTTACTCGAGGCCCTGAGAAGTCGCGGCAAAATCTCGGAATTTATCGCAACCAAGTTATCGCACCGAACAAAAGCATCATGCGCTGGCTTACACACCGTGGAGGTGCTTTAGACTACGCTGATTGGCAGCGAGAGCACCCAGGCGAGCCGTTCCCAGTTGCGATAGTGTTGGGTGCAGACCCAGCTACAATACTCGGTGCGGTGACGCCAGTGCCCGATAGCTTATCTGAATACGCATTTGCTGGTTTGCTGCGGGGAGAGCGCACGCGCTTAGTAAAATGCATCGACTCCGATTTGCAAGTGCCAGCCTCAGCAGAGATAGTACTGGAAGGTGTTTTGACACCTGGTGAAGAGGCAGATGAGGGTCCCTTTGGGGATCACACTGGGTACTATAACGAAGTGGACCGCTTTCCGGTGTTCACTGTCAATCGCATCACGCAACGTCAACAACCTATATATCACAGCACTTATACGGGTCGTCCTCCCGATGAACCGGCGATACTCGGGGTTGCATTAAATGAAGTTTTTGTACCTATCTTGCAAAAACAATTTCCAGAGATAGTAGACTTTTATTTACCACCTGAAGGCTGCTCATACCGCATGGCGGTTGTCAGTATGAAAAAAGCCTATGCTGGACATGCCAAGCGCGTCATGATGGGTGTGTGGTCTTATCTGCGGCAATTCATGTACACCAAGTTTGTCATCGTTGTTGATGACGATGTTAATGTGCGCAACTGGGAAGACGTGATTTGGGCGCTGACTACGCGTGTTGACCCGAGCCGGGACACCACACTGGTAGAAAATACGCCGATCGATTATTTAGATTTTGCTTCACCAGTTTCGGGGCTCGGCTCCAAAATGGGCATAGATGCGACAAACAAGTGGCCGGGTGAAACAACACGAGAATGGGGCGAACCAATCACCATGAGCGACGAAGTGAAAAAGCGCGTTGACGACATGTGGTCAGAATTAAAGCTCTAGGGAAGGCTTCATCGTCTTCTGAGATAAGCGGCTTCTGTTTGCCACATGATCTGAGTGATCACTAGGTCATCGAGAGTGGGTATTTTGATTAGGAACTTGAACAAGTGTGTAAAAAGATGCCACCGAGTGCGGCATCTTGTGGTATCAATTACTGATTGAGCGCTAAGCTCAAACCATGCTCTAAATGGTTACGTGCAGCTTCTGCATCACCTTTGTTCTGCGCTATTTGCGCCAACGCATGCTGAATAGATGCGTTATCACCAAGTTTAGCGGCTTGCTCTAAGTAGCTATGCGCCTTGCCCCAGAGCTCTTGGCGTACGCTTATTTGACCGGCAGCAGCCAACAGATCAGCGTTTTCACCGTGCGTTTCAATCCACTTTTGCAATTGCGCAACTTGTTGTTCTGCGTTGCCACCGTCTACGGCACCATAAGCGGAAACCAAAGACGGTTCCCAGTCTTGCTCCAGTGCTGTGCGCAAGGTAATTTCAGCTGCTTCACCTTTGCCTGCTGATTGCAAACGTTTGGCGTAAGAAGCTAATAAAGCCGTTTGTTTACGAGCTTCGGGGGTGAGGCTCTTCCAGCTAGACTCTAGTTGCTTGTCGTCAGCGGCAGTGATAATGGCTGCACCAGCATTTGATTCTAAATCAACGATTTGTTGCTCGGTCAGTGATGAGTGCTTGCGCAGCTCTGGAAGCATACCGTTGAGTTCTTCCCAGTTACCCGTTGCAGCAAGGGATTTAGCTAGCAGAGCTAGGGCACGAGGGTTACGCGCTTGTGTTTTGATAAGCGAGCGCGATGTGTCCAAAGCTTGCTGACCATTGCCCGCATCTAGAGATTTTTGGGCACCAGTAAGATCGATACCAAATTTAGCGCCAGCGTGATGTTCAATAGCACGCTGTAGGTAGCGCTCTTTATATTCTGGGCGATCTCGACCCTCTGCGGCTTCAGCGGCCGCCAAGTAGTGCAATGTTCCAATTGGACCATCAGGCACATCTTTAACTAGTGTTTTTTCTGCTCGCTCGAGTTGTCCTTCAGCAAGATCGAGTGACCCAATGACTAGACGCTGTGCAGCAGCGTCTTGGGCACGGCGATTTTTTGCTTTGCCTAGGCTCGAAGGAGCACGGAACAGCATGCCGACAAAGCGAAACAAGATGTAGAGCCCTATAAAAGCGGCCAATATGCCGTAAAAAACATAAACCAGCGGCGCGGCAAATGAATTGCCCTGAAAAGTAACTTGAACGGAGCCAGCATCTTGGTGCAAAAACACCGTGGTGAGGATTGCTAGCGCGATCAAAAATAATACGAGTAGAAAGGTCTTCATGTTTAATTGACTCCCAATTTTTTGTTGGTTTCACGCAGAAGCCGCAATGCTCCGCCTAGTTTGTCGGTATAAGGAACAACGGTCTTTTCTGTCAGCAAGTCGATCTGATTAATAAAAGCCGAGGTAATGGGGGAGTCCTTATCGTAGAGCGCCTGCACATTTTCACGTGCCTTGTTCAGCTGCGCTGTGTAGTCGTTCTGGTCTCTACGCAGGGCGGCCAGTTGTGCAGCTTGCAGATTAAGCTTGATCAACTCAGCGTTGGTGGATTCTTCAGTGGTTGGACCAAACACAGCGTTTTTATCGCCAGTTCCAAAGCTGGTGCCTTGAGGAGTCTTAACCGATACGTGCTTTTGGATGTTGCTGAACAAACCGCTAACCATTGAGCCAATGCCGTCTGAGTTTTCAGCAGCAGGTGCCGCTTCTGCAGTTGGAGCTTCTTGAACCGGCACTTCCGCTTTCACCATGCGCAGTTTTCCGGCATCGTCTGAAAGTTTACGCAAATCAAGAATCAGCTGTTCGATGTCAGGCTGATCGGCACTGCGTAGTTCGGTAATTTCAGCGCCAATCTCTTGAGAGACCGGCAGGTATTCAACTTCGCCCAATACTTTGAGCTGCTCTTTTGCGGCTTTGAGTGCTTCTACGGCCGAATCAGTATCACCAGCAAGCATCACACGATGCACAGAGGTACGCAGCAAATATTCAACTTCTGACAACAACCATGAACGCTGATTACGGTTCAGCTTCATTTGCGTGTCTTGCAGGCTATTGCTGAGTTCTGTGGTCCGAGTTTCGACTAGACCAGTGATTTCTTGGCTGCGTGAGTCGAGTGACATAGACAATGCTTCGCGGGCTTCAGTCAACTGAGCCTGAAGCTCCGCTGAGCGCGTATCGAGCGCCGTGTTCATGTCAGTACTGCGAGTTTCCATTGCACTAGTTAGCTCACTGGCTTTGCTTTCCATGGCTTCCGTCAGCGCCGTACGAGCACTTTCGATATCGCCAGAAAGTGCTTTGGTGGCACCCTGCAAATTTGTGGTTAAACCTTCCAATGCGGTAGCGCGCTCATCCAGTGCCGAGGCTTTTTGATCTAGGCCGCTTACAGCGTTACTGGTTTCGTCTTTCTGAGCACCAAGCTGTTGAGTGAGCGCCGTCTTTTGCTCGTCGATCACTTGCTGCAGCTGGCCTACCTGGCCACTGAGCTGTGAGTTGTTGTACCAAGCGCCACCAGCGGCGACTACTGCCACTGCCAATGCCACAAGGCTTAAACCATTGCCACCACCACTGTTACTAGCGGTTGGGGTTTTCCCTTGATCGGCCTTGGCGGGTTTGTCGGCCGTATATTGAGTTTTCATCGCTGTGTGAGTCTCTGGGTTATCCAAGCTTTAAGGGTTCTGATTTGTCCGTAATCACCAACGGGGCTTGCGCGTAGGATATCGTCGCAGAAGCCAAGGGATCGAGCTAGTTTCTCGCCACGTTCACTGTTGACGATTACTGGTATATGCCACAATCGCGGCCGCTCTTCCACGGGTACAAGTGTAACAAGGTTCGAGAGGCTCTCGTTACTGGTAGTGCTGATGATCTGTGGCAATTCAGTATGGAAGAGCCGTTTCATAAATGATTCATTTACAGGCAATTGGCGCTGGTAAACCTCCGCAACGCGCAATATAGCGCCTGCCGCCATTATAGCGTCGGGCAAAGTTTGCAAACCACCGACTCCTCGTACTAACAATACCGTTTGTTTAGCAATGTTTTGTAATGCGGGCATCGTCAATAAACCGCGGCTGCTGAAGTCCTCTTCTGGCAATTCTGCTTCTAGTCCACAATTGTTCAAGGCAGCCGCTGTTGCTGGTCCTACAGCCAATACTTTGCTGTGTTCAGGCAAAACTTGCTTAAGCGGGCAGAGAGTGTCAGCGAAGTGCACGGCGTTGGCGCTGGTAAATATCACTACGTCAGCCTCGCTTAGAGCACTAAGCTGTTGCTCAGCCATCGCGGCATCTTCTGGTGCGATTATGTCGACAGTTGGGCAACGAATCGGCTCAAAGCCAGCGTCACTGATCATCGCGCAAAACGCCTCAGCTTGTCGCGCAGGCCGTGTTACCAGCACACGCGGACGAGCGAACGATGATTTAGCGCTCCGCGCTGTCAACTCGTTGTCCGGGTTGTAAGCCTAATTCGCGCAGCAGATCACCAGCGCCCTGATCCAACAAAGCCTTAGCCACCATGAGGCCCAATTGTTCTGCATCACTAACTGCACCGCGTGCCTCTGCTTGGTACAAGCGCAGGTCCTGAGGGCCGCCCACTAAGCCCCGCATCCAAAGTTGATCGCCCTCCAACAGTGAATAACCCGCGATAGGTACTTGGCAACCACCATCAAGGTGATAGTTCATGGCGCGCTCGGCCAACACACGAGTGGCCGTATCGATATGGTGAAGTGGCGCCAGCAGAGCATTGACGCGTGCATCATCCGCGCGACACTCAATACCCACGGCACCTTGGCCAACAGCTGGCAGACTAAGTTCGGGAGGCATTTCTTGCGCGATGCGATCATGCATCTCTAAACGTTGTAAGCCTGCGCATGCGAGCACGATAGCGTCGTACTCACCGGCATCCAACTTGGCCAGACGAGTATTGACGTTACCTCGTAACACTTTGAACTGAAGGTCAGGGCGGTGTTTACGTAGCTGAGCCTCGCGACGAAGACTACTGGTACCGAGGATTGCTCCCTGTGGCAGATCATCTAAGGTTTTATAGCTATTGCTGACCAACGCATCGTGCGGGTTTTCACGCTCCAGGATACTGGCAAGGTGCAGACCCTCTGGCAACACTGAAGGAACATCTTTCATAGAGTGAACCGCGATATCCGCACGACCTTCGTATATGGCGCTTTCGAGCTCTTTGACAAAAAGACCTTTGCCGCCAATTTTGGCCAAAGGGCTATCGAGTAGCTTGTCGCCACGTGTGACCATGGTCACCAGTTCTACATTCAAACTGGGGTGAGCGGCACGCAGTCGGTTTGCGGCATCCTCGGCTTGCCAAAGTGCTAAGGGGCTTTGGCGTGTTGCGATGCGGAGGGTATCAGCCATAAAGTGCGGCACTCTTATTTAATAGATAGATTTTGTTCCTGCGATTTTCCCAGAAAACACAACGTTTGTCGCGGGCTGCCGTACTTATGCGCAGAATTGTACGGTTTAGTCAGCTTAAAAACCTGAAGACCTGTTTATTTCAACCTTTATAAGAATTGCTGTAAATCGCTGATCTAACTTGTGACCAAGGTTATTATATTGGTACTTCAACTCAGCGTGAGATCCCCGAGTTTTATGGACAATGCAATTGTTTGGTTTAGAGATGATTTGCGTCTGCAGGATAACCCAGCTTTCACAGCTGCTGTAGACAACGGTTACCGGGTGATTCCGCTGGTTATTTCTGAGCAGACAGTGCCTGCTTCCGCCCATACTTGGTGGCGTCACTATGCACTTGCGGACTTCCAGCAGAGCATTAAGTCCAGCGGCGGCAATTTATGTCTGCGCTTGGGCCGCGCTGAAGGTGTGTTACAGACACTGATAGATGAGCTGCAGGTTAAAGCTGTTTTTTGGAATAGGCGCTACACGCCAACTGGCATAGCCATCGATACCGGCATGAAACAGCACTTTAAAGCGTTGGGGTTAGAAGTAAAAACGTTTAATGCGGCGTTAATAAAAGAGCCTTGGCAGATACTAAACAAAACCCAAAAACCATACCGTGTGTTTACACCTTACTGGAAAGCGTGTTTGCATGAAGGCTTAGCTGGCGCAAACCCTTTGCCTGAAAAAAAAATCCATTGGCTAAGAACTGAGTCGTTAGCACTGCAGGAACTTGAGTTATTAGACCACATTCGTTGGGACAAACAATTCCCAGAGCACTGGAAGCCTACTCGTGCTGAAGGTCTAGAGCAATTAAACCACTTTTTGCAAGGTCCAGTGCACAGTTACGACTGCGATCGAGATCGACCCGATATTGTTGGTACAACAAGGCTGTCCCCCTACTTACATTCGGGTCTAATAGGTGTGCGAGAAGTGGTTTCAGCCATCGAATTGGAAACAGCTCTTCGTAGCACCCGGTCATCAGTAGATTCAGCGAGTTTTGTAACAGGCTGCGATAAATTATTGTCTGAACTAGGTTGGCGCGAATTCTCGTATTATCTGCTTTATCACCACCCCGAGTGTGTACGGGAGCCGCTGCAAGAATCCTTTAAGCGCTTTCCGTGGAAAAAAGACCAAAAACTACTTCGCGCGTGGCAGAGTGGACAGACAGGTTATCCGATAGTGGACGCTGGAATGCGCGAGCTTTGGCAAACAGGTTGGATGCACAACCGAGTACGTATGATAGTTGCGTCTTTTCTAGTGAAACATTTAATGCAACCATGGCAAGAAGGCGCAGACTGGTTTATGCAAACATTGCTCGACGCAGATCTTGCTTCCAACACGCAAGGTTGGCAATGGACGTCTGGATGTGGTGTTGACGCATCGCCATTTTTTCGCGTCTTTAACCCGGTTAGCCAAGGCAAAAAGTTTGATCCCGATGGGGCGTACGTCAGGCGCTGGGTGCCCGAGCTTAAAAGGGTTCCACTTAAGCAAGTACACGAGCCTTGGTTGATGGATGCAGGTTTACAACAAGCCAGTAATTGTGTAGTTGGCGATCAGTATCCAAAGCCAATTGTTGACCTTAAACAAGGAAGGGAACGAGCGCTGGAAGCCTGGCAGTCAATTCGAGAGTAGTTTTAATTGTTTTCTCGTGTGATAGTCGATTTGCGATGCTATTGAAATATGTTTTCTAGTCAACACAGACTTGTATTATAAAGGAAAAATTAGCTGTAGCCTAAATAGACTAATTCGGATTTGAACTGCCGAGGCTGCTGTGGTTTATGGCAGCTAACTTGTTGATACGAACTCACTCTCTTACAAAGCTACGTGATCTTAAGCTGCTGAATTACGCGCGCTTGCACCAGATCCGCTAGGATGCTTTTCTTGTTCTAACAGAGCGCGTTGCGGAACAGTAGAGCCACTACGAGTGAGTCCTATCACCTGTGCGGAAAAAACTCGCAGCATTTCTTCGATCATTTCGCAGGTACCGTTCGCGATTTCTTGCACATTGCTACGTATTTGTTCGGCCCATATAACTTTGTCGTTTTCACAACGACTTAACTCCAGATACAAACTTAAATTGTCTCTGAGAATATAGTATCGACCTTCAACAACGTAGTCGGCGCCGAGCAGTTTTCCAAGCTGGAACGAGGTGAGGTTACTGTCTTGTATTGCGATAAGCGACGAGTTACGACGCGGTACCAGTTGCACCTGTTGTATTTTCGACAGGTTAGAGTGCAGAGAATCAGACATCAGCTCTCCTAAGAGCTCGTTTCCTTGCAAACAATAAAATGGCATCACAGCAACAGTTGGCGAGCGCCTGATTGTATGAGGTGCTGAATAAGGCTCAGGCTTTTGCTCTTGATAGTTCGTAGTCAAGAGCTTTGCTTGCTCAAACGTACTTGTACATGTATGTATAAAAAGAGGCCTATATCCTTTGTCTGCAAGTTGAATTTTTAAGCTAGCTGACTGCTGCAGCTTACCGTAGTAGCTTTTTAATGAACGGCGAGTTTGCGAAGCGATATTACGCACATAGGTACTATCTGGGTCATCGGTTTTTATACGATTAAAGCAATCGGATGCGATGTCAAAGCTGCTGAGAGAGCCGTCTGGAGATTTAAGATAAAACTCGACAACAAATCGGAGGAAACGGGACTGTCTTTCAGATCGTTTAAAAATACTTGAATCTAGTACTTTATCGAGCGCCTCGAGTACATCGTGACTGTCAGATTGCATATTGCGTACTCCTAATAAGGTGTAGGTGAGGAGTTGTATTTCAGTGTTTAGCTTGAGGTGTCCAAAAAAACATAGCTCGTCACTTATTCGTACGAAAATGTACTGTTTAGTCAATCGCTTATGATGCTTTTACTTCGCGTTCAGAACTGATGTGAACCAGCCTAAGGGAAGGTGCATCTTTGTTCATCACTATAAAGTGTGAAACACTCTAGCACTACGAAAAGTTCGTTAACATCCCATATCATTGGCAAAAAGTGAGACTTTATGGATCAAAGGTTCTGTGTTTCCAAGATATACGATGCAGTTACATCGGAATCACAATGGGAAGAGACCATGGATGTGATTACCTCGTACGCTGGGGCAAAAGCAGGCATCGTCTTCTCGACCAACATGCACCTTGGTGGCGATTGGTATTCACTGAAAGGTAGTCAGCTTTGGCGTGAAGCTCCTCCAGAAAAGATGCAGCACATTGCTGTGAACTTTCTCCAATACGAACAGGAAGCGTTTGAGCGTATATCGCAATTCGAAAAAAACGCTGTGCATCACGATGCGGACCAGTGGAGTTTAGATGTTCTGAATCAAAGAGCTGATATTGTGTACTATCGCGAAAATTTTGGTTTGAGCAGGCGTTTGGCATCAAGATTAAGTGACCATCCCAATTGGATGGAATCACTCGCTTTGCAGTACGATCAAAAGCACGCGCTTGTTCCTATTGCTTCACAACAGGCTATGTCAGGCATTGTTCAGCACGTTTCTAAAGTGGTTGAACTCAATCGATCGTTTGCGCTACTCGAACAACGCTACCATGCTGTTTTAATGGCACTAGACAATATCCATATCGGTATTTGTATTGCTCAGCGCAACGGAGAGATCATCATCTCCAACAGTGAAGCGGACCGTATTCTCGATGCAAAGGATGCGCTTTGGCTTTCGGCTGGAAAGAGACTGACTTTTAAAGAGCATGAACAGTCACTGGAGTTACAGCAGGCGATCGAGCTTGCCGTTGGTGCGAGCGTCGGGCAGAGCTCGCAAGTAGAAAAGTTTATGCACGCTGAACGGGCTTCGGGGCAGCGCGACATTCTAATAGAAGTGGCTCCAATCGCGGATGGATTGCAAGAAATCCAATCCAATTTTCAAGGTGCACTTGTTTACCTAATCGATCCTGAGAATCCAGCACCTATAAAAATTGAACGCTTAGCGCTTTCGTGTGGTTTGAGTGAAGCCGAGTCCGCTGTCTGTGAACGAGTAGCGCACGGCTGGAAGAACAGCGATATAGCCGAAGACCGAAATGTTTCACTTGATACGATAAAAACGCAGGTCGCGCATGTGTTATCAAAAACAGGCGTAAAGAATCGCAGCGAACTGATCCGGCTTGTCCTTAAATCATCACCACCAGTGGGTTAGTGATTTATCTCAGCTGAGTTTCGTCTATAAAAACAATCAAGACCTCACAACTATCGAATTCCATTTAAAGACTATTCGCTAATTTCCTAAGAGCGCGTTATTTCAGACTTTATGGGCACACACCATTTACAACTTCAGATTCACAAGTTTGCTAGTGCCAGCAGTGTCATATATTCTGACGCTACGGAGAGCAATGCGCCAAAGTGATTACTTATACGGTGCTGTCTAGGAACAAACGCCTTAAAAATAAAAATCTTCGATACAGGCTGTGGCATGAGCGCAGACGACTTTTAGTCGTTTGTTCGAGCCTTTTTACAGCACGAAATTTTACGGTGTAGGGATAGGCGCTGTATTTGAAAATGTGGTCGAAGCACACAGAGGTCGAATAAGCATTGAATCCGGCCCAGATATAGGAAAAAAATTCTTGTCACCCTACCTCGGACTCTAGAGGTGGAAAAGTCCTACGAAGACGAGTGCGCTGTGTAGTGGAAAGCCTTAGAGTCATGGTTGATATTCAGTCCACTCATCACTGATCAGTGAATAAACTACAAGACATGCACTTTCTATTTACCGATCTGGTAAGACTATCCCCTTCAGCATTCGCAACTCCTTTGCCGCGACTTCGGTATCAAAAATGGCCGCCAAGACCATCGGCCGCCTCAAGCCGCGAATACGAAGCCAGATTTCATTTTGATCACTGACTGTTAGCGAACTGTTTTGTAGCTCAACAGCCTCAACATCACTGAACGAATACTCAGTGTTACGAGACTTGCCCCATGGTAGATCGCGATTGATCGAGACCATTCGTCGGCTTGTATCAAACGTTACAACACTGTTGGGAACTATAACGCCCTTGACGATTGAAACATAAATAACCGCACAGGGTAGTCCTACGCAGAGCATAAGCAACACTAAATAACCTACGAAGTCGCCAAAACGGGTGAAGTCTCCGAGCAATGTGGACCCAACCAAATCCAGTGCGTCTCTTCTAAAAAATCCGAAAATAGAGACAAATATAGCTGCCAAAGTAGCCATAAACGGGACTAGAACTAACGCTATGAAAACTCGGACACGGGTCGTCGTCTCGTCCCGGTATTGGATGACCCTAGCTTCCATATTCATCTACGACTCCGACTGTCTGGCGAATTCTTTTCTTGATGGCAGTTTCAGCAGGTTCTAGGCCAATCGGATATCGGCCAACCATGCAGCATTGGTCAAATTGGGTTCAAATCTGAGGCCGCCAAACGCACCCCGGCAAATTATTGGTTTATGCCTCGTGCGCGTCAGGTATGCGTATGCCACAGAATAGAATTCGAACAACAACAAGACATGCACTTTTTTACTATCGAAAGTCTAGAAGCAATCAAGAAGCCACAACAATCAAATGCAATTAGAGGCCCTTCGTCAGCACACCAGGAGTGTGTTACTAGGGACTTTGTTTTTTGCTGCCTCTAAGTATCACTTTGCAGTATTTTACGGCTAAGGTTTTGGCTGGCACAGAGAATTTGTTTGGACAGGTCTTCGTTATTGATGGCCCGTGCCAATGCTAGGCCACCAATCATTGTAATGGCAGTCTGCAATGCAGTTTCGCCATCTACTTCGATCTTACTAGTGGTGGCATGCGTTTCAATTTTCCCAATAAAGCCTTGTAACGTACGCGTGTAAGCATTACGCACAACCTCATCGCGGTGATTAATATCTGTGATGAGTAGAGCTAAGGGGCAAGAAGGTAGCTCATTTAGGCAGTGCTTACGGCTCAGGTAACCTGCAATCAAGCTGTGCAGCATATCTTCTGGGTCGGCTTGTTGTTGTAAGCCTTCCATACTTGTCATTCCTGCTGTTTTTATAGCTTCAGCATAGAGTTGTTTCTTCGACGAGAAGTGCGCATAGAATGCGCCTCGCGTGAGCTCAGCATCCGCCATTATTGCATCGATGCTGACCGCATCAAAACCTTCATGCATAAAGCGCGGTGCAGCGCAGTCGAGAATCTTCTGCCTTGTTTTTTCTTTATGTTGTTTGCCCCAAGCCACTGCTATTTACTCGATAGTTATATGGAGTCATCAGTATGCAAGAGTTTCACAATATGTTCTTGAACATATTGTGAAACCAACTAACGTTGTGGGCCAATACTTTACCAACGAGGAGTAAGCAGTATGAAGGTTCATATACACGGGCCAAGATTCAGCACCTTCGTACGCAGCGTTATGCTGTGTTGCGAAGAGAAGGGTGTGCCGTATGAACTTGGGCTGGAAAAAGAAAATGCCGCTGGACAGCGATTAAGTGATTTGCACCCCTTTGGCAAACTTCCAGTGCTGCTCCATGGTGAGCGAGTGATATACGAGACCGCGCCCATCTGTCGCTACCTAGATAATGCTTTCGAGGGAGCTGCGTTGCAATCAGATGATCCCTACCAGCGGGCCCTAGAAGACCAATGGACTCACGCAATAACTTGCTATATCGACAAGCCTATTGTGCGTGACTATTTACTTGAATTTGCCTTTCCAAAAGGAGAAGGAGGCAGCCTGCGTAAAGATGTTGTTCTGGCCAACACACCGGCGGTGCGCCAATCGCTGGCGACATTGGAATCTCAGCTCGCAGAGCAGTCGTTTATCTGTGGTGAACAATTTAGTATCGCCGATGCGTTGTTAATCCCGATGCTAGATTACCTGAGTGGCCTGCCGCAGGGGATTGATCTATTTGAGGAGAGCCAGAATTGCCTTTTGTATATCGAACGCATGCGTGAAAGGGCATCTTGCAGGCGAGTCTTAGCGAAAGAAAACTAAGAACGAGAGTAAGGCAAATCTGTGGATCTGGGAACAAACCCAAACGAGCAAACACACATCGGCGGTGATGGTAGCGCAGGCATAGAGGATGATCAGATAAGTCGCGAGTGCTTGAGGCATTGCGTCGGGTCAGGCTTGCTAAAAAACGAAGTTCTCTTCGCCTCGTGCAAAAGCTAGTCGGACCCATGAGTCTTAAGCTAAGGCGATAAACCGTTAACTGTCAGGGTGCAGATAGTTGTCGGTATCCACTACTTGTGTCATGCTTCAGCCGCAAAAATCTGTGAATTTTTCCATGATCCTCTACATCGATTTTCTATGAGTCGCATTAAGACACAGCAGTTGCGCTACTTCGTGGCCGCGTATAACGAGGGTTCTCTGACGTCGGCAGCTCAGCTGCTACACGCCACGCAGTCGGGCGTCAGCATGCAAATTCGAGAGCTGGAGGGGCACCTTGGCACCTCACTTTTCGAGCGCACGCGGTCGGGTGTCAAACCCACGCATGCGGGTGAGATGGTATATCGTCGTGCTAACAGAATCCTGCGGGAGTTGGGAGAACTAGAGAACGAGGTATTGGCTCAGCAAGGGCAGGTACAGGGCAGCGTGCGCGCAGGCATAATGCCCACATTTTCCCGCTCGATACTTGGCCCTACACTCATAGAGTTCGCTGAAAAATACCCCTTTGTCGACGTAGGTATCAGTGAAGGGTACAGCCAGAGATTGAACAAACGCGTCGCCAACGAGGAGCTGGACTTTGCGGTAGTGCCTGCAGGCTCACTAGCTGAAGGTTTGCGGTCTTCGCCTATTGATACTGATATGGAGCTGCTTGTTGAAAGCGTTGACGGTGTTTGTGGGCCTGAAAGAACGCAACTGAGCACGGCGGCCCCTTTGAATCTGGTGTTGCCTAGCTCAGCAAATGCGCGCCGAAAGGGCATCGATAAGTATTTGCAGGAAGTGTGTCAATCCACGCATTCGATAATAGAGATTGACAGCATGATGACGACGTTTGATTTACTGGAGCAAGGGAACTTCGCGTCCATCCTACCGGGTTGCTTGTGTACCGCTGAGCTTCACAATGCTGACCTGCGATTATCTCCGATATTGGATCCTGAAATGACTGTGGAATACGTCTTGATTGAGCCAGCCGCACGGGCTACCTCGGTCGCAGTATCCGCTTTCGAAGAAATATTGTGCGAAGCCATTCGCCGGAATTGTGAATTGGTTCGTAACCAGTTCCTGCGCTCATCCTAAACAGCAGTGTAGATAGTCGCGTTACGAGCACAGCCCTCGTCGTTACCCCTTTGAAGTGCCATCGGATTTTCTGTTACCTCCTATAAGAACTCGTTCGTTGTATATGTAACTTGTTCAAAGGTATCGTGTGCCCATGAAAAATACTTACGTGGTTTGCACTTTAGTTATGGAGAGGAAACAACAGAATGTCGCACTTTAGGCTCTCACCAGAAAAAGCAATCCCGCTCGTTTTGCTTGCTATGTCGATACTGGCATTGGTCTTCATGGGCCAGCTGGTTGCCGCACCTAAGGTGCTGATGGGTCGTTCACTCACCGCCATCGAGCCGAGCCTGTTTCCTAAGCTGATGATCGCTTCGCTCGCGGTACTCAGTGCTTTGGTGTTGCTGATGTCATTCATCGAAAAAAAAACCACTGCTGAAATAACGGCAGAAGCATCAGCCGAGGAAGGACCGACCGACTGGAATGGCATTCGACGCGCTGTTTTGCTGTTTGCCTTCATGTTGTTTTTTGCACTGACAATGAAGCCATTTGGTTTTCTTATATCTGCGTCAATCTCCATGCTGGCTATATCTGTATTGGTAGGCAATCGCTCTGTTCTGCAGATTTCTCTTTTGGTAACTCTTGCGCCCGCCATGCTCTACCTAGCGGCGACTCGTATTCTGGCGGTGTCATTGCCCGAACTTAATTTCATCGAGCTGTTTTACGCTCAAACACTCGGGATTTAAGGGGTCTCTATGTTGGATCAACTTATTACTGGATTCGGAATGGCGTTCCGCGTAGACACGTTCGTCATGATGAGCGCGGGTCTGTTCAGCGGTATGCTTGTAGGCGCGTTGCCTGGTTTCACTACATTGCTGGCCATGGCGATTCTGCTGCCTATCTCGTTCTTTTTGGACCCAATTGTAGGCATACCTTTTCTATTGGGCGTTTACAAAGGTGGAATCTTTGGCGGCTCCATTCCGGCAATCTTGGTGTCGATGCCTGGTACCGGCGCTGCTGTAGCAACCTCTCGTGATGGCTACAAATTAACTCAGCAAGGAAAGTCGCGTAAGGCGCTCGATATGGCGCTTTGTTCATCAGTATTTGGAGATACCTGCAGCGATATTTTCACCATGTTGATGATATTCCCGATTGCCTATCTGGTGATGCAGTTTGGTCCACCAGAGCTATTTGCCGTGTTGTTTCTGAGTTTGGTGATCATTGCCGCCACCTCGGGTCGCAGTCCGCTAAAAAGTCTAGTGATGTTGATACTGGGTCTCTGGCTCTCCTTTGTAGGCACTGATCCTTTGGGCGGAGTCGAGCGCTTTACATTCGGACTCTTTGATTTGAAGTCAGGTATCCCGTTGTTACCTATGTTGATAGGCGTGTTCGCGATACCTGAAATTGTCACTGTCGTGATGAAATCTGAAAAGGTTCAGAAGCTTACCTCTGTTGTGGGAGAGCGACTGACATTTGCCGAGTTCCGACAATCATTTAAGACTATCTGTCGTTCTACGGTCATTGGTACCGGTATCGGCATCGTGCCCGGGCTGGGTCAAGTTGTCGCAGCTATGATGGGTTACTCAGCAGCGAAAAATGCATCCAGCCATCCGGAGACCTTCGGTGAAGGTGAGTTGGAAGGCATCGCCGCTGCTGAGGCCGCTAACAATGCAGTGAATGGCCCGACCATGGTGCCATTGTTGACATTGGGTATTCCCGGAGACAACGTCACTGCCATTCTTTTAGGCGCTTTCGTGGCCCAAGGGCTAAGACCTGGTCCAGAGCTTTTTGAGACACAAGGAGCAACGGTGTTCGCCATTCTGGTTGCAATGGTTTTTGCCAATCTGTTGTTCTTAGTCATTGGTTATCTATCTATTCCATTTTTCTCAAAGCTGGTGAAAATTAAAGTATCTGTGCTTGTTCCGATCGTGATCATGTTCGCGTTTGCCGGTGTCTATGTATTTCGCTCTGACAGCTTCGACCTAATCATGTTGGTTGGTTTTGGTGTCTTTGGGTTAATAGCAAGATCGGGGAAATTCGACGTCATGCCGATGGTCATGGGTTTTATTCTAGGTACACCTTTGGAATACGCCTTTGGTCAAACTGTGGCGATGGGGAACGGGTCAACCATGCAATTTTTGTTTGAAGAACGACTTGGAGCTGTAACGGTCCTGTTAATGATCCCAGTAATTGGTTTCATGTTATGGCGCAGGATGCGAAAAATCCCGTCTTTATAAGTTTGGTACCAGGATTGGATTAATATTTTTAGCGAATAACTCTAACTTATCAAAAGAGAAGGACAAACTAATGATTAAAACTATCATGAAAAAGACGGTCTTGATCGCCGGTCTTGCAGTTGCAGCGATGGGCGCTGCACACGCTGAATATCCGGAGAAGCCGGTCACCATGGTCATTCCGTTTGGTGCAGGTGGCTCGCACGATCTGAATGCACGCGTAATTACTTCTATCTTGCCAAGTTATTTGAATACGCCAGTGATTGTTCGTTTGACTCCAGGGGCAGGCGGGCAGAAGGGTACGCAAGAAGTGGCCAATGCTCCGGCGGATGGCTACACGCTGCTGTTTACACATAACTACGTCGACATGTTGCAACAATACGTTGAAAACGTTCCGTACAACCCGATTGAAGATTTTATTCCGATTGCTCGCGTAAACTTTGCCCCGATTGGGGTGGTTGTACGTGCCGACAGTCCGTTTCAGACCTTTGATGATCTGGTAGCGGCTGCTGCAGAAAAGGAAGGCAGCATCCGTATGTCACACTCGGGAAACTGGGGTGCTTTTTTTATACCTGCCGCGCAAATCATGCAAGCGCGTGATGTGGTGCTCAACCTCGTACCTTATCAAGGTGGTGGTCCAGCTCTACAAGCATTGCTGTCAGGTGACGCCGATGTGACTATGGGTTTTCCTTCAACGTTGGGTGCTCAGATAGACGCCGGTGAAATTCGTGTGCTAGCAACTGCCGGAGCAGAGCGCATGTTCGACGACGTGCCTACCTTTGGCGAGGTCGGCGTTGAAGGAGACGTTGGATTTATGCATCGAGTTTTGCTTGCTCCAAAAGGCACGCCAGATGAAGCAATTGCGAAAATCTCTGAGGCTTTCCAACAGCTGGTCGAAGACCCGACGTTCACGAAGATGATGGGTCGATTGAACGAGACGATTGATCTCATCGACGGACCCGGCTATCAGAAGATGCGTGAAGATCAGGCTGTCGCTTACAAAGAATTGGTTGATCAAATTACCGGACAATAGTCCACTGTTATGAGCAGCGGAGCCCATTGGTTCCGCTGCTGTATTTTATCATTGAATGAATTGCTCAGGAATCCAGTAAAATGAAACAGATTGAAGTTGCCGTTATCGGTACAGGTTGGTGTGGGGGTATCCGTGCAGAGACGCTGAGCCGTACTGCGCTGGTAGACAAACTGCACATCTGTGAAAATAGACCCGAGCGACTGGCCGAAGTGAAAGCGCTGACAAATCCCGCCTCGGCGACCGATGATTACATGGACATTGTAAAAAATCCGGCGATTAAGGTGGTCTATATTTCCACCACACCAGAACAGACACACTATCCCATTGCTAAAGCGTGCTTGATGGCAGGGAAAAACGTACTGCTTGAAAAACCAATTGCGCTTGAGTTGGACGAGGCAAATGAGTTAGTTGCACTTTCACACGAAAAGAAAGTTAAGTTCACCATTGGCTACTCACAGCGATTTAATCCGAAAATTGCCTACGCAAGAAAAGCAATAGTCGAGGGCAAGCTTGGCAAAGTTGTCAATGTCATGGTGAGTAGGCATCTGTCGCGTAACCTCGGCAAGAAAATCGCCAATCGAGTAAAGCTCTCACCGGCCGCAATGGAGAGCACGCACGATCTCGATTTCGTCTTCTGGCTGCTGGCTCCAGCAAAGCCGATACGAGTTTATTCTCAGGGTGCCTATGGTTACATGAAGGAACTGAATGGCTCCTACGACTGCATGTGGAGCACGGTGACTATGGACGACGGTACTTTAGTTGTCGTTGGCGGCGGCTGGAACTTACCTCCAAGCTATCCGAATTATTGCGGAACGTGGATTGAAATCACCGGTACGGAAGGTGCGCTCATCCTCGATGACACAAGTCGCGACAATTGGCTAAACACGGTAAAAGATGGCACTCAGTATCCGATGTCAACAATGCCTGGTGAGCAAGTTGATCACGCATTCGCAGGCCAAATGGGTCCAGAGACAATTCACTTTCTTGAAGCAGTGCTCATGGACACAGACGTTATGGTGTCGCCTGAACACGCACGCATGGTTATGGAAAGCTACTCGGCCGCAGATGTCTCCGCCGAAATTGACGAGCCTGTTTCCTTGCCCTTATCTAACCACTCTTTGTCTATTTTGCATGAGCTGAAGCACGGAGATCAGGGCAATACACCTTGATGCTCTTATCTAATGGAGCTTGGCTTCGCCTTCAATACTAACTGGGAAGAGAACAGTGACTACGACAACACATCCAACTGATATAGACCCAAAAGCATTTCGCCGCGCACTTGGTAACTTTGCAACAGGTGTGACGATCATCACCGCGCGTGGTGTTGATGGACAAAACGTCGGCGTCACAGCAAGTAGCTTTAACTCACTTTCAATGGATCCGCCGCTTATATTGTGGAGTAGCATGAAAGAGACACCGAGTTGTGCTGTCTTTGAGAAAGCTAGTCACTTTGCAGTCAATATACTTTCATCCGATCAGATGGATATGTCGAACCATTTTGCCAGGCAACAAGACGATAAATTTGCAGGCATAGATTGGGAAGAGGGTATTGGAGGGGCGCCAATATTTCCAGATACTGCGGGGCGGTTTCAGTGCGAAACCTTTAACAAGCTGGATGGTGGTGACCACTGGATCTTTATCGGAAAAGTGATTGCGTTTGACGACTTTGGTCGCCCGCCCTTGTGTTTCCATCAAGGCTCGTATTCTATGCTGTTCAATCATCCTTCGACCTTCCCGAAGAATCAGGACAATGGAGTTGCTGATGCTGATCAGGGCCGTATGGGCAATCATGCATTCTTCTTGATGTTGCGGGCAGTGCGCACGTATCAAGAGCGTTACCAGCCTAAGCTAGATACGCTTGGACTAAACCTGATTGAAGCGCGCATTCTATTAGTCATGAATGATTTATCTGGTATCGGCGTGGATGAACTCGTCAAGCATTTACATGCCCCGGCAACTGAAGCGCAAGCATCGTTATTAAGTTTGACAGATCGAGGCTTAGTCGACGCAAACGGTGATAACTACGCATTGAGCCAGGCAGGGCAATCGAAGGCTGATGAGTGTTGGGCACTTGCTGATTCGCATGCAGAGGAAACATTTGAAAATTTCAGCGATACACAAGTTGATACTTTTACTGACGTTTTAAAGCTAATTATTAAGCAGTAATTAGTCACATCAGCGTTGCTCTATCGAACAGGCCTCTGCTGTTCGATAGCTGAAGCGCTTGCAGGCTTTGCTTTCTCAAACCTCAATACATAGTGCTATATCGTTCAGATGAGCACCAGAATCTCTAGTCAAGCGCATCCATATTATCAATAAAATGCAATGGTGACCCCTTTTCTGTGCAGTGCTTGTTTATGGCCAGCTTCCAACCGATTGACTCTGTTTGATGAACATTTCAAACTTTGATCTGCAAATGGAGCGGCTCATTTTCCGCTGGCTCAGAAATCGCACTCACTAAGCCACCGTTACCCTGAGTTTTGTATTTGCTGCAGTGCGCTACACCGTTAGTCTCAATCCCTGTGATCGATTGTTTTGACATTGTCAAAAGCCTACTATGATACGCAACTCAAAAAGGGCAGGTGCATATTACTCAACGCTGCCGTTCCGCTTTGGCTGTCAGTAGAAAATGTCTGTACATGGGTGTTTACTGTCTGCGCAGGCTTTTGAGATTGTATTATCTAGTCTGATGCCTAGCGCATTGATAGCTATTCAATCGGCGAGAAGAGGCGATAGGTTTTTTACAGCGCCTGCGCCGACTATTAGTCGGTGGATACTAGTAGGTTTCCGCGAGATGTATCGCACACCAAAGCAGCAGTGGCAGAATCAGAAGAGTGATTACGGTCGAGCTTACGACTAAACCTGCAACTTCGTCTGCCTCACCATGATAGCGCGCTGCTAGAACATAAGTGACTAGTGCAGATGGCATCGCCGCCATGATGAAGATCGTGCCAGTGGCTATTCCGGTTGTTCCCAACAACAAAATAGTACAGATCCCGGCAGCTAACCCGATGCCAAGGCGCAGCACCGCAAGCATTAGGGATGTTTTAAGTCCGCCAAAGCCCAAGCGAGCAATAGCCCCTCCTAAGAGGATGAGCATGACGGGTATCATCATGCCACCCATGAGCTCGGTGGTATTGGCGACCGCTTTAGGAACTTCCGTATCGCTCAGGATAATAAACATCGCTGCAGCGACAGCCCAGATTAATGGCTCTTTCAACACGGTTTTTAAGGAGAACTTACCAATGACGACAAGCGGCATGAAACAGTATTGAAAGATGGCAATAACAAAATAGAATGCAATGCCGAAAGCAAGCCCGTCATCGCCAAACGCTAGTTGTGTCAGCGGCAGGCCAAGATTGCCTGAATTTGGCATGGTGAGCGATGGCAGGTAGATTTTGGAACTGTAGCCCAGAAGCTTGAGTGCCAGCCAAGCAAAGGCAATCGCAAATATACAGGATACAAACGACCCTAGAGACACCTGCAGCAACACGGCAGAGGGAAGTTCTGTGGTTGTGAGTGTTGAAAACACCAGAGCGGGCGTGCCCACCAACATGACTATACGGCTTATAGCCACGGTGTCGATGTTACCGGAGGCTTTAGCAATCCAGTAGCCTATTAATACAACTGTGCCAATAGGCGCCAGAATATCAAACAGTGCGCTGTACATAGACGCGTCCATTTATGTCTCTTCTCAGGGGGTTGTTTACCCAGAAGGCTGCAAGCGCTGTCCGGCACATGAAGTCTGGCACTTAGTTTGAAAGCTAGCTGTTACCAATCACCGATACGAGTTCTGTTACTCGTTCTGCGTTGTCAATAGCCAGGCGGCCATCGCTGTGGTGTAACGAGTTTTCAAAACCAATTCTTGCTTTTCCACCGAGTTCGATTGTTTGCTTAAGGCAGCTGGTTTCGGCGTTACCAAAAGCGCACATCATCCAGTCGAAAGTCAGGTCGTCTTCTCGCACGATGAGAGGGCTTGCAAATTCAGCCACATCCTCCGGCCGGCTTATGCGGGAACCATCGTATGAGCCCAAAACCAACTGCACTTGGTGGTGCTTGCCGGGAATCGTTTCGTCTTGAATGAAGGCTATCAGCCTATCGAGCTCGTCCGGACTGTAGCATATGTGTTGGATGTGAACGCCATTGTCATGGGCCCAGTGGTAGCTTTTGCGAGCATTGGCGATTTCCTCAGCATTTGGTACAAACTCGCGCAGCGCTACTGAAACAGAAAGAGGTTGCAGCTTGTGTATCAAATCCCTTTGCTGTTCAGCGTTGTAGCGTCCAGCGCTTTCACTTGTAATCTGCAGGAAAAATTCCGGTAGACGATCAGTCAGTTTATCGAGCACGCGTTGATATCTATCGGCATCGAGAGAGTGTCGACCATCGTCTTCTCGAACATGCAGGTGCACGCCTGTGGCGCCTGCAGCCTCGCACTGGATACAAGCAGCGACGATCTCATCTTCGCTCAGCGGTAGGTTCGGGTGATCTGCCTTTTGGCGCCGTGCACCAGTAGGTGACACCATAATGTGCGGTAGTTTTATCATGTTGATAGATGAACCGTTTCGCGGTTTTCGCTAGCCAGTGCAATCGCTTCTAGCACTTCTATGTTGTGGATCATTTGTTCGTGGGTAAAGCGATAGGTCTTTTCACCAAGGCAGGCTAGGCGGAATGCGTTGAGATTTTCTAGTACGGCGTCGGACCACTCGTAGATGGTTTCAACCTTTTCTTGTCCTGTAACAGATTCCACATAAGACACTTTGCCGCCCGGGGTGTCCGGGTGGCTCTCATTGCGCACTTCGATCCACTTTTTCGTACCAAACACATGCGTTCGGATGAAATGAGGCGTGTGTAATATGGCGCTGAGCGTGGCCGTCATACCCTCCTCAAATCCTAGTTGCACCGTCACTAGATCACCTGTCTCCCACCCCAGTGATCTATCTGCTGTCATCGCTTGAACGGTTTTCACTCGTCCAAAATATGAGATAAACAAATCTGTTAAGTGGATCCCCATCGCCGTCATGCCACCTGCCGGACTAACAGCCTTTGATGTACGCCAGTCTCCTGCGGGTACATGTATCAGCTTGTCATGGCTGAACGAAGCCTCGGCATGCATGATTGTTCCAAGCGAGCCTTTATCGAGCTCGGCTTTGAGCGCCTCCAGCCCTGGCTCATAGCGTCGCTCGTGGCCCAGACCGAGTGTGACACCGGCGTCTATACAAGCTTGTACCGACCGCCGAGCGCTGTCACCTGTCAGGCCGAGTGGTTTTTCGCAAAAAACGTGTTTCCCCGCAGCGGCGCACTGCGTAATTTGTTCTTCGTGAACGGGGTTTGGCGAAGTCAAGATCACCGCATCGATGTCGCCTCGCGAGAGCACTTCAGCCAAATCAGTGACAGCCTCTATATCTGCAGCTGCGATATCGGTGTGATTGTCCAGGTTGGGTTCGATAACCACGCGGACCTGCATTTGTGGAGAGTCGTTAAGACGGTTGACGATGTGGCGCCCCCACCAACCAAAGCCTACAACTGCGATGGAAAAGAGACTGGAAGTGTCGTTCATGTTATCCCCACGCTGAAAGTCATGATAATGCTCGCATTATAAGTTGGGCTGCCGGTACTGATACAACACATGAAAAGTGATTAGAGCTAGCAGATTATCTGATAGCGCTGCCAATGGGTGCTTCAGCCACGTGTTTTGAGCTAGGACTTTGATGGCCTATCAACAATTCCGATCACAGGTATAAGAAAGCATCGGTTTCACTGTTGACACTTGATATGTAAAACATTCATTCACAGCAGCCATTTGTTAGCGCTAATTAAATAATAAAAAGGAAATAGCTATGGACCTGTCGTTTTTTACGATGCCTCTTCACCCAGTGGGCAAGTCCGTTTCACAGTGCCTGAAAGAGGATCGTGAAGCTTTTATTCTCGCTGACGAACTTGGCTTTGTTGAGGGCTATTGTGGCGAGCATACAACTGACCTCGCTGAGTCTATTACTTCTACTGTTGCTTTTATGGCAAGCTTGGCATATTCAACTAAGAATATCCGACTCGGCACCGGAACCGTTAATTTGCCCAACTCTCACCCAGCAAGGGTCGCGGCCGAAATAGCGATGCTCGATCACATGCTTGAAGGCCGGTTGAATTTCGGCATTTCACCGGGTGGTCTTATGTCAGATGCAGAGATATTCGGCAACCTCGACAAAGACCGAAACGCAATGTTTATTGAATGTATTAACATGGTTCTGCAGATCTGGGAGGGTGAAGCACCCTACAACCTCAAAGGAGACTATTTTGAAGTCTCCACAGAAAAAACCATGATCCCCGAGATCGGACAAGGAACCGTGATCAAACCGTTCCAAGCGCCCCATCCGCCAATCGTCGGTACGGTGGTCGCGCCTTTCTCCAAGGGGGTCACGGCGATGGCTGCTCGCGGATGGGAGCCAATATCGGCTAACTTTTTGTTGCCTAAGTGGGTTAAAACCCATTGGCCAAACTACGCGGAAGGCTGCGAACAAGGTGGCCGGTCTGCTGATTATTTCAATTGGAGCGTGGCCAAGAACATCTGCGTCGCTGATGATATGGCGACTGCTAAGTCTTACGCTCGTGACCCAGGTAGCCCCTACGTCTTGTATTACCACCAGTTGCTTACCAAAATGCGTGCTGGTGGGCGCCTCAATCTCTTTAAAGAAGATCAGAACATGCCGGACGAGGACGTTACGCTCGACTACGTGTTGGATCGCTTGGTTATTTACGGCGATGCAGAGAGTGTTGCTGATCAGGTGCTCGCGTTCCGTGAAGAAACGGGGCCTTTTGGCAAGCTAGTTTATGCTGGTCACGATTGGACAGATCTCGAACTTGGGCGCCGGTCGATGATTCTGACTGCCGAGAAGGTTCTGCCGAAGGTTAACGCTGCCTTGGGTGAAACTCAAAAGGGGAATGTTTGATGTTCTCCGGAAGTAATCAGACCCTCACGTTAAAAAACTCGTTAACTCTAAACTATCGCATAGACGGACCAGAAGATGGTGATTGGATTATTCTGTCCAACTCCTTAGGGACAGACTTGAGGTTATTCGATTACGAGGCTAGCTACCTGTCAGAGACGATGCGTGTGCTGCGCTTTGACACACGAGGTCATGGGCAAAGTTCTGCGACAAAACCACCGTATGATTTTCCATCACTTTGCGGTGATCTTGTCGCATTGATGGATCATCTTGAAATTGCGCGTGCTGACATACTCGGCGTGTCTCTTGGCGGCATGATCGCTTTGGCCATGGGGATTTCACACCCTGATCGCGTAGATCGAATCGTGTGCTGTGATGCACGCGCAGATGCGCCAGATCCCTACAAAGCCATATGGGATGTCAATATTGACAAACTGCATGCAGAAAACCTCGCTTCTCTTTGTGAGCCAACACTTACACGCTGGTTTACGCCTGGTTTTCTAGCGGACAACAACAACACGGAAAAACTTGATGTTGTGCGCGCCATGTTTAATGCCACATCGTCCGATGGCTACGAAGGCTGCGCGCGTTGTTTGCAGACGCTAGATCTCTTGCCGTCATTGTCAAAAATCTCCAATAAGACGCTTTACATGACAGGCGAGCATGACTTGGCCGCGCCGGTTGCTGTGATGCAGGCAATGGCCGACGCCACACCTAATTGTACTTTTCAGGTCATTCCAGCAGCGGCGCATTTGTCTAATTTGGAACAACCCGAAGCCTTTGCCAAAAATCTAAAAGCCTTTCTAGGACTTTAATTAAAACTATTACAAAAGCAAAAAACAACCACTAGGAGTTATCGATGGCTACAGTAAAGGAAAAACCTATCTGGAAGTTCAAGGTCACTGGAGGCCATGAGACTTCAACTAAATCAATTGCTACGGCACGCGAAAAATCAGTCGTAATCGATGAGCCCGTCATCCGAGGTGGAACGGATGAAGGTCCCATGCCAGTCGAGTATGTCTTCATGGGGCTTCTCGGCTGTACGCATGTGATCTCGAACAAGCTAGCGAAGCACCACGGCGTTGAATTCACCCATATGGACATTGACATCGCGGTCACCATGGATAGCCATGGCACCCGTTTGATCTCCCCTGTGCAGGTGCCTTTCCCAGAAGTGGTTTTGCAAATTGACGTGACCTACACAGGTCCTCGTGAGGGCGCAGTAGCTGTGACCCGCGACCTGCGGCATCATTGCGCTGTTTCAAAAATGTTACAGGAGTCTGGCACTCGTGTGATTGAGAATTGGGTGCTCAATGGTGAAGCTCAGACAGTAGATGCTTAACAAATACAGGTCTGTCTCTAGATCTAAAGTCTAGGACTGATAGTTAGGGCCCGCACAGACCCATCGGATTTGCTACTTGCTGCTATAAGAAATCATGTTGTGTGGAAAGCAATATTTGTATGGGTCGTGAGATATATTGCTGTTTCTAGCAAGTATTGTGGGCTTGATAACCACGCCAAAAATGAAGGACAAACTAATGATTAAAACTATCATGAAAAAGACGGTCTTGATCGCCGGTCTTGCAGTTGCAGCGATGGGCGCTGCACACGCTGAATATCCGGAGAAGCCGGTCACCATGGTCATTCCGTTTGGTGCAGGTGGCTCGCACGATCTGAATGCACGCGTAATTACTTCTATCTTGCCAAGTTATTTGAATACGCCAGTGATTGTTCGTTTGACTCCAGGGGCAGGCGGGCAGAAGGGTACGCAAGAAGTGGCCAATGCTCCGGCGGATGGCTACACGCTGCTGTTTACACATAACTACGTCGACATGTTGCAACAATACGTTGAAAACGTTCCGTACAACCCGATTGAAGATTTTATTCCGATTGCTCGCGTAAACTTTGCCCCGATTGGGGTGGTTGTACGTGCCGACAGTCCGTTTCAGACCTTTGATGATCTGGTAGCGGCTGCTGCAGAAAAGGAAGGCAGCATCCGTATGTCACACTCGGGAAACTGGGGTGCTTTTTTTATACCTGCCGCGCAAATCATGCAAGCGCGTGATGTGGTGCTCAACCTCGTACCTTATCAAGGTGGTGGTCCAGCTCTACAAGCATTGCTGTCAGGTGACGCCGATGTGACTATGGGTTTTCCTTCAACGTTGGGTGCTCAGATAGACGCCGGTGAAATTCGTGTGCTAGCAACTGCCGGAGCAGAGCGCATGTTCGACGACGTGCCTACCTTTGGCGAGGTCGGCGTTGAAGGAGACGTTGGATTTATGCATCGAGTTTTGCTTGCTCCAAAAGGCACGCCAGATGAAGCAATTGCGAAAATCTCTGAGGCTTTCCAACAGCTGGTCGAAGACCCGACGTTCACGAAGATGATGGGTCGATTGAACGAGACGATTGATCTCATCGACGGACCCGGCTATCAGAAAATGCGTGAAGATCAGGCTGTCGCTTACAAAGAATTGGTTGATCAGCTTACCAGTCAATAACAGGGAAATTTCGTTTGCCTCGAGCCCATTCAGTGAATGGGCTTGATTGAACGAAAAGTCACACGAAGCCTACTAGGAGGCTAGCAGCCATAGTCGCCACTATGGCTGTCCTAGTGACACCAGATTAGAAGCCTCGAAGTAGCAATTTCCCAATTCCAGAAAACTTAGCTCAATAGGGTCGCAAGACAGTTAAACAAACAAAAACGCAACAATGTCCCCTGCAACTAAAGTCGCATTTCGTCGAACAGCATGATCAAGTTTAAAGCGCTCGAACATCTCTTTTCTGAGCGCTTTTTACTCGTAGAGAAGAAAATTGGAATTCAAGCTCATAAAATTTTTACAGTGAACACTTAGTTGGAAAAGTGTTCACCTTTAACTCAGATTACGCGTTCTTCTTGGCATCGTAGTAGCTTCTAAGAATGGCGTTGATACGGGTCTGGTAGCCCTTGCCTTGGGACTTCATCCATTCCAACATGTCGGTGTCGAGCTTGATGTAAACACCCGTTTTTTCAGGCACGAGAATCTCCGCGTTTTCCCAAAAAGCCGCGTCCAATTCGGGGATATCGCTGCAATCGATATCCTCATCAGGCAGGGCCAAAAGCTCTTCCGTGGTCAGCTCTCTATCGTAGCGTTTTTTCATAGCGAACCCTCTCTGTTCTGGTGGCCTTTCGTGCGGAAATAAGCCGTATTTTCCCTGTTTCGGTGTCCGTGTGGGAAACCATGAGCAGTAACACACCGTCGACCATGCCAATGCTGTTTTCTCGCACCTCGGTGTAGTGGAATCGGTGATCCACCACCGTTATCACCTCGCCCTCAAATATCCTTTGGGCTTTGGCAAAGCCGATACCGTGTTTGCGGATATTGGACAGATTCTTGTCTTCGTCCCACTCAAATTCCATGCACGTCTTTCTTGGTTATCGGCTTCAAAGTATATATATTAATATATACCTATCTGAGGCCCAGTCAAGTTGGGAGGGAAGACTTGCCAAAGGGTCAAAAGCGTGAAAAGGTGAACAGATGTCTAAAGAGCTGTTCACATCTGCCGGAAAGCGCAAATACCTCACCCTCGACGAGCAAGAACGATTCATCGCTGCGGCCAACAAACTGGAACGCGCCGAGGTGCGTACTTTCGCTCTGACGCTCGCCTATTCAGGCTGTCGGATTTCCGAAGCACTAGAACTCACCCTTGAGCACGTCGACCTGTCTGCCAAGTCGTTGCGGCTCCGCACCCTGAAACAACGCAACCAGACGACCTATCGAAGTGTGTCTCTGCCCGATCACCACCTGGACGCGCTCGAATTGGTGCATCGCATCCGCAAGCAAAAGAAAACCAAGCACGGCGGCAAAGCCAAACTGTGGCCGTGGGGTCGAACCCAAGCCACCAAACACATTTGGGCTGTGATGCAGGCGGCAGGCATCGAGGGCGATCACGCCAGTCCCAAAGGCTTGCGGCATGGGTTCGGTGTTAGGCTGGCCCAGAAGACACGCAACCCGCGCTTGGTGCAAAAGCTACTCGGGCATAAGAGTCTTGAGACCACGGCCATTTATATGGATTTAGTGGGGGAAGAAGAGCGTGCCGAAGTGGTTGGGGTTTGGTAGCTGCTTTGTATGGAGGAGCACTACCATCAGCCTTTGTAGCGAAAGAACTCACGCTAAAAGCATGATTGGTTAATGTTCATATTCGCAAAAGCCATGGTCGGCCAGACACGTCAGCACATAGCAGTGCTGAGCTACGTTAGTTCCATCACAGCCTTTCGCGATACGAGCTAGTTCTTTTTCTAAGGCTCGCAGTTTTTTGATTTTTAACCGGACATCGGAAAGTTTGGTGGAGGCGATTTCCGTCGCCTCAAGACAGGAGCGATCTGGATGCTCCTGCAGCTCGATTAGAGAAGCAATCGACTCGACAGAAAATCCCAGATCACGCGCGTGTTTGATGAATTTCAAGCGCTCCAGTCCAGCGTAGTCGTAGCGTCGCTGGTTGCCCTCCGTGCGCAAAGGAGCGGCTAGTAAGCCGATCTCTTCGTAATACCGGATGGTCGGAATCTTCACTTCTGACTGCTTTGACAACTCCCCAATTGAAAACATGTAAAAAAACCTCTTGAACCTCTAGTGGCTAGAGATACTAGACTACGCGATAAATAAATACAAAAGGTCTAAGTCATGGCTGGTTGTTGTGGGGGTGATGCCAAATTTGATGGCGTTTCAGCTGAATATAAAAAGCGTCTTTGGATAGTCATCGCGCTAAACGCGACGATGTTTATCGTCGAAATGTTGGCGGGGCACTTGGCCAAGTCACAGGCCCTGCAAGCAGACGCACTGGACTTTTTAGGAGACTCACTGACCTACGGTATCTCGCTAGCAGTAATTGGGGCTTCAATCCGAGTCCGCACGAATGCAGCCCTATTCAAGGGCCTAAGCCTGTTACTCATGGGACTCTGGGTTTTTGGATCAACTATCTATCGAGTGTTCTACGTTGGAGTACCCGAAGCAAACATCATGGGCGTAGTCGGCTTTCTTGCGCTCTTGACCAACCTCGCCAGTGTCATGTTGCTCGTGCGCTATAAAGACGGCGACGCTAATGTTCGGTCAGTGTGGTTGTGTTCACGCAATGACGCGATTGGGAATGTCGCCGTTATGTTTGCCGCCCTGGGGGTGTGGGGCACTTCAAGTGGTTGGCCCGATTTGATCGTAGCGGCTGTCATGGCAGGCCTGTTTTTAACCTCCGCTTATCAGATCATGTACCAAGCGCTCAAAGAGCGCCGTGACAGCGTTGATTTGGCCGAAGTATGACCGAACTCACTCTCGCCTTGTTGGGATTGGCGATTTCGGTAGCCACGCTATTAGCGATTTTGTGGTCAGTGGTCTTTCCTACAAGACGAATCTGGCCACCTCAAAGCTACACTCAGATCACGCCATTTGTTGTGTGGATACCTACATTCACACTATTCGGTGTTCTGCTCGTACTCGGTGTAATGGATTGGAGTGCTTTTTCATTACCCACCTGGGTGCGAGTTGGCTTGGGGGTTCCACTAATAGTCGCTGGCAATATAGTTGTCTGGAATGAAGTTAGGCACTTTGGAGTTCCCCAAACAGGGGGCGCACGCGGACAGCTCCGAACTGACGGTCTGTACCGGTTTTCTCGGAACCCTCAATACATGGCTGATATCGCAATGGTTGTCGGCTGGATACTGCTTTCGTGTTCTCTGTGGGCTGTTGTAGTCGGTGCATCTGCCATCGCTAGCCTAATCATGGCTCCTTTCGCAGAAGAGTCTTGGCTTCGTGAGCAGTACGGTGATGAATATGAAAAATATAGGTCGCAGGTCAGCCGCTATTTCGGGGTCTCGGCTTCATCCAAATAGGGGCAAAAGAAATTATGGCTAAATCGATAGCCAACAACGAGGGCGCTGGTGTTAAGCGTCAACTGATCACTGGCGTCAAAGCTGCCGCTGGTGTTCTTTTGATGACTTTTCTGCCCAAAAGGCGCAAAAGCATAGAAGAAATCGCGACCATTCCTTGGCACAGTGATAAGTCGTTGAATGGAGTAGATCGACTGATCCGTGCCGGCATATTGTGGCTTCGAAGTCGAGACAAAAGCGGTGCAGAAATGTCAAAGCTACACCAGGGTTTCTGGCGCGAGCAATCCGCTGATGAATACTATGCCGGAACGGCGAATCGATTCGAGAAGCTATTCCTGCCCCATTTTGACCAATTTATTGATGTTGTTGGCCACACAATAGAGCAAAAAGGGATACGGAATGTTGTAGAAATTGGATGTGGTGATGGACAGCTTCTTCGTCACTTGAAACGTAAAGTCCTAGCGGACAGATACATCGGCTTGGATTTAAGCAAGGATCAAATCAAAAAGAACCTAGAAGCCGATCAAGAACAGACTGTCGAGTACTACAGCGGCGATGCAGCACAATGGATAGCCGAAAACTCACCCAGGAGCACGCTTTATGTTACTGGACTAGGTGTTCTTGAGTACTTCACACAGTCCCAGCTCACAAGTCTACTTAGCAATATTGCCAACACCTTCGCACCCGCCGCTGCGCTTTTCATCGAACCGGTGGATAAGGGTGCGAATTTCATTGAGTTTGATGAGTCCTATGTCGCGGGCGAGGAGCATAGCTTTACGCACAATTACGCGAAGAGGCTAACCGAATCCGGTTGGAGCATTTCACATACGGAGGAATTACACCTAGCACCCTATCGTTGGTTGGTCATTATTGCTAGTTGCGATAAGTCGTAGTTTCTTAATCAGAGGAGAGACAAAGTTCGTGAAATGGGGTCTGATTTTGTGTGCATGGGTTATCGCCTTAGGGGCGACACTCGGTGCTTTATTTATTGGGGAAGTGCTAGGACAGGCACCTTGTGTCTTGTGTTGGTATCAACGCATAGCCATGTTCCCACTTGTTGTCATATTAGGTATTGCCTGCTTTGTTAACGATTTATTGGTGTGGCGCTATGCTCTGCCGCTTAGCTTGATTGGGCTCGCTGTTGCACTTTGGCATAGCCTTCTTTATGCGGGTGTAATCAAAGAAGCCATCGTACCCTGCAGCGCAAAAGGCCCGTCATGCACCAGCTCAGATATGTTGCTGCTGGACCTGATTCCTCTGCCATATCTCTCTCTTGCTTGCTTTGGCGCTCTAGTCGTTTTGCTGATTGCATCATCTATAGGAAAAAAGTCATGAACCGTCGGTATTTGGTCGTTGGGATTGCACTCGTCGCGGTCTTATTGTTTTTTACTGCTTACACTTTCACAGGGTCGAAGCAGGAAGTCGAAGCAGTAAGTGAAAAAGAGGCGGTTTCCGAATCTTTACTTGTTAGATTTAACTCCCCTGTGGTGGGTCCGGTCAACGCGCCCGTAACGATCGTCGAGTTTTTCGATCCCGCGTGTGAGGCATGCCGTGCTTTTTATCCGGTGGTGAAGGAAATTCTTGACGCTCACCCAGACAAAGTCCGGTTGGTGTTGCGTTATGCGGCCTTTCACGATGGCTCCGATACGGCGGTGAAGATTTTAGAGAGTGCGAGAAAGCAAGACGTATTTATTCCTGTACTAGAGGCGCTGCTTAGGGCACAACCAAAATGGGCTGACCACAGCGGGGCTCGCCTTGAGTACGCATGGGAAGCTGCCGTCGCTGCTGGTTTGGACTTCGATGAAGCACAAAAACAGATTCTTGATCCGGCTGTACTCGCTATCCTAAATCAGGATTCGGCTGATGTGGAAAAAATTGGTGTTAGACGAACACCAACCTTTTTTGTGAACGGCCAGCCGCTGTTGGATTTTGGTGCGAAACAGTTGATAGACCTAGTGCAAAGTCATGTCAATGAATCGCAATAATTTTCACTGCCTCTAAGGGTTTTTGAACACGATGAGTAGCCCAATTTACGCAGCAGATGCGCTTCTTGCACCAACACGACTGTTAGATTTCAACGATACCGCTCTACGCGCACTCGTCGAATCCCGAGGCTGGGCGAGAATGACTGAAAAAGGTCGCATCGGTGAAATATATGATTTTGTGCGAAACGAGATCGAGTTTGGCTATAACCAGGCTGACGATATTCCCGCTTCTAAGGTTTACGCTGACGGCATTGGTCAATGCAATACTAAGGGTACCTTACTAATGGCCCTGTTACGTGCAGTCAATATCCGTTGTCGCCTTCACGGGTTCACTATCCATAAAGAGCTGCAGCGAGGCGTGGTGCCGGAATTGGTCTATCCGTTGGCTCCATCCGATATCCTCCACTCATGGGTAGAGGTTTGGTTGGAAGATGGGTTTATTTCGCTTGAGGGATTCATTCTAGACTCGACCTATCTCTCTTCGTTGCAATCTGCCTTCTCTGAAAGCAGGGAGCTATGTGGCTATGGCGTGGGCTCCGATAATCTACATTCACCTGGTGTTTCTTGGTGTGGGGTATCAACCTATATTCAGAATACTGGGATATCTAAGGATTTAGGGATTTACGATAGTCCTGATGCCTTTTATGCAGAGCACAGCCAGTCGTTGGGCAAGTTGAAGGGCTGGCTATATAGAAATTTCATTCGCCACTGGATGAATGCACGAGTCAGAAAAATTCGTGCGGGACGGATGCCCATAGATTTCGGGCGGGGTTGCTCTAACCATGTTCACTAGTAGATGAGGCGACTGACTTTTACTCGATGTTTGATATGAAAGCTTTCTGAATTTGTCATATCACCCATAGTGCGAATTTGGGGTTTGAAGTCCAACCGAGCGAAAACACCCGTTAAGCTCTAAGCGTCTAATAACTCAAAAGTTTTCAGGCATCAAAAAAGCACCAAAAACGTGTCTTTTATATCGTTCCATGGCATTTTGTAGACAAAAGTGTCTACAAATCGATTTAATAGGCAGTTTGAAACCCCTTAGCGGGTGAAACCGTTCCGTTGGACTTACAAGCCCCTATTCTGAAGGGGCTCCAGCATTAAACAAATTGTGCAGCAACCTGCTTTATACAATCTCTGATCTCTCCAGGCCGCTCTTTATCGGCTAGAGTCGCCAGCCAGTTTTTAGGAAGTTCAGAGGTGGGATTACACTTAAGGATGCTCTCGATGATTTCCCTCTCCGCCATAACTGCCAGCTCTGCACAGGGGTCTCGGTCATTAAGAACACACCAGATACCTGCCCAACAACGAACGACTGCCCAAGGGTTGTACCCGCCGCCTCCGGTAACCCAGATGCGTGGAGCCAAGTGGCGGAGAGTATCAATCGTATTGAAGTAGGCGCGGTTGGACAGATCCAGCTTCATCATCGAATCGTCTGCCAAGGAATCTGCGCCCGCTTGGATAACTATAGCTTCCGGCTTAAAAGCTTCCAGAATCGGAACAATGGCATTGTTCAGTAGTAAAGACATCTCGCTATCATTAAACCCTGCTGGCACAGGTAAGTTATAAACAGCGTATGACGGGTCGCTTTCCATGCCGCTATAAGGCCAACAATTTTCTTCATGGATGGAAAGCGTCAGCACGTCAGGGTCATACGAAAATGCAGCCTCTACCCCGTCGCCATGATGAGCGTCCAAGTCAACATAAGCTATCCGTTTCAATCCATTGTCTCGCATCGCCAATATTCCGATGACAAGATCGTTGAAATAGCCAAAACCAGAAGCCCTAGCAGAGTGGGTGTGGTGCGCGCCACCAAGTGGGCTGTGGACGATCCCTCCATCCGATAACAGTTCAGCGGCTTTTAGTGCTGCTCCACAGGCAATAGCTGCCCGCTTAATCACCCCTGGAAATATAGGGTTATCGCCGCCCCCAAGCCCATACTTTGCGCATATCTCCTGAGATACTACTTGTTGGGTTTCAGCATCGAAAGCTGCATCGATATAGCCCTGATCGTGAAACGCCCTGAGCCTTCGTGGGATGGCACTTGGACTCTCTACGTAGTTAGTCGCGTCATACCAATCCAGCTGTTGTATCAAAGCAAGAGTGGGGGCTGTTTTTGGCCATGCGAGAGGGTGCCTACTAACTTGACCTGTGCGACTAAATATTTCACTGCCCAGAAGAATCGGCTTAGCAAGCATTTGGCGTTCCTTGAGGTGACTGTAGGATTCGGAAATTATTACACGACACATAAGCTTCCAAAAACCGCATTAGGTTTTGCTTCGCCATTAACTGGATGATGTCTGAGTTATGATCTTCACATCAGCCCCATAGTGCGCATTCAATGCTGGCTCTTATGCATAACTGCGGTCACCACCAGACAAACGGGTGTTGTAAATTCAACTCGACGTCTGATATGAAACCCTACCGCTATTTGTCATATCACCTGTTATGCGCGCCTCATTGTCACAGCAATTTAGTAATGTCCCATTCTACCAAGTTAGAGATGTCCTATTTGGCATAAGGATCGCCACGTCATTGGCCTTCTAAAGCCAATCCCAAAGGGATGTCATGACGGACAAGGACATACTAACCATGAGCGCACCCGAGCTCGATCGAGCCATGATCATAGATCGTGTGATTGAACGTCGCTTGAGCCGAACAGACGCTGCAGAACAGCTCGGAATCTCTCCCAGACATATGGGTCGGCTAGTCAAAGCGTATCGTGAACAAGGTGCCGTTGCGCTGGTGTCGAAGAAGCGCGGCAAACGAAGTAACCGAGCCTACCCTCCAGCTTACAAGGCACTTGTTCTGGAGATTGTTCGCGAGCACTACCACGATTTCGGTCCGACTTTGGCCGCTGAAAAGCTTGCTGAATACCACAGCGTCAATCTGAGCGATGAAACGTTGCGCAGTTGGATGATCAAATCTGGACTGTGGAAAACACGCAGCAAGAAAGCGCAAAGAGCCTATCAGCCACGTTACCGACGTGAGTGCTACGGAGAGCTGATTCAGCTCGATGGCTCAGAGCACTATTGGTTCGAGAATCGCGGCCCGAAGTGCACGTTGTTGGTTTACGTCGACGACGCCACCAGCAAGATCATGGAGCTGCGCTTTACCGAGACTGAGAGCACGTTCGATTACTTCCACAGCACGCGGCGCTACCTTGAGCGACATGGCAAGCCTGTGGCTTTCTATAGCGATAAACACTCGGTATTCCGCGTCAATCAAAAAGAAGCCGTTAGCGGCAACGGTTTAACTCAATTTGGCCGCGCATTGCACGAACTGAATATCGACATCATTTACGCCCACAGCTCCCAAGCCAAAGGACGTGTCGAACGCATGAACCTGACGCTGCAAGATCGCTTGGTTAAAGAGCTACGACTGGCTGGAATCAGTTGTATTGAAGAGGCCAACGCTTTCCTTCCAGGCTTTGTTGAATCGTTCAACGCAAAGTTTGCCAAAGCCCCCGTGCGTGACACCGACATGCACCGCAAGCTGCTCGAGACGGATGAACTTGAAGAGATTTTGTGTTATCAAGAGCAAAGAGTCGTCTCCAATAGCCTCACTTTGCAGTACGACAAAGTGCTGTACCTGCTGGAAGACAACGAGTTCACGCGCACGTTACGCCGGAAACGGGCCACTGTGTTTGACTACCCAAATGGCACCATCGGCATCAAGTTCGAAGGCCAAACACTGCCTTACTCAATCTTCGACAAGATCCCGCACATCAAGCAAGCAGATATCGTCGATAACAAGCGTCTAGGAGCGGCGCTAGCTTTTGTACAAGAAAAACAGAAGTCCTTGAACACAGAGCGAAGCAAGCGGGCACCGAAGCGTCGAGGTCAAAAGCTCATTCACGAGGAATTTAAGAACAAAACGAATCCGGCGCTTGTGACCTAGCAGCGGCACTACCCGGTTTCCCAAAGAGGACATTTCTACTTTGGGGAAAGGAGGACATTTCTATCTTGGTTTGACATATGAAGTGCAGACCAGTGTTGTCAAGTTGCTACACAACTTACGTTAAGGCGCAGGTAGGTAGGGATTTTCAGGCTAGTCTTTACGGTGAATGTCGTTTTTTACGAGCGCAGCTTGGCCACTTTGGAAATTTGGGTCTCACCGGCTGTGCTTTAGGTCGCTAAAATTCTACGTTCTAATGACAAAAAGTCGTTAATATTTAGGCCAATTGGCCTCTTGTTTTGTTGGCATTAGGCCTAAGATTCTAGTGTCGAGTGCGGCGTTTATTCCGCTTTGTTGTGTCTACGAGTATCTACGTTTTGAACCCAAACCTGTTTTCCTACGTGTGGCAGCACAGCAAACGCGATCAGATGATCGTGTTGGTACTCACGATTGTGTCGTTTCCGTTGTTGTATCTGAGCTTGGAAATTCCCAAGCAGATCATTAACGATGCGTTGTCGGGTGATAACTCGATGCGTCAGGTATTGGGCGTCAGTTTAACCGCTACACAATATTTGCTGCTGCTGAGCTTCTCGTTATTGGCACTGGTGATTATCAGCGGTTTGATTAAAATGCGCCTCAACACGTTTAAAGGTGTTGTTGGTGAGCGTATCGTGCGCCGACTACGCTTCGAACTGATCGACCGCTTATTGCGCTTCCCGCTCAGACGTTTCCAACGTGTCTCCCAGGGCGAGGTCATCGCCACTGTGGTTTCCGAGACCGAACCTCTGTCGGGCTTTGCCTCTGAGTCTGTGGCACTGCCATTATTTCAGGGCGGTACGCTGCTAACCATTCTTGCGTTTATGTTTGCGCAGAGTTGGCAGCTGGGCTTAGCGTCTTTGATGTTGGTGCCGGTACAGGTACTGATGATTCCAAGGCTGCAGCGTCGTATCAATGCATTGCGCCGCGAGCGAATTGCCCGCGCTCGCGTGTTATCTCAGCGTCTGGGCGAAACTGTTGACCTTGTTGAAGAAATCAGAGCACAAGGTACTCGGCGTTACACCATGGCTGAGTTTTCTTACCGTTTGGGTGAGTTGTTTCGTATACGTCTCGAGTTATTCGAACGTAAGTTTTTTATGAAATTTCTCAACAACACCATCAACCAAATGACGCCGTTTTTGTTTTATGCGGTGGGTGGCATGCTGGTCTTGGATGGCAGGCTGAGTATCGGTGCGTTGGTGGCAGCGATCGCAGCACATAAAGACTTCATCAATCCTTGGCGCGAACTGCTGAACTTTTACCAGACATGGCAAGACAGCATGGGTAAGTACCGGCAAATCGTTGAGCAGTACGTGGTGGCAGAGCCTCTGGCGATTGGCACGCAAGCGATAGATGAAGAGAGTTTTAGCCGTGAACCCATGCGCTTAGTCAACGTCAGCAGTCGCACTGAAGGTGGTGACTATGCGCTGCGAGGCCTCAACTGGGAGTTACCGGTAGGGAAAACAGTGGCTGTGGTGGGTACCGCCACGCTAACTCGCCGATATTTTGGACGGGTGCTCAGCGGACTCGAATCGCCAGACGCTGGTGTGGTATGCATCGGCAAACTGCCAATTCAGGAAGTCGACGAATCGATTCTTCGACAGAATATTGGTTACGTAGACGGGGACCCCAAGCTCTTTGATGCGCCGATGTCATACAACCTTGTGTACGGACTGAACCACACAGCCCCGTCAACCGAGTCGGCTGAACAGTTTGTTCAAATGCTAGAGTCGCGCGCTGCCGGCAATAGCGAGGACTGGTTTGATGAATCGTTCGACAATAACTGGCTAAATGTCGCTCGGCTCAAAACCGAAGGCTGGGATGAGTTTGGCGAGTGGATGATGAAGTGTCTGCACGCGGTTGAAGCGGATAAAGTCATCGACGAGCGCGCATTTTTTGAAGTGTTCGACCCTGCGACTTTGCCCGCCGAAGAAATGCGCACACTTGGTGAGCGTTTACTCACCGTACGCGAAGATATGGAAGAGTGGCTGCGAGGCAGCTCAGATCAAAAATGGGTGGTTCGCTTTGACGAAACAAAACTAAATCCGCACGCGACACTGGGCGAGAATTTTTTATTTGGCACAGTGGCAGATAAGAGCTTTTCGTTTCGCCAAAAAAAGGTGCAGATCGCCTTAATTCAGGCTGTTGAAAACGCAGGCTTGACGCAAAGTACTCGCAATATAGCGGTGCAGGCGCTCGCAACCTTACTGAGGTTACAGCAGGAGCTACCGTCAAACCACCCAATTTCGCTGCAGTTTGATCTACACAACCCCGAGCGCTTAACGCGCTATAAACAAATAGCAGCGCAGCTCGAGAACAAAAGTTTCGACTCTTTAAATCAAGAGTGTAAAACTGATTTGATGGATGTGTGTTTACGCATCGTACCCAACGACTGGCCCAGTCTTGCATTGGGCGGTGTTTTTAACGAAAGCCTGATGATAGTCAGGCGAGATTTTGGTACTTGGCTGGAAAGCGAATATGGCCAGAGCTTCCACCGCTTTGATGTAGACAAATACAACCCCGGCATGACGGTGCTGGACAATGTGCTCTTTGGGCGCTTAGATCCACGGTGTGACTGTCACGCCGCTTTGCTGCAAAAGGCGCAATCGTTCGCGGCAGATGAAGGGTTGATGCATGACTTACGCACCCAATTTATCGTCAGTACACAAGCAGGGCTTGGTGGCAGTCGATTGCCTAATGTAGCGCACCATCGTATTAATCTAACCCGCACTTTGCTTAAAAAACCGCGTGTATTGATTATGCACGATGCGCTGAGCAACAGTAGCCCAGAGCAACAGGCAAATATCCGACGTAATATCCGCGAGATACTGCCTGATGTCAGTTTGTTATGGATAGCGGGCGAAGTCACGGATGAAAGTGAATTTGATGAAGTGTTTGAGTTGGCGGAAGACGCATTGATAAGCCACGCGGACATCGATCGAAACAGCGAGATCACCGATAGCAGCGTCGATTTGTTGGGCTCCCATGTGAGCGCCTCTTTGTTGCAGTCTATTCCGTTGCTTTCGGCCTTGAACCCTGAACAGCTAGAGCTTGTCGCCTTGCACAGTCAATTACGTCATAGCGAACCGGGGGAGTTGGTTTTTGGCCCGGCTGATCGACCTAGTCACGCGGCTGTAGTGCTTAGCGGTGAAGCACGTGCTATCTATCAAGTGGATGGCAAGGCTTTTGAGTCACAGGTAGAAAACGGTGAGCTAGTGGGAGAGCTAGAAATAATCTCGCGTCAGCCACGCACCAGTCAGTTGGTGGCGGAATCAAAAATAAGCTACTTGTTGATAGAGTCACGAATACTCAATAACTTGATTGATGAAAACAGTGCTATGGCGCAACGCATGCTACGCAATGTTGCACGTCGTGTTTTGCGCGCTAACCTCACAGAAGTGCGGCGCAAAGTCTAGCTGACCTGTTTAAGAATAGGTGCAATGCGTGGCGTTTAAGCCACGCAGTAGCGGTTTACTTTTGCAGTTCGAGTTGTTGTGGCAACGCCTGTAAACCCTCAATGGTAAAAGTAGGCGGCACACCCCAAGGGTCGTAGATAGACGCGCTGCTGCGCTGCACCCACGCTGCCCGCATGCCCACTGTCACCGCGCCAATAACGTCGAAGGGGTTGCTAGACACTAACCACGCGCTGTCGCTATTCGAGCCAGTGCTGTCAAGGAAGTGCTGATAGACCACGGGATTGGGTTTGAAGCTACGTATCGGGTCAACACTGACAACGCCATCAAAGAGATCGCGTATGCCTGCGTTTTTTAGAACCGCTTCGATGCCGTCCGGTACGCCATTAGAAAACGCGAACAAACGGTGCCCAGCTTTTTGAAGTTCTAACAGTCCGGCGTGTACATCGTCAAAAGCAGGCAAGGTGCTGTAGTTGGCCATCAACTGTTGCTTTTGAATGTCTGTTAATTGCTCGTTTAGGTGCGCGCAAGTGTAATCAAGTGCTTGAGCTGTGCAGATGCCAAAGTGCTCATATTGCCCCATTAACCCGCGACGAAAAGTGTATTCGAGCTGCTTGTCACGCCAGGTTTGTGAGAACAGTTGTGCTCGTTCGCCCACCATATCTTGCAGTGCGGTGACGACACCGTGGGTGTTGATTAGGGTACCGTAGACATCAAATGCCAATGTGAAAGCCATGCGAGTTCCAGCGATTGTTGGGGGGTTAGTCTTCTTTAAGGTAGCGGGAGTATATCCAGCCGGTCAGTCCTTGGTGCATCACGCGACACCAGCGCATACTAGTGGCCAGTTTTTGCTCGTCTTTGCTAAGCCGCTGCCACTCGTTTTGATCAAAATCAGGGTAGCAACCTAAATTGAGCAATTGACGCGCATTATGTGGCAGTTTACGTGCGACCTGAAACTTGACTGAGGGGCCTCGGCGCATGTTTAGCTCATCTCCATCCGCGATGCCACTGACTCGCCAGTAGTCTGGGCCATCGGCTGTAGCCGAGGAAGTCGCACTCAATGTCAGCAAAAAAAATGCTGCAAATATACGTCGCATGTTGAGCCCTCATAAGGATTTGCATCTGTGCGGAACAGCCTCTGATTTAGAGAGAGACCGGTCAGTCACACGCAACATAGTGTGGCTGTTCCGACGCAGAGGATCAAGGCCTTCACGGCTGGGTCGTGTTGGTTTCCATTTAGGGAAGACAACACCGATCCGAGATTAGTTCGCCGAGAGCGCTGGAGTTAGCGCACCGTTGCGCACCACAAGGTGGCTGTCGGCGACAGCGTCGCTGTCACGCATATCGTGTGTGACCATCAAAACACAGCAGTGGTGCTTGTCAGCGAGAGCTCTCACGAGCGGACGCACTGATTGGCGGGTGTCATCATCCAGCGCGCTGAAGGGTTCATCCAGTAAGATAATCGCGCTACGACGTACCAGCGTGCGCGCCAGCGCCACACGTTGCATTTGGCCACCGGATAACGTGTCGGCTCTGGCGTGTGCAAAGTCTGCCAAGCCCATTTCTTTCAGAGCGCTTAATGCCGCAGAGCGGGCTGATTGCTCGCGTTTGCCAACGTGGCCAAGCAAGACGTTGTCGAGTGCGCTGAGGTGTTCGAAGAGGTTGTGTTGTTGAAACAAGATACTAACAGGGCGCTGGCCAGCTGGTAGAGACAGCAGGTTCTGGCTGTTCCAGAGCAAAGCACCTGATTGCGGCAGCAATAGACCTGCAATAAGCTCTAGTAAGGTGGATTTGCCGCATCCCGATGCGCCGCTGATCGCGGTGACTGTGCCGGACTGCGCTTCTAGGTCGAAGCACCAGCTCTGTTGTGCACTGCTGTGGCGGTAGCGCAATTGTTCAAGACGTAGCATGCGGGCTTTTCCGGTTAAAGAGAGCGGGCAACAAGGTGAAAACCACCAGTGTCAGGGTGAGAAGAATCAACGCGATACCTGCGGCATCTTGGCTGCGATACGAGCCGATTTTTTGATACAGCAACCACGGCAGGGTGCTGAGTTCGTTGTTGCCAAACAGAGCTATTACACCTAAGTCACCCAATGACAAACAAAAACTGAGCGCGGCCACGTGCCCGAGTGAGCGTCGAAGCAGTGGCCATTCTACCGCCCGCCAGCGCTGTAACCCATGCAGGTCAAGGCTGAGCGCTAGACGATCGTAACGGCTGGCGGCCTTTTGAGCCACTGGTAACAAAATAGCTAGCGCAAAGGGCAGCGCCATGAGGACATTGGCAACAAGCAGTGCAAACCATGCCCAATGCTGCAATTTGCCAGGTAGTTGCTGCGCGGTGAGGAAAAAACCTAAGCCGAGCACCAGCGACGGCACGGCAAGGTAGAGTGTGGCTGAAAAGCCGATGCTGGCGCGTAGCGGGGTTGCCCAAGGTCGCTGTCCCAACTGCAAAGGAGCGGCCAACGCCACTTGCGCCCGCACGATGGCGATTGAAATAAGCAACACGGCGATACTCGAAAAACTGGCAAGTACCACGCTAGTGCTAAGCGCTTGTTGCAACAGTGGGTCGGTGAGCAGGCGAAGCAGGTCAGCACCCAAGCCATCGAGGGTAATAGCGAGCAGTGGTGCAAACAACATTGTGCTGGCCGCCGCGACAATCAGCCATTGCATTGCAGCCAAAGACTTGGCTTCGGGCCAGTGCGGAACAGCTCCGCTCGACACAGCGTTTGAGCGACCGCGCAACAGATTGACAATTAATACCAAGACAGCGCAAACGCCCAATTGTAACAACGCCAGAGCAACGGCTCGTTTGGGTTCGAAATCGAGTTTTAGTGCCTCGTAGATAGCCACTTCAAGGGTGTTGTAACGCGGAGAGCCACCCAATACTAAGACAATGGCGAAGGAGGTAAAGCAGAGCAAAAAAATGGTGGTGGCAAGCGTAGGTAGAGAGCTGGCAATCGCGGGCCACTCTAACAACTGAAACCGCCGCCACGCACTTAAGCCGAGACTGTGCACCAATTTGCGCTTTTCGGCGGGAATAGCTTCTAGTTGCAGCAACAGTTGGCGAGTAGCAAAAGCACCGTTGAAGTAGCTGTGCGCCAATACGATTCCGCCCAGGCCATAAGGGTTGAGACGTAGATCGCTACCCAGAGTGCTTAGCAACTGACTGATCCAACCGGCACGGCCATAAACACTGACAATGCCCAGCACGATAACCAGCGTGGGCAGTACTAAGCTCGCCGCCAACAGCGAGAGCAACAACTTACGGCCAATAAACTGGCGGCGATAGCTGAGCGCCCACGCAGTGATGGTGCCGATTAGCAGCGATGCAACTGTGGAGAGAGACGCCTGCCAAACGCTGATGTGCACTGTTTGCCAAGCCCGCTTCGGAAGCGTTAGCTGACCGGGCTGGCTGCTGGCGAGAAGAAACAGCACGGTGCCGATCAGCAGTAACAAACCTGCCGCAACACACAAACCGGGCAGGGCCGCAGCCCATACCCGTGTGTTGTGTTGTTGAGTACTCAAGTTTCGCGTCTACAGCTGTTCGAGCTTACTGTGACAGTTTGTCCTGCCAAGTCTCAATCCACGCTGCTCGATTCTTTTCGACTTCCACGCCGTCCATAAGCAGTGTTTTGGCGGGGGTGTTATCGCCAAAATTCTCAGGCAGACCGGCTGCAGTGGGTGCTGCAGGGTAGGCCCAATTGGTGGTGGGTATGATGTCTTGAACGGTTTCGCTGATAAGAAACTGCATAAACGATTGCGCAAGCTCAGGTTGCTTACTGCTCTTGAGAACACCGGCAACTTCAATTTGTAGATAGTGACCTTCGTTAAAAACCGCCCAGTCAAAGCGGTCGTCTTCTTCGGCGATTCGGTGATAAGCCGGAGACGTGGTGTAAGAAAGTACCATTTGCGCTTCTTCTTTTAGGAACAAGCCGTAGGCGTCTGACCAGCCCTTAGTGACGGTTAAAACGTGTGGTGCCAGTTCTTCCCAGAGCGACTCCGCGCGATCTCCATAGGCTGTCTGCAACCACAAGACCAAGCCTAGGCCAGGAGTGCTGCTTCGTGGGTCTTGGATGATGATTTTAAAGTCGTCAGGCATAGCCGCCAGCGCTTCAAAACTGTCCGGTACTTCAGGTGTGAGCTCTTTGTTGTAGACAAAAGCAAAGTAGCTGAAGTCAAACGGCAGAAAGGTTTTATCGCTCCAGTCACCTGTAGGGACTTGCACAGCGCTGATGTCCGTTTGTAGCTCTGCAAAAAGCTCTGTTTCGCGTGCCGCTTCGGCGATGTTAGTGTCGAGGCCAAGCACGATATCGGCCGCCGTGTCTTCACCTTCGAGCTGAACCTTGCGCAGCGCTCCGATCGAGTTATCAGTGGCTACAAACACCAAGTCACAGTTGCACGTTTCTTCAAACGCTTTTTCAATTCCGGGAGCTGGGCCCCAGTCAGCGGCAAAAGCGTCGTAGGTATAAACAGTTAGCGTGGGTTTTTCAGCGGCAAAAGTGGCTGTATGAGCGGCACCCAACAGGGCGGTCGTCATTAATATAGGTGTATAAAAGCGCATGTCGCGTCTCCATGTATCGACGCGGAGGTTCGACAAGGAGCTCGTACAATTAACTGCAGGAGGACTTTGTACGCTTCCTCCGCCGGTATTAACCGGTTCAGGTTCAATGGGTGACTCTCAGCTTAGCCTTTAGTGGCCAAGCACCCCAGCGTGTGATCACCAGCAGTATAAGGGGGTGACCGTGTGTCTGCAAATACTGCAACATGCAATACGTAGCTAGTCGCGAGCGTTGTTAAAAGCTCACGGCGCTACTGTGCCGCGTCCGGCTTGTCAGCGTTGTTGTCTCCCTGTTTTTCGGCGCTGTCAGGTGTTGGCGCTTGCTCGTCGTGCTCCATGTCATCTGGATCAACTCTGCCTGGCGGGCGCCAAGATCGCACCACCGCGCCTTTGTTAGCCAACCTGCTTTCATGAATAGCTGAGTCTGTCTGTGCGCGCACGCGTTTGGCCAAATCTATATAGGCTTGGTTTTCATAGGGCAGTGCATCGGGATCGTAGATCTTCGCGAGTTCAAACATCGCTTTTTTATCTGAATCGACGTAGGCGCTGACAATTTTTTCGGCCTCAAAAGGGTGTACGTGTAAACCTTCTAGTGCCGAGCGGCCGGCGCGCACCGCACTGTCGAAAGTCTCGCGGATGATGTCGTTTGCACCGGCTTGGTAGAGACTAAAAACCTCCATGCGATCGTAGGCGCGCACCACAATATGGATATCGGGTCGCTCTTTGCGTGCGTATTTGACAATCACTTCCGCTCGTTCTGGGTCGTCGATAGCAACCACCAGCATTTGTGCGTCTTCTAAGCCTGCAGCGTGCAGTAGATCGGGGCGGGCGGCATCACCAAAAAACGTTTTGACACCAAATCTAGACGAGCGAAGCGTCGCTTCTGCGCTGACATCAAGCACCACGGTGCGGTAGCCACTGCTCAATAACAAGCGATTGATCACTTGGCCAAAGCGGCCTGAACCGGCAATGATAATGTTGCCTTGCTCGGTGATTTCATCGTTACGCTTTTGTTGTTTATTGTCGAGCATCGGCATCAGGATGTGCTCGTGACAGAGAAACAACAAGGGCGTCAGCAACATAGAAAAAGCGACAACCAACAATAAAATATCGGCGGTTTCAGTGGGTATGACGCCGTTTTGGACAGTAAATGCCAACAACACAAAACCAAACTCACCGGCCTGGGCCAGTGCCAGAGCAAACAGCCATTTGTCGGCTCCTCGTATGTCGAACACACGTGCTAGAACCAGCAATACAATCGCCTTGATCAACATAAGTGCCGCAGTCAATCCCAGTACCGCACTGAAGTTGGCAAAGAGGATGCTGAAGTTGATGCCTGCGCCCACAGTGATAAAAAAGAGGCCCAGTAACAGGCCTTTAAAAGGGTCTATATCGCTTTCTAGTTCGTGGCGAAATTCACTGTTGGCCAAAACAACACCCGCGAGGAAGGTACCCAGAGCAGGGGATAGCCCGACCAAGGACATCAGCAGTGAAATACCGATGACTAACAGCAGTGCCGCGGCTGTAAAAACTTCGCGCAGATCGGCGAGTGCGACAAAACGAAACAGCGGGCGCGATAAATAATGGCCAGCAGCGACAACTGAAGCGACAGCAGCTAGCGTTATTATGGCCACTTGCCAACTGGGCAAGCCCCTGACCAAACTCATGCTTTCGTGCCCATCGTCTCCGGCGTGCTGGGTTAGCTGTACCAGTTCGGGTAGGGCCAACAGCGGGATAAGCGCCAGCATGGGTATGACGGCGATATCTTGGAACAACAGGACAGAAAAGCTGGCTTTTCCACCGTCGCTTTTCATCAAGCCTTTTTCGTTGAGGCTCTGCAGCACTATGGCGGTTGAAGACAATGACATCACCAAACCAATAGCGAGAGCGACACTCCAGACTTGGCCTAAAGCCATGGCCAGCGCAGTGATTGCCAGTGTGCTGAGCAGAACTTGTAAGCCGCCTAGGCCCAGCAAACGGTGTCGCATTGACCATAAAGCCCGCGGTTCGAGCTCTAGTCCTACCAGGAACAACATCATCACGACGCCAAACTCGGCCACGTGTTGAATTGCTTGGGTTTCGTCACCCACTAAGCCCAAGAGTGGGCCGATAATAATACCGGCTATCAGGTAACCGAGCACTGAGCCCAAAGCGAAGCGTTTGGCCAGCGGGACGGCGATGACGGCTGCGAGCAGGTAGATAAAAGCCTGTAGTAGCCAGTCAGTCATGGTTTGGCTCCAAAAATTTAGGCAGATCTGCAAAGGTGAACAACGGCATTTTGCGCAGGTGCCTGCGTTTGATTGTGCCGTCTCGTAGAGCGCTTAAGTATTGGCAGTAACCATCGACGTGCGGTGTGATGGCCGCTTCACTGATATCGCTGTGTGCGCCAAACAGCACATAAGGCGGAAGTGAGCGGGTCTGGCAGAGATTGCCCATTTGAGACAAAGGGCTGAGCAACGTATGTAGCTCGTGGTTCTGAAAACCGCCGCTGGTGTAGGCCTCTTGTGGGCTGCCTGTCGTGACAGCCAGTGCCAGTGTTTTGCCAACTAACTTATTGCCATTCTCACCGTAGGCAAAGCCGTACTCCAGCACTAGGTCTTGCCATTCCTTTAGCAAAGATGGTGTTGAATACCACATCAGTGGAAACTGCAGCACGATGATATCGTGCTGCAACAGCCTTTTTTGCTCACGGTCAACGTCAATTTTGAAACGAGGATACTCTGCGTAGAGATCGACAAAAGTTATTTGCTCCAGCGCAGAAGCGCGTGCTGCCATGGCAGCGTTGGCGCGCGAGTGGCGTTGAGCAGGGTGAGCGTAAAGCACCATTATTCGTTGCATAGAGTCACTGGTATCTGGCAGGTCGGTTTTAAGCGATGATACTAGGTTCAACGACTATTTGGCACGTCGTGGAGCTGAGTTTGCTGTAACTGCTAGTTAGGGCGTTGAGAAATCTAGTAGTGCAAAGCGGTGTGTGATGGCGGCTTGCGGCCATCCGGGCGGCCTTGCTTTGTTGACTAATCAACGCAGCCGTGGGTGGCAGGTGTTAGCCGCTGGCATGTGGAGAAACAGGAGGTTTGTTGATGATACTCATGATAGTGCCAGAGTTGTGCAATGTGTTGGCAGTGGGTTCCACGCTATTATTGAGAATACGTTTTTTTATCTCAAACTTATTGGCGATGAGTTTGTCCAACTGCTCTCGCGGCAACGGACGACTGATCAAATAACCCTGAATTTGATCACATTGTAAATCTTGTAGAAAATGCATTTGGTCAAGTGTCTCGACACCTTCCGCAATAACAACAAGCCCAAGTGTATGGCCCATGGCGATCACCGCACTCACGATAGCTGCATCATGATCGTTTTCTAGAACGCCGTTGATAAATGATTTATCAATTTTTATTTTGTCTATGGGTAGTTGTTGTAGGTAGCTCAACGAAGCGTAGCCAGTGCCAAAATCATCGACTGAGATACCGATGCCAACCTGCGCAATTTGCTGCAGCATTTCAATGGCGCATTCCATGTTGTGCACAGCTATCGCTTCAGTGATTTCCACCTCAAGCATTTGCGGTTGTACGCCAAACTCCATCACTGTCGCAATAATGTTGTTGGCTAGGTTGGAGTTTCTGAACTCAACGGGCGAGAGATTAATCGAAACTTGTAATTTTTCTTGCTTTTGATCTTGCCAGGCTCTGATTTGCTTGCAGACGGAGCGAATCACCCAGTTGCTCAGGTCTTCAATCAGGCCTGTCTTTTCTGCCAGCGGTATAAAATCATCGGGAGGCACCAAGCCTCTGTGCGGGTGTTGCCAGCGAACAAGTGCTTCAACACCGATGACGTCACCGTTGCGAAGGTCGATCTTGGGCTGGTAAAAAATAACCATCTCATCACGTTCAATGGCGCGTAATAACTCGGCTTCAAGTTGAATGAATTGTTTGTTGAGTTGTTCGATTTCTTTGTGATAAAAACAAAAATTACTGCCACCAATCAGGCGAACTGCTTCGCTTTTGGCGATGCTCGAGTTTTTTAACAAAGACGCGGAGTCTGAGCCATCTTGTGGGTATAAGCTGATGCCCATATCCGCGTTAAAAATGTACTCGTTGCCTTCGATAATCAGTGGCGTCTTGTGCGACTGTGTAATACGTTTGATGACATTATTGACGCCGTCTAGACTTTCCAGATCGGTGAGCAGCAGCACGATGTCGCGATTGCCAACCGAGGAAATACTGAAGGTGCGCGAGTCGTTTTCTTCGTGTGGTAGAAGAATGCTGTCGGTATCGCGTACTAGGGATTTCAGCCGGTCCACGATGGCGTTGAGCATTTTCTGTCCGACCGCGCTGCCCAGGGTGTCGGATACACGTTGAAGAATTTCGATATCAAGTGAGATTACAGCGAAGCTACTTTTGTATCGTGAACTTCTAAGTATTGCTTGCTCAATGCGATCTAGTAGTAGTACGTTCGCAGAAGCTAAATTGTGCGATTTACTCGTTGCTGCAGTGTCTTGAAAATCGGCGTTTTGCTGTTTTGAGATTTCATCGTTTAATGTCTCTATTTCATTTACATCAAAAGATTCTTCGGCCACATCAGGGGCAGGCGTTTGCGTGGGGCTCTGTTCAGAAAATTCTTCCTGCCACATAACAACTTGATTGCGACCGTTGTTTTTGGCTTTGTAGAGGGCGCTGTCCGCTTGTTCAAGCAGTGTTTCGCCATCATGTGCAGTTTCGGATAGGGTGGACACACCAAAACTTGCTGTAATCTTTAACGACTTTTCGTAGTCTCCGCCGTGGCTGGTTTCTATTGTTAAACGAATGCGTTCTGCAACTGCGACTGCTTCTTGGATGTTCGTGTTGGGCAGAACAACACAAAACTCTTCTCCTCCAAACCTGGCGATAAGGTCAGTGGTTCTGGCGTGTTGCGCAAGGCATTGAGACAAAAACACGATGACTCGATCACCTGTAGAGTGTCCGTAGTTATCGTTGACCGATTTAAAGTGGTCTATATCGACCATGATGAAACAGAGGTCTGCGTTGCCCCAAAATGTTTCGGAGATAAGTGTCTCGAGTCCCTGAAACAATGAACGCCTGTTGAGCGTGTTGGTGAGTGGGTCGCGTGTGGCCAAAATTTGTAACTGTTGATTTTGCTCGGTGACTTCTTTTTGTGTTTGTTGCAATTTGCCGAGTGTTTTTTCCAGCTGGCTATTTTTTTCTTCAACATCTGAAACGTTGTCAAAAGTAATCAGTACACCTTGGGCATGGTCATCAGCTTGGCCAATAGCCGTCGCGTTGATAGCAAGAGAAACGCGTTTTCCTTGTGCGCTGATCAGTGTGATGAAATCGCCTTTGACAGTCAGCTCATCCAGAGAGACCTGAGCCCAAGGCAATTGACCCGCGTTGGCAAGCTCGTCGTTAATATACCAGTCGTAGTCTCGAGTTCTTTTACCGGTGATGATGTTGCTTGGCTCACCCGCAATTTTGGCAAAAGAATCGTTGGAGAAAACGATAAAATCTGCATCGTCAACAATCAAGATGCCTTCGGTGAGTGTATCCAAGGCCTTACCCACACGCTCGGGTATCACGTCATCCGTGTTCAGTTCGTGCACGACTTTCTTTAAAAAGTACATGTACACAAAAAAGCCCACAAACGCGACAAACAAACTGAAGCCTAAAAATGACTGGCGATTGTTTAGCGTATTGGCAAAGCCAACCAGTGGCCTATACCGTATTTCGACCGTGCCCCAGAATTGATCGTTGTCGAATATGCTGACCTGAATTTGCGTCGCATTTGATTTGTCGTTACTTTTTAATTGCCAATTGTTTAAGTGCGCGCCGGCCTCAACCATAAGAACTTTTTTGGCTGACCGTAGGCCTGCGGAAAGCACGGATGAATTGCGCTCCACGACAGAGTGAATCGTACCTTCTAGGCCTTTCATCTCGCCGTAATTGATCGCCGTTGAAAGCTGCACCGCTAGAGACTCTGCAATGGCCTTGCGAGCGGTTAGTTCTGCTTTAGTATTGTTGGGGAAAAACCCACTAAAGTCCGCCAATAGCAAAAGCGACACTGTCAGCATCGTCAAGCTAAAGCTAATGCGTACCAGAGGTGAGATGATTAGCTTACGCAATGGCTGACACCTCGGTATCCTGGTTGGATTCTCGAGTCATCGTGCGTAGCTTTCGCGTTGTTAGCATCGATAGTTTTGTCGCCACGACAGTCGTCTTATTTGTTGAAGTCTAAGGAGCAGAGAACACCAGCGGGAATGCTATAGTCTGGATTTGGTAGGCTCAGGCGAACACCGAAGGTTCCGCTGGCAGGGTCCATGACTTTATCTATACGTTCTACGGTTGCAGTGTAGCTATCGCTACCTTCTACAGCGGGCAGCACGGTAGCCTGCATATCTTTGCTTATGGCCTCGCGGTACTTAACCGGAATTACAACTTCTATGTACAGCGGGTCAAGCTGAGCAATTCTAAGTATCGGGTCATCGTCTACTCGTTCACCCACAGACTTGTAGCGCTGAATGACAACCCCCGAGATGGGACTGGCGATTACTCTTCTTGCCAAGACAGCCTGTGCCCGAGTTTGTGCAATTTTTGCGATTAGCTTGTTTTCACGCTCTAACTCAAGATTGAGCTCAGCAATACGGATTTCTGTATCAAGCTTGTCGACTTCTTGCGCAGAGATGAGTGAGTCTTTCATCAGCTGCGCATTGCGTTTTTTTGTTTTATAACCGAGGCTCAGGGTCGCTTCGCGCAGCTTGATCGCAGTGTCTGTGTCAGCTTGTAAGGTCGAAAGTTTTTCATCGGCTCTTTCCACGCTGGATTCCAAATGAATGATAAAGTCGTGTTTTTTGACGATGTCACTGCGGTCGACTTTGATTGAGGTAATCAGACCAGAAACGGCGGCGCCTACGTCAATGATCTCACTTGGCTGTACCACGCAATCGAGGTTCTCCAGCGCATTCGCATTTTCGTCCGCAAACGAAAAATTACTTGCGACAAGAAAAAATGTGGCAATAGTTGGCAAGTTGAGTTTATTCACTGATGTACCATAAATTGATAATTAGGTTTATCGATTGCTTAAGTTAGCGCTGAAATTCGTTGTTGCTTTAGTTTAAGTAGGAGAACTAACAAATTGAATTAGTTAATGCTTCTATATATTTATATTATTTAAATAAATCATTCGTATAGAGTCGCTTATGCGAGAAGCTAATGTTTTGTTTTTATGTTCAACCTCGACATACGCAATGCCTCCAACACGGGAGTTGTTTTTTATGTCTTTATTAAGCGTTACTTTTAATGCAAACAAATCTTCGGTTGCGATGACGTTGTTTGCATCGTCCCGAGTTACTGCAATATTTCCGCCACCGGAGGCGCCCAAAGCTTTGCTGGGCAATTGTCTGCTGCCTGAAGGTGTTTCCTGAAGTATTTGTGCTGCATATTTTGTTGATAAATCTTCTGCGAGTGCGACCTTAATGTTATCTACACCCGTTCGTATGTTGCCAATTTCCGTTTGTGATACAACAGTTTTGACGACCAAGTTATCCGGTGAAAAAACATAGCCAATGAAGTCACCTTTGTTAAAGTGCTTGCCTTTTTGGTTGTCGATATCTGGACTGATAAATACGCCGTGTACCTTGCTTGTGATAACAAGATCGTTTTTGTCTAAATTTGCGTTGTCGAGCTCTTGCGTGAGTAGTTCAATGGTTTGTTTTTTGAGCTGAGACTTTCCGTTTTTGCTGATGAACTCTTCTTTTGACTCAATGCTTGCTTGAGTTTTTTGTGCACTTAGGTTGGAGATTTTGTTGTCGATGCGGTTTGACGCCAAGCGCAATAGCTCTGTGCCTGGAGTAACTTCCTGACCGGAGTAGGCGAGTACCTCGGTCAAAAACCCATCTTGCGCACTGTAGAGTTCTGCTTGCTCATCTACCCAGACAATGCCTTTGACACGAGTGGTGTGTGGCAGCGGTACCAGTATGCTAACGCCGACTAGCACGCCAGCTATCGTTGCGGCTGCATATATAGAGCGTGCACGAACGTCGTGCAGAGATTCGCTGCGCATTAGAAAGAGCAAGGCTTTGTAGCTAGGCTTTAAAACCTGACTGTACAGAGACCAGATAGCGAGCAGCACACCTAACAATAGAAACGTGTCTATCAAGTACAGCGTGATGATCAGTAGAAGGCACATGCGATAGGTAAAAGCTGCCGGTGCGTACAACAAAAACCAGGTAGCTTCGCCTCTGTCGTATGCTGGGTCCAGTACTCGCTCAGATCCAAACACGTAGCGTTGTATCAGGTACAGACAATACTGCTTAGATCTCGCGTAGAGATTTGGGCTTTCGATAGTATCTTGCAATATGTAGTAACCATCAAACTTCAACAGTGGGTTAGCGTTGAACAGAAAGGTCGATACGCTGGCAACGATGGCCAAATTTAGGCAGGTGGTTTTTAACATGCCAGGCTCTACGCACAACCAGATAAATATCGCCACCGAGGCAATAAATACTTCTGACAATATGCCCATAGCGCTTACTAATATGCGCTTAGATTTTTCTCTAAACTCCCACGCTGCCGATGCATCAACGTACGGAACTGGCGCAAAGACCAGAAAACTGATGCCCATCTCGTGGACTTCGCCACCCCATGTTTTTACCGCGAGCGCATGAGAGAACTCGTGCACTGTTTTCAGTGCGATGTACAGCAATGTCATCGCCAGCAGGTTTTGTGGTTCTAGAATATCCGCGTTTAATGCAGCAGATATTTTGTGGCTATTGACGATGTAGAGGTACAGTGCAAAAAGCACAACGGCAAGCCAGACGATGGCGGTTGTTTTGCTAAAGATAAAACGCAGCCGTGGGGCCATTTTGCTCAGCAAGCTATCAGGGTCTGCCAGTGGAATTTTTACTGCCAGAGGGTTTGCTAACAACTGTTTGCGCTTGTTGGCTTTTTGTTGGGCCTGCTTGCTCGATTGCTCGCCCGCATCTGGAGCTACCGACGACTGCACCAGACTCAGCGACTGTAGCTTCTTAATAATAGCGCTAACATCTTGGCGCGAGAGTTCATGCTCTGCAGCGGACTGCTCAAGTTTGTTGAATATTGACTCGGTTGTCTCTTTTCCATCCAGATGGCTTACAAATGCATAAGCGGACGCATTAATACGAGTAAAGCTGCTGCTGGCGTCGTTTTTTAGGATATACCAACGAACGCCTCTGAAACTTTGTGCGGTGACATTTGTATTGGCCGTCAGTGAAAAATAATGGCCCGCGATTTGTGCCCAATCTGGGTCTGTTGCTTCGCCGTTCATATGCCCAGTGTCCATGCAAGAATGCGCAGCTTTTCAGTTAAGTGGTGTGTCCATATCCACAGTAAAGAGCTTTCGTCGGCAAATATTTTACTGCTGCCTCGCATTCCAGGGCGAAGTAAATCTGACGATTGCGTTAATTGAGCTTCGACTTGAAAGTAGTTTCCTGAGTTGTTGGACGCGGCCAGCGGTATGATCTGCTCAACGTGAAAATCAAACGTTTCGCTGGGGAGCGCTGAAACCACAAGTTGGCCCGATTGTGCTGCTTTGATGCTGCCAATGTCTTGTTCCGGTACTTCGAGTATCACGCGATAGTTTTCTAGCGGTGCGACTTCAAACAATACCTGCCCAATGTCAACCGGCGATCCCAATGACTGGCTCAGATCTCCGCTGACCACCACACCATCAAAAGGAGCGACTAAATGAGTGCGTTGCAATGACTGCTGTGCCAGCAGAATATCCGCGTCGACTTGTTGTAATTGCGCCTTGAGCACCGACATAGCGGTTCTGTCTTGCTGAGCCAAGGCCTCACGGTATTCTTGAGAAATCTGTATATGAAGGCTTTGTTGTTTGTTCAGCTCGAGTGTCAGGTTTCGGTCCTGCATTTTTGCCAGTAGATCACCGGCACGAACGTCATCACCAGCGCGCACAGCCGCCTCTTGGATGTAGCCGTCTTGCGGTGCCACTATCAGTTGCCTTACGGAACCCATGATGCTGGCAGGTGCGTTGACCTTGTGCACGGCTTGGGTATTTGCGGCGATAAAAGTACCCACTGCAAGCAGCAATAACAGCATTTTTACCTTAAAGTATTTGTTGCCTAGGAGGGTAGCCATTGGCGCTTTTACTGTTTCGGTGGCGCGCGCTAACAGTGGCTTTTCTTGCTGCATTTTGTGGGCGATTATGGGGCACAATAACTGCGCGATTGACTCACATTGTCTCGCTGTCGTGACATCAAACACAGGGCCATTGCTCTGTTCAAAACACACAGCGCCAAGCACTTGATCAGCGTTGATCAAAGGTACTGTTAAAACCGCTTTGCAGCCGTGTTGTTTGACTAATTCAGCGTGTGCTCTTGCAGGAGAATCCGTGTTCAGTAAGCCAGGATGTGCGATGGTTTGCCGACGATCACAGGCTTCTTCCATCGCCGCTTCAAGTTGGCGAATAAACTGTGTTCGCGAGTCAAAATTTGCCGTATTCGACAGCGACTTTAGGTGAATCAACATGCCGTCGCGCAAGCCGATGGAAACCTGTTTGCAAGCAAATGCATCGGCTAATTTATTGCTCGCCTCAATACAGGCGGCGAGGGTGTTTTGTTGTTGTGATACGGCATTTACTAGTTGCAGAGCGATTTGATTGCTTTCTTTTGCATCGTCTTGGTTTTTGTCTAAGAGAGTCTCAAGCCACAAACCACCCCAGCGCAACAGTTGTAAAACGGCTTGTTGCTGAGGTTCGGAACGCACCGAGAAAGCCACCGTCACAATCGCGCAGAGGCTTCCTTCCTTATAGACTGGGCAGGCGACAACATCACACAGGCGCTGTTTGTTTGGCCCATAGGTTATCTTTGAAAAACAGGTGCTGTTGTTCTTCTTCAGTGCTTGCGTAGCCGCGGCAACAAGCTGTGCTTCGGCCAGACCTGATTCAGGCCAGAGTGAGAGCGCGCCAGAAGGTTTTAAGTGTTCAGGATCAAACACTGCGCCGCGGATAACTCCTGAAATCATCTGGCATTGCCAGCTCAACCACGAACTCGCCAGCTCACGATTAGGGCTACGCTTCTTTTTTGCGTGCGCACCCAACGCAGCAGGTGTGCCGTCAACGACTGCGGCCGATCCTGTCGTCTCTGCCGAGACGTTATTATTAGGTGAATTGGCTGAACCATTTGAAGACGAATAAGCAGACATGATCCTTCACAAGAGAGTTATTCTTATCTTCAAATATCGGCGCGTCGGTACAAAACGTGACCGACAATGTTGGTTAAAATCACGGTTTTATGGCCAGAATATGCCAAATACGTCACTACTCGAATGAGTATTTTGTCGCTGCACGAACAGGAATTATGCGTATAACAATAAATACCCACGAGCGGCCAAACGGCTTCTTCCGATTAGACTATGTTTACATGACGTTTCCATTTCCTACAGCTTTACTCTCATGCCCGTGAATAGCAAAAGCCTGCAGTTTGATAGCCCAGTCATTTTGCTGGGCGGAGCTGAGGTGTCGACCGAGCAACTGTTCCAAGTGCTGGCGCGTACTTACCCTTTAGTTGCGGCCGATGGTGGAGCAAATCATCTATTAGGCACCGAGGTCATTCCCGATGCCATCGTCGGTGATCTTGATTCATTGACTCACCAAGCTAACTGGCAGAAGCGCACCAAGCTGCTCAGCATCACTGAGCAGGACAGCACCGATTTTGAAAAATGCCTCTACAGTGTGCAAGCCCCTTGGTATTTGGCGTTGGGCTTTTGCGGGCAACGGCTAGACCATACTTTGGCGTCGTTGCATGTGTTGATGCAGCGTTTGCACTCGCAGCATGTCTTGTTGCTCAGTGAAGACGACGTGATTGTGCTGTGCGATTGCTCTGTCTCTATTCAGCTCGACGTAGCATCTCGTTTGTCGATATTTCCTCTGACCCCAGTAAAGTTCGCTTCATCTCGCGGGCTTTTGTATCCACTGGATGCTCTGCATATGCAGATAGGCAGCTCTATCGGCACATCAAACTCTGTCACTACAGGCGATGTACATATTCAGCTTAATGATGACAGTAGCGGCTGTTACGCTTTGATCGCTGCACGAGATCAGTTGCCCGCTTTTGAGGACTTAATCAAAGCTCGCGCCAACGCCGCAGCGGGAGAATGAGGCAGGTGCAAACTCTGTTATGGTGAGCGTAATATTCGGGTTTTGTCGTGCCGGATAAATGATTGAGGAAATTGCCAGATGCAACGTATTTCGATTCCTTCAGACGCAGCCATTCAGCGTGATCTGCCAATCTCCCTGGCTAACTATGAGCCGCTGTCACCGCTAAATTTTTTGCAGCGCACAGCCGTGGTCTACCCAGAACATCCGGCCTGTGTTTACGGCGAGCAGATCTGGAGCTGGAGCGAGACGGCAAAAAAAGCTCGAGAGATGGCAGCGGCATTGTTGAAACTAGAACTGGCTGCGGGGCAGGTGGTGTCGGTGATGGCGGCCAATACACCCGAGTTATTCTTAGCGCATTATGGCGTGCCCATGGCTGGCGGTGTGCTCAACGCCTTGAACACACGTTTAGAGCCCGCCACCATTGCGTATATATTGCAGCACGCTGAATCACCCGTGTTGATCTATGACAGCGCATTTCGAGATCAAGTGTCTGCGGCAGTTGATTTGCTAGAAACTGAGGCACCTGTGCTGATCGAGTTTCATGATCACAGCCTCGGCCAAGCGCCGGAGCTCAGTGCGCACGTGCACGACTACGCGCTTTGGATGAACACTGGCGATGCGGACTTTGACGGCTATCTACCTGCTGACGAATGGCAGTCTATCAGCCTTAATTACACCTCTGGCACAACGGGGAAGCCCAAAGGCGTGGTGTATAGCCACCGCGGGGCGCAGCAGTTAGCGATGGGCAATGTGCTTGCATGGGATTTAGCGCACCATCCTATTTATTTGTGGACTCTGCCGATGTTTCACTGCAACGGCTGGTGCTTCCCTTGGACGCTCGCAGCTGTCGCGGGTACCAGTGTTTGCTTGCGTGAAGTGCGTGCTGACGCGATTTTCGACTCGCTCAACAACCAAGCTGTGAGCCACCTCTGTGGTGCGCCTTTTGTACTCGACTTGCTGGCCCGAGGCGTAGCCGATGGACGACAGTTACCGACGGATCGACAGATTAAAATCATGACCGCTGCAGCGCCGCCCACGGCTGCAACTTTGACAGCCGTCGAGAATGCCGGGTTTTTGATTACCCATGTGTACGGATTAACCGAAATATATGGCCCCGCAGTGGTGTGCAGCTGGAAAGCAGAATGGGATGAGTTGTCTACTGCTGAGCGTGTGCAGCGTAAATCGCGTCAGGGTGTTGCCTATCATGTACAAGCGGGGTTGATGGTCGCAGACCCCGATACGTTACAAGAAGTACCTTGGGACGGTCAGAGCATGGGCGAAGTGATGACTCGCGGTAACGCGACCATGAAGGGCTATTTCAAGCAACCCGAAGCGACAAAAGAAGCCTTTGCCGGTGGCTGGTTTCACACGGGTGATCTAGGGGTTTGTTATCCCGACGGTTATATCCAACTAAAAGACCGCGCCAAAGACATTATCATTTCTGGCGGCGAAAACATCTCGTCTATCGAAGTGGAGGACGCTCTTGCTGCGCACCCAGCAGTCGCGTTGGCAGCAGTTGTAGCGCAACCATCTGCCCGCTGGGGTGAGCGCCCCTGTGCCTTTGTTGAGTTGCTACCTGATCAATCAACCGACGAAGCAACGTTGATTGCACACTGCCGCGAGCGATTAGCTGGATTTAAATGCCCCGATCGCATTGTGTTTGGAGAGATCCCCAAAACCGCCACTGGCAAAGTGCAGAAGTTTGAACTGAGGCAGAGCGCTGCGCATATCGATGCGGAAGCCTGAACGCTCGAGTGTCTCACTTGGCGCTAGTTTGAAAACACTGTTGGAGGTTAGCTAAATATTTTACTTTACAGCCAATCATCGCGTAGGCCTTATATTCGACTGTAGGCTAGCACTGGAAAGGTGCACAGTCGTGCCAATGTTGTTCCGGTGCTGATCATTGCTGCTCGCTGTGCGCGGTTGGCACAGGTAACTCTTCTTCTCAGCAATCGACAACCGCACGGGTTCTCCGCTTAAGTTTGCTTCTAAACAGGCTTGGCATTTGGCCAAAGAGGTGCGACCATCACGGTGATTGGGTCGCTGTTGGAGAGACCCCATAGCGAGCTTGTCGCATGCAAAACAACCCCCGATTGGGCATCGCCTTGATGCTGGCCGCCACGTTTGTATTGGCGGTGCAGGACGGTATTTCGCGTCAGTTGGTTGAGCACTACAGCGTGATGACGGTGGTGATGTTTCGCTACTGGTTTTTTGCCGCGTTTGTGGTTCTCTGGAGTCACTACCGTGGTGGGGGAATCTCATCGGTAGCCAAAAGCCACTACCCGTTTTTACAAATTCTGCGTGGTCTGACTTTGGTCGCTGAGGTATGCATTCTGGTGTCCGCCTTTGCTTTGCTGGGGCTGGTGGAGAGCCACGCTGCCTTTGCCTGTTACCCCTTGATCGTGGTGGCTCTTTCAGGGCCTATCTTGGGTGAAACTATAGGTTGGCGGCGATGGCTGGCCGTGGTGGTCGGTTTTGTCGGCATGCTGATTGTGCTGCGGCCGGGCACAGAAGTGTTTAGCGCAACGGCGTTGCTGCCTTTGCTCTCAGCTTTGATGTTCGCGCTCTACAGCCTGCTAACTCGGTATGTGGCGCGTAAAGACCGAGCGGAAACCAGCTTTTTCTGGACTGGCGTTTCAGGCGTAGTGGCTATCAGTCTCATCGGGCCTTTTTACTGGACGCCGATGGTGGGCAATGACTGGTGGTTGATGGCCGCTCTCAGCGTCACAGGCGTACTGGGGCACTTTTTACTGATCAAAGCGCTAGAAGTAGCTGAAGCCTCGACTATTCAACCTTTTGCTTATTTTCAGTTGGTGTTTGCGTCGGCGATTGGCTTGTTGGTGTTTGGGGAATCGCTCGACAGCATGGTGCTGGTGGGCGGCAGTATGATCGTTGCCGCAGGCTTGTTTACCATTTGGCGTAGCAATCAGCGTTCAGTGGCCAAAAAATAGGCTATTGCCGCAGCGTGAGGGTGTCGCCTTTTTGCAGCATTTCCAGCTGGCTGAGAAAGCTCATGCCCAGCAGTGCAATATCGTCATCCATATGTGGATTGATGCTGGCGCTGACGTCGTGCAGGGTGATGTCGCCAATTTGCAGCGTTTTGATGTTTGTATCGTAGACCGTTATCACCCCATTAGCGGTACTGGCAAAACCCCCTTGGCCACGCGTCAATCCAGCGCGCTTTGCAGCGGCTTCCCCAATCACAACGTCAGTGGCACCGGTGTCCACCATAAAGACCACCGAACGGTTATTGAGCAAACCAGAAGCGACAAAGTGTCCTTGCGAGTTGCGCTGTAAAATGACTTCCAGTTGCTCGCCATTTTGGCGGCTGACCGGTGAGCTGTTGGGGTTCAGCCTGTCGCCGATCAGTTGATCAAAAAACACCACCGCCAGCGCAAAAAGCACCACCCACATCAACACAAAAAAGGTCAACGATGTGTTTTTGTTCGCATTTTCTTCGCTCAAACTAAGATCTCACGGTTGCACTGTTGGGGCGGTAGGCGTTGAATATCGGCTATTATAAATGGCTTCAGTCTGTTTGTATGCGGCACCGTCGGCACACGTTGTTGTCAGCTCGTTATCGTAAATAATCACCATGCTCGATGAATACTCACGCGGGGGTCTGCAGGGCGAACCCTTTGATTACCAAGAGCTCGCCGATGGCAAAGTATTGATCAGCTGGCGAGGCAAGCCCGTGTGTACTCTGAAAGCTGCACGGGCGGTTAAGTTCCTGATCAAAGCAAATGCTCAAAACGCAGAAGGGCGGCAGCTGTTAATGGCAAAAGTCACCCAGAACTTTAAACGAGGCAATGAACGGTGAGAGTTGCAGCGCCGGTCACAACCGCCCAGCTTCCAGACGTTTGTTGACTTCAATCGGGCTTGAGTTGCTCCAGCTGTCCGCCGCAGCTGTCACGCAATTCTTGAGTGAAGTTTTCCAAGTCCGAGTCTTCCATTTTAATCTGCAGCTCTACTTGCTCGGCGTACTGCACGGCTGCGAGCTCGCCTTGGTATTTTTGCAGTAGGTGGCGCGCTTGCGCTTCAAAGGCGTAGGGTAGCTTAAAGCTCGCCTGGACGAGAATGCGTTGTACTTCGCGTTGCAACAACGCCATCGCTTCGGTTACAGCTCCTCCGTAGGCTCTCGCCAAGCCGCCTGTGCCAAGCTTGGTGCCGCCGAAGTAGCGCACCACCGCAGCTGCTACAAACGACACATCGCCGTGCAGCAATACATTCAGCATCGGCTTGCCGGCGGTGCCTGAAGGCTCGCCGTCGTCGGAGCAGCCGATGAGAGTGGTATTGCCGGGTTGGCCAGCGATATACGCCGAGCATACATGGCTCGCGTCTGGGTATTGAAGGCGCAGCCGTGCCACCAACTGCTGCGCCGCTTCGGGGTGGTCTGCACGCTCGATATGGCAGTGAAACTTGCTGCGTTTGACGTCGAGTAAGTGGTAACAGGGCGCTGCTGGCACGATGATTTTGCTCATGCTGTTTAGTGTAACCGCTGCCTTAGTGATTGGAAGTGCCGCTTTGTCAGAGCACGGGTTTCTCTTACGGAGTTGCTAATCAACACAAGGGCTTATGATTTTTTGTAGGGCTGGTATGCTTTGAAGTCGAATGGTGTTGGCGGTTAGCGATCAAAGCATGGACAAGCAACAAATAGAGCTCTATCAGAGCGCCGATGGCCAAGTGCACATTGATGTGCGCTTGGCGCAAGATACCCTGTGGCTATCGCAGGTACAGATGGCTGAGTTGTTCGAAAAGGACTCGGACACCGTGGGCCTGCATCTGAAAAATATCTTTGCTGACGGGGAGTTAGATCCGCTTTCAACTACCGAGGAATCCTCGGTAGTTCGCCAAGAAGGCAAAAGGCGGGTACGCAGAAAGATCAAATTTTACAATCTTGATGCGATTATTTCTGTTGGATACCGTGTGAATTCCGTCAAAGGTACGCAGTTTCGCATCTGGGCCACAGAACGCTTGAGAGAGCATTTGACCCAAGGGTACACCCTCAATCAGCAACGCTTTGAGCAAAATGCCGCTGAGTTGGAACAGGCGCTGGCTCTGGTGCGCAAGGCGGCTAAGTCTGAGCTGCTGGGCGTGGAAGAAGGGCGTGGGCTGGTCGAGATTGTCAGTCGCTATACACACACTTTTTTGTGGTTGCAGCGTTACGACGAAGGGCTACTGGACGAGCCAAGCGGCCAGTCGGGCGGGCGTTTGTTGTCCCCAGAAGAGGCGATGGTGGATTTGGGCGCTCTAAAAGAGCAACTAATTGATCGCAACGAAGCCACCGATCTGTTTGCTCGACCACGCGAAGAAGGGCTGGCGGGGATTTTTGGCAACCTAGAGCAAAGCGTTTTTGGTGAGCCAGCTTACCCAACCATCGAGTCAAAGGCCGCGCATCTGTTGTATTTTGTGGTCAAAAATCACCCTTTTACTGACGGCAATAAGCGCAGTGGGGCTTGGTTGTTTGTGGATTTTTTACACCGCAATGGACGCCTGCTCAATGCGCAAGGTGAGGCGGTGATCAACGATACGGGCTTGGCTGCTTTGACCTTGTTGGTGGCCGAGTCTGACCCCAAGCAAAAAGAGACGTTGATTCGCTTGATCATGAATATGCTGGTCAAGCCCTAGCCGTGAAACTTGAGCTGCTTGCGACGCCTCTGCATTGAACTAACTTGTTTGGTCGTTAGCGTTTTGCTTCGCTGCGTACTAAAAACTCAAGACAAAAAAACGCCACGGTCGATTGCCGTGGCGTCAGTTGCTGCACTCTGTGGTTGCTAGTCGATAGCAGCCGTGGTTTGCAATAGGCTGTGCACTTCATTGACAGCGACCGATAGCATGGCAAAGTCGCTGACTCCTGCGGCTTTCACTTCGCCCATCAAGCGGTGGTAGGCCAGTTGGCCTTCTTCGCCAGTGGTGCACCAGTGATCAAGACGCGCTTTAGCTGTTTCTTTACCCGCTTTACAGGCCAGTACCTCGGCTGTGAGCTTGCGCTGTTGGTTGTGTAGGTCTGCGCGCAGACGAGACTTGGCAAGCGCATGCCAGCGATTGCCCACGGCAATCTCGGCTATTTGATCACGTAGCCATTGCAGGTCGAGAGTTGCACCTAGTTCAAAGTAAATACTGGCAACCAGTTCCATATCGGCATCAGCGTTGTGCGCGACTTCGCTGATATCAAACGCAGAGGATAGGGGGATCACGTTGCTCGCGGCAAGAGCTAAGTCTTCCGGTACACCCTGCGCCGTGAGTGACTTCAAGCGCCAATCGAGAGACGCCTTGTTGGCCGCAGTCAGAGGTGCTGGTAGCGCATTTGTCAGGGCTAAAATGTCACGGCGGTACAACAACACCACATCGCCGATAGCTTGGCTGGCACGACGAGAACGAATCAACCAGTGCACCGAGCGCTCAAGCAGCCCACGCACCAAGATCATTAAATCGGTTTGGGTTTGTGTGGACACCTGATTGTCGAGTGCTTCGATATTGGCCCACATATCGGGCATGTCGAAGAGCTCTTTGCTGACGACAAAAGCGGTTGCCAGTTCAGCCGCGCCGGTGCCCAGCTCGTCCATCATACGGAAAGCAAAGCTCGGCCCCATGCGGTTGATAAACTCATTGGTCAGTACGGTGGCGATTATCTCGCGGCGCAATCGATGGGTTTTCATTTGTTCGGGGTAAGTCTCGCCCAATACAGTGGGGAAGTACTCAAACAGAACTTGCTCAAGCCAAGGGTCGTCCGGCACATCGCTGGAGAGCAGCTTGTCATAGAAAGTCATCTTGGCGTATGAGACCAGCACCGCAAGCTCAGGCCGAGACATGCCTTTATCGCCCGCAGCGAGTCGCTCGGCGATTTTGTCGTTGTCGGGCAGAAACTCTATCTCGCGATTGAGTAAGCCTGCACCTTCGAGGTTTTGCATAAAGCGCGCGTGTTCATCCATCAGGGCAGGTGCTTGTGCGGCAGCAACACTGATGCATTGTGTTTGCTGGTAGTTGTCTTGCAGTACCAGTAAGCCCACTTCGTCGGTCATTGACTCCAGGGTTGCGTTTCTTTGTTTCTCGGTCAACTCGCCTTGTGCAACAACTTGGTCCAGCAGAATCTTGATATTAACTTCGTGGTCAGAGCAATCTACACCGGCCGAATTGTCTATGGCATCGGTGTAGTTGTGTTTACCACCGAGCTCGGCAAACTCAATACGCCCGCGTTGTGTTGCACCCAAGTTGCCGCCTTCACCGATCACGCGGCAGCGCAGCTCTTTGCCGTTGACACGCAATGAGTCGTTGGCACGATCCGCTGCGTCGGCGTGGGTCTCGCTGCTGGCTTTGATGTACGTGCCTATGCCGCCATTCCAGAACAAATCGACGGGTGCTTTGAGGATGGCATTGATGAGCTCATTGGGCGTGAGTTTGTCTGCTTTTACGTCTAATGCTTTTTTGATTTCAGGCGTCAGGTTGATTGACTTGGCGCTGCGCTCAAAAATAGCACCGCCTTTGCTGATCAGCTTGGCGTTGTAGTCGGTCCAACTGGAGCGCGGCAGGGCGAATAAGCGCTCACGTTCCTTGAAGCTGCTCGCAGCATCTGGGGTAGGGTCAATAAAGATGTGCATGTGATTAAACGCTGCGACGAGCTGAATATGCTCGGACAGCAACATGCCGTTGCCAAATACATCGCCTGCCATATCACCCACACCAACCACGGTGAAATCGGTGGTTTGAATGTTGGTGTCCATCTCACGGAAGTGGCGTTTCACAGATTCCCACGCGCCACGTGCGGTAATGCCCATGCCTTTGTGGTCGTAGCCGTTTGAACCGCCTGAAGCAAATGCATCGCCCAACCAAAAGCCGTACTCGGCCGAGACAGAGTTGGCAAAGTCTGAGAAAGTTGCAGTGCCTTTGTCCGCAGCGACGACCAAGTAAGGGTCATCACCGTCGTAGCGAATGACTTCTTGTGGTGCGACAACCTCGCCTTCGACTAGGTTATCCGTGATATCTAATAAGCCCCGCAGGAAGGTTTTATAACAAGCGACGCCTTCGGTCATAAAGGCTTCGCGGTCACTCGACAGCGGAGCCTTTTTGAGAATAAAACCGCCCTTAGAACCCACCGGTACGATGACCGCGTTCTTGACCATTTGTGCTTTGACCAAACCCAGTATTTCTGTGCGGAAATCCTCGCGGCGGTCGGACCAGCGCAGGCCACCACGCGCGACACTGCCGCCACGCAGGTGTACGCCTTCCATGCGTGGCGAGCAGACAAAAATCTCGTACTTGGGGCGCGGCAGTGGCATACCGTCGATGTGACTGGTATCGAGCTTAAAGGACAGGTATTCCTTAAAGTCACCGTCGGCGTTGTGTTGATAATGGTTGGTGCGCAGTGTGGCTTCAATGAGGTTACGAAAGCTGCGCAAGATACGGTCTTGATCTAGGCTGGCGACGTTCTCGAGTTGCTCGTCCAGCTGTGTCTGCAGTGCTTTGACGTTTTTGGCCGCGTTGCTGTTGGCCGCAGGGTCAAAGCGCGCTTGAAACAATGCAATGAGCGTACGGGCGATGTCGGGGTTATCGCACAGGCTATCGGCTATGTAGCCCTCAGAGAAGGGCAAGCGGATTTGCAGCATGTATTTGCACAGGGCGCGCACAACAACCGTGTCACGCCAGCTGGCACCTGCCGCCAGTATCAAGCGGTTAAAGCTGTCGTTTTCTACTTCACTGTGCCAAACACCCTCAAAGCACGCCATAAAGCGTTCGCCATTGGCTTCGGCGTCTATGGTCGAGCCATCACGCGCACGTAAGATGAATTCGTGCAGCCAATAGTTTTTACCGTCATTACACTGAATAAAGTGAGGGTTTTCACCTTCAACACGCAAGCCCATATTTTCAAGCACAGGCAACACATCGGAAAGAATGACCGGTGAGTCGGGCGCGTATAATTTAAAGTGCACCAGCGCTTCATCACCCAATAAAGGTCTGAAAAAACGCATGCCGATGTCGCTGTCTTTATGGATGTTTTCCATGCGAGCGACATCCCAGGCGGCATTGCCAGCGGGGTAGGCACTCTTGTATCCGGTGCCAAAAGCACCGTCGTACTTGCGCAGCAGCGTATTGCCTTTTTCATCACCAAAATGATCGCGCACGGCGTCTTGCAGAAGCTCGTCCCAACCGTGCGCTATGTCGACGATTTTGTGTTCGAGCTCAGACCAATCGACGTTGCTGATGTCTTTGCTGGGGTCGTTCCAAATGACGTAATTAATGCGAGCGAGCGCGGAGTTAGATGAAAACTGCGTGTCGAACTCTACTTCAACACCGTGCAGCGCATGCGCCAACACGTCCTGTACGGCGAGTCGTAGCTCGCGACCGTATTTATCGCGAGGAATATAGACCACGCAGTTATAAAAACGGCTGTAGCGATCGCGCTGGCCAAAAAGTCGAACACGCTGGCGCTCTTGTAAATCGAGAATACCGATGGCCATGGTACTCAGCTCGTCGGTATCGCACTGCATGACCAAGTCGCGCGGGAATGTCTCGAGGATGTCGCGCAGCGCTTTTTGGTCGTGCGAACCTTCGGGCAATCCAGCGTTACTGATCACACGCCCAGTTCGCTCTGACAGCATGGGAATATCGCTGGTCAAGTGGCGGTAAGCCGCTGAGGTCAATAGACCTAAGAAGCAGCGTTTGGCGATGACATTACCGGCCTTGTTGTAGAGGCTGATCGTGATTAAATCGAGTTTGGAGTCACGATGGACAGTAGAGCGCTGGTTGGATTTTGTCACAGCGATTGCTTTGTCAGAATCGGAAAACCCAGTGGCATCTGCGGGGATCAAATCTTGTAGCTTGATCGCGCCGCCCTTGCGTTTGGATTTGAGCAGGCCCAGTGATGCGCTTTTGTTGATCTTAAAGCCGTCATTTTCGGCTAAAAACTCACAACAGCTGAGGAAGGTGAAATTTCCCGCAGCCAGCCACGCTAAAAAGCTCGCCGCTTCTTGTATGCCTGTTCGGCCTTCAGCAAACGTCGAGAGCTTTGCAGTGGTGTCTTGCGCAAATGCAACCATAGCTGGCCAATCGTCAGTGACCACTTGTACATCAGCGAGAACGGCTGCAAATTCATTTTGCAACAGTTCCAATTCGTCATCGCTGGTGCGTTTGTCGACGTGTAATTGCAGGTAGGCTTCACGGGTGCTGGCTTTTGTCGCGCTCTGTTGCACGTCCGTGACTTCACCCGCTTTGTTGCGCTCGATGTGCAGTACAGGGTGAATAGTGAGGTGTACCGTAAGGCCCATGCGGGCGGCTGCGTTGCGCATGCTATCGACCAAAAATGGGCGGTCATCCAGCACCATTTCAACCATGGTGTGCACCGATTGCCAGCCATGTGTTTCGGGTTGCGGGTTGTACACACGCAACGATGCGCTGCCGGGCTTTCGGTTAAAACCGAACTGCCAGTGGGTGAGGGCAATCGCCAGCAGCTCAGCAGAGGTACCTTGGCTCAAATCCTCAGATGGTACGGTTTGAAAGTATTGGGCGATAAACTTAGTCGCCAATGGGCGCTGTTGCGCCGGAATAGACTTATCTGCATCCGCTAAAATGCGCTCAATAATGTCTTGATTCATCGCCTCTACCTAATTTGATTGCTGTGGTTGTGCATTGGTTGTTATATTTTTTTGCACTGCAAAGCCTACTACTGCGCAGTGTTGATCGAAAACGTGCCAAACGGGTCACTTGATAGGTCCACCGTTTAACCCGAAGGCGCCGCATGTTTTATGCCGTCCTTAATCTATTTTTATCTGCTCACAAACGGCTTCAGTACTTTGTTTTTTAAAAAAACAAATAAGTCATGGTGTTGTCATACAAACTTGGCAATCTGCACGCTTGTTGAGCCGCAGTTTTGTCCACTCGCAACAACTGGCGTCAAATAACAACAGCTGGCCGCTCATGTCTTCGCCAGAATCGGTGATGATTTTGATGGTTTCTAGTGCCTGCAACGTCCCCATTACGCCGACCACTGGGCCAAGCACACCGGACTGGCTGCAGGTGTCGCCTTGATCAACAGCTGTGGGGTGCAGACAGCGATAACAGGGGCTGTCATCTCGATCGTTGCGGAAAACGCTGAGCTGGCCTTCAAGTCGAATGGCCGCCGCACTGACCAACGGTTTACGCAACGCTACACAGGTGTCGTTGACGACAAAGCGCACACTAAAATTGTCGCTGGCATCTACCACGACCGTGGCATTGGCAAGCAGTGTGGTGGCATTGTCTGCCGTTAGCTTTGTATTGTGAGCGTGTACAGTGATTTCGGGGTTTATGCCTAAGCAACCGGCTTTGGCCGATTCAACCTTGGGGCTGCCTACAGATGCAGTGCTGTGCGCTATTTGACGCTGAAGATTACTGACATCGACGGTGTCGAAGTCAATGAGGCTTAAAGTACCCACGCCTGCAGCTGCAAGATACAGCGCGACTGGAGAGCCTAGACCGCCTGCGCCGACCACTACAACATGGCTGTCGAGCAGGGCTTGCTGACCTTCGAAACCGATGTCGGGTAAGTTGATGTGGCGGCTGTAGCGGAGTAACTGATCGTCGTTCATGCTAATTTGACCCAAAAGTGTGCGCCTACTTTAGCAGTGTATATTTGCGTGGCAAGCTGAAAATGCAAATTGCACATGGACTGCACATGACAGTGGAAATAACACCAAATAACGGCATTTATTTGTGGAAATTTGCATGAAATTTGCGCTGAAAACCGTATTCACACACTAACTATTACGCGACTTCTCCTTATGGCACAAGAACAGGAAGCATCGGTCACCGAATTTACCGCCCCACAAGGCGCGCAGGATCTTCACGACCCAAGTCTCTACAACAATCGCGAATTGAGCTTGTTGCAGTTTCACAGGCGTGTTTTAGAAATGTCGCTGGAGCCCAGTGTGCCGCTGCTGGAAAGGCTGCGCTACCTGTGTATTTCAGCGTCCAACATGGATGAGTTTTTTGAGGTGAGGGTCGCGGGTCTCAAGCAGCAGCTAACCGTGGCGATGTCTGCGCCCGCGAGTGATGGTTTGAGTCCTTCGCAGCAATTGCGACTGGTGAGCACAGAGGCACACGCGCTGGTGTCGCACCAATACGAAGTGCTGCAAGAAGTGTTGTTGCCCGCATTACAAGAAGAAGGCATTTGTTTTTTGCGTCGACGTGATTGGTCGCCAGAGGTGTCTGCCTGGGTGCAGGACTATTTTCTAAAGGAAGTCCTGCCGGTCTTGACGCCATTGGGCTTAGACCCTGCGCACCCATTCCCAAACCTGCTCAATAAAAGTCTCAATTTTATTGTCAACTTGAGCGGTAAAGATGCATTTGGCCGCCAATCGGGTCTCGCGTTATTGCGGGCTCCGAGGCACTTGCCTCGGGTCATTCCCTTGCCTCAAGAAGTGGCAGGTCAATCGCACGCGTTTGTTTTTTTGTCTTCGGTGATACACGCCGAGATAGCGCAGCTGTTCGAAGGCATGTTGGTTGAGGGAATTTATCAATTTAAAGTCACACGCAACAGTGATTTGGATGTCTCGGAAGAAGACGTCGCCGATCTGCGCCGCGCACTAGAGGGCGAACTTCAAGGCCGAGATTATGGCAGCGCGGTTCGACTTGAAGTGGCGGATAACTGCCCGTCGGCCATTGCTGATTTTCTCTTGCGACAATTCAGATTAAAGAGAACCGATATGTATCGGGTGCACGGGCCGGTCAACTTGCGTCGTTTGGCAGCATTGCCTGATCTAATAGATCGCCCCGATTTGAAATTCCAGCCATTTGTGCCTGCAACACGCAAACGACTGCGTCGTACAGAGACGCTTTTTGATCAGCTTAAAACGCGTGATGTTTTGTTGCATCAACCGTATCAGTCCGTCAGCACCTTGGTTGACTTGTTACGCCAGGCGGCACGAGACCCGGCTGTTCGAGCGATAAAACAGACCTTGTACCGAACCGGTACGGACTCTGTGTATGTTGATGCTTTAGTGGAGGCCGCTCGTAATGGCACCGAGGTGACGGCAGTTATTGAGCTGCGCGCGCGGTTTGATGAGTCGGCCAATATTGAGTTGGCATCTCGGCTTCAGCGCGCAGGTATACAAGTGGTGTACGGCATCGTTGGTTACAAGACGCACGCTAAAATGTTACTGATTGTGCGGCACGAGGAAGGGCAACTGGTGCGCTATGCGCATTTAGGTACAGGCAATTACCACACGGGTACCGCCAAACTCTACACTGACTTTGGCTTGATTACCTCCGACGCCGAGATCACAGAAGACGTGCATCAGGTGTTCAATCAGTTGACTGGGCTGGGCAAGGTGCTCAATCTCAAAAGCCTTTTACAGGCACCCTTTGATTTGCATCGACGCTGCATGAAATTGATCCGCCAAGAGATAAGAAACGCGGAAGCAGGCAAAAGAGCGCGTGTGCGCATTCGCATGAACGCATTGGTTGATCAGAGTTTGATCGAAGAGCTTTATAGCGCTTCGCGCGCTGGGGTGGAGGTAGAGATACTGATTCGAGGTATTTGCTGCTTGCGACCTGGGGTGCCAGGGGTGTCTGACAATATCCGCGTTATTTCAGTGTTGGGCCGCTTTTTAGAGCATTCGCGGATTTACAACTTCCACAACGACGGCGACGAGCTGGTGTATATCAGCAGCGCTGATTGGATGCCACGCAACCTTTACCACCGAGTGGAAGTAGCGGTACCGATTAAAGAACCCAAGTTGCGGTCAAGAGTTATTCGCGAAGGTTTAACCTCGCCACTGGCAGACGCTGGCTTTGCATGGCAATTACTAGCTGATGGTTGGCAGCGTGTCACCCAGCAGGAAGGTGCGTTAGAGAGAAGCTCGCAAACGTTGCTGCTGGAAGAAATCACCAGTAGTCAAAACTAGGTTTTTTGATTGGCCTTAGGGCGTATCCGCCAGACGAAGGCGTCTGGCGGTCTAGCTTTGTAGGCTTAAATGGTGCGCGAGTATCGCTTGCGGTTGTCGTCGCTGAGGTACTGGTCGAACACCATCGCTACATTGCGCACAATCAGGCGTCCTTGTTCGGTCACGTATACACCCTGATCATCAATGCTCAAAATATCGTCGGCAACAAACCCCTGCAATTCGCTCAGTTCGTGCTTAAAGTGCTGCTTGGGATCAACGCCAAAGCTTTGCTGGAAATTGGCAAAGTCAAAACGCATGTCAGTAAGCAGCGACATGATGATGTCTTGTCGGCGCAGGTCTTCGTTGTTGAGTTTATAGCCTTTGTCTACGGGGCTGATACCCGACTCCACCGAGCGGTAGTACTGTTTCAGCGTTCGCGCGTTTTGCGCGTACACACCATTGACGGCGCTGATAGAGGATACGCCAAGCCCGACTAGGTCTTTCGCACTCTCTGTAGAGTATCCTTGGAAATTGCGCTGCATCGTGCCTTCATTCGCGGCAATAGCGAGGCCGTCGGTAGGCAGGGCAAAGTGGTCCATGCCAACTTGCTGGTAACCAGCGGCGCTGAACTCTTCCATGGCATACAGCATCATCGCAAGCTTGGCATCTCCTGTGGCACGTTCGTATCCGTCGATTACGCGTTGTGCTTTGAAGGCTGCAGGAAGGTGGGCGTAGTTGAACAGTGCAATTCGCTCCGGTGCCAGTGTTAACACCTGCGCTACCGTGCTCTTAAATCCTTCGAAGCTTTGCGCCGGTAAGCCATAAACCAAGTCAAAAGCGATTGAATTAAAGCCCGCGTCACGGGCGGCCAATACCGTGTCCCGGCATAGCTCGTATGACTGTGGACGGTTAATGACGCGTTGTACTTCTTCGCCAAAGTCTTGAATTCCAAAACTGATGCGGTTGAGCCCGCGCCGTCCAAGCAACTGTAAATAGTCAGCGTCCACCGTACGAGGGTCTACTTCTATGGAGTACTCGCGGCTTGCATCTGCGATCAGGTTTAAATGTTCGCCTAACAGATCAAACAGATGTTCCATTTGCTCTGGCGTGAAGTAAGTGGGGGTGCCGCCACCAAAGTGCAGCTGCGTTATGGGGCGTTTGCCCATGGTCGTGCCGAGTAATGCAATCTCCTGAGCGAGCACCTCAATGTAACGAGAGGTTTTGTCCTTTTTCTTGGAGATAATCTTGTTACACGCGCAATAGAAACACAGTGATTCGCAGAAGGGGATATGAATATATAAAGAGAGCTTCTCTTCGGGGTCTGAGGCTGCACAGGCATCTAAAAAAACTTGAGAATCGAAATTGGCATCAAAGGCGAGTGCGGTAGGGTAGGACGTATAGCGTGGTCCTGGTACATCATATTTGCTGATCAATTCGCGGTTGAGCATAGTGGTATCCGACTAAAGTTCTTTTTTTGTTCAGCCCACTGTGTGAGCTGCCCGATAATGTTGAGCGCTACGCCGATGCGTTCAACTACTTTTCTTTTTGCCCATTGAGCGTCATGTCCAAGCCTGCTCTGACCCACTCATGGCATTCACTTTGCAGCTCCGCTGTGGTCAATGGGTTGCGTTCAAGCCAGTCTGGGTCAGCCACTATCTGAACGTGATTTTCAGCAAATGCGAGCTTGAGTGGTGGTGCAGGTCGGTTGATGCGATCTCTGTTAATGATCACCGCAAGGCGCAGCAATAACAGTGATTTCTGCTGAATGGCGCTAAATGATGCTTCGATAGGTAATGGTAATTTACGTCGATGGTAGCGCACTAAGTCGGCCAGCAGTTTTTGTTCAGTGCGACCAAAACCACGCATGTCTGAATTAGCCAAAAGGTAGTGACCATGCTTGTGGTATTGGCTGTGTGCAACTGCCCAGCCTAACTCAAAAAGCTGCGCCGCAAATTGCAGTTGCTTAAGATCAATGCCCGCTAAACTGTGATCTCTCTCTGCTTCTTTCCAGAGTAGCTCAGCTGTATTTTGCACACGAGCTGCTTGTGCTGTGTCGATGTTGTATTGATTGGAAAGCCGCTGCATCGTGCTTAGTTGTACGTTGGCGTGATGTTTACTGCCGTGTAGATCGTAGATGACACCTTCGCGTAGTGCTGTTTCCGAGACCAGCATATGTTCAATGCTCAAGGCTTTGAATAGCGCTTGCAACACGGCCACGCCACCCGGTAGAACCGCCAAGCGTCGCTCGGGCAGGCCTTCGTAGTTCAATTTGTCACTCTGTCCGATATTTTGCATATGGGCTGCGAGCTTGTCGAGTGCTTCAGCGGAAAACCCGTCCCCATCGCTAAAGCCCAGTTGGTGCGTTACCGCATTAATGGTTTTAATCGTGCCTGAGCAACCCACCACTTCTTGCCACGTTGATTGTGTGTATTTATGCAACACCGGATGGATTTCCATCAAGGTATTGTTGGCGGTACGGCGCATTGTAGAGCTACTGATTCGCCCGTTTTTGAAATGCCGTTGACTCATGCTGACACAGCCCACATTAATGCTTTCAATCACGGTGGGCACATAGCCGTCACCGACAATTAGCTCGGTGCTGCCGCCACCGATATCTATAACCAAGCGTGAGCGATTCGGCTCTGAGGCGTCTTGTAAAACCCCGCCGTAAATCAAGCGAGCTTCTTCGCGGCCGGAGATGATTTCGATCTCGTGACCCAAAAGTTGGTTCGCTTCATCAACAAAGTCTTGGCCATTCAGCGCGCGGCGAAGGGTGTTGGTGCCAACGATGCGGCAGTTTGATCGTGGCACGCCACGCAGCCGCTGGCCAAAGGTAGCAAGGCAGCTTAAGCCTCGCTGCCAAGCATCTTCGCTGATCATTTTGTCGTCGCCCATGCCCAAGCCGAGCTGAACCTGCTCTCGCAGTTTGTCGATCACTCGAAGTTGACCGTCTTCGACTTTTGCCACCACCATATGGAAACTGTTTGAGCCAAGGTCAACGGCGGCGAATTGCGTGCTGTCTGGTGTGTTCATGTTAGCTTCCCGGTGTGGCGGCGCTGGCACGAATGATGTGCGCAAGGTCTTTTTTTTGTTCAAGCCCAGTGTAACTTTTGGCGGCAAAAAGTTGTTCTACTGCTGGTGCTTGGTCGTAGCCGTGTTCGAGTGCAAGATACCCGTTTGGCAGCAGGTAATTGGGCGCTTGTTGGATCAGTAAGCGAATGTCGTCCAGTCCGTCTTGACCCGCGACAAGCGCTGATAGCGGCTCGTATTGAAGGCTGGGTAAATGCGGGTCGTTATTGGCGATATAAGGCGGGTTACTGACGATAAGGTCAAAGCGTGGGTGGTGTTCCGGCAACGCGCTGAACCAACTACCGTGGTGCCATGCTTGGATATTGATGCGTAATCGCTGCGCATTGTTCTTGGCAACGTCTAGAGCCTGAAGGCTGAAATCACTGGCTTCCACGTGGGCATCTGGGCGTTCTTTAGCGATTGACAACGCAATCGCGCCACTGCCGGTGCCCATGTCTAAAACGCGTGGTGATGTTTTCCCGTCGAGCAATGCCAAAGCTTGTTCTACGAGCGTCTCAGTGTCCGGTCTGGGAATGAGTGTATCGCTAGTGACTTTTAAATCGAGTGACCAAAAGGCTCGCTCGCCAACAATATAGGCGCTGGGCTCGCCGTTATGGCGGCGTGCCACAAGATGCACAAAGTCAGATAACTGCGAGGCCGACAAGGCTTGATCGCTGTGGCTTATTAATTTTGTGTTGTGCCAGCCGAGCAGGTGGCACATCAGAAGACCGGCTTCGAGCCGTGGGTTGTCGGTTGCTGCTAGTGTCACTTGGGCTTGCTGGAGAGCAGACGCTACGCTGCACCCACTCACTGCTTAGACAGCTCTGCCATCAAGTCCGCTTGGTGCTCGCTGAGCAGCGGATCGATAACGGAATCTAGTGAGCCGGCCATGATTTCGTCGAGTTTGTAGAGCGTTAAATTGACGCGGTGATCGGTCACGCGGCCCTGCGGAAAGTTGTACGTGCGTATACGCTCTGAGCGATCTCCGCTGCCCACTTGCAGGCGACGAGACTCTGATTCTTCTTCTTGTTGTTTGCTGACTTCGATGTTCATCAAACGAGATTGCAACAGCGACATAGCGGCAGCGCGGTTCTTGTGCTGTGAGCGCTGGTCTTGGCATTCCACCACAAGGCCGCTGGGGATGTGGGTAATGCGGATGGCTGAATCTGTTTTGTTGACGTGCTGTCCGCCAGCGCCCGAGGCGCGGAAGGTGTCTACGCTAAGGTCCGCTGGGTTGATGTGTACTTCTTCTACCGCTTCGATTTCCGGCAAAATAGCGACAGTTGCTGCGGAAGTGTGCACGCGGCCTTGCGATTCGGTTTCGGGTACACGCTGTACGCGGTGCGCACCGGATTCAAACTTCAGGCGGGAGTAGGCGCCGTCGCCTATCACGCGGCCAACCGCTTGGCGATAACCACCGTGCTCGCCTTCAGTGGCGCTGACCATCTCTAAACGCCAGCCGCGTTGCTCTGCGTAGCGGCCGTACATTTTTAGCAAGTCACCGGCAAATATCGCGGCTTCGTCACCGCCGGTGCCGGCACGGACTTCGAGGAATACATTGTTGTCGTCGCGTGGGTCGCGTGGCAGCAACAGCACTTGCAAGTCGGCTTCTAGTTGCTCGATACGCTGCTGAGCATCGCTGATCTCTGCTTGCGCCATTTCGCGCATTTCGGGGTCGCTGTCTTCGGCCATTTCGCGTGCAGCGGTGAGGTCTTCTTGCGCAGAGCTGTAGGCGTTGAAGTTGACGCTGATGGGTTCGAGTTGCGCATACTCTTTAGACAAGGCACGAAAGTTATTTTGATCGGCAATTGTGTCTGGGTCGCCCAAAAGCACGCCTACTTCATCGTGTCTTTCTACTAGGGCTTGTAGTTTGCGTTCAATCGAAGGTGTCATGTGTTTTGGTCATCCAGGCCGAACAGTTCTCGTGCGGCATTGAGCGTTTCGGTGTCATCGCGCGCGGCAGCGGTTCGCAGTGCGCGCGTGGGGGAGTCGATCAGTTTGTTGGTTAGGGCGCGGGCGAGCTGTTCTAGCACTTGTTCGGGGTCGTCGCCAGCCGCTAATCTTGCGCTCGATTTTTTCAGCAGCGCTTGTTGCATTTGGTTGGCTTGCTCGCGCACCGCGCGCACGGTGTCTACTGCTTGTAGCGAGCGCTGCCAGCCCATGAACTCTTCGGTCTGGTGCTCGATGATCTCTTCAGCTTCATCGGCGGCTTGCTGTCGAGAGCGCCTGCCTTCGTCAACGATGTGTTCGAGGTCGTCAACGGTATATAAAAATACATCGTCGAGTTCACTCACTTCTGCTTCGATGTCCCGCGGAACGGCGATATCGACCATCAGCATGGGTTTGCGGCGGCGCTTCTTGATGGCGCTTTCCACCGCGCCTTTGCCAAAAACAGGCAGCGGTGATCCGGTCGATGCGATCAAAACGTCGGCCAAGTGCAACACGTTGTGGAGTTCAGTGAGCGGCACGGCTTGCGCGCCAAACTCGGCCGCGAGCGCTTCGGCATTGGCTAGTGTGCGGTTGACGACAATCAGCTTTTCTACGCCTTGCCCATGCAAATGACGCATCGCCAGTTCGGCGGTTTCACCGGCACCCAGTAGTAGCGCTGTTTTACCGCTGAGGTCTCCAAAAATTTGCTTGGACAGCTGCACTGCTGCGAATGCGACCGACACAGGAGAAGAGCCGATGGCGGTGTCAGAGCGTACTTTTTTGGCCACGGTAAACGCATGCTGAAACAAGCGGTTGAGCTGGCGACCTAGTGTTCCTTCGGTTTCGGCAACCTGCCACGCGGCTTTCATTTGTCCCAGGATTTGCGGCTCGCCAAGCACCAGCGAGTCTAGGCCGCTGCATACGCGTAGCAAATGCTTAACCGCGTCTCGCTCACTGTGGCTGAACAGATAGGGTTCGAGCTGTGACTTTTCGATGCCGTGCGTGGCCTCAAGCCACGTCAGCAGTTCACCGATATTGTCGCTGTCGAGATTGCAGTAGATCTCGGTGCGATTGCAGGTGGAGACAATGGCCGCCTCTTGCACATGGTGCAGATTCGCTAGCTGTTGCAGGTCAATGGCCAACCTTTCGGGCGCAAACGCTACCCGCTCACGTATTTCTACGGGAGCAGTGTGGTGGTTAAGGCCGAGGGCGAGTATTGACATTGAGCTATTCTAACGCGAAATCAGTGTTTTGGGCTGGCTTGATTATAGGCTTTCAAGCTTTTCTTATGTGCTAACGACGTGCGTGAGTTTGTACAGTGGACGATTGCGCCATGGCTACTCACTGGCATAACGGCCAACGGTGCACGCAGCGCGTTCAGGTGTTGCAGTCATGTCGCTGAATCTGCGTGCGGGAATCTTGTTTTCAAGGTCTTCTTGTGTGGCGTTTAGCGTCATCGGTTGTATCGTATTAGACACAATTAGGCTTTTTTAGCGGCGCTTTGCCATGGCTTACTGCGCTATGCTTGCGACTGCTCGACGTCTGCTGTTGCGGTGTTGAGAGACTTGTCGCTAGGAGAAAGCGTTTGCATGAGTGAAGAAAGCACAGCCGCCGAATTCGATTTGGATGACTTGGTCAGTCAAGTCATGATTTTGGTCGAAAACGAAGACCGTGAGGCGATGTCAGCGCTCATGCGGACGTTCGATGCCGCGCATCTGGTGGATATCCTGTCCTCGCTGCCGCCGGAAGAGCGGCTATTCGTCTGGCAGTCGATTGGCGCAGGTGATGTTGCCACTGAAGTGCTCGAGGATTTGAGCGATGGTGTGCGTGCCACACTATTAACGGAAATGGACGCGGGCACCGCTGTCGAGGCTGTTAGCCACCTTGACGTCGCCGAGCTGGTGGATGTGCTCGAGACGGTTGAAGATGACCTGGCCGATGCTATTTTGGCGTCTCTAAGTTTGGATGAACGCGCGGCTGTTGAGATGCGGCAGGGCTATCCAGAGGATTGTGCTGGCCGCTACATGAGCTCAGAGTGGCTGGCAATTCGAGCAGAAGTCAGTCTGGATGTGGTGTCTCGATATCTAAAGCGTCTCGGAAAACTGCCTGCCTATACCGACGGGTTGCTGGTGGCCAATCGGGAAGGTGTGTATCTGGGCAAGCTGCCGCTGAGTGCTTTGTTGCTGCGTGCTGGCGACACCTTGGTGAAAGATGTATTGGTTGCTGAAGGCGATGCGGTACACGTGCTAGCTGACGAAACCGAAGTGGCGACACGTTTTAAAAACAGTGATGCGCAATCGCTGGCGGTATTTGATGATGAGCACCAGTTGATAGGTCGCATCACGGCCGAAGATGCAATGGAAATTGTCTCGCGTCTGGCTGATCATCAGTTGCTGCATGCGGCGGGCCTTGATGAGGATGAAGATTTATTCGCGCCGATTATTCCGTCGGCTAAGCGTCGTTTATTCTGGCTTGGCATCAACTTGGTGACGGCGTTTATGGCGTCTGCAGTGATTGGCATGTTTTCAGACACGCTGGAAAAACTGGTGGCACTTGCCGTACTGATGCCGATAGTGGCCAGCATGGGAGGGATTGCCGGAAGTCAGACGTTGACTTTGGCCATTCGCGGTTTAGCGCTAAACCAAATCAACAGCGCAAATACGCGTTGGTTGGCGATGAAAGAACTCGCTATTGCCGGCATCAACGGGGCTGTTTGGGCGGTTGTTGTGGGTAGCATTGTCTTTTGGTGGTTTGGTAGTCTGCCCTTGGCGCTTGTGCTCGCTGCGGCAATGGTGATCAATCAGCTCGCCGCAAGCACTGCAGGCTTGGCTGTTCCGCTAGTGCTAGATCGCATGGGTATTGATCCGGCGCTGTCTGGGTCTGTGGTGCTGACCACGGTGACGGATATCGTTGGTTTCATGAGCTTTTTAGGTCTAGCCAGTTGGCTTATATTGTAATGTTTTTATAGATACACCCACGCCAGTGTTTGCCAATTTGGGGCTCGATAGGTTATGCGCTTGTGGGCTGGGCACTCGGTGCAGCGCATTGGCTTTTGCATGGGCTGAGCTAGACTACTGCCAGTGCCGTGCAAATTAGCACTGCTTCAATTTTTGAGTGTCGACGACACTACGATTGTGCCCTCGGGATTAAGGATCGCATAAGACATGAAAAAACACCTGCTCACAGCTGCCGCCATAGGCTGCCTTCTGGCTGGCTGTACATCGGTGAATAAATTGGCTCTCGCTGATGACACAGCCGCAGAGCCTGTCGATTTTGAGGCTCGCGGCGAGCTGATGTATCAGATGCTGGTGGCCGAGATGGCGGGTCGGCGTGGTCGCGTCGATCTGGCGATGGACGGATATCTTAAAGCGTCGCGTTCGATAGATGATCCGCGACTGGCCGAGCGTGCTGCGCGTTTGGCGGTATACGCCAAGGCTTGGGATAGCGCGCGTGAAGCGGGCGAGCGATGGGCGGAGTTAGAGCCCGACAATATCAATGCTCACCGATTGTTGGTCGGTGTGTATCTCAAACTCGAAGATGTCAAAGCGACGGCAGATACCTACGAAACCATTCTCGCGTTGACGAATCAGCCCTTTGATGTGGGCGCGGCTAGCGTGCTGACGTCGTTGGCTCGTGAGCCGCATTTGCCGCTGGCTGTGAAAGTCGCGCAAGAGCTATCAGGTCGCCATCCCAAGAGTGTGATGGGGCACTTTTTGGTGGCGCGCTTAGCGGGTGCTGCAGGTCAGAACAAAATAGCCTTGGCTGAATACGACCGCACAATTGCGCTCAAGCCCGAGATGGGGCGCGCGAATCTTTACCGCGCACAGCTGAAGTCCAGTATGGGAAATACCAACGAAGGGCTGAATGAGCTGCACGCCTACCTCAAACGCAATCCAGATGATGTGTTATCGCAGTTAGGTTTGGCGAGGCTGCTGATCGATGTGGGTCGGCATGCTGAAGCTGAGGCGCAATCGAACATGCTTTATCAGCGCTACCCAGATCGCGGTGATGTGATGTTTGACATCGGTTTGATGGCGGTTGATAGCAAGCGCTTTGAGGTAGCTCAGGTGTATTTGCAGCGCGCTGTGGAGCTTGAGTACAAAGCGAGTGATGCGCACTATTTTGTCGGCCGTGTGGCGCAAACTCGGCGCGATTTTGCTCTGGCCATAAGCTCTTATGACCAAGTTGGCGAAGGGCAGTATCAGTTGGACGCGGGCATTCGTGCCGCAGAGTTGTCAACGCTCAAGGATGGGCTTGATGTGGGGTTGGGGCGTCTGGCTAAGTTAGGAGGTAGTTTCTCCAGCGAGGATGCGGCGCAGCGGTTGGCGCTGGCGGAATCCAATATCCTGCAGTCAGCTGGTGACGATCAGCAGGCTTTGGATGTGCTTAATCGTGCGCTAGACGCGCAGCCACATGACGTGGACTTGCGTTATGCGCGCGGTCTTGCGGCGGAGCGTGCCGGAGACAAGCTGTTGTTTGAAGCCGATATGCGTGAACTGGTGAAGCTTGATTCGGGTAACGCGCACGCGATGAATGCGCTGGGCTATTCACTTGTCGTGGAGGGCGAGCGTTTGGATGAGGCGCAAGAGCTGATTGAAGCAGCACATGCGATCAAGCCAGAAGATCCGGCGATTATCGATAGCTTGGGTTGGTTGTATTTTAAGTTGGGCGACTACGAAGCTTCGGTCAAGCATTTACGTCGTGCTTTTAGCTTGCTTGATGACCCTGAAATTGCCGCGCATCTCAGCGAAGTATTGTGGTTGTCGGGCCAGCGTGAGGAAGCGCAAAGTGTGCTTGAGGCTGCATTGGATGCAGCGCCAGACGACGAACGCCTGCGGGAAGTTCAACAAAAACTGAAGCCTTAGGGGTTGCTCTGCGTGAATTTTTTAAAACCCCTCGTGGTGCTTGTAGTTTCGTTGCTGCTGGCTGCGTGTCAAACACCGCCTCCTAAAGAGTTGCCTGATATTGTCATCATGCCGATGACGCAGGTCCGTGGTGACACAGCTGAACAGCGTTACGATTCGCGCCTCGCTATTCTCAAAAAACTACGTTTTTGGCAGATGAGCGGCAAGCTCTCCGTAAAAGGCAATGAGCGGCCCACGGGAGCTCAGATGCTGTGGAACCAACGTGGCAATGTGTCGACGCTCGATTTGAGTGGGCCGGTAGGCGTGGGAAGTGTCAGTTTGCAGATAGCGCCCAATGCTTCAGTCTTAAAACGTGGCAACGGCAAAACCGTGCATGCCTCCACACCGGAAGAGCTGATAGAGCGCGTCATTGGGTGGCCGATGCCTGCCTCGTTGTTGCGTTGGTGGGTGGTCGGAGTGCCTGATCAGGGGCAGCTGTTATCTATCGACCCAGAAGGTCGGCCAGAGCAGTTTCAGTATGCTGAGTGGACTGTCAGTTATGCGCAGTACATCGATGTTGACGGTTTGCCGTTGCCCACAGAAATGCTGATAACAGATGGGCACCTGCGGTTGAAGTTGACGCGAGCGCGTTGGCGCCTGCAACCAGAACCAATTGGTAAGCCGTCACGTCGCGTCACTATTCCGGGTGTGGACGACTGAGATGAGTTCTGCTGGGTGGAGTTGCGGTTGGCCTGCGCCAGCAAAACTAAATTTGTTTTTGCACATCACCGGTAGGCGTGACGACGGTTACCATTTGCTGCAAAGTATTTTCCAATTGCTAGATTGGGGTGATTCACTCGATTTCAGAGTGCGCACTGACGGCGAGATAAAGCGCGTAAATGACGTGGTTGGAGTGCCGGAGCACGAAGATCTGGTGGTGCGCGCCGCGCGTGCTTTACAGCAGCGCAGCGCGCAATCACTGGGTGCCGATATTCGTCTGCACAAAATATTGCCCATGGGCGGTGGCGTAGGCGGTGGTAGTACCGATGCCGCAACTACGCTTTTAGCGCTTGATCACCTGTGGGAGTTGGCGACACCCATCGATGAGTTGGCCGGCATCGGTGCTTCTTTAGGTGCGGATATCCCTGTTTTTGTTCGTGGTAAAACCGCGTGGGCAGAAGGCATCGGTGAGCTTCTTGAACCTTTAGAGCTTCCTGATCAGTGGTACCTAGTCGTGCACCCTGGAGTGCACATTGCAACAGCCAAATTATTTCTCTCAAAACAATTGACAAGAGACTGCGAAGTCAGCACAATTGCTGACTTCATTGACGGCGGTTGCACTAACGTCTTTGAGCCGGTCGCTACGCAGCTTTACCCTGAGGTTAAAGACGCGCTCAACTGGCTCGACGAGCGCTTACCCAGAAAGTCTAAGATGACTGGAACGGGTGCGTGTGTGTTTGCCGAAGTGGATAGCGAGCGGGATGCCCTAGAGCTCCTCTCTTGTCTACCAGCTCCGTGGCGGGGTTGGGCGGCCAAGGGCGTGAATCGCTCCACTGTTTATGAAAAACTTTGTTCGAAAACGTAAGAGGGTTCTATACTCTTGAACGTTCAGCTGTTGGGCCGTCGCCAAGCGGTAAGGCACCGGGTTTTGATCTCGGCATTCGTAGGTTCGAATCCTACCGGCCCAGCCATTTTTTTTGCTGAAAGCACAGGCATAAAAATACAGTGAGTTATGGCAAAATGATGGTTTTCGCTGGTAACGCGAATCCGGTACTGGCTCAACGTATTGCCAGCGCGCTTCACACCCCTATGGGTAAAGCGCAAATCGGAACCTTCAGCGATGGTGAGACCAGCGCTGAGATATTTGAGAACGTTCGGGGTTTGGATGTTTTCATCATTCAATCTACTTCCGCTCCTACAAATGACAACCTGATGGAATTGCTGGTGTTGACTGACGCGTTGCGTCGTTCTTCTGCTCAGCGCATCACGGCTGTTGTCCCATATTTTGGATATGCCCGTCAGGACCGTCGTGTCCGCAGTGCGCGCGTGCCGATCACTGCCAAGCTTGTCGCTAACATGGTCGTGAAAGCAGGTGTTGATCGGGTGTTGACTGTCGATCTGCACGCCGATCAGGTGCAGGGCTTCTTTGATGTCCCAGTAGACAATGTCTACGCGTCACCCGTTTTGCTGGCTGATATCTGGCGCCAAAAACACCCGCAGTTAATCGTCGTATCACCCGATGTGGGTGGTGTAGTTCGTGCACGTGCAGTTGCTAAGCAACTGGACGACGCGGATCTGGCAATTATCGATAAGCGCCGCCCGCAGGCAAATGTTGCGCAGGTTATGCACATTATCGGTGACGTGCGTGACAAAACGTGCGTCATTGTTGATGACATGGTCGATACGGCTGGCACACTTTGTAAGGCCGCCGCTGCTCTTAAAGAGCACGGCGCAGCAAAGGTTGTGGCCTATGCCACACACCCAGTGTTGTCAGGCCCGGCGGTAGATAACCTCAATGCGTCGGTAATTGATGAATTAGTCGTTACCGATACCATCGCTTTGAGTGAAGCAGCAGCAGCTTGTGATCGCATTCGTGTGGTTTCTGTGGCTGCGATGCTGGCTGAGACTATCCGTCGTATCCACACCGAAGAATCTATCAGTTCCATGTATATGGATTGATGTATGATGCGGTCGGCCAGCAAATAGTTGCTGGCCGACTTTGAAGACCTTGGCACTGGTCGCAGGTGCCTCGGCGACGCCGCATAAGCGGCGTTTTTTATTTTTATATTTGGAGAATCAATCGTGAGTAACGATTTCAAACTCGACGCAGAAATGCGTAGTGACCTGGGGAAAGGTGCGAGCCGCCGCCTGCGTCGCGAAAACAAAGTACCAGCCATTTTGTATGGTGGTGAAGGCGAGCCAGTCAACCTGACTTTGCCAGCGAACGTTGTTAACCGTATGCTGCAAGAAGAGTCTTTTTACTCTTCTATCATTTTCTTGACTGTAGACGGCAAAAGCGAGCGTACAATTTTACGCGACCTGCAGCGCCACCCCTACAAGCAGACTATTTTGCACATGGATTTCCAGCGTTTGGTAGCCGGTCAAGAAATCACTGTTAACATTCCTCTGCACTTCGTCAATGAAGACACATGCGTTGGTGTTAAAACTGGTGGTGGTTTGATCAGCCACACGATGACAGAGCTGGAAGTAAGCTGTCGTCCACGCGATTTGCCTGAGTACATCGAAGTCGATATGGCTGAGATCGAAGTTGGCGGCGCTGTACATATCTCTGACATCAAATTGCCAGAGGGTGTTACTTCTATCGCACTGTCACACGGTGAAGATCACGATCTTGCTGTTGCCGCTGTGCACGCTAAGAAAGGCGGAAGTGACGACGAAGCTGAAGACGAAGGCGATAGCGCTGACGTAGCTGAAGAAAGTGGCGACGACGAGTAATATTCGTTGTGAGCACAACTAGACCTGTGTTCAAGCTATTAGTCGGCCTCGGAAATCCGGGGCGCGACTACGAAGAAACCCGCCATAACGCGGGTTTCTGGTTATTGGACGACATCGCAGCTCAATATAACGGGCGTTTTAGTAAGCAAGCCAAGTTTTTTGGTGAAAGCTGCAAAATCACCGTTGCTGGCCAAGATCTCTGGCTACTCAAACCTCATACCTTTATGAACAACAGCGGGCAAGCGGTTCAGGCTTTAGCGCGTTTTTATCGTATCGACTCCAGCGAAATACTGGTAGCGCACGACGAGTTGGACATGCTGCCTGGGCGAGTAGCTGTTAAGCAAGCGGGTGGTCATGGCGGGCACAATGGTTTGCGCGACATGGTCAGTAAGTTGGCTGCAAAAGATTTTTGGCGACTGCGTATAGGCATAGGGCATCCTGGTCATAAAGACCGCGTCAGTGCTTATGTGTTGTCTCGAGCAACAAAACAAGAAGAGCAGGCCATACGCGACAGCTGTGCACTAGTGCAGCGCGAGTTCGACGAGTTAATCGGCGGTTCACTGGCGCGGGCTTCTCAATCAATCAATAGCGTTAAACCTTAACGAGGCATTCACGCATGGGCTTTAAATGTGGCATTGTCGGATTGCCAAACGTTGGTAAATCTACCTTGTTCAACGCCTTGACAAAGGCAGAGATCGCGGCCGAAAATTATCCTTTTTGCACCATTGACCCCAATGTAGGTGTGGTGCCAGTGCCAGATCCTCGAATGGCGGCATTAGCAGAAATCGTCAATCCTGAGCGTGTTTTACCCACAACCATGGAATTTGTGGATATTGCAGGCTTGGTTTCTGGTGCAGCTAGTGGCGAGGGTTTGGGCAATAAGTTTTTAGCTCACATACGCGAAACCGACGCGATCGCGCACGTTGTACGTTGTTTTGAAGATGGCGACGTTATACACGTAGCTGGAAAAGTCGACCCTATCGATGATATCGAAACTATCGACACCGAGCTAATCCTGGCGGATATGGACACGGCTGGTAAAGCTTTGCATCGCTCGCAAAAGGCCGCACGGTCTGGTGATAAAGAAGCGCAGGCCGAGGTTGCGCTTGCGCAAAAAGTGCTGGATTGCTTGGAAGCAGGTAAGCCCGCTCGTGTGCTAGATCTAGACGCCGATGCAGCCAAACAGCTGAAGATGATGCACCTTATAACCGCCAAGCCAGTGATGTATATCGCTAACGTTGAGGAAGGCGGTTTTGAAGGAAATGCGCTATTAGAAAAAGTGCAAGCGCGTGCAGCGGAAGAAAAAGCCCAAGTGGTGGCCGTGTGTGCCTCGATGGAGGCTGAGATTGCTTTGCTAGATGACGAAGACCGCAATGAGTTTTTGGCGGACCTCGGGTTGGAAGAAGCGGGGCTAGATAGAGTCATCCGTGCCGGTTATGATTTGTTAGGGCTGCAGACATTTTTCACCGCCGGTGTAAAAGAAGTGCGGGCCTGGACAGTGCGTGGCGGCGCTACAGCCCCCAACGGAGCTGGTTGCATTCACACCGATTTTGAGCGTGGTTTTATCCGTGCCGAAGTAATCAGTTACGATGATTTTATAAGCTGCAAAGGTGAGCAGGGCGCTAAAGATTCTGGTAAGTGGCGATTGGAGGGTAAAGACTACCTGCTAGTCGAAGGCGATGTGGTGCACTTTCGCTTTAATGTTTAAGCGCTAAATACCAGCGCTTCGCCTGAACGGTATAAGCGTTAGTTTGTGGTTACTTTATTGACGAGCCTTGTGCTCGTCAATTTTGTTTTTAGCTGAGCAAAAATCTTATGCATGCAGACTTACAGTTAACGAAGGCCCCAATTCCGCGCTTGTTTATGCAAATCGCATTACCAGCGGCCATTGGCTATTTCTTTAATGTGATGTTCAATGTTGTGGATAGCTGGTTTGCCGCTCAAATCTCCACGCAAGCGCTGGCTGGTCTGTCTCTCTCATTCCCTCTGTTTTTTGTTTTTATCGCACTCGGTATGGGTTTCTCAAGTGGTGCGGCAGCTCTGATGGGCGCAGCATTGGGCGCAAACAATCGTGCCCGCGCCATACAAATTTGCCAACATGTTTTGCTATTTGGTGTTGTGCTTAGTGCCTTGGTGTCGGTATTAGGTCTGAGTTTCCATCGAAGTATATTTATTTGGTTGGGGGCCTCTGGGCAGTACCTCGATGCGGCTAGTGATTACATGCGCTCCCTGTATGCAGCTTCCGCCTTTATGTTGTTACCTGCATTGCTCAATGCAGGTCTGGCCGCGCAGGGCAAAACACGTTATTTGCGAAATGTACTGGTGGCAGGCTTTTTTGCAAATTTGCTGCTTGATCCTTGGTTCATTTACGGTGGTTTTGGATTACCCGCCATGGGTGTTACTGGCGTCGCTTTGGCTACTCTTACAGTGAATGCGTGCGGAACAGCGTATTTGTTATACCAGCTCAAGCGCAGTGAAATGCTGGGCGCTGCCGGTGTAAGGTTTTGGCGCTGGCAATTCGACTTTTCGATAGTCATCGACTTGCTGCGGCAAGGATTGCCAACAGTTTTGAGTATGGCATCAACTGGCGTGTTCTTTTTTATCGCAAATAAGTACATCAGTGCTTTTGGTTCAGAAGCAGTTGCAGCTTATGGAATTGGATTGCGTATAGAGCAGCTGGTGCTGGTGTCGAGTATGGCTGTAAACCATGCCACACTATCTTTGGTGGCAAACAACTTCGGCGCTGGAGATTTCGCCCGAGTGCGCGAATGCCGTCGCGTGGGCTTGATCATCAGTGGCTGCATTTTGTGTTTTGGCACCGTGGTCTTATTGGCTGCTGGTGCGCCTTTGATTGCTTTTTTTAGCGACGATGCAAAAGTGATTTCAATCGGAATCGGTTACTTGATGGTTGAGGCTTTTACCTTGCCGGCCTACGCGCTTATTCACAACAATGGCGGTGTGTTGCAGGGCCTCAAACGGCCCACGGCGGTAATGTGGGCAGGGTTGATGAGGGCGGTGATTATGCCTTTGGTATTATTGCCTTTGTTTATCGGTTATGCGGGCTTTGGTATTACTGCTATTTGGTGGGTTGTATTTGCACTTGCTTGGTCAACGGGCTGTGTATTGATGTGGGTGACTGAGCGCACGTTAAACGAAGAAGAAAAACAGAGCAAAAGTGTTGACAGCAAGCGGGGATAGCGGCATAATTTTCGGCTTAATGGCTACATAGCTCAGTTGGTTAGAGCACATCACTCATAATGATGGGGTCCCTAGTTCGAATCTAGGTGTAGCCACCAAGAATACCAAGGCTTATCAATCACTTACGCGCAATGCGAATTTGGTCGATGGGCCTTTTTTTATTTTGATCCACTACATATCCACTTGCTGAAAAATGTATTGCTGCGATAGCCAGTGGATAGAGCTCCCCAAAACGCTAAAACCAAAATCCCTCAGGCTTCGAGAAGCAAATTGTGTTGCTGTTCGCTGTTTCTTAAACCGCAATGAAACTAAGCGCTCTAAAGCGCAAAATCAGAAGCGATTCACCGGTACCCGAACGACTACGCGATGCAGAAGTTTGTTTACGAGCAAGGCCTATAGTCGGTCTGCAATGCTTGAACGTATAGCCGCCTCACGCGGCTATTTTTTTTGCGCGCACTTTGTTCAGCCGAGTCGGTAACTTGAACGCGGTCGCTGTTTTTGATCAACAGATCACATAGTGGAAAGTGTAGTCATATGCATGCGACTCAAACCTCGTTATTTTCTGCGGTAAGCCCCAGTTTTACTTTCTTTTTGCTGTGTTGCAGTACATACGAGTACTAAAGAGCGTTGCGGCGCTGTCGATGCAGGAGGTCTCAAGGACTGATAATTAGTTGTGTGCGCAGATGATAAATTGGAGCATGAAAAGGCTACTGGTTGTTTCGATGTTACTAGCGGGTTTGGTGCCCTTAGTTTTAGTGACTGCAATCACCGGTTATCGCACGCAAAGCTCGATGGAAATTGAAGCGGGCCAACGTATCAAGGGGCTGCTAGAAAGCCGCAAAGATCATATTGAAGATTATCTTTCAAACTTATTAGACCTCAATGCAACACTTGCCAGCAGTTTGACCACCGTCAATGCACTGCAGGAATTTGGTAACGGGTTTTATCGATTGGGCGCAAGTAAGAGCGTTGAGAATAACGATACTGCACGCATCAAGAGAGAGATGCAGCAGTACTACCGGCAAGTCTTTGCTTCGAAGTATGCCCAACAGAGCGGTAGCGCATATCCAGGAGATGTTAGTCAGCTTTTGCCAGAGGGCTTAGGTGGGCTAAAGGCTCAGTGGTTGTACATCGTCAACAATGCACATGCATTGGGGGAGAAAGACAAGCTCCTAAACGCACGCGATGACTCTACATACAGCAAGGTGCATGAAAAGTACCATCGCTTTTTTAGCGATTATCAAAAGCGATATGGTTTGTATGACTTGTTTCTAGTCGATGCGATTGACCGGACAATTATTTATTCAGTATTCAAAGAAACTGATTTTGGTGTTTCCTTAACTGAAGCATCCTTAGCGCAATCAGGTATTGCAAGTGCGGTGGATAAGGCTTTGGCTAACCCTGATGGCGGGCCAGTGTTTGTCGACATGCAGCCCTATACGCCCTCATATTCGGCCCCAGCTGCTTTTATTGCAACCGCAGTTAAAGAGTACGACAGCGTTGTAGGTGTTGTGGTGACACAAGTGCCATCAGCAAAAGTAGAAGAAATGACTTTGCTCGGCTCAGGTATGGGAGAGACAGGGCAACTACTGCTAGTAGGTAACGACGGTTATTTTCGTGCTCAGCCCAGGTTAGTAGACGAGCCCGTAGTACTGAAAACTAAGATAGAGAAAGAAAGCCTTCGTCGTGCGGTGAAGGGGCAGACAGGGGTTTTGTTGGAGCAAAGTGAGCATTCGTCTGTTTATACTGGGTACGCTCCCATTGAAGTCGATGGTTTTAACTGGTCGTTGTTGTTAGAGATTGACGAGAGAGAAGTGCTGGCCGCGGCAAATGAATTGATGACAATTTCCGCCGTTTTAATGGCAGTTGCTGTTTTCTCCATTCTCGTTATCGCTTGGGTGGTGGGGAGGCTCTTTTACTCACGAATAGGTGGTGATCCTGCTGAGGTTCTCGCTATTGCTCATCAGATAGGAAGCGGAAACTTGCACCGTCAAGCAGGGGATGAAACCCGCATTGGGGCTTATGCAGCGATTATCCAGATGCGCGATACATTGCGCGAAACATTGGCTGATGTTTTAGCTATTACGCGCGAAGTGAACGACGGTGCAGCAGAGTTATCGCATGGTAACTACGGTTTGAGTGAGCGCACTGAAACGCAGGCGGCGGACTTGCAAAATACAGCGTCGAGCATGGAAGAGATCACCAGTATCGTCAAACAAAATGCTGATAACGCAGAGTCTGCTCGCCAATTGGCAGACGCAACCCTCCAGCGTGCTAAGTCTGGTGGCGCAATAGCCGATCGGACCATAGAAGCGATGGATGAAATTTCGGGGTCGAGCGCTAAAGTCGTTGAGATTATCTCGGTCATTGATGAGATAGCTTTCCAAACTAATTTGTTAGCACTAAATGCTGCAGTAGAAGCTGCTCGTGCCGGTGAGCAAGGAAGGGGGTTCTCGGTTGTGGCGAGCGAAGTGCGGCAGTTGGCGGGACGCAGCGCTTCAGCTGCAAAGGAAATAAAAATGCTGATCGAAGACAGCGTTGAAAAAGTCAATGGAGGCACATCGCTTGTCAAAGAATCTGGCCGTGAACTCGCTGGTATAGTCGAGTCTATTGCGGAGCTCTCTGGGTTTGTAAGCAGTATCAGTACGGCCAGCAATGAACAGTCGATTGGTGTCGCAGAGATCAACAAAGCTCTAATTCAAATTGATACATCAACTCAACAAAATGCTGCTTTGGCAGAAGAGGCTGCTGCCACGAGTGATTCAATGCGGTCGATGGCCTCAAATCTGGCGCAAAAAGCGTCTTACTTCCATGTAGATTAGCGCTGCACAGGCGTGGTAGCGGTACTGTTCTAAAGCGATTTACAATGTGCTCTTTTTTAGTGGCGATTAGATGCATTGTTTTGAATTGCACTGTGCTGTTGCAGCAAGCACTATGTTGAGCTCTTACCAATGATTTCTGCGAGGTTGCAGGCTATCGCGAGCTTGGTAACCGATGATTATTCCCATGTTTGGGATTGTTGCTGTGATCACGGCTACCTTGGCATCGAGCTTATACAGCAGACAAATTCCATTGTTCATTTTGTCGATAGAGAGCCTCATTTACTGTCCACACTCGAGCAAGTGCTAGTGCATGGTGCTTATTCGACTCGGCGCTGGGAGCTGCATTGCCAGGATGTTGAACAGCTGAAACTGCCTGCCGAAAAGCGTCAGTTGGTGATTATTGCAGGTGTGGGAGGGTTAAGTTGCCTTGCCATGGTGGAATCTTTGTTAGCGCAACATCCGCAGCATGAGTTGGATTTTTTGCTGTGTCCTGTGCGCCAGATCGAAGAACTGCGAAGTGCGCTTTCTGCACAGCCACTAGGTTTGCTGAGAGATGTTTGGCTGCAAGAGCGGGCGCGAAATTACGAAATCCTGCATTTACGTCAGCACGATCAAAATTCGATCACACCTGTTGGGAAGTACTTTTGGTGTTTCCAGAATACTCATCAATTTCGATACATCCAACAGAGAATAGATTATCTCAATTACCCCGCAAACAGAGATAAGCCTTTTACCCACACTGCGCTGCAGTCCTATCGCGCTCTTTTGACTCGGTTTTCATTTGTATAGAAGCAGAGGCTTAACACCCTAGGGTAGGCTGCTGCCGCTTAGGGCATTTTGCTGCTATCAAGGATTGCGTGGGCTACCCGATAGCGAAGCTGCAGGCAAAAGTCTTTTGTCATGTAGCGTGTGTTAAATGGGGAAATTTGTAGTGGATTTACAAGCATTTTTTGCACGTGTTGCACATGACTTAAAATCGCCCGCTCGGCAGATGGGTTCAATATTACAGCTGCTAACCGCTGACGCGAATTTCAGCGAAGAACAAAAGCAAATTGCGGATATGTTGCGCGTAGTGGCGGAGAAGGGCGTGTTGCAGGTGGAGGGTCTCAGCCGTTTTGCACAATGCATAAAGAACGACGGTTCGCGTTGCTCGCTGAAAATTGTTGATGTGTTGAATCAGGTTCTTAAACAACACAAACCTCTAGCAGTCTCAGGTGCTGATAGCTTACAGTTGGACATAGACTTTAATTTGCAGGCGCTAAAAGTTATTTTGGAAGAAGTGCTGAGTAATGCGGTTAAATATTGCCCAGACGGCTGCCAGCCAGAAGTGCAGATTAGTGTTGATAGGGCTGCAGATTCCAACGCCCAAGTTATCTGCTTTTCTTCACCGTCTATTGGAGTTCAGCATGAGCAGCTTGACAAATTGTTGGCTCCCTACGCGAGAGACACTCGCTCTAGTGCAATCGAGGGCCACGGAATGGGGTTGTGCATCGTATCGTATTTAGTTGATCAATCAGGCGGCAAACTGTGGCTTCAATGCGATGAGACTAGGTTTTCTGTTTACTGGCAACTAGCGCAATCCGTTGCACAAGATATGTCAAACGCAGCCTAGGCTCAATGCGTGCAGAGTTCGGTTGCTCTTAAGGTAACCGAGACAGACAATCTCAAAAATGCGCACCGTCGTTTCGATCTTTAGGCGTGGCAGGAATGGGTTTGGGCTTTCCGTCATCGTCCAGTGCGACAAATTTAAATGTAGCCTCGGTGACTTTTTCGCGAACCCCAATTCGGTTTCTTCTCACCCATGCCTCGATGTGAATATCCAGTGATGTGGTACCGATGCGGGTTACTTCCGCGTATACACCCATGACATCGCCTACACGTACCGGGCGCAAAAAACTAATGCTGTCAACAGCGGCGGTGACGACACGAGCGTCGGCGCGTTGGCCAGCACAGATACCTGCAGCGATATCCATTTGTGACATGACCCAGCCGCCAAAGATATCCCCAGATGGGTTCGTGTCTGCTGGCATGGCCAAGGTGCGAAGCGTTAAACGCCCACGTGTTTCTTCCGACATGGTCGGCTCCTTTTCGAGTTGAATCGTCGAGGCGGCCCGCCTGAATAAATAGGCGGGACACCCACTAGTTTTAGCTAGCGTCTAGCGCTTGCGAAAGATCATCAATTATATCGTCAATATGTTCAATGCCCACACATAGGCGCAACATCTCTTGCGTAATACCCGCTTGTGCTTGCTCTTGTTCATTCATCTGCCGGTGCGTCGTTGATGCGGGATGACAAGCGAGTGACTTTGTGTCTCCGATGTTGACTAGACGCTTGATCATTTGCAGCGCATCATAAAATTTTACTGCAGAGTCGTAACCGCCTTTGACGCCAAATGTCATCAACGCGGACGGTTTGCCTGCAAAGTACTTCAAGGCAAGGTCGTGGTTAGGATGGTCTTCCATGCCGCCGTAGCTCACCCAAGCGATTTTTTCGTGGCCCTGCAAAAATGTAGCGACAGCCATGGCGTTGTCGCAGTGTCGCTCCATCCGAAGCGGCAGGGTTTCCATGCCTTGCATAAGCAAAAAAGCACTGTGTGGGGCGATTGCTGCTCCTGTGTTACGCAATGGCACAGTGCGCGCTCGACCAATAAATGCAGCAGGCCCAAAAGCTTCCGTGTACACGACGCCGTGATAAGCGGGTTCAGGTTGGTTCAAGCAAGGGAATCGATCGGCGTGTTCTGCCCAAGGGAAGTTTCCTCCGTCGACGATAACACCACCCAGAGTGTTGCCGTGACCGCCCATAAATTTGGTCACAGAATGCACAACAATGTTTGCGCCGTAGGCAATGGGGTTGAGCAGAATAGGCGTTGCTACGGTGTTGTCGACGATCAAAGGTACGCCTTTGGCGTTTGACATTTTTGCAACGGATTCTATATCGACAATGTTACCCGCTGGGTTTCCGATAGATTCGCAAAAAACTGCTTTGGTTTTGTCGTCGATCAATGCTTCAAGATCGGCGGCAGCGTCTGTGGCAGCGAATCGCACTTCAACGCCCATTTTTGGCAGCATGTGTGCAAAAAGAGTGTAAGTGCCACCGTACAGCTGAGGAGTTGCAACTATGTTATCGCCTGCTTCTGCCAGTGTAAGAATTGCGTAAGTTATTGCTGCGCTACCTGCCGAAACCACCAGTGAGGCAACACCGCCCTCCAGTGCCGCGATACGCTTCTCCATCACATCTTGTGTTGGGTTCATGATGCGTGTGTAAATATTGCCTGGTACCGCCAGATTAAATAGATCAGCGCCATGTTGCGCGTCGTCAAATTCGTAGGCAACTGTTTGGAAAATTGGGGTAGCACAGGCTTTAGTTGCGTCTCCCTCGTAACCTTCGTGAATACAGATCGTTTCTTTTCTCACCAGATACTCCAATGTCGGTTGTGTGCTTTCCAGCACGCTTGTGCGCTGTTTTAGATTAATGGCTGCTGACGAATTGCGCGTTGAATTCATCTTGAAATGCGGCAACAGTTTAGTGTAGATGTTAGCTGTAGATACGCTGATGAAACACTGATCTCGGTCGCCTAGGTCGTTATTATTGCGTAATTGACGTTGACAGACAGCGATGGTTTTTCATCGTTTTAGCGTAGAGAATTCAATATTGACCTAATCACCAGCGCCAAGCCAATTCAGAGCGTTCGAAGTGATTTTTTTTCATGGTGTGCATACGCGCGTGGGAATTCGCCTGTTAGCGGTGCTGACTGTCGATTCGAGCACGTGATCGCAGGGCTAAGTGTCGACTGGTCGAGGTTTTTTTTGGAGCTCGATAGTCATCATATTCAGTCCTGTTCGAATCGGTGAATATCCATGTCTGTTGGGCGCATTTTGCGAGCGGCTGTCCTATCTGTCGCAGTGCTATTGATCGCACAGCGAGCGTTGTTCGCGTCACCAGCGCATAGCTTTCAACTCGACAACGGTCTCAAGGTTGTTTTAAAGCCTATAACGTCCAATTCAAAAACCATCGATGCCCGTCTAATTGTTGCTTTTGGAGCGCAAGACGAGGAAGTGGGTGAATACGGTTGGGCGCACCTTATCGAGCACCTCGCCTTCAGTGGTACGGAAAATTTTTCTGCTGCGCAAATTCGCTCGCTTTATCAGCGTGCACATTTACGTTTGGGTCGAGATGTCAATGCGGCGACTGGTGACAGTCAAACGGTGTACCAGCTTGCTGTGCCCGAAGGCGATTTGGACTTGCTACACGACAACTTGGCGTTGATGGCAGACTGGTTGTCGGCCATTGACTTCTCCGAAAACGATTTGCGTGTGGAGAAGCGTGTGATCGCCGCAGAGGCATTGGCTACAGAAAAAGCTGGAGTCTCCCCGCACTGGCAAGACTTGCTGCTAAAAAATGAGGAACCCACGCATTTAGCCATAGGAGTGATGAACGAAGTTGAGCAGGCAACATCCGACGCTCTGAAAGATTTTTGGCGGCGCGGGTACCGTCCCGATAATGCGACTGTGGTATTGACGGGGGACTTCATTCCAGCAGCAGTTGTGGAGAAAATACATCAGACGATGGCGCATCTGCACCGTCCGAGCCGTGAATTGTCGCGACGAAAAAACACTTCTGAGCGTGTCGAACTTGAAAATGTTGTGCTTGCTCACGATAGCAAGCAAACCCAGCCTCAGGTTATGCTCGCTCGCTTGGCTGAAGGCGCCGAGCAAATTCGAGTCAGCTCTGTTGCTATGCTTGCGTTACAGCAGAGAGTTTCACAGCTGAGTGAATCACCCCATTGCGGCGCAGCTCAACGACGCGTTGCGACAATCTCTTCTGAGCTCGAGTTACATTATATTGAGCGAAGTGCCAGCCTTGGTTTTGAAGTCGACTGCCTTGCTGAGATGAGCTCGGCAGCAGTACAGCTACACCAACAACCGCTGCGCGAGCAGGGGACTCAGCAACTTTTTCATCTGCTGCAATCAGAGCGTCAGCGCCTAAATACCTTGCAGCAAACCAGTGACATCAGGCGGGTTGCTGATCAGATTGAAGTGCGCCTCATCAACGGTGCCAGCGCTGTGACGGCGGCAGATCGTTTGCAAGACTTAGCGCAGTGGATGGCGTCCAGTGAACACCAAATGATGGCTGATGCAATAGCGTTAGCGTTGACGCCGAGTGCTTTTAGCGTGGTGGTTACGACATCGGACGCGTTGGCGGAAGACACCGCTGCGCTCAACGCAATTTGGAAGCACAAGCCTTCTCGCAGCAAGTCCAAATCCGTGCAGTCGGTGCCCAGTTATCGTCCGATTCAGCCTGCATCTGTTTCCGCTCGGCAGCAGATAAATACGTCTGACCTGCAGCGCTCGCTTTATTATGACAATGGTGCGCAAGTACACCTGTTGCAAACCAACAATATTCAGGACCATTTTGATGTGTTGCTCGTGCGTGAAGGCGGGCTGCTGTCTCTGCCTTCCACATTGGTTTCTGCAGCTGTCAAACTACCGGTCGTACTGCCGCACCAGGCGATCGTCGGTTCTTCAGCGGCTTCAGTGCACGCTGTGTTGCGGGAACACAAGCTTGTACTATCGTGGTTTGTAGAGAATTTTCGTCAAGGGCTACGAGCGTCATCCCGTGGGCACGGAGCCGAAGCCCTCTTCAGTTTATTGCATCAGTCTCAAATTCCTGTGCAAACAGGCATGATAGAAGGCCGCGAAGATGGGTTGCAACTAGCTTCTAGAGACAGTGTCGGCGATGAGGGTTTGCAGCAGCTGCATCGAGTTATTTGGCGCACTCTGTATGACCTAGGAGATGTGGCGCAACCACCAGCCCCCAGCGTATTGGACCAGCAGAGCATTAATGCCGCGCGCAACGCGCTTTATAATGGCGGCAGTGGCTTGCAGCTTTACATAGCTGGTGACTTTGAGGCTGAACAAATGCAGAGCTTGGCGGACCAGTACATAGGAAGTCTGCCACGGTCAAACAATGAATACGCTGTGCCAAGCTTGCGAGCTAGTGCAAAACGCCAGCGTATTGTGCACCGTGGAAACCAGCCGGATCGAGCGGATCTTTCTTTTTATTATATGCAAAGTGCGGCCAATCAATTAGAACGTTTTGATGCTGAACTGCTATTAATGAGAGAAGTGTTGGCTCAACGTTTGTGGCATGTTGTGCGTGAGCGCGAAGGCTTGAGTTATGACGTCGGTCTGCAATTACAGCGACGAGCCTACCAACGGGGTGGTAGTAGCTTTAAGGTTAGCCTAGTTTGTGCTCCTAGCTTAGCTGGTGACGCTCGCCGCCGTGTGGATGAAGTGTTGTTGTCTTTAATTGAAGATGGCGTTGCAGAAGAGGAGTTGCTGCCTCTGCAAAATCGTTTGGCGTCAGACTACCGTGCTCTTTTGACGGACAACGCGTCATTGTTAGATGAGTGGTCGAGCCAACGTGATCGTGGTCGCACGCTGCTTCAGGTCCACCGAACCGTTGCTGAGATTGAGTCGGTAGATAGCAAGCGACTGCAGCAATTTGCGAGACAGTTCTTCCGCGACACTGGTTTTCTAGAGGTTGCCGTAATGCCTGGCTTTCAGGCAAATAGAGGCTTATCACAGCCATCGGCGTTTGTTAAACCTCAGCCTTAAGTAATATCACTTCCAGCTCTGCTTTCGCGGAGCTTCAGCCGAAAGCTAGTGCCAATAGCTAGTGCACGTAGACACGAGGCTATGGCTGTTTACTCCGTTTTGATCACCAGTTGTGCAAACGCAACTTTGGCCTTGTATAGACCGCTTGTGGATACATAAAAAACTTGGCTGATAGATATTGCGTATCTAAACGATAAACATTATCATTACGATCAGCAAATTTGATAATCGTCCACAACATTACTGTTATGCGGAGCTCTTTAGTGGCCACAGAATTAAAACCCCTTGCGGCGCAAGTCAACGAGGCCACCGGTGCAGTCAGCGCAGGCCCATTAACAGCCGAGCAGCTGGGCGAGCGAGACACTGTGCAAGCTGGTTTAGAGCAGGGGGAAGATTCCGTTGCAACGATAGCTGCAGAAGGGCAACACTTGCTGCCCGCACAAAACGGTATTGAAACGGAAATATCGCAAGTCGACGGTAACATGTTGTCTCAGCTGCAAGAATTTTTGCAAACAGGTGGTCCAGTGGTTTGGATTCTGATTGCATTGTCAGTACTTGCGCTTTGCATTATTTTGATCAAACTTTGGCAACTGACGATGTTGCGCCCTGAGTCTAAAAAAGACTTAGATCGTGCACTGCTAGCGTGGCGTGAGGGTGAACAGCATGCAGCCATTGCAAAGTTAGACGCCAAACGCCCCGTATCGGCAGTCACCAAGCTGGCCATGCAAGGCCTGGTAAACAACAGCTCCCAACCTGCTCTGTTAAAAGAGGAGCTGCAGCGTGTTGCTACTAAACGCATATCAGAGCTGCGCTCTTATTTACGTCCACTTGAAGTGATCGCCACGCTGAGTCCCTTGTTAGGGTTGCTCGGTACAGTATTGGGTATGATCGCCGCGTTCCAACAGATGGAGCTTGCAGGCAGTCAAGTTGACCCGTCGGTATTATCGGGTGGTATCTGGCAAGCTCTGTTGACCACAGCAGTGGGCTTGTCAGTGGCTATTCCCGTGATGGCGATGCACAACTGGTTAGAGCGAAAGGCTGAGCGTGTTTCAGAGTTGCTCAATGATTCAGTAACACAGGTTTTTACCCAGCAGGATGTTTTTGCTGTTGAGCAGGAAATTGCAGCAGGGATAAAGCGTGCTGCTTGATCAGGGCGTTGGCAAGCGTAGCAAGCGTATCAATATCACACCGTTGATCGACATAGTTTTTATCTTACTGTTGTTTTTTATGTTGTCTTCAAACTTCCAGCACTGGCGGCAGATTGATCTCTCTTCAGCAGAAAAAACTGAAGAGAATACTGAAAAAAAGACTGTGCGTTTGCTGCGTATCTTGGATGATCAAGGTGTGTTTACGGTTGATGGTAAAAGCATCGCACGCGGGGACCAAATTGCGATGCAGCGTCTCATCCATGAAGAGCCCGAAGCCGTGTTCGCGATAGAAGCGGCAGAGGGTGTGCAGACCCAGTCGGTTATTAGTTTGTTGGATTCGCTCAAACAACAAGGCGCAAAACACGTGTCTCTGGCTGGGGTGTTGCCATGAATTTTTGCGGCACTCAGAACAGTGTAAAGCGCGAGCAAGACGATGGGATGATCTCCTTGATCAACATCGTCTTTTTGATGCTGATATTTTTTATGGTTGCGGGGCAAATTCAACGATCCGATGCAGTCAAGCTTGACCCCCCGTTATCGGCTAGCGAGACTGCGCAGCGTCAAGACAGAGTGACGCTGCTTGTTGGGCCTGATAGAGGCTTGTGGTTTGAGCACAAACTAATAGCAGATCAGGAACTAGCCGCAGAACTAAACGCGGCACTAGCTGCAGCGGAAGCCCCAGATCAGTTGTCTATTCTAGTGAAGGTTGATGGTGCGCTTGCGGTCAGTCGCTTGCAAGAGGTGTTGCGAGAAATCAAACGGGCAGGGTTTCCCAAGGTTTCATTGGCGACACAGCACAGTGAGTTGAATTCATGATTCGTGCTCAGCATTGGTTGGTGTTCTCGCTTGTTGCGTTAGCGCTTCACTTTGCATTGTTTCTGCTGTTTATCACACCGCGTGCGGAAGAGGGTACTAACAGTCGCGGCGAGCTGGGAGTTGAAATCGATTTAGGCATGTTGGGTGATATGGGCGAGTCTGGACAAACGGTAGCGAGTATCGAAGAAGCCATTGAGCAAGAGCCAGAACCAGAACCAGAACCAGAACCAGAACCAGAGCCCGAGCCGCCAAAGCAAAAAGCTGAACTCAAGATAAAAAAAATCGAACCGGTAAAAAAGGTTATTAAAGAAGTCGAGCTGAAAAAACCTGAGCCGGTGGTAGAAAAGCTAGTTGAAAAAGCACCGCTTGAGCAAAAGAAAGCTACAGAGGATAAAGCGCAGCAACCAGCGCAACGCATGGCCACAACCGGAGCTGCAAACGCGGCAACTACTGGTGGTAACTCAGGTGCACAGGCTACTTACAAGTCCTTGTTATCTGCACAGTTAGCAAAGCATAAGCACTACCCGATGTCGTCGCGGCGTCGTGGAGAAGAAGGCGTTGCGGTGTTGCATTTTGTGGTGGAGCGCAGCGGTAAAATATTGGCGTTTGATATCGTTAAAAGTTCTGGTCACAAGCGCTTAGATGCGGCAGTGATCAAAATGATGAAAAAGGCTAAAAGAATGCCCGCATTTTTAGAGAATATGCGCGCCTCGCAATTAGAATTCACTATTCCAGTGGGCTTTGAACTCAAAAATGCCTGAATAGCTTTTCAATATATATATTGTTTTTTGCAAAAAGAGTTTTTCATTTTTGCACTCGCAGTAACTAATAGCCAGCCAGATGCAAATATCCTCCGTGGGAGGTACGTTTTCGGTCATCCCAGCCAGCCATATGCAATCTAACCATCTTAAAACGATGACGTACCGGGAACACTTAGGACTATGGATAAGAACAAAATAGGTCAATTAAAAGCAAGTACAGCAGCCACGACCTTGAAGGATAAAAAACCACTGAGCCATACCGGCCCATTGGCACTGGCGATTTCTGCGGCGCTGATGTCACAAACATCGCTCGCTGATGATGTAGAGCTGGATAAACTTTTGGTAGAAGACACAGGCATCGCTGCCGAAGACAACCCCTACGCACAGCCAGGTGCACCCTATAAAGCGAAATCTCTTTCTGACAACCGACGCTCTCGGGATATCGCCGATACGCCCGCGACTATGACCGTGGTTGGCAAAGAGGCGATTGCTGACTCGGGTAAAACAGAGCTGAAAGACCTTTTGAGTGCACAGCCCGGTATTACGCTAGGCACAGGTGAGGGCGGCAACTCTTTTGGTGATCGCTATATTATTCGTGGCTATGAAGCACGAAGTGATGTGTTTACCGATGGCCTAAGAGAGCCAGGCTTGATTACCCGCGAAGTTTTTGCGTTAGAGCAAGTAGAGATATCCAAAGGCCCCAGCTCAACTTTCGCGGGAAGAGGCTCGACTGGCGGTGCGGTCAACACAGTGACCAAAAAAGCCAACCCAGACAAAAGCTTTTCTGCGGTTGAAGCAGGTTTGGGTACGGACGACTATAAACGTTTGACCCTCGACTCAAATTACAGCTTTAACCAAGATACGGCTGTGCGTTTCAACCTGCTCTACACCGAAGCAGAAACGCCAGACAGAGCGCCTGCTGGAGAAGAGCGCCAAGGTATTCTTGCCTCACTTATCCACTACTTTTCTAGCGATTTGATTTTATCTGCTGATTATTATCATTTCGAGGCAGATGATCGTACCGACCCCGGGCATGCGTTGGACCGAGATACGGGTGACTTTTTTGAGTACGACTATGTGGGGCAAGATGGCCTCGATTTTCAGGAGTCGAAAGCCGACGTATTCACCGCTGCTATAAATTACGACATGGGCAACGGGATGAAGTTGGAAAATAAAACCCGATTGGGCGAGTCTGCGAATGACTATGTTGTTTCAACATACAGTGCAAACAGAGGTACCATTCGAAGCTTTAGTCGTTGGCAAGAAAGTGATTACACAGGTAATCAGACAAACCTGACAATAGATAAAGACCTTGGCGGTAAGCGCCATACGATAGTGACAGGGCTGGAGCTTGCCAGAGAAGCTGTGGATGCTGGAAGTTATACAATCGATGGCGAACTGACTGGGACTCTAGACCCTTACAATGCGCAACACAATTTGTGGTCGGGCACAGTTGAAAAAGGTGTGGCGAGCACGGAGTTGCAAATTGATACGACGTCTGTCTTCTTGATGGATACAGTTACGCTTTCTGATACGTGGGAAGTCTTTGGCGGCCTGCGTTACGACAGTTTTGACTATGAAATGTTTGTCCCCGAGAATGTCAACCGAGCCGGTGAAACCATCCCTGACACAACCTACGCGTACGACGATAGCTTTGTGAACGGCCACTTGGGTGCGGTGTACTCTCCTTGGGATCACGGTAACGTGTACGCGAGTTGGAGTACTTCATCAAATATCAATGGCGGTGAGGCCGATGCGGGCCTGAGTTGTGGTTATGGCGGCTTGTGTGTGGATTCAGACGGAAACTACGCCAACGCAGAGCCAGAGCAGTCAACTAACTTTGAAGTAGGAACAAAGTGGAACCTCAACGATGAAAAACTGCTGTTGACGGCTGCATTGTTCCAGACGACAAAAGACGATGTAGTAGAGGGTGGTAACGACTCTTATTCTACCGGCGGTTCATTGAACACAGGTAAAAATCGCGTTGAAGGTATAGAGATTGGACTATCCGGCAACATCACGCCTGCATTGAGTGCTCAGTTTGGTGTTGCATTGATGGACTCTGAAATCTTGGAATCCTACGACGCTGACATCATAGGCGACCCTAAAGCTAACTTCGCCGATACCAGTGCTAACTTTCAGTTGCGCTATGAAATGAGACCAGGCATGGCTGTCGGTGGCGTTGTTACCTATTCGAGTGAGATGAACGGTGGTCAGCCAGACGCAGGTGGCTCGGACGTAGTTGAAACGCCTGACTACACCGTGTTGGATTTGTTTGGCACCTATGCCATTAACGATAATCTAATGTTAAGTGCCAATGTGCTCAATGTAGCTGATGAAACTTACTACACCGCCATTTATCGAGGCGGTGCTATAGCTTATCTCGGCGACGGGCGTTCGGCCAAGTTGAGCTTGGAGTATCAGTTCTAGTTAAGCGAAATTGCAGTAATCAAAAAGGAGAGCATTTGCTCTCCTTTTTGTGTTTGATCAGGAGCAAAAAAAATGATTATTTCTATTCAAAATGTGTTCAATAGCGAGCAAGTAAAAAAAATCCGTAGCTATCTGGATTCCGCTGATTGGATCGACGGAGCTGAGTCTGCGGGTGCGCAGGCAAACTCGGTGAAAAACAACCAACAGCTTTCGGTTGACAGTGAGTTGAGCCGACAGCTCAGTGATACCGTACTCGATGGTTTAGCGAGGCATGCAACGTTTGTTTCAGCTGCTTTGCCGCAAAAAATATATCCACCGATGTTCAATCGTTATGGGGTTGGTGAGACCTATGGCCTGCATGTAGACAATGCCGTACGCATAGTGCCAGGCACCGCGACTCGAGTACGTACAGACCTGTCAGCCACACTTTTTTTTAGTGACCCAGAGGAATACGAAGGCGGCGAATTGCGCATAGAAGACAAGTTCGGCGCTCACCACGTAAAGCTAAAAGCAGGAGATATGATCTTATATCCTTCAACGAGCTTACACATGGTGGAGCCTGTGACAAAGGGCTGTCGCATCAGTTCATTTTTTTGGTTGCAAAGCATGGTACGTAGCCACGAATCTCGTGATGTGTTGCATGACTTAGATCAGAGTATTCAATCGTTAACGGCGTTACACGGCCACCAGCATCAGGATGTGATGCGCTTGACCGGTATTTATCAAAACCTGATTCAACAATGGGTTGATACTTGAAGGCTGTTGTTATGAAACATATCCCGCGTAGTCCGCTGTCAGAAATTCCAGCTGATCTCGTCAGTTTGTCAGATTATGAACGTATGGCAGAGCAGTTTATCAGAGAGGATATTTATGCCTATATTGCAGGCGGGGCAGCGGATGAAACTAGCCTGCGACGCAATCGCAGCGCCTTTGACGCTGTCAGTATTTTACCGCGTGTTTTGACGGACTGCAGGCAAGGCGGTACGCAAACCCAAATATTATCCGACTGCCTGCGTCACCCAGTGATGCTGGCGCCGGTGGCATTTCAACAGCTGGTGCATTCGGAAGGTGAGCTTGCCACGGCGCAGGCTTGTAGTGTTCTTGAAACAGCGATGGTAACAAGTACTCTAGCGTCCCGCAGTCTAGAGGCTATCGCCGATGAACTGGATGGACCCAAGTGGTTTCAGCTGTATTTCCAACAAGACCGTGATTTTACGCTCAGCCTAGTGCGGCGTGCCGAATCTGCGGGTTATAGCGCACTAATGATTACAGTAGACGCGCCATTGCACGGAATTCGAAATCGCGCTCAGCGTGCTGGTTTTGAATTGCCTGACACCGTACAGGCGGTAAACCTTAAAGGCCGGCCGCCGTTGCCTAGCCGAGAGTTTGACCCATCACAAAGCATTGTTTTCCAGGGCATGATGTCGGAAGCTCCGCAATGGACAGATATAACTTGGCTGATGTCGCAAACGTCGTTGCCGATAGTGCTCAAAGGGGTGTTAAGCCCCGCAGATGCGCGGCTAGCTCAGTCAATAGGTGTTGCAGCGATGGTTGTGTCTAACCACGGAGGCCGAACACTTGACTGTGTGCCTGCAGCGCTGGACATGCTGCCTGCTGTGCGAGCTGTTGTCGGTGAAAGCTTTCCTTTGTTATTGGACGGCGGTATACAGCGTGGCACAGATGTGTTTAAAGCACTGGCACTGGGTGCAGACGCGGTGATGATTGGGCGACCGCAGCTCTATGCACTGGCGGTGGCTGGGGCACTCGGGGTGGCGCACATGTTACGTCTTCTGCGCGAAGAGTTTGAGGTTGCGATGTGTTTGGCTGGCACGGCCACCGTCAAAGATATTAAGCGCGACTGTTTGTGGCCATTGCCAACGTGATTAGTGTGGTGACTTGGTTTTTGTGGCTTGAGTGTTTTGCTTTGATTTTTCACTGCGGGCTAACTTCCACACCAATGCAAAGGGAGACAGTGCCATTATTAGCCCAATGCCTATCCAGATTCGCGGGTCGCTGTAGTGTAAGACTAGCCAAACTAGAGCCAGCAACGCCGCTGACGCTAGGGTTGCCACCAGTGCAGCAAAAATTGATATGCCTGTTTGACTGTTAAGCATTAGCTTTGACTCGATTCGGTTGTCTCTTTGAGTGCATTTTGCAACTGTGCGTAGCTGTGTATTCCCTGGTGCTGCAAGCGGCTGAGCATGCGGTTAAACACGCGTGCGATCAACTTAACTTGCTCAGTGGTGTTGTCAGCTTGAGCTTCTAAACCAAGTTTTGAAGCTATATTAAAGAGACTGTGGTTGTTCTGTGTAGGGAACAAAAGCCGCGCGAGCTCGATAGTGTCGAGTAACCCTGCTTGCGTTATTTGCTGTCTGTCTGCGGTGCTAAGCTGAATCAGCAGTTGTGTTGCGTCGTGTGTAATAAACAAACCTTGACGGCTAAAGCTTCCCAGCTCTAGAGTTTCTTGTTGTGTGTCTTGAGCAGCAAGCGTGCTTTTTTGCAGTTGCTTTTGTGCCAATGCTTGTGGTTTTCCTCCTGCCAATAGCAGTGCGAGCAAGGTGCTTTGGCCACGGGCTAAATCAGCTGCCGAGTTCCGCTCTGCGCCCACGGCTAAAACGGTTATGTATTGTTGCCGAAGCTGCGTATCTTGCAAGGCTTTTGTGGTGCTGTCTGCTGCTTCTTGAAAGGCTAATTCACTTGTGGGCAGTTCCATGTCTGTGCCGCTGGGCGCTTTACTCAATGGCAATGCAAAACACAGCTGTTGGCCTTTGTCTTGTGTCTGTTGTTCTAACCATGCACGCCCACCGTGGCGCTCAATGAGCTCCACAAGAGCACGGCCAGCGACCGCCATGCGTTGGCGTGTAGAGGTAGCGATTGCACGGAAGTCTTCTTGTCGTAGTTCACCGGTGAGCCAGTTGACATGAATCAATAACAATTGATGCTGATAGTTGATATCGGTGCTGAGACTTATGTCGTCAATATCCCAGTCAGTACGGAGCGCTGCAATGCAATTGGCGATGCCTTGTGCCAGTGAGAAGCTGTCGGCTTCTAGCCATAAGTTGTCGGAGTTGGCTTGCGCAAAGGAAAGCTCCAAGTGGTGCGAGCGCAGCAGTTGCTGCTGCACCGCGCTGCACAAGTCGGCAGCTAATATGGGCTCGAGTGGCCAGACATGCGACAGCTGATCAGCTCGTTGAAAGCTCAGGCGTTCTAGGTGGTCGCAGTGGCGCACGGTATCTCGACCAAGCGCGCTCAACAGAGTGCGCTGGTGCGGCGCGGCTGAGGGGTCGCGCTGCATGCTGTCGATACCTGTGCGCAGCCGCGTTAATAAGTTGCGTGTTTCGCGAGTCAAGCCATGCAGCAGTTTGTCGCGCTCTTGGCTCAGCGTGTGTTGACTCTCGATATCTTCGATGGTCAAAACAAAGCCTTCAACGCTGTTTTGTTCACCGTCCGCTACAGCGGCGGCCAATTGTAGTCGCACCAAAGAGCCGTTGCGGGTCATGGCGCTCAGTGTGGTGCGCGGTGCTCGTGTGCCGTTGTCTAGGCGCTCGCGAACAATGGTGAGTGCGTGTGCAATTAATTCTGCGTCGAGCAACGCAAAAATAGATTCGCCCAATGCACTGGACTGTTGCTGCTCACCGAGCATTTGTCGTGCACGGCCATTGGCCAGCAAGATACGGCCTTCGAGGTTGCAGACCAACACACCCTGTGGAATCAAGCCGAGTAACGCTGTTAGACGTGTTTTTTCTCGTGCTTGTGTGCGGCTGTTTTGCTCAAGTTCGTTGTCGAGAGTATTGCGTCGTTCTTGCACTGTTGCCATCAAGGCGTTGGTGTTTTTTAGGAGGGTATGCTCTTCCGGCGAGAGATCGCTGTCCAGCGTCAGCGCTTGGCCGTCGGCTTTGAGTGCATCACGCAGTCGAAGGTTGACCCTGTCTAGACTGTGCAGGTGTCGGTAATAAAACCGTCCAAAAAACAACACTGGCACCGCTAGGCCAACGGCAGCTAATACCAGCATGAGCGTGGAGCGGGGCATCAAGATGTGTTTGAGCTGTTGTTTTTCGAAGGCGTTGAGGTCGAGCCAGAGCATCGCGCCGGGCAGTAAACCCACCAGCGCAATTGTCAGCATGGCGCCGAGCAGCAGTTGAGCCAGTCGGTTATTTAGCATGTGTGGCGTCCAGTAAATGGCGTATTGTTGACAGCAGTTTGTTGCTGGAGAAGGGCTTGCGTAGTACCACGTCTACACCGTGTGCTTGCAGCTGTGCTGCCAGACTGGCTTGCCAGCTAGCACTCAGAAATAACAGTTTACAGTCAGGCAGGCGTCGGCAGATTGTCAAGCACAGTGTCGTATGATCTTCGGCGAGGCTGTCGTCGAGAATGAGTAACTGGGGCTGCAGATGCTCCGCTTCGCGCACCAGTTGATAGCTGTGCTGCGGCAGGAATACCTGATGGTGCTCGGCCAATAGATTGGTGATGCATTCAGCCAGTAATGGCTCGGCAATACCTAGCAACACACGGCGATTCATCTATAAGGTACTGCTGGTTGTTGGCTACCGTTGAGCAAGGTGCGAGCGTCGTTGGTGTTGGCGCTTGTTGGCACAAAAAACTCCCTTTTAGTACTTGGCATACTATACCTGATGCCGCCCTGTGCTGCGCGCTTTGGCGCAGCATAAAAACCGTGACTGGGCGCAGGGTGGTTTAGATGCAAAGTGGGGTCTTTAGTTTCGTAAATTTGCGTTTTAGATGTAAACGATTGGCCTAAGGGTTGGCTGGTCAGAGTGATCGTTTGCCGTTGTTTTGTCTCCGTATGCTGGCTGTGCTTTTCGGGTGATGTGGTGGCCAAGTTAGCTCGGTTTTATTATGCGTCTACGCTTTGTTTTTGCGGTTGTGTTGGGCTTTTTATTAGCCAAAAAAGCCGTGCACATAGAGCTTGCCCGGTTGCCCGCGATGTTCGAACACCCAGTAGCGTAGCCCTGCACGGTCACGTGCGGTGTAATAGTCACGGCGCACGTCGGGTTCTTCCCACCAGCCGTTCTCCAGTCGTTCGGGCCCTGACTCTAGCAACAGCCCTGCTGGCGCTGGCTGAGGCTGTGGCAGTAACCACAGCGGGCGGGGTAGGCCGGGTACTGAGACGGTGCTTTTTTTGTCGTTTTTTTGCCCCAGTATCAAGCGAACACCGGCGCACTCGGGCCGGTGGTCGTCGTGTAGCCCAAGTTGGTGCACACTGTTTTCACCTAGTCGAGCAGCCAATTGCTCCAGTACCTCTTGGTGGCCGCGCTGTCCGGCACCAGACTTGGCAAACAAGTCTCCACCATCGCGTATCACCGGCAGTAATTCGGGGGCGTTTAATTGCAAGGCGCGCACAGGTTCGGGCAATTGTTGTTGATCCAGCTGTTGACGCGCTATTCGCAATAATCGTGAGGCGTTGCCACTGGGTTCTAGCAGTCGAATATGCATCAGTGTGGCTTCGCTGCGGGGGTGTTGTAGCTGCAGTTGCAGTTGACTGACACCACAATCGCGGGCGGTTAGTTGCGCGGCCAAGGTTTCAATCAGGCGGCGTAACGGGAAGATTAAAGACGCGGTGTTTTCGACTTCTTGCAGCAACTCGAGGCGCTGCTCAAAGTGTTCCGGTGGGCTGAAGATGTGCTGTGGGTCATCGCTGTGACCGCGCAAGCGGTCGAGATAGAGGCTGCATTTGGGACCAAAACGACGAGCCAATGCATCACGTGGCAGTTGCAACAATTGACCGGTGCTACGCAACCCTGCTTGTCGCAGGCCCTTGCGGGTCTTTTCGTCCAGTAACAGGGTGTCTATTGGTGCTTCGGCGAGTGCTTGCTCTAGTGTGGGCTTATCAAAGACTTCGGGGCCGCTCAGCCGTGCCAGCAAACGTGCACCTAAGGGGGTGGGCGCCACGCCGATTCGGTAGCGATAGCCTAGATCATCTAAACCGGTTTGTAGCTCTTCGCGCAGTGGTGGCAGCCCGCCAAATAGGCGCAAGCTGGCACCAACCTCTAGCAAGAGTGCTGCTGGAGGTGCCAGACTTAATTGCGAGGAAAAACGATAGGCCCATAGCGCCAGTTGTTGTAGCAGTTCGCCTTCGCGTTGTTCGCAGTAGGCCTGTAACTGCAGGTCGGGCTGTAGCGCCATCGCGGTCGCCACCGGTTGCTGGCTGCGCACACCGCTGATGTATGCCTCGCGGTTGGCGCTGTGAATCCAGCGCTGACTGCCGCGACTGGCGACCAACGCCCTAGGCGGTTGCTCGCCGGCGTCACTGGCCATGCTGTCGAGCAGCAATGCGGGCAGGCCAACACACAGCCACAATACTGGAGGTGCACTCACAGAGACAGTTGCTCGTTGGCTGCTCGAGGCCAGTGGTGGGCGGGTGTGTTCGGCGGCGGCGTGGCTTCCTTGAGCAATAGCTCACCTGGATTGCTGCCGCGACATTTGAGCACACGTAGATAGGTTTGATCCCACTGTAGTCTGAGCGCGGCGGGTGATGATTGCGCTGCCGCTTGATCAGGGCGATAAGCCAGTGCCCAGCAGCTGCCGCCAGTTTCAGCGGCCAGCTGTAGACGGCGCAATTGTGTTGCCGTAGCTTGCGGCAACCACAGCAGCACAGCCGCAAAGGTGCCGCTGCGCAGTAGTTGTTCAGCAGCCCAGAGGGCTTCTTTGCTGCGTTGGCTGTTGGTGTTTTTGTGGTTTAGACATGGCTGCGGCGCAACAACCCATAGCTGTGATAACACCACACCCGCTGCAGCTAGGGCGGGTGGGTAGGGGGGGACTGGCGGTGCCACCAGTGCCACGCGTTCACCGCGTGCTGTCTCTCGGGCTAAAGCAGGAGTTAGCAGTGACAGCTCACCGCTGCCGGGCCCTAGGCTGTGCAGTTCGGTCAGTGCACCCAGCGGCCAGCCGCCACCAGGCAAAAAGGCATCCAGTGTGGCGTGCCCAGTGCTGGCGGTACGCTGGGCGGCGGGGTGCTGTTTGCCGCGCCATAACAGTGGCTGGCTTTGCAGGAGTTGATCGAGAGAGTGCATGCATTGAGTATATACTGTAAATTTAAACAGTGTAAAATTGCGTGCACTCTGTTGCTCTGTGATGCCTCGAGTTGCTCTGTCTCACAGTAAAGCAATAGAGGCTGATATCAATCTAAGCACTGGCTGGCAACTGATTTGCGATCAAAATCATGCCATAAGCGATGTGACTTTTAAGTCACTGGTATGCATGGGCGTCGTGTCATGTCCTAAGCACCTAGTGGCACTGTCCATAGCTTGATACACCTGAGAGTGCATAAAAACAATCAAAAAGATCAAGGCTGGCAGCAGGGAACATCTTCAGTCATTGCATGGCCCGTCAATGCGAGTCGAAATATAGATTCTAAACGCGTCAATGCAGATCAGATGTGTTGATGTTTTTGAGAGTTAACTTGCCATGCTGCGTCAGCTGCACAATGATAGTGTGTATTTCCACTGTCGCCGTAACGACAAACAAGCGGCAACAAATGTCTGACAACCATGTCGAGCACAAGGATCGAATCTCATGAAGTATCTCGCCGCCATATTGATAACTCTGTCTGCCTTATGGGCCCCACTGATAGCACATGCGTGTACCTTCGACACCGACTGCGAACTCGGCAGTCAATGTGTCAAAACACAGGAAGCGATTAATGGTGCTTGCGTGGGCGGTATGTTTCCCGGCAACTCCAACGACAGCGAGCCTGCCTACAACCCAGGTGATGCCAATGGCACTTACGGCAATACCTGTTCCTTTGACAGTGATTGCGGCATGGGTACCACCTGTGTCAAGGAAGGCGGCGTGTTTGGCGCCTGCATGTAGCATGCTGCCAACTGGCAAACTAGAGCGGCGCTTCTCATGAATGACAAACTCAATATCACCGAGATCAAGGCTTTTGTGCCCGCAAAAGATTTTGAATTGAGCAAAGCCTTTTATAAAGACCTTGGTTTCACTCAAGCCAGTGAAGGCGGTGGTGTGGCGTATTTTCACCGCAGCGGATGCAGCTTTCTACTGCAAGACCACTACGAAAAAACCTACGCTGAAAACTTCATGATGCACCTCTTGGTTGAAGACGCTCGGGCTTGGCACCAGCAGGTGCTGGCCAGCGGTGTAGTGGAAAAATACAGCGTTGCTCTTGGTGAGCTCGAAGAGCAGCCTTGGCGCATGCTGGATTTTGTTCTCAGCGACCCCAGCGGTGTGTTGTGGCGCATAGGGCAGAATGTGTAGTCAGCTGGCGAGCGGTATTCACAAAAACGCGATCCCAACACGCCACTAAAAATGATTTTTCATCGATTTCAGCAGAGATGTATCATGATGCCCGACTTAAGCCTAGGCAAATCGAGTCAGAAAAGGCGGCTATACTGGTGCCAGAAAACGTTGAGATTCGCGCGAAAAAATGAAAACACTGACAAAAGAACTGCAAGACTCTATTACGCCAGACCAAGCTCTAGAGCTGCTGAAAGATGGCAACAAACGCTTTGTAAATAACTTAAAAGCCAACCGCAATTTGTTGCAGCAGGCGAATGAGACCTCCGAAGGGCAGCACCCTTTTGCCATCATATTAAGTTGCATTGACTCAAGAACTTCAGCCGAGATCATTTTTGACCAAGGCCTTGGTGATATTTTTAGCGTGCGCATTGCGGGCAATATCATGAACGAAGATATATTGGGCAGCATGGAGTTCGCTTGCAAAATTGCCGGCTCTAAAATCATCACCGTGCTCGGACACAGCAACTGCGGCGCAATCAAAGGCGCGTGTGATCATGTAGAAATGGGCAATCTCACCACCTTGCTATCTAAGATCAGACCCGCAATTGATGATGAAAAAACTGTCACAGAGAACCGTCACTCGAACAATGATGAGTTTGTTGAGAAGGTGACGCTTATTAACGTGAAGCGCACCATGAGAAGCATTGTGCAACGCAGTCCCATTTTAAAAGAGATGTTAGAAAAACAGGAAATTCTGTTGGTCGGGGGAGTGCACAATATCGCGACGGGCGAAGTCGAGTTTTACCCCTGCGCCAAATGAGAAAATGCAGTTTGGACTAGGTAATCCCTGAGTCACGCAAAATCAAGCGCTCAAAACACCATATTAAAGACTAACGCCAAGCAATCATGTAGCTGAGCGCCACAATCAAGGCGAAGCCGGCCAGCATCAGCAAGGCCTTGTTGCTGTGCTGAGCAACGCTCGGTGCCTGCAAGGTTGAACTCTCTGATTGATAATCTTGCACGTGCACCTGTGCAGCATCAACATCCTCTTCGTCCACATACACCTGTGCTAAGTCGGTGGGGGCTAGATCCCCCACGCCACCTTGTAGGTAGTGGCCACCAACGTGTGTCTCGATACCATTTGACTCGAGCATTCCAGCCACTATATGCGCCTCACTGAGGTTCGCAGCGCGGTAAATAATCTGCAAAACAAACTCTGCCTTTTAAAATACTGGGCACATGATGCGCTGACAAAAGTTTGCTCGCAAGTGAAAATGATAACAATAGTGTTGCAAATGAGAATGATCCGCATTACGATGATCATTGTGTTGATTATGGATGTCACTAAATCATGTGCCAAGTTAAGAAAATTGAGCTGCAAAGCCCAGCGTCTGCGCTGTCGCCTTTACCGCTGACTGAGGCGGCACTTCCCAAAAAACGCAGTAAGCGCTCAAAGCTCTGGGAAATACCCGATAGCCGCCACTGTATGGTTATTGGTACTTGCTTGAGCGTCTATGAGGCGCGCGCCCAGCTGAAGCGTGTGGGTCTTGATGTAAAGCACCTAAACGACTATCAAGTGCACACCTATGCGGTACAAACCGCAGGCGATAAAAAAAATCACTTAGCGGTACGCTTACAGCGAAAGTTGGATGAAAAATACGCTGTAGAGATTCGACGCTTTAGCAAAGCTCGCAACACAGAAGAACTGTCGGATATTTGGTATGAGACTGTCAGAAAAGGTACAGTTGCAGGCGCCGTTTGGGCAGTGTGCACCCACCCGTGTATCGATGAACAGCTCAGCTACGAAGTATTTGGAGAGGTGCACATGATGTCGCATCTGCAGGGTGCTTGTAGTCGCCGTGACAATGAGCAACTCCACGCGGCAACCTTGCGTGTACAGGAACTCGAATCACAACTAACCGAACTGCAGACCTCTGAGCAACGACGACGTGAACGCGACATGACGCACATTGCGGCATTGAGCCAAGAGATCAGTCGGTTGCGCATCAAGCAATATAAGCCAAAGCCGGAGTCAGCGGAGCGTGTTGCCGGGGAGAAATCATCCAAAGAGCTAGTGCGCCAACGTCAGCTAGCTGTGCTGCAGAATGAGCGTGTGGAGCGTTTGAGCGATAAGCTGGAAGAAGAGCGCCTTGAAAAACAAGAGCTAAGCGCGCGGTTAGTAGAGCTTGAATCAAGTAATCAGCAGCTCGAGCTAACAATTGAAAATCTATTGCCCTGTGGTGCAAAAAAAGACGAATGTAAAACCGATTTGCGCGGTCGTTGTATTTTGTACTTAGGCGGGCATAACCACTTGTGCCAACGCTTCCGTACGATTGTCGAGTCTAAAAAGGGCCAGTTTATCCATCACGACGGAGGGCGCGAGCAGCAGTTAAAGCAACTGCATGGCCTACTGCAGAAGGCCGACATGGTTTTTTGTCCAACTGAAAAAATCAGCCACAATGCCATGAACAAAGCGCGCAAGCTCTGCCGTGAAAATCCTGAAAAACCGATTGTCTACTTAGAGCGACCAAGCATCAGTGCTTTTGTCAATGGCTTGAATCAGTTGCCGGAGCCGAGCTTGCACAGCGAAGGTATAGAGGACAGTCTGAAGATCGAATGACAAGGACATAAAGTGACACAAAGGGCGCCCCCTGCGGCGCCCAATGTGCGTTGTTTGTTCTAGGGCTCGCTTGGCGAGTTGGGGTCCATGATGCTGCCGCCATCGCCGTTTTTGGCAATCTCTGCCAGCTCTTTGTCGATAAAATACAAACCTTTGCCTTCGTCGCCGATTATGCTGATTTTATCGAGAATTGTGCTGACGAGCTTCTCTTCTTCGTGTTGTTCTGCCACATACCATTGCAAGAAACTAAAGGTGGAGTAGTCTTGGCAGGTAAACGCAGTGTGCGCCAGTTCGTTTATTTTTTTTGTGATGAACTGTTCGTGTTCTAAAACACTTTCAAACAGGTTTTTTATATTGCCAAAGTCTAGAGGCGGGGCTTCAAGAGCACCCACAATGGCCATAGAGCCGGTTTCGTTGACGTAGGTGAACAGCCGTTTCATGTGGTCCATTTCTTCATCGGCTTGTACATACAAAAAAGCCGAACAACCTTCGAGTCCCTTGCTTTCTGCCCAAGCACCCATCTGCAAATAATAATTGGAAGAATAAAACTCAAGGTTAATTTGCTCGTTGAGTTTGTCGAGCATTGCTTGGCTTAACATAATTCGTTTGTCCTATAGTCTGCTCTGCTTCAGGCGCAGTGCATTTAGAATGTCGGCTAGTGTTGCCATTCTATCGTGTTAGTACGTTGTTGGGTGGTGGTTTTTACTCTAAGTAATGCTCGATGGGTGGTAGGTCAGCACGTATAGGAATAATATGCGGTCGCTCGCTTAACAAAGGGTGCTGCTGTACGTGCGATAAAACACCGAAAGCTTTGTTGAGGTGTTCTTGCACCAGCGTGTTGTTAGGCGTTCCTTGGCAAAGGCAACTGCCGTCTTTAAGCAGATAAATATTGTCGGCGTACATGGCGGCCTGATTCATATCGTGTAGAACTACAAGTACCGACCATTGTTTTTTATGTGCCAGCCATTGGGTTATTTCCAGCACGCGTTGTTGCCAAGCAAAGTCCAGCGCTGCAACGGGCTCATCCAATATCAAGATTGGCTCCATATCACTTGCCTGAGTCCAAAGCTGCGCTAATGTGCGTGCAAAGTGCACCCGTTGCTGTTCGCCACCGGATAAGCTTGTGTAGTCGCGCAGCGTCAGTTGTTCGGTACCGGTGAGGCGTAGAAGTAGCTGAATTAACCGGCGTTTTTCTGCTCGGGCAAGAGCTCGGTGAGCGGCTCCCATTTCCACCACTTGGTATACGGGGAAAGCAAACGACAACGTGGACTTTTGTGTTAATACTGCTCGACGTTTGGCGAGCTCGACAGGGCGATAATCTGTAAGCGCTTTGCCATCTAGGCTTACCGTGCCGCTGCTCGCGTGCAGGTCACCGGCCATAATTTTAAGTAAACTGCTTTTGCCCGCGCCATTGCAACCCAGCAACGCGGTTACTTGACCTTGCTCCAGATTTATCGAGACATCACTGAGAATTTTATTGCCACCGAGCTGCAGCGAAATATTTTTTGCGCATAGACTCATTGCAACGACCTGCCGACTTGTCTAGAAATCAACCACAAAAAGAATGGGCCGCCCAGACTCGCAGTCAGCAACCCGATTGGAAGCTCGGCAGGTGCCACAATGCTGCGCGCTAACAAATCGGCTAGCAGCAACAAGCTGCCCCCAAGAAGCGCGCAGGCGGGCAACAGTTTTGTGTGGTCTGGGCCAATGGCTAAACGTACTAGATGTGGCACGACGAGTCCGACAAATCCGATCATGCCGCAAAAGGCAACAGCCGCCCCCACACTCAAGGAGACCAGCACAATGATTTGTATTTTTAATTGCCTGGGGGAAAAGCCAAGGTGTTGAGCCTCCGCCTCGCCAAGTAACAGGGCGTTGAGGCCCTTGGCAAAAAACGGGCAGATGATGGTGGTGCAGAGAATCACCGGCGCCGTGAGGCGAAGGTTTTCCCAGCTACCGTTGGCTAAACTGCCCATAGTCCAAAAGGTAAAGCTGCGCAGCTGGCTGTCGTCTGCGGCGTAGACGATTAATCCGGTTAAGGCGCCGGTGATCGCATTGATGGCGATACCGGTTAGCAGCAGTATGGCAACGCTTGAGCCTTGGCGATCGGCGATGTAAAACACGCTGAGGCTCGCCACGGCACTGCCCACAAAGGCAAACAGGGCCAAGCTGTATTGGTGTTGCAGCAGGGGGATGACTTGGGCAATAGAACCTCCAAAGACTATCCAAGCAACGGCCGCCAGCGCTGCGCCGCCCGATACACCCAGTAAGCCTGGATCCGCTAGCGGGTTTCTGAATAGGCCCTGCATGGCGGCTCCCGATACGGCAAGTCCAGCGCCTACCATCAAAGCCATCAAGGCGCGCGGTAACCTGATAGTTTGTATAACGGCGGCGTCTCCCGCGCTTGCCTGCCAATCGACAGGCCAAGGTATAAATGGCAATACGCTAGAGATGACTTGCGTTGCGGGGATCGGTATTGGTCCATTGCCGAGATAGAGCAACAGCACCGTGAGTAGGGCGAGCAGCAAAACTATATAGAACATGACAAACTTCAGTTGCTCAGCATCGAAGTTGATCGTGTTATCGAAGCTCTGCACCAGCTCAGCGGAAGATTTAGCGCTGCTGCTCATGGAGCGATTGTTTTCTCGGGTGGGTACAAGTGCTCGAGCAAGCTAGCAATTGCCAGCGGTGTTCTGGGGCCAAAGCCCAAAGTCAACAGAGTATCGACAGAGTAAATGCGTTTGTTTTGACCCGCAGGTGTAGCGGCCACACCTGGTAGCGATAAAACCCCCGATAGCCCACCGACAGAGTCAAAAGAGCGCGAAGAGACAAATAAAACATCTGGTGCGGCAGCAATCATCGATTCTGCATTAACCGCTTTATAACCCTCAAATTGGTTGCCAAAGGGGTTGTCACCGCCCGCTAGTTCTATCATCGCGGCTGCCGCAGTGTTGCCACCGGCGACACTCGGTGAAGCATTGCCTGTGCCCAAGAAAAACAGCACGCGTGGTTTAGCCGTATCGCTGGGTATTCGCGCCTGAACTTGTTTGAAATCTTGCAGCGTTTGCTTTGCCAGAGCTTGCCCAGCTTCATCTTGCTGCAGAGCTTCCGCAACATCTTGAATTTTTTCAATCACACTTTCTATGCTGTACTGCTCTTGCAGTGTTATACGCTCTACACCCAAGCTATTGATCTGCTGTAGCGCCGTCTCCGGCCCTGCGTGATTGGTAGACAAGATGAGTGTTGGCTGCAAAGACAATATACCCTCCGCAGACAGAGCGCGCTGGTAGCCAACCGAAGACAGTTCTGTGGCCTCAGGTGGGAATTGACTTGTGGTGTCCACACCGACCAATAGTGATTCTTGTTTTAGCGCGTAGACGATTTCAGTGAGTGAGCCGTTAAGTGATATAACACGCTCCTGTGCCAGCGATGGAGTGGCACCGAATACTAAGCAGAGTAGGGCAATGGAGCTAAATTTGTGGCTAAAAAGCGATGACATAGTAGTCTCAGTGTAAATTTTGAGCGATCGAATGAGTGGGTGTTTCGCCGCACATCGAGTGCCAGTGCTGTCGTAAGTGGCTCAGCATCTTTTGACTGCACCTGCACTGCTGTATCGCAGGGTTGTTTTGTAGTTGATTTAGCCGATCACGAATCAGGACGCGTTCCGAGCTGCGTAATGCACTGCTCTCAAATTCATCGCTGACTTGGCGCATCAACAGGAAGCTCAGATTGAGTAATTGCAGCTGCATGATATTGTTGTTATTCACTTAAAAACCTTGGGTTTTAACCCCGAGCGAAGATAGATGATCGCAACCTCGCGCCAGAGTGAGCATGGCACGAGTAGCAGGGCAGGGGTTGCGATTTAAAACAGATAGCTAATGAGTATCAGGCTGTCTCTGTTTCCACTATTGCAGGAAGCTCGGGCTGAAGCGTTCGCAATTGATCTCGCCACTGACTACGTTCTTGATTGCCCTCTTGGCGGGCGCCAAACAACTGCATCACCAGTTCGCCATCGATGTCATAGACCTCAAGACTGCTGACTATGCCATCACTGGTCGGTTTGCGAACAATCCATGCTCTCTCTAGTCCGGCGGTATTGAGATGCAATGAAAACTTCGGATCCAAAATATTGAACCAGTGTTCCATTTGCATGCAGCGTTCTATCGGACCGGTATGAATTTGCACAATTCCCTGATTGGCAACAAACACCATAATTGGTAGGCCGGTTCCAGCCAAGCCGTTGATAAAATCTGGGACTTTAGAAACGTCAACCGAGAAGCTCCATGTTCCTTGCGCTAACTCCATCGCCTGAATCCGTGTCAGGTTAAAGTCTTTCAATAGCTTAAAAAATTGGTGCACATCGGTAAGCTCAGCCCAACGCGACAAGAAAGCCGCACGCTCACTGCTCTCTAACAGTGCCGCTTGTTGTTCGATATCTTTTGGCGTCGTTATCTGCGCAGGGCCATCGGTTGCTTTGCTGTATTTTAGTACTAGATTTTTCCATGCAGTCTGGTCAGTGCCTTCTCGGCTATAAATTTTATGAATAGCACTGCCGTCAGCTGCAAAGAACTGAAGGCTGTCTGGAGCACTGTTTGATTTCACCGCATAACCGTACTTCCAACGTGCAAATATAAGCCTAAGATCGATGTCTTCCTCGATCATCAAGCCCATTTGTTCGTTGCCACGTAAGCCTTTATAGATGCCTGTTTTTTCATGCACGGCAAAATTGTTTCGACTCAAAGCCATCAGTGGCCCCAGATGTTCCAGGTCAGCTATCAAGTTTGGCCAATCTGGTTGCAGCGAAATGACTTCGGCGCCGCTATTGTCGAGACTTAGTAATTCTAACTCGCTGACATTAAGTTCTTCCGAGGCATCTCTAATGCGCAGATTGGGTCGTTCTTGCTGCAGCGCCTGCCACTTTTTCAGCAGCCGTTCAGATCTATCTTTTGGGTTTTCTTCAGAGGTGTTATTGATAGTGTTGTTCATCGCATGTTCTCTTTTGTGCAAAGTGCCTGTGCGCTCAAAGAGTGCACCGGGCCCTGGCTAAATTATTCGGCGTTGAGAGGGATGTAACGCATACTGATAAAGCCGCTGTTGCCCGCTTCATCGTAGTATCCGATCACCTGAAATTTATAAATCTCCGTGCCTGTATCTACCCCATAGACACGATAGTTTGGCCACAGTTTGTGTTGTGATTGCAGGTTGTAGGCATACCAGCTGTTGTCTTTAACTGCATTGCTGACACTGTCTTCAAAAAAACCTGGTACTTCGCTAGCACCTGCGTAGGTGGCCACCGTGCTGCTGTCGAGCTCGGGTAAAGATGCGCCAGCCGATCCATCGCCGTAAGCACCTCCGTTGGTCCACAGAGTCCACGATCGAGCGTCGGCACTGATTTCTGCACGCAGATCCCAAGACTCGGCTTGTGCCTCGCAATCTACTTCAGCGTCGCTGTCTATATCGAAACACAGCGCACCACCGGTGCTGCCAATATCTGCTTGCCAAGTAATCGAGCTGTCACTAAAACTACTTTGGCTTTGTGCCTGCACGTACATTTCAACGCTGATGCTGCGCGCGGTGGTGTCGAGTGCTGTGACGTGGATCTTGGCGTAACTGTCGCCAGTCGCTGACCGAATAATGCTCCAGTTGTTGGGTTCTGCACTGAGTGCGTGTGTGGTGGAGTTATAGCTCCACCAACTAGACTCGCTGCCATCGGAGACAATAGCGGGCTTTGCTGTATCTACAGCAAAGTTCTGATCGCTAACTGTCGCGTCATTAAAACTTGTGAGCTCTGCTTCCGCTGAGGTGTTGAGGAATACGTTGTTGTCTGCAACACCCTGATCGTCGTAGTAGTCGCTTTGCGCATCAAGCAAGGCAGAGCTGACGTTGCCAATACCCGCTGAGCCACCGTTGAAGTACGTGTTGGTTCGCTTAAACGCTATGTGCCACGCGTCGGACAGCAACGCTTCGTCGTCACTGAGGTCAACGGTTTCGCCGCTGTCAAAATTGAAATACACCGCTTTGTTTTCAGGGGAGTCTGGCTCTGCAGAAAACCCACCCGCGCTGGCATCCAAGTTGACCGTAGTGAAACTGCTTTCGCCGCTAGGAGTGACATCTTGCACGTCACTCGAGCTGTTATCGCTGTCGCTGCAAGCGTTTAGCAGGGCTGTGCTGACGAGCAGGGCTAAGGTGCCGATTTTAGTGTTCATGAGAAAAACATGTTCCTGTTTTGCTGTTTATAAAAAATTGTAATCGAGTGTCAAACGTAGCTCGCGACCCTCGGCGGGTCTGAGGTCACTGTTGTCTTCTCGCTGCTTGAAGCTGTCACCAATATTGTCGATATTCACACTTAGTTTGGTGTTTGCATTGAGTGCCCAGTGCACACTTGCATTGACAATGCTGGCGTGGCGCAGCTCAGTTTCGTAGTCGGTATCAGAGACACCTCCGCTTTGATACCGCCAGCCTAGTGATGCGCCAATATCTTTGCTAAAGCTTGTTTTCCACAAAGCACCTGCTTGTAGTTCTGGGCGGTTGGCAAGTTTTTGCTTGCTTTCACGATTGAGCGTGCTTAGTCGCTCTAGATCAAAGCTCAAACTGTCACCGTTGCTTAGCATATATTTGTATTGCAACTCCGCACCATAGATTCGTGCTTCATTTATATTCAGGTAGCGATAAATTGCGATACCGTTTTCGTTGACATTGTCGAGTTCTGTTTCGATCAATTGTTTTAGATCGTGGTGGTAAACATTGACGCTGAATAAATGCTGTTGGTTTTGCCAATGCAGATCCAGCTGCACATTGCGATTGGTTTCGGGCTGTAAATCTTCATTGCCCAAAACCATGTAGCCATTGGCGCTGTGATCAAAAACGTAGTGCCGCTCTTTAAGGTTGGGCACGCGATAGCCCTCGCCGATGCTAGCGCGAAGTACGAAGCCATGACTGAGTGTTTGTCGGAACCCAAGTTTGGGTGCTATATGGGACCCAAAATCGCTGTCGTCTTGAAAGCGCAGCCCGCTGAGTAGCTCAAAAGTCTGCTCGGAGTTGAGCCAATCGTGCTGAGCGTAAATATCATGGCTGTTGTGTTTTACTGAGCCTTCGAGTTCGTTTATGAGCTCTTGTGCGTTGCCATCGTCCAGTAGTTGGATCTGCTCTAGCTCAGCGCGTGAGCCCTGATAACCTAGAGTGAGTGTCTGTAGTTTGTTGAGTGTTTTGTCCCACTTGAGATCGGTTTTGAGTGTGTCTAATTCTGCGGTGCGTGACTGATCGACCCAGGCACTGGCGATGGCGTCTTGTTCGGTGATTTCTTCGAACTGCTCTACATGTGCGTAGCTGCTCAGCTCTCCACCCCAGAGGAAACCGTCGAGTCCTAGCGTTAGGCTGTCTCGATCAACGAGCCCATTTTTTGTTTTTTTTGTGATGCCATCAACAGCTCCAGGTGTCAGCACAGAGGTGCGGTAGTGCAGCTCTTCGCGATACATCCGCAGGTCGGCATAGAGCTCGTAGTCATCGCTAATAAATACACTGTTGCGCCAGTTGAGGTGGTCGCGATCACCTGCTGCGCCACTGCTGGCGTAGGTGTCAGGGGTGAGATCAAAGCCTTCGCTGTGATCGCGTCCAAGGGCAAACTGGCTTATCCAATGTTCAGTACCGCCGCTGCCATTTAGGCTGATATTGTGGCTTCCCGGTTCTTCTGCAAGGTTTTTGTCAGCCCAACTACCAATCTGCGCACTCAGTGCCAGCTTGGGTTCGCCACTTTCGCGTCGTGTGATGACGTTGACCACACCGCCCATCGCGCTCGATCCGTATAACGCGGAGGCGGGGCCTTTGATGACTTCGATACGCTCGACACCGTAGGTGGTGATTTGCGTGGCGTCTACCGTGGAACCGGTGGTAGCGGCTACAGGTCGGCCGTCGATCAAGATCAACACTCGGTCCGAGTCCATGCCTTGAATTCGAACAGACTCACCTGGCTTGCCATGAATGTCTTGCAGCTGGATACCGGCGAGTTCACGCAACGCATCGGCCAGATTTTTACTCTGTCTGCGATCGATATCGTTGCGGCTGATGACTTGAGTGCGAAGTGGGGTGGTGGCTAGCGTTTTTTCGGAGCGTGTAGCCGTAACAACAAGCGTGTCTAAATTAGTTTCATTGGCCGCAACGAGTGCCGGTAAAAGCAAAAGCACGCTTGTGACGGATTGCGATACTAAACGTTTAGAACTGCTAGCCATGCCTGATTCTCGGAAGATGGAGAGTGAGATCTTGGCTGGCTAGCACATCAGGGGTGATGTCTCGCTGGCATGTTTTTTTGAGGGTGTAGTGCGGCTGTGTTCGCGGTTACACCGTCATAATCAATTTGTTGAGGCGCGTAATACGCAATCGATACTCACGGTTTTCGTGTTGAATTCGAATTTCATTGCAACCCTGGAATAATTCTTCGGAAGGCACCACCAGAAAATCGCTCTCATTTTCATGTTTGCGTTTGCTAGCCAGCGCAGTGCTTTGCTCGCTTCGTTTTTTGTCAGTTATCGTTGTCATGGGTGAGAATTTAAATCAAATGCGAACGATTATCAATGGTAAAGGTAAAAAATAATCATCAGCAATGAAAATCCGTCGTGAATTTCCGGCTTGTGTTCACGCATTGGCGGCGCCGAACTTGGATATAACAACAAGTATCAGTCTGATTTCTAGCTTTCAATTCAGCGTGTTTCAATGATCTTGCGTGTCACTGAGGCAAGTGAAAATGAACAGAAGATGGAATATTTTGGATCAGTGTCACAAAACTGGAACTTTATCGCTTGTTCGTTGTCACATTTTCTTAACAGTAAGCATTCAATTATGGCGTGTTCGATTTTGACGCGTTCAAAGTTGAGCGGTTTAGGAAATAGTTAATAATGTCAACTGTTTGCAACTCTCTTTGTTAAAGAGCGGAGGTATTTTAAACTCAGCAAAGTTACTGAAGATGCCCAAGAGCAGTGCAGTATTGTGCTAGCAATTAGGTGGTGTTGGAACTTTGCAGCAAATTCTTAGCGTATTATCATGGCTAGGTTATAGAAAATTTACTGGCTTTCGAAGAGCTAGTAACTAGTAAATCAGATAGACAAGGTCAGTGGCTTTAAAAGGTAGGGTCGCACGCGCAGGTCGACACTTAGTTCGATCAGAAACGCGCACTGCATCGACGGCAGATCAAAGCTCGGTTAGCGGTTTGGCCACCAATGGAACACACCCGACGGTAGAAATACGTCTGGAGCGGGTGAAAAAAGGGGAGACAGAATGTTAAGTTTTATCAGAAGAATTGGTTTGGTGGCGACGGTTGTAGTGGCCTTGGTCGCGGCGGCTAACACATGGGCAGTGGATACCCATTTGACGGAAGCGGCGGTCTCAAGTGCTCAGTCAACCACGCCTGAATCGGCTAATCTACCAGCGAAATCTGACATCAAGTATTAAATGTCAGGCCGTAGAGATTGCACAATACAAGGGCGCTAATTGCGCCCTTGTACGTTTCTAGGGTTTGTCGCTTAAATCACTCAACTAGTGCCTAACTAACGCGTAGCGATGTCAGTATCTTGCACGGCAACAAGAGTGCGGGATCGTTTTAACCCTAATCTTTGTTCGTTTTTAGCTGGTGCTGTCGCTTAGCGCTGCTTTAAAGCGTGCAACAGTTGCGTCGACATCGGCTAATTTATCCAGCCCAAACAAACCTATGCGAAACGTCTGGTAATCGGCAGGCTCGTTACATCGTAACGGTACGCCTGCAGCGATTTGAACGCCTGCGGCAGCAAATTTTTTGCCGTTGTGTAGGTCCACATCGTCGGTATACACCACCACCACACCTGGCGCTTCGAAGCCCTCGGCTGCAACGGACCGGTAACCAGCATCGTTTAATACTTGACGAACTTTTTGTCCCAGCTCAATTTGTTGCGCTTTTACTTTCTCCACGCCTAAAGCAACGGTCTCCGCTGCCACGTCTCTGAATTGACGCAAGGCATCGGTAGGCATCGTGGCGTGATAAGCATGTCCACCGCTGAGATAGGCCTGCATGATTTGGTACCATTTTTTTAAATCACACGAAAAGCTGCTGCTCTCCGTCTGGTCCAGCGCCGTCACTGCACGTTCGCTGAGCATCGCCAATCCTGCGCAAGGCGGCCCACTCCAGCCTTTTTGCGGGGCACTGATCAGCACGTCAACACCAAGAGCTTCCATATCCACCCAACACGTGCCAGATGCTATGCAGTCCAGTACAAACAAACCACCATTGTCGTGTGTCGCTTTCGCTACTGCCTTGATGTAGTCGTCTGGCAGAATCATGCCGGAAGACGTTTCAACGTGTGGTGCAAAAACAACCTGCGGATGTTCACTCACAATCGCTTCAATGACTTCATTGACATCGATCGGACTGAACGGTTGTTGGTGGCCAGGAGTTTTTTGGCGTGCACGCATAACTGTGCTGCCTGAGGCAATATGGCCCGCTTCGAGGATTTGCGTCCAGCGGTAGCTAAACCAACCATTGCGAATGATTAGCGTGTGTTTCTCTCCCGCAAATTGTCTCGCCACAGCTTCCATCGCAAAGGTGCCACTGCCGGGCACGATCACAGCGGCTTGCGCATTGTAGACTTCGCATAGCGTGCTGTGCAGGTCTCCCATGACGCCTTGAAAACCTTGCGACATATGGTTGAGAGAGCGGTCGGTATAGACCACTGAAAATTCGAGCAGTCCTTCCGGGTCGACGTCGGGCAACAGGGCTGGCATGCTGTGCATCCTTAGGTGGAAAACTGCGATGATGCCACAGCGAGCGCTTGCCGTGTATAGCATCTTTCGTATTGTCTCAATCTGTTGTACTAATTTATGTGTTTTCCATGACTTTACTTCACCCTTTTAATGCTCCGTCAGGCATCCCTATAAACGACGGCTTTGATAGTCCTTTTTGTAACTCTCCTTCGCGCCTTGCTACACATGCGGCTGAATTGCTAAAAAAGCATTTAGAGAGCTATTCATGGGGAAAACACGATTTTTTTTCGGCTGGAAACGGTCAGATATTTGGTGTTTTGGTGGTGCGTAAGGCCAGTGGATCGTTGGCTAATTTGTATGGTTTTACTGGGGCCGTTGGGGAGCAATGGCAGTGGCCAGATTTTGTTCCACCTGCTTTTGATCAAGAACTGCAAAAAAGGTTTTTACCTAGCGCTAAGCAGCAATTACAGCAGTGGCAAAAACAGATAATTGAGCTGCAAAATAATGCCGCATATGTACTGGCGCAGCAGAAACTAGAAATGCAACGCGTTGTTTTGAAAGATGCCACAGAGTCGCTACACGCAGAACTGGTTGAGCGTCGAGCGCTGCGGCGATCGGCTCGACAAGGAGCCGATGAGCGGACTTTGGCACTGCTACTCAAACAAGGGGAGGCGGATGCACGGCTGCGCTCAGAGAACAAACATAAAGTACGAGAACAACTGCGACTGCTCGAATTGCCAGTCAAAGAGACGGAAGAGCAGTTGGCTGAATTGCAGAAAAAGCATCACAAGCTTAGTGTGGCGACCCACCACCGCGTGATGGAAAGCTATTCTTTACCCAACGCGCAAGGCGAGCATGCAGATTTGCAACGGTTATTTGCCGGCAGAGAACCTTTGTCTGGTATCGGTGATTGCGCTGGCCCCAAATTGCTGGCTTACGCCTATCGCCAGGGTTTGCAGCCGGTGGCGATGGCGGAGTTTTGGTGGGGTGCCGAACCACATGATCAAGTGCGTCACCACAAACATTTTTACCCTTCGTGTCGCGGTCGCTGCGTTCCCTTGCTGACGTTCATGTTACAGGGGTTGCCCGTCGGGCGGCAGCCTGAGCACTTGCGCCCATTTGCTGATCCGCTTGCACCAGAGATTATCTACGAAGACAATCACCTAATTCTCGTTAACAAGCCTGCTGGTTTATTGTCTGTGCCGGGTTTGGCAATTTCAGATTCAGTGCAAAGTCGCTTGCAAGCTATGCACCCAGATAAACCAGAGTTGCAATTAGTTCATCGCTTGGATCAGTCTACCTCTGGTCTTCTATTGATTGCTAAAACTCGACGAGACCACAAGGCACTGCAGCGTCAGTTCACCGGTCGAACCATTCGCAAGCAGTACATTGCGTTAGTAGATGGTGTGGTGAGGAATGATGACGGGGAGATTGATTTGCCGTTGAGAGTTGATCTTGAAGATAGGCCACGTCAGCTGGTGTGTTATCAACACGGCAAGCCTGCGTTAACTCAGTGGCGCGTGTTGGATAGGCAAGCTGCGCACACTCGAGTTGCACTATCGCCAGTGACGGGGCGCACGCATCAGTTGCGTGTGCACATGGCTCACGCGCTTGGACTCGCTATGCCGATAGTGGGTGATGAGCTTTATGGCAAAGTTGGTTCGCGTTTACATTTGCATGCAGAGTCATTGAGTTTTATTCATCCGGGCTCAGGTGAGGTTGTCGATTTTAAAGTACCTGCACCGTTTTAATATGCGATAACCTGGCGCAGGTCATGACTCGATCTCTGCAAGGTTTTTTGTGTCTGTAGGAGCTATCTAATAGTGCAAAGCAGTCATTCGCAGTCGATGCTTGTAAAGCTCCGTACCTTTAAAATCTACAGCAAATATTTGTACCATTTACAATAAATTGTTTGTTTACATGCGGCTCAATTGGCCGTGTGCGCTTTCGTCTGTCCAGAGTCCGCAATAAGCTCATTTCAGTTAAGCCGCCCGTACCTTCGTGGCTTGTTTGATTAAAGTAACAGGCGCTGTGTGAGCAAAAAACCGCGCGTACACAGTGCTGCATCATATTGCTGTTACACTTCCACATTGTGGTCGAAAGTCTTTTTCAGTGCTTGAAGCGTCGATCGCGCCAATACCGTTAACTTAGTGTTTAGCCTACACCTTCAAGAGGGACCCGCATGGCCTCCGATTCTCCGGTTTATACCGACGACAGTTTGATCAGTCGCATCGACCAAAATTTAGAACACATAGAAAAATTTCTTGCGTTGCTCAGTGGAATGGCCGTTTTTTCTTTGATGCTATTGGCCGTTGGCAGCGTGGGTGGGCGGCATTTGTTCAATCAGCCTATACCTGGTTATGTGGACTGGATAGAACAGGCTATGCCGGTTATCGCGTTTTTAGGTATTGCTTACTGCCAGCGCTTAGGCGGGCACATCCGCATGGATATGTTGATTGGTCAATTGACTGGCCGTCCACTGTGGTTGCTCGAGTTGATCGGCTGTGTTGTCACTCTAGTACTGATGCTGTTGCTGGTCTGGGGCACGTGGGCGCATTTTGAACGGTCCTTTGATTTTTCGGCGCCCCTGTGGAGCCGCGATTCGAGCCTAGATATTCGTTTGCCTCTGTGGCCAGCAAAGTTACTTGCCCCAGTAGCCTTTGCCGTTTTGAGTTTGCGCCTTTTGTTGCAATGTTTTAGCTACGCAGGCGCGCTGATAACAGGTAATCCGCGCCCGGTTGCAGTTCCTATGATCGAAGACGCAGCTACGATGGCAGAGCGTGAAGCAGAAACAACACTAAGCAGCAGCGCCAGTGGAGCAAAGTCATGACCAGTATTGAAATTGGCATTTACGTCACTGGCGTCATGATGGTGTTGGTGGTGTTGGGCATGCGTGTGGCATTTGCAGCAGCTACTGCTGGTTTGGTTGGTTTGGTCTGGATCTTCTGGGCGAAAAAAGCCTATGCAGGTAGTGAGTTTATCTGGGCTCTGACCGTAGCCACAAAAATTGCAGGGCAGGTGCCGCATTCCAAGGTATCCAGTCAGGCTCTGTCACTCATACCCACCTTTATTTTAATTGGCTATCTTGCCTATCACGCTGGGTTGACTAAGGCGTTGTTTGAGGCGGCTAAGCGTTGGGTGGGTTGGCTGCCCGGTGGTTTGGGAGTCTCCACAGTTTTTGCAACAGCAGGCTTCGCAGCGGTCTCAGGTGCTTCGGTTGCCACCTCCGCGGTGTTTGCTCGTATCGCTATCCCCGAAATGCTAGCGGTTGGCTACGACCGGCGCTTTGCGGCAGGTGTTGTAGCTGCGGCAGGAACCCTCGCTTCACTGATACCTCCATCGGCAATTCTGGTTATCTACGCCATTATCGTTGAACAAGATGTCGGCACCTTGATCTTGGCGGGCTTTATCCCAGGCGCGTTCTCGGCGGTGGTTTACGCGGCGTTGGTCATTGGCATGGCGATGATGTTCCCTAAGCTGGGCCCTGCTGTCGGTGGCTACAGTTGGGCTGAGCGTTTTAAATCCCTGCCCGGGGCATTACCCATTATGTTTGTGGTGGTGATCATCATCTTTTTTATCTACAACCCGCTGGGTGGTGACGCTTGGGGCACACCAACTGAGGGTGGTGCCATTGGGGCGTTTGTTGTCTTTTTGGTGGCTTTAGCTCGCGGTATGAAGTGGCCAGACCTGAAGATGGCACTGCTTGAAACGGCCAAACTGTCAGTGATGATCTTTAGCATTATCTGGGGCGTTTTAATATATGTGCGCTTCTTGGGCTTTGCCGACTTGCCGTCAGTGTTCTCCGATTGGATAACATCACTTGATCAAAGCCCGATGATCACCTTTGTCTGCATTTTGCTAGCCTATGCGGTGTTGGGCATGTTTATGGATGCGATCGGCATGTTGTTGTTAACTTTGCCTATCGTCTTTCCAGCAGTCATTGCGTTGAATGGCGGTGAGGGAGTGTCTGCCGCAGACAGCGCCTTTGGTATGACGTCTACGGGCTGTGCAATTTGGTTCGGAATTGTCGTGGTAAAGATGGCGGAGCTGTGTTTGATTACGCCACCCATTGGATTGAACTGTTTTGTGGTGGCTGGGGTTCGCTCCGACATCTCGGTGCAAGACGTCTTTAAGGGGGCGTCGCCGTTTTTTATCGCCGATGCACTAACTATTGCCGGTTTGGTCGCGTTCCCGCAGATCGTTCTGTATTTGCCATCACTGCTTGACGGCTGATACCGGTAAGTGACTTAGTGCGAAAGTGCTAATGCTGATCCATAAGCTAACTGTCGTGCCCACAACCTTCTGTGGGCACAGGCAGTCGGTTGTTAGATTCTGTCTCCACGGGGGTCACATGTACGCACGATTTTCAGCTCTGGGCTGAAAAGTAACGCAAAGTGCAAATCTGTAAGGTCGGCAAAGATTTTTTGGGAAAATAAACCCCTGATTTCATTACTTACAGTTCATTTCTACTAGATTGACGCCCAGTCTTTCTGCCATATAGTTCATCAATATTACATCTTACAACTTTGTATTAAAGTTGTTCACACATCTGCCGCGCAGGCGCGTTATCCTATACGTGTTGGCTACTACTCATCAGGAGTAAGTCACAAGATATGTAGGTTACCCGTATCTAAAACGAATCATAAGTTCGTTGATATACGCGTAGTCGCCAGGTTGTTCATATGGAGCATCTGGTCTTATTTGAGGGGGCGTACGGCCCAATGGGGGTTATCCCCGAGGAGAAAGCGTGGCGTATTTATTTCGATTGATTCTGTTGTGTATACCTTTGTTTGGCGCTGTTGCGGCAACCGCCGAGGTTCAGCGATTTGATCGGGGAACAGCTGAGGTACCGACAACATTGGTTGACGTACAAGCTGAGCAAGAAATGGTTTTGGCGCTCAATACAGTAGCAACACCATCGGTAGCTGACAACAGCGGTGTTTCAGCAACAGCTGCTGATTTGCTGATGACATCTGAAAGCATGACAGGTGCAGGTGCAGGTTTGCCAATGTGTCTAGCGCTGGTACTGCTGGTAACTTTGGTTAGGCAGCGTACCTAAAAAGAAAAAAGCCTTTACCGCATCAATTGCGGTAGGCCGTGCAAAGCGCCCGCGAATGCGGGCGTTTTTGTATCTGCTCCAAAAACACGCTTTGAAACTGATAGGTGTTACAAGTGGTGAAATACTCGTTGCAGCACAACTTAGAACACCAAGTTCAACATGCTGATCGAGACTACGAGAAACAGTAGAGTCATTACGCCACCAGAGCGAATGAAATCTACCACGCTATAGTTTCCCGGCCCCATAATTAGGGCATTGACTTGGTGTGTTGGAATCAGAAAAGAGTTAGACGTGGATATAGCCACGGTCATCGCAAACAAAGCAGGGTCGGCGCCTGCAGCCAAAGCGATGTTGACAGCCAACGGTACCAACAATACGGTGGCGCCAACATTTGACATGACCAAGGTGAACAGGGTGGCCAATAAAGCCACAGCTATCTGTAGTGCCAGTATCGACATTCCTCCCATCGAATTAACCACAAGGTTGGCAATCCATTGTGCTGTACCTGTGTTTTGTACAGCGTGGCCAAGTGGAATTAGGCTAGCTAGCAAAAACACGGTGTTCCAGCCAATAGCTCTATAGGCTTCGTCGATACTGAGCACTCGGCTGAGAATCATGCCGGTTGCACCAATCAGTAAACACAACGACAGACGGATATCGGAAAATAACACCAGTGACAAAGCGATTAAAAAGAATAGCAAAGCAAAGGTTGTTTTTTCGGGTCTAAAGGTATCGTGCGGGTAATTGGAGGTTACCACCACATAGTCGCGACGGTGGTTTTCTTCGAGCCGAACAAGTGAGTCCCATGCCGTGTGGCACACGAGCGTATCCCCAGCTTGCAGCTGCATCAACCCAACGTCTTCTCGGCTGGCGCGGGTCTCTTCGTGATCTGCGCAGGAGCGGCTGTAGGAATGCCCGCCACGCGACAACGCCAGAACCGACAAACCGTGATTTTTACGGATGCCAATTTCGCGTGCACTGCGACCGATGATAGATGAATCAGGTGGGATAACCAGCTCCGCAATGCCTGATTTATCTGAGCTCAAATCCTCTGAAAACGTACTGCCAGTAGGGTCTATTTCAAGACCGGTTTGCTCAGCAAATAATTTTAGTTGCGTGCCATTGGCAATGACAGCTAAGCGCGCTGGTGCCTCGACCAGAATGTCTCCCGGTGGCTCCATGCGCGTACGACCACGAAAATGAATACCGATGATGTCAATGCCGTATTCGGCCACCAGCTCCAGCACGCCACGACCAACTAGTGCGCTGCCTGGTTTGACTATCACCTCGTGCACCCGCGGAGTAAAGGCGTAGATGCGTTGATAATACTCAAGCACGTTGGCAGGCGTATTGGGGCTGGACTCGGCGCTGGGCAAGATCCATCTGCCTGCAATCACAAAATACACAATACCTGTCAGTAACAACGCAAGTCCGACGGGCGTGACGTCGAAGAGCTCGAAGGTGCGCATACGATCTGCTTCGGGCAAGGTGTTGTTCACACCTACGATGAGGTCGTTAAGTAATATGAGCGGAGATGAGCCGACCATAGTGACTGTGCCGCCGAGGATGGCGCAAAATCCCATCGGCATTAACATGCGTGACACAGGTACACCTGTGCGTCTGCTGATGCGAGAGACAACCGGTAAAAATAAAGCAGCAGCACCGACGTTTTGCATGAACGAGGAAATAATTCCCACTGTGCCACTGATGATCGGGATCAAGCGGTTCTGCGTATTGCCACCCACTGTGACGATGCCTTTGGCCACTCGATTCATCAGACCCGTTTGGTCCAGACCTGCACCGATAATCATAACGGCAATGATAGAGATCACCGCGTTACTCGAAAAACCGTCAAAGAGGTGGTTGAGGTCTGCAAGCTTTTCAAGCCCGGGTAGCTCACTGAGTATGCCCAGCATCACCATCACGAGCAATGCGGCAAGGTCGACGCGCACGACCTCAAAAGCAAACAGAAATACGGTAAAGGCAAGTAATGCCAGTACCACCACCATGTCGAGGCTTAACCCTAGGTTTTCCATGTGCATCTCTCTTATGGTTTTTTCGCAGCGTAACGCCGATTCAACGTGCCAGTGATCTCTCGCTGTCTTTTGTTTTTGTGAGTTTCATCGAACGTTGCATCATGTGTTCATAAAGTCGCGGTGATAGATCATCACGCCCAGAGTGAAAACAGTTTAAGTACAAGTGCGCAGCATCGCCTTGCCAATTGGGCTCTGATTTATCTAGGAAGGAGTAGTCGAGAAAATAACCTGTGGCCGTGACAATCATGTCGTAGGCTTGCTGACTACCGTCTTTGTCATTGGCAGAATGAAAGAGCTCACCGCTGAATTGCCCTTTAAATTTCTGCTTATTGGCTGTCGTGAGTGTACCGTTGGCGATTACCAGCCCTGCAAGGTGTTTGCTGTGTGATCTTCCGGTGTTGTCTGTCCATTGCACTTGCCAGCCGCTATCGAGTGGCGGTGTGTGTTCTACGGTGCAATCAAAATGGTTGTACTGGCGCAGTTGGTAATGCGTAGAAAAGTCATGAAAGACCTGCAGCAACACATCGTGGCGTGGGTAGTTTGCAGTCTGCTCAGACATTGGAAAATCATTGAATTGCGTCGTGGTTTTTGATGAAACAATGTGTGCACTTTTGTACTTGGTTGAGCGGTGGGAGCTAATGTCCCGTAGCCCGCCAACATCGCTGTGCGCTTCAAAGCCCTCAAACTCAATACCTTGCTCACTTGATTTTTTAGCCATCGAGGGCCCCATTGGGCCTGCGCCAATCAAGGCCCACGGGAGCTTTTGCTCCTCCGGTTTTGCCGAGCTCATTCCCTCTCCAAGTGGTAAGTTATGCGTAGAATCAACAGGCATTGTTTAATCGTGACTCGTTGTATGCATTATAACACATGGTAATAAAAGCAAGAGCGGGGCAGGTATATGCCCGCTAGCTGGGATTGCTGGGTTTTCTTGTCCGGTCTAGAGTGAGTTCTCCGCAACAGAGCGAGCAGAGTTTTGTTAGCCAGACTTCTTTACGTACTGCGTTAAAATAACAATACGCTGGCTGTTGACGCGGCCTTCAATGTGCTCTGCGTTGTCAGCCACCAATGAGATGCCGCGCACTGCCGTGCCACGTTTGGCAGTAAAATTTGCGCCTTTGACGGGCAGATCTTTGATCAGCGTCACCGTGTCGCCCGCAACCAGTACAGCTCCGTTACTGTCGCGATGCACAACCGCGTCATCATCGCTTTCGCTTAGCCCAGCTTTGGCCCACGCCAACAGCTCATCGTCGAGATACAGCATATCCAGCAGCTCCTGTGGCCAACCCTCAGCACTGAGCGCATGCAACATACGGTAGGCTGCCACTTGAACGGGGGCTTGCTCGCTCCACATGGAGTCGTTCAAACAGCGCCAGTGGTTGCTGTCACTGCTGCTAGGGTCGGCGAGTCCCGCTTGGCAAATTGCGCAGGCCAGTAAGCTACGATCGGCATTGTCGTCACTGTCTGGGCCCACTGCGTAAACGCTTAGCTCGTCAGTTGCAGCGCAAAGTTCGCAAATGTTTCCGCTGCGCTTTTGCAATATCTCGAGTGTGCTGCTGCTCATGGCTTTGTCGTTCCTCTAGCGATTGTTGAGAAGGCTGAAGTTTAACGTAAAGTAGCCAGATTTTTGAAACGAGCTTTGGTGTGAGACGATAGATCACACGCAAACTGTAGAGAGCAAAATTCATGAAGTCACAAATGGTGTTAGAACTGTCGGATGTTAAACGTGCGCTAGCGGCAGCAGAGCAAGAAGCGAGCGATAACGGTTGGGCGGTGAGTATCGCTGTTTGTGATGCAGGAGGTGTGTTGATGGGCATGCTGCGAATGGACAACGCCGCCAGTATGAGCGCGGTGGTCGCGCCTGAAAAGGCCCGCACCAGTGTAATGACACGCAAGCCCAGCGCCGCCTTTGAAGAGATGCTCAGCCAAGGTCGCTCTGCCTTGTTGACCATGAATAGCTCACTGCTAGCCGGTGGTGAACCGGTGATCGTGGACGGGGTGGTGATTGCGGCGGTAGGGGTCAGTGGCGTGGCAGCGGATGACGACGTGCAAGTGGCGCGCGCTGCCGTGGCGGCGCTGCTAGCGGGTTAAGCGCTGTGCGTTCATAGAATACGCACCGGCATGAGAAGCTTATCCGCGAAAGCATCACTCGATCAACCTGTAAAAACGCCAGAGATTTAAACCACTGTGACAATCGAAAAAATCAGTGCCAAGATGCAAATATGGGTTGACGCCGATGCTTGTCCAGGTGTGGTCAAAGAAATTCTGTTTAGAGCCGCCGAACGAAAAGAACTGCAATTGACTTTGGTGGCAAATCAGCACATCAATGTGCCGCGTTCTAAGTTTATCAAAGCGGTTCAGGTGGCCAGCGGCTTTGACGTGGCGGACAACGAAATTGTTGCGCGCTGCAACGCAGGTGACTTAGTCATTACGGCAGATATTCCACTGGCGGCCGAAGTGATGGAAAAGGGGGCGATGGCGCTGAACCCACGTGGTGAGCTCTACTCCGAGCAAACTATCAAACAAAAACTCAGTATGCGTGATTTTATGGAGACTTTACGCTCCAGTGGTATTCAAACTGGCGGGCCACCACCGCTTAATCAAACAGACCGACGTGAGTTTGCTAATCAGCTTGATAAAGTGTTGGCTAAACGCGGTTAGCGGTGTTTGATTTTTCTAAAAGCACTCAGATAAAGCCTGCCAGAAGAGTTAACACCTGCATCCGGATCGTCTCTAGTTTGTGGCGCTTTGCACTTCTTGCAAGCTGATTTGGAACTTCTTTTTACCGCTCTTGCCAGCGATCATCAGAACTACCGGGCCTGTATTATCAGCATTGAACCAGATATGTGTACCAGCGTCGGCTTTTTCTACTTTAATGTGATGCGCGGTATAGTGCTCGCCACCGATTTCCATCTGCTGAGTGCCAAGGTCCACAATGGGTGAATTGATGACTTGCAGCCCTTCGTTGTCCAAAAGCTGCAATGCACCGGGAATACGACCTGTATGTTTCAGGTAGTAGGGTAAGGCGTTTAAGCTGGTGACGAACTTCTTGTCGGGATTGAGCTCTGCTTGCAGCTCCCCGTCATTATTAGCCAGAATAGCTTCAGTCTGGCTTTTAAGTTCTTCCAGTGTGGGCGGTACTTCGTTGTTTAGCTGCTTATCTAAAGCGGCGAGGTTTTGTTGCATTGTTTCGCTGAGTTCGCCCATGTCACGACCTGTACCGCGCAGGCCGTTGCCATCAGCAAATAGTTGGCTCCACCAAGTGCGGCCATTCGCTGTGACACGTGTTTCCATCGCCACGCTTCGAGCGTCTTCGTCTAGCTGCTCAGCAGTTATACCGTTCATTTTAAAGCTGCTAAACCAGCCATCTTTCTCCACTGATGTTGTCTGAATCAACAACGACCCATCAGCTGTTGGCACCAGCTTCAGAGTCTGCACGCCGATGATTTTGCTGTTGAGCAGCATATCGTAGCGCCACGTGGTGGTGGCGGAAACCGAGGCGCTGCACAGCAATAAAAAAGTGAAGAAGCTAAGTCGGGCTAAAACAGGCATAACAATCCATCAAAAAAGCAATTCAGCCCAACATTGTACGCTTGAATAGCCTTTTAAAGGGCGGTCAAAGACCGTGAATTTACACAGCAGATCGTGTGTAGAGCTGTTGAACAATGACGCCGCGTGCTCTGGTGTGCCCGCACTCGGCACAGCCTTGTCTAATAAGCGGCAAGGTGTTGTGAAGTTGAGGGCCTATACAGGTTAGGTGCGCAGCTCGGGCACCGAGTTGTCTCTGTGTTGTCTGCGCGCATCGCGTTGAAGCACTGTTTTACAAAAAGTTGCCAAGTGCTAGTGCTGACCGGATTTTCAATTGGTTTATGGCTGCAGCGGTTGTAAATACCCAGGTCTTTTAGCGTTTTGGCGATAGCATCACTAAAAGCGATATCTGATTCAGACACCAGATACTCAGCTTCCAATATCGCATCTTTTGCTTTTTGCCTCTGGCCGTAAGCCAGCTGATAACGAGACACGGCCAACAAATAGTGGGCGAGGCAGTAGTCGTTGGCTTCCAGGGCCATATCTTGTGCCATAGCCAGAGCGCGACCTGCAGTTAAACAATCTGGTTGTGGTCTATCTAGCGCTGCAAGCGCCGCGTGCACCAGCAAGAGGAACTGGTTGATATTGTCGTATCGGATGTCGCCGCCTTCAAGCTCGGCAAGTTGATCAGCGTAGAGTTGCTGGCAGCTTGAATTGTTTAAGTAGCGATACGAATTCAGGGTATTTAGGCGCGTGAGTTGAAGCTCTACTGCGATGTTTCTTTGTTCGGCCAATCGACTCGCGTGCTCAGCAAAGTGTACTGCGTAATCATGGGCGGTCATCCGGTTGCAAACAACTGCGGCGGCCGAATAGATCGGCCAAAACTTTATCGTGCTCGCATGTAGCGGCGCCCATGTAAAAGCGAGCGACAAAATGTCGATAGCTCGCTCAAAATTGCCTGCTGCAGCGCAGCACTTACTGCTGGTCGCCAACAGATTCAAAGAGGCGTCTAGGTGTTCGTGCGATATTGCGCCTAGGGCTCTGAGGTAATTGCTTTCACTTTTTCTAAAATCACCATAGTAGCCAATAAAATGACGTTCGCAGCTCGCCAGCTGTAGTTTTTGTAGGGTATTTATGTGTGTAGAGTGCAGTAGCTTTTGCAGCTGATTGTGCATCAGTTGCCATCGCGGGCCGGCATTGCTTGCGACAGTGCAAGCTTCCGTATTGAGCAAAGCCAAAGACTGAGGCGTGCTCGTAATCCTCAACAAATAGTCAATTTCCGGAAACAACTTTAAAACACTGGCCGACATTCTTCTTCCTTGAACGTGCATTCATTAAAGCAACAATAGCAATTCAAGCGTGTACATGTAAGTGTCTTCAAGAAACTTAGTTCATTAGCTTTTTAAACTCGGTATGGCAAGCGTGGATCTGATCTTTGGTTTTTAGGCTTGAAGGATAATGCAGCGCTACTTTTTGCTGAAACACGTTTGAGAGTTGACATTAAAGTAGTGCATTATGTTCCGGTAACAGCGATGGTTTTGAGCACCTATGAAAGAACTTGTAACAGCTGCGCATATGGCGCTGATTGATCATTTGCAGCTCGACGCAAGCAGTGAGCTGCCTAAAGGCCGCCAGCTTTACTTAAAACTGTACGAAGCTATCAGCAATGGCGTTGCAGGTCGTCACGCGTTGTTGCCTCCAACGCGTCAGTTGGCTAGCAGTTTGGGCGTTGGCCGCAATACGGTCACACAAGTCTATGAGCAACTGATCAGCGAAGGTTTACTTGAAGCTAAAGGACGCGGTGGTACGCGCGTAATCTATGCGGGAGCTGTGGCGATTGAGCACAAAATTGAGCCAGTTCTATCGGCTCGGGCGCAGAATTTTAGTGTGCGAGATAGGCCAGTGCCATTCAGCCCCGGCGAACCGGACGCGCAGTTGTTCCCGCAGCGAGATTGGGCGCGCTCACTGGCACAGGCGGCGCGCGCCGAGCGTGATCGATGGGGTTATGTGCGTGACAACGGTCATCCAGCATTACGCGAGAGTATCGCGCGTTATTTGGCTCAGTATCGTGGTCTGCAAGTGCAAAGCGAGCAAATCATCGTCACCGCCGGTACACGCCAGAGTCTCATTTTGGCGGCGATGCTGTACGGCAGCCCCGGAGATGCCGCATGGGTTGAAGAGCCAGGTTACCCCGGCGCGGTGGCCGCCTGGGCGGGACAAGGGCTTAGCCTTAGCCCCTGCCCAGTAGACGCGCACGGTATGCAACTGCCTGCCTCTCCGGAGCCTAAGCTCATCTACAGTACGCCATGTTTTCACTATCCGTTGGGCACCACGCTTTCTGCTGAGCGTCGGCAGGCTCTGTTGCAACGCGCGGCCAAATGCGGAGCCGTGATTTTTGAAGACGATTACGACAGCGAGTTTAGAGACCAAATACAGCCCAGACCCGCACTCGCGAGCGAGTCTACTGCAGCTGTATTGCATGCGGGTACTTTTTCAAAGTTAATATTTCCCACCGTACGCGTCGCTTGGCTTGTACTGCCGGTTGCCCATGTGCCCGCGGCTTGTCGAGCGCTGGCCAATATAGGCGGTGGTCACAACGCTGTTTTGCAATCGGCGATTGCTCGTTTATTAGACGACGGAGTCGTGGCGCGTCATCTCACCCGCGCAAGGCAAGTTTACGCGCAACGGCGGCACACGCTTTTAAACGCATTAGACGCACACGCATCAGTGCTGCGTTACCGAGATGGCAGTGGTGGGCTGAGTTTGGTGGTTGACTTGCAAAAGGCGTCACCCAAAAACGTTTTGGAGTCGAGTTTGGCGCAACACAACTTAGGTGCCCAGCCGCTTGAGTCCATGCTTTGGAGCCAGCCGGCTTCAGAACTTTGCAATAGCTTGGTGCTAGGGCTTGGTAACGTGCCAAGCATGGATATTCCCGCAACTGTGCAGCGCCTGCGACTGGCTATCGAAGAAACACAATAAGGCCGCTTAGCTTGTTAAGCAAACACCTTTTAACAGCACGTTACTTGATCGGCGCTTATTTAAGCGGAACGTATATTTCGGTGCGTACTTTAGTTTCATCGTTCTCGCTGCTTCTATCGTAATACAACTCAAAGCCGCCCATCTTTTTTAGGTGCTGCTGCTTTTCTGCTTTCATCCATGCAAAGGCGGTGGCCCAAGCGTTGCCTAAATGTTGATAGTGCCCAAGGTGAGTGACGCGCGCGCACTTCTTGAGAGCGGGACGTGTGCCTCGTTCAAAGCCAGGAGTGGCTGCATCGCCACTGATAGGTAACGCCACGATAAACTGCCAACGATCGCGCACTGGATCCATCACCGTGTAGTGACAAAACGCGGGGCCGGTTTGTGTCAGTTTCTGTTCTGCCACAGCGCTTTCAAGCTTGGGGTAGTTCTGTTGCATTATCGGCCCTAGCTCGGCCAGTGTGCCGTGACCACTGAGTGCAATATAGTCAGTGGCGGGCAGCTCGCTGATCGCCTCCACAAGAACTTCACTTTTAACCTCACCGGTTTCGGCCAGTTCTTTGAGCATGCTTAAACCACGGGTGTAATCACCGCCAATATAGGCTTCAAACGGTTTTTTCATCCAGAAGAGAAAAAACGGCAAAGCACTCTGCATGCTCCACTGCACACGACAGCTTTCATCGCTGAGCTTTTCCAGATGGAAATTCACTTCGGCTTGGCTTTTAAACGGTTTTAAAAAGCTTAGATCGCAAGCGATATGCTCTGGGCTGGCCTTGCTAAGCTGCATCGAGCCGGCACCAATGCGGGTCCCGCTCCAGCTATAGCCGCTGCCCACCTCGCCATCCGGTCCATGATAGTCGATCTGTGCCTCGCGCTCCTGACACAGCCACGGGCTCCAGCTTGGCCAGTGTTTAAATTCGGTAATCAGCGGGTAGACCGTATTTATTGGTACGTCGATATCAATTTGGCGAGAGACATTAATTGTCGGCATGGCGGAGGCTCCTCAGCGCGCGCTTTTCTTCTGTTACGATAAGCGTTTGACCTATCTTATCGCAGGCCAGTTATGACGAAGAGTTTTTTCACTAGTGACGACGGCGTTTGGTTTACACCAACTGAGT
>ENA-ORXM01000140-ORXM01000140.1-marine-metagenome-genome-assembly--contig:-NODE-140-length-139796-cov-17.180140_pt1 | contig 139796 bp, 99 predicted proteins | sample MGYA00237867_ERZ511480 | MGnify/ENA primary metagenome ERZ511480 (study PRJEB26309, sample SAMN06266103) | marine metagenome | isolation source: Algal blade | place: United Kingdom:Sidmouth, United...
CCTAATACTTGCAGCACATCTACTATACAAACACAAGCATCATTCGGATCAACAATTTCTATATCACCCATACAAATGTCTGTATTACAGGTTGGTACTGGTAAGCATGAATTATCATCACAATTTGCTGTTGCATCAAAGTTACAGGCAGTAGCATCGGTACAACCTAATACTTGCAGCACATCTACTATACAAACACAAGCATCATTCGGATCAACAATTTCTATATCACCCATACAAATATCTGTATTACAGGTTGGTACAGGTAAGCATGAATTATCATCATCTGTTGCTAAAGGATCAAAATTACAAGCTGTATTATCTGTACAACCTGGTATATTACAAATTGTACAAGCAGCACCAGTATAATTTATAGTAATATCGTCAGTTAGCGTTTGCCCAGTAAACACATCTGTAGTAGTAATGGTAACTACAACAGTTGAACCATCACATAAGTCTGGTGGTAAGTCTGCCCATTCTAACGTATAAGGCCCTAAAATACCTGCATAACAATTACCACCAAGGTTAGCATCTGGCCCTGTTAATTGCCCACCGGCAGCGCCACTTGCCGAATTTTGTATTATAATAGGTGTACCACCATTAACAGTATAATAAAATTCATTACTTAATTCAGATGCAATACCTGTTGTAATATCGGTATAATCTGGACAGTTAGCTAACCTGCTTAAACCTTCTACATATATTTCAACGTCTTCCCCGCAATTTGCGGCTATTGGTCCATCAGCACCTGTAGCTAATTCGGTAATATTAGCTGATGTTAACGGCTGACCTCCGCCCGGAAATTCGTTGTTTATATTAATATCAAGTGTACCCAAATTAACTGTAATAAACTCATTTGAAGTTAAGCCGGTAAAAACTGATTCAGTTGCAGGATCAAAACCTGTGTTATCGGTAATATAAAGAGCGGCCTCTATTTCTAAAAACGCTCCGTCACAAGCTACAAAACCTTCATCTGGTCCAACATTAACTAAACCAAGGTTAACGGTGCTTCCTGTGCAAAAACTGGTTTCCCCAAAAGACAGCGCAATGCTTCCGACTACATTAAATGGAGCTGCGTTAATTACATTACACAAATCCATTCTGTTACCATTAGGTAAAAGTTGGTAAATATAAAATGCAACGCCAGATTGATACGTTTGCCCCATCGGTACTATACACTCAAACTCACCAACTTCAATGTTGTTAAAAGTAATGCCTAATGTAGCAGCATCAAATGTTGGAGGGTCAACTGTAAGCGAAGGCGTGCCACCACATCCTGTATTTATATCGCATTGCGCATTTGCAAAATTGTCTAATAAAGTAAATGATGAAATTAATAATATCAAATGTAGTAATCGCTTCATAAAATTGGTTTGATTCTTTTTAAAAATCGATACGAATATAATAGTTTAGATGAATTAGCATTATTAAATGGCTATATATATTTTCAAATGTTGTTAAATTATTACTTGTTCTAATTTTGTAATAATGAAAAAATATGAAATTATCAAATTTTTTCTAAGGCCGTTCCATTACTTTTTTAACCATTTTATTTTTCCAATTAAAAAAAGTGCCTGCATTAATTTGTTCTCGTGCTTGGCCAATTAGCCACAAGTAAAAGCTTAAATTTTGAATAGAAGCCAATTGCCCACCTAATATTTCTTTTGAAATAATTAAATGTCTTAAATAAGCTTTGGTATGCGTTCGGCAAACTTCCATAGGGCTGTTTGGGTCAATTGGGCTATGGTCATTTTCCCACTTTTTATTTTTAATATTTATCACTCCTTCGCTAGTATAATAAGTACCGTTGCGGGCATTGCGGGTGGGTAATACACAATCAAACATATCTATGCCAAGTGCAATGGCTTCTAAAATATTTTCGGGCTTGCCTACACCCATTAAATAGCGGGGTTTGTTTTTTGGTAAGATGTTGCATACCGTTTCGGTAGTAGCGTACATTTCTTCTGCTGGTTCGCCAACAGACAAGCCGCCAATGGCATTGCCTAAACAATTTTTACTGGCAATTACTTCTGCCGATTGTTTACGCAAATCTTCGTATACACTGCCTTGCACTATTGGAAAAAACACTTGCGGATGTTGGTAATGATGCGTTGTTTCGTCAAATCTTTTAATACATCTATCTAACCAACGATGCGTCATTTCCATCGATTTTTTAGCGTAATTGTATTCGCAAGGATAGGGCGTACATTCATCAAATGCCATCATAATATCTGCCCCAATTGTTCTTTGTATGTCCATTACATTTTCTGGGGTAAAATGATGGTAAGAGCCATCAATATGCGATTGAAACTTTACCCCTTCTTCTGTTATTTTTCTACGCTCCCCTAACGAATAAACTTGGTAGCCACCACTATCGGTAAGCATTGGTTTTTGCCAACCGTTAAAACCGTGCAATCCACCAGCAGTTTTTAATATTTCTAAACCAGGGCGCAGGTATAAATGATAAGTATTCCCCAAAATTATTTCTGCATTTAGTCGGTGTAATTCTTCAAAATGAACTGCCTTTACCGTGCCGGCGGTGCCAACTGGCATAAAAATTGGCGTATTTATAGTGCCTCTTGACAAGGTAATTGTACCTGTTCGTGCGGCAGACTGCGCATCTGCTTTATTTATACTAAATTTCATACGTTATGCAAAACTAATTTTTTAAAGATTATAGTTTAGTTATAAGTTTGCTTTTTTAATTTTAGGTTATTTGATTTTTAGCATCAACATCATACAATTTATTTTTGCAATATGTGTAATTTACCAAATTGCTTATTGGTGGTATTTCTATTATCCGTTAATAAAGCATCTTAAAAAAAACAAAAACAATACTATTTTAGGTAATGAAGTTTTGCCTGCTGTTAGCGTACTCATTTGTGCAAAAAATGAAAGTGAAAATTTAAAAAACAATTTGCCGGCTGTTTTAGCGCAAAAATATCCTCATTTTGAAGTAATTGTAATTGATGATTATTCAGATGACGATACTTTAGCGGTGTTAGAAAATTTTGAACGTCAGTACCTACATCTTACCATAATTAACAAACACAATTTTGATAATTTGCCTGGCAAAAAAGCGGCCTTAACTGCTGCTATAAAACAAAGTAAATATAATGTTTTATTGTTTACCGATGCAGACTGCGATCCGGCAAGCGACAATTGGATAAGGTGGATGGTTTCAAAATTTGATGATAAAACTGAAATTGTTTTGGGATATGGGCCTTATAAAGCTGCCCCAACTTTTTTAAATCGTTTTATTAGGTACGAAACTTACCAAACAATTTTTAACTACGCTGGCTTTGCTTTAAAAGGTTTAACATATATGGGAGTTGGCCGTAATTTGGCTTACAAAAAAAAGATTTTTGAAAAAATTGATGGTTTTGATGCCCACCAACATATTGCCTCTGGCGACGATGATTTGTTGATTGCACAGGCTGCAACCCCTTTTAACACTAAACTTTGCTTAAACCAACAAGCTTGGTGTTATAGCGAAGCAAAGCCAACCTGGAAGGCATACATTCAACAAAAAAGGCGACACGTAAGTACTGCTAATGAATACAAATTGTCTATCAAACTACTATTGGCTTTGTATGCCGCTGCACATATTTTCATTTATAGCACCTTCTTATTTTGCTTTTTTGAACCTTTGCCTGTAATATTCGTATTATTTATAGTTAGACTAATTGTACTATACGGCATTTATAACAAATTGCAGAAACAATTTTTCGAAACAGATGATTGGTTGAAAACTATGCTATTCGATTTAATATTTATAGCATATTATTTTATAAGTTATATAGGATTATATAAAAATAGGGACAATAAATGGTGATGGAAAAAAGTAAAAAAAAAGATAGTAAAAGCCAAGCTAAGGAAGACCAAAAGTTGGTTCTTTTGGCCATTAACGAAAATGACCAAAACGCTTATGCTAAACTATTAGCTCGTTATAAAGACTCAATTTATTTTATGGTTAACAAAATGGTTAACAGCAAAATTGATGCAGAAGATTTAACTATAGAAGCATTTGGTAAAGCATTTAATAATATTGAAAAATACAACCCTAACTACGCTTTTAGTACCTGGTTATTTAAAATTGCGGTAAACAATACAATTGATTTTATCAGAAAAAAAAGATTAAAAAAATCATCATTAGATGAACCAAAAAGCAATAAAGATGGTGACGATTATTCAATAGATGTAAAATCTGATGCCTTAGATCCGGAAGAAACATTTATTAAAGATCAACGAAAATTACTAGCCGTTAACATTACAGAAAAACTGCCAGAACATTATCGAAAGCTAATTGAAATGCGTTATTTTAAAGAGCTTACTTACAATGAAATTGCAGCAAAATTAGAAATGCCTTTGGGCACAGTAAAAGCCCAGCTGCACCGAGCTAAAGAGCTACTTTATATTATTTTAAAGAAAAAAGGAGATAACTATTAAGCATTGGCATCCATTAGCATTATAAATCAGTATTTTCCAAACTTAACAGAGCAACAAACAAAGTTGCTTTTAAACTATCAAACTCAGCTAATAGAAATTAATAAAAGCATCAATTTAATATCAAGAAAAGATGTTGAAAATATAGAAATACGGCACATTTTACACAGTTTAGCCATAGCTAAAGTGCATCGTTTTAAACCAGCTACTACAGCTGTTGATATTGGCACAGGTGGCGGTTTGCCAGGTATTCCATTGGCTATATTATTCCCAAAAACGAAGTTTGTTTTAGTAGATACTATTGAAAAAAAGACAAAAGCAGTTCAACAAATAGTTGAAAATTTAAACCTAACAAACGTGAAGGTATTGCATGCACGTGCAGAAAAAGTAAAAACGAAATTTAATTATGTTTTGAGCAGAGCCGTTACTCAATTGCCTAAATTACTAAGCTGGAGTAAAATACTATTGGAACAATCAAACGATCATAAAATTATAATGCTTAAAGGCGGCGACATTAATAAAGAAACTAAAGACTTAAATTATCAGTTTGAAATAAAGCCCATTAACGATTTTTTTAAAGAAGATTTTTTTAAAGAAAAATATGTGATAAGTACTAAATTGTAATTTTTTTTAGAAGCGAGAAATTTCAACTCGCAAAAACAGTCTCCTCGCTTTCCGTTCCAAGTCCTCGCTTGCTGCGCTTCAAAAAGGCCAAGCTGCAGCTGTGGGCTTTACACTACAATCAAGGCTAATTTGGAGGCATTGCGCCTCCGAACTAACTGTAGTTCATTTGTATAAATATAAAAAAAACTAAATTTCTATAAACCCCAAATTTTTTGTGGCGGTAACATCCTCATTGGTAAAATTAATGCTAATTTTTTACGCTATTTCAAAGGAAGCCAAATATTTAATATCCTCACAAAATATGTTTTCAATAAAAAAAACGGCATTTTTGCAGTATTGAAAAGCGTATTTAAACGCTCAAAAAAAAATCGTACAAAAAAAATAAAATGATAGCAACAGCAAAAGACTTAGCGTTTTTAAAAACCTTAAAATTAGAGGCTTCAAATAACGGCACCTCTACTGGTAACAATTGGTTAAATAGTTCTGGAGAAACTTTTAATTCTTATTCGCCAGTTGATGGTGCCTTAATTGGCAGTATTACAGCAACTGATGCCGCCGCTTACGAAAAAACAATTGAACAAGCGCAAGCAGCTTTTAAAGTTTGGCGCACCACACCGGCGCCCAGGCGTGGCGAAATAGTGCGTCAGTTTGGCGAAAAGTTAAGAGCTTACAAACAACCATTAGGGCAATTAGTAAGCTACGAAATGGGTAAAAGTTTGCAAGAAGGTTTGGGCGAAGTACAAGAAATGATTGACATCTGCGATTTTGCAGTTGGCTTATCTCGTCAATTATACGGCTTAACCATGCATAGCGAACGCCCCAACCATAGAATGTATGAGCAATGGCATCCATTGGGTATTGTTGGTGTTATTTCTGCCTTTAATTTTCCGGTAGCCGTTTGGTGTTGGAATACCGCACTTGCTTGGGTTTGCGGTAATGTTTGTGTTTGGAAACCATCAGAAAAAACACCATTAACCGCAGTAGCTTGTCAGCATATTTTTAATGAAGTGTTAGAGGAAAATGATTTACCAGAAGGCATTAGTTGTTTAATTAATGGCGATTATAAAGTTGGTGAAATGATGACTGCAGACAGACGGCTTCCATTAATTTCGGCAACAGGAAGTACGCGTATGGGTAAAATAGTTGGCAAAACAGTTGCAGAGCGTTTGGGTAGAAGTTTGTTAGAGTTGGGTGGTAATAATGCAATTATTGTTAGTCCACAGGCCGATTTAAAAATGACAATTATTGGCAGCGTATTTGGTGCGGTTGGTACCTGCGGTCAACGCTGTACTTCTACTCGTCGTTTAATTGTTCACAAAGATGTGTACAACGAAGTAAAAGAAAATTTGGCTAATGCTTACACGCAATTAACCATAGGCGATCCATTGGATGTCAACAATCACGTTGGTCCTTTAATTGATAAAGATGCAGTTCAGAACTATTTAAACAGTATTGAAAAGATAAAAGAAGAAGGCGGCACTTTTGTAGTAGAAGGCAAGGTGTTAGAAGGCGAAGGTTACGAAAGTGGCTGCTATGTTCAACCTTGTATTGCCGAGGTAGAAAATCATTTTAAAATAGTACAACACGAAACCTTTGCGCCAATATTATACCTTATGAAATACAGTAATTTAGATGAGGCTATTGCAATGCAAAACGATGTGCCGCAAGGTTTATCTTCTGCTATAATGACGCAGAACATGCGAGAAATGGAACTGTTTTTAAGCACAGCAGGTAGCGATTGTGGTATTGCCAATGTTAACATTGGTACAAGTGGCGCCGAAATTGGTGGTGCTTTCGGTGGCGAAAAAGAAACAGGTGGTGGCCGCGAAAGTGGTTCTGATGCTTGGAAAGCTTATATGCGTCGTCAAACCAATACCATTAACTATGGTGCTGATTTGCCATTAGCGCAAGGTATTGAGTTTAAGTTGTAGAGAAATTTTTAAAGTTTTTACGAAAGGTGATATCTGTTAAATAGGTATCACCTTTTTTTGTAGCGAAACAGTTTTCCTCGCATCAACTTTACACCCGCCCTCCGCTAAATCTTTTTGTTTTCCAATAAATTTACAACCATCAAACAAAAAGGATACCACATCGGTCGGGGCTAATTTAATTATTTTTGTGAGCCGTATAAACTTTTAGCATAAGTTGGCAGCTCAAAAAACCACACCTTTTTTTCTAAAAATAGGCGGTGAAAATTACGGCCTCGCTTCGCTCGGCTCAAAATATTAATGCTATATTTTAATCTTTAAAACAGTTTCTATTTTGGCAATTTATGTACCTTGCTAAAGTGTTAAAACAAAATTTAAATACTTGGAAAAATACAGGCGCATATATTGAATATGACAATTTTAAGCATAAAATATTTGTACGATCTATTGGAAATGAAAAAGCAATAGCAGCAAATACATTATTGTTAATACATGGTTTTCCAGAATCATCTTACTCTTATTGTAAAGTTGTTGAAGGGTTGAGCAAAATTTTTGACAGAATTGTTTTGTTTGATTTTATTGGTTTTGGGCTAAGCGATAAACCTACTACTAATTTTAGTTATAGCATTTTAGAACACGCTGATACCGCAATAGAAGTATGGAAACAGTTAGGTGTTTCGGGTGGCCATTTGTTGGCGCACGATATGGGTGATAGCGTTGCAACAGAAATTGTGATGCGGTATAATCAACAAATATTAGACGCCTCATTTTCAACAGGTTTGCAAAGTGTAACTTTTACAAATGGCAGTATGTTGTTGGAGTTTGCCGATTTAAGAATTACACAAAAGTTGCTATTGACAAAATTTGGCTATTGGCTAAACAAAGCCATTAATCAATCCATATTTCAGCATCAAATAAAAAGTGCACACGGCAATACTGGCTTAACAAAGGAAGATATTGAAACTTTATGGCAGGCTAATATTTTAAAAGATGGCCATCGAAAAGCTTATTTAACTATTCGTTATTATTTAGATAGGAAAAAGTACGAGCAGCCCAAATGGTTGCCAGCACTTAGCGCAACCAATTTACCAATTCACTTATGCTGGGGCGATGCTGATGCCGTTGCCAGAATAGAAATCGCCTACCATCTTAAAGAAAAAATTTGCCCAAATGCTGAGTTAACTATTATGAAAAATGTTGGACACTTTTGCCAGTTAAGTAACCCCGAAATTTGGTTAGAAAGTGTTGAAGCTTTTTATGAAAGGTTGAAGTAGATTTAAATTTTATCACCAAATAAAAAACACCCAACTAAACATTACTTATTTTTGGCACAAAAAAATATTATGGTTCAACTACCACCAGAAAAACTCGGTTCGTTTTATTTGGGTGCAGCTTATAATTTTGAAAACAGCAGTATTACCGAAGAAAGCATAAACTATGATGCGAAAGATTTGTGTACGCATGCCGTATGTGTAGGTATGACGGGCAGCGGAAAAACCGGTTTATGTATTGGTTTGTTAGAAGAGGCAGCAATGGACAAAGTGCCTGCTTTAATAATAGATCCGAAAGGTGATATGACTAACCTTTTACTACAATTTGAAAATTTAAACCCAAGCGATTTTGAACCTTGGTTAAACGCTGATGATGCTGCCAGAAAAGGTTTAAGAATGCCAGAATATGCCAAAGCTACTGCTGAAAAATGGACTAATGGTTTAGCCAATTGGGGACAAAGCAAAAAAAGAATTGAGACCTTAAAAAACACAGTTGATTATACCATTTACACACCAGGTAGCAATGCAGGCGTACCCATAAACATACTTGGTTCATTTGCTGCGCCTAATGTTGATTTTGATAGCGATGCCGAAATGTTGCGAGAACGCATACAAGGCACAGTTGCTGCGCTTTTAGGTATGATAAAAAACAAGGCCGATGCAGTAAGAAGCCGTGAAGGTATTTTGCTGGCTACTATATTTGAACATTATTGGCGCAACGGTGAAGATTTAGATTTGGCTAAACTCATCACCAATATTCAAAAACCACCTGTAAAGCAGTTGGGCGTTTTTGATGTAGATACTTTCTTTCCTGAAAAAGATCGTTTTGATTTGGCAATGGAATTTAACACCTTAATCGCTTCTCCACAATTTAGTTATTGGTTACAAGGTGATGCTTTAGATATTGATAAACTTTATTTTACCGCCGAAGGTAAACCTCGCCACAGCATCTTTTACATTGCTCATTTAAGCGATAGTGAACGCATGTTTTTTGTTACGCTATTACTCAACAGCCTCATTACTTGGATGCGTAAGCAAAGCGGAACATCAAGCCTCCGTAGCTTGTTATATTTCGATGAGATATTTGGTTACTTTCCACCAACGGCACAACCACCCAGTAAAAAACCCTTGTTAACCATATTAAAACAAGGCAGAGCTTTTGGGCTTGGAGCGATTTTGGTAACTCAAAATCCGGTTGATATTGATTACAAAGGCTTATCAAACGCAGGTACTTGGTTTATTGGTAAGTTGCAAACCGAGCGTGACAAAGCAAGGGTTTTACAAGGCTTACAAGGTGCGATTGCCGAAGCAGGTAATACCAATCAAATTAATTTTGATGAACTGATTACCGCTTTAAAATCCAGGGTGTTTTTGTTGCACAATGTACATAGCGATGCACCAGTAGTTTATCATACGCGTTGGGCAATGAGTTACTTATGTGGTCCTATAACTCGTCCTCAGATTAAACAATTGATGGCTGGTAAAAAAGAAAAGTTAGAAATTTTAAAGGTGGAAGAAAGAATGGCCATTAGGCAACAGGCAGTCACAACTCCACAAGTACAAACCATAAGCGAAGCATTGCCACCAAGTATAGATGCAGCGGTTACGCAACGCTTTTTTACGGTTTGGCAATCAGCAAAAGAGGCGGCACAAAAATTGGGCAGTAATAATTTAAACATTATTTATCAACCCGAAATTTTAATGATGGCAAGTTTGCGTTTTTATGATGCCAAGCGACAAGTAGACGAAGTTAAAACCTATAATTATATTGCTGCAGCACCAGATGAGTTTGGGCGAATTGATTGGAATGCTTTAGTAAAATTGAAGAAATGGGAGCAATATGTTTGTGATGAACCAGACTATCCAAAAAATGTGGCAGTAACTTATAGTAGTTTAAAAGATACTTTAAATGATGCTAAAGATTTTAAAACTATTGAGAAGGAGCTGGCCAATTGGTTATACCAAAATGGAAGTTTAGTTTTAAATGAGCACGAAAAATTAGAACTGTATCAGAAAGCAGAGGAATCTGTTGAAAGTTTTAAAATGCGCGTACAACACGCAGCACGAGAAGAACGTGATGAAGCATTAGAGCTGTTAGAAGAACGCTACGATAATAAGTTAGGAAAAATTGAAGATCGTATTAGAAAAAAAGAAAATAGCTTGGACGAAGCCAAGGCGGAAAAGCAAGAACGAAGAACAGCAGAAGTAGTTACCATTGCAGAAACCATATTTTCGATTTTTGCTAAAAGAAGAACCCGATCGTTTAGCAGCGCAGCTACAAAAAGGCGTATGCGTAGAAAAGCTGCCGAAAAAGTAGATAGTGTAAAAGACGATCTACAAGCTTTGGAAGAAGATTTTGATGCCATAGAAAATGAGTTAAGAGAACAACTATCTGAACTAAATGAAAAGTACGATGCTATTGCCACAAACATCATCACCAAAACCATTAAACCCCGCAGAACAGATGTAACTATTCAGCAAGTGTTTTTGGTTTGGCATCCTTACTGGACAGATGGTAAAGGTTTGGTTTCGGCGGTAGGGGAGATTTAGGCTGCTTTTTCAAATAAAATTAATATTCTAATTTAAGCTCACTATGTTGGTTTAGTGAAGATATAGACAGTGCTTGTAAAAATTTCAAAAAATCTTTATCAAGTTTAAAAAATAGTCTACCAGTAAAACATCCTAATATAAAAATTGTAGCACAAAATTTGAAAAGATTAAATTATTGTTATTGAAGCCTGCTTCCTATCCATTCCCCAAAGCTCTTAAAGCCAACCAACTCATTAAACCCATACCAGTTTTTAAAGCACTTTCGTCAATATTAAAGTTGGGCGTATGTAAGCCATTGGTAGTATTTAATGCTTCGTTACCTGTGCCTAAGCGGTAAAAACAGCCTTTGGTATGATGCGTATAATAGCTAAAATCTTCTGCGCCCATCCGTATATCTACTTCTACCACTTTACCTTCGGGCATGTATTCTTTAGCATGTTCTGTGGCTGCATTGGTTAAGGTTTCATCATTTATTAAAAAAGGATAACCAACGTTTATATTTACCTCAACCGAACCACCAAAAGAAGCTGCGGTTTGATGTGCAATTTCTTTTATAATTTCGTGGGCTTCAAAACGCCACTTTTCATCCATGGTTCTAAATGTACCCAAAACGGTTGCGGTGCTTGGTATAATATTATAATAACCATCCGTTTCAATATGGCCAAAAGAAACCACGGTTGGTATGTTTGGGTTCGCTCTGCGGCTCACTACTTGTTGCAGGGCAACTATAATTTGCGAGGTCATTAAAATAGTGTCAATAAATTTATGCGGTTGTGCAGCATGGCCACCTTTGCCTTTTACTATTAGGGTAATTTCGTCGGCAGAAGCCATAAAAATACCTGACCGAAAACCAACCAAACCACTTGCTAACTCTGGCAGTACATGCTGCCCAATAATGCCTGAAGGTTCAGGGTTTTTTAAAACCCCTTCCTTTATCATTAAGCTAGCACCGCCAGGAAATTTTTCTTCAGCTGGTTGAAAAATTAGTTTTACCGTGCCTTCGAAATCATTTTTTAATTTGCTTAAAATGTGTGCTGCCCCAAGTAAAGAACTGGTGTGCGCATCGTGTCCACAAGCGTGCATTACACCTTTTATAGTACTTTTATAAGGTACTTCATTAATTTCGGTAATGGGCAAAGCATCCATATCGCCACGCAAAGCAATGGTTTTCGAAGCTGGGTTTTTACCTTCAATTAACGCAACTATACCGTGGCCTGCAATATTTGCTTTATAAGAAACCTTGTTTTCTTCTAAAACAGTTTGAATATATTTTGCGGTATTTTCTTCTTCAAAAGAAAGCTCAGGGTTAGCGTGTAAATGTCTACGATGTTTTACTGCCGTATCAAAATAGTTGTTGGCTAAATCGTGAACATTATTTAACAATAGCATTGTTTAAAATTTAATATTAATTAAATCGGGTACAATTAAAGCATTGCTAAAACGGCGCAATACAGTTTGGTAAACGGGGAAGGCTTCAAACCGACTTTCAAAATCGCCGCTTCGTAACTTAAAGTAAGGTGGCGTATAGGTTACATAAGTTTTTATTTCAGGAAACACATTTAAAAACTTAGCTTTTGTTTCCATTACTTTATCGCGTTGACTACTTTGTTTTAGCTGTATTCTAAAACCTTTTTTAACCTCTGTTTTTTCGTTAATAAAAATATGCTTTCTTATCAAGCGGTCAATTTCGTAGCTTGAAATAATATTTAATCTACCAATTGTAGTTTCTGCTGTTTGTGCTAACGTGCTAAAAATACAAAAGTTTACCAGTAATACCGTGAGAATTGTTTTCATAAAGTAGACAAAAATACTAAAAGCCTACTATTTTGGATGCATATCTTGCAGATAAATAATTTCTAACCTAAAAATCTATTTTTTGTTCACCCTTTTTTGATAGATTGGTATTCCGTTTTCATCTTTAAAAGTAAACAAATACACACCGTTTGGTTGCTCACTAAGGTCAATTGTTTCAAAGCTATTGCCTTGTTTAACTGACTTGGTTAGCAAGTTTGCACCAGCTAAGTTACTAATGCTCAGTTGTTCAATAGCTGTATTTTCAGTAATTTTTATATTTGCAAAATCGCTTACAGGGCTGGGGTAAACACTTATTTTATCATCATAAAAATTTACAATATCAATTGAAGTGTCATTAATTTTTATGGTAGCGGTAAATCGGGCAACTTGCTCTTGGTTAACAATATCTATCGCTTCAAATGTAGCTGTGCCTTCACCAGGTAATAATTCGTAGCCCAAAAAGCCATTACCCGAAATATTTAATTTCCAGTTATAAGTTGCTTGTGGCGGTATTACAGTTTGGGCATTAGGAAAACTGTGACAAACTAATTCATCACATACCAATACCAACCATGCATTTCTAAATTCACCTTCGTTATAGGGTACTTCGGCTTGTGGCACATCTAAAGTTATTAACCAATCTACCACAACAGTATCTTCATTTTCATTGGTCATTTCAAAAAATTTGGTTTCTAATAGCGGCCCATCTTCTAAGGTGAAAACAGACTCAGTTGTTTCGTTTTCAAAATAAATACTACTTTGAGCGGTAATAACATTTAGAACACAAAACATTAATAATAAACTAAATAACAAATTTTTCATAACAAATTTATATTAAGTGCTAAATTAATAAAGTTTTGAAACATAGGGGAGATTTGGGTAGGATTTTGCTTTTGGACAACATATTATATTAAATAACAGAAAATTTTATTTAACAAGTTTGTTAAAGCAGTAAGAGTTTTGACAATTGATTAAATCGATTTAATTAGTACATTTTAAATACTAATAAGATGAAGAAAATGGCCTAACTATTTTAATTATTATTTAATAAATGGCCCTTAACAATTATATAAAAATTAATATTAAAAACATAAATATTAGATATAAGGCATAAAATTGATTAAAATGCAGAACAACTGACCGTTATAACGTAAATTTGTAAAAAATTATTAATTATGTTAGGTTTTTTAGGTTTACCTGGCGGTACAGAAATTTTTATAATTCTTTTTATCGTGCTTTTACTTTTTGGTGGAAAAAAAATACCCGAATTGATGCGTGGGCTTGGTAAAGGTATTAGAGAATTTAATACCGCTAAAGATACAATTACACGCGAATTGGAAGATGGAATGAATGAGCCTGTGCAAAATGAAAAAAGCTCTGAAAAGGTAAATTAGTATTTTAAAAGGTAAAAAATATAAACGCTGTATTCTTCAATTTTAGATATTCAGACTGCCTTAAAGTCTAACCATACTTCTGTTGTAGCGATAGTAAATACCTATCTTACCAAAGTAAAACAAAACCAACAGCTAAATGCTTTTTTAGAAGTTTTTGAAAAAGAGGCTTTATTGTTGGCACAACAGCAAGACGAACAGTTAACACTAAATAAACCATTAGGTCGCTTGTTTGGGGTGGTAGTTGGTATAAAAGATGTATTGTGCTATAAAAATCATATTACATCTGCTGGTTCCAAAATGTTGAAGGATTTCACTTCAATTTATAACGCTACTGCAATTCAACATTTATTAAATGAAGATGCTATTATAATTGGCCGTTTAAATTGCGATGAATTTGCAATGGGTTCAACAGGTGAAAATTCGGCATTTGGCCCTTCTTTAAATGCTGCTGATAACCATCGGGTTTCTGGTGGCTCTTCTGGTGGTTCGGCAGTAGCAGTGCAAGCAGGTTTGTGCCAAGTAGCCTTGGGTTCTGATACTGGTGGCTCTGTGCGTATGCCAGCCAGTTATTGTAACGTAGTAGGGTTTAAGCCAACTTATGGCGCAGTTTCGAGGCACGGTTTAATTGCTTATGCTTCCTCATTTGATCAAATTGGAGTGTTGGCCAATACGGTTGAAGACGCTGCTTTGGTAACCGAAATTATTGCTGGAGCTGATGATTTTGATAGCACGGTTGTACCAAATGCGATTGAAAAAATTACTGATCTTAAAACGGATAGTAGCCCAAAAAAATTGGCTGTTTTTAAAGAAGTTTTAGAAAGTGACAAGATTGATGCAGATATTAAGCAACAGTTTGTTAAAAAATTAGAACAATTAAAAGCGGAAGGGCATACCATTGAAACAATATCATTTCCATATTTAAAACAGATTGTGGCTACTTATTATATTTTAACTACAGCAGAAGCCAGTAGCAATCTTTCTCGTTACGATGGTATTCACTATGGTTACAGAAGCCCTAATGCCAATACTATTGAAGACACTTACACAAAATCGAGAACAGAAGCTTTAGGTACAGAAGTGAAAAAGCGGATTATGTTGGGTACTTTTGTTTTAAGCTCCAGTTATTATGATGATTATTATGTAAAAGCTCAAAAAGTAAGACGAAGGATAGATGATGCAACTAAGGCAATTTTTGAAGATTTTGATTTTGTAATAAGTCCTACAACGGTTGGGGTAGCTTATAAACTTGGGCATAAAGTTGCCGACCCAATGGAGTTATATTTATCAGATATTTTTACGGTTCAAGCAAATCTTGCTGGTGGTGTGCCAGCTATATCGTTACCAGTTTTTAAACACAGCAAAAATAATTTACCTTGCGGCCTTCAATTAATTGCTAATAAATTTGAAGAGGAAAAATTGATTGCTTTTTCAAAACACTTGTTTCCAGATGGCTTAAGCTGAAGCATAATTATTCAAGTCACAAAAATTTTAATGTAACAAAAACTAAAGCTCATTATGGGCTGATCTAAATACAAATGCGAAAATTATATAAATTTAATATATTATTACTTAAAACACTTGCGCTCATAATTATTGTTTTGGCTTCTTTTGAGGTTAATGCGCAAGAAAAAAAGAACGTTACTCAAAAGTTTTTAAAAAAGAATAAAAAAGAACAAAAAACTGGCAAGGCAAAAGTAGATTCTATTAAAACCATTTATCAATTAGTAAAAGGTAGACTTAAAAAAAATAAGGCCAAACAACAAGAGGTTGATAATTTAAGCAAATGGTATGATGGTGAAATAGAAAAATTATCAGAAGAATATAAACTGAAACCAGAAAAGGAAAAGAAGAAAGCGGTTGCAAAAAATGAAAAGCCGACAAAGAATGTAAAAGCTGCAAAACGTAAAATACCTGTAAAAGATAAGGTGGCTAAAAAGGCAAAAGAAAAAGCTGTAAAACCAGTCAAAAATTTAGCTATAAAAAATAAAGTTGATAAAAATAAAACTACCAAAAATAAGATAATAGCCAAACAAACTAAAAATAAAACAGCAACACGAAAGAAAGCTGTATACGTTGATACACTTTATTTTCTTGAACCAATAAAAAAGGTAACTGCCAATAAAAAAGTAACTGAACCAGCAACTTTAACCTTACCTTTTAGAAATGAAATAGATAAGCCGAAATATTTTTCGGATAAAGATATTGGCGAATACGCTGATTACTTTACATTTAACGAATGGGAAATACCTACACAGCCCGACGAATTTATACAGAAAAAAATTGAACGTTTTCCTACTCTGCTTCCATTGGTTTTTAATGATGATGTTAAGAAACAAATTAAAGACCTAACAAATAGCACTTTTTACCGCAACTGGATTGAAGAGATTTTGGGGAAAACAGATTTTTACTTTCCAATGTATGAACAAGTTTTTGATCAATACGGCGTGCCAGTTGAGGTTAAATATTTATCGGTTATTGAAAGTGGTTTGAACCCAAAAGCAACTTCGCCAATGGGCGCAAAAGGTTTATGGCAATTTATGCCTGGCACAGCAAAACAATATAAATTAAAAAATAATAGCTTAATTGATGAAGCTCGCGATCCTAAAAAAGCAACTCGTGCAGCAGCTAAGTATTTAAATAATATGTACACCGAATTTAACGATTGGTTTTTGGCCTTAGCTGCTTACAATTGTGGGCCAGGCAATGTTAGAAAAGCCATTCGTCGCTCAAAAGCAGAAACTAAAGATTATTGGGGTATACAAAAATTTTTACCTCGTGAAACCCGCCACTATGTACCTAAGTTTATTGCTATGATTTACATACTTAACAACTACGAGGCACATAATTTAAAACCAAAGCCAATGGATTATGATTTGCAAAAAATTGATACCATTCACTTGCACCAACCATTTAACACTAATGATTTAGTAAAATATTGTGGCATTAAAAAAGAGCATATCAAATTTTTAAATCCTATTTTAAAAACAAGCCATACGCCACCGCCTAACCCAACTTTTGTTTTAAAAATACCTTATAGTAAGTTAGAAAATGTATTGTATTACCGCGATGAGATTATGGCGCGTCCGCAAACTGTTGCAGACAGCACCACACCTAACTATGGTACCGCCAACCTATCGGGTGAGTTTGTGCATACCATTAAAAGAGGAGAACACCTTGATGGCATTTCAAAAAGATATGGGGTAACTGTTGCCGAGTTAAAAAGCTGGAATGGTTTAAGCAACCACATTATTCGTGAAGGGCAGAATTTGCGTATTTACAAGTAATTTTTGTTTGCCAAGCTTATACAAATGAGCGGAGAAATTCATCATATAGAAATAAATGTTAGCGATTTAAAAAAGACTACTGCGTTTTGGAGTTGGTTACTACTGCAAAAATTAGGTTATACCTTGTTTCAAAAATGGGAAAGTGGCATTAGTTTTAAGTTGTCAAATACATATCTTGTATTTGTTCAAACTGAAGATAAATATCTTAATATTCCATATCATAGAAAACAGAGCGGATTGAATCATTTGGCATTTCATATTGATACAAATGCGCAAGTTGATGAAATGACGATCCAATTAAAGAAAAAAGGAATTAGCATCTTATATGAAAACAAACATCCTTTTGCTGGTGGAGAAAACCATTATGCGGTTTTTTTTGAAGACCCTAATAGAATTAAAGTAGAAATTGTTTCGACTGAACAGTAACTTGTTTAAAACTTAGTGTTATTTACCATTAAAAAAAATTAGTTTTATGGAACTTTTTTGTTAAAAAATGAAACAACATTTAAACTTACACTTAAACCTTGTGGTCGTAGTGTTATCTTTTAAATTAAAATAATTTTATGCGACAACTACTAATTTTAGTTCTATTATTTACATTTTCATTAACTTACGTTTGTGCTCAAAGTTGTAATAGTTACGGTAATTACAACAACAATAATTACAGCAAAAAGGACTACAAAGAAAACCGCGCTCCTCAAAAAACAATTTTTGTTGAATGGCAGGGCAATGGTATTGGCAAGTCTATTAATTTCGATTCTCGCTTTAGCGGCGGCAGCAATGGTTTAGGCTTGCGGGTAGGTTTAGGTGCAACTGATTTAGAGCTGAGTGATGCAAGCGATGTTACTTATGCTGCCTTAACAATACCTGCAGCTATTAACTATATAATTGGCAAACGCAGGCATGGTATTGAAGCAGGCGTAGGTTACACCACCATTTTAGATAAAAATAGTAACGACCACGAAGGGCAAGCATTTTTAAACTTAGGCTATCGTTTTAAGCCAAAACGCTCGGGCATACTATTTAGGTTTACCTATACTCCAACTTTTGATGAGAGCGAAATTCAGTTTGGCAAAACAGGTATTTCGTTAGGATGGGCTTTTTAAAAAACACCAAAACCTAAATTTAATAACGGTTAGTTAAAAATTAACCTATTCAAGTTTTTCATTTAGTTTATAATTTAAAAGGGGCAAATTAATTTTAAGTTTGCCCTTTCTTATTTATACTAAACAAACCATTTATATTTACAGTTTAATTATATGGAAGACAAAAGCAAATACAATCAACGGGGCGTTTCTGCCGATAAAACAGAAGTACATCAAGCTATAAAAAATTTAGATAAAGGGCTTTACCCAACTGCTTTCTGTAAAATTTTACCAGATATTGTTGCGGGCGACGACAATTATGCAAATATAATGCACGCCGATACTGCTGGCACCAAAACTGCATTGGCTTACTTATATTGGAAAGCTACTGGCAATGTTAAAATTTGGGAAAACATTATGCAAGATGCTATTGTAATGAACATTGATGATATGGCCTGTGTTGGTATTACTGATAACATTATACTTTCGAGTACAATAGGCAGAAACAAACACTTAATTACTGGCGAAGTTATATCAACCATTATTAACGGAGCTTTTCAGTTTTGCGAAAAACTAAAACCCTATGGAATAAACATACATTTAAGTGGTGGCGAAACAGCAGATGTTGGCGACATTGTTAGAACTATTGACGTAGGCTATACCACTTTTGCACGTTGGCCTAAAAACAAACTGATTGTAAACAATATAAAAGCTGGTAATGTAATTGTTGGGCTGGCTTCTTTTGGGCAAGCTACTTACGAAAATGTTTACAATAGCGGTTTGGGTAGCAACGGTTTAACTTCTGCTCGGCACGATGTATTATCAAAATATTACGAAAAAAATTACCCAGAAGTGGTTGACCCTAACACCCCAGAAGCGGTTAGGTTTAGTGGCAGCAAAAAATTAACTGACAGCTATAATGGTTATATAATTGGAGATTTATTGACCGCTCCTACACGTACCTATTTACCAATATTAAAAAAAGTATTTGAAAAAATTGATCCATCACAAATAAATGGTTTAATAAATTGTACTGGTGGCGGACAAACTAAAGTGATGCATTTTGCCAAAAATGTGAGAATTATTAAAGATAACTTATTTAAAACCCCGCCTGTTTTTAATTTGATAAAAGAGGAAGCTGGCTCTAACGATAAAGAATTATACAAGGTTTTTAACATGGGCCACCGGTTAGAGTTTTATGTAAACCCATCAATAGCATCAGCAATAATTAATGTTGCAAATCAATTTAACGTAGAGGCTCAAATTATTGGTGAAGTAGTAAATTCAGAAAATACCGAACTTAATATAATCAATAATGGGCATAATTTTATTTACCAAAAATAGATACGCTCACAAACATTATAAAATATTGAAGTTTTAAATGCTTATAGGGCAGCCATTTATTTAAAATACACCAACAATTTCTTCATTATTACTTTGCACAAACTGTCATTTTTGTTACCATTTTCAAAATAATGTTTATTTATTTTTGTAACAAATTACTGTGTAAGGCATCTTATATATAGCACTTAGGTACATAATATTTTTCACGCACTAAAATAAAATCAATAATGAAAAGAAATTTTACAATTTTACTGCTGTTATTTTTAACAATAGCAGCTATTTTACCAGCAAAAGCTAACCAAGTTAGTTTAGCCGACGCCGAAATTATGGCCAAACATGTTTTTAAAAAAGCTTTACAAGCTGATAACAAATCTTTAAAAACAGATGCTGTTAGTATAAGCTCAATCTTCACCGAAAAAGATGGAGCCACTCCTTTATATACAATTTATAATTTTGCGCCTGAAGGCTTTGTAATACTTTCTGCAGAAGATAATTACAATGCATTGTTAGCATTTTCTACAGAAAACGCGATCAACTTTGAGACGAAAAGTGAAAATCCTGTTTATACAGACATCTTAAAATCTCACGAAATACGAATTAAGTATGTAAGAGAAAACAACATTAAAGCTACACCTGAAATTGAAAAAGAATGGGCTAATTTAAGGCTTGCTATTCACTCAACTGCAAAAAAATCTGTTAATTTAGAAATTGTAGTTCCTCCACTAACCACAACCAAATGGGGACAAGGCACATTTTACAATCAATTTTTACCTACCGATACCGCTTCGGCGCAAGACGATCGTGTTTGGGGAGGTTGTATACCTTTGGCAATGTCGCAATTAATTAAGTTTCATAATTGGCCGCCACAAGGTAATGGTTCTAATACCTATACAGATGATAGCTATGGAGTACAAAGCGCCGAATTTTGTGGTACTGATTATAATTGGGATAATATGCCCGACCAATTAACGGATTACAATACAGATGTTGCAACTTTGGTAAGCCAAATGGGTATTGCTACTAATACAGATTATAGCCCTTCATACACCTCAACTTATGTAAGCAACGTTAGAAATGCTTTTGTTAGTTATTTTAATTTTGATGAATCAGCAGCATATTTTTTTGATGCTTATAATGATTTTCCTTGGGTAGCTCGCCAAGAATTAGATGCAGGAAGACCACTTATAATAACTGGTAATAACTCTACTGGCCAAGTTAACCATTGTTGGGTAGTAGATGGTTATGGTTATTTAACAGATGCTACTGTTACACAGGCCGAATATTTTCATATGAACTGGGGTTGGAATGGAGAATACAACGGTTGGTATTTAGATAATGGCACCAACTGGAAACCTGCAGAAGGGCAAGATTTAGATGCTACCATTCGCTATATATTTGATAGGTACGTAATTTATAAACTTTTCCCAGCAGCAGATGAATGTGCTCCTCCTACAACAGCTTATGTGTCATCAATTAATGATACTTATACTTACTTGTATTACCAAAACCGCTTGTTAGATGAAGATATTCAATTTAGGTATAGAACAGTTGGCAGCACTCAATGGACGGAGCTGGAACCAAGCTCTAATTACTATAAATATTTAGGTGACCTTTCTGCCAACACGCTATACGAATTTGAAGCTAAAAGAAATTGTTGTGGTGGCGTATGGTCAAATTATGGCCCAGCAAACACATTTAGAACTGCACCAGCAGGGCAAACTTGTAAATATTTTACTAAGTCAACCGCTACTGACTATGCACAAATAGCTGGCTACGATTTAGAAACACACAACTTATACCGTATAGATTATAACCAAAATGGTTACGCTTACATTTACGGTTTTAAAGAATCGTGCAATAGCGATGCTACAACTTCTTATTTTGATTGTTATGGTGAAAGTGTGCCAATTAGTACAATAGGCAATGCCTCTTATTCAACACTTAACTTAAACGATTGTACAATTCCTGTTGATTGTGCTAACAATACCGGTACTTTCTTTTTTACACAATGCGATAGCGGTGAAAGCTATTACTTTATTGAAGCAGAAGATGGTATTATTTACGATCCTTATTTTCCTGACAGTTTAGATATTGTTTTTGCCGAAGGAACTACTGTAAATTTTGATTTTGTGAAAGCTGCTTTTGGTTCACCGTGTTCTATAGCTACTGGTGGCGCAATTTGGTTTACTTGTATTGAATACAATACTGATAATGTTCCAGATGATAGCTCAGGTTCAGAAATTTTTCAAACTTATCCATTTTTAAAGGACTTAGTTGATCCAACCAACTGCACAACAGAAAAAATTGAGGTGTATGATAAAGGAAATTATGCTTACATCAACATTTCGTATGCTAACGGTACAGTAGATTTTTACTTAAATACAGGCACTTATTATTGTGGCAATCGCCCTAACCGTGTTTGTACCGAATTATACAATTTAACTGATGGCGATATTACTACCACTTGGTCTTGTGGCGGAACTACTACTAATCCAGAGCCAGAGCCAGAACCAGAACCAGAGCCAGAACCAGATTCTACTTGTAGTAAAGAGGTTGGAGATTTGTCCACCAGTTATCGTACCACAACATCTGTATATTTGTATACACCCCAGCCATTAGGTGTAATTCCTAATCAATTTAGGTATCGCCCTGTTGGTTCTACCGAGTGGGCCTTAACTGATATTTCTGACAAATATTACAAAAAAGCAACTGACATTACTGCCGGTGTTGAATACGAGTTTCAAGTGCGCAACGAATGTTCAACTGATTCTTGGTCGGAATATACAGCCTCTTATTATTTTAATATAAATGGAGCAGTGGCAAATTCAAAACAAATTTTACCTGCTTTAAGCAAACTTGAATTAAATAACAGAACGCATGAAGGGGTAATGAAAATATATCCGAACCCTGCATCTAACAATATTTTAATAACCGGTTTTAGCACAACAGAAAATGAAGTTGAGCTTACCATTATTGATTTAATAGGTAATGTTGTACTTAACAAATCGTACAATTCGCAAAACAATGCTATTAGGCTAACAGTTGAAGACTTAGCTACAGGCATTTATATTGCCGAAATTAAACAAGGAAGCCAATACTTAATTAAGAAATTTATAAAGGAATAAAGTATTTAAAAGTTTGATTATAATGCGTTTAAGAATAAAACCTTAGACGCATTTTTTTTAATCTAAAATAATAATTAAAAAATAAACAATTGTAGCCACAGTAACATAATTTTTAGAAGCAAAACGGTTGTACCTCGAAAAATTTTGGTTTCGCCATTCGTTCAAAAGCATTTTGCTTTACTACACTGTCCACCTTGCAAATGACATAACTACTGCAATTAAGGCTAGTTTGGAAACGGTTTTCTTCGCAAAAAAATATAAATGTGCTATAGCTAATTTTAAAAATATCAAAATATTACAATTAGTAAATACCAATATACTCCATAAGCTTATCAGTTTTTACTATAGAAAATTCTTGAAAGCATTTTCAAACCACTAAATACCTCACCATATTGTTTAATCTATCTAAATTTCAGATTGTTAATTTAACTTAGCGGAAGATCATTTACAATTAAAATACCTAAACATAAATTACCTATGAATAAATTAGTTCCACAAATTTGTATCTTATTAATTATAGCTTTTACCACACAAAGTTGCTCACTTCTTATTTTTAATGAAAGAGATAGAATTAGAGTTGATTATGATTCGATGAAAAACATCAAACGGAATATAAAAAATTTTTATTATAATAAAACAGAGGAAAAACGAACTCCTTTATATTCAATAAAGCAAACTATTTTAAAAGAGCGGTAACCAAACGGTGAAATTACCTATACTGTTTACGATAATTTAACTAGAAACTTAAGTTCTCAAAGTTTAAAAAATTAGTTGTATTTGGTTTTTTTTGATGAAGTTATTCCAATTGATATTGAAGAGATAGCGATTGAACAATCAAGTAATATTTCAGAAGAAAAAGGTACCATTTTATATGAAAATAAATTAAAAAGACTAAAAGAAACGATCGCAACAAAGTAGCTCTACGTGGTTTATCTAACTGAAAAATATGAATGAGGAATATCATAAATAGCAAATATTATTGATATAAAAAATACTTTTCAACAATGTTAATAATTTCTACTAAAATGAAAATTCTATACTATATTTGCGCTTATTAAGAATTAGTCTAAATAAAAATAAGTTGAAGTTTAGTAGTATTTATATTTTAATTATAGCTATAGCAATTGCATTTACATCTTGTAAAAAAGACGAAGTTGAAGTACCAGCATCCTACACTTTTGAACGTGAAGGAGAAACAACCGTTTCTTTTGCCGGCCAAACCCAACGCATTTCAATGGCAGAAGAATTAATTGCCGAACTAAAAAATCCAACTAAAACAGCAGAAGCGTTATTGCAAATATATGCCAATGTAACGGCAACAGGCGAAGATGCTAATCCATTTATTGAGCAAGCACTAAACCAATCTACCAAAAGCATTAAATCTAAAGTGGCCGCTTCAAAAGATTTCTTTTCAACCAATACTACCGAAGCAGCACAAATAAAAGCAGACTTTGAAACTTGGATGAACGCCCAAGTAAATGAAATATTTACCAGCAGAAATGAATTGGCAGCACCAGGTAAAGCAGGCCAAATTGCAGATGGCACTTCCGCTCGCTATGTTAACGCTAATGGTTTAGAGTACAATCAAGCAATAAGCAAAGGCCTAATTGGAGCCTTAATGGTAGATCAAATATTAAATAATTACTTAAGTATTGCAGTTTTAGACGAAGCAGATAACAAAGCCTTAAACAATGCCGCCACGGTAATTGATGGCAAAAACTACACCACTATGGAACATAAATGGGATGAAGCTTATGGTTATCTTTTTGGTGCAGCTAGCAACGCAGCCAATCCGTTTATAGAAATTGCAGATGATAGTTTTTTGTACAAATATTTAATGAGAGTAAATGATGATGAAGATTTCTCAAACTTTGCTAAAGATATTTATACTGCCTTTAAATTGGGTAGAGCTGCAATTATTGAAGGCAATTATGAACTTAGAGACGAACAAGCAAACCTTATACGTGATTTAATATCGCAGGTAGTTGCTATAAGAGCGATTTATTATTTGCAGCAAGGTAAAAAAGCATTGCCAACTAACGATAGCAATAATTATGGCCCTGCTTTTCACGATTTGTCAGAAGGTTATGGCTTTATCTATAGTTTAAGATTTACCAGAAAACCAAATACTATGGAGCCTTATTTTACAAAGGTAGAGGTGGACAGCTATTTAAATGAGTTACAGAAAGGCAATGGTTTTTGGGAGGTAGATGCAACTACATTAGACGACATTTCAAATAAAATTGCAGTAAAATTTAGTTTTACTGTAGCAGAAGCGGCCGAATAATAATGAACAGACGATCTACCAAATATATAAATTTTGGACTTATACTTTGCCTTGTAATATTTACAATATTTAGTGCTTGTAAAGATCCTCAAAGCCCTCAACCAGAAGATAGTTTTAACCGTAAAGCAATGCTTACCTTTTGGGCAGAAAAACAAATTTTACCCGCTTTGTTACAATATGGTAATACCTTGGGCGAGTTGTTAAATACTAAAGATGCTTTCTTTCAAAATAAAACAAATGCTGATTTCCAAAAGTTAAGAACTGCTTGGTTAAACGCTTATTTAAGTTGGCAAAGTGTGGCAATGTTTAACATTGGTAAGGCAGAAGCCATTGGTTACAGAAATTACATAAACACCTACCCAACTGATGTTGATTTAATTAAAACCAATGTTGAAAAAGAAAGCTATAATTTAGAATTACCTTCTAACTTTGATGCACAAGGTTTTCCTGCTTTAGGTTATTTGTTGTTTGGATTGTTTGATGATAATTCGGATTATGCGAATAAACTGAGCGATTCTAAATATTTAAATTATCTAAACGATTTGGTTGATCGTATGGCTTATCTTAACCAATTAATTTTGTACGATTGGGAGCTAAACTTCAAATCAGCTTTTATAAATAATAATGGTTCGTCGGCAACCGCTTCTACCGATAAGTTAGTTAATGATTTTTTATTTTATTATGAGCGTTTTTTTAGAGCTGGTAAAATTGGTATTCCGGCAGGGGTATTTTCTGGCAATGTGTTAAGCCACACAGTTGAAGCGCCTTACGCCAACATCTATTCCAAACAATTATGTTTAGCTGCTTTTGAGGCCGTTCAAAACTTTTTTAATGGCCTTAGTTTTGATGAAACAGAAAGCGGGGCAAGTTTAAAACAATATTTGCAAACTATTGCCGCAGCAAACAACACAGAAGATGTAGCTCAAAAAATTATTGATCAATGGCAAATAGCCGAAAGTAAAATTTTGGATTTGGAGGATAGTTTTAAACTACAAGCCGAAACCAATCATTTTAAAATGTTAGCAGCTTATGACGAACTTCAAAAAACGGTAATTATAATGAAGGTGGATATGATGCAAGCCCTCAATATCCAAATTGACTACATTGATGCAGATGGCGATTAATGCTCAAAACCTTACCCAAATATTTTTACCAAACCACTAACGCAGCACCTCTTGCTGTTTTTAGAATTTGCTTTGGTTTATTAATGGCCATAAGCATACTGCGCTTTTGGTATAAAGGGTGGATAGAAGAACTTTACCTCAACCCTAAATTTCATTTTCATTATTATGGTTTCGAATTTATCACCATACCCGGTAATTTCACCTATCTATTATTTGCGCTTTGTTTTTTAAGTGCTTTGTGTTTTGCTGTCGGTTTTAAATATCGGCTTTCTATTATCTTATTTTTTTTAAGCTTCACCTACATTGAGTTGATGGACAAAAGCACCTATCTCAACCATTACTATTTTGTATCTGTTGTCAGTTTTATACTAATCTTTTTACCAGCGCATTATTATTTTTCTGTAGATGCTTATTATCGGCCAAAACTGCGGTTTAGTCAAATTCCGAAATGGACTATTGATGTTTTGAAACTAATGTTAGCCGTAGTTTATGTATATGCAGGCTTGGCTAAATTAAACCAAGATTGGTTGTTAAAAGCAATGCCACTTACCTTGTGGTTACCTGCTAAATTTAACATTATTTTTTTGCAAGATTTGATGCAGCAGAAATGGTTACACTTTGCTTTTAGCTGGGCAGGTGCTGCTTACGATTTAGCAATTCCTTTTTTATTAATGTTTACACCAACTCGTATTTATGCTTTTTTAATGGTTGTTATTTTTCATTTATTAACTGCCGCCTTGTTTCCAATTGGTATGTTTCCTTATGTAATGATGGTTGCAACTTTAATTTTTTTTGGCCCTAATTTTCATAATAAAATATTAGAAAAGTTAAGCCAATTTTTAAGCATCCCAAAAAAAATATTTGATAATAATAATAGCTTTATTTTTTTAAATAAAAATTTTGGTAAGATGGCGTTTGTATCACTATCAATAGTAATGCTTGTTCAATTGTTATTACCATTACGGTTTTTATTGTACCCGGGAAATGTATTATGGACAGAACAAGGTTACCGTTTTGCTTGGCGGGTAATGCTTACAGAAAAAACAGGCTATGCTAATTTTAAAATTGTAGATACCAAAACAGACAAACGCTTTTATGTTCAGAATGCTGATTTTTTAACCTCCTTTCAAGAAAAGCAAATGAACACCCAAGCAGATTTTATTATAGAATATGCACATTATTTGGGAAAACATTTTGAAAATCAAGGCCATAAAAATGTGGCCGTTTATGTTGAAAGTTATGCCGCTTTAAACGGTAGGCCCAGCCAAACTTTTGTTAAAGATAACATTAACTTACTAAGCCTAAAAAATGATTTAAAACACAAACCTTACATAGTAGCATTAAATGAATAAATATAATTATTATATCATTTTAGTTTTATTGTTAGGTTCATTTATAACAACAGCCCAAGTTAATTTAAACTTGATGTTTGTTAATGAAAGTAATAGTAAACCAATTGTTGGGGTAAGTGTTTTTTGCGAAACCACTCAACAACTTACTAATAGTGATGCTGATGGTAGCACAAAAATTTCATTAAATACTAAGGGCGATTATAAATTCATATTTTTTGCAGAAGCTTATAAAACAAAGCAATTAACACTTATTTTAAATAAAGATAGTAGCTTAATAATTTCTTTAAAAAAACTAAGTGTAGAACTTTCTGCTATAGAAATTGCTGCAGAGAAAAAAGAACGTTTTGCTATTAAACAATTAAAAGATGTGGAGGGTACTTCGATTTACGCTGGCAAAAAAACTGAAGTTGTTTTGTTAGATTTAGTAAAGGGTAACCTTGCCAGTAATGTTAGCCGGCAAATATTAGCAGAGGTGCCTGGCTTAAATATTTATGAAGGCAGCGAAGGTGGCATTCAACTATCAATTGGTGCAAGAGGTTTAGACCCTAACCGAACTTCTAATTTTAATACCCGCCAAAATGGTTACGATATTAGTGCCGATGTTTTGGGCTATCCAGAAAATTATTATACTCCGCCAGCACAAGCAATTGATGAAATTCAGATAATAAGAGGAGCAAGCTCATTACAATATGGCACTCAGTTTGGCGGCTTAATTAATTTTAAATTACACCGCATCCCATCTTATAAAAAATACAATTTAAAATTGGCCAACACCATTGGTAATAATGGTTTGTTTGATACTTATAGTCGCTTTGGTATAAATCATAAAAAAATAAGTGCCAACTTTTACTATAATTTTAAGCGAGGTAATGGCTTTAGAGAAAATGCGGAGTTTAATTTACACAATATGCATTTGCACGTAAAATATAACTTTACCAAACAAACAAGTATTGAAGGAGAGACTACTTTTTATAAATATTTGGCCAAACAAGCAGGCGGTTTAACCGATTTACAATTTGAAAAAACTCCTCAACTAAGTACAAGAAATAGAAATTGGTTTGCAGTTAATTGGCTATTGTATAACCTAAAATTTAAGCATCAATTTGCAGCTAACCACAATATTAGTTTAAGTTTATTTGCCTTAGATGCTAACCGCAAATCTGTTGGATTTAGAGGTAACGCTGGCCGCTTTAATGAAAACCCAATTACCGCATTAGATGAGCAAGATGAAAACGACAATTACATTTCGGCAAGAGATTTAATTGTAGGAAAGTATAAAAACTATGGGGCCGAATTACGTTGGTTAAAACAATATTTCATTAAAAAAAGAAAGGCAGTTTTATTGTTGGGTGCTAAATATTATAATGCCAATAACAGTTCTATTCAGGGGCCGGGTTCAAGTGGCATAGCTGCTAATTTTGAATTTCAAAACACTCAATTTCCTAATTATCCCAATCAATCATCTTTTAGCTTTCCTAATAAAAACCTTGCCTTTTTTGGAGAACATATTTTTTATGTAAATGATAAGTTAAGCATTACGCCAGGTTTTAGAATAGAGTACATTTTAACTAAAACCAAAGGCAGTTACAACAATGTTGTTTTTGATAATGCGGGCAATGTAATTTTAAACGAAATGTCGATGGAAGAAAAATCATTACCTCGTTCGTTTCCTCTTTTTGGTTTGGGCGTAGCTTATAAACCTATTGTAGGTGTTGAGCTGTATAGCAATCTTTCACAAAACTATCGCTCGGTAACGTTTAATGATATTCGTGTGGTAAATCCAACCTTTATTGTTGATGAAAATATTAAAGATGAAAAAGGCTTAACTTTTGATGTTGGTTTGCGTGGTCGTATTAAAAAACAATTTTCTTACGATGTAAGTGCTTACAGTATTTTGTATAATAACAGAATAGGTATTGTTTTAGATAACCGTGCCAACAGGGTGCGAACAAATGTTGGCAATGCTGTTATTGCAGGTGTAGAATCCTTACTTAGCGCAAATTTAGAAGAAGTATTTATGCCACACAACAACAACATCAAACTTAATGCCTTTATAAACGCCGCTTATACTTTTTCAAGATATTATGGTTCAAAAAGAGCAAACATTGTTGGTAAGCAGATAGAATTTGTTCCTCAATTAAACTTTAAAACGGGTATAAATTTTGGTTATAAAAATTTTGAAAGTAGCTTACAACTCACCTCAATTTCTAAGCAATTTACAGATGCACAAAACTCACTTATTGCACCCTTTGGTGATGATAAAAGTGGCTTAGTTGGTCCAATACCAAGCTATTCGGTAGTTGATGTAACCATGTCTTACGCTTACAAGCAATTTAAAATTAATGCTGGCATTAACAACCTTTTTAATAAAGCCTATTATACCCGCAGAGCAACAGGCTATCCTGGCCCAGGCATAATTCCTTCTGTTGGTATTTCGCCTTTTATAACAGTAGTTTTTGAACCATAATTAAGCTTAATGTCTTAATCTTTATATTGTATTTAACCAACAAAACTCCTGACTCCAGTCAGATAATCATTCCCTTAGTTTTGAAGAAAGAATTTGCCAGTTTTTTCAAACATAGCTTTTAATAATTTGCTATCTGCAATATCAACCGTAACATCACCATTACTTCCACCATCAACTATTACTTTTTTATCTTGTATAAAATTTTGTGTTACTACTTTACCAATAGTACCCTTGCCAACAATTATTAATATCTTCATATTTATTAAAATTAGTTTTTTATTTGATGATTTGAAATTGTGTAAAGAAAATTTACCTTAATCAGCCTTTATTAATGGCACTACTTGTTAGCTGAATAAACGGTAGTGGCACGAATTTAAATTATTCCATCTTAATAAACCTACCTAAAGCAATAGAAACCTCATCTTTTAAAAAGTGGATTTTGTAAACACCCGCTTGTAAGCCAAGCACATTAATGGTAAAAAATATGACGATTAAGACTAAAAAAGAAGAAGAACCAATATTTGGCATATTTTTGAGGCATTAAGTAAATATGAGAGCTTACACAATAATTGTACTTCTAATTTACAGCCCAATAATACTAATTTAGGTAATCAATAAATTTATCTTCACGGGGAAATTTCTACACATCTACAAAAAGCATTTGCACCATTAATACCAACCCTGCAAACTTAGGTAAAAACATCAATACACGGGTTGAATAGCATATTTCTATATTATTTTGCAGGATGTTCCACTTACTTAAACAAGGATGATAGTTTTGATATTTTAGGCTTTGGCCGACCAAACATCATTTTAAAAAATATTATTAGAGATAAAGGTTACGGTATTTTTTTGAATGTCGGTTATTATATTGAAACCAATAAAGGATTCAACTTTAGTATAACCCTAAGAAACATTTTAGTTGGGCAACCTATATATTAGGCTATTTCGACCAAAAGAGGCCTTCTATAAATGGACTTTTTGCGCTTCATTTGGCGCATAAGAAGAGGGCTTAGTTAATATAAATCAATTTAGCCTTAATGTCTCTTTAAAATGATAAGAAAATAAATTTACCAACTATGATATAGCCATTTTTAGATAGACGAGTTGAAAAACGCAGTCTTAGTGGGGCTAAACCGAGGCCTTTCAAGGCAGTATATCGGAAAATGGCAAAGTCAGATGGTCAATTTATTTTTTTATCGTTCCTTTACTTTTTAATGGTAAAATAAACCCTTTTAGTCATATTAATATACTTCTTTCTCAAAACAATCCTCTTATAAAACTTTAAATTACAAGCTTTATAATATTTGCTTGCTATTTTTGACAAAATTTAAAATCTTATGAAAACTGATTACTCCTTCTTTAATTTAGTGTTAGCTTTATTGCTCTCCACAACAATGTCCGCCCAAATATTTTCCGATGATTTTGGAACTACAGGTGGCGGCACTTCCTCAACTTCGGTAGTATTAACCAACCAATGTTTTGATGGTAATGCAACAGATTACTTTGGGGTACTGCTCCAATCAGAAATTAGCGAAATTTATATTGGTGCAGATGGTGCTTTTTTGGCAGGCCAAGATATGGACGCTTCATCTTGTACCGATAGCAACGCTGCTGCATCTTGGTCAAACATTAATATAGCTGGTCAAACAGGTTTAGTTTTATGTTTAGATATCGCAGAGGCGGATGATGGTACTAATCAAGATTGGGATGAAGATTCTCAAGTAGTTATTGCAGTTTCAGTTAATGGTACTGCGCAAACCTTAGGCACAATAACAGGTCAAGGTGCAGTTAATACTTTTCCTGGTTTTGATTGTAATAGCGATGGGGTTGGCGATGGAATTGAAATTACCAATGCCTTCACCACTTTTTGTTTTTCAATTAACGCAACTGGTAGCTCAATGGATATTAACATCGCTATTAGTGCCTTAGATGCTGGTGATGAAGATATTGCAATTGATAATGTAGAAGTGTATAGCAATAGCAATCCAACTTCAACCGCATTAAATGCAGCCTGCAATGGTATAGCGGGTTGCACAGATGCGGCAGCTTGTAACTACAATGCAAATGCAACGGTAAACAATAGTACCTGTTACAATATTGGAGATACTTGTGATGACGGAGATGCAACAACTATTAACGATGTGTGGACTAATTGCAACACCTGTACGGGTACTAATACTGGCGCAGGTATTTGCGGCTCACCAACTTGGGAAGTAATTAGCCCAACACCAAATATAAATGCTTTTAACAACAATGGAGAGTGGTCGGCTATTGAAAATGGTTTTTCGGCAAATGGTTTTTGTGGCGGCGGTTGTGCAGAAGCGGTAAGTACTTGGTTGGTTTATGGGCCATTAAATTTATCAAGCACTAATAGTTTAAATTTAATTTTTGATGCTGTTGAGAATTTCGGCACAACAGACCTTATAATAGCTTATACCAACAATTATTCCTCTGCCTGTCCTAACACTTCAAATTGGACTAATGTGGCTACTATTACAGAATCTGGTGCTGCCAATATTAATTTAAGCAACGCTTCAAGTAGCGCAGTTTATATTGGTATTGAATATACAGATGATGGCGCAGATGGTTTCAGCGATTGGGATTTAACCAACTTTCAATTATTGGCAGATGTATGTCCTACAGTTGGTACACCAATTGTTTCTAATTGCAATACCAATATAGGTTGTACCAACGCTACCGCCTGTAACTATAATGCATCAGCTACTATTGACGATGGTTCTTGCTTTAGTGCGGGCGATACTTGCGATGATGGTGATGCTACCACTTTAAATGATGTGATAACAAATGCTTGCGTTTGTGAAGGCACGGGTGCTGGTTTAGATAACTGTGGCACACCTGCTTGGGAAGTGGTTAGCCCAACACCCAGCGTAAGTGCCTTTAACAATTTTGGGCAATGGGAAACCATTGAAAATGGCTTTTCTGTAAATGGCTTTTGTGGAGGAGATTGTGTGGAGCCAGTAAGCACTTGGTTAATTTATGGCCCACTAAACATGTCAAATACGTCAGCATTAAATTTAGTTTTTGATGCTTCCGAAAATTTTGGAGTTACCGATCTTATGGTAGGATATACCTCTAATTTCCCTACTTCTTGCCCTAATACCGCAACTTGGACAACAGCCAGTACCATAATAGAAACTGGCACTGTAAATGTTGATTTAAGTGGCGCATCTGGTTCTGGAGTTTATATTGGTATAGAATATACAGATGATGGGGTAGATGGCTATAGCGATTGGGAGTTAACTAACTTCCAATTGTTGGCAAACAATTGCCCTGCTGTTGGCAGTTCTTTAAATTTTAATTGTGGAGCTGATTTAGGTTGTACAGATGCAACAGCTTGTAACTTCGATCCAACTGTAGAAATTGATGATAGCTCTTGCATTAACGTAGGTGATACTTGTGACGATGGCAACAGTACAACTGTTAATGATGTGTTGATAGCTTGTGGCACTTGTCAAGGCGAACCAATAAATCCTGCTTTATGTCCTTCTTCGGCGGTAATCAACGAATTCCATTACGACAATGCGATGAACGACATCAACGAATTTGTTGAAATTACTTTACCAGCTGGTTCAGATCCAACACAAATTCAAGTTGATTTGTATAATGGATCTGTTGGTACTTCTTACGAGGCAGTTATTTTAAGTGCCGCAAATTTTGTAAGCACTAATGGTGGTTTAGATTATTACGTTTGGTACCCAACAAATATACAAAACGGCAACGACGGTATTGCAGTAAGTTGTTTAGGTGGTACGCTATATCAATTTATTACTTACGAAGGTGCTTTTATGGCAACCGATGGCCCTTTTGCTGGTGAAATGGGTGTAGATATTGGTGTGTCAGAAAGTAGTAATATGGCAGATACACAATCTATAATGAATGACGGCTCGGGTAACTATATAATTTACTGTATAGCAGATGCAGGTGCACCAAACAATGTTGCCACTTGTGTTTGCGACCCATTGATTAACGACTGTGTTATGACCTGTACGCAAACCATCAATCTCAATTCTGGTTGGAACCTCATCTCGTTAGATGTAAGCCCTGCTGATAAAACCATACAAAATGATTTTGGTGGTTTACAATCAAATAATTTACAATTTATTACTAGCTTTGATAATGGTGCGCTGACCTATGACCCTTTTGGCCCACCATTTTTAAACACTTTAAAAGAAGTGACAGATGGTTTTGGTTATTGGGTAAAAGTTCAAAGTGCAGATGTGTTAATAGTTGAAGGTGACTGTATAGCTGATAATTTCAGAAAACCTTTAGATGCGGGTTGGAATTTAGTAGCCTATCCGCCCGATGCTCCGCAACCGCCTGCTATGTATTTTACTGATTTGATCAGTAATAATAATTTAGAATTTGTTACTGGTTTTAATGTTGGAACAAAAACATTTAACCCCAATGGTCCGCCATTTTTAAATACCATAATACAAATGGAAAACGGTTTTGGTTATTGGGTTAAAGTGTCAAACCCTGCAATAAGAAAGGCAAACGATTTAATTAATGAATAAGAATATCAGCTATTGTCGTTTTAAAAACTAACCTAAACCGAGAATTACTAAATTAATATAATTTTTAATCAGGCTGCCAATTTGATATAAGTTGGCAGCCTTGTTTTTCATACATTTAAATTTATAATTTATTTTATACTTTTAATGTAGAAACAAAACTTTCGACCCTAATGGCCCACCGTTTTTAAATGCCTTACAGCAATTGGAAAACGGTTTTGCTTATGAGGTAAAAGTGACTCACGCTGTTGCAGCAAAAGCACGTAATTAAATCACCAGATAAATAGAATCTTTAAAAACAACACGCTTGTCAAAATATTACCAAATTGTTTCGCAACAAAAAAATGTGTACTCTATTTTTATTGCTTGGATGTACTTGTTATATATTTTCGTTATGTTACCCTCGCAAAATGAACAAGTTAATCATAACAGAAAAACCATCGGTTGCGATGGAAATAGCTAAAGTGTTGAAAATAAATCAACGGAGTGATGGGTACTTGTATAATGATAAATATACAATCAGCTGGGCGGTTGGCCATTTGGTAGAATTAGCAGAACCGAAGGTATACGATCAGACATATTCGAAGTGGAATCTTAATGACTTGCCAATTATTCCACAAAAAGTTCAGTTTGTTGTTAAGAAAGGAACAAAAAAGCAATTTCAAATAATAAAAAAACAAATACTAAAAGCGGATAGTATTATATGTGCCACCGATGCTGGTAGAGAAGGAGAACTAATATTTAGACTTATTTACAGAGTAGTAGGAAAGAAAAAACCGATTGAAAGGCTGTGGGTTAGCAGCTTAACAAAACAGGCGATACAAGCCGGGTTTGCAGCCTTGCAACCTATTAGTAATTACAACAACCTTTATGCTGCTGCAATGAGTCGGCAAGTATCAGATTGGTTAGTAGGCCTTAATGCAACAAGGGCTTTAACAATGCAAGCAGGTGGCAATACCTTGTTATCTGTTGGGCGTGTGCAAACGCCAACGCTGCGGTTAATAGCAGAACGTTATTTAGCTCATATCAATTTTAAACCCGAACCTTTTTGGCAACCCGAATTAGTAATGAGCTATAACAATCAACAATTTAAAGCGGTGTATTTTGAGCGGCTGAACGATAAAAACAAAGCAAAAGAAATAGTTGATTCGTTGCAAGGTATTGCAACTACAAAGCTTATTAGTGTAACAAATAAGGAGCGCAAAGAGCAACCACCACTATTATATGACTTAACGGGTTTGCAAAAAAAAGTAAATAATCTATTTGGCTATTCTGCAAAAGAAACACTTTCAATAGCTCAAAAATTATATGAAAAAAAATATATTACTTACCCACGTACCGACAGTAAACATTTAACTGATGATATGAAAGGAACGATGAAAGCAAGGTTGCAAAATGTTGGTGTAGGAGCTTTACAACCTGCTTACGAAACGATTGAAAAAATTGAATTTTCAAAGCGCTATTTCAACAACAATAAAGTTACAGATCATCATGCTATAATACCAACAAATGAAGCAGCAAAAACACTATCGGTAAAAGAGAATAATGTTTATTTGCTAATTGCTGCTTCTCTAATTATGGCATTTATGAAACCTTGTATTAAACTATTAACAACCTATAATTTTGAACCTAATGGACATAAATTTTTGTCAAAAGGAACGGTAGTATTACAAGAAGGTTGGCGGATGGCAGAACTATTTAAAAAAAATGACAAAGAAGAGGACGAACTATTACCAAAAGTTCCGCAAAACGAAACTGTTAAAATAGTGGCTGTCAATAACCAAACTAAACATACCAAAGCACCGCCTTTATTAACCGTAGCTACCTTATTGGCGTTAATGGAAAATGCAGGTAAGTTAGTGGAAGATGAAGAGGAGGAAATACTTAATAAATTTGGTATTGGCACACCAGCAACCAGGGCGGGTATTATTGATGTGCTATTCAAAAGAAATTACATTGCTAACAAAGGCAAATCTTTAATACCTATTGAAACAGGTTTAATGTTGTACCATTTAACGAAAGAACTTTATATTTCTAATATTGAAATGACGGGCAATTGGGAATACAAACTAAAACAAATAGAAGCAGGAGAGCAACCAGTTATACAATTTAAACAGCAAATAGAAGCTTACACTAAAAAAATTGTAGATGAAATAAAAGCGATGGTGGTACAAAGAACCGATATGGAGGAATGTCCAAAATGCAGGCAAAAAAAGCTGCTTAAAAAATCTAAATTATTAGATTGTACGAATGATGGATGCGATTTTCAGCTTTGGTTTACTATTGCCGGAAAAAAAATAACCGCAAAAAACATTAAAGATCTTATGAATAATGGCCATACCGCAATTATAAAAGGTTTTAAAGGAAAGAAAGGCAAATTTGACACCGCTTTAAAATTTGATGACAATATGAAAATTAAATTTAATTTTAAATAAAATATAAAATCAAAAGTAAATAATAAAACATCTTATAACATAGTTACATTGGCGAGTAAAGAACAGATGAAAGTTAATTAACCAAACATTTGAAAATGAAGTAAGTCAATATAAAATCGGAAACCCTAAAACAGATATAATAAGATAGTTTTTTCAAACAAATAGCAATGTTAGGTCAACATGTATTTTTTTAGTTTTCAAAAACTCCAAGTCAAATGTCACAGAACCTTTGTTTTATTTATTTGACAAATATTTTAAAGGATTAGAAAAATCAAAATTGGGTCTACTTTAGGTAGTAGGAACATAAAAATTATTGCAAACCAACACAACTCGTTTATAATCAATTGCTTAATAGTTTAGTGTAAAATGTTTTGATAAGTGAAAAAGTCAGTAAATGAAGTGATCGCTGTATTTTTTTTAGCAGAATATGTAGCCCATTTTTGAAGCATTAAAAATGTGAATACCGCTTTACGTAGTCAAATTTTTGGTTTAGTAATAGAAAAACGATGATTTATTCGAGATAAGTTGATTAGATAACAATCAATTAGCATACTCCAAAATTGTCATATATGTTACATTATTAAAAAGGTATTTCTAAAATACGAACACTTTCAAAATCCAATCAACAAAACGTACTCGTAAATAAAATAGGTTCTCTGTTTTATGCTTAAAAAATCCAAAATTAATTACAAATAAAAAAATTTTTATTATATGAAAAAAAATCTTAAACTATTTAATTTGATGTTGCTCTTTTTTATTACCGCAACATTTGGCGTACAAGCAGCCACAATAACCGTTACTACTTCTGCCGATGCCGGTGCAGGCTCATTAAGAGACGCAGCAGCCGTGGCTGTAGCTGGCGATGATATTGTTTTTGCAGCAGCAACCGATGGTACACCTATTGTATTAACTTCTGGTGTAATAACCATACCGGTAATGGTAACCATAACAGGTAATGGCATAGGCACAACCGTAATTGATGGTGGAGGCACAAGTGGCATCTTAAGCATTCAAAGCGCAGGTCAAGTTGATGTTTCCGACCTTACCTTAACCAATGGTGCTGCCGCTGTTAATGGCGGTGCAATCGAAACAGTAAACACAACTTTAAATGTTACTAATGTTGATTTTACCAACAACACAGCTGCAGGTGCTGCCGCAATAGAAGGTGGTGGTGCCATACACAATACTGGTGGCGACATAACTGTAACTAATTCAACTTTTACTAACAACACAGCAACAGGAGCTTCTGGTTCTGGTGGTGGTATTTTAAATGCTACTGGCGGAAACTTAACAGTTACCGGTTCAACTTTTACGGGTAACACTTCATCTCGTGCAGGTGGTGGTATCGAATCTAATTCAGGTGCAGGCACTATGCTAACTATTACCGATTGTGATTTTGATATGAATACAACTGGTGCAGCACCAGGTAATGGTGGTGGTATTCATATTACCGGCCCAACCGATATTGACATAACAGGTGGTTCTTTTACAGGTAATACGGCTGCTGCAGAAGGTGGTGGTTTTTGGAATGGCAATGGTGTTGGTAATGTTACCAATGTTATTTTTGATGCTAACGTGGCTTCAGGTGCTGGTGCCGACCAAGGTGGTGGTGCTATCTTTAACGTAGGCGGTGGAGGTACCGTTAATGTAGATGCTTGTACTATAACTAACAACGTAGCCAATGGTGCAGCTGGTTCTGGTGGTGGTATTTTAAATGATGCTGGTGGAAACCTAACTGTAACCAACACCACTATTACAGGCAACACTTCGGTACGTGCTGGTGGTGGTATAGAAGATAACTCCGGTGCAGGCACTACTTTTGTAGTAACTGATTGTATTATAGATAATAACACAACAGGTGGTTCGCCTGGTAATGGTGGTGGTATTCACATAACTGGCCCTGGCGATTTAGATATTAGCGGTGGAACCGTAAATGGTAACACAGCAACTGCAGAAGGTGGTGGTTTATGGAACGGAAGCGGAACAATGACCGTAACAAGCGTAACTATTGATATGAACACAGCAAGCGGTGCTCCTGCCGATCAAGGTGGTGGTGGTGTTTTCAATAATGGCGGAACTGTTTTTATTGATATGTCAACTATAACTAATAACGTTGCCGATGGCGCAGCTGGTTCTGGTGGTGGTATTTTAAATGATGCTGGTGGAAACCTAACCGTAACTAATACCACTATTACAGGCAACACTTCTGTAAGAGCTGGTGGTGGTATAGAAGATAACTCAGGCGCAGGCACTACTTTTGTAGTAACCGATTGTAATATTGATAATAACACAACAGGTGGTTCGCCTGGTAATGGTGGCGGTATTCACATAACTGGCCCTGGCGATTTAGATATTAGCGGTGGAACCGTAAATGGTAACACAGCAACTGCCGAAGGTGGTGGTTTATGGAACGGAAGCGGAACAATGACGATAACCAGCGTAACTATTGATATGAATACAGCTAATGGCGACCCTGCAGACCAAGGTGGTGGTGGTGTTTTCAATAATGGCGGTACAGTTATTATTGATATGGCGACTATTACTAACAATGTTGCCGATGGTATGGCTGGTTCTGGTGGTGGTATCTTAAACGATGCTGGTGGAACTTTAACAATAACTAATACTACTATTACTGGCAATACTTCGGTACGTGCTGGTGGTGGTATAGAAGATAACTCAGGTGCAGGCACTTTAGTGACTATAACCGATAGTAATATTGACGGCAACACTACAGGTGGTTCACCTGGTAATGGTGGCGGTATTCACATAACAGGCCCAGGCGATATGGATATTACAGGCGGAACCGTAAATGGTAACACCGCAGCTGCTGAAGGTGGCGGTGTTTGGAATGGGAGCGGAACAATGAATATTAACATGGTAACCATAGATGGTAACACAGCCAATGGCACAGGTGCCGATCAAGGTGGTGGTGGTGTATTTAACAACGGTGGAATTGTAAACATCAGTTATACTACAATTTCAAATAACAACTCAACTGCTGCTCCTGGTGGCGGTATTCAAAATACGGCCGGTGGTACAACTAATACTAATTATACTACTATTTCGGGTAACACAACAGCCACTACTGGTGGTGGTGTAAATAATGATGATGGTACGATAAGCATTAATGCTACAACAATTGCTTTTAATACGGCAACAACAGATGGCGGTGGAATTTTTAATAACTCTAATATGATCTCCATTATCAGCACCATTGTATCTAACAATTCTGGTAATGATATATCGGGTATGAATTATGCTTCGAACGGTTTTAACATAATTGGCGTAATTGCAGGCACATTCAACACGCAACCAACAGATATGGTTGCCGCTGATCCAGGCTTATTTCCATTAGGAAATAATGGTGGGCCAACACAAACACACGAGTTAATTTGTACTAGCCCAGCAGTTGATGCAGGTAACCCTGCCGATACAAATGGTGCACAAAATGGTGAAGCCATTGTAGATGGTGTTAGAGATATTGGTGCTTTTGAATCTCCAGCCAACTGTACCAATGGTAACGTACCTACTTTAAGCCAATGGGGTTTAATTATATTAGCCTTATTAATATTAACTACAGGTGCTGTAGGCTATGTTAAGCCTGCTAAGCTAACCCTTGCACCCAGTAATTAAAATAATTAAATATTACTGTAAATACCCAAACAGAACAATTAAAAAAGGAGTAACAGATGTATTTGTTGCTCCTTTTTTTCTGCTCAAATTAAAAAAAATTTAAACCATAAAGCTTTTACACTTTGCCCATTTTTTTTGATTTAGTAAATGCGCTATTAAGTTAAGCAATTTTAATATTGTTAATGCAAAACGCCTCTGTTAAAGCTATAATGTCTTCGCATTTGCTTCTGTGTCAGTAGGCTGCATTTACCCAAAGCCTTATTAAAAATTACTATATGCAATAGTTAGCCAAGCTTAAAATGCCGTTATTAATGTAGCTTAATAGGCAATCAAACAGGTTTTTTTGTAAAACTCTTCACCGTCAATAATAGTATTACAGTAAAATATGTGAAAATTATTTAATCCAATTTTTGTGTGTAAAATAGATTAATGCACAAATAAAACTTAAAAGCATACAACCAACAATAATGGGATAACCATATTTCCAGGTAAGTTCAGGCATATTGTTAAAATTCATACCATAAACACCAGCTATTAAAGTGGGTAACGAAATGCAAACTGTTAAAACGGTTAAAGTTTTAAATATTTTGTTTTGTTCAAGGTCAATTTTACTACTAATATTTTCTTTTAAATCATCTAAACGTTCAAAGTTATATTGAAGATGATCGGCAATAACGGCAACATCTTCTAATTCAACTTTTAGTTTATTTCGGATAATTGATTTCTCAAACTTTGATCGTACAAACAATTTTAAAATTCTCCGAAAATTACTAATTGATTCATTAATAATATGATTATTAAAATTTAGTTGCATAATTAAATCTAAATCGCTGTTGTCAAACGATTCTGATTGTACCAAATTTGCATAAACTTTTTTAATTTCTATTGCCATTAACTCAGTTAAATCAGCATAATAATCAGATATGATGCCTATTTGAAATACAAAATGTTCTAAATATGAAGTGAAATTTATACTAACAGAATCGTATCTCGTTTTAGTTAAGTTTAAAAAATTATGGTCGATGTTTGACGATAAGAAGTTAAACACAACTTCATTTTTAATAATAATAACTATCGGAACTTCCTCATAGAGACTTTCTGATTTATAAGCAGGTATTAAAAAATTAAGCGAAACCTGTTCAGTTGAAGCTAAATAATGGGAGCTGATTTCGATGTCTTCTTTTCTGTTGAAAATTGTTATATCTAATTTAAATTTTTCTGCAATTTCTTTTATTTCTACATCGGTGAAGTCAATTATTCGTATATTAAAAATTTGATCCTCATCAAACATTACTTCCTGTATTGAATTAACTTTCTTTAAAACATTATTTTTAAAATATAGCTCAATCATTTATGGTAGTTGTAGTATTAAGTGAAATAATAAACAAAATTGAATGGATTAACTTACATTGTATTAATTTAATATAGCTAATAAAATACTTGTTTATTAAATAATACTAAATTAACTATAAAATGTGACACAAATTTCGGTTTAATATTGGAGATTTTTTCGTAAGAAATACTCGCCGTTGCTCTTAGCTATGCCTGCGTTTTTTGACACAATCTTACCAAATTGGATTCAAAATTTTTATTTAACATCATATACTCAAATTGGTATAATGTGATTTTATAAAGCTTAAACTTAAAAAATATAATGATAAATGATCAATTTAAATTATCGTATAAAGCAGTTTGCTGACTTATTAACAATTATTGATTGAACAATTGAGTAATTTATTTATATGTCAAGTAATTCGCATCTAAAAAGTTTCTACAAATAACCTGCTACTTTTATTGTTCACATAAACTTTTAATCTGTTTCTTTTTTGGAAAAACAAAAACCAAAACGAGCATTTTAATCGTAAGTATTGTTGAAATATGTAGATACAATTATAAAGAGTAATTAATTTAGTTTGAGAATTTATTAATAACAAATTTACTCACTATGAAAAGAGAATCTGGCACTTTTAGATGAACTTGAGTTGCCAGATTTTTAATATTTACAATAGTAAGGTAACTCATTTGATCCTTTTTTCGATTTACAGTTAGGTATGAAGAAAAAATAAAATTTACATTTATGATAAAAAAAATTTTGATAGATGAAATTTATTTTTTTTCTTTCCTAATAGGAAATATTAAGAATTAATGTAAATTTACGAAATGTTGACATATACATTTTAATGTCTATTCATTAATGCGTGTTGAAGAAATTATAAGCTTAATAAAGAATAAAGATGAGGCTGGTTTGTCGTATTTATACGATCACTATGCAGCTGCTCTATTAGGCGTTATTGTTCGAATATTGCAATCAGAAAAGGTTGGGGAAGAATTACTTCAACACACATTTTTAAAAATTTGGGATAAAATTGATACTTACGATCCTTCAAAAGGCACTCTGTTCACTTGGATGTGTCAAATAGCCAGAAATACAGCAATAGATCAAAAACGGTTAAAACAATTCGAACATCAACAAAACACCGATTCTTTTGAAGAATCTATTCATAATCGGAAACGTGAATTTATTAATACAAATGGTTTTGATGCCGAAAAAGTATTAAGTTTTTTGGACGAGGCTCATAAACAAGTGTTAGCGCATATATATTTGCAAGGCTATTCACACAGTCAAGCGGCCGAAAAATTAGGCATTCCATTAGGAACTGTAAAAACTCGCTTGCGTAATGGTACACTCAAGCTTAGGGAAATGCTTAAAAATGAGAAAAATTTATTTATCAATTTTTGTCTATTAACTTTTTCAATACTTTATATATGATGAGGTTAAATGACATAAGAAATGATGCATTATTAGAGCGATATCTTATAGGAGACCTTACCATAAAAGAGATTGATATAGTAGAGAAAGCGTTTGTCGAATATTCTGAATTGAAAGTAGAATTAAGAGAAATTGCGCAATCTTTTACCACCTACGCTTTGGCCAATGCCATTGAACCCGACCCGATAACTAAGCCAATGCTAATGGCGTTTTTAAATTATACGGAAAGACTAAAAGGCGGAGAGAAAATTACTTTTCCACCAGAATTAAACGAGCATACAAAAATTGAGGATTATAAAGAATGGTTAGATAGATCAGACTTACAAGAGACCACATACGATGCCGTACATGGCCATATTATTGGGCATACCGAAAATCGCACTACCCTAATTATTTGGCTACGATATGGCGCTGCCGAAGAAATTCATACTGATGAATATGAAAATTTTTTTATAGTAGAAGGCACCTGTGATATTGTGTTGGATGATAAGGAGGTGCATGCGCTAAAAGCAGGTGACTATTTCGCTGTGCCATTACACGTTAGTCATCGTGTGGAAGTAACATCTACAATACCTTGTAAAATTATTTTAGAACGTAAGAAAGCAGCTTAGCCTTAGCATTTTACTCCACCAACGCAAATAAGCTATTTTTAAAAGTAAAACTGCTTATTATGTATAAATTGGCCGGCTAATTATATTATTACTTTTATAAAATAGCTAATTAATTGTACTAATAAAATTATTTTATGATAAGCTAAACCGCGAGCCGTAAAGATGTTTAAACATCCTCCTTTTTAACAAAACTTTTATGAGAAATACAATCAAAAAATTTTAAAGTATGCAGTAGGGTTGGATGCGTTTGTATTAGCATCAAAGACTTGTTTTTCTAAAATTTCTATAGACTAAGGCGTTTTGTCAACTCTACTTTTGTAGGCTTTAAACAAATTCATCTATTACTATATCGAATTAACGATCGAATTAAAAAAAACTTGTAGGCATTAAAAACGCATTTTAAAAGTGATAAAAAGTGTCAGTTAATATTTTAACTACTTGTCAACTATAAGGCTTGGCTATTTTATCGATACCTATGTTTTTGGTAGAAACCTTTGATTTTTTGAATTGTTAGCAAATTATCAGTTATACAGGCTAAAATGCTTCAAACTTTTGCTTCAAATGGCACAACCACTTCTATTAAGAGTTAATTTTGATAAGGCAGTTTTTTATAAAATTTTTCTAAAAAAGAAGCGCACGAATAAAAAATAATATTGCATTGATTGGCTAATAAATATCAGTAAAATTTATTTAATAGATAGTAATATTATTGAGTATAAAAATTAGAATCAAAAATTCTAACATTTATTAAACAATTACCGTAAAACTATAATAAAAAGCAATAATAGTGACTTTGGTAAAAAATAAAACAATATCAAAATTAAATGATGATTTAAGGGGTTTAATCGACCTTTCTAACCATAGTTTTGATACTTTTAATGATGCGCTGCATAATTATATTAAATTTGGCATGGATAAAATTGGTTTTGAAACCGGTATGGTAAGCCGCGTTGAAGGAAATGTTTATAAAATTTTAGAAGTTATTGGATCGGAAAAAGTTTTAAAAAGGGGTATGGAAGTGCCATTAGAAAATACTTTGTGTAAAAGAGCCGTAGAAACTAAAAATATACTGGTGAGTACCGATGTAAAAAATACAGATCTTTATGATTTACCGGCGCGTAAAATGTTAAATATTTCTTCTATTATTTGTACTCCTTTAACTGTAAATCAGCAAATATTTGGCACTTTAACATTTTGTTCAGAAGAAGTGAAAGAAAACACAGAATTATGGGAATATAGTGTAAGCATTGTTGAAATTTTAGGTCAAACCATTTCTAAGATATTAAAAGAAAGTTTAGATAAAAAAGCCTTAGAAGCAAAATCAACTAATTTAAAACAATTTAATGAGGATTTAAGAGCCTTTGCAAAAATTGGAGCAGCTAACCACACCAATTTTTTAGAAAACTTAATGGCTTACATCAATTTCGGAAAAAAAATAACGGGTTTCGAAAACGTAATTATTAGTGAAATTAAAAATGACATTTATACTATTATTCAAGCCTCTTTGCCAAACCATAAACTACAACCAGGCGATATTTTTAAAGTATGCGATACGCTGTGCCAAGAAGTGATTGAAAAGCAACAATCTGTATCTTATCATAATCTTAAATATGGGAAATACTACCATGTATTTGGTAGAGAATATTTAGGAACAGAAGCTTGCATTTTGATTCCTTTACGAGTTGATGATAAGATAATTGGGGTGGTTAGCTTTTGTGCGACCGCTCGGCAAGAAGACAACGACCAATTTAAATACGCTATTTCCATTATAGAATTAATAGCAGAAAAGATAGGTAAACTTGTGAAACAAAACAAACTCACAAAAGAACTACAAAGAGAAAAAATGTTGCTTAAAATGGGCGCAGAAGTATTTGAAATGGCCTCTTATAACAAATCTCTTGACAATGATATACTGCTCACTACGCCAGAATTTAAGCAAATTTTTGACATAGAAAATATTGATCATAAAGAAGCCATATCTGCCAAAAAAATGATAAAAATTATAAGCCATAAAGTAATTGAGGTTGATAAAACTTGTTTTTTAAAAAACATTAAAAAAAGCGCTAAAAAGAACATTGATCCCTTTGAGTATCGCATAAGAACCCACAATGGAAAAATTAAATGGCTGCGACATCAACTTAAATTGGATAAAACAAATCAGTGTATTTTGGGGGTAGTTCAAAATATAACCCCCTTAAAAAAGGCGCAAGAAAAACTACAATTTAAAAATAACGAATTGGAACAATTTGCTTATGCTACTGCGCACGATTTACAAGAACCTTTGCGAACCATAAGCGGCTATAGCAAAATATTAAGCCAAACCTGTTTTGATAAATTAGATGATAAGAGTCGAGAATACTTTACCTATCTAACGGATGCATCTGACAGAATGAAGGAGCAAATAGATGGCTTGTTAGACCATTCGAAAATTGGTATAATAAAAGAAAAAGCGATAGTAAATATGAATGATTTGTTAAGCGATGTATTAGCTGATTTAAAAAATAGTATTGATAAAACTAATGCAAAAATAATTATACAAAACTTACCCGATGTAAAAGGTTACAAAACAGAATTACGCTTGCTTCTGCTTAATTTAATTAGTAATGCGCTCAAGTTTGTGCAACCTAATGTTAGTCCAATTATTGAAGTTGGTTTTAACTCAACAAATAATTTTTATTCAAGTTTTTATGTAAAAGATAATGGTATAGGTATTTCGAAAAAAAACATACACAAAATATTTAACTTATTTGCTCGCCTAAATAAACGCACTAAGTACGAAGGTACTGGCATAGGCTTAACCCATTGTAAAAAAATTGTTGATCTGCACGGAGGCGAAATCCAGGTTGATTCAGAATTGGGTAAAGGAGCTACCATTAACTTTACTATAATAAAATAAAATTATACGATATTATGGACGCAATAATAAACTGTGTGATGCTGATTGACGATCATCGACCCACCAATGTTTTGCACAAAATGATTATTGAAAATACAGGACTTGTAAAGCAAGTTCTTATTTTTGAAAGCGGGGTAGATGCTTTGAGCTATCTTCAAAATACTTTGCTTGATAATAAGCCCATACCTGACCTTATTTTTTTAGATATAAATATGCCAGAGATGGACGGTTGGGAATTTTTGGAGGCATATAAAGCTACAGATAGTGAGTTTAAAACCAAAACACTACTATTAATGCTCAGTACTTCAACCCATCCCGATGATTTGAAAAAAGCTAAAAAAGAGAATATAGTGACTGATTATATATATAAACCACTAACCGAAGAATTTATGATAAATGTTGCTGAAGAATATTTTTTGCCAACGTAAAATGTGATACCAGTATTTTCTAAAAGAATGTCAGATAATTTAATTCTTTTTTTGATATTAGGCTGATGCTATTTGTTTAATAAAGCTGTCAACACCAACCAATAAAAAATCAAATTAATATACAAATTTATACTAAATTCAATTTTTTTTTAAGAAATAAATTAGCTTTCATTACTATTAACTTTGAAAATTTACGTAACCTAATGCCTCTTCGGCTTAATACTTTACACCTTTAATTGGTGTTTTACTTAAAGAAAAATCAACAGTTTGAACTACTATAAAAAGCCATATAAGCATGGCCATCACTAAATAAGTATTTACATTATCTATAAAACCAACGTTAACTTTATCTACCATTTCGTGCCAAATATTGTAGTTAAAATTTGGCTCAGTTTTCTCTATGCTATGAAACAAGAAAACAATTTTAAAATACTGGCAGCAATATAAATAGCTTATCAGAAGCAACAGACCAACGCTAAACGAACTAAGTTTGAGCTTCCATTTTTTAAAAGAGGTAGCTAAAATTAATGATAGATACAAGGTAAAAGGTAAATAAAATATACCCCAAATATTTAAAGTACACCAGTTTTGCTTACCTAATACTTTATGAACCGCTTCTATTTTAACTACCCAAGCTTCGTTTTTTACCTGTTTAAATTTTACCTTTTTTTGGTGGAAAGCGTTTTTAAAAAGAGCATTGCCACTATTTGTATATACCGCAGCAATTTTATTACCCAAATTTAAATAAATACCAGCCAAAAAAAATAATATCAAAAGAAGCCCGAGCCTAATTCCAAACTTTTTTAAAGTAAATAGATTTACCAAATGCTTAAATTACGGTTAAAGAGATAAATTTAGATTTGTTGTGAGGCATTTTAGAAACATTATTATCGAACTTTTGAACAAAAGCCATCAAACCTTGAAATTAATTTTTTATAAAGTCAATCACATCACTTTTTAGTTGAGGCTGAATAGCCTCAACAACTTTTGTCGAAGATATTTTAAATAAAAACATAAGCGTTTGTTCAATCATGTTTACTTCATCCCTAATTTGTGTGTATTGTTGAATGTGTTGAGCCACCTCAGCCATTGCCTCTTTTTCAAGAGCCCCGGCAACATACAATTCTAATATGCCACTTGATATGTATTGTTCTATATCCAATTAAAAAAGATATGTAAATATTTTAGTGAAATTATGATGAATAAAAGCGTTAATTTTATAAACAAATGGCTTGTATGCTTTAGAATACGAGATGTTTAGGGCTTTTGGTTTTGTACAGATTATTAAACCTTAATAGTGCTGTAATTTTATTTTGTTCAAAAAATCCAAATCTCCTCTTATACACGTAATTATTAGTTAGTAAGTCGCACTCGTTATATTTAAATAACAATTAATAAAAATTTAAATTACATTATGAAAAAATTTAAACTGTTTTTTACATGTTTATTGTTAACCACATTATCGCAAACTATAATGGCCGATCATTTATCTGGCAGTTTGCAACTAACCGCTCGTATGAACGGAAATAATGAAGTACCTGCCGTTACTACAACAGCACAAGGTTTAGGTGTTTTTACAATGAGCTTAGATAAACAAAGCATTTTAATAGAAGTAGCTGCTGCCGATTTAAGTGGGCCTATTACAGGCATTCATATTCACGAAGGTGCTGCCGATGCAACAGGGCCAGTAGTGTTTGATTTAACAGCCAACATTAACGGCTGTAGAATTTCTACCGTGCTTTCAGATTTCTCAACTGACGAAAGAGCTAAGTTTCTATCTGGTGAATATTATTTAAACGTGCATACTGCGGCCAATCCTGATGGTGAAATACGTGCTCAAATATTATTAGAAACTGACTTTAGATATACAGCTTATTTAAAAGGAAGCAACGAAGTGCCAGCAGTAGCTACATCCGCTTTAGGTTGGGGTAGCTTTAATTTATCAAAAGCAGGTTACGAGTTAGAAATTAACGTTTCTGCAACTGGTTTAAGTGGCCCCTTAACTGGCGCTCATTTACACATGGGTGCTGCTGGTACTAATGGCGGTGTTATTGAAGATTTAACTTCTTTTATTCAAGGTTCATCTGTTGTAAATGCAGTAGTTGATCCTTCGGCTTACGCAGCTGATATTAGAGCAGGTAACGTTTATGTTAATTTTCATACGGCTGCCAATCCCGATGGTGAAATACGAGCTCAATTAGTATTGCAATCGGCTTTAACTTTCGATGCTTACGCCACCGGTGCGCAAGAAGTACCTCCTGTAACTACCGATGCTTTTGCATTAGGTACGGTAAATGTAAGTTATGATTTAACAACGCTTACCTTTCACTTAATTGCAGATGGTTTAAGCGGCCCAATTATAGGCGCACACATTCACGAAGGTGGTGCAGGTAGCAATGGCGGTGTAGTGTATGATTTAACTACTCTTATCAATGGCAACGAAATTATTGGCATGTTACCCTTAACTGATATTGCATCTTTAAATACAATGTTAAGCGGTGGTTACTATTGGAATATTCATACCGAAGCTAACCCAGATGGTGAAATTCGTGGACAGGTTTACAAACTTTCGCGCGAAGGTTATTCTTACACTTTCGATGCTCAAAACAGTTCGCCACCTTCTGCTTGTGCTGGCACAGGTGTGGGTATGGCAACTATCGATAGAGATCAATCTAATAATCATTTTATGATGGTAGTTTGCGAAATGGATGAGCCTATTGAAGCGGCACATTTTCATAATGCAGCCGCTGGTAATAACGGTGGTGTTGTATATGATTTAGGGCCTTCTTTCGCTAATTTTAACAACACAGCGGCTTATGGCTATTGGACAGAAGATGACCCGGCAACTCCGTTTATGACCGCTAACTCCGTAATGTTTAGAAACAATGAAATATATGCTAACATACATACGGCTAACTGCCCAGATGGCGCCATAAGAGGCAACAGCATAAGAGGTAGAGATTTAGAAATTATAGTACCTGGAGATAACGGTAATACAGTACCTACACTATCTCAGTGGGGTTTAATTGTTTTAGGCCTGTTAACGCTTACATTCATTAGTGTAAACGTGTTTGTAAAAAATACAAAATTTAAAGTAGCATAATCTATTGCCTTAAAATTATAATTAAAGAGAAACACTAATCCATTATTAACCGGTCGTGTTTTCCTCATAAGAATCTATTGAATTTAATTAATTTTATGTTCGATAGATTCTTTTTAATATACCTACCATTATGGGCAAAAATAAAACAACGAAAATTAAAAAATCTAAGCTAAAAGCCAAGTCGTTAAAACCTTTACAGCGCATAAAAAGAAGCTTTTCTCATTTTTACACAAACCCACTAAATAGAGTAATTTTCAAATTTTCTGCCCTTCTATTTGCTTTCTATGCCCTTTGGATTTCGCCTTTTTTTCAACAGTATATAGTTGCTAATGTTGCTGAATGTTATGCACAAATTTCAGGCTCTATTTTAATTTTATTAAAATACCCTGTTTTAGTAGCTGGCGATACTTTAGGAGATATTAATTTTTCAATGAGCATAAAAAACGGTTGTGATGGTATTGAGGCAATGGCAATATTATTGTGTGGTATTTTAGTTTACCCAAGCCAATGGAAACATAAGTTGTCGGGGTTAATAGTAGGTTCTTTCATTTTGATTTTTGTAAATTTGTTCAGAATTATTAGCTTGTACTTCAATGGCATTTATACACCAAAACTTTTCGACTTTATGCATACCGGTTTTTGGCAAGTAATGTTTATAATAATACCACTAATTATTATTTTTAAGTGGGTAAGTTGGATTGACCAAAGCAAATAGCCAATTATTTTATGAAGAACAACGGGATCTTTAAAAGAGCTTTGATTTTAGTAGGCATTTATATTATACTGTTAGGCTTGGTTCATCTTTTTAGTTTTCAAAAAATACACCATCAATATTTCATAAAAAAAAATAATTTTTTCTTTTCCACTTATGGTAATGGTGGTAAGGTTAGTTTTCTGGAGATACCCAAGGCACAACAAAATCGCTTTATGGAATATGATGTATTGATAAAACTAAGCAGCAAACAACAACGGCAGCGAGCCATTAAAAAAGCCAAAAGAGAACGAAAAACTAACATTACATACCAACCTGTTCAGTATGATATTAACTCTTGGGCAGTTTATGGCATGCTATATGTTTTTTTAGTTGCCTTAGCAATTGCTTTACCTTTACATTGGAAAAACAAGTTACTCACCCTTGCAGGTAGCTTTGTATTATTAGAGCTTTTTTTTCTCTTAAAAATGTGGGTCTTGCTCACCTTAAAATTTTCTATATGGTATAAAAAATTTGAAGTCGGTTGGACGAATGGTTTTTTAATAGATTTACTCAACTACTTTCTAATTATTATTACCTACCCATTTTTTGGCATGGTGTTTATTGTAATAGTAAGCTTATTATTTAGCAGCAGAAGTTTGCTTGTATTAAGTAAAAAAGAGTTATAAAAAATACCGCTTCAACATTTGCCCTAATTATACCCTTAATCTAAATAATTAATTCACTTGCTTTTTATACCTATCAATTCGTTTGGTATAAAAAAACGCTTCTTATTTTTATCATCTTTACCTTCAATTTTACGTTTACATTAATCTGTAAAGCATAAACAAAATTCGTTTATCATCTTTAAACACCAAAAAAAAACCCAAAAAACCAACTACCCCAAATACTTAATCAATTTCTTTATTAAATTTTTGCTGAACTTATAAGGCGGATATCTAAAAGGAAAATCTACTAAAAAACTATTGCGATATACCGATTTTTGATGTGAAAAAGCATCGAAACTAAATTTGCCGTGGTAACCGCCTAAACCACTTTCACCAACTCCACCAAAGGCCATATTATCGTTTACCATGTGCATTACGGTATCGTTTTGGCAAGCTCCACCGCTCGAAGTTTCGGTAAAAACCCGATCTGCCAAAGCATTATTTTTAGTAAATATGTAAGTTGCCAATGGTTTTGGTTGGCTGTTTATATAGTCAATCACCTCTTGAATATCGCTATAAGTATAAACAGGTAAAACAGGTCCAAATATTTCGCGGTGCATTATGGGGTCGTTTAAATCGCTTACTTCTACCAATGTTGGGGCAATGTATTTTTGGCTGGCATCTGTATCACCACCACAAAGTAAGGGTTTGTTTTTTATTAAATCACTTATTCGTTGATGATGATGATCGGTTATTATTCTCCCATAATCTTCACTCTGTTTTGCATCTTCTCCATAATTTTTTTTAATGTTTTTTATTATGATCTCTAAAGCTTTCTCCTTTATATTTTTATGAACAAACAAATAATTAGGTGCTAAACATACTTGGCCACAGTTTACAAACTTGCCCCAAACCAAGCGCTCGGCAGTGTATTTTAAATGTGTATTTTCGTCAACTATACAAGGGCATTTGCCGCCCAGCTCTAAAGTTACTGGCGTTAAATTTTTGGCTGCAGCTTCGTATACAATTTGCCCAACTCTGCTACTACCCGTAAAAAATATGTAATCAAATTTTTCTTTTAATAATGCCTTACTTACTTCTGGCCCACCTTCAAACACTTTTACAAAATCATCTTCAAAACATGCTGCTATTATTTTTTTTATAATTTCGGTAGTATGATTCGAAAATTCTGAAGGTTTCATTACTACCACATTACCAGCAGCTATAGCACCAATTACGGGCAATATTTGCAATTGAAATGGAAAATTCCACGGGGCAATTACCAATACAATTCCATAAGGGTCTTGATAAATGTAGCTTCGTGCATAATCTAAAAATAATGGTGTTTTAACCTTTTTGGGTTTGGCCCATTTTTTTACCTTTTTAATAGCAGTATTAATTTCTTTTGCAACCATACCAATTTCGGTTGCATAAACCTCGTACGGGTGTTTATTTAAATCTTTTTTCAACGCATCACATATTTCAACTTCATACTTTTCTATGGCGTTTTTCAATTTTTTTAATTGTTTAATGCGCCAATTAATATCTTTGGTTTTACCTGTTTTAAAAAAAGAACGTATTTTGTCAAGTGTTTGTGGCACTTGTGCAACCTCAAAGTTGTTTACTAAAGTCATATAAAATTGTTATGCACAACTAATATAAAACAATCTATCTATATTTCTAAACGAATGTGATTTGTATATTTGCGGTATGCAAATTTTAGATGGTAAACTATTGGCTCAAAATATTAAAAACGAACTAAAAGTTGAAGTAGATAAATTGAAATCACTTGGCAAACGATCGCCACATTTGGCTGCTATTTTGGTGGGTGATGACGGAGCGAGTCAAACTTACGTAAATCATAAAGTAAAGTTGTGCAATGAAGTAGGGTACCAATCTACTTTACTAAAATTTGAAAGTGATGTTACAGAAGATTTTTTGCTAAACCAAGTGAAGCAACTAAATGAAGATGAAAAGATTGATGGTTTTATTGTTCAATTACCGCTACCAAAACATATTAATGAATTAAAAGTAACCTTAGCAATTGATCCTAAAAAAGATGTAGATGGTTTTCACCCAGTAAATATGGGTAGAATGTTGTTGGATTTGCCAGCTTATCTATCTGCTACGCCTTATGGTATTGTGCAATTATTAGAATTTTATAAAGTTGATACACAAGGTAAACATTGTATTGTTGTTGGTAGAAGTAATATTGTTGGTAAACCAATGGCGGTGCTGTTATCTCGCAATCATAAATATGGAAATTGTACGGTAACTTTAGCGCATAGCCGAACAAGGCATCTTAAAGAACACCTTTTACATGCAGACCTTATTGTGGCTGCAGTTGGCAAGCCCGAAATGATTACAGCTGATATGGTGAAAGAAGGAGCGGTTGTAATTGATGTTGGTATTACCCGAGTAGAAGATGCCACAAAGAAAAGAGGTTACCGTTTGGCAGGTGATGTTAAGTATGATGAGGTTTCACCTAAATGTAGTTTTATTACACCAGTACCGGGTGGGGTAGGGCCAATGACGGTTATTAGCTTAATGAACAATACGCTGAAGGCTTATAATAAAGAAGTTTATGGTTAAAGATGTAAATTTATTTTATTTAGCAGCTATATTTTTTTATCTATCTTAATAAAATTGGAGCTTTAAAAATTTGAGGTATAGCATCAATCACTTTAAAAGCAACATTTTACAAAACAGAGATAGATTTTTAGCATTGGCTAAGTATAAGGATCAAAAATGCACCTTCATTTTAACTTCTTATTATTTTTGTGCCTATCCTTATCCCGCTTAGTTTTCTTTTCTAAGTTTTTCTTTAAAGCTTCGGTTAAATTAATACCAGTTTGGTTGGCCAAACAAATTAAAACAAAAAACACATCGGCCATTTCATCGGCAAGGCTATCTTCATTTTCATTATTTTTAAAAGATTGTTCGCCATATTTGCGAGCCATAATGCGGGCCAACTCTCCTACTTCTTCCATTAAAAGTGCGGTATTGGTTAGTTCATCAAAATATCTTACTCCTGTAGTATTTATCCAATCATCTACTATTTGTTGCGCTGCTGCAATAGTCATAATTATGCTTTGTTTTTGCTGTCAATAAAAATAGTTACTGGGCCGTTGTTGCATAAGCTTACTTGCATTGTTGCGCCAAAAATGCCAGTTTGGGGTTTTTCATTGGTTAAGGTTTCGCAAACGTTTAAAAAATATTGGTACAATGGTATGGCTACATTAGGTTTTGCAGCGGTAATAAAAGAAGGGCGATTACCCTTTTTTGTTAATGCATGTAGCGTAAATTGACTTACTACCAATAGTTTTCCTTCTGCGGTTAATAAGTTCAAGTTCATTTTATCTTCTGCATCTTTAAAAATACGCATATTTACTATTTTTTTTACCAGCCAATCAGCATCGGCTTCGGTATCATTATGTTCCATGCCTAAAAGCACCAACAAACCTGTTTTAATTGCACCAGTAATTTCACCATTTACGGTCACTTTTGCCTCGCTTACTCGTTGAATAATTGCTCTCATTATATTACCAAAATAAAGTTCAAAACAAATTTAACAATAACCTTCCAAGCAAATTATTATATTTAGGTTTTAAAAACTTACAAGTATTAAACATTTAAATATAATTGGTCAATTGCAAGCTATATTACTCATAAAAATCTTACCTAAAAAACACCAAAACTACGATGAATTAATTTTATTATAAGATGATTGACAAAGGACTATACACAGGCTTTTTTATTATTTGTTTTATTGGCGCAACTGCACAAACTAACTTTTCGAGCGAACCAAATGAATTTTTCTCACAACTAAGTACTTACGTTGCCAAAAGCAGTAGTCAACAGGCAATTAATGAAGTTAACCAATTTATTGAAAATGGAAGCAAGGGCATTTATACCTTAGAAAGGATACAAGCTATTGCCAATAAGTGTAATACAATGCGTGCTCGAAAAATGGTGGCAAAGCCTCATTTTGCTATGTATTTTGCTACCTTAAATGCAGTTACCATTAGTAGTTTAGACAGTATTCAACAAAAAAATTGGGCAAATGCAGCTACCATTGCTATTGAAAATTCTGGTAAGTCACATATTAATTTTCAAAACTTTATGCAATTTTCTAAAGCGTTTTGTTCTTCGAGAATGCTCTATAATAATGAGGACAAACTGTGGCAACATAGCTCAGAAAGCTATGAATTTAAGGTAACAGGTAATGAAGTATTTTTAGCTTTTGAAGAAGGAACTTTAACAGGTCGCACACCAAACGACGAACTTAAAATTGAAAAAACAAGTGGTAGCTTTTATCCTTTTAAAAATGTTTGGAAAGGCAAAGCAGGGCTGTTAAGCTGGGAAAATACAGGTTTGCCAAAAGATACCGTTTTTGCCAGTTTTGGAAACTACCAATTAGCTATTGATAAAAGTAGCTTTACCGCTAAAGATGCTACATTTACTTATTTAAATTTATTAAGTAAACCTTTAAAAGGAGATGTTAGTAGTAAACTTATGGTTAGTAGCGACGATAATAAAATATACCCACAATTTGCAGCTTACGAAAAGGTAAAGTTAAATAATTTAAGCGATGGTGTTATGTACGAAGGTAGTTTTGGTTTACAAGGCAATACCATTATATGCGAAGGAGATAGCACTACTTTTGCCCGGTTAGAGTTTACTGGTAAAAACAATGCGTTAAAAACTACAGCAACGGCTAAACGTTTTGAAATTACCAACCGCAAAAATATAAATACCAAAGCCGCTAAATTGTTAATGCAATTTGGGCAAGATTCTATTTACCACCCAAACCTTTCGTTAAGTTACAACATTAATAGTAGAGCGTTGAAACTGCTAAGGCCAGATATGAAAGGCTTAAATGTACCGTATTATAACTCATATCATAATTTAGATTTTAAGGTTGATGCTATTTATTGGCATATTGACAGTACTTTTATGCTTTTAAATATGATTGGTGCGGATGGCGGCGCACCAGCCGAATTTGAATCGACTAATTATTTTGAAAAAAAGCGCATACAAAAATATCGATCTTTTACTGATATTAATCCAATTTACGAACTAAAGGCATACGCAGATAAGCGCAAAACACGTATAATTAGTGCCGCCGATTTTGCCGATATGTTGGGGGTTAATTTTACCGCAAAGTCAATTAAGCAACTCTTGTTAAGTTTAATAGAAGATGGGTTTATTTTTTATAACGAAGCCGATAAAGAAATAATAATAAAAGACAAATTAATTCATTTTGGTTTAGCCGACCGCAATAAGACCGATTTTGATGCCATCAGAATTTATTCTTCATCAAAAAAAGAAAACGCCAATTTTAATTTTACTACCAAAAATTTAAAACTTAGTGGAGTTGAAGACCTGATTATTAGCCAAGCTAAAGAGGTAATAATTTTACCCAGAAATGAAGAAATTACTTTATTGAAAAATAAAGATATGCAATTTGGCGGAACCGTATTGGGCGGCAGAGTTGATTTTGTAGGAGAACATTTTAAATTTGATTACAACAACTTTACCATCGATTTGCCCAATATGGATGAGATGTTAATCAATTACCCCAACTTTCAAATGACAAAAGGCGGCCAATCGGAATTAGAACCAGTACGAACCAGCATAAACAATATTAGCGGTACTTTATACATTGATAAGCCTACCAACAAAGCGGGTATAATGGGCAACCGTGATTATCCTAAATTTAAAAGCAAAGGCAAATCTTACGCCTATTATGATAACGATCGATTTAAAAACCTTTATCGCCGAGACAGTTTCTATTTTGAATTGCAACCTTTTCAATTAGATAGTTTATGGTTGCTTTCACCAGAGTTGGTTGCGCTGCCAGGCAAGTTGGTTAGTGGCGGTATTTTTGAAGATTTACAACAAAATTTAACAATACAGTTAGATCGTTCTTTGGGCTTTAAAAAACAAGCTCCGCAGGGTGGTATTAAAATGTATAAAGGAGCTGGCTTATTTAAAGGAGAATTGATTTTAAATGGTAAAGGCCTAAATGGTAAAGGCGATTTTAAGGCCTTAACGGCTGAATTGTCTTCCGATTCCATTATATTTTATCCTGATTCAATTTTGGCAACCTGCGATACTTTTTATTTAGATAAGAAAGATACACCACATCAACCAGTAACCAATAGCAATGGCCCCGTAAAAATAAATTGGCAGGCAAAAAAAGATACCTTAAATATACTAATGAAAAAACATCCTTTCAATTTATACAACAATAGTGCTACTTTAACTGGCGATTTACTATTGTCATCAAAAGGCTTAAAGGGCAAAGGCGAATTGTTTTGGAAAGAAGGGATGCTAAAAGCTAATAATTTAAAGTTTATGGCTGATGCGGTAGAGGCGGCAGTTGGCGACTTAACTATTAATGCTTTCGATACCGCTGCTGTTGCTTTCGCCACCAACAATGTGGCAGCCAATATTAATTTTACCAAAAAGAAGGGAGCCTTTAAATCAGAAGGGAATTTAGTAATTGATTTACCCTATAATAATTACAAAACCACCTTGAATGCTTTTGATTGGGATATTAGCAACGGCATAATAGAACTATACACACCTCAAAATGACGATATTATTTACTACTTTAGGTCAACCGATAAAAGCCAAGAAGATTTAAAGTTTACTGCTAAAAGTGGTACTTACAACCTAAATAATTATTATTTAAACGCTTACCAAGTTCCACATATTATAATTGGTGATGCTAAAATAATACCAGATAGTGCCACCTTAACTATTCAACCAAACGGCACTATCAGCACTTTAAATAATGCTACTATAATTACCGATACCCTTTCTTCTTTACACAAAATTTACAATGCTACTATAAATATAAAAACAAGTAAACTATTTGAAGGTACCGGTAGTTACGATTATACAAGCACAAATAACGGCGCACAACCCATCTACTTTAAAAAAATTGAAAGCCAATTTGTTGGAGATGTGAAAAAAAAGAAAAACAATGGCATATTAATTACTACGGCTAACGGCATTATTGAAGAAGAACAAAACTTTAAGCTGAACGAACAATTTGATTTTAAAGGCGAAGTAAGCTTAACTAGCAACAAACCATATTTAAACTTTGAAGGCTTTACCAAAATAAATTTAAACACACCAAGTTTAGCCAGCAATTGGTTTAAGTTTAGTGAAGAAATAGATCCGGAAAACGTACAAATAAACATTGATAAAAATTTAATTGGTATTAATAATGATACCCTTATAATAGGTATTAATTTTAACCAAAGCAGCTTAGAAATGTACACCGTTTTTATAAATCGGCCAATAGATAATCAAGATCATAAAATGATTAGCGCAAAAGGTTTTATTGATAATGACAAGGCTAACAATTTATTTTACATCGGTAATAAAGAAAAAATATTAGGAGAATCTTATCAAGGAAGTGTTTTTCAATTAGATGACAAAAGAGGTTTTATAAGTACAGAAGGTAAAATTAATATAGGCAACAGATTTAATTTAATGAAGGTAGATGTTGCCGGTAAAATAGAAAATAGCCTAACCCAAAACACGTATAAATTTAGCGAATTAGTGGCAGGCTTCGATTTTTTATTTAATGAAGATTTACTTAAAATAATGGCCGACACTTTTAAAGATGAAAATGAGGAAGCTGCTGATATTGATTTTAGTACCGAAAATTTTAAAAAAGGTATTGCCGAGTTTTTAAAACCTAAAGAAGTAGAAGAAACTTTGGCAGCTATTGACAGAGTTGGTTATTACGAAAAAGGAAAAGATATAAAATACAATATTTTGTTGGCCAATTTAAACATGAGCTTCAACGAAATTTCACGCACCATTGTAAGCACCAAACCTTTTGGTTTAGCTTATGTGGGCGATAAATATGTAAACCGAATGGTAATGGGTTATGTAGAGTTTGGTACCCGTAAAAAATCAGACTACTTTACTATTTATATGCAAACAGCAAACAAAGAGGAACCTTCTTGGTTTTATTTTAGTTATAGAAATGGCGTAATGAGTGTATTAAGTTCAGAAATAGAATTTAATACCCAATTAGCCGAAATAAAAACCAAAGATCGCCAACAAAAAGAAAAGAATTTGTTTTACCAATTTCAACCCGGCAACCACATAAAGAAAGACAACTTTGTGGCTCGCATGCAAGGCCAAACTGGCTATTAATTTTTAGTATGAAAAAGATTTATTGTTTTTTACTCGCTGCTTTTTTTTTAAGCGCAGGTTGTATTACCGCACCAACCCATAATAGTGCAATGTTTGGGTTTGGGGCAACCGAATATAAACCAACCAACGAAGTGCTTTGCCAGGGCGGCGGTTTACGCTTTGGCAATTGTATTGCCCGCCAAATGAGCGATAGCACCTGCATAGGCATTGCCAAATTTAATGGCGCTTATGTGGCCTTAAAAATTCCTTGTTCGGTAATGTTTCAAAACGCTATTGATACGGTGATTTTAGAAAATGATTTTTCAGAAGCGACACCCTAAAGTATTTGAAAGAGGCTCCCCGCTTTCCGTTCAAATGCTATTGCCTTCGCTTCAAAAAGCCCACGCTGCACCATAGCATAACCACTTCAATCGGGGCTAATTTAAAAACTTCAGTCGTGTTCAACAATTTCGCCTAAAAAAAAGTCGTACACTTAAACAAACCAAAAAACATCAACCAAATTAAAGTTACACATAAAGCGGTTTATCATAAGCTGCCAATATTTACTTAATCATAACCTTTCACAAACCCTTTTTTCAATCAACACTAAACCTACAATAACTAATATTTCACCAATAAAATAAACAAAGCCCAATATTGTTAATTGTTTAAAATAGAAAAACAATAAAGCAATTGTAAGGCAACAATAAAGCAGGTTAGCAAATATAATTAATTTTAAAAACGGCTTAAAATTACGCTTTATAAACAAATAACGGCAAGTTGAATAAACCCAAAAAATCAATGCAATAGTGGCAAGTACATAAAGCACTTGCCTCGGCATACCAAAATAAGCATCAAATTTAACCAACACAATACCAATAAAATATGCAGTTACAGCAGCTCCAATAGCATCTATTAAAAAAAGTTGCTTCAAATTTGGTGAAAACCAATTGGTTAGTAATTTAAAAGACAAAAAAATATGTTGTTTTAGAGAAAATAAAGAATTAAAACATACTTGGTATATTTAAAATTATACCTTACTTTTGCAATTCTTAAAAAATTAAGGATTAAAAATTTATGGCACATCATAAATCGTGTAAGAAAAGAATAAGACAAAACGCTAAAATTAGGGATCGCAACAGATGGTATAGTAAAACAATGCGTAACGCTGTTAGAGACCTTAGGGCAATAACTGACAAAACAGAAGCTGCGGAAAAATTGACTAAAACAATTTCATTAATTGACCGCGTAGCTAAAAGAAATCAAATACATCAAAATAAAGCTTCGAACTTAAAATCAAGCTTAGTAAAATATGTGAACGCTTTATAAACGACTTACAGTATAAATATAAAAGGGCTTAATAAATATATTATGCCCTTTTTTTGTTTACTTACTATCGGTTATTTTTTGGTACTTTTTAAACCTAATTCCTTAATAATTAAAGGTGCTATTTTTTCAATTGTTTCAGTATAAACATCAATAATAATACCTTTTGTATTAACTATAATGGTTAATGGATAGCCCCAAGTTGATTGAAATATGTCCTTTTTTATAGGCCCACCGTTAGCTACTAAATCAAAATTGAAAGGGTTTTCTTTAACAAATAATTCAATATCAGTTTCAGTATCTAATCCAATAGCTAAAAAATTGATATCTTGATCTTTATGTTTCTCTCTTAATTCATTTAAAGCTGGTATTTTAGCTGTACAAGTTGGGCAATCTTTAAACCAAAAGCTAATAATGGTCATTTTATTTTTAAAGTAAGCAGCATCAATATTTTTCCCATTTATAGCCTTGGTTTCAAAAATTGGTAAAGGTGCTCCAATAATACACTTTTCATCTACCCACCAATGTTCTACAATTTTCCCATCTAAAGCAGTACTGGTTTTAATTATTGGGTTTGCTTTGCAATATTTTATTACCTCTTTGTAAGATTGCTTATTTTGTGCTATCAATGGAATTTTAAATCCAAAAAATACTAAGGTAAATAAGATTAAAATTGTTCTAACTATTGTAATATTATTCATCTCAAATTAACCGAAATTTCTATTTAAATAAAGCTTTATTTTATAAAACAAATATAATATCAAATTGGTAATTATGCAATAAGCTTTATAATTTTGCGCTTATTATTATTGCAATGTTTAAAAATACCACACGAACGTTTTATTAATAAAGTGTAAATAAGAGCATTTGTAAGAAATGCGTATCGTTCTAAATTAAACAAAATTGTTCAACCTACAATTTAACCTATTATTTATCCGATTCTTCAATTAATAAATCATCGGTTAATTTAAACCTTTTTGGCAATCTATACGCTACCCTTACAGCTTTACCATTTTATTCAACAGGTTGCCATTTGGGCATTAGGCCAATAATACGCATTGCTTCTTCATAAATATTGCCACCAATTGAGCGTAAAATTTTGACGTTACTAAGGCTTCCATCTTTTTCTACTACAAATTCAACTATACAAATACCTTCAATATCAGCGTTACGAGCAGCATCAAGATATTTTATATTAGTGTAAATAAATTGTAGCAAAGCTTCCTCCCCATTTGGAAAAAATGGCATTTCGTTGATGGTGATGGTTGTAGGGATATTAGTAGTGCATTTTTAATTATTACAAATTAGTAAAGGCTTTTTACGAGTTAGGTATTTCAAAAATAACCCCGATTGCAGCGGAAATCCTTTTTGTTTTTTCTTGAAAAAATAAAAAGATTGGAGCGTAAAGCGGGTACAAAATTTGCTCGAAGTCGTTCTCTTTCGTTTCTAGTTAAAGAAATAGAGCTATTATATGTCTTGCGTTAAACTTCTAACAATTTTAAACTCGCTTAAAAATTCTTTGGCAAATACACGCAGAATGGTGTAGGCTGGTATGCCAACTATCATACCTATGGCGCCACCAATTTGAGCGGCCGCCAAAATTACTACAAAAATTTCTAATGGGTGCGCCTTTACGCTACTGCTGTGTATGCGGGGCGAAAGTATGGCGTTGTCTAACATTTGGGTAACAAAAAAAACTAAGGCTACAAAGCCACACATTGGTAAAATTTCGGTATAAAAATCTTGCCCTAAATTAGTGGTAATGCCTACGTAAATGCCAAAAGTGGCACCTATAATTGGCCCAAGGTAAGGTACTAAGTTTACTATGCCGGCAAAAAAACCTATAATTAATGCATTTTCTATACCTATAATTAACATACCAATGGTTACTACTATTGATACTAAGGTTACTTGCAAAATAAGGCCTAAAAAATAGCGTATTAGGTAGTACCTTGTTTTAATAAAAATGTTGACGACTTTGTATTCGAAACGGTCGGGACTGATGGTTTTTAAGAGGTTTTCAAACAAATCTTCGTCGCGCAAAAAGAAAAATAAAACAAAAAGTATGGAAAAAAAGGCAGCAAAAAAGCTGCTGGCAAAGCCTAAAACAGAGTTGATAAAATTAAAGCCAGTTTGGAAACTTAAAACGCTTTTGGCTTGTTTTAATAAGCTTTCTAAAAAAGGTACTTCGTTGTTTTGGGTGATACTAAAGCGGGCTAATACTTCATTAATTTGTTCAATTGGCCCGCTCAAATTGTCGTTAATTTGTTGGTAATTGATGCTTGAGATAATGCTGGCTTGTTCAATAACAAGCGGAATAAAAGCAAAAAATAAGGAAGAAACTACAAATATAAATATCAAAATTGATAATAAGGATGCAAAATTGTCGCCTACCCTTAGTTTGCCATAACCAATATTTTTAAATACTTTTTTTAGTGGTGTTAAAATTAAAGATATTACTGCTGCTATTATTATATAAATTACAATACTTCTAAAATACCACAACAGCCATAAGCCAAATGCTATGGCAATAAAACCAGAAATTAGTTTTAAAATATCGATACTTTTACTGCTCGTTTCAGGCTTGTTTCTTTGATCTAATGGATTGTTATCTGGTCTTGGCAATTGGCTATTATTTTATTTAAAATTGTATTTATTGCGGAAATTTAATCAATTCTTTTAAAATAATTAGAAATACCTCAAAAATTATCTAATAGGCTGGCAATGTTGTTATTAACAATGTAATTTAACACTAAAGTTAGTGTATTATTTATAATTTTATTGTTTTAAAATACCAACCTTTAAAAAATTAACTACATTTGAAGTATTGTTTTGGACACAATTAAGCAGTTTGGAAAATCTTTTGTGTGGTATGCTAAAATTTATTCAATCTGTTTTTCGTTAATTTTATTCTGAAACAAAAAATTTTTCACCCACCATTATTGTGAGTAAAAAATAAAGCGCATTATGTAAAACAAAATTAATGTGTTGTTTAATTTTTATGGAAAACTACTATAAATTATTTCGATTGTGTTTCATAAGTTTTTTGCTGGTAACATTTTCTGTTTTTACCTCTTGCAATTTTAAAACCACTTATGCACCAACAAATGTAGAAAAAGGTATTGCTAATAGCATTGAAGATATTAAAGCTATTGGTAAACTAAGGGTGGCATTAAGTTACTCACCTACAGGTTTTTTTGTTTACAAAGGCAGTCCAATGGGTTTTCAGTACGATTTGGTTAATAAATTAGCCTCTTCGTTAAATGTTGAATTAGAAGTTACAACAACTGAACATGAAGATGAGCAATTAGCCCTGCTTAAAAATAGAAAGGTTGATTTAATTGCAGATAATTTTGAACACTTACACTACACAGAACCTTATATAGATTATGTAGTTAATTTTAAGAAAAGCAACCTAGTTTTAGTGCAGAAAAAGAAACGTAATAGTGCTAAAAAAATAGACGACCTACAAGGTAAAACAGTTCACATAGCCCAGCAACGCGCTCATTTAAATTGTATTAATCAGCTAAATAAAAATTTGGAGTCAGATATTTTTGTTTGGGATGTTGATGAAAAAGTAACACCTTATCAATTAGCCGAACAAGTTTCGAATGGAAACATTGATTATGCTATTGTAGAACAACACTTAGCCAAGTTGTTAAAAAGCCGTTACAAAAATATTGATGTTAATTTAAAACTAACCGAAGCGCAGCCTTTTGGTTGGTTAACAAATAATAAGGCTAAAGAAATAACTCAATTTGTTGATGATTGGGTTTTGAAACAAAAAAATGTAGCTTACTTTAATAATTTATACAACAAATATTATAACGATCAAGTGGCATTTAATACCCGAGTTGACAGTAAATATTTTAGTCATATAACAGGTAAAATATCAAAATATGATGAATTAATACAAGAATACGCCAATGAGATTGACTGGCGCTTAGTTGCAGCCTTAATTCATCAAGAATCGCGATTTAACCCTAATGCAAAATCTTGGGCAGGAGCCAGTGGTTTAATGCAGTTAATGCCAAAAACGGCTGCTCAATATGGCTGTAAAAATTTGTTTGATCCCGAAGCTAACATAAAAGCAGGTATCAAACATTTTAACTGGTTAGAAAAATATTGGAGAAAAAAAATTACAGATGAAAATCAGCGGATAAAATTTATTTTAGCCAGTTACAACGTAGGGCACGGCCACGTAAATGATGCGATTAAATTGGCTGAAAAATTTGGTAAAAATCCGTTAATTTGGGATGATAACGTTGCTGAATTTATATTAAAAAAATCTGACCCTCAGTATTATAAAGACACGGTGGTGAAATACGGCTATTGCAGAGGTAAAGAACCTTTTAATTATGTGCGTATAGTAACTAATCGGTTTAAACAATATAAGCAATACATTCACCAAGAAGAAGTTGTTGTTTCTGCATCAGAAACAATCAATGAACAATCCTTTTAAAACACAATATACCTACATCCCACAATCTTTTCGAAGCTAAGCAGCATACTCGCATCAACTTCGCACGCGCCATCCGCTAAATCTTTTTGTTCCGTTACACTCCACAAAAAGGATACCGCTACTGTCACGGCTAATTTAAAAACCTCGCAGCCCCGTCAGCAACTTTTCAAAATAGATTAATTTAATCTCACAAAATTAAACATCATAAAATAAATGTAATTAAATTTGTAGCATTAATTACATAAATTTAATATTACATTGCTTAGTTTTTTTTGGACAGTATTAGCATTTTTAGCTATGGAAGGAGTGGCCTGGTTTACCCACAAATTTGTAATGCACGGCTTATTATGGAGCTGGCATAAAGATCATCATCAACCAGATCACAAACACGGTTGGTTCGAAAAAAATGACTTGTTCTTTTTAGTATTTGCCTTACCCAGCGCTATCTTTTTTATGGTAGGAAGTATAAATTTTAGCTGGCCATTTTTTTGGTGGGGGCTTGGTATTTTACTTTATGGTGTAGCTTATTTTGTTGTTCACGATATTTTTATACACCAACGTTTTCCGCCACTATTAAAATATACCGATACTAAATATTTTAGAGCCATACGTAAAGGCCATAAAGTGCATCATAAAAACATTTACAAACAAAATGGGGAATGCTTTGGTATGCTTTGGGTGCCTATTAAATACTTCAAGGAAGCTTTCAAAAAAAAGAAATAGAAATTGCTAACCCCTATTTGCGAGGTACATTTACACATTTTCATTTTCTTTAAAAGATGTAAACGATAAGAAAAACGGCTTTCTGTTATCATTTACTAATTCTGATGTACAAATTTTCAGTTTTCCTATCCTACCCACTTTACCCGTAAAGCTACTTTATATTGTAAATTGAAAATTGATTTAAATTGGCAGTTCAGCCTCACAAGTTCTGCCATATTGACACATAAATAAGTATGGCAGGTTTTTTGGGTATATAACCATCATATAAGAATAACAAAAATGGCTGAAGAAAATAATTCAAATTTAGAGCAAGAATTAAAGAAAGAAACGCTTTCAAATGCAAAGAAAGCGGACACTATTGCAGATGAGGCGGTTGAAACTGCTACCAACGAACTTGACAGCAATGCTGACGATACTAACGAGGTAAAAGTAAACATACAAGTAGAAGACGACAAAGAGTCATATACTGACGCAGCAAAAGGCATTTTTGCAAAACTAAAAGGTAATAAGAAAGAGAAAAGCAAAGAAAAGCTGGAGCAGTTAGAAGCCGAATTAGCAGATCTAAAAGATAAAAACCTAAGAATATTTGCGGAGTTTGATAACTTTAAAAAACGAACAGCAAAAGAACGAATTGAATTAATAAAAACTGCTGGTAAAGATGTGGTGTTAGATATGTTATCGGTTTTAGATGATTTTGAACGCGCTACCAAAGCTGCTCAAGAGGCAAGAGCAAACAATAAACCAGTTGATTTAGATGGATTTAATCTAATTCATAACAAAATAAAAAATACATTAAGCAATAAAGGGTTGAAAGAAATGGAAACCAACGGCGAGTTGTTTGATGCAGACTTACACGCTGCAATTACAGAAATACCTGCACCAAGTGATGACTTAAAAGGTAAAATAGTTGATACTGTTGAAAAAGGATATTACATGAGCGATGTAATTATTCGTCACGCAAAAGTGGTAGTAGGTAAATAGCAATTTTACACAATTACAATTATGGCAAAAAAAGATTATTACGATATATTAGGGGTAGACAAAGGAGGAAGCGCAGCGGAAATAAAGAAAGCCTACCGAAAAACTGCAATGAAATACCACCCAGATAGAAACCCAGATGATAAGGGGGCAGAGGGTAAATTTAAAGAAGCTGCAGAAGCTTATGAGGTGTTGAGTGATGAGCAAAAGAAGGCTCGTTATGATCGGTTTGGACATGCCGGTGTAAATAATGGCCAAGGTGGTTTTGGTGGCGGCCAAGGTGGTATGAATATGGAAGACATATTTGAACATTTCGGCGATATTTTTAGTAGTGGTGGCGGTGGTAGCCCTTTTGGTGATATTTTTGGTAGAGCGAGAAGTAGTAGCGGCGGCGGACGAAAAACCAGAGGAACACGAGGCAGCAATTTACGGGTAAAAGTAAAGCTTAGCTTAGAAGAAATTGCAGAAGGCGTAACCAAAAAAATAAAAGTAAAAAAATACAACGACTGTGCTAACTGCGGTGGCAACGGTGCTAAAGACAGCAGTTCTTTTAGTAGTTGTAACACTTGTGGTGGCCACGGTGTAGTACGTAAAGTTACCAATACTATATTGGGCCAAATGCAAACCACCACTACTTGCCCAAGCTGTAGTGGTAATGGGCAAACTATTACACAAAAATGCAGCACCTGTAAAGGCGACGGACGAACTTATGGCGAAGAAACCATAGAAATAAACATACCAGCAGGCGTAACCGATAGTATGCAACTAACAATGGATGGCGCAGGCAATGCAGGCGAACGTGGCGGCCCAGCTGGCGGATTGATTATAAACATTGAAGAAAACCCGCACGAAACCCTAAAGCGTGATGGCAACAACGTAGTATTTCCACTATTCATAAATTTTGCAGATGCAGCATTGGGTACAAAAGTTGAAGTACCAACCCTAAGCGGTAAAGCCCGCATTAGTATTCCTGCTGGCACACAAGCAGGTAAAATTTTTAGATTAAAAGGCAAGGGTATTCCTTCGGTAAACAGTTATGGAACGGGCGATCAATTGATAGATGTAAACATTTGGACGCCAAAAAAATTAAGCAAAAAAGAAAAAGAACTATTAGAAGAGATAAAAGAATCTCCCAATTTTAAACCCAACCCCGATAAAGATGATAGAAGCTTTTTTGATAGAATGAAGGACTTTTTTGATTAAGCTAAATGCATTAAAATATGAACGTTAATTTAATTTGTTTTGGAATAGCTAAAGAAATCGCTGGTGGATCATCTGTAAAAATAAACTTAACAGCACCTTACACAGTTGAGCAGCTAAAAAAAACTATAGTTCAACTATATCCCAAATTTCAAAACATTACTACATTTCAAATAGCAGTTAACCAAACCTATGCAAAAAATACAACACCTATAAATACGGGCGACGAAGTAGTAGTAATTCCGCCAGTTAGTGGAGGATAGTTTTTTTTGAAGCGAAATTGATTACTCACATCAACTTTGGTCCCGCTTTCCGTTCCAAGTCCTCGCCTGCTAAGCTTCAAAAAGGCCAAACTGCAGCTGTGGGCTTTCCGCTGCAATCGGGGCTAGTATTTAAAATTCACCCCGCCGTGGCTATTTGCTTAATATCGTAATACATCTCAAAAAATATTACATAGCGTATTTTAATAGTATTCTGGCACCCACAAAAGCAATTAAAACAGCTGTTAAAATTTTAACCGTATTTGGTTTAAAGTGAATAATATTAAGCCGTGTACCAATTTGTCCACCAGCAAAAACAGCCACAATTAAAGGTAGCGCAAATTGAAAATTAAATGTAAAATTAGGGTTTGTAAATTGACCAGCTAAACCTGCTATAGCGTTCAATAAAATAAATATTGATGCGGTAGCTGCAATCATTTTAGGCTCATCCCATTGCATAAAATGTAAAACTGGCGCCAAAAAAATGCCACCGCCAATACCTATCATACCCGAAAAAAAACCAATTGAGCAACCAATTATTCCATTAACAATTTTATTACTATAAGGTTTAGTTATTGGTTTATTTTGGCTAAAAATTTGCCAAAGCATAAGCATTGCAGCTAAAATTAATGCCAAGCCTAAGGTAACAAAAAAAACATTTTCAATAATGCTAATGCTGCCGCCCAAATAAGCCATTGGTATGCTGCAAATAATAAGTGGTAAAACCTTTGGCCAATTTATTAGCTGATATTTGTTAAACATATAAGTGCCAGAACCTACTACCGTAATATTGCAAAGTAATGCAGTTGATCTTAACAATAAAAAATCTATACCAAACAATGATAAAATTGCCAGATAGCTTGAGCCACCACCAAAACCAACTGACGCATAAAATAAGGCGATTAAAAAAAACAAAAAGAATAAATCTAATGAAAACCCCACGCACTAAAACTACGTATAATTGTTATATAATAATATTATTATTTAAATTTAAGCATAAAACAATATTTATGAATTTTAACTACAAATCTTTCATCGTTATGGCAAGTATTATATCAGTTGCCATAACAAATTTATCTGCTCAAAATTGTAATAGTGGGGCACTTGGTTGGGCAGCGGTTGAATCAATATTTTCAAGTAATGGATGTGTAGGTTGCCACAATTCTACAAGCGCAGTTGGTGGCTTAGATTTAACAAGCTACCAAACTTTTGCCAATGGCGGTATTAAATGTGGGTCAAATATAACCTTAGGCACTACTTTAACGGACATTATTACTATTGATGCTTATGCTGGTTGCAGAACTTCTTTAACCGGTCAATCAATGAATGATAGGGTATTGGGCGCTATGGATTCGCTCGAAATATTAAAACTTCAACGGTGGGTAACTGCTGGAGTGCCAGAAATCTGTCAAGATTTTTGTATTACAAATGAATTTATATCTATAACATTAAGTAATGCTACTTATCATTTTAATGTAAACGTTAGCTTAACGGCCAATAATACTGTTGTTAACGGCTCCAACATTAATTATGAAGCAGGAGATAGTATTACTTTAACTAATGGATTCAGCGTTGATACATCTTCTAATTTTTTTGCTTTTATTGGTGAATGTGGTTTTTAATTGCAATTTTCAATAATAGCTTCAAACGATGCACCTTGTTTTACCTCAAAACTATCCATTAGCTCTATATAGTTGCCTGCTTTGTAGTTTACAATATTACCATTACCAATTAATGCATTGGTTTGTATATAGTCAACTACTTTTATTTGAGTATTGCTTATGTTGGGGTTGTTAGTTTCAATTAAACTAATTTGGCACGTTGAAACATAAGCCATCACTTCAATATTGTCAACAATAGTTACACAATTATTAGCATCGGTTATGGTTACATCGTATAACCCTGGGGCAGCATTAGCTATATCTTGTGTAGTTTTACCATTTGACCAAGAATAGGAGTAGGGGGTAATTCCACCCAAAACACTTAAGTTAACTATTCCATCATTTGCATTTGCAGCACTTTCATCAGTAATGGTGTACGAAGGGTTTATATTCGATTGTGAAACAATATTGTAAGAGCCACTAAATGGGCAGTTTTTTGCATCTGTAACTTCTAAAGTGTAAGTACCACTAGTGAGGTTATTATTTACCGTGCCATTAATTCCACTATCCCAAAGTATACCATAAGGGGCGGTACCATTTTGAATACTATTTATTATAATAAGACCATCACTTTTTTCTAAACAAGTTTCATCAACGATGTCTACATCTACAGCCAAGTTTTGACAAACATAAGGTAATATTGTAACGCTATTTGATTGCGTACAACCCTTAGAGTCTGTAATGTCAACGGAATAAGAATTGGGACTTAAGCCGATTATATTTGATGTGCTATCGCCTGTTGACCAACTGTAAAAGTAAGGTGCAGTTCCACCATTTGTGGTAACTGAAGCTGCTCCATCATTATATTGGTTGGCCGTTTCATTGGTTGATGAAATTTGGGTAGTAAAGTTGCTACAGTCAATTGCATTAACAGTAAAAGGTATAGATAAACTACAACCCAAAGCATCGGTAACATCAACAGAGTAATTGTTAGGGGCTAAATTATTAATATTGCTAGTGGTGTCACCGTTTGACCATAGATAGGCATAAGGCGTTGTTCCATTTGTAATATTTATGGTAGCACTACCATCATTGGTTTGAAAGTATGTTTCATCGGTTTTAATTATTTGGGCATCAAAAGTAGAACAATCAATTGCAGATATATTTACAGTATCATCTATACTACAACCATTAGCGTCAGTTACTTGAACGGTATAAGTGCCAGGGGTAAGGTTACTAATTGATGCAGTAGTTTGGTTGTTGCTCCAAGCGTAGGTATATGGCGATGTGCCTCCACTTATGGTTATACTGGCTGTACCATCGTTGGCTTGAAAATAAGTTTCGTTTGTAAAAGTTGCGCTACTTGCAAGTTGCGCAGGTTGGTTTATTATAAAATCTTCTTTGTGTTTACAGCCAAACTTATCTGTAATAGTAAGTGTATAGTTACCTGCTGCAAGGTTTGATAAATCTTTTGTTGTTGCTCCATTTGCCCAACTATAACTATATGGTAGGGCACCACCGCTTATATTGTTAATTATTATTCCATCGTTAGCGGCATTGCAACTGATATCAAAAATGTTGCTGCTAACAGTAATTGGGGTGCAGAAAATATTGGTAGAACCGGGTGTAGTTGATACAGATTGTTTGGACCAGTTTGATGCAAGGGTATTGTCAGTTAAATCATCAATTAAAGCTAAAGAGTAGGTACCATTATCGGGTATTGTATCCCAGGGTAAAACATCAGAATAGCTTACACTATCAATAACAGTATTGCAAGGAGCTTGTAATGCTAAGGTTTCTCCACTATTTGCTAATTTACCTGTATAAACTGCATCGGGAGAAAAACCATATCTTTTTTGAAACCAATTAGCGTTTTCAGCAACAACTATAAAGCTATCGGGTAAAATTACTAAAGGTGCTTTAAATGTAAGGGTGATTCCTTTTTCAAAATGTACATCTTGTAAATAAATTATATCGCTTCCAGTATTTTTAAGTTCTACAAATTCAAAACTTTTTCCAGAAACAGTATCATTTGCTGCTAAAGTGGGGTTATAAAAAATACTGTCTTGTGGGTTGTAATGAATTTCATTAATAACTATATCTTCATAGTTTTGGTTAACATAAAATGTTCTTGGACACATTGCCGACCATTTTCTTATATCATTATTTGAGTGAAAATCATCTCTTACACGTGCTTTTACGGTAACTGGCCCCGCAGGGAGGCTTATTGGCCCATTATATTGTATCGCATTGTTTGCAATATTACCACCAAAGCTTCTTGGATCACTACCATCTAATGTATAATAAATTTTACTACTACTATTGTTATTGGAAAGAGTTAAGGTAAAATTCTGATCAACCTTTCCGCCGTATGCACTAAAACCAACGGCTTGTAAATCTGATTTTAGCTCATTATTTTCGTAATAATTTAGCATATAATTTGTCCGTTGAGGTATCCAATTATTTCTAACTCTATTTAATTCTGCTGTAAATTCATCGTTTACATCCCAAAGGGCATCTTGAACTGTACCATTAACATAAGTAAAATTATAGTCTCCCCAACGGGCTGATTCTGCAATTAATGAGGTAGTGACTTGATTAATTCTGTGCATATACAAGCTGTCAACTATATTGGGAGTCAATATACCGTTGTTGTAGCAAGTACACTCAACATTGTCGGCCATCATGTATTTAAATTCAATGTTATTTACAAGGTTGTCGGGTACAGGTCCGTCTTCACTTAATGGTGCTCCAAAATAATTTATACTTGTGCCCGAGGGGTTCCATTTACCACCATTACCAAAGTTAAAATCCATATCCCATACTATAAATTTATAGCCTCCATTACCAGCATTAATGTTAGTACCGCCAAGGCAGTTATGTGCTTCTCCCCAATCAAAAGCACTTCCATAGCTCATAATATTGAGGTAGGCTGCTGTTTGATTTAAATCGATATAATTATTGGTGTTTTGAATGGCCGATGCCGAACTTAAATTAATTCTATTAGGTAAGGCACCCCATAGGTTTAAATTTAAATCATCCCAATATTCTCCACTTTTGTAAACTTCGTAATCTGTATCTAAACCGCCATAGTAGCTTTGAAAAAAATCTACATCGGGGCGTTCCATTAAGTGGTATTGCCCCACGTAATCTAAATTCACAAATACGTGTACAAATCTTCCGTGTGGAGCTGGATAGCCCATTTCCATCTGAGTATCCATAAAGTAACGATTTCTAACATACTGAGCTAAGTTTTCTGCCCCATACTCTGCATTTAAACCGTCTTGACTGCCTCCTCTTAATACTAACTTGTTGAATTTTTCTGCTGGTGGAATACCGTATATGGTATTGTCGTAATTATCTGCTTTAAAAATTTTATAATCTAATTTTTTGGTGCCATAAATTTCTTTAAATTCTAATCGATAGTGTTTTTTTGGATTGGTTGGACTTCCGCCCCACGTCTGTATTCCACTGTGCACCATAAAACCGGCTCTGCTGTTATCTGGAAAAAACATTTCTACAGCTGTTTCTATTTCGGTATCAATATGGTTAGTTCCATTTATTTGATTTGAGGTAAGCGATATAACTGGAAGTGCCTTAAATGAGGTCTCCATTAAAGGCGCATAATTATTATCTTGTGTTATATAATCGTACATATAACTATCATTTATTACATCATTTAAAAAAATGTAACTATGCGCTCGGTTGTTGCTAACATCGTTTGCAGAGTAGGCAAATACACGAACTACTGTAGAGTTGGTTATATTAATTGATCCGTTGTAAGTGTAACCATTATTTATGCTGGGCTTAGTATTATTAGTAGTGTATTTAATAATAGCATTTGGGTCGTCTGCTTCAATAATTAAACTAAATGGGCTGGTGAAATAGCCTCTTTTATGGCTAAAGTCTAAATCTATTTTACCGAAACAAACTTGTAGTTTAATTAGTAAAAGTATTAAAATGGTAAACTCTTTTAAGTTAATATTCAAAATTGAAAAAAATAATAGGTTAATAAATTGTAAGTATGTACTGATATGTGAAAGACAATAATAATGCCAAATTTGATATAAAATTACATTGTTAAGATTAGTAACAAGCGTTAATTTTAATTTCAAAATTGGTGTTTTTACTAACATTAAAATTTCCGTTTAGTGTTGTACTACTGCCTGCTTCTAGCAAAACATTACTACTTTCTTCAACAGCACCATTAATTGATATATGTTCAGCCACTTTATAATGGCCAGAGATTATATTATCGTTATTTAGATTAAAATAATTGGTATTACATTTATATGGAAATATTTCAAAATTATTGGTTACGGTGCAAAAGCTGGCATCAAGTATTGAAATGTTATAAACACCTGAAAATAGGTTTGCTAGGTTGGTAGCAACAGAGCCATCACTCCAAGTATAGGAGTAAGGTGGCGTACCACCAGAAACAATCGCAGCGGCACTACCATCATTTGTATTAACTGCCGTAGCATTTGTAGTTTGTACTATTAAGTTTATAAAACTGGGTTCTGTTATTTTAAATATTTTATTTATACTACAACCATAAGTGTCGGTAATATTTAACTCATAATTTGCTGCTGGTAAATTACTTATTAGTGAACTTTGAGCTCCTGTATTCCAAATGTATTTATATGGTGCTTTCCCCCCCGTAACTTCTATTGATATAAAGCCATCATTTGAGTTGTAGCAACTTAGGTTTTGAATGGTGGGGTTAAGGTCGAAAAAATTGCAAAATTCATTTTCTGCTCTTGGGGTGGTGTAAACATCTTGCACCTTCCAGTTGCTTGCTAAACTATTATCAGTAGCATTATTTAATAAGGCCAACGAATAGTTGCCATTGTCCGATAAAACGTCCCAAGGTAGTTTGTCGCTGTAATTAAGGCTATCAATAATTTGGCCCAAAGGGTTAGTTAACCAAATACGTTCTCCACTATTACTAAGTTTACCAAAATATTTACCATCTGCCGCAAAACCGTACTTTTGCATAAACCATTTTTCATTTTTTGCTAATACTATAAAACCCTTTGGTGGCACTTTAGTTAGTTCAGTAAATTTAAACCGCAAGCCTTTATCAAATTGAACATCTTTTAAATAAATGGTATCTACACCGATATTTTTTAACTCAATAAATTCAAAATTTTTCCCGCCAATTGTATCAATAATTCCATTAATTTGAATTATGGTATCAGCAGGGTTATAGTGAATTTCGTTGATAACCAAGTTTTGATAATTTTGATTAACATAAAAAGAAATAGGACACATTGAAGACCATTTACGAACATTGGTATTTGAATATGACTCGCTTCGCACTCTGGCTCTTAATACTTTGGTACCTTTAGTTAAAGTAATTGGCTCGGTGTATAATTTTGCGGCAGCTGTAATATCGCCACCAATAGCTCTTGGATCCGTACCATCTAATGTGTAGTAAATTTTACTTGCAAAAGTGTTGGGGTTGGTTAATGCAATAGTTGTATTTGATGAAACTAAACCACCATTGCTGCTGCATTGTACGGGTTCTAAGTTGGAGGTGATGCCTTTACTGCGGTAATGTTTAATCAATTCTGTTGGTCGGTTTGGTATAAAATCTGTTCTTACTCGGTTTAACTCGGTTAAAAATTCATCATTTACATCCCATTCTGCTTTTGAAATATGAAATTGCGCACCGCCACCACCTAAATAGGTAAAATTATTGTTACCCCACTTGGCCGATTCTGCTATTAGCGATGTTTTTACTTGATTAATGCGGTGCATATAAAAACTATCAGCAACTGTGGGCGTTAAAATTCCGTCGTTGTAACAAGCGCAAGTCATCTTATCAGAAAGCAGTACCCTAAATTCGAGTTTGCTTAATAAATTGTCTGGTATAGGGCCATCATCAATTATAGGAGCATTAAAATAGCTAACATCACCTGTATTGTTTGGATGCCAAATACCACCATTACCAAAGCTATAGTCAACATCCCACAAAATGTACTTGTAGCTTAACTGACCAGGATTAATGTTACCACCAGATAAACAATTTTGCAAATCAGACCAATCCCAACCTCCTGCATAAGACATTAATACTAAATAATCTGTAGCATTATCTAAATCAAAATTCTTTTTTGTAAGTTTTATTGACTGATCAGAAGCTAAATTAACGTAATAGCCTATAGTCTTAAATAAAGTTGCAATAGAATCTTTTTGATTCCAATATTCTCCATTTTTATATACCTCGTAATCTAATTTGTTTCCACCAAAATAACTTTCAAAAAAAGCGGGATCGGGTCGTTCCATTAAATTATATTGCCCATTATACTTTCCGTTAATAAACAAATGCACAAATCTGCCGTGCGGCGCTGCGTGGCCCATTTCCATTTGCATATCATACATTACCAGGTTTCTAACATATTGTGCCAAGTTTTCGTTACCAAACTCAGCATTTAAACCATCTTGGCTTCCAGCTCTAAGCACCAATACATCAAATTCATCAACTGGTTTTATTCCATAATTAGTATCGTCGTAATTATCTGGTTCAAAAACTTTATAGTTCAGTTTTTTGTCTCCATAAATTTCTTTAAATTCTAACCGATAATTCTTTTTAGGATTGGTTTCGCTTCCGCCCCAAGTTTGTATTCCATTATTAATCATAAAACCTTTTTTGCTATTATCTGGATAAAACAACTCGGTACTTACAGGTATTTCTACCTCAATATTATTAGTAGAATTTAAAGCGTTACTCGATATTGAAACTACAGGCAACGATTTAAATGCTGCATCTAACATATTTAAATATGCTGGGTTGGTGGTAATGTAAGGGTATAAGCTTGGGTCGGTTTTAATATCATTTAAAAACAAATAACTATGCGATCTAACAGCTCCTGTATCTGTTAAGTTATAAGCAATTGCTTTAAAAATTGTTGTTTTAGATATACTAACAGGGTTAGTATAAGTGATGCCATTTGTAGGACTTGGCTGACTGTTGTTAGTGGTATATTTAATTATAGCATCATTTTTATCTGCTGTTATATTTAGCTGAAATGATGCATCATAATAACCTCTTTTGTGGCTAAAATCTAAATCAATTTGAGCAGTAACCTGTGTTAATATTGAAATGGAAAGCAGAACGACTAAAACTCTGAACATATTTTTTTTTTGTAATTTGAATTTTTTAAAGGTGATAAATTTTCATATAATTACTAAAGAAATAATGCAAATGAGATGCCAACAACCAAAATGTTACCATTAATTTAATTGATTTTAATTTTATTTAGGTAGCAGGTACTTAGTTTTGTTACATTTGCCAACCTTATGTGGAATAAATTGGCATCGTTTATTTTAAAGTATAATTGGTTGTTAATGCTTTTAATAACAGCTTTTACCTTATTTTTTGCTTTTTGCGGTAGTAAAGTGAAAATGGAATATGATATGGCTCAAATCATTCCATCGGATGAGCAAATAGTAAAAGATTTCGATTTTTTTAAAACAGAGTTTAGTAATGATGCTAATACACTTGTTGCCGGTTTTAAAAGTGATCATATTTTTAGTAAAAACTTGCTAAACGAGTTGTACAACACTTGCGAAAATTTGAAAAAAATTGACGGTGTTACAGGTGTTTTAGCAATACCTACCGCCGTACATCTTAAAAAAAACAAAGCAGATAAAAAATTTGAGGTAGTACCTTTAATAAAAAAGCCCATAGAAAATGAGGCAACAGCCGACTCGATTAAGGCTACTTTTAATAGTTGGAAATTTTATAATAACAGAATTTATAATGACAGTTTAAATGCCACCTTAATAGCAGTTACTATTGATATTGATATATTGGACTCACCCGAAAGAATTACTAAAGTAGAAGAAATAATAAGTGTATTTAATCAGTTTGGAGCACAAAATGATATTAAGCTAAGTTATTCTGGTTTTCCTTTTTTAAGAAACTACAGAGTAACCACTATGCGTAATGAAGTGCAGTTGTTTTTATTGCTTTCTGTAATTATAGTAGCCATCGTATTGTTGTTATTATACCGGTCGCTTTTGGGGGTACTGCTACCATTAAGCATTGTAGGCATTGGTGTAATTTGGGCAGTAGGTATGATGTGGTTGTTTGGCTACGAAATTGATTTGCTGCTGGGCATTATACCTACACTAATGGTTATAATTGGTATTCCAAATTGCGTATACTTTTTTAATAAATATCAATTAGAGTATGATAAAACCCAGCAACAAACAAAAGCCTTACACCATACAATTGAACGCATTGGTAACGTTACTTTTTATGCAAATTTAACTACTGCCATTGGCTTTGCTGTTTTTGCAGTAACAGATAGTAAAATGTTACAACAGTTTGGTTTAGTAGCAGGTTTAAATGTATTTGCGGTTTACATTATTTCAATAATTGTATTGCCAGGTGTTTTAATGTTATTGCCACCGCCAAAAGCATATAAAAACAATACTTTAAAAACAGTTTTTTTAGTAAAAATAGTTGATCGTTTAAAATCAATAGCCGTGTATCAATACAAAGCGGTTTGGGGGGTAACCATAATTGTTATTGGTATTGCAATTTTTGGTTTATACAATCTAAAATCCGAAGGTTATATTTTTGATGATATTCCTAAAGATTCACAATCTTATAAAGACTTGTTGTTTTTTGAAGATAATTTTACCGGAGTAATACCATTCGAAATAATAATTGATACGCAAAAGAAAGGGGCCGTAACTAAATTAAGTACCTTAAAAATAATTGATAAAATTCAGCGAGAAATTGCTGCCGACAAAATGATTACCCAACCGCTTTCAATAGCAGAAGGTTTAAAAATGGCTGGCCAAGCGTATTACGAAGGCAACCCTAAGCGATATGCATTGCCAACAAGTGGTACCGAAAAAAATCTAATTTTTAGTTACTTAAGCAAAACACAAAATAATAACCTAAGCGATAATTTGCTAAACCGCTTTATCGACAAAGATCAACAACTGGCGCGGTTAAGCTTTCAAATGAAAGATATTGGTAGTCGCCAGTTTGAAGAAAAATTAATATGGATACAAAAAACCGTTGACAAAGCCATAGGCGAAAAACAATTTAATATAATGTATACCGGTACTACTATGGTTGTATTAAAAGGGTATAAATTTTTAGTAGATGGGCTTTTAAGAAGCTTAGTATTTGCACTTTTAATTATTGCTATTATAATGGGTTTTTTGTTTAAATCATTTAAAATGTTAATTGCCGCTATTGTACCTAACATTATTCCATTGTTAGTTACAACTGCTGCAATGGGCTATTTCGATATTTATTTAAAACCAGCCACCGTATTAATATTTAGTATTGCTTTTGGTATATCTGTTGATTTTACGATTCACTTTTTGGCCAAATACAAGCAAGAGTTAAGCCTAAATAATAACAATGTAAGGCAAACTATTTTTGCCACCCTAAATGAAACAGGTTTAAGTATGATTTATACTGCAATAACACTGTTATGTGGTTTTATGGTGTTTGTAGTGTCAACATTTGAAGCTACAGTTTACTTAGGTTTATTAACAAGTGCTACAATTGTTATCGCATTATTATCAAACTTAATTTTGTTACCAAGCATTATTTTAGCGTTAAACAAAAAAGTGTAAGTGATGAATTTTTTGGGTAAACTTTATTATTGCTTTACTGGCAAGGTAAAATAAAAAGTAGTGCCTTTGCCAAATTCGCTTTCTATCCAAATGTTTCCATTATGCCTTTCTACCACTTTTTTACATAAAGCTAAACCAATACCTGTACCTTCATAAACCTCAGAAGGATGCAATCTTTTGAAAATACCAAATACTTTTTCGTGCATTCTTTTAGGTATGCCAATACCATTGTCTTTAAAATAAAATTTATGAAAACTTTTATCTGAAGTACAGTTTATTTCAATTTTTGGCGTGGTACCTTTTTTTATAAACTTTATAGAATTGCCCAATAAATTGTAAATTAATCTAGTGTAAAGGCTCTCATCAATATTTATAATTTTAGGCATATTTTTAATTATAATTTTAGCGTTATTAATTTTTATTGGTGCATCAAAATCTTCAATTACATTGTTTAGCCAAGCTTTAGTACTTACGCTCTTTATTTTAAGTTGATTGTTGCTTACGGATGAAAAATCTAACAAATCGTTAATAGATTGTTGTAAGCGATTAACACCTGTGCTTATATGGCCAAGGTAAGCATATTCACTTTCACTTATTTTATTTTTAATAGTGGCCTTTAAAATCTTAGTAAAGCTTAATACAGTTACCAATGGCGCCCGTAAATCGTGCGAGGCTAAAAACGCAAAATTTTCTAACTCTAAATTACTTTCAATATATTTTTCTAACTCTATAACCTTATTGGCTAACTGGGCTTCTAACTTTCTAATTTCAGAAATATCGGAAATACTAGTAATTTCATAAAGAAATTCATTTTCATTATTAAAAATACCGCTAACGTTTATAATAGTATCAACTACGCTTCCATTTTTCTTAACAAATTTTTTGGTGGTAGCAAACTTTCTAATTTTAGCAGCTAATAAATCTTTAAACAATAGGTAAGAGTTGTTTTGTTCTCCATTGTGGCTCAATTGTTTATGATTCATTTGTAGTAATTCTTTTTCACGATACCCAAGTATATCACAAAAAGCTTTATTAACTTTTAATAGTTTACCATCTTTATCGCCAACCGCTAAACCAGTAACATTATTATCAAATAGTGATTTATATTTTTTTATATTATCATCTAATTGCTGTTTCTTAATTTCTAACTCGGTAATGTCTGATATGGTAACATAACCACCATTAAAACTTCCATTTTCGTAAAATGGTTTGAAACTAAAAATGGCTGTTTTAAGTTGTTTTGATTTACTTATAAAGCGGCGTTTATATTGCGCATCTACAAATCTTTTTGTTTTAAATTTATTAAAATTCTTTTTCGCTTTCTCCAAATCTTTCTTATAAAGTATATTAAAATATCCAATTTTATTTACTTCATTAGCAGTATAACCAGTAATTTTTAAAAATGCTTTGTTGGTTTCTACCACTTGTAAATCTTTGTTTATAATGAGCGACGCTAACAAACTGTTTTCGAAAAAGTATTCTGATTTAATTAATGTTTTATTAAGTTGACTTTGGGTGTTTCTTAAAGCCGAAACGTTGGTACCCTCTATCAATATCCAAATTAGTTTTTTATTGGTACTAAAAACAGGTTTTAAAGTATATTTAAGTTTTACAGGGTTTTTATTTGATTTGAAATAGTAATCAGTTTCATTACTAATAATATTGCCCAAGGCACATTTTTTCACATCATTTTTCATTTGTTTTATACCATTTGCAGATTGATCTAAAAACTTATCAGTCCAAATAGGTTTGCCAATTAAATCTTTTACATAAGTATAAGAAATACTGCTATGGCCATATTTATTGTGCTCTAAAACAATACCTGTTGGGCTTAGCCTGGCCATAAAATTTAATGCTTTATAAAATATAGCTTTAAATTTTTTTTCACTTTCAGAAAGTTTTATCCGATCAATAATTTTATTTGTTACATCGGTAAATTCAAGCAGTATTTTAACAACCTTATTGTCTGTGTCTAAAATTGGGCTAATATGGTATTCAAAACCAATAGTATTATTTTTTGAGTTTTGGTAAGTTATCGTATCGCTTACTATCTTACCTGCTAAAGCTTTTTTAAATTGCTTTTTTAAATCGTTGTGTATTTTTTTGTAATTAGGGTTAGTATATTCTTTTGAGTTAAGTATATTTTTGAGTTGAAATGGGGCAATCGCTATAAATTTGTTGCCCTTTTCATTGGTTTCTTCAATTGTACCAGCTTTATCAAAAATTATTATGGCATTTTTTGATGCTTTAAAAATGGTATTTATTTTAGTTTGTTGAAGTGCCTTGGCTTTATTTGTTTCAACTGCTTCAGTAATATCTCTTGCTTCACCAAACAAAGAAACAATTTTTTTGTCTTCATCAAATATTGGGGTAATATTTAACTGTATATATCTATTCGGAGAATTTGGTAAATCATAACGGGCAACTTTGTTTACAGTTTCTCCTTTAGCAGCTTTTTTAATACCCTCTTTAAAAACTGTTCTTGTTGCTTGATGTTTGGCAAACCAAATGAAATCCCATACATATATGCCAGTAGTTACGGTATTTTCATCTTCTAAATATTTGTAAACCTTTTTATTATGTTCTTTTATAATTCCATTAGTTTCAAAAATGCCAATAAATGCACTTGAAGCATTGTAAATTGCTTTAAACTTTTGCTCACTTAATATTAATTGGTTTTGAAAGTTAGTTATTTCTGTAATATCGTTACCCTCCACTAAAACCCAATCAACTCTTTTATTTTTATAAATTTTTGTAAGCGTTAATTCTAAAATTCCTTTTATATTTATAGAAATTTTATAGCTAATTTGAAGTTTTACGCTCTTTTTATATTTTAAAGTTTTGTAAGCTTGTTTTATTTGGTTAACAGTATTTTTTTTATGTTTAAACCATTTGAAATTCCAAATAAACCGTGGGTTGCGCTCATTTTCTTTATTAAGTAAATTAAATTTAGCAGTATTGTTATGTTCAATTAATTGCCCATTTAACTTAGTGCGAGCAATAAAGTTATTTGCATTTTCAAATGTTAATCTAAATTTTTGTTCATTAAATAATAGCTGTTTATTACTTAGTTCAATTTTCTTGTTTTTTTCAATTAAAGCCTGTTCCGTTTTCTTAATATTATCTACATCTGCACAGGTCATAATAATGGTGTTAGCAATATTACTTGGTTTAAAAAAAGCAACCTTCATATAAAATGCTTTTTTACTTTTTTGTTTTAACCCTATACTTTCTAATTCAAATTTTTCAATTTTAGAGTTAACCAATTGCTTATATAACTTATTCACTTTTTCATAGCCGGTATTTTTTTCAGTAGTAGCAAATAATTTTGAATAATTGTAAGTTGTTTGTTTTAAAATAGATGTTTTTCTCTCTTCAAACAAGTCTAAAAACCGCTGATTTACGTCAATTATTTCTTTTGTTAAGGTATTTTTAATAACAATTCCATTTCTTGAATTTTTAAATAAGCCTTCGTAAAGTGCTGCAACTTTTATTGATTTTTGTTGGGTGTGTATTTCTGTACTTTTATCTGTAAATTGAACAAATAAAAAATTTGGATTTAACTTGTCTAATTGAACAATTGTTGTTTCAGCATAAAAATCTTTTCCTTTTTTATCATTAAAAATATCGGTTGATTTATAAATGCGTTTCTCGGCTATTTCGTCCACTACCTTTTTAAGGTAAGAAGAGGTTGCTTGCTTGCTTATACAATTTTTGGGAAGTATAGTATTTATTGAGGCATTCAAAATATCGGTTTTAGAATAGCCAAACATTTCACAAAATACTGGATTGCTGTTTACAATTTGCAGTTGTATAATATCTAAAATAGCAAAACCATCTTTTGCAGCATTAAATATACTATTGAAGCGGTTTTCCGTTTCGTAAATTGTATTTAGGTTTAAATCATTTTCTATTTTACGCTTATGCTCGTTATTAATATCTACTAATAAAGTATAAAATAAATTTTCATTTGGCTGTGGAAGTAAAGTTGCAATAACCTTAACTAAATATGGATGTTTTTTATTTTTTAATATAAATATTTCTTTAACTACTTGCTTACCTTGTTTTAAGTCATTTGTAATATCAAAAAGTAAATCTTTAAGACTGATGTTATTAGCAGCATTATCAAAAAAAAGTTTTGGTGTAACGTCATATAATTCTTTTTGTTTAATGCCTAAAATTTCTAAAAATTTTGAATTTATTTTAGTTAAACTTAAAGTATTAATATCTGCAACGGCACAACCATTTGACGAAAAATTAAAGTAGAAGTCAGATTTAATTAACTCATTACTAAGTATTTTGTTTTCATTTTTTTGATGTTTAAGTTGAGTGGTCAGTTGATGATTATCATTTAAAATTACAATAGCATAACTTTTAGAATTATCAGTTTTGGAAATACTAAAATCAATATATTTCGCTGTATTATTTTTATACCTAAATTTTAAAGTCTCTTTAAATATTCCTTTTTTATTAAATTCCGCTTTAATTTTTTTGTGTAAATCTAAAGCAGTAGTTCCATCATCTTGTACCGCAAAAAATAAATCTGTAATACTGCTATTAAGTGCTTGATGTTTTTTATAGTTTAAAATATTTAACCATTTTCTATTAGTCTCAACAAAACAGTTTTTATCAAAGTTATACGTGGCAATACCTATTAAACTTTTATTTAAAACAACTTTATATTTTTTGTTAAGTTTATTAAATTGTTTTTGGTAAGTGCTTAATTGCGTTTTTAATTGTAGTTTTTGTGTAACATCTTCAATATAAATTATTAAAAATTTATTGTTTTTACTATTAACAGAAACAAGTTTAGTTTTACCGTAAAATGTTGAATTGTTATTTTTTTTGAATACTAAGTTAATTGTTAAAGTTTTCTTTGCTCCAAATATTTTGGTAAAATCAAAGTTTTTAATATTTTCTTCTTTTAATAGTAGGTCATTTATTGCTAATTCCTTTATTTGAGTAATTGTTTTTTTAAATAGCTTTAAAAAAACGTTGTTAGCAGTACTAAAAGTTTGTTTGCTTATATTGTAAAGGGCTATCCCACTGCTGCTTTTTTCAAATATCGTTTCAAATAGCTGTAGCCCATTTTCTTTTTGTAATGCCTTCTTATACAGGCGGTCTACTTGCATAATATTTACAAGTATATATTGATTGCTACCGTTTAATGTTATTGCCGTTAAAATAACTTTTGTGTGTACCTGTTCAAACTCATTATTTTGAATTGAAATAATTCCTGAAACTTGTGCTGCCTTTTTTTTAATTAACTCAGCTTCTAAAGCTCTAAATTTTTTTAAATATTGAACAGTAATTAAGCTATAAATTAAATAGGTTGTACGATCATTTAAATGTGCAATTTCCTTAAATATTTTATTAGCATAAACTAAAAAGCCATTTTTAATATTATAAATAACCATACCATTTGTGTTATACCTAAAATCGAAGTGCATGTAAGTTTCACCAATGGAAAACTTGTTTGTTTGTACCACTACATTTCTTAGTATTATTAAATTTCTTGATTTACTTATTTTGTAATACGATATTTCGGCGGTAGCTAAATTGTTTTTTGATGTATTATACTCAAATTGCTTTTTTTCACCCTTTGGTAACAGTAAAATATGTAGATCTAAGCTTTTTAATGTGTTTAATAGTTCTTGGTTAGTACAGTATTTTCTTTCAATAAAATGACTAATTTTTTTTGGAAACTCCATTTCAAATGCGATCAAAAACTTTGTGTTAACCGCGGTAATAGATTTCTGCTTTATATCATAAATGCAAATAGCATCAATGTTATTTTTTAGTATTGATTCTTTATAGTAAAAATCTTCATCAGTTTTTAAATTGAAAGATAAGACAGCGGTGGTGCTTCCTTTTTCGTTATTAAAAAAGTTAACTAGTAATTTATACTCAATACCAGCGTTAGTTTTTAAATTAAACTTAGCAGCTTTTTTGGTTTTAAAAGCAGCCGATAAAAGTGGCAACCAATTTTGATCGGTAAACTTATTTTTAAAATCTTTAATTGATCTATTTAGGTCTACTTTTTTTATGTAAAAAAGTTTTTTTGCTGCTTTCGAATATTTTAAAACCTTTAGTTGATCATCTAAAAAAATGGCAGCAACATTAGCATGATAAAGTAAATTGTTAAGTTGTTTATTACGCTGTTCAAGTCTATTTATGTTAGTAGCATATTCCGTATTTAAATTTTTTAATTCTTCATTTATAGCTACGTTTTCTTCATTAAACAAACCAATTTCTTTAGCGTAATTCTCATTTAGTTTTTGATGTTTGTCTAACTCGTGTGCTGTTTTATGAAGCTTGTTTAATAAGCTTAAATTTAATTTTTCATTACTTATCTTTTCAATATTAATATCGTCTTCTATTTTAAATAAAAAAAAAGTTTGTGTGTCATTGTCGAGTTGTAAAGGTTCTATTTGTAAACTTAAAGTGCGCTTGTTTACTTTTATACCAAAAATTTTTTTTGGCTTAAAAGTGGGAGAAGTTTCTTCAATTAATGTTGAAGAAAGCTGTAATAGCTTTTCTTTATTGGTTTTATTTTTTAAAAACAAAGCTGCTTTTGAATTGGTAAAAACAATATTATAAAGCGCATCTAAAACAAATGTTGCAGGTTCTATTTTTTTCTTGACAATATTCTCAAACATAAACGTATAACGTTTTTAATAACAATAAAGTTATAGTATTTAATTTCCTAAAGTGCATTACTTGTTAATAATCTTCATCAAACTACAGTTCTATTTAATATTGTACGTAAAATACATTTAGAAGATATCAATTAAAACACTAAATTTGGGCTTCGTTAAAAATTATATGAGCAATTACATAGTATCTGCAAGAAAATATAGACCTCAGAAATTTTCTGAGGTAGTTGGTCAATCTCATGTTACAGATACCTTAAAGAATGCCTTAAAAACCGAGCAGTTGGCGCAGGCCTTGTTGTTTTGTGGCCCAAGGGGTGTTGGTAAAACAACTTGTGCCCGTATACTTGCCAAGGTAGTTAATTGTGATGCACCTATTGAAGGCTTTGACGGCTGTAAAGATACCAGCCAGCAACATCAAATGGAAAATGTAAGTTCTTTTTCTATTTTTGAATTAGATGCTGCCTCCAACAACTCGGTAGAAGGTATAAGAAGTTTAATTGAGCAGGTACGCTATGTGCCGCCACAAGGCAAAAAAAAGGTGTACATTATTGATGAGGTACACATGCTTTCAACCGCAGCTTTTAATGCCTTTTTAAAAACATTAGAAGAACCACCGCCCTATGCCATTTTTATTTTAGCAACTACCGAAAAACATAAAATTTTACCTACCATTTTATCACGCTGCCAAATATATGATTTTAGCAGAATAGGTGTAGAATCTATAGTGGCGCATTTAGTTGAAATTTCTGAAAAAGAAAAAATTGAAGCCGATGCAGATGCCTTGAATTTAATTGCCCAAAAGGCCGATGGCGCTTTACGCGATGCTTTGAGTATGTTTGATCGTTTGTTAAGTGCAGGACAGGGTAAAATAACTTATGAAAGCACTTTAAGTAATTTAAATATATTAGATCACGATTATTATTTTTCAATTATAGATGCTTTTTTAGTAGAGAATATTGCGGAGGTTTTAAATAAATACAACGAAATTCAACAAAAGGGATTTGATGGCGATTTGTTTATTAACGGCTTGGCCAATCATTTTCGTAACTTGTTGGTAGCTAAAGATGAAGCTACGGTAGCCTTACTTACAGTTGGTAAAGCAATTGAAGCTAAATACTTACAACAAGCAAAACTTACGCCAACTACTTTTATTTTAAATGCACTAAATGTTTGCAGTACCGCAGATGTGCAATATAAAATGGCAAAAAATAAAAGGCTGCATATTGAGATGGCTTTGATTCGTCTAAATTATCTTAACAGTACAATTGAAATAGCGCAAGGCAATGAAGTTGAGTTAAAAAAAAAAGCGAACCTCAATTAAAGCAAATAACAGCCGAGGTTAAACCAACTAATGTTGATAAACAAGAAGAAAAACCGTTAAGCAATAATAACGCATCTTTAAAAAACGATGAACCAACTTCAATTTACAAACCTGTTAATGAGGTGGAAGCGGAATTAGAAAGGGAACCGAAAGAAAGCATCATATTAAAAATAAATAAAGTAGCAAATGAAGCCGAAAAAGATATTGATGCTACTATTAATGATGAAGAAACAAAACAGGAAGAAGAGCCGTTAACCAACAATACAGCCGTACAAAATAACGAAAGTGAAGTTGATAACAAAGCGACTAATGAACCCACAACAATTATAAAAAATGAGCCGAAACAAAGCATCATATCACAAATAAATAAAGTTGTAGCAACAGGTGATAAAGCTAATACAGGCAGCGCAATTGAGCAGGAAACGAAGCCAAGTTTTAAAATATTAAACAAACAATCGAACGCAGTAATTATACCTACTTTAACTGATTTAGAAAGTAAAATTGAGTTAGACGATACTATAAACGAAGCACAAAAAGTAATTGAAGCGCAAAAAGAAAAGGATAAGCCAGAATTAGTTTTGGCACCAAAAGAAGTGCAGGAAAGCTTAACGGCTTATGCTAATATGTTAAAAGAACAATCGAAAAATGTACTCGGCAGTTTAGTAAATACAGTACAGTTTAGTATTGATGGTCCTTTGATTCAAATGTTGGTTGACTCGAAAGTAAAAGCACAACAACTGGCAGGTATTAAAGAGCAGCTGTTGACTCACTTAAAAAACCAATTAAATGAAAACGATATTCATTTAAAAATTGGGTTTATAGAAAGAAGCAAAACAATAGAAACACCAATGAAAGCCTATTCGCCAAAAGAAAGATTAAACGAAATGATGGAAGAAAACCCTGCTGTAAAAGATTTGATTGAAAAGTTAGATTTAAACTTTGAATACTAATATTACTATGACAATTGAAAAACTATATCAGCTATTTTTAAATTGTGATGCCGTTAATACCGATAGCCGAGCGGTACAAAAAAATGAACTATTTGTTGCTTTAAAAGGCCGCAATTTTAATGGTAACAAATATGCAGAAGCCGCTTTGCAAAATGGAGCGAAATATGCTTTAATAGATGAGGAAGCTTATTTTAAAAATGAAACTCAATACATTTTGGTTTCAGATGGTTTGGAGACACTGCAGCAATTAGCCGCCCATCATAGGCGCCAGTTTAATATTCCGGTAATTGGCTTAACGGGTTCTAATGGTAAAACAACTACCAAAGAGTTGATTAATGCGGTACTAAGTATAAAGTACAAAACCCTAGCCACCAAAGGAAATTTAAATAATCAAATTGGTGTGCCACTAACCTTATTAAACATTAATAAATTAACAGAAATTGCTATAGTAGAAATGGGCGCAAACTATGTTGGTGAAATTGCAGAACTTTGCGAAATTACCCAACCCAATTACGGTTTAATTACTACTATTGCCAAGGCACATTTAGAAGGTTTTGGTAGTTTAGAAGGCGTACGCAAAACCAAATTAGGCTTGTTTGATTATTTGAAAAACAATAACGGTTTTGCTTTTGTAAATGCCGATCAGCAAGAAATTTTAGATGGTGCAGAACAGTTTGATTTTGAAAAAAAAACCACTTATGGCCAAAGCCCCTTTGTCGATTTTTTGGGAATACCCATAAACGGAACACCCTTTGCAGCTTTGCAATACAAAAATGAAACCTTAAAAAGCCAACTGTTTGGTAATTATAATTATATAAATATGATGGCTGCCATTGCAGTGGGTTCAAAATTTGACGTTCGGGCAAATGATATAAAAAAAGCTTTGGCCAACTATCAACCGCAAAACAAACGATCTCAAATAATAAAAAAGGCTAATAACATAATTGTATTAGATGCTTACAATGCCAACCCCAGCAGCATGCAAGCTGCTATTGAAGCTTTTGTAAACGGCTATCCAAATCAGCAAAAAATATTAATTGCTGGCGATATGTTTGAGTTGGGTAAATACGAAGCCGAAGAACATCAAAACATTATTGACTTGGCAACTTCATTAAATGTAAATAAATGTTTTTTTGTAGGAAGTGCTTTTGGAGCAACTACTGCAACACAAAGTAATCACAGTTTTTTTAAAGATGCAGAAGCACTATCAACACATCTTACCAAAAACAAAATTGAAAATGCTTGCATACTAATTAAAGGCTCAAGAGGCATGCAATTAGAGCAACTGATCAATTTAATTTGAACGTAGCGCACGGAGTACAGAATTTTAGAACACAGATCTCAGATTATTAGAATACAGATTATTAGATTACAGATTACAGATTATTGGAACACAGATTACAGATTATTAGAAGACTGAACACAGATTACAGATTATTAGAATACGGAACTTTCAAAAAGTCTGTACTCCAAAAGTCTGTACTCTAAAAATCTGTACTCTAAAAGTCTATCCTCTAAAAGTCTGTCCTCTAAAACAATCAAAACTTAAACTTGGCCTGCAAGGTAATTCTGGTTTGTTTATCATCATTTACAAATTCGTTGCCACTACCGTAGCCTTCAAATTTTTCTGAGCTGTATAAATTTACATATTTGGTTTGCTCAATTTTAAACCACAAAGTTAAAAAACGAGTAGGTTTATATTTTCCATTTAAATAATAACGGTAACCGGTACGAGAAAACGAGCGATTATTAAAACCATACAAAACATTGTTTTCGTAAGCATAAACTCTAGTAGTAGGACTATCGGTATCAAATAAAGCAAAACGACCATTAAATGAAAAAGGCCAGTTAATGGGAGTAAAATTTACATCTTGAAAAAATAGATAACCATATTTTTTTGGTGTATTATTTTCAACAAACGTAGTTTGCTCAACTCTCGTTTTAAAACTAAAGTTGTCGTTAAGTTTGTAATTAACGTTCGCTCTAATAGAGGCTGTGGTTTTGGGTACAACATAAGCTATCATACCTTCATTTGCACTTAAATTTTCAAGTTTTCTTTCGTTTCTGTATCTAACGCTTAATTCAATTTTTCTGCTGGGCCGGTATATAACTTTGGTTCTATAGTCAAAACCTTTTGATGGTGCTTTTGCTCTGGTTTTTACCCAATTATGTTTATAAGTATCTGCATAAGCACTAATAACTACTCGGGCATTTGGGTTAACAATAAGCCCTAAGTATAAACCATTTTCATTATTAGGGTTGCTGCCTTCGGCAAATACTTTGGCATAGCGTGCTTCATAATATTTATTAAAATATCGATGTACTAAACTAAAGCGCACCTTCGGGTCTACCGAAACCAAAACACCATTTATGCTAGCAAAACCTGTTTTGTTTAAGTTGTTGGCAATTAAATCATTACTGATGGCTAACTCTCCAAAAAAATGAAAATTCTGCGCTAAAAAACGATAATTAAAGCTGGCGTTAACCAACTCATTACTATTAAACCGAAACAAATTTTCTACCCTGTTTTGCCGTTGTAGCGGGTCGCTAAGTTTCGAGTAAATGCCTGCAACGCCTACCTCTAAACTTCTGGTATCATACACTAAACTAAGGCCGCCCAATGTTTCGGTAATGGTTTTTTTATCTTCCAATTCATTTAATGTACGGTGATTGCCACCTATTTGTATGGAACTGATTAACTCCACATCTTCTGTAAGGGTATCAATTGCAATAACATTGGCATCTAACCCTTTGTAGCTTCCAAAGGCGGTTAAATCTATTTGCCCAATACTTATGGTACCAGCAATACCTCTCAAATAATCATATTCGCTAACCGAAGTATAGGGCTTTAGTAGATAAGCGTTTTTCATTATGGACATTACTTCATCGCTTTTGCGAGTAGCAAAATCGTTCCACATGGCTAAACCTTGGCCAATGTTCATTTTATAATCGCCAATAGCAGTATATTTTAAGGGGCCGTAATCTTTTAAATAAAGGTGGGCAGAATAAAAATCGAAACCTGCTTTGTTATATGGCGCTCCAAAAGGTTCAAAAGCATCTTTTTCAGCAGTAATGCCATAGCTAATATTTTTGTTGTACTCGTACCTATGCCTTGCATACAGCTTAGCGGGGTGGCCTAAATAATTTCCTACCAAATAGCCCGCCTTATCTTCTAAAACTTCTTCGTACCGAGTAATAACTTGGTGCTTCCCCCCGGTTAGTAGTTTTTTTACCGAAATGTTTAAATCATCAATATTACCACCAACAGTAACAAATGGTAAAATCTGTTCAATAGTATTTAAATCGAAATATTTAATACTCTGTAGCTCGTAAATGTTAAGCAGCTTTCCTCCTTTTATAATGTGTTGAAACAAAGCATCAATTTGAGCGGGACTTAGTAAAGCCAATTCATTCAATTGTTTATAATCTGCTTTGTTTAAATTTAAAGGGTTTTGTTGGTAATAAATCAAATCTTGCAACACAGGTTCAATATCTATCTGGTCATCACTTTCTTCGCTTAAATTTTCCATTATTCTTTGAATAAGGTTTTCATCAAAGTTTTCTTTTTGCGCAAAAGCATCATTACGAAACAAAAAAATGGTAATTAGTGCAACAACTAACCGAAAACTTAAATTTATATAGTGTAAATACAACCTCATTAACCTTTGTTTTTAGTAGAAGCATAAATAATGCTTAGGGTAGGAGAAAAGCCTAAAATAGTATGATAATTACCAGCAAACACAATTTGCAGCGCAGCCATTTGCCAACCCAAGCCTGCGGTAAAGGCATCAACACCACTTGTTGCCCCAACCATTAATTCAAAATTGTTAGCAATCTCGTAAGAAAGGCCTGCTTTAAAAATAGCTGCTTCGGTTAATTGCTTTTCGCCTTCAACATATACAGCGGTTTTTGTAGATGGTTGGTAGCGCAAACCAGCACTAATAATGGTGGGCAAAATACTTTGTTCATCTGCTGTAATACTAACTTTTATGGGGTTGCTAATATTTGCACCTAATAATAATTGGTTATTCAATTGCGCTTGCAAACCTATTTGTGCGTTTACTACTGTAGTATTTCCATAATTGGCAATGCTTAAATTATAAACATTTATTGCCCCACCAATGCTTAAATTATCTAACAACTTTCTTCCATAAGCAATATTTGCCTTTAAGGCGGTATATCCTTCATATCCTTTATACTGCAAACCAACACCAAAAGTGCCAGATTTTGTAGGTACACCAACAGCAGCAGTAAAGCCATATAAACCTTCAATTAAATAACTATTTTTACTACTTATACCAAAAGTAAGATTGCTTAAACCCACCAAGCCTGCTGGGTTATCAATTGCAGTAAATACATATTGGTGTGTAGTTTCAGCACCGCCTAAAGCAACGGTATTTGCATTAGAAGCACCAAAATTAAATTGGGCAACGCCACCAACAATAAAGTAAAAAAAACACCCTAAAGTCAATACAACTTTCATAGGGCCAATGTAAGGTATTCTGTTATTAAATACACAACTTTTAAGCAATATTACTTTTTCATTATTTGATTTTTTGATGGAAAAAAGGTTACATTTTTATAAAAAAAATGTGTTTAAGTTTGGAATTTACAATTGAAAACTTATTTTTGTGACAAGTGCGTGGTAAAGATTAAGTTTTGTAAACCTACATTTTACATTTTCTTACCCGTTCAAAATTCTAAACAATTATTATAAAAAAATAAACATTTATTATGAAAAAATTAATTTTAAGTTTCGCAATTTGTTTTGGCATTTTTGTTTGCCAAAATGTGGTTGCACAAAGCTTGAACTTGCAAAGTACACCAGTTACAAAGCAAGCAGTTACGCCAAATGGAGGTAATACTACAAGCGAAGAGGTAAGAATAACACAAACAATACCTCAGATTAGTAAATTAACCCAAACTTCTGGTGGGCAGTCAACTACCCCAGATACCCCAGAAGAAAATATTCCAAACATTGTTCAAACAATACCTCAGTTAGGTAAATTAACCAGAACATCTGACGGTCAGACAACTAATCCAGTAAATATTCCAAACATTGTTCAAACAATACCTGTGTTGGACAAATTGGTGATTAACGGAAGTCAAAAAAATAACTTAACTCCACCAAAAAAACAATAAAAATCTACAATTATGAAAAAAATTTATTTTTTAGTTCTATCCGTATTTTTAAATTGCGGTAACCTAATTGCTCAAAATGCAGCTGCTGCCTGCCCAGATTTTACTTCCGTATCTTATGGAATACTGTGTAACGGTATTGATATATGTTTAGGCTATCCTGATGCTGATGCTGATGGTATTGGCGATGGTGGAGAAGACCCAACAGGTACCACTATGACGGTGGCCACCGGTCTTGCAACATCTACCGCACAACCTCCCATTAATAATGGTATATTTTTATTTGACGCAGATAACGATGGTGTTAATGATGCAACAGGTTTTTGTTTAACAATATTATTTGATAACGCAACCTGCGACCCTGAGCCTTACACACCTTTGGTTACCTTAGTTTGCCCAGATGGCACGCCAGCTACCTTTGATGGTATTGAAGTAACCGATTTAGATATTTTAGCAGAAATATTTGGTGTACCAGGTGGTGCATTACTTTACCCACCATTAGTAGGTATTATTAACGCACCAGTATGCCCTTTATTATCAGATGGCACCGGTGCCGTAGCCGGCAATGTAGAACTTTTTGTAGCCGATGCTTTGGGTAACCCAACAACCACATCTTGCTTAGTAGTTGAAGGCCCGGTACCGGCTTGCGATACCGATAATACTGCCGACCCTGCGGCAAACGCAATACCTATTCAATTTAACGATAATGGCACATTACTAACAGCAGCAGGCGCTCCACCTTTTGCTTGTGGTTTTAATGATGTTGCAGATTTAAGTAGTGCTTGTGGTGCTTGTAATGCCCCACCCACCTGCCCAAATTTTAATGCCGTATCTTATGGGCCAGCCTGTAATGGTTACGATATATGCATAGGCTATGTGGATACTGATATGGATGGTATTGGTGATGGTGGAGAAGACCCAACAGGTACCACTATGACGGTGGCCACCGGTCTTGCAACATCTACCGCACAACCTCCAATCAATAATGGTATATTCCCATTTGACTCCTCTAATGATGGTGTTGATATGGTAGACGCAATAGGTTTTTGTTTAACAGTATTATTTGATAACCCCACTTGCGACCCTGAGCCTTACACACCTTTGGTTACCTTACTTTGCCCTGATGGCACGCCAGCAACACTTGACGGTGTAGAAGTAACCGACTATGATATTTTAGAAAACATTTTTGGTGTAGTAGGTGGTACAGCAATTTACCCACCATTAGTAGGTATTATTACTGCACCAGTATGCCCTTTCTTTTCAGATGGCACCGGTGCCGTAGCCGGCAATGTAGAAGTTTTTGTAGCAGATGCCATGGGCAACCCAACAGCCACATCTTGCTTAGTAGTTGAAGGCCCAGTACCGGCTTGCGATACCGATAATACTGCCGACCCTGCGGCAAATGCAATACCTATTCAATTTAATGACAATACGGATCCTTTATTAATAGCAGCAGGCGTTGCAGCTTTTGCTTGTGGTATAAATGTTGAAGCAGATTTAAGTAGTGCTTGTGACGCTTGTATTGACCCACCCACCTGCCCAAATTTTAATGCCGTATCTTATGGATTTTTATGTAACGGTTACGACATATGCATAGGCTATGCGGATGCTGATATGGATGGCATTGGTGATAATGGAGAAGACCCAACAGGCACCACCTTGACGGTGACTGACGGCCTTGCAACATCTACCCCACAAGCTCCAATTACCGATGGTATAATCCCATTTGACTCCACTAATGATGGTGTCGATATGATAGATGCAATAGGGTATTGTTTAACAGTAATTTTTGATAACCCCACTTGCGACCCTGAGCCTTTTACACCTATGGTAAATTTACTTTGCCCAGATGGCACGCCAGCAACACTTAACGGTGTAGAAGTGACCAATTATGATATTTTAGCAAACAATTTTGGTGTAACAGGTGGTACAGCAATTTACCCACCAGTAGTAGGTATTATTACTGCACCAGTATGCCCTGTATTACCAGATGGCACCGATGCCGTAGCCGGCAATGTAGAAGTTTTTGTAGCCGATGCTATGGGCAACCCAACAGCCACATCTTGCTTAGTAGTTGAAGGCCCGGTACCAGCTTGCGATACCGATAATACAGCCGACCCTGCGGCAAACGCTGTACCTATTCAATTTAACGATAATGTGGATCCTTTACTAATAGCAGCAGGCGCTCCAGCTTTTACTTGTGGTATAGATGCTGTTGCAGATTTAAGTAGTGCTTGTGGCGCTTGTAATGGGCCTCCAGCCTGTGCATCTTTTAATGCGATTACTGTTGCAGCAGGTTGTGATGTTTTTGATATATGTATAGGTTATCTTGACACAGACCAAGATGGTATTGGTGATGCTGGTGAAGATCCAGCTGGAATTACAATGACTGTTGATGTTGGAGCTGCTTCACCAGCTGGAGATCCTCCGTTAAATGATGGAGTATTTTTGTTTGGTGGTAATGCGGTAGGTTATTGCTTTACCTACGTGTATGCTCATCCAGGATGTGATCCTGTACCATATACGGGTTTAACAGAGTTGTTATGTGCTGATGGAACACCTGGAGTATTAGATTTGACAGCTGATGGAGGTCCTATGGTAACTTTGTCTCCGGCTACAGATGTTGTTGGTGCTGTATTTGGTATTGCAGGTGGTGGGGCTTTCTACCCAGTATTAACAGCGGCAACAACAGCAGCCGTTTGCCCAACTGCAACTGATGGTAGCGATGGTATAGCTGCTTTTGTAACTGTTACTTCACCCGACGGTACAGTTTGTGCTACAATTAATGGCGACATGCCAGCCTGTGATACAGCCGGTGGTAATGCTGCCGAAGTAGTACAGTTAAATGCACTTGCAGATCCGTTGTTAACTGCAATATTTGGTATGGATCCATTATTCCCATACTTCTGTACAATTGACGAAACAGCCGATCTTTCTTTCGATTGTGGCCCTTGCGACCAAGCTCCGGTTTGTATGAATACCGTAACCATTGATATGGCAGTTTGTAACGATCAAGGTACAGCCGACCCGGCAGATGATACTTATAATATTACGTATACAGTAACAGGTAATGCAGATGCAACAACTTGGTCAAGCGATCAAGGCGATGCCGGTGCAGCCTACCCATCTACCGTTGTAGCCATGGGTGTACCAGCCGCAACTGGCGGTATGTGGGTGATTAACGTTACCGATGATACTGATGCCAATTGTACAGCAATGGCAAGTACAGCAATTGAGCCTTGTTCTGTTGCTGCAATATGCGAAGATGAAATTTCAGGAACTGTAACTCCTCCGGCAGGATGTGATGTATCAGGTATAGAAGTTACTGTAACTGCGCCTGATGGTACTACTATTGTTTTAACTACCGATGCTAATGGAGTATATGATTCTTCTCCAACTGCATATGCTTGTGGAGATTATACGGTTAGCTTAACAGCTAATCTACCAACTTGTTATACAGATGCAAATGGTGAAACAGGCCCAAAAACATTTACCATTGATGATGACCCTGCTAATAATGATACAGATGGAGAAGATTTTGTACCTGGTGTAGTAATGGCGTGTGAAATAGAAGTAATCATTTCAAACATCGTTTGCAATCAAGGGGCAGACCCACAAGATCCTGCCGATGATACGTTTACCTTTGATTATACTGTTAATGATATTGGCGGAACAGGAACAACTTGGTCAAGTGATAATGGTGATGCAGGAGTTGCTTATGGTACAATAATTTCGGGTAATATGGCTATGCCAAACTCAACATTTACAATTAATGTTAATGATGATGGTGATACAGCTTGTACTTCAACAGATAGTGCAATGTTTGGCGATTGTGCCACGCCGGCTATACCAACACTTAGCCAATGGGGCTTAATGAGTTTAGCTTTATTGTTAATGATTTTCGGAGCTGTAAAATTAAGTTCAGTTAGTTTGTCAACTTCAAGAAAAAAATAAAAATTGTTCCTCTACGGAATTAAAATAAGATTTCAAAACCTGGTACTTTCAAAAGTACCGGGTTTTTTCATTTGGTCACCTACTAACTTTATTATTATCAAATATTAATGCAATTTGGGTTTTATTAAAATTAATTCTATTTTACTCCCCTAATAATTACAAATTGATACTTAATGCTGTTTTTTTAATGAAAATTCACATAATAAATTGATTTTCAATTTATTATTGTCTCGGAAAAAACATATAATTAATTAACGTCCTTATTTTGTTTTACAAGTTTAAGTATAGATAGATATTTGAAAAGAAGCTTAGTTATATTATTTTTAGTATTAATTAGTTTGGCATTATTGTTATTTGCCATTATATTTTCGGGTTTTTCACCTACTCAAAATAATGAAGCGGTTATAGAAAGCTCTTCCAATATCTTATCACAAGAAGTAGAGCAAAAATTAAAACAACAAGCCGTTAATCAATTTTATAGCTTGGTTGATTATGATTTAGATGCTTTGGATGAATATGCTCCAACCTATGAAGAAATGGAAGCTTTTTACACTGTTTTTGACGAAAAATCCTTTGTTAAAAGGTATCCTGTTTTTGAAAGGGCTTATGTTGAAGTAGAAAAAAAATTTGGTGAAGATATTATTATTGACCGGGATTATATATTGAATGTCAACTCAAGATTTTCTGCAGTTCAAGTAAGAAATCAAATTGATAATTTCGAAAATGTAAATTTAAATTTCAGCGAATTTGTAATTGACACAATTATGGTAGAACAGGTTGCACAAAACCATAAATCTGGAGAGCTATTTAACCTTATTATAAGAATTTATTGTGAAGAAAAAGAAGGCTTTTACGATTTTGTAAATGAAGCCTGCTGGTTAACTGATAGAACCTGTGTAACCAATTTTGGCTGGAAATTTTTGGGTAAATATAATCCATATACAAAAAAACACATAAATAGTGAATATCATTTAAAAGATGTATAAAAAATATTAAATATATAAATAATATAAAATGAAAAAATCTTTATTACTTATTTTGTTATTAGTAAGCATAAGTTTTTCAACTTATGCACAACTATCAACAACGGCAGTGAAAAAGGCGACTTTGTTAAAAGAAGGAACGCCAATTGTTAATGGTCAAACAGGTGAAGTTTTGAGAGTATCTAAGGCTCCTGTTAATATAAGCACTTTAAAAATAGAGGTGCTTGAAATAAATCCTGGTAAAACAGCACCAATAAATAGCGATATTAAACCTGTTAACAAAACTTCGCCTAAAAACAGAAACAAAAATCAATTAAAAGGTAAAAACTAAGCATAATGAAGAATAGAAGAATAATGAGAAATTGGCTACTAAATTTATTGGTTATTAGTCTTAGTGCCAGTATTGTTTTAGGGCAAGGTCCAACAGGTGAATATCCGGGTGCAGGTGTTGGTTTTGACTCGGGTTGCGGATATCCTAATGCGGGCGCAACAAATCCAGGCACCACAAATCCGGGTTTATTGACCCCTTGTGGTACTACAACCGACGTTAATACAGGACCATTATTTGAAACAGCAACTGGCTTTGATTTAACATTAGAATTAGTTGGTATTGAGGCTAACGATTCTTCTGGTTATGGAGTAAGAGTTTTTTATGGACCGCAAAATATGTGTTGCACCATTTGCTTAGATGCTTTAGTTGTATTAGGACAGCAAACAACTTGTGGAACTATTCCAACCGTACCCGACTTAACCAGTTTTTTAAGTCCGGCAACTAATATGCCTTTCCCAGCTGCAGTAATAAACTTTGGTGAATTAGCTTTTGGAAATGATTTAATATCTTATAGTGATTTGTGTCCAAATACAGAGTACTTTGTTAATTATCAAGTAGTTGTTGCAAATGATTTTGGACCCTTCGAAGATGAGGACGATAATGATTGTGCACTTAATGATGCTACAATTAGTGCATTTGGGCCAACTATGTCTCAAGGTACTATTGTGTCACCAGGAACCAGAGACCCTTTATTGATAGATGCTGCAGTTTTTGCATTACAGGCGGGAGACAACTGCCAATCAGCAAACGTTGTATTAGAGTTAACAGCAGACGTTCTAGCGGGTTGTACAGCATTAGGACAGGATAGGCTTTGTTCTCAAGGCTTAGAACTTGAATTAAGAAATCCTTCATCTACTTGTTTAGATGGACTTGCTACAGGACCTATCATTAATGATCCAACTGCATGTTTTGTTGGTATTGGTGGCTTACCATTTGTCACTACTTTTAATTTAGGAAATGGTCAGTCGGTTTGTGATATAATTGATGCTTGTGCAGGTACAGGTACAATAGAATTATATGCCACCTATACCTTCTGCGAATCTGATGATATTGCTGGTGACGGCAGTGGCAACGACGAAGCAGTTTTTGTTATTGATGTATTAAGTGCTTTAAGTGCTTTTAATTGTACCAATTGCGCAGCTTGCGCTATAACTCCAGACCCGGCAACCAACATAATTTGTAACGATAACGGAACACCTTTCGATACAACTGATGATATGTTTACTTTCGATATTTTGGTAAATGGTTCAAATACAGATGCAGCAGCTTCTAACACTTTTAACGACGATCAGGGAAATAACGGAATTGCTTACGGTACAACTGTTTCTTACGGGCCATTTCCAATTTCAGGCGGTGCAATTACCGTAAACTTTACAGATGTAGATGATGGAATGTGTACAGCTTCAATAATGGCTACCCCACCAGCAACTTGTTCTGATGCGGTTTGTACCATTACACCCGACCCGGCTACAAATATTGTATGCGATGATAACGGGACCCCATTCGATCCTTCGGATGATATGTTTACTTTTGATATTTTGGTAAATGGTTCTAATACCGATCCTGCGGCATCTAATACTTTTAACGACGACCAAGGAAATATCGGAATTGCTTATGCTATGACTGTTTCTTACGGCCCCTTCCCAATTTCAGGCGGTAACGTAATGGTTACTTTTACTGATGCTGATGCCCCGGCTTCGGCTGCGTGTACCGCAACCATGATGGGTGCAGCTCCTGCCACTTGTTCAGATGCAACTTGTGTTATAACACCAGATGTGGCAACTAACATCGTTTGTGATGATAATGGTACCCCTGCCGATCCAACGGATGATATGTTTACTTTCGATATTTTGGTAAACGGCTCAAATACTGACCCTGCAGCCGGTAATACTTTTAATGATGACCAGAATAACAACGGTATAGCTTATGGAATGACAGTTTCTTACGGCCCATTCCCAATTTCGGGCGGTCCAATAGTAGTTACATTTACCGATGCAGATGCTCCGACAGCTGTTGGTTGTACCGCAACAATGATGGCAAATCCGCCAGCAACTTGCTCAGGATCGGAGTGTACCATTACACCAGATGCAGCAACAAATATAGTTTGTAATGATGCGGGCACACCAGATGATCCATCAGACGATACATATACTTTCGATATTTTAGTAAATGGTAACAGCACTTTTCCAGGAGCTACAAATACCTTTAATGATAGTGAAGGCGGCACAGGTATTGCTTACGGAACAACCGTAAGTTACGGCCCATATCTAATTTCGGGTGGAAATATAACAGTAACCTTTACCGATGCCAACGAAGCTTCTTGCACCGGTATGATGATGGCAACAGCCCCTGCCACTTGTTCAGGTTCTGTATGTACAATCACACCAGATATGGCAGCCAACATTGTTTGTGATGATAATGGAACCCCAGCGGACGCAAGTGATGATACTTTTACTTTTGATATATTAGTTAATGGTAACAGCACCTTTCCAGGCGCTACCAATACATTTAATGATGATCAAGGCAACACAGGTATTGCTTATGGTACAACCGTAAGTTACGGCTCATATCCAATTTCGGGTGGAAATATAACAGTTATGTTTACTGATGCAGATGAAGCTTCTTGCACTGGTATGATGATGGCAACAGCCCCAGCCACTTGTTCAGGTTCTGTATGTACAATCACACCAGATATGGCAACCAATATTGTTTGTGATAACGCAGGCACTCCAAATGACGCAAGCGATGATACTTTTACTTTTGATATATTAGTTAATGGTAACAGCACCTTTCCAGGCGCAACCAATACATTTAATGATGATCAAGGCAACACAGGTATTGCTTATGGTACCACCGTAAGTTACGGCTCATATCCAATTTCGGGTGGTAATGTAACAGTAATGTTTACTGATGCAGATGAAGCTTCGTGCACCAGTATGATGATGGCAACAGCCCCAGCCACTTGTTCAGGTTCTGTATGTACAATCACACCTAATATGGCAACCAATATTGTTTGTGATGATGCGGGCACACCAGATGATCCATCAGATGATACCTTTACTTTTGATATATTAGTTAACGGTAACAGCACCTTTCCAGGCGCTACCAATACATTTAATGATGATCAAGGTAACACAGGTATTGCTTATGGTACCACCGTAAGTTACGGCACATATCCAATTTCGGGTGGAAATATAACAGTTATGTTTACTGATGCAGATGAAGCTTCGTGCACCAATATGATGATGGCAACAGCCCCAGCCACTTGTTCAACAGGGCCTTGTGAAGATGCTATTTCGGGCTCAGTTATGGCTGAAGAAGTAGGTTGTTCTGCAGCAGGAATTGAAGTGACAATATTTGATGCAACAGGAGCGGTAGTTGATGTAGTAATGACAGATGCAAATGGTGTTTATACTTTGCCAGGTGTTTTCCCTTGTGGAAGTTATTCTGCCGAATTGACCGCAAATGTTCCAGCCTGTTATACTGACTCTGGTGGTGTATCAGGGCCAATTGGTTTTATCGTTAATGGAGATGGTGTTCCTAATGGAGTAAATTTTACTGAAAATGCAGAAGTGCCAACTTTAAGCCAATGGGGTTTAATGTCATTAGCATTATTGTTAATGATTTTTGGTGCTTTAAAATTAGGTACAGCAACCGTTGCTTCTTTTAACGGCCGTAAAAACTAAACTTATTTATTTAACATACTTAAAACCCGGCACACTATTGTGCCGGGTTTTTTACTTTATTGGATCTGATAATTCTTAAACAGAATAATTTTTTTTTAACTTTAGAGCTAAATTTTTTACGTTATGAAAGCTTTAATTTTTATTGGTCTACTTATAGTAAATATTCAGTTAATCGCCCAAACTACCATAATCCATTGTGGGCAAATTATTGATGGCATAGCTGATAAAGTACAAAAAGAAGTATCGATTGTAATTGAGGGAAATACGATTACTAAAATTGAAAAAGGTTTTGTAGAAGTTGCTGATAATCAAAAGTTGATTGATTTAAGCGAGGCTTTTGTAATGCCTGGTTTTATAGATATGCACGTACACATAGAATCAGAATACAGCAAAAACAGTTACCTGCAAAAGTTTACTTTAAACAAGGCCGATAAATCTTTTCAAGCAGTTAATAATGCTAAGCTTACCTTAAATGCCGGTTTTACTACTATAAGAGATTTGGGTGGAAGTGGCGTAAATACCGCATTAAGAGATGCCATAAAAAAAGGGATTATAGTTGGCCCACGTATTTATTCAGTTAATAAATCGTTGGCAATAACTGGCGGCCATGCCGACCCTACTAATGGTTACGGTGAGCATATTATGTGTGCTATGCCTGGGCCAGAATCGGGTGTATGTGATGGGGTAGAAGAGTGTATGAAGGCTGTTCGTCAGCAAGTGAAACTTGGTGCAGATTGGATTAAAATTACGGCTACCGCAGGTGTTTTAAGCATTGCAAAAGATGGCGATGGCCCTCAATTTACGCAAGAGGAAATAGAAGCCATTGTACATACAGGTAAAGATAGAGGTGTAAAAGTGGCTGCACATGCACATGGTATAGAAGGCATGCAACGTGCTATAAGAGGTGGCGTAACTACAATTGAACACGGTTCTTATATGGATGAAGAAACGATGGAGCTAATGAAAAAATACGGTACTTATTTAGTGCCTACTATTACCGCAGGAGCTTCGGTGGCCGACTCTGCTAAAATAGATGGTTACTTTCCGGCAATAGTAAAACCCAAAGCACTTGCTGTTGGCCCACAAATACAAAACACTTTTGCTAAAGCTTACCAAGCAGGGGTAAACATTGCCTTTGGTACCGATGCTGGTGTTTTTAAACACGGCAAAAATGGCAAAGAATTTGAGCTAATGGTAGAAGTAGGTATGCCACCAATGGAAGCTATTAAATGTGCCACCAGTATTAACGCCGCTGTATTAGAAAATGATAAAATTGGTGCTTTGGCAACAGGCCGATTTGCAGATATTGTAGCTTGCACCAATAACCCGTTAGAGGATATTACTGAACTACAGCGCATTGTTTTTGTAATGAAAGATGGAGCTGTGATTAAAGATTAAATTAATCTTTAACCTTCCCATTTTTTAAAGGCTTCAATAGCTTCATATTCTGGTAAGCCTAATTGATCGTATTGTTGCGCAGTAGTGCGATTGCGTTCTTCAGCCCGTTGCCAAAATTCACGAGAATCAGAACCAGGAAATAATGGTCGGTCTTTTTGTGATTGATGCTTAAAAATGGCTCTACGTTTTCGCAGTAGCTCACCGGGGCTTAACGGTATGGCCATATCTACTTGTTCAATTGACCATTCTTGCCAAGCTCCTCGGTATAACCAAATTTCACAAGCTTTTAGCCAAGCTGTTCTTTTCGCTTTTAATTGATTAACCGCTTTAAAAATTGCCTGTAAACAAACCCGGTGCGTTCCGTGCGGATCACTTAAATCACCAGCAGCATAAATTTGGTGGGGTTGAATTTCTTCTAGCAAGTCAATAATAATAGTCACATCTGCTTGGCTTAAAGGCTTCTTTTTTACTTTACCAGTTTCGTAAAAAGGTAAATCTAAAAAATGAGCTTGCGCATCATCAATACCAACATATCGACAACCAGCTTTGGCTTCGCCTCTTCTTATTAAGCTTTTTATTTTTTGAATTTCTGGGCTATCTACCTGCCCCGCAGCTTTGTTCTTTATTTGTGCTTTTATGTTATTCAGTATTTCTTGCGATTGGCTAACCTCCAAACCTAACTTTTTATTATAATCATTCACAAAATCGACAAAGCGTACTACTTCGTCATCAAAAACAGCAATGTTGCCACTAGTTTGGTAAGCAACGTGTACCTCGTGCCCGTGATCTACTAATCTAATAAACGTGCCGCCCATAGAAATTACATCATCATCGGGATGTGGGCTAAAAATTACCACTCGTTTCTGCTTTTTTTTCTTACCTGCAGGCCAACCAGTTATGGTTTCTCGCAAATCATTAAACACCTTTAAGTTAATGTTATAAGCAGTATCATATTCGGTAACCAAATCACTCATACCGTTCTCACTATAATCTCTATTAGTCAATTTTAGTATCGGTTTTTGTATATGTAAACTTAGCCAAATAGCAGCCCTTTTTATTAACTCTTCATTCCAATTAACAGCGTAGTTGGTTAACCAAGGGGTTTTAATGCGTGTTAATTGTTCGCTTGAAGCGGCATCTAAAATCGCTTCTACATTTTGGTGTTGTTGCAAGTAAGTGGCTGGCACCGTTTCGCTTGGTTTTCCTTCAATTGCTTCTTTTATTATTGGCGCTTTGCCTTCGCCCCAAGCCATCATAATTACTTTTTTTGCTTTCAAAATACTACCTACTCCCATTGTAATGGCTTTTATAGGTACATTTTCTTCTCCAAAAAAATCGCTAGCTGCATCGGTAACCGTAATATGATCTAATGTAACCAACCGCGTTAAAGAGCTGATACCCGAGCCTGGTTCATTAAAACCAATATGTCCGGTTCTACCAATACCTAACAACTGCAAATCCAAGCCTCCAACTTGGTCAATTTTGGCTTCGTATTGCTGGCAATAAGCCGATACATTTTCTTTAGCAACTGTTCCGTCAGGTATGTTAATGTTTTCTTTAAGAATATCAATATGATCGAATAAATACTCGTTCATAAAGCGCACATAACTTTGCAAATCATTGGGCTGCATTGGGTAATACTCATCTAAATTAAAAGTGATTACATTTTTAAAAGATAAGCCTTCATTTTTATGTAACTCAATTAATTGTCGGTAAACCTCTGTTGGTGTAGAACCTGTTGCCAAACCCAATATACAATTTTCATTATTGGCTGCTTTAGCTTTTATCAACTCAACAATTTGTTGTACCACATAAGCAGATGCTGCCTTAGCGTTATCAAAAATATTGGTGTTAATTTTTTCAAATCTCTTACTTTGGTCTTCCATTTTTCAAATATCGTTAATTTTTTTTTGGTAAGATGCTTGTTCTACTACCTCTTTTATTATGGGTATAAGCTTTCAACTTTACCACATCATCTTTAACTAAAACAGGTTTAGTATAAGTTTCAGAATCCCAATTCGGCTCCTTACCATCGGTAGTATATTTAATGATTAAACCAGGAAAAGAAACATTTGCATAAAGGGTATCATTTTCAATTATGGCACCTGGCAAAGGCAAGCGATAATCAATAGCTTGTTCATCCAAAGTGGGTAAATGTAACTGCCCAAGTCGGTTAGTAAATTCGTTCCAGTAGGGTTGTTGTTTTGCTAAAATATCTCTATGCGTAGCATTGTCCCAATCTTTTGTCGAGCTCCAAGCCCGCTCTGCCAAAGCCAACATTTTAGGGAAAAGCATGTATTGTAGATTACTTTTGTTGGTTAGCGTTTCGCTCCACACTTGGCCTTGTATGCCCAGCAAATTTTGTTTACCAACTTCGGTTAGCTGTACTTTTTCTTTTACGAAATTTTCATAATCATCAACCTTGGCAGTTTTGTAAATGTTGTAAGGCACTAAATCGTAAGCACTTTTGGTATTGGTAAAACCCGACCAACTCAGGCCAATTTCGTTGGGGTCGGTATTGTAAGCCATATCCAAATACAATTGTGCAGAATTACACATTACCACTTTAAAGCCGAGGTTGGCTAACTTATACGTCATATCTTCTCTGCCCCAACCCCAAACGGCGTTCCATACATAAGGGCGCATATTTTCTTGCACAAAACTGGTGTCAATTTCTGTTCCTTGATGTCCTTCTTTAGTATGTTTCAAAACAATTTCTTCCCAACCTGCAGAAGTTACTTGGTGCTTTGCTAATATTTTTTTCAAGCGTTTCAACGTGTAGGCGTGTAAATCGTTAGTGGTGTTTATACGATCATTTTCTGCTATCATTTTTTTGCAGATAGGAGATTTTTGCCAAGCGCCGTACGCTACCTCATCGCCACCGCTATGAAAAACAGTAAAAGGTACAGCAGCTTCTTTATACATATTTGCTAATTCATCCACCACTTTTTCTATAAAAGTAAAAGCACTTTCTTTACAAACGCACATCGCATTATCATTATAACCTTGCGCTGAAGAATACACCGATTCATCGTCAAAATCTTCTAACAAATATTCTTCCGCTTTGGCCATATTTCCTAATTTTTTGTAATGATGATATCTTGCCCGCATGGCCACAATGCCAGCTCTAATATGCCCAGGTAAATCTATTTCCGATATCACTTCAATATAATGTTGATTGGCATATTTCAAAATTTCAATAAAATCTGCTTTGCTAAAATAACCTGTTCCATAACTGCCTTCAACTTTGTGGCCCGATGAATAAAAGGGAAATAAGTTTTCACTTTCATCAACAGTATGGCCACGTTTTGCGCCAATATCGGTTAACTCTGGCAAGCCATCAATTTCAATGCGCCAACCTTCATCGTCGGTTAAATGAAGGTGTAATTTGTTGAGCTTGTAATAAGCCATTTGTTCAATAATTTCGAGTATAGTTGCTTTTTTATGAAAGTTTCTGGACACATCAATCATTAACCCACGATACTCAAATTGCGGCTGATCAATAATATTGAAAGCATTAACTTCAATTTGTTTTGAAGGAAGTTTTTTGTTTTCTGCTTTAATTATTTGTAGCAAACTTTGAACGGCGTAAAACATTCCTGCTGCGTTTTGTGCTTGTAAAGAGATGTTTTTGTTAGCAATAATTTTATAAGATTCTGGTTCGTTTGCTGCTCTATTTATTTGTTTCAACTCAATATTAAAATTACCATTAGGTTTATTACTTAGGGTGATTTCCCCATCAAAAAAAACAACTAATTTATCCTTTATTTGTTTTGCTTCTTTTTCAAAACCTTCATCAAACTTTATAACAATACTATCTTTTATAATTAAAGTGTTATTAAGTTTTTGGTATGATGCCGGAGTTGGGATAACTGGAATCAATTCATCTTTATTTAATAAACTTAAATTTTTATTTTCTTTATAACGGCTTTCGGCTGTTGGTACATTATAATTTTTGTAAAGCGTTAAATTGAAAGGTGGATATTTAAATTTGATGTTTGCATTTATGTTGCCATTTTCATCAACTAAATAAGGCGCACTTGGTAAAAAGCTTTTTCTTAAAATTGGGTAATTTTGTTGATAGTTTAACACAATAGAATCTCCAGCTGGCAAGCCTTTAAACTCGGTGGTTGGTATTAGTTTATGATAATCACCTTTTATATTTTTGATGCAGAAAGTATTGGGTAAAGAGGCTTCGTTTACGGTGGCTGCAATTTGGTTGAAATATAAACTCCAACCTTTAGCGGGTAAGGCATTATCACCAATATTTTTTATAGTCCATTTCACATCGCTGGAGCCTTTTGCTTTATCAATTTGTAGCACCTCATAGTTCATTAATAGTTTGTAGTTAAAAGCTTTATTGGTTTTTTGCAAAACTTTGGCAGCTGTTTGCAATTGGCTTGCTTCATTTTTATCAACTTTAAAACCACCATTATAAAATATTAAAAAGGTTGTGGCTAATAAAAAACTATTTTTAAGAAACTTCATTATTTTGATTTGAAATTAAATTTAATGAAAAAACAACGATTAGTTGTAATTGATTTTTCATTAGTTACCACGGCTTAGCAAAGTTTCCAAATTAGCCCCGATTGCAACGGAAATCCTTTTTGTTTTTTCTTGAAAAAACAAAAAGATTGGAGTGTAAAGCGGGATCAAAAGTTTATGTGGGCAAAACCGATTCGCTTCTAATCTTTTTTTAGCTGGAACACGTTTGTAAAAGCGGCTTTGTTAGTTTTATTATTTGGCTAAAGGCTTCTTAGCAATATCAACTCCTTATTTTGGTGATATTGATAGCTACGCAACTGGCGATGTAAAGTTGTTTTATCGCCCATTAGAAAACTTTCAAATATTTGTATTTAGCATTGTTTTTATGTTAACCATGGCAACCACTTTTAACAGGCAATGGTTGAATATGCCAGAATTTAATTTGCCATTAAATTAGAATATGCCTACCTTAATTTTAAGGTATCTTAAAATGATTTTATATCTCAATTATTTTGAGCCAAAATACAAAATTAACTATGAGCTTTAGCTTTTACTAAAAAACAAAACTAAAAAAAGTAATACTGAAGTAACCTAAAACTTACTTTTACTTAGTGGTATTGTTGAGCTATTTAAAATTAATATTGTACGATGTACGTTGAAAAAGATGAAATTTATAAACATAGTAATTTGAAAGAAAAAAAAACGACAGTTAACAAACACCTAAATAGTATTTATAAACAAATTGAAAACAATATGGGTTTTGTACCTAATAGCGTGTATGCTATGGGTAAAGTACCCGCATTGTTAAGCAACTTCACTATGCTTTCTGGTTTGTTAATTGGCAACCCTAAAAAGGTAAATTTGGTAAGCTCAATAGGCTTGGTTATCAAAAACATTTATTATTCGCTAAAATTTTTGAGAGAGCAAAATAGAGTGCCTTTATATTTAAAAAGTTTGGTTGGGCATATTAGTAGTTACGCCGCCGGTTGTAAATATTGCCAAGCACATACTATTATAAATGCAAAGCATTATGGTGCAAGTGAAGCGCAGTTAAACAACTTGTGGCAATTTGAAACTAACCCCGCTTTTAATGATAAAGAAAGAACAGCATTACGGTTTGCTTTTGCTGCTGGTAATACGCCCAATGCGGTAACCAAAAATCACTTTGCTGAACTGAACAAACATTTTACAGAAACCCAAATTATTGAATTGGGAGCGGTGATATCATTATATGGTTTTTTAAATCGATGGAATGATAGTTTTGCTACCGTATTGGAAAACGCACCTTTACAAGCAGCTGAAAAACATTTATCACCAAAAGGTTGGGAAATTGGGAAACATTAAATTACGTTTAATAATTGGCCTGCGCTTTCAATATCTGTAATTTTATAAAAGGTTTTTAGCCAAAAAAAATGTTTTTTATTGTGGTGATGTTATTTCTAAATACTAAAGTGGTAAAAGCCTTAACTGTGAATAGAGGTATAAGTTATACATCAAAAAAAAAATAAATAATACTTTGAGGAAATAGAAAACAGCGCTAGGCTAATCGCTATCGACATTCGAACTTCGCTCTATCATATTAATTATTTTAAGGCTAATATTTCTATTTCCAAAGTCAAACATTTTAACTATAGGTTTGTTTATTCGCTACTATTCAACAAATGAATCACTTCATCTCCACCTAAATAATCTCCATTTATTTTTTTACCAAAAAGTTTTGGTGCTGAAATGCCACTTCTCCAAACCGTTGTACCTTTAACAATAACAGCTTCATTCCAATAATTAGCATCAATAAAATGTTGAAGCGTTTTAGCACCACCTTCTACCGTTATTGATTGAATATTTGAATTACCCAAATGTTCTAAAATTTGCAACACCACGTTAGCATCATTATTCTCACCAAAATTTAATTTAACGTGTCTTATATTTTCATTATCCGCTGCTTTTACTTGGTTAAAAATTATAGTTTTTACCGAGTTGTCGTATAAATGGCAAGTTTCTGGTATTTCTAAGTTTTTATCAATTAGCACTCTTATTGGCGATAAACCAAAATTATACCTTGTTGTCAATTGAGGATCATCAATTATTGCAGTATTTTTACCAACTAATATGGCTTGATTTTCGGAGCGTACTTTATGACTTAAACGGGTACTTAATTCATTACTAATCCAAAGTTGTTGATTATTACTGGGTGCGAAAAAACCATTTTGTGTTTGCGCATATTTCAAAATAACATAAGGCCGTTTGGTTTGGTTGTGAAAAAAGTAGCGTCGGTTCAACCACTCACATTCTTCTTTTAAAATATTTTTAAGCACCTTAATACCCGCAGCTTTTAATTGTTCAACTGATTTGCCAGCCATTTTAGGGTTAGGATCTTCAGTACCAATTATCACTTTAGGTATTTTATGTTTTATAATAAAATTACTGCAAGGTGGCGTTTTTCCATAATGCATACAAGGTTCTAAACTAACATACATTATGCTTTTATAAATATATTTCTGATCTTTTAATGCAACGGATTCTATACAAACCACCTCAGCATGTTTGCCGCCATAAGCTTGGGTACATCCCTCTCCTATTATTTTATTATTATACACCAATATTGCGCCAACGCTTGGGTTAGGTGCTGCTTTTCTAATACCCCATTCTGCCAATTGAAGGCAACGCATCATAAAATTTTTATGTATTATTGTGGCATCCATTTATGCAAATTTATTACAACATTTAGTATTAATGACAATAACTTCAATTAAGTTGATTTTGAAAGATGCTTTAGCAGCAAAATATTCAATGATGGCTATAAATACCATATTTAATTGTTTGGTTGAAAAGCATTTAAATTTGAGCCCTGCCAATGCTAGTATTAGTGCTGCAAAAATTATTGATGAAGCTATTGCAAGTTGTATAAAAAGTGATATTGAAGCTATAAAACAAGGTAAACCATACCAATATGTTATTGGCTATACTTGGTTTTATAATTTGAAAATGATGGTAAATGAGGCCGTGTTAATTCCACGCCCTGAAACGGAAGAGTTAGTAGATTGGGTGGTAAAAGATTATAAAGATGCTACAGAAAAGTTAGATATTTTAGATATTGGTACTGGTAGTGGTTGTATTGCTTTAAGCCTTAAAGCCAACTTAAATGCTAATGTTAGCGCAGTTGATATAAGTGAGACTGCGCTTGAGGTTGCCCATCAAAATGCAACAATAAACAACTTAAATGTTCATTTTGAAATGTTTGATGTGTTGAACTATTTGCCTAACAGCCAAAGTGCTCTATATGATGTTATTATAAGTAACCCACCTTATATTGCTTTAAATGAAAAACCAACAATGGATGAAGTAGTTACTAAAAACGAACCTGATTTGGCTTTGTTTGTACCAAATAAAAATCCTTTAGTTTTTTATGAGCAAGTTGCTCGCTTTGCCCGCCAATACCTAAAACCCAATGGCAGTTTGTATTTTGAAATTAATGAAAATTACGCCAACGAAACCAAAACCCTAATTGAAAAATTTGGTTTTAAAACCGTACTAATACAAAAAGATTTGCAAGGAAAGGATAGAATGATAAAGGGAGAATTTTGTTAAAACCGAAAATTACAAATCTGATTTAAAAAATTGGCAATGTAGGGCTTCTAAAAATTACTATCTGATTTTCATTACAAAAATAACAATATTCTTATCAAGTCATTTCGTCAAAAAATGGTTCTTTTATCAAAATAAATAAAGCTCAATCTAACACTTTAGCATCGGGGTCGTTTAATCGTTGAATGTTAATTGGCCCATTTTCTAACTTTAAAACCCCACGCGGACAAACGGCAGCACAAATACCGCAGCCAACACAAGAAGCACGCACTATGTTTTGTGAACGTTGCGCATACCAGCGAACATCAATGCCCATTTCGCAATAGGTAGAACAATTACCGCAGCTAATACATTGATCACCATTAGTTGTAATTCTAAAACGACTAAAAAAACGTTGTTGTATACCCAAAATTGCTGCCATTGGGCAACCAAATCTGCACCAAACTCGGCTTCCTAAAAGCGGATAGAAACCAACGCCAATTACGCCAGAAAAAATAGCGCCTATTAAAAAGCCGTACCAACTTCTAAGAGTAAAACTATTTAAAAACAATACAGTACTATTACCGGTGAAGTAGGTATATAAAACTAAGGCAGTTGTTACTAATATAAAAATTAAAACGCTATAAATTAACCAACGTTCAATACGCCAAGCGGTTAACGATTTATCGGATAAATGACGAAAAGGATCGCCTGCTGTTTCGGCTAAACCACCACAGCCACATACCCAACTGCAATACCACCGTTTGCCATAAAAATAGGTAAGTATGGGAGAGATAATAAAGATCATAAAAATACCAAACCCCAAAAAGAACCAACCTAATTTACCTCCGCCCAGCATCGCCTTTAAATGCCAACCTTCAAAAAAGTAATAATTAAGTGGCCACATATTTTTTAAGTCTTTAGCAAAATAAGCGTTGTCGCTATTTAAGCCTTCTAATATTTCTGGTATAAGAAAAGCAAAAATTAGTTGAAAAAACATAACCGAAATGGTGCGCAGTATTTGATATTTATTGTGTCTATATTTTAAAATAAATTTAAAGCCGAAACTTAAAATGGCAATTGTATAAAGTGTGCCGTAAACAAACCATTGGCTGGCTGCTTTGCCTTTAAGTGCAAAACTAAAAGGATCGAATAAAGCGACTAAGCCTGTATTTCCACTTTCTGAAAAGCCGAGCCATTCTTCAAAAAAATAAAGCAACACATAAAAGCCAGTTATTACAATACCAACTAACCAAGCCCAAAGCCCTCTGTTGGTAAGGCTATTAAAAAAAATGTTATCGTTTTTTATACCTGCCGAGTGATGCCGATAAGTAAATACCGCATAACCAACTACACCAGAAATTGAAAGTAAAAGCGCTGCATAAAGCATTGGTGCGTTAATACTGGCTGTTACATTTAACCAACCTAAAACAAAAATGAGTAAACCAATACCACCTATTGCCGCAAAAATTTTTTGACCAACATTTAAATTATCAGTTTGTGTATTCCCTATATTTTCGAATAATAACATAATCTTAATTCTTCATAATATTAAAAAAATCTTTTAAGCTGCGTTTAGTTTTAGGTTTTAGTAACCTGCCTGTTTGTTGTTGGTATTGGTTTAATATTTCGTTTTCGTAAGTTTTAAAAAATTCTGGATCGAAGTTAGCAGCTGAAAGGTTTTGCAGTATTGTTTCAACACTTGTATTTTCGCTTAGCCATTTATTAAACAACTCGTGCCGTAACCTAATACCAAAAACATTAATGCCTATAAATGTTTTATCATTTTTATGGTAAACTATATTAACGCATCTCTCCGCATTAGCATCTTGCCAAAATAAACTGGTTTCGTTTTCTTTTAAATTTGGCATTACCATACCATAAGTTTGGTACTCAATATCGAAAAATTTGGCAGAGTTAAACCAAGGCCCAGGTTCATAAACTTTGCGTTGACCAAACAGATTTTGCGCTAAGTGTTCCCCGTGCATTTTACCTGTATACCAAACCTGTTCTATTGGTCGGCGGTTTGGCAAAGCTTGGCGAAATTCTGCACAATCACCTATAGCGTATACATTGGCTACGTTAGTTTCGAAGTAGTGATTAATTAAAATACCCCGGTTACTTTCTATTTCACTTTCTTTTACCAAGTTAATATTAGCGTGTACACCAGCAGTTAAACCTACTAATTGGCAGTCTAAAATTTCACCAGTTTCTTTTATGCTAACAGCTTTTACTCTGCCATTTTCATCACCAATAATTTCGTTTAAATTGGTACTTAAACGCAAATCGGCACCGTGTTTTAAAATGTGTTGATTAATTAATTGCGATTCTCCCGGTGGTAAAACATTGTTCCAATAGCTGCGCTCTCTTATTAAAAAAGTTACTTTTATATTTCGAGTGAGTAACATTTCAGCCATTTCAATGCCAATTAAACCACCACCAACTATTACCGCACGCTTACAATTTTGTGTTTTGTGGGTATTTTTTTCTAACAATTCTAAATCTTGATAACTGTACAAACCCTGCACACCATCTAAATTTTGCCCTGGCCAACCAAAGTAGTTGCTTTGGCTTCCGGTGGCCAAAATGAGCTTGTCGTACTTTATATTTTCTCCTTTTTTTGTGGTTAGGTTTTGGTTGGCAACATCAATTGCATTGACATAAGCTTTTTTAAGTTGGATGTTATTCTTTTCCCAAAACCAGTTTTCATAAGGCTGCGTATCTTTAAAACGCATATGACCCATAAAAATATACATTAAAGCAGTTCTAGAATAAAAGTATTCTGTTTCTGATGAAATTACCATTATTTCGCAATCACTCAACTTGCGAATATGACGAGCTGCCGTAATGCCCGCTATACCGTTACCTATTATTACAACTTTCAAATTAGGAGTAAAGTAGTAAATTTTATCAAGTTATAAATGTCTTTTGTATGACGGTTTTATTAATTAAGCATAAGATAAATTAACATGTTGTGAAACAAGAAAAGATTTACACGGCTTAACGTAGCATTTACCTCAATAGAAATTAGGGAAAGTGAGCGTGAAGTTTATGTGAGCATAACTGTTTCACTCCAAAAAATAAATTAAAGTTAAATTAAAAGCATTGCTCCGGCCATTACCAACATGCTCACATTTTCAACAATAGTAACTGTGCTCATAGGCAAGTTAAATACCTCGCCGAGGCAAGCACATTTAATTTGTTTTTTGTTTAGATTGCTTTTGATTACGCCAATAGTGCCAATACCCAAAACAATTAAAGTTGTCAAATTAGTGATGGTAGGGTTGAAGTTGATTAAATAGGCGATACCCAAAGCCAACTCCACAAATGGGTAGATAAAACCCCAACCTTTCCAGCGTTCGGCAACAATATCGTACATGGCGAAAGAACTGGCAAAACCGCTTAAATTTAATAGCTTGAAAAAGGCAAAGACGATAAAAAAGCCGGCCATAAAATGTCGCATCCATAGCATAGCAGAAAATTCTGCGTAAGGATATTGTGCCAATAAAGTTACTCCAACTATAAAGGCGACAATTAAAATTAAGGGTTTATAGGTATTTATAGATTTTTCGGGCAACACATCAGCTACAGTTTTTACTACATTACTTTTTATGGGTGATATTTCATACTTACCCAAAACTTGCTGTAGCTGTCCCATATCTAAACTATTGGTACTACTAATTTGTGCTTGTGGGTTTTCTAATTGTACTTCTGCTTGGGTTACGCCGGGTACGCTTTCTATCAATTTTTTGACGTTGGCCACACAGCCGCCGCAAGTCATTCCTTTTATGTTATATGTGGTTTGCATTGTTTTATTTATTTTATGTGATCGATAAATTTTTGGTCCTTATTTTATTGTTGTTTAAATGCTGTTGGGGTAATGCCCGTTACTTTATTAAAGCATGTTAACAAGTGGGCGGTACTGCTAAAATCCATTTCATCGGCAATTTGTGAGAGCCTTAATTCATCATAACTTAGTAATTCTTTTACCCGTTCTATTTTTTGTAGGCTCACAAATTGCTCAATAGTCATTTCTACAATTGTGCTAAATGTTTTACTTATTAAACTATAATCTTTATGCAATAGTTTCAATAACTCTTCTACTAAGTTCAGCTTGCTTTCGTGTTTGTGATAATGTACCTTCTCAATAACATAACTTTTAATTTGATTGATTAAAGCGGCTTCTTTATCACTCAACAAATCAAAACCAAGTGACATTATACAATTTTGTAAGGTTTCCAATTCGTAATTATTTAAAGTTTGTTTAATCTGCACTTCACCAAAGCTACATTATTTATAGCAATATTTATATTTGATGAAAATTTGTTTCACCGTTTTTACACAACGTGAACAAACCATAGTTTTAATGTATAACTGTGGCATTGGCTTCATTATATTTTAAATATGGATCATTTTTTAGTTTGATATATCGAATTGATAAAATTTAGTCAATATAGACGATTCTTCGGTAATTTTGGTGAACATAATTGTTTTAAATCTAAAAGTAAGCTGAACTAATTCCCCTTCGCCTGCGAAGGGGGGCTTTATCGCAAGATAAAAATAGGGGTAGTTTTATAATTATATTTTTATTTAAATAGAGATGCTCCTTTGTGACAGCTCTATTAAAGGCATCAAAAATTCTAAAAATTGTTGATAAGTTCACTTAATTATAATGGCATCAGTTTGGTAAGTATTTATACACGGCATCGTTGGTTTTGGCTGTTTTGGTATCTTACCCAGCAATAGCAATTTTGGTAGCAATACTATCTGTGGAAACCAAACTATTATCAAAATCTACTTGTAGCATTTGGGTCTTTTTGTATTAATTAGCTTTGCTTACACCTTCAATATCTTTCGCCGCTTTTTCAATTCTGGCTTTACACATGCCATCGAAAATAATTCCCGGATGCTCTGCCTCGGTATTCTACCAAAAGTTATAAGCTACCATCTTTGTATAAATGGGAGAAGATCATCATATTATAAAGAGTCATAATAAAAGTTTGTTGCCTTATCATTTTTGTATGTACTGCAAAATACCGGCCTAAAGTTTATAGTAATGAAGTAACTCAAACTTTAGAAAAAAGTATGAGAAGAAATAGGTAAGCGATATGAGGTTTATACAATAGAGATAGGAAGTGATGACGATCATGTTCATTTTTTACTTCAAAGCGTTCCAAAGTAACCATCAACAAAAATAATAAGGATTATAAAAAGTATAAGAGCAAAAAAGATATTCAGAAGGCATTGAGAAGTAAAGAATTTTTTGTGGGGCGGAAAATTTTGGACAAGTGGTTATTAGGTAAATACAGTAGGGTAGTATTGTAATTTGAAAATGACAGAGCATTATGTATAAAACAAGGTAAATCGACCAGTCAGATATATCGGACTCAACTTAAATTATTCTGAGTAAGGTCAGTTTTTTGGAGAGTGATACCCCGTCGGCTCTGCTGCGGGGTAGTTCATTTTATATAAACGCCTTTTTATTATAAAATGTGTAGAAAATAATTTTGCTTACTATATCAAAATATTGTTTTAATAGACAATGCGAAAAACGTAAAAATAGCCATAGCTATGCCAAGGTTATTTTATGATGGATATTGAAAAAAGGCCAAGGATGAATGTCGATTTATTTTTTCGCCATTCCTAAAAATATAGTTATCTTGCTTTAATGAAAAAAGAACTAGTTGCTGCTGACATAAAAATAAACAGGCCAGAACCAATAAAATTAGATAACAATTTAGCTTTTTTTAATAGAGAATCTAATGTAAAAACAGCTATCAATACTTTATTAACTGGTAAAAATGTTTTAATAGAAGGGTTTTACAGTAACGGTTTAAATCTTTTAAATGAATTGCGATCTCATCTCAAAAAAAAGCATCCCAATAAAGATTTTAAAGAACAGCGTGCATTTCGTTTAGCTTATAAAAAATTATCTAATCTTATATTAATAGAAATAAATGAAAACAAATTGGCGGTCGAAAAAGCGCCGGCAATAGGCTGGTTAGAAAAACTATATCCCGCATCGCAAAATTTTTTGTTACCCTTTCCGCAAGTTCAAGGTTTAAATAGTGCTTGGCAATGGTATGTTAATGGTATAAGTATTCCGGTTTTAAGAAATAAAATACACCCATATTATGGCGTATATTTTCCAACACGTTTTGAGCATTTGCAGCTTTTTGATAATTGGTTAAAACGCTACGAAGGCCCAAAAAAAACAGCCATTGATGTTGGTATAGGTTGTGGTATACTTTCTTTACAGCTTATGAAATATGGGTTTCAAAAATCGTTTGGTACCGATATAAACCCTAATGCAATTATTGGTTTAAACGAAGCGATGAAAGGAACAAAGTTAGCCAATAAAATTGAGCTTGCTTGCGGTCATTTATTTGCTAAGTGGGAAAAACAAACCGAACTAATTGTTTTCAACCCGCCATGGTTGCCAGCCTCACACGATTTAGATAAACTTGATGAAGCAATTTATTATGACAACAAACTTTTTAATGATTTTTTTAGTGAAGCAAAAAAAAGGTTGTTACCAAATGGTAAGATGGTGGTATTGTTTTCTAATTTGGCTCAAATAACAAAACTAACAAAAGAGCATCCTATAAAAAATGAACTTGCAAGCGAAACTCGTTTTGAATTAGATAAGTATTTTAAAAAAGCAGTAAAAAAAGCATCTGACAAAACAAAAAGAAACCAGCATTGGCGTGATGCGGAAGAGGTTGAAATTTGGGTTTTAAAACATAAAGAATAATACAAATTTGAAACCTAATAAGTTAAAATTGTTGCCAAAAAGCCTAAGCTTTTTATTTAGGCTTAACATGCGGCATCATAAAAAAATAATATGTTTTTATAAAATTTGCATAAAGCAATAGTGATGGAGCTACAAAAGAAGAAGCAAATGACAGAATATTTAACTACCGAGTAGCAGGTAGCGCTTTTGGCAAACCAACCCTACTTTTACAAACTTAACAAGTAGCTATTTAAATACGAAAACCTTAAATAATTTAAAATTCAACTTGTAGCTTTTAACTAATATTCGACCAAGTTAACGAAGTTTTATTTTTTTGCCTCTCGTAAAATTGTTTTAAGGTCAAATTTTCTTGTTTCTGTAAACGGGGGTCATCTTCTAAAATTTCTTCTACAATATTTCTAACCGCTTGCAATAATTGCGTATCTCGTATCAGGTTGACCAACTTCAGCTCAGGTAAACCACTTTGTTGCGTACCTTCTAAATTACCTGGGCCACGTATTTCTAAATCAACTTCTGCAATTTTAAAACCATCATTAGTGTCAACCATAGTTTTTAATCGCTTTAATCCATCATTCGAAATTTTGTTGCCCGTCATTAAAATACAATATGATTGATCGGCACCACGACCAACACGGCCACGTAGCTGATGTAATTGCGATAGGCCAAACCGCTCCGCATTTTCAATAATCATTATACTGGCATTTGGTATATTTACGCCAACTTCAATTACGGTTGTCGCTACCATTATTTGCGTTTCGTGTTTAACAAACCGTTCCATTTCAAAAGCTTTGTCGGCAGGTTTCATTTGGCCGTGTACAATACTTATCTGTTGTTTCGGAAACGCTCTTTGTACGCTTTCATAACCATCCATTAAATCTTTTAGCTCCAATGTTTCCGACTCATTAATTAGCGGATAAACAATATAAACCTGTCTTCCTTTTGTAATTTCGCTTTGAATAAAACCAAAAACGGCTAATCTTTTTCTATCATTTCTATGTGAAGTAATAACTGGTTTACGGCCTGGTGGCAGTTCATCAATAACCGAAACATCTAAATCGCCATAAACGGTTAAAGCCAAAGTACGAGGTATTGGTGTGGCCGTCATTACTAAAATATGAGGCGGCGAAGTATTTTTACGCCACAACTTAGCCCGCTGTGCTACACCAAAACGGTGTTGCTCATCTATTACTACCAAGCCTAAGTTTTTGTAAACCACAGGGTCTTCAATTAAGGCGTGCGTTCCAATTAAAATGTGTATCAACCCATCTTGTAAATATTGTAAAATTTGTTTGCGTGCCTTACCTTTTATTGAGCCAGTTAATATAGCCACATTTAAACCAATCTTTTTTAAATCGTTTTGAATGCCTTTATAATGTTGCTGAGCTAAAATTTCGGTGGGTGCCATTAAACAAGCTTGGTAACCATTGTCAATAGCCATAAGCATCGTCATTACGGCAACAATTGTTTTACCGCTGCCCACATCACCTTGTAATAATCGGTTCATTTGTATACCAATTAAAGTATCTTTTCTTATTTCTTTTAATACTCTTTTTTGCGCACCAGTTAAATCAAAAGGTAAAACATTTTTAAAAAAACTATTGAAGTAATCGCCTAATTTTTCAAATATAAAACCCTTTATGGCAACTTTTCTGCCCGATTTTAGCAACAACAATCTTAACTGAATAAAAAACAATTCATCAAACTTTAATCGGTTTCGGCTGTTATTTATAGCCTCGGTTGTTTTGGGTTGATGAATTTTTTGGTAAGCACTTATCCTGCCGATCAATTTTTGGTCTTTCAATAAATACTCTGGTAAACTTTCTTTTAATACGTTTATATTTAATTTTGGTAAAAGGTTTAAAATAAGTTGATAGATGCCTCTCGAATCTAACCCTCTTAATTTTAGTTTTTCAGTAGTATTATAAACAGGCTCGAAACCACTATTTTTGTTTAACTGTGCAGCCGTAGCTAATGTTAGTTGCGGATGGCTAAAATTAATTTTTCCTTTAAAAAGAGATGGCTTGCCATACAGCAAATAAGAATTACCAGGTACTAATGTTTTTTGTAAAAAACTAACCCCTTGAAACCAAATTAACTCAACCTTGCCAGTAGCATCTTTTAAATAACTATGCATACGCTTACGCCTGCCAACACCTTGTATATTTAGCGGCCCCAACTCGCCCAATATTTGAATGTTTTGCTCGTTTACACTAACTTGGTTTATAGTGTAAACTTTTGTTTTGTCAACATACCTAAACGGAAAGTGGTTAAGCAAGTCAAAAAAAGTAGAAATGCCTAACTCAGTATTTAGTAGTTTTGCCCTTGCCGGGCCAACGCCTTTTAAATATTCAATATTTGTTTTTAAATAACTAATGTTGATTTTTTTTTGTAAAATTAATAATGAATTTTGATATGAGATATATAATGCCACTATTGTTTGCATTACTTTTTTTAAATGCCTGTAATAAAATTCAACAACCAGAATTTTTAGGCTTGCTAAATTTTAAGTTTGATAATATTAGTGGCAATCAAATTCAACTAACTGCCGACATATTAATGAACAACCCCAACAAAATAAAAGCCGAATTAAGCCGTATTGATATTGCGGTATTTCATAAAGAAAAACAAGTAGGTATTATAAACGAAACTATAAAAGTAATAATACCCTCCAACTCAACATTTAGCGTACCTGTAAAGGCAAATATCAATGCCGCTTTTTTAAAAAACAATTTAGTAAGCAATTTGTTTGATATGGTTAATAGTCGTTCATTAACCTTAAATTTTGATGGTTCAACCACCCTCAAATTTGTAAAAATACCCATAAAAGTACCCATAAAACACACCGAAAAATTAAGCCTAAATGATTTTATCAACTAAAACAATCAGTTAGTCCTTTTTTTTATTGAAGCGAAAGAAATGAACTCACATAAACTTCCGTCCCGCTTTCCATTCCAAGTCCTCGCTTGCTGCGCTTCAAAAAGGCCCTACTGCAGCTGTGGGCTATCCATTTCAATCGGGGCTATTTCAAAAATTTTTCTCCCCTGTGCAAAAGAAAATTGTCAATACCCACTTTTTAGTTATTTTTGCACTATTACATAAAATCGCACATCATTCTAAACTCATACTTTATAATTTAATAACTGATGTTTAACAACTTACAAGATCGTTTAGATAAAGCCTTTCAAAACATAAAAGGGCAGGGTAGTATTACCGATATAAATATTGCCTCCACCGTAAAAGAGATTCGTAGAGCATTGGTTGATGCCGATGTAAACTATAAAATAGCTAAAGAATTTACCGACAGGGTAAAAGAAAAGGCAATGGGAGAAGATGTGTTAACCGCAGTTTCCCCAGGCCAATTAATGGTTAAAATAGTGCAAGACGAGTTAGCCACACTAATGGGCGGCACAACCGTTGGCGTAGATTTAAGTGGCAACCCTTCGGTAATTTTGATAGCTGGTTTACAAGGTTCTGGTAAAACAACCTTTAGTGGCAAGCTGGCTAAATTTTTAAAAGAAAAGAAACAAAAGCAAGTATTGTTAGCCGCCTGCGATGTTTACCGACCTGCTGCAATTGATCAGTTAACCGTTTTGTCGGAACAGGTAAAGGTGAGCATTTTTAAAAATCCAGATAATAACAACCCAGTTGAAATTGCTAAAAATGCAGTAGAGCACGCCAAGCTCAACAATAAAAATGTAGTAATTGTAGATACGGCAGGCCGTTTAGCGGTTGACGAAGCTATGATGACGGAAATAAAAAACATTAAAGAAGCAGTAAACCCTAACGAAATATTGTTTGTGGTTGATGCTATGACAGGGCAAGATGCCGTAAACACCGCCAAAGCCTTTAACGATTTGTTAGATTTTGATGGCGTAGTGCTAACCAAATTAGATGGTGACACCCGCGGTGGTGCAGCATTATCCATTAAATACACGGTAGACAAACCCATAAAATTTGCTTCCGTAGGTGAAAAAATGGAAGCCTTAGATGTTTTTCATCCTGAACGTATGGCCCAGCGTATTTTGGGTATGGGTGATATTGTGAGTTTGGTTGAAAAAGCACAAGAGCAATTTGATGCTAAAGAAGCCGACCGCCTGCAAAAGAAAATTAGTAAAAACAAGTTTGATTTTAACGATTTTTTGGGTCAGATAAAACAAATCAAAAAAATGGGTAACGTTAAAGATTTGTTGGGAATGATACCTGGTATGGGCAAAGCATTGCGTGATGTTGATATTGATGATGATGCCTTTAAAAAAATAGAAGCTATTATTTTTTCTATGACTCCTTATGAGCGAGAAAACCCGCAATTAATTAGCGGAAGTAGGCGCAAACGCATTGCTGGTGGAAGTGGTAATACTATACAAGAGATTAACGCTTTTATGAAACAATTTGACCAAATGCGCAAAATGATGCGCACCATGACTAAGCTAAACAAAGCTGGCCGACCAGTGCAACAAGCAATGCCGGGGTTTAAAAAATAGGATTGCTTATTTTAAATTTTATCATAAATTTTTTAATAGGTAAGTGCATAAATAAAAGGCCAACCATTGGTGCAGCGACTTAAGTTGAGGTACGCTTGGAAAAGCTTTTTATGAGCTACTGCCCTTTCAAAAATAGCCCTGATAGTAGTGGTTATGCCATTTGAAGCGATGATTTGAAGCGTTGGCAAAATGGCATTTGAACGGATAGCAGGGAGCCCATTTCCACCAGTCAATTGGTTTCGCTTCTAAGGAACGTATATTAAACAACTTCGTAAGTTATGCTGCTTCTTTTGCCCTTATTTTCGATTTTGAAAACAGTCACTATATTCATATAACTCCCATTTTCAAAGCCAAAACTAAGATCAAAATAAGCTACCTTAACTTTACGAAATTATTCCATACACGTTCCTAATAAAAATAATTATGCATTTTTTTCCTAATTTTAACTATCCATAATTCCCAAATGTAAAATTCGCCCGCCTGTTTGGTTTACTGGGCTTACACTTTTGCCAATTACAATGCCTTTTTCGGGAGCGGTGTATTCTTTAATTACATCGCCAAAAATGTTACGAAGGGTGGCAATAATTTCGCCTTTTTCTACTACTTGAGCAACGGGTGGATGAACGGCTAACAGACCGCCCATATCGCTGTATATCCAATACGATTTTTGGCAATGCACGGTTTCGTCAGAAATTTCTTCTACCTCAGAATCGGTTATGCCTAAGTAGCCCAACAAATTGTGCATGCCGGTTAGTCCATCTCTTATCATCCCTTTTTGAAACAGGTTTGGGTTGCCTACTTCAAGCGTAATAGCGGGTATGCCTAACTCGCCTGCGGTGCCTCTAAGCGTGCCATCGTTTGGGGGGTTGTGTACAATGATTTGTGCGTTTTGTAGCTGCGCCATTTTTTTTACTGTGGCATCTTCCATGTCAGCTCTAATGTAGTAGCTGTTTATTCGTCCATTGCTTGCCGTATGTAAATCCAACAAAAAATTAAAATGTTTAATTAACTTATTAACGATTCGCCAGGCATATTGCTGACTCACCGTACCGTCTTTTCTGCCGGGCATAATGTGGTTTAAATCAACGCCATCCAAAAACCGTCTTTTCTTTCTTAAATAAGAAGGCGCATTTACAACAGGCACGCCAATTACGGTTCCTTTCAACTTTTCAGGCGATAGCTCTTTAAATAATCGTTGAATAACAGGAATTCCATTTAATTCATTTCCATGCACAGCGGCAGTAATGCCCACCACTTTTTCCGACGAGTCTCCTTTTGCGATTATTAAAGGAATTTTAATAGATAAGCCCATGCCATCTTCTGCTAACTCCATCCAATATCGGCTTATCGTATGTTTCGGTATCGTATCTAAATTTAATCTTTTTATGGTTTCAATATTCATGCTTCTACATTTTTGTGAGCCTTGTAATAGGCCCAAATTAAATCAATTGCTTTTTCTACTATGGGTTTATTTTGCATGGCAGCAATTTGTGGCAAGCCGCCAATGCTTGTAGTGTTAATTTCTGATAAAACTCTTTTACCATCATCACCAACCAAGGTATCAACGCCGTACATAGCTATACCCAATTTAGCTAAGGGCGGGTTTATTAGTTCTATAATTTGTTTTTCGGCCTCATCTACATCCGTAATATTAGAAGTGCCGCCCATCGACACATTACATATCCACGAACCTTTTGGCGGTAAACGTAAGGAACCTCCTAAAATTTCGCCATTCACAACTACAATTCTTTTATCGCCTAAACCTACATTTTTTAAAAATTTAACGGCTATATATTCTATTTTTTTTGTAAGATGCGCTTCCGAAAAATGTTTGAAAGATCTGGTTTTGCCACCCATAGAAACTACATCGTCTTCAATTTTTACGATGCCTCTTCCACCATATTCTCTAAAAGGTTTTAGTACTATAGGAAATTGGTTTTTAAATTCAATAATATCTTCTAGACTATAACAAATTTTCATTGGTGGGCAAACCGATTGAAAATTCATTAAATAGGCTTTGCTGCCTGTTTCATAAATTCCCTTTGGGCTGTTGATGATAAAAGCATCTTTAAAAACTTGTTCTACAAATTCTAAAAAATTCTTGCGCATTGGTGGGGGCATCCTCAGCCAAATCAAATTATAAGCCGATAAACTACATTTGGTAAGATGCGTGGATAGCGGATTCTCAACAGCATCAAATACAAAACCATTTTTTACTTTATGAACAAAAAGATCAGCGCCCGTTTCACTATTAAAAAATGACTGATTGCGTTTATTTGCTCTGGAAGCAATATCTATTTTTTCTGTATTTTTATGGACTAACATTTTAGCAACCAAATCATACAGCGAGTTTTCGGCCGTGTGATTGATATGGTCGGTTAGTATAAGTACTTTGTATGTTGATTTCTTTTCCACCAAAATATTTTCTAATCTCCTTTATTCATTATTTTTTATCAGATGCAACATATTTATGTGAACCATCGCAATAGGGCATTTTGCGTGAAAGCCCACAAGTGCAATCATTCCATCCTTTTCCGTTTATAATTTTGGGTATATATTTTTCAATTTTTGCAATACGTGTTTTAGCTTGTTTTGGTTGTGAAAAATGTAAGATATAACCTCTTTGTCGCCCGGGTGTTAAGCCTTCAAAAGCTGTTTTTAAAGCAGGTAGTTCATCAAATTTTTGCGCCAATTCTTCAATAATTGGTTCTTGGTTTTTTTTAAGATGCACCTTTCGTCCAGCTTTTTCTATTTCAATGGCTTCATAAATATAGGCTTTTAAAATGCTTTTTTGCGCTACTATTTCTGCTATATTGGTAAAACCTATTATTCTTGCCGCCTGTGTATTTGCTCCAGGTTTTGCAAGCAATTGATGCGTATCTTTGAGTAAAGCTCCTTTAAAAAAACTAAGCACACAAAATTTTTTAAATGGCCCAATAATAGCGATGTTACTATTTTGAAAAGAATAACATGGTTGTTTCCATTTCAATTCTTCGGTTAAGCCACAGCTGAGTGCAAGCAATCTTAACTGCTTCATTTCTGGCTGCCACATTTTAACATTCCTTATATATTCATCAACTTTTAAATTTTTATGATTCATTTAATCATATTTAAATTTTTTTGTAAAATGAATTATTCATCCACATCCGAATCATTTAATCCGTCAATTAGTTCATCAATATTGCGTATTAATACTCTCCTTTTTTCTTTCGCTTTTGTTATTAATTCGGTTGAAATATTTGGATTGGCAATTTGCGTGTTGTAATAATTAATTACCGTACTCATCGCATTAATTTTAGCCGTTAAATGGGTTTGAATAACTTGCTCTTTCAGCGTTTCTTGAGCTTGTTGTTGAGCTACTGTAGCTTTTTTCAACTCTTTTCTATTTAATACTATTTCTTGCCTGTTCATTTTAATTTCTTCTCGCTGCATAAATATGGTATAAATTAAGGCAGCAAAAGCTAAACCTGAATATAATGCATTTACCGCACCAAACATATCGCCAAAAGTGCCTCTGTCTGCCCAATTAGAATACGAGAAGTATATTAAAATGGCCGACGCTATCCAAATAATAAAAACCGCAAAAAACATAGTAATGAGATTGCTGTAGGGTTTGGTTGTTTCGCCTTCATTAGGTTTATTCATTATTTTTTTTTATTTGATCTTTTAAAACAATGGTTCTATATGGGTAAGGAATTTCAATGTTATGTTTATCAAAAGCCATCTTTATGCTTCTTAAAACATCCCAACTTAAATGATTGGCAGAATCGAAGTTTGCTGTCCACGCAAAAGCACGCAGGGTAACGCTAAAATCACCAAGACTTATTACTTTTATTAGTAATGCTACTTCTCCTTCTGCTTTTTCTTGTTCGGTTCTAATGTCAATAAAGTTTGGGTGTGCTTCAATAATTGTTCTAATTAACTTTTCTGCTTTTTCTATATCTGCATCGTAACCAATACCAATATCAATATGTTTTCTAATTTTTTTATCGGTAATACTACTGTTTATAATAGTATCTTCACTCATAATACTGTTGGGTATTACTACACGCCTAAACTGATAATCTTTGATTACTGTATGTCTTAAAGTAATTTCTTCTACTGTACCTATGCGGCCACTTATTTCAATGTTATCGCCCACCCTAAAAGGTTTAAATATTAAAATAAAAATACCACCAATAATATTAGAAAACGCTTTTTGAGATGCTAAACCAATGAAGGCTGCTAATACACCGGCACTAGCAAACAAAGCAGTACCAAGGTTTTTAAAATATGGTATTTTTGTAAATACCCAAATAAGTGCAATGCCGTAGCAAATAAAACTGATTGAGTTTTTTAAAAAAATAAAATTTGTTGGATCTGCGTGTAATTGTTTACTACTTCTTTTAATAAAAAAATCAAATGCTCTTCTTAAAAACTTAGCAATAAACCAAGCAACAGAAAACGAAACTACTATCAAAATGCTGTATTCCAAGTACTTATTCATAATTGTGTTATAAAAGAAATTAATCAATCATTATTTCATCTAATAAACTTTTATCATCATTTAAGCTTTTAAACAACTTCATTTTAAATTTGCCTTGTTTATTTACTAAGGTTTGCGCCATTTTATCAATAGCTACGGTAGATAAAACGGTTTGAATAAAAGCTTCAATCAAATCATCTAAACCAATACCTAATTTATTAAAATCTCGTCTGTCCATCAATACCAACCTGCTGGTGTCGCTACCCCAAGTGCCATCTTCTTTTTTAAAAGATAAGTTGGTACCCAACATCGACCAACTATCGGTGCCACTAATCAGGTTATCAATCAATGGTTTTTCGGCACGGCGAGCGTAGGTGCATAATGGCAAAATTCCCTTTTCGGTTGAACTCACCATCATCCGAATATCAGCTACAAAAGTATGGTTTTTTTGATCAGGAATAGTGCCAACGTGATACAATTTGCCGGTTGCCGTAGTGCTGCTCCAATTCGAATTGCCAATTAAACTCTGTACGATAAATAGATCATAATCAAATTCCAATTTCATAAAGGCATCTAATTCTTCTGCGGTAACTATGGTATAAACCCCTTGGCCGGCATTACTATAAGGTACTTTAATTACGGCATGGCCACCCAGTTTTTTTACCCATAATGGAATTTCATTTTTACTGACATCCCAAATGGTTTCGGGCATATTTATTTTTAATCCATGTTCTTGCAATTCGGCATTAAAAATATCGTAAGCTTTGGCAGCCACCATTTTATTTCTTCCGCCAGCAAGGCAAGCTATGGTTGGGTTAAGGATTCTGGTTTTTGAATTAACGGGCAATCTGTTCCACGGCTTTTGAGTTAAGTATCTAAATGCAGCTCTAATCGGTATCCAGTTGTCATTATCGTTAACATGCATCACACCATTCACAAATTTCACTTTGGCTGATCTATCATCCGTATAATAAGAAACGTAATATACTGGTTCTTTCATTACGTCGGCTATTACTTTGGCATAACCCGAAGCTTCCATCTCATTTTTATCGTACACAACTGCCAAACCACCTTTTGTTTTTAACCTCAAATTTTTTAAATAAGGCTTAAAAGTACGCTCAACCATTAGTTTGTAACTGCCTTGTTCTTGGTTATCATCCATTAAAGGCATCGATTTTTGACCAGAAGGACAAGAGTTGTTTTCTATAACCACCATTTGTCGTTTACCACCTGCCGAAGTAACATTAAGTAAATCGGCACCACCCCAAATAAAATATTTGCTTCGGTGTTGTAAAACCGCTCTTAATTTATCTTGATTAACCGTTGGGTGCATATGACAATACCGTGTTATTATTCGTTCTTGTTCAAGATTTAAAAAGAAACTAATCATAGGATGGATAGTTGCATTCATAGCCTTTGGATACCAGTGATGATGTGGCTCAAATTCGTTTGGATAAAATAGCTTTAGCATAGCTCAAATTGCATTTAAAATTTACGTCAAAATTAAACGCAATATTAAATTATAAAGGTACATTTTGAGTATTTTTTTTCTTTTTTTTATAAGGCCATATCTTTAAAATAGAAACCCCGTAATGCAGCCTAAATTTTTCCGCACAATAAAAAGAAGGCCTCAAATTTTTGTGTGCCTATCAACTGCAATTTTTCTGCAAAAATTACCCTGTGTTAAATTTAATTGAAGCAAAATTAAACAACTCAAAAACTAAATAAGCTTAAACTTTAAATTCTTTCGCTATAAAACATATTTTTGCACTTAAAGATGCGTTAAAATTTTATGGCAATAATTGAACAAACAAACACAACATATAAAAACCAGATTTTATTTGGTAAAAATAATTTCAAATTTGTTTTAATTGGTTTAGGACTAATGATACTGGGCTTTTTACTAATGATAGGCGGCAAAACAACCGACCCAAGTGTTTACAATGCCGACGAGTTATATTCTTTTAGAAGAATTACCCTTGCTCCAATACTAATTATTGCTGGTTTAATTGTGCAGATTTATGCCATTTTACGTAAACCAGCCGTAACAGAAGAAACAGCAACTACCAAAAACGAAAACGCTTTAGCTAACGAAGTAGCTACGCCTATTTATCAAACAGGGCAAAAATGTAATGTTAGTGGCACTTATGTTTGTCAAAAACACCCAGAAGTAGTGGTTACGGTTAATAAAGGTGAAAAATTTCCTACCTGCGAAAAAATGGGCGGTAAAGCCACCCAATGGCAATTACAAAAATAGCTGGTGCATATTCTCGAAGCTATTTTATTGGGCGTTTTACAAGGCTTAACTGAGTTTTTACCGGTTAGCAGTAGTGGACATATTGAACTGGGCAAATATTTATTTGGCATTGAGCTTAAAGACGATTTATTGTTTAGTTTGTTCCTTCACTTAGCAACCGTATTAAGTACCATTATTGTTTTTAGAAAAGATATTTTATCTATTATAAAAGAACTATTTCAGTTTAAATTTAATGAGGCTACTCGCTTTGTTACTTACATTTTAATTTCAATGTTGCCTGTATTTATAGTTGGTATTTTTTTTAAAGATGCTGTTGAATCTTTTTACAATGGCAACATTGCATTTGTAGGTGCTATGCTTATTATTACTGGCTTACTATTATTAGCATCAGAAAAAATTAAGGCCAAAACAAGAAACTTAAATGCGCCATCTGCATTTATAATAGGCATTGCCCAAGCAATAGCAGTATTGCCAGGCATATCAAGATCGGGCGCAACTATTGCAACTGGTTTAATAAGTGGTGTTGACAGAAGTGCCATTGCTCGTTTCTCTTTTTTAATGGTAATACCACCTATAATTGGTGCCAGCATTTTAGATGTAGGTGACATAAGCAACAGTAAATACAACAGTACCGATATTTTAAATATGTGTGCTGGCTTTATAGCCGCTTTTTTAACCGGTTTATTCGCTTGTAAGTTAATGATACGCTTAGTTAAAAATAGCAAATTGATATACTTTGCCATTTATTGTTTTTTGGTTGGTAGTATTTGTTTAATTTCGAGGTTGATTATTTAAGATGACTTTAGCAGAAGTAAAAGAAGGTGCAGTATTGTTGGTGGATAAGCCATTAACTTGGACCTCGTTTGATGTGGTTAATAAAATTAGAGCAGCTTTACAACTAAAAAAAGTAGGCCATGCGGGTACTTTAGATCCATTGGCAAGCGGCTTATTAATTTTATGTACCAGCCGAATGACTAAACAAATTAGTAAATTTCAAAACTTAGTTAAAACTTATACAGGCTGCATAACTTTGGGTGCTACAACACCAAGCTTCGATTTAGAAACCCAGTTTAACCATACTTATCCTACCACCCATCTTACCAAAAAAAATATTGAAGCAGCAGCAAAGGCATTTGTAGGTTGGCAACAACAAACCGCACCAGCCTACTCCGCAGTAAAACAACAAGGCAAAAGAAATTTTGAACGTGCCCGAAGAGGGGAAAAAGTACCCGATAAAAACAGATGGATAAAAGTTGAAAATTTCGAACTCACAAAAATTGACTTAGAAAAACCAATGCCCGAAGTGCATTTTAGCATTACCTGTATAAAAGGAACTTATATTAGAACCATTGCAAACGATTTTGGAAAATACTTAAACTGCGGTGCACATTTAAGCCTTTTAAGAAGAACAGCAATAGGCAATAACTCGGTAAATGATGCCCTTGATGTAGATGAATTAATAAACCAATTAAAAGGAAGTTAATATTGCGTTTACATAAAAACTTAAACGAATTACCTGCATTTGTTAACACCGCTTTAACTGTTGGCACTTTCGATGGCGTACACAAAGGCCATCAAAAATTAATACAACGGCTAAATCAAAAAGCTACCACAATTGGTGGCCAAAGTTTAATCATCACCTTTCATCCACACCCTCGAAGCGTTGTAAAAACCGAACCCAACATACAACTGATTAACACCATAGAAGAAAAAGTAGAACTGCTAAAAAAGTATGGTATTCAAAACTTAGTAATTGTGCCATTTAACAGAACCTTTTCTAACCAAAGCCCTAAAGAATACATAGAAAACTTTCTCATAAAAAACTTTAATCCAAAGGTAATTATTATTGGCTACAACCATAAATTTGGTAAAGACAGAGCAGGTGATATCAATCTTTTAAAAAAGCAAAGTGAATACCTTGGTTTTGAAATAGAGGAAATTGAAGCCCACGAAATTGAAGATATCTCAGTAAGTTCTACCAAAATTAGAAAACATTTGCTAAGCGGAAAAATAGAATTGGCCAACAACTTAATGGGGCATAATTATACCCTGTGTGGCACGGTGGTAAAAGGGCAACAGTTTGGCAACAAAATTGGTTTTCCAACCGCAAACCTAAATATTGCCAACCCTAATAAAATTATACCCGCAGCGGGTATTTATGCCACCTTAGTAACAACCAACAAACAACAATTTAAAGGAATGTTGTATATTGGCAATCGCCCAACTTTATTAGGCAAAAACCAATCAATTGAGGTTAATATTTTTAACTTTGACAAAAACATTTATGGCGAACAACTAACTTTACAGCCAATAAAAAAAACTCGTAACGATAAAACATTTTCATCCATACAAGAAATGACAACAGCAATTGAGCAAGACAAAATTGAAGTTGAAAAAGTATTAGAGAAATTTTAAAATGACCATAATACATTGATAAGAGAAATAAATAAAACGAACAATTTTTTAGAAGCGAAAACTATTTGTTTGCATAAACATACTCCCCGCTTTCCGCTCAAATGCCGTCACTACGTAAACGGCATAACCGCTACAATCGGGGCTATTTCAATTACTTCATCGCCCATACCAACTTTTTCATTTACAAAAAACTAAACCATAGCGTTTGAAAGAAACAAAGTTTACAGCACTAAATTTTAACAACAATTTATTGGATGGTTTAAGTTCAATGGGTTTTGAAAAAGCAACGCCCATACAAGCCCAAGCCATACCCGAAATTGCAAAAGGCAACGACATTATTGCCTGCGCACAAACCGGTACCGGCAAAACAGCCGCATTTTTATTACCCGTTTTAGATGCCATTGGCAAAGCACCAATAAGCAAACATATTGATGCACTAATAATAGCACCAACCCGCGAATTAGCCCTACAAATAGACCAGCAAGTAGATGCCTTAGGCTATTTTACAGGCGTAACCTCGTTAGCAATTTATGGCGGTACCGATGGCGTTGAATTTGTACAACAAAAAAAAGCACTAACCAAAGGAGCTGATATTATTATTGCAACACCAGGTAAATTGCTATCGCATTTACGCTTAGGCTATGTAAAATGCAACAACCTAAAATACTTAATATTAGATGAAGCCGACCGCATGTTAGATATGGGTTTTCACGATGATATTATGAAAATCATTAGCTTTTTGCCCAAAGAAAGACAAACACTTTTATTTTCGGCAACCATGCCTTCTAAAATAAGACAGCTCTCAAAAAAATTACTAAAACCAAAACCAGTTGAAATAAGTATTGCGCTAGGCAAAACAGCCGAAGGTGTATTACAAGCCGCCTACCACGTTTACGAAAAAGAAAAAATTAGGCTCATAGAAAACTTATTAGAAGGCAAAAAAAGCTACAAAAGCATATTGGTTTTTGCCTCAACTAAATCTGCCGTAAAATCAATTGCCAAATCATTGGTAGCCAAAAAATTTGCTGCCGACCAAATACAATCCGACTTAGAGCAAGCCGAACGAGAGATTGTTTTACGGAAATTTAAAAACCGTAAAATACAATTGTTAGTTGCAACCGATATTGTTTCGCGCGGCATTGATATTGATGATATTTCACTAATTATAAATTACAATGTACCCGCCCCAGAAGATTATGTACACAGAGTAGGCCGTACCGCAAGAGCAGAAAATACAGGTTTGGCCATCACATTAATAGACCCCGATGAAGACTACAAATTTAAAAAAGTAGAACAACAGATAGGAAAAGAAGTGCCCAAAATGCGTTTGCCTGCTGGTTTCTCCGAAGTAGATTTAAAGCAAAAAAAACGAAGCGGCGGCGGTAAAAAATGGAGTGGTAATAAAAAAGGTTATCATAAAAAGAGAAGGTAAGTTCTATCCTTTCTCCAACTCCTCAATCTTCTCCAACAACCAACTTTTGTTGCTATTTAGTTTTTGAGCTTTTAATTTTATTTTTACACTTTCCAATTGCATTTTGGTAGCGTTGTGCTTTATTCTATACAAATTAATTAAAGTACGAATAAAATTTTTGTAAGATGTTTTGCTTTTGCTGGTTAAGCTTTTGTGATCTCGGATATATTTTTCAAAAGAACGGAAAAGGGTTTGGGTGGTTTCAAGATAATCAACATCTAATTGGTAGTAAGCTTTTATAATTGTAGTTCGGCGATTTATATCGTGTGATAAATTAATATTTGGCAAAGAAAATAAATAATCAATGGCCAGTTGATAATCTTTTTTAAAGTACGCAATAGAGCCCAAATAATAATTTTTAATAGCTTGCCTTATGTTTAAAGGAATAAACACCTCGTACTTATTTAACATTTCAATGGCCCAATCAAACTCTTTTAACTTACAGCTTTGAATAATTATGTTACGTAAATTACCAAGATGTATTTGATATTTATCAAAAAGCAAATCTTTTTCATCCATCGTTTTATATAAATCTAAAAGATGCCTACCATAGTTTTTTTTGCCATTTCTTAGTTGAAGTGCACAAAAATTAACTGCAGAATTATAAAAATTAATTAAGCTGTTTTTAGGTATTACGGTGGCGTACATGTGCAGGTTTTTTATTAAGATAAAAAACTCCTTGTCTGTTTTTCTGCGGAGCAAATCAATAACACATTGATAAACTTTAATTAATGGATGGGCTTTTATTTGATGAATTTCCAGCAAGGGTTTTAAAGCATTAAAAAAAATATAATCTACTTTATGTGCCGTAGAAAATTCAGCTAACGATAATTCTAACAAATAGGCATCTAACTGATTAAATAAGTAGTTGAAGCTAAGGCTTTCTTTTACTTCATATAAATTATTTTGATTACTGATACTGCCAGTTGCCTGATAGTAATTTAGATGATTATTCTCTAATATGTATTGATGTTCGTAATATTCAATACCTTTTGCAACACCTTGCAATGCTTTTTTTTCTTTTTTAAAAGATTGTTCATACAAACGATATTGTTTTTTGGCTAATAAAGCCTCTTGTAACAATGCAGTTTTAGTAGTTGCTTTATCTTGCAGAGTTTGTAGCATTAAAAATTGTTGTGCCAAACCAAGCAATAAACTCATTTTAGAATGAATTAGGTTTGTTTGTTTCGCATCTAACTTTTTAAATTTTGTATGGAACAATTGGTTATATGCGATTGTAAGATCGAAATTTTGTTCAAAATACTTTATACAATGACTAATTAGCATTTCTAATAGTTTCAATAGCTTTTCATCGCTATTAAAAAAAGGAGCAGCAACCATTTGCTGAAACCGCTTTAGCTCTTTTTTGCTAAAACTCTGTAATAATTCTATTATAAGATATGCTTGTCTTTTCATCCTTTTGATATTCGTTCTTCTAAGAAAAAGCACATTTTAAAACCGTCTTTATGAAATCAGCTTTGTAGCAAAGCGGAAAAGGTGAGGTTCAGAATCTGACGTTCAATTACAAATAGAGTTCATTAAAACAACATCATACAAAATGATAAACAGATTCTGAGCATTTTCTCCGCCTTGCTACGAAAATCTCAGAAAGACGAATTGAAAGAGCCTTTGCTCCACTACATTTCATAAATCTCAGAAAGACGCTACTAAAATAAAATCTTCACTCGTAATCTTCCTTATACCATTCTTCTGCCAAATCAATCATATTAGGATTATCCCTTTTAATCAACTGTATTTTCCAAGCTCGTTTATTGTTTTTAAACTTTTTCTCGTTTGCTATTGCTTCTTCAATAGAATTAAAAAACTCAAAATACATTAAATGGTGAACATTATACTTTGATGTGAATACGCTACCTTTTTCAAAACAATGTTGGTAAACCCTTCTTCTGATATCGCTTGTAACCCCAACATAAATTACTGTTCTGTTTTTGTTTGATAAGATGTAAACGTAACCACCTTTTACATTCATTTAGTAAAGATAATGAAGCTTTTTAAAACATCATTCAAAAAAATCAGCTTCTCTTTTAACCGTCCTTCTGAAATCAGCTTTGTAGCAAAGTGGAAAAGAGGAGGTTTAGAATCTGCTGTTCAGTTACAACTGCTGCTTTTTTAAAACAACATCATACAAAATGATAAACAGATTCTGAGCATTTTCTCCGCCTTGCTACGAAAATCTCAGAAGGACGAATTGAAAGAGCCTTTCTTATGCTTCGCTGCTCATTTTTGTAGTATAACTGATTAGTAAAGTTCTAAAAAAGCACTTGATGCATCATTTACAAAAACTTCTATTAATGTTTTGTTGTTTGATAAAATGTTGGCTAAAATTTGTGTGGCAAGATTGCCTGATCTAATCCAAATTATTTTGGGAGGGAAACCATTTATTAAACTAATTTCATAAAAATCAGAATCAAAAGTAACAATCACAAATCCATTCTTTCTAGCATAATTCCAAATCTCAGGGTCTTCTTCATCATTTAAACCAACATCAGAAACATGCTTACATCCAGAAAATTCAGATTTTAACAGCCTAACAATTCGGTAAGATATATTTTGGTCAAACAAAAGTTTAATCACAACCGTACCACTTTTTGTTCCCTGTCGGCAGCATAAGCCAAACAAGCATGTATATCCTCTTCAGTCAGTTCAGGAAAATCGGCTATTATTTCTTCGTTTGACATACCAGCAGCTAACCAAGCCAATACATCATAAACCGTTATTCGTGTTGTTCTAATACAAGGTTTTCCAAATCGTTTGTTTGGGTTACGCACTATTATATCTTGATAAACCATAATTAAATAAACTTACACCAAATATAAACTATTGCTTTGTAAAATGAATTTTTAACAAAAGATATATACCCAAACTCATTAAATCGGCTTTGGAACAAAGCGGAAAAGATGAGATTCAGAATCTGCTGTTCAGTTACAACCGAAGCCTTTTTAAAACAACATCCTACAAAATGATAAGCAGATTCTGAGCATTTATTCCATTGCATTACATAAATCTCAGAATGACGTGGAAAAAAGCACATTTCAATCAGATTTACACAAAACATAAAATTATAATAAATTGATTGTCAATAATTTAAAAAATATAAATTGATTTTTTTTATCAAGATACTCAAAAAAAAGTAAAATATTTTACAAAAAACCCAATTTACCTTTACACCAAGAAACACATAAAGAGGACCTGGTTCATATTTAAGAGAACTGGGTTTCGTGGCCACGAAATCCGGTATCTCTTGAATAAAAGATCAAGTCAACCTAAAAAATTAATTCGCGATTAATTGAAAATTGTTAGAAAGTACCCAACAAACACCCGAACACCCAAACACATTAATAAACATTTTTTTATAACACAGGGAGTGCGTTTATTGATTCATTCCTACCAAAAAATTTAAATATGAACACGTTTAACAAAATCAAATTAACCTTATGGGTAGTAATGCTTACCTTAACATTACAAGCCCAAAACACCCAAAACACCCAACAGGCTGAGTTTGTACCCGGTCAAGTATTAATTAAGTTAAAAGAAAGTGCCAAGGCGCAGAAAACGAGCCTAAGTGCACAAGTGAAGGCCACCACCTTAAAAAACTACACCAATTTGGGTATAGAATTGTGGGAAATAAATCAAGCCAATGGGAAACAAGCCACCTTAAAATTAATTGAGCAGCTCAACAACAACCCCGATGTAGAATATGCAGAACCCAACTATTTATGGTATGCAGATGATGGCATTGAACCTAATGATCCTTATTTTCCTGAATTATGGGGTTTACATAATGTTGGTCAAGATGATGGAACAATTGATGCCGATATTGACGCACCAGAAGCTTATTGCATACCACTTGAACTAAGCGAAGTAGTCGTAGGCATAGTAGATACTGGCATTGATTACACTCACGAAGACTTGGCAGAAAACATATGGCAAAACCTGGGGGAAGATGCCAATGGTAACGGCGTAGTATTAATACAAAGTGGCGACACTTGGATATTTGATCCCGGTGATATAGACGGTATTGATAATGATGGCAATGGCTACGCCGACGATTTTGTAGGTTGGGATTTTGTGTATAATGACAACAATCCCTCAGATTTACGCGGACACGGCACACACGTTGCAGGAACGATAGGCGCTATAACCAACAACAATATTGGTATTAATGGCGTAGCACCAAATGTAAAATTGGCCGCACTAAAGTTTTTAAGAGACGATGGAGGTGGGGTAACTTCTGATGCGGTTGATGCCATAAACTATGCCGTTGCAATGGGCATACCAATTACCAATAATAGTTGGGGCGGCGGATCATATTCCACAGCTTTATTTCAGGCTATCGAAAGTGCAGCAAACAATAATCAATTGTTTATTGCCTCTGCTGGAAACAACTATGGAAGAGACAATGATACATACCCTAAATATCCAGCTACTTATGAAAATGACAATATTATTTCAGTAGCTTCAACAACAAAAAATGACGCACTTTCCAGTTTTTCAAACATTGGGGCTACAAAGGTAGATATTGGTGCGCCGGGTTCTCAAATATTTAGTACAGAGCCAAGCAATACCTATGGTAACAAAAATGGCACCTCTATGGCTGCACCACACGTAGCAGGTGTAGCCGCATATATGTTAGGTGCTTACCCAAACACGCCTTATGCTACCATAAAACAAAATATGCTAAACGCTGCCGACCCAATACCTGCATTAAACGGTAAATGTGTAAGTAATGGAAGATTAAGTTTATACAATGCTTTGCAAGAAATGGGTGCGCCCGCCTGTTCAGACTCACCACCAACTTCTTGCAATGAAGGCGATTGGTTAGCTTTAAAAGCCTTATATGAAAGCACAAACGGTGATAACTGGTTTGATCGCTCAGGCTGGGATGTACACATAGCTCCATACAATAGTCCTCCAGTCGGTTGTAATTTAGATGATTTGTATGGAGTTGTATTAGATGAGAATGAAAGAGTAAGTTGCATCGATATGGATGGTCAATTTGATTGCGATTATGAATTTTCAATTCTTGGAAATAATCTAAGTGGAAATATACCAGTAGAAATAGAAAATTTAACCGAACTGACTAATTTAAGTTTAGGTTCAAATCAATTAGTAGGAAGTATTCCTAATGAGCTATTTAGTTTAAGTAAACTAAAAGAATTGCGTTTATATTTTAACTCTCTTAGTGGTGATATTCCTAACCAAATGGGTGATCTTATCGAATTAGAACATTTAAGCTTATCATTCAATGGGCTAACAGGAAATATACCCAACCAAATCGGAAATTTAGAAAATTTGACG
>ENA-ORXM01000141-ORXM01000141.1-marine-metagenome-genome-assembly--contig:-NODE-141-length-139316-cov-21.263216_pt1 | contig 139316 bp, 110 predicted proteins | sample MGYA00237867_ERZ511480 | MGnify/ENA primary metagenome ERZ511480 (study PRJEB26309, sample SAMN06266103) | marine metagenome | isolation source: Algal blade | place: United Kingdom:Sidmouth, United...
ATTGAAGCAGGAAATCTTTGGAGTGATCCGAGGAATCTCTAGCCATACCGTTAGGTTGGCTGGATGAGGATGTCAATTAATCTTTAAAGCAAACCCTTATCCCAAAGTTTCATCGTTTGAGATAAGCTGCTAGACGAGCACTATCCCTGATAATCGCTAGAGAGTTTAAATACCATCCGTGCAAAAAAAGTCTAATCGCTGGCTCGTCTGGGTTTTTGTCGTTGTTGCCGTTGTTGCCCTCATTGGGTTTTCGTTTGGGTCTATCTTCGACAGCATCATCAGTTCTCGTCCATCGCCTTCGCCCACAGTCCCTACTTCTGATGGCAGTACTCCCTCTCCTGTGGCTCTGTCCGAGACCGAAAAGAAAAACTTGCAAGATCTGGAAAATGGATACTTGCAAATTTTGGAGAAAGAGCCGGATAACCCAGATGCCTTACTGGGACTAGCAGATGCGCGGTCTAGAATGATTAAGATCGGTCTCAAATCAGAAAAGGATCTGATTGAGCCTCTAGAAAAGTTGGTTGAGCTGAATCCCGAGCAAACTCAATATAAGGTTCTACTGGCCCAAACCCTCCAAAAAACGGGTCAACGAGAGAGTGCAGCTCAAAACTATCGTAATATTTTAGCGACTCAGCCTGGCAACATGGATGCGCTTCAAGGTTTTGTCAACCTCCTAGTGGAGCAGCAACGTCCTGCCGCCGCCACAGAACTGTTACAAACTACTCTCAATAATGCAGCACAAGCCAATCAAGTGAACCCGAACAGCATTAACGAAACTGCAGTCAAGCTGCTGTTGGGGCAAGTTTATGTGACCCAACAGCAGTTCGATCAAGCTCTAGGGGTTTACGATCAACTTATTGCCACTGACACCAACGATTTTCGCCCAGTCTTCGCTAAAGCAATTCTGTTAAAGGAGCAAGGAAAAACTAAAGAAGCGGGTATCTTGTTTGCCTCGGCTGAAAAACTGGCTCCTGGACAATACAAAGATCAGATCAAAGCAGCAGCTAAAACAGCTCCCTCTCCAGCCCCCTCTAGTTCCAGTCCACAGCCTTCTTCGCCAGCAATTCCAGCTCCAACATCTCAAGAATAAGCCTAAAATTACGACCAGCAGTAAATCCTAATAGTTAGCATTCAAAATGATATTTTAGTCCAGTTGATTCCATACAAATCAAAGAATTATCTTTCCTAGAGAACTGAGGATGTAACATGACAACGATCTGGAAGTGTGAATGAAAAAGTCGACCCTTTCCCCACTTGTGAGTTCACCCAAATTTCTCCTCCGTGACGCTCTACGATTTTCTTGCAGATAGACAGACCAATCCCTGTGCCTGAATATTCTTCCCGATGGTGCAAACGCTGAAAAATTACAAAAATGCGGTCTGCAAATTGAGGATCAATGCCAATACCGTTGTCTTGAACAGATATTGTCCAAACATGGTTCTTTTGAGTTGTCCTAATATACACCTCGGGAATATCCGCCTGGCAATATTTGAGGGCATTAGCAATGAGATTTTGTAGCAACTGTGTCATTTGAGTGGGATCTGCCCGAACAGTGGGCAAGATGTCATGTGAAATAACAGCATTTCTGGCCTTTATCCCTGTTTCTAAGTCGGCTTTTACCTGTTGGACAATACTCTCTAAATCAGTTACTTGGACGTTGAGTGCTGCACGTCCAACCCGAGAATAGTCTAATAAATCACCAATCAAACCCTGCATGCGCGTGGCTCCATCGGTAATATAGCCAATATAGTGATCTGCCTTTTCATCCATCTGACCTAGATAACGGCTGGACAACAGTTCAGCAAAAATCCTAATTTTACGCAACGGCTCCTGGAGATCATGAGAAGCGACATAGGCAAATTGGCCAAGCTCTTGATTAGAACGAAGCAGATCAGCATTCAACTGTTTCAACTTCTTCTCATCTTGTTTACGCTCAGTGATGTCACGACAGACCACAACCATGACCCCATCCTCTGCCAGAGTAAATGAGATTTCTTGGACAAAAGTCAACCCATTTTTGTGAGTAGCGATGGCTTCCCCTTGCCAAGATAGCTCCAACCCTAACTGCGGAAAAATCTCGTTCTCGAACCGTTTTATCATTTCCGATGAATATATACACCGCCAGTTTTGGCCTACGAGTTCATCTGGATGGTCGTAACCAAAGAGTTGGAGATAGGAATGATTCATATAAAGATAGGCACCTGTTTGCAGAATAGCGATGCCATCTATCACAGCTTCGATGGCGGTCAACTGCTGTTTTACGAGGATTTCTGCATTTCTACGCCCTCGGCGAACTTTTGCATCCCGTAATTCTCTCCGAACGGCTTCTGGTAAACGAGTTAGGTTATCCTTCATCAGGTAATCATGGGCGCCAGCCTTCATCATTTCCACAGCAGCTTCTTCACCGATGGCTCCTGAGACCATAATGAAAGGGATATCGAGCTGGCTTTCTTGGACAATCTGAAGAGCTGCGGGTGCATCAAATCCTGGTAAATGATAATCGGCTATAATCGCGTCCCATTCAGAGGTCTCCAATAGGGTGCGAAGCGTTGCTTCTGTTTGCACTCGTTGCCACGTAAGCTTGAAATTTCCTCGCTTCAATGCATGAATCATTAAGAGCGCATCATCTTCAGAATCTTCAATGAGAAGAACATGGAGAGACTCACTGATCGTCATAACTCTTCGGGCAATGCTTCGTTGATGAGTAACCAATACAATCCCAACTGAGAAACAGCATTGATGAATTGCTCAAACTCAACTGGCTTACGGACATAGCTATTGGCCCTGAGTTGATAACTCTCAATGATGTCCCCTTCTTCGCTAGATGACGTTAGGATCACCACAGGCAGCAATGCTGTACGTTCATTGGCTCGAATACGTTGCAATACCTCTAACCCATCGATTTTAGGTAGTTTTAAGTCCAGTACGATAAGCCCCGGCAGCAGATTAGCGGTAAATAAGATTTCCAGAGCTTCTGCGCCATCTCGGGCAATTAGAATGGGGTTGGTTACCTTGCTTCGCTTTAATGCCCGCATTGTTAGTCGCTCATCATCGGGATTATCTTCCACCAACAAAATGGGACGAGGTGTGACCATTATCTTTCCTTTTTATAGCGAGAACATAAACGGGAAATCGAGAAATAGAAGGTGGCACCTTTCTCGACGGTAGCTTCTGCCCAGACTGAGCCGCCATGTCGGTGGATGGCTCTTTGCACTGAAGCTAGCCCAATGCCAGTGCCGGGGAATTCGTGCGCACTATGCAAGCGCTGGAAAACGCCAAAAAGCTGATGGGCATAGGTCATATCAAACCCTGCCCCATCATCTCGGACAAAGTAGACTCGCTGGCCTTCTAGTTCAGTCACGCCAAACTCAATATGGGCTGTGGCATGGTGTTGGGTGAATTTCCACGCATTTTGGAGTAGATTTGCTAGGACGACATGCATCAAGGTGGCATCGGCTGAGACAATCTCATCGGGGGCAATCACAACATCAACTTGTCGCTCTGGCTCTTCGGTTTGTAATTGATCGATCACTTCTTGAGCTAAAGTGCTGAGGTTGATAGGTGTATAGTGAATATGTGAGCGAGAGACACGCGATAAGCTCAACAAGTCATCAATCAGTTGACTCATGCGAACCACATTCTTGCAAATGCGATCAAAGTAGTCTGAAGCCTCTTCATTAAAAAGGTCTTCGTAGTCTTCGAGTAAGGCTCGGCTAAATCCATCAATGGCCCGCAGAGGGGCTCTTAAGTCATGAGAAACCGAGTAGGCAAAGGCTTCTAATTCTCGGTTTGAAGCTTCTAGTTGGGCTGCATATTGTCGACTTCGTTCTTCAGCCTGTATGCGATCGCTCAGATCAACATGACATCCAATCATCCTCAGGGGTTGCCCGACCTCGTCCCACTCAATCACTTGGCCAGAACTAAGGGCCCATATTACCTTGCCATCCTTGTGACGATACCGACCTTCATGGTAGAAAGGAAGTTCGCCTCGGCTCTGAACATGATTTTCAAAGCAATCCAACATCACTGGTAAGTCTTCTGAAAGAATGAGCTCCTTTCTGGTCTCAGGACTATTGGGCAGTTCATGATCTTGATAGCCCAGCATCAGTTTGAAGCCGGGGCTAAGGTATTCACGATCGTTGAGAATATCCCAATCCCAATATCCTGCCAGGACATCATCAAGGATCTGTTCTAATAATTTTAATTCTTGGCGAGCTTGCTCTGCTTTCAGCCGCTCTGCTTCGGCTCGCTTGCGATCGCTAATATCGTGATGCATTCCAGCCATGCGCGTGGGGTGTCCTTGATCATCCCTTTCTATAACTCTGCCGAAATTCGCGATCCATTTCCATTCCTTAGATTTGGTACGAACACGATAATCGTAAACATAGGGGACTGAACTATCTTGAAAGTGTGCTTCAAGGATAGCCACCACGTGAGGCAAATCTTCAGGATGCACTAACTGTTCCCAAGTCTTGTAAGAAGCTGGGATTTCACCATCTTCATAGCCCAGCATTTGATAAAAAATTGGGCTCCAATAGACTTCCTCAGTTTGAACTTGCCAATCCCACCAACCATCGCCTAATGCCTCTAATGAAAAATTCAATTGCTCTTGGCTTTTTTTGAGAGAGTCATGAGCGAGGTGCAAGTCTTGGGTTCGTTCTTGAACACGTTGTTTTAATTTGGCATTGACCTGTCGCAACTGGGCTTCCAGTTGTTTCTGTGTAGTGATGTCTCGCCAGCTTGAGTGGCTATAGAGAATATTGCCAGCTTTATCTCGAATTGCTCGAACGTTGAGGCTTACATCTAAGGGGCTACCATCTTTCCGTTGCAAAACCAACTGGGAGTCTTTGACTTCACCTGCGTCTAAAAAGTGCTGAAAAGCTTTCTCAGCTTGTGTTAGGCAATCTGGATTATACATTGAAAAGATAGGACGCCCTAACACTTCTTCTTTGCTATAGCCCAGCTCATTAATCAGCGTTTGATTACAACGAACGATTTTCATACTGTCGGCATCAACCGACACGTACATATCGGGAGCATAGTCATAGAGATCTTGATATTGAGCCGCAGTTTTTTTTAGCTGGGCATAAGCCAGTTCTAGTTCTGCCGTACGTTTCTTCACTGCCAACTCTAGCTGATCTTTCATATCGCGTAACTTTTGCTCGGTTTGCTTACGCTCTGTAATATCTTGAATCTGGGCAATAAAGCTTACAGGCTGTCCTTGAAAATCACGAATTAAAGCAACACTGAGAAGTACCCAAATGATTTGCCCTTGCTTATGGATGTAGCGTTTTTCAAACTGGCAAGAGTTAATTTCATCTGAAAGGAGTTGATTAATATAATTTTGGTCTGCTTCTAAATCCTCTGAATAAGTGATATCCCGAAAGTTAATATCTAGTAGCTCGGCCGCAGAATAGCCCAATATTTTGCATAAAGCTGGATTAACTTTAATCCAGTTACCTTCAGGAGTAACCACAGCATTACCGATCAAAGCAAACTGGAAGGCATTATCTAATAATTTTTGACTGTTCTGAAGTTCAGCTTCAGTGCTCTGACGCTCAGTAATTTCACGCTTCAAGGTTTGATTCGTTACCTCAAGTTCAGCTGGACTAGTTAGAGCTAATGCTTGGGGCACGATGGGAAATAATTCAATAGCAGTGAACAGCGATACAACTGCTGTGAATGCTTTGGCTAACCCCGACACCCAATAGTTGGGATGCCAAAGAGTCCAAATCTCCAGAGCATGGGTGACACCACAAGAAACAATAAAGAGTCCGAACAAGGCAAAGATCCGTGGATAAGGCAAATCCTTACGTTTGAAGACAAAATATCCCAAGGTACAGGGAATTGAAAAGTACGCGATAGCGATTAAGGCATCGGAAATCGCATGCAGTAAGACAAGTTCGCTATTCCATAAATAGCAGTGCCCATGAGGAATAAAAGAAAAGACAATATTGTTGATATAATGCCAATTCATAAGGTTTCCCCCAAAGCTTCATTAAAAAGGCATCAGCAGTCACTAGAATACTTTTTCAATATAACTGCATTATCTAGCCAGTTACATGTGCTTAGCAAACAAGCGAACCTGCCCCGCAATACCTGTTAATTTTCTGGCTTCGCAGCTACACATATTAACAAGCAGTTGTAGATAAGTCACTATGGGCAGTTCAAAGAATAATTCTATCCAAAATCACGGCTCTTTACTAATCGTTTGTGACGGAATTATAAAGGATTAGAGAGCTTTAATCCTTAAATAAATCTATTTCTTGAACTGCCCATATATATAAAAGCTAAATATCCCCATGATCCAAAATTTTTCATGATATTTATTTTTTAGCTATAGATAAAACTAGAATCTTTATTTTCTCTCCGCGATAATATTGCTGCATCTCTTGGCTTAACAGGCATACGGAAAATGAATCCCTGAATCTGCTCAAAGCTTAGCCTTCTGTCAAGATTGAATAGAAGTTATAGCCTGTGCAGTTTGATCTGTACACCAGAAGCGGAGAATTATTTAACTGCTGCTAGAATTCTCCTTTGGAGTGAATCCATTTGCAAACCCTGTTCCCAATAGTATCTAATCGATATGAACTAAAATAAATCAGTCTTTAGTGTGATATTCGATTAGGGGTACAAAAATCTCAAATTTTGATTCTATCCGTAGATCTCAAGATACTTAGCCATCTAACAGTGTGAAACATTTGTCTTACACTACCTTTGTATGAAGTCAGGAGTCTCGGCCACAGCGCTCCTTACTGTGATATCCAACAACATTGCGAAATTGCTATATCTAGGTTTTTAGCCCGAAGAACCACCTACCAAGATAAAAATCGGTTGCCATAGATGGACTACTTCGGTATTTATCATGCTTTGAATGTCTAAAAGACATGTTTGTTACTTCTCTCTGTAACTTCAAGAGCAGATAAAAGGAGACAGCTCGGTTACACTCTGTGATCTTCCTGGCAAGTGGAACGAGTTACTCCCCCTGTTTGAAGCAGTATTATGGAGCACAACTTCGATTCAGAAGATGAATTTGAGGGGTGACTGATCTGATTCAAATGGAAGAGGAAGAGTGAGTTATATTCTATGTCTAGAAGATTAGACTATATAAAAAAAACATCAGTGAGATCAATGATTACTGTTTTGTCATCTATACTTTTAGAAATCTAAAATACTGACATCCAAATCGTTATACTTATAAAATACAACTCCTATAAAATAGCCTAGGAAAATTAAAGTTTGAATATTTTGCTTAATTAGTTTCTCAATTTAGTTTCAATAATTTCTGTTTTAGAATCTTTTTGGCAAGACAACTAAGGTCAGCTAGCACAATACTGTGCTAGCACTAAATAAAATATATTAATAGTTTTTAATTGAGAAATAATAATAGGGGATAAACTTATATATCAGAAGATTGAAAAGTAATGAGTGTTTGCATTTTTTAAAAGGATATACTAAGGATTAAAAAATCTCATTACCTCAAAAATCTCTACTGCATTTTTGAGGGTTCGATTAAAATGATAAAAGCGATATTGTTGCTATTCTGATTAACCTAGAAATCATTCCAGGAGACAATATTTGTGGGTGTATCATACTAGCAATCTATCACTCTATTAAATATTCTATTTTTGCTTACTTATTGAAATCTGTACATATTAATGAAGCAGTACCTGCTGAGTTTTAGCGATGGATGAGTACCTCGATATTTTGATCATTGAAGATTCTGAGGATGATGCAAAGTTAGTCATCCTTGAATTGCTTAGTGATAATTTTCAACTTAATTGGCAGCGAGTACAAACAGCTGATTCACTCCATAGCCAACTGACGAACTGTGACTGGGATGTGATCATTGCTGATTACCGTATACCAAGTTTTGATGCCCCTGCAGCTCTAGAAATTGTCAAACAATACCAACTTGATATTCCTTTTATTGTCGTTTCTGGGGCTATTGGCGAGCAAGTTGCTGTGGACATGATGAAAGCAGGGGCTCACGATTATTTAATGAAAGATAACCTACGCCGATTACCAGAAGCAGTGCGGCGCGAAGTGCGGGAGGCACAAATTCGCAAAGAGCGCCAACAAGCTGAAGTTATTTTAAAACAACAGCGAGCCGCCATTGAAGCTGCAATAGATGGTATTGCTATCTTTCAAAAAGATACCTATCAATATGTCAACCCAGCTTATCTCAAGCTTTTTGGTTTTGAACATGCAGAGGAACTAGTAGGAAAAAACTGGAATTTCTTATATTCTCTGGAGGAAACCACACGATTTCAACAAAAAATTTTTCCAATACTAGAGCAGGATCGCGCATGGCGAGGTGAAGCCATGGCTTTACGCAAAGATGGGACGACGTTTGTCCAAGGAGTTTCTCTGTCGCTTGCAGATGATGCTTCGTTAATTGTAGTTTGCCGTGATATTAGTGAACTGCAACAGGCTCAAGCCCAGATTGCTCATAATGCTTTGCATGATCCCCTGACTGGCCTACCGAATCGGGCACTATTATCAGAACGGCTTGAACTAGCGATTAACAAAGCTCAGCGACATGAGCATTACCATTACGCAGTCTTATTCTTAGACCTGGATCGGTTTAAGGTGATCAACGATAGTTTGGGACACCTTATAGGAGACAAACTCCTTGTGGGAATCGCTCAAAGATTGAAAATTCATTTGCGCAATACTGATATGGTCGCGCGCTTGGGTGGGGATGAGTTTGTAATACTACTTGAAGAGAGTAATAACAAAGCAACAGTCATCGAAATTGTAAACCGTATTATTGAGGAATGTCAGGCTCCATTTGATTTTGATAAGCAGAAAGTTTTTTCAAGTGTCAGTATTGGTGTTGTTCTGGGCACAAAGGATTATCATCATGCTGTTGATTTGCTGCGTGATGCCGATATTGCTATGTATCGAGCAAAAAAAGATGAAAATAATGCTTACAAGATTTTTAATCAAGCTATGTATATCAAGGCGTTCAACCGTCTCACCTTGGAAACAGATCTTCGCAAAGCTATCGAACAAGGCGAATTTATCTTACACTACCAACCTATATTTGATTTGCTTAATAACCAGCTTGTCGGATTTGAAGCTTTAGTCCGTTGGCAACACCCTACCCATGGACTCATGTCCCCCACACAATTTGTGCCTATTGCTGAAGAAACAGGATTGATTATCCCCATAGATGGTTGGGTGATCAGTCAGGCTTGCCAACAAGCAAATCATTGGGGGAATAAATTTTCTAGTAATTTTTCTCTAAAGGTAAGTATCAACCTATCTGCCAAAGACTTCCGTAAACCCAATTTAATCGAAGATATTGATATCCTATTGGCCAAGACAGGCGTGGAAGGTCAATTAATCACTATAGAAATTACCGAAAGTATGTTGATTGAGGATCTCGAGAACACTATCGATGTTCTTAATCAATTGAAGTTACGAAATATCCAGATTAGTATTGATGACTTTGGGACGGGTTACTCCTCTCTTAGTTATCTACATCGCTTGCCTATTGATAATTTAAAAATTGATCGATCCTTTGTTAATCAGATGCAATCAGACAAACGGGATTATCAGATTATCAATACTATTACTGCATTGAGTAGCCAACTTGGATTGATCACTATTGCTGAAGGTATTGAGACCCCCCAGCAACTACTGTTATTAAAGCAACTTAACTGCCAATTGGGACAAGGCTATTTATTCTCAGAACCTCTCCCTGCTGATGAAATTGAAAATAAAATGCTGCTGTAGTATGCACTAAATTTGGGGATAAGATTCGATAGACGAGCCTTAAGCCAGCAGTTCTGTCAGTTACTAAGCTGTGGCAAAGGAGTGACCACAACTACAAGTTTCAACGGCATTGGGATTATAAAAGCGGAACCCACCACCCATAAGGTCTTCAGTGTAGTCTAGAGTTAAGCCAAAAATATACTGCAGACTGGCTCGATCTACCACCACTTGCATATCCTCACAATCAAACACTTGATCATCAGGTTGTCGTGATTGAGCAAACTGCATTTGATAGGCTAGCCCTTTACAGCCGCTAGTATCCACTTTGATCCGTAGCTGACCATGGGGAATGTGCTTCTTCTGGAGACGCTTTAGTTCACCGATGGCACGAGGGCTGAGTTGAATCATAATGGCTGGAATAATGGCTAGAGATTAGCGAGCGTAATCATCGTCGAAACGCACAATGTCATCTTCGCCTAAATACTCACCGTTTTGAACTTCGATTAAAACTAAAGGCACCATACCAGGGTTCTCAAGCCGATGTCGTGTAAAGCGAGGTACATAGGTTGACTCATTTGCACTCAGCATTAAATTGTCTTCGCCTCGCACAACTTTGGCGATGCCAGCAATCACGATCCAGTGCTCACTGCGGTGATGATGCATTTGTAAGCTCAGGCGATGTCCAGGCTTGACTTCAATACGCTTGATTTTGTACCCTTGGCCTTCTTCCAAAATAGTAAAAGAACCCCAGGGACGCAGTTCAGTTGCTGCAACACCTTGAAGCACAGACATTGGGGCTGCTAATAAGTTTGAAGGTTGAGTTTGGACCACAGTAATACTTACCTCAATAGCTTTCTAAATCAACATTGGTGGACAGTTGCGAGTATCTGTCTATCCCCTAGCCAAACCCTAAGCCTAAAAAATAGCTTAGAACTAGGGTATTTGAATGTACCGGGTCAATCCGACGCACATTACTATGATTTAAGCAATCAAAAGAGGGTTTTTGGGTGATCTATGTCACTCAGCAAATCTTTTATCACTTATACGCTTGCAGACACACAGTAATGATGCATAGGCACGTTCATGCTCAATCTATATTCTCATTGATTATAAAGAATCCAAACATTATAGACGTAAAATTTCTTGACAATATGTCAACTGTGAACGATCTAATGGATGAGATCGAGGCCAGCAAATTATTTGGCGTTGGGCTGCCAAAACACCCCAATTCCATTTTGAACTCGGGCTGCCGTTACAGGGTGGCGATCAAGCAGTTCTCCACCCAAGTAAAGGCTAGTCGAACTGCCCCCATCTAAATTGAGAGCATTTACTGCTCCTAACCGTTGCATAATGGATGCCCATTCCTTTAGGGTTGGACCCGAACCACCCACACGGTTATGAACGGCTGCCAACAAGATAGTGCCATCTGTTGTCTGTCCTATGCCACTGCGGGGGGCTGCCTGGGTATCAAAAGGAGGGCGGAATTGCTCAGCTTTGGCATTCAACACCACTTGGCCATTACTTACCAATAGGGGGCCTGCCCCGACGATGTTGGGAAACGCTTCAAAGGTCGAAGGAGATGTTGCAGTTTGGAGTTGAAGTTGGGTTCCAGTCCCTAGGGCTCCTCCGACACTGAATGATCTCAACACCAGTAAATAGCCGTTTTTAGGAATGGCAAAGGATTTAGCACTGGTACTCGTCTGTTCGGAGACAACGCGATCGCCAATAACAGTGATAATTTTTTCTGTTTCTAAGATCGGTTGATAAGCAGATCCCCAGGTGGGAGTATAACGAGCAATTCCCTTCTGGGGGTAGCCGCTGTCTAGAGACACAATTGACAATCGCTGACCTCCAGAGGTACTGAGGGTCTGTTGTAAATTGAGGCGCCCCATTTGGACCTGTCCTTGTTGATTCCATGCCACCACCCCACGATTGAGGATCGGGCTAGAGATCCACTGACCACTTTGACGAATAGCCCCCAGCGGGGTTTGATTATTCCGATTAAAGTACCCTGCATTGATAGCTGCGGCGACTTGGGAGCCTTGAGCCATCGTCAACAATGAATCAATACCGACGAGGGCATTTCGATTTCCCCAAATGGGTTGGATCTTTAAACCTGGAGTTTGGGGTTTCAAAGCCAACCAGGTGACGGGATACTGTTGATTACCTAGAGCAATAACCCGCTCTTGTCTAAGAATTCCAGGTGCCCACAGAATACTGCGCTGTTCAGGCAGTCCAGCTTGGATATCGATCACCAGTCGATACGGATTAGTCAGCATCCACACGCGAGGACGCATTGTTCCCGCGATCACTCCACTTAAAAGTGTTCGGCCATTTTTTCGAGTGATCTTCAAAGACTTGAGAGCAGAATTAGCAGGGAACTTCCAAGATTTAGCTAGACTTGCAGCCGCTGTGGTATCTAGAGCCAACACGAATTCGCGATCTGTTTTCCCGGTACGACTGTTGGTCAATTTCTCCATTTGCCAGGGGGCAGGTTGATCCAAATCAACGACTAAGCGATGTCCCCATTGTTGTCGTCCTGACCTAATTTGACCTATTTTTGATGGGGGAGATTGAATCTTGAGAACATTGCCCTGAGGTTGGACCTGCCAATTTACGGTTCGAGCCAAAGCCGAAATATCGAGATATCGATGGGCACCGTTCTCACTAAAACGAGTTGCCAGAGAAATAGGTTTAGGCGAAAACCATTGTACGGGCTGCTGCCGAAAATCATTGGAACTAGATAAATCAACTCCAAATCGACGATTTAAGCCGCTATCACTAATGGCTGTAGAGAGCTGTCCAGGTTGCTCGGGATCTTGCCATTGAGTCCAGGCAACAGGATAGGTACGACCATTGAGCTGGATCTGACTGCCCTGATGGACACTAGCGCTTGCAACCTGGACAATGGGTTGAGAGATGGCGGTCTGAGCTACTGCAGGGGTCATGACTACTACGCCAGGACCGAGCATCAATAGAGAGGGTAAATAAACCAAGATCTAGATTAAGGAGCCAAGATAAAGGACAAGAAACTCAAAAAATTGCACTATGAACCCACCCGGTAGACACCACGATATGTCCGAGCTGGAAAAGATGCTGATGATTACGGTGTGACTTCCACCTGTGTCTCAGATGCAGGAGTAGAGGGTGGCGGATTGCCTAATTGTTGCTGCTGTTTTTGCCGGAACGAATCAACGGCGGAGTTGAAATCAGCAGACTGATCCTCAGCAAATTCACTATTGGATTGGCCATTCACCTGCTGCAACCGATTGAGAATATTGAGCAAGGAACCTGTCCCCCCTCTGTTGGTAAAAATGTTATTCGGATCATTGGGGTCCTCTGGTTGTAAATCTTGTAAGGGCCCCGAAGGTTGAGAGGTCTGTGCAGCTACGGGCAAGGATGCTAGACAGGCTAAAACACCTATCATCACAATAGTAGAGAGTTTGAGTTTCATCAGGGCGACATTCATGATTTTTCTTCGGCTCAATAACAAAATGAACAGTTTGTGATGATCGCAGGCTATATAAATATTACCCACATCTATACCTGAATCCCATTCTTTGCAGTACAAGTTAAGACTTAATGAATCGGCAAATGTATCTGGGCGCAATCCAATTAGGTGATCAAACTCACTGATTTGAATGGAATGGATGTCATACATTACTTCTAGAGTAGAATCACCCACCTAGAGCAATACGACCCTTGATCAAGATCAAAAGTTTCTCTTCTAGAAACAGCTTTTCGGCCTCTGCAAAATAATTTTTTGGTGACTGTCGAAATTTGATCGGGTCTGGTCGATCCTAAGCATGAGGGTTCTTAACAGACGGAGTCATAAGTAGACAGATGCAATCATCCAACACTCAACAAGATATTGATCAGCAGTTAATCTCATCTACTGAAGTGGGATGTCAGACTCAATCAAAACCCTCAAAGTTCGTTCAGTTTGTCTCGGTCACTAATCCTGAGGTCGAAGCTGGGATTTCTCAAGCACTTTGCTTCAGCAACCAGTTTGTCGGTCGGATGGAACTTCATGCTGATGCAGACACAGTGATGGACTATTTAGATGCGCATCAAGGGTGGTTTTGTCGATGTGCCCATCCTTTGAAAGTAGAGCCTGCCGATAATAACGGATATATTCTTTCGCTGGGGCGCTATGGTTCCTTTGGATTTGAAGTAGAGCCCCAAATTGGTTTACAACTTCTGCCTCAAGAGGAGGGCATCTATCGCATTGCAACTATTCCTGTTCCTAACAGATTGGATCATTGTTACCAAGTGGACTTTCAAGCGACTCAGCAGCTTGTCGACGTATCAGCCGCTATCCCTGGAACCGCTCAACCGACTAAGACCTCTGTTGAATGGGAATTAAGGTTAGAAGTTGCAATTGTGTTTCCACCTTTTATTCTGCGACTGCCTCGAAAGATGATTCAAGCTACAGGGGATCAGGTATTAAGACAAATTGTTCGACAGATTTCCCAGCGTCTTACTAAAAAAGTACAGGATGATTTTCATGCAACCTATAGCATTGCTTGACTATGGGTGCTTGGATGGTCTGCCAAAGATTGATTTAACATTGATACGGTCAGAAACAGACTAGGCGGCCGGACCATTGCTGATGGCATATTTTGCAATCTTCCTGGTTCAATAAATCTCAAAACTTCAAAAGGTAGAGTGCAGTTCTGCAGATCGATCATCTGTAAGCTCATAGAAAAGTGACCTCTGCAACTTTGCTCTGGCCAGAGCCGTCATGAATGCATGTATTTTCTTCATGCTCCAAGATATTGTGACTTTACCTACTCGTCAGGCTGTCATAAAATCGTGCAGGTTAAGAATCAAATCTATGTAAAACTTTAGTGACTATCAAGATATTCCAAGATTTAAAAACCAATATCTATCTGTTGCGACCATCATTAATTCCTTAGCTCATTTTTTGCCTATGTTCTCGGCGTTACTTTTTTACTTGTCTCGTTCCCAGCCCTTTCGCCTGGGATGTCTATCGTTTCTCTTTTCCCTGTCGGCAATTAGCCCTGCGATCGCACTAGAACTGCGAGTATCGTTATCACGGGGGCAAGACGATTTAATTATTGGTAGCTCGACCCCCGCCCAGATCGTCAACGGCCAAGGGAACTCATTAGGAACCGTACCAGCCTTAGAAGGTTTTTTTGCCAAATCTACACCCGGAGCAGTCACTTATTTTGGCAAAAAAGGTTGGCAACTTTCGATTGAACCGACGGAGGGTGGTTTTGTTTATATTAAAGATCGTTGGTATCGAGGCCAGGTCAGATTAATCACTACGGCTGCAGGTATAACGGTGATCAATGAACTTGATCTCGAGGATTACTTAGCAGGGGTGATTGGTAAAGAAATGCCTAGGGCTTGGCCGCTGGAAGCATTGAAGGCACAAGCTGTTGCTGCCCGTTCATTTGCTCTGTATCGACGTAATAAACAAAAAAACCCCCTATATGACTTGGTTAATACCACCAAAGATCAGGTATATGGCGGCATTGATGGCGAAGCTGAGCGTACCCGAGCTGCGGCTAGAGAGACAGCAGGACAAGTTTTAGCCTATCAAGGCCAAGTGATTGAGGCTTTGTTTCATGCCAACTCCGGGGGCCATACCGAAAATTCAGAACAAGTCTTCAGTGGTGTTATTCCCTATCTGAGAGGCGTCCCAGATTTCGACCAAGGGGCTCCTAATTTTCAATGGTCCGTGGAATTTTCTCAAGCACAACTGCAAGAACGCATCTCTGGTCTGGGTAATATTCTGTCAATGGCACCGCAAGATACCACTGCCCATGGTCGAGTAAAATCCATCAAAATCATGGGAGAGAAGGGGGCAAAAATAATGAAGGGACGAGAGTTTCGCCAAACATTAAAGCTAAAAAGTACCTTGTTTCAGGTTGCACCCCAATCTGATTTAGTGGCGAGTCAATCCCCACCAGTCCCTGGCAAGCCCACAGGTTTCACGATTCAAGGTCGTGGACATGGCCACGGTTTAGGCATGAGCCAATGGGGTGCTTTAGCCCTGGCTCAGAAAGGGAGTACCTACCAGCAAATATTGCAGCATTATTATCAAAACACCGCTATCCAGAAGATGAATTGAGTCAAATGATCAAGTTTCCAAAATGAGCTGGTAAGAAAAAAATTATAGATTAAAGAATTAAACGCTTGCTTGAGATCACATATAGGAAAAATTCATGACAAAAGTTGCCCTGATTACTGGTATTACGGGTCAAGATGGAGCTTATCTGGCAGAGCTTTTATTGGAAAAGGGATATGAGGTTCACGGCATTAAACGCCGAGCTTCTTTATTTAATACCGATCGCATCGACCACCTTTATCAAGATCCCCATGAAAAGGATCGACGTTTTTTTCTGCATTATGGTGACTTAACGGATTCGACCAATCTGATTCGAATTGTGCAGCAAGTGCAGCCCGATGAAATTTATAACTTGGCAGCCCAAAGCCATGTGGCTGTTTCTTTTGAAACTCCAGAATATACGGCTAACGTAGATGGTATTGGCACCCTGCGATTTTTAGAAGCGATTCGCATTTTAGGGCTGGAGAAAAAAACCAAGTTTTACCAAGCCTCTACTTCTGAGCTGTATGGATTGGTCCAAGAAGTCCCGCAAACGGAAACAACACCTTTCTACCCCCGTTCTCCCTATGCCGTTGCTAAGATGTATGCCTTCTGGATTACGGTCAACTACCGGGAAGCCTATGGTATGTATGCCTGTAACGGCATCTTGTTCAACCACGAATCACCACGACGGGGTGAAACTTTTGTAACTCGCAAGATCACGCGGGCGATCGCACGTATTCATTTGGGTAAGCAGAAATGTCTGTTTTTAGGCAATATGGACTCCCTGCGAGATTGGGGACATGCCCGAGACTATGTAGAAATGCAGTGGTTAATGCTGCAACAAGATCAACCCGAGGATTTTGTGATCGCCACAGGCCGTCAATACAGCGTGCGTCATTTTGTGACCATTGCCTGCAAGGAGATCGGCATCCAGATTAGATGGGAGGGCGAGGGGACAGAAGAAAAAGGCTATGACCAAAACAATAACTGCATTGTAGCGGTTGACCCGCGTTACTATCGCCCTACGGAAGTAGAGACTCTTTTGGGGAGTCCCGAGAAAGCCAAGGAGAAACTAAAATGGGTGCCTACATCTAGCTTTGAGCAGCTAGTTACTGAGATGATGGCAGAAGATTTGAAAGCTGCTGAAAAAGAAAAAATTATTGAAGACCACGGTTATCCTGTTCCTCTGGTTTACGAATAAGGTGGGTCTATCCTGATGAGTGGTTTTCCTCGTGCTGATCTAACCTAAGTTTTCGGTTTTTGTTGATGAGAGTTTTGTTGATTCACGGTTTGGGGCGATCGCCTCTCTCTGTATTTGGGTTGTCTCAATTTTTGCAGCGATCGGGATATCGGACAGAACTGTTTGGCTATTCATCTTTACTGGAGTCCTATGCCCAGATTATCGGGCGTTTGCAAGATCGAGTAGTCGAGCTGTCGGAGGATCGAGAGTATGGCATTATCGCCCACTCCTTAGGGGGCCTATTGGTGCGCTCTGCGTTAGCGGCAAATCATGATTTGATCCTGCCTAAACCAGTGATCTTGTTGGGACCCCCCAATCAATCTCCTCGCATCGCCCAACTTGCTCAGCGTTTTAGTCCCTTCTCTCCATTTGCTGGGGACTGTTTCAAGAATTTAGCTGATCCCACCTTTTATCGACAACTCCCTCCCCTCAACGTTCCCCATACCATTATTGCGGGAACGGATGGCCCTCGGGGACCGTGGAGTTTTTTTGGAGAAGAAATCAATGATGGTGTACTGACCCTGAAAGAGGTGCAGGGAGCAGATAATGATAGTCTCCCAGCCACTGATGTTTCTGGGACTGCCAGCAACGGCTCTCGCCAAATAATGTTGCCTATCAACCATATCCAAATGTTGAATCATCCCCTCGTCCAACAAGCTATTTTGCAAATACTGCAGGATACTAATCAGCAAGCTTTGCCTTCAATCACCTAATGGCAAACGACCGATGCGTTTGTTGTCTACAGTAGGGATATGACCATTATCACTTGTGACCATCTCGATAAGGTATATCCCGTTGCTATTAAACAACCTGGGCTTAAAGGCACCTTATCTCACTTTTTTCAGCGACAACATCGCCTTGTTCAAGCCGTTCAAGCTGTTAGCTTTAAAATTGAGCCGGGAGAAGTCGTTGGTTTTTTAGGCCCCAATGGCGCTGGCAAAACCACCACTTTAAAGATGCTAACGGGCTTAATTCACCCCTCTCGTGGCCAGGTACAAGTGGCAGGTCATATTCCAGTTCGACGCAACGCTAAGTTTCTGGAAAAAATTACGCTAGTTATGGGTCAAAAGCAGCAACTGCTGTGGGATTTACCGGCCATGGACTCCCTAAAAATTAATGCGGCGGTGTATAAAATCAGTAACCGTGACTTTCAACATCGGGTCAATGAGTTATCGGAAATGCTGTCCCTAGCCGACAAATTGACCCAACCCGTCCGCAAGCTCTCTCTAGGGGAACGGATGAAAGCAGAACTATTAGCCGCACTGCTCCATCGGCCCCAAGTTCTTTTCCTAGATGAGCCCACTTTAGGCTTGGATGTCAATGCTCAAGTCAGTGTTCGTGAGTTTCTGAAGGAGTATAACCAGCGGTATGATGCCACGATTTTGCTCACAAGTCACTATATGGCGGATATTACGGCACTGTGCGATCGCGTTCTCCTTATCCACCAAGGCCAGCTCATCTACGATGGGGCTCTCAATCAGCTATTGCATCAGTTTGCCCCCTATCGAGAAGTCAAGTTAGAACTGATGCAACCCCAGGCACCAGCTGCCTTAGAAATTTATGGCGAAGTGGAAGAAATCACTGGCCGAGAGGTGCGCCTCTTGGTGCGCAGAGAAGATCTCACCCGAACTGTTTCCCAGGTATTGGCTAACCTGCCCGTGCTCGATTTAACTATTACCGACCCCCCGATCGAGGAAATTATTGGCCGGGTGTTCCAGTCTGGCAAAGTCACATGAAGGCTATCTTGCGCACCACCAAGACACTCTTGGTCGTCTACTATGCCTACATGGTGGAATATCGGGCAGAACTCCTGCTTTGGGTTCTGGCAAACTCCTTGCCCCTAATCATGATGGGGGTTTGGTCTCAAGCAGCCGCAGGCGGTCAATTTTCGCTCACAGCCCTTGATGTTGCCCGCTACTTTATTTCTGTATTTGTCGTTCGGCAGTTCACTATTGTTTGGGTCATTTATGATTTTGAACGGGAGGTCGTAGAAGGTGACCTCTCACCTAGATTGCTACAGCCCATTGACCCTGTTTGGCGGCATGTCGCGGGTCATGTCTCTGAACGATGGGCGCGGCTGCCTTTTTCGGTGGGTTTAGTCCTTCTGTTTTTTGCTCTCTACCCTGAAGCCTTTTGGTGGCCCAGTCCTCTGGGATTGATCTGGGGCTGCTTGGCAACGGTGATGGCCTTTATTCTGCGCTTTATTATCCAATACACGTTTGCCATGTTTGCATTTTGGCTGGAACGGGCGACCGCGATTGAGCAACTGTGGTTTTTATTTTATTTGTTTTTATCGGGGATGATTGCGCCGCTGGATTTGTTTCCAGAAGCAGTCCGTGCAGTGGTGATGTGGACGCCCTTTCCCTACCTCATTTACTTCCCGGTCAGTCTGTTGGTGGGTATCTCAACGCCAGTTGCCAAAGGGTTCGCAATTATGCTGGCTTGGTGTGGTCTTGGTATCCTCATTAACCGCTGGCTGTGGCGGCGGGGTATTAAACACTACTCAGGCATGGGTGCTTAACACGGCGGCCTGCTAGACAATAGCTTGGGCGATCGCTTGGGCCATCTCTTCAGTGCCAACAGGTTCTGTACCAACAGGTGCTAAATCAGCAGTGACATGGGTTTGAGCTGCAATCACCGTTCCAACTGCTATTTGTAGCTTTTGGGCTGCTTCCTGTTCACCCAGATGGTGCAACATCAAAACACCGGACAAAATCAATGCCGTCGGATTAGCTGACCCCATAAATGGGGGATTAGAAGGATGAGTTGCTGAAAAAACTGCATATTCATCTCCCATATAAGCACTAGGGGCAACCCTCCATCCCCCAATCATACCTGTGCAAAGATTAGACAGGATTTCGCCATACAAATTTGGCATCACTAAAACATCGTAGTCTTGAGGTTGCTGCGTTAATTGCATACAAACCTCACCCACAACCTGATCTGCAAATTCGATGTCGGGAAACTCTTTGGCCACTTCACGCGCAATGTCTAGAAAAAGACCGTCGGTAAACTGCATAACGTTAGCGTTATGCACAACAGTGATCTTTTGACGGCCATGAGTTTGGGCATAATTAAAGGCAAATTCGATAATCTGGCCACAACCCTTAACTGAAATTGCTTTGATCCCTATCGCTGAGTCTTCTCGAATACGCTTGCTAGACAGCTTAGATAAAAAAGAACGGGCTTCTGCTGCGTCAATGGTTGTACGCTCAAATTCAATTCCCGTATAGAGATCTTCAGTATTCTCCCGTACAATCACTAAATCCATCTCTGGGAAGCAACTTTGGACACCGACCATTGATTTTGCTAGATGCAAATTGGCATAGAGATGGAGCTGTTTGCATATTTCCCTATCGATAGACCAATCGCTAGGCTCGGCAGGCCTTGCCATCGGACCTTTGAGTGCTGTTTTAGTTTGCCGAATAGAGTCCAAAACAGCGGTAGGGAGGGAGGGATCATATGGGTCCATCACGTCAATGTCTGCATCTACGATCTGCCAGTCAATCTCAACACCTGTGGCCGCAATGGCGACTTGGGTGGCGGTTGTAATCTCTAGTCCACGACCCTTGCCTCGAATTAAGGTGACAGGATATTTCATGGCTTTATGATCCCCCACTAGAACGCAATATGCGAAGTCTTAATCATACTGGAGAGGCTCTAAAATCCGAGCCTCCAGCGCCCAATCGACTGATGTTACCTGGCCCAGAAGGTTGCTTGGCATGAGCATCAATTTTTGGAAAAGAAGCAGTTGTTGAGCATACTCTTACAGTTTGAGAGCTGGTCCATTCATTGTCCTCCCCCTCAGTGTTGATATTAGGCACAAATTGGGTACGAGGACACCTGATATACTCCATCAGGATAAGCTTGTTTATCTCACCACTGGTGATCGATCTAACCCGTCCTAGGACTGCAATCTTGTAGGAAGATATATGCCCCATCAACCCTCTGAAATCATCTATACGCTGACAGATGAAGCCCCTGCTTTGGCAACCTACTCCTTCCTACCCATTGTCAAAGCTTTCGCAAGTGCAGCCGACGTCACTATCGAAACTAGCGATATCTCGCTAGCAGGGCGGATTATTGCCAATTTCCCCGAGAATTTAACTTTAGAGCAACAGCAACCTGATGCCCTCGCCCAGTTAGGAGAACTGGCGAAAACACCAGACGCCCTGATTATTAAACTGCCGAATATCAGCGCCTCTATTCCCCAGTTAATGGCAGCAATTCAAGAATTGCAAGGGCAAGGCTATCACGTTCCTGACTATCCCGCTGACCCCAAAAATGATGCTGAAGTAGTCATCAAAGCCCGGTATGCAAAAGTTCTAGGGAGTGCGGTCAATCCTGTCTTGCGGGAAGGGAACTCGGACCGCCGGGTGGCAGCAGCCGTTAAACAGTATGCCCGAAAGAACCCCCATGCTGTTGGAGAATGGACCCCCCATTCTAGATCCCATGTAGTCCATATGGAGGAAGGGGATTTTTACGGTAGTGAGCGATCGCAAGTCATCGAAGCTGCGACTAAGATCACGATTACCTTCATTGCTGAAGATGACTCCAAAACAACACTCAAAGACAACATTGCCGTATTGGCTGGAGAGGTGATTGATGCCGCCGTCATGAACATCAAGGCGTTACGGATGTTCTACGCCAAGGCCATTGATGCTGCCCAGGCAGAAGACCTTCTACTGTCCCTACACGTTAAAGCCACAATGATGAAAGTGTCCGATCCGATTTTATTTGGACATGCTGTTACCGTGTACTTTAAACAGGTTTTTGAGAAATATGCCCATACATTTGCAGAACTAGGGGTAAATCCCAACAATGGTCTTGGAGATGTATACGCCAAGATTCAACAATTACCGAACGAACAACGCAGGGCTATCGAAACAGACCTGCAAGCCACGTACAAACATCGCCCTCACCTGGCGATGGTCAATTCTGATCGAGGAATTACCAATCTCCATGTTCCTAGCGATGTGATTATTGATGCTTCTATGGCTGCCTCGATCCGTACTTCCGGTCAAATGTGGGGACCAGATGGCAAACTTGACGACACCAAAGCGATCATCCCTGATCGCTGCTACGCCACCATGTACCAAGAAATTATTCAGTTTTGCCAAGAGCATGGCGCCTTTGAGGTGACGACAATGGGTAACGTTGCCAATGTCGGCTTGATGGCCCAAAAAGCCGAAGAATATGGCTCCCATGACAAAACCTTTGAAATTCCCGCTCAGGGAATCGTCCAAGTCACCGACGATGCTGGACAAGTCCTGATGGTACACAAGGTAGAAGCAGGGGATATCTGGCGCATGTGCCAAACCAAAGATTTGCCGATTCAAGACTGGGTCAAACTAGCTGTCAATCGTGCCCAAGCGACGGGTTCACCCGCTGTTTTCTGGCTGGATGCAAATCGCGCCCATGATGCCAATCTGATCGAGAAGGTTCAGCAATACCTGTCGCATCACAATACTACTGGGCTAGATATCAAAATTTTGTCGCCAGTCAAGGCTATGCGCTATACCTGTGAGCAGATCAAAGCAGGCAAAAACATTATCTCTGTGACTGGCAACGTCTTACGGGACTATTTAACCGATCTCTTTCCCATCCTGGAATTGGGGACGAGTGCCAAAATGCTGTCTATTGTGCCTTTATTGGCAGGGGGAGGCTTGTTTGAGACGGGGGCTGGAGGGTCTGCTCCCAAACATGTGCAACAGTTTCTTAGGGAAGGGCATCTCCGATGGGATTCTCTAGGAGAATTTTTAGCCCTTGCCGTTACGCTTGAAGAGTTGGGTCGGAAACAGAATAATGACAAAGCGCTGATATTAGCTGAAGCCCTGAACAAAGCTAATAGTCAATATCTAGAAAATGCCAAATCCCCTTCCCGGTCTGTCAATGAGTTGGACAATCGTGGCAGTCATTTTTATTTGGCATTATATTGGGCGAGAGCTTTAGCTGAACAAGACAAAAATACCGAGCTCAAAGCTAAATTCACTCAGCTTGCCCAACACCTGAGCGATCATGAAACCACAATTGTGACTGAACTAAATGCAGTCCAAGGCAAGGCAGTGCAGATAGATGGCTATTATCATCCTGATAGTGAGAAGACTAAACAAGCCATGCGCCCTAGTGCTACGCTCAATGCAACTTTTGTTTGATTTCGGAAGTACAACAAGACAAATGCTTACAGGTTCTTAGGAAGGGTCAAACTCTAAAAATCTGATCTTACTTTGGCAAGATGATCGAGGTGTAGTGGGGGATCATCGTCAGTGTTTTTGGCGATAGAATCGATAGATTAGTCTCACCTGTCAAGTAACCCATGCAGCCATCCATCAGCAAATAGACTGCCACTAGGCCAACCGCCGAAACTGCAACCAGCACGCCTGCAAAAATGAGAGATGCTTCACTCGATTGGTGAGCTACTTTCATCAATTGCACAGACCAGATCACAAGCCCTATGGCACCGATAAGCAGAATAATCATAACTTTACTTATTTTAATAAAATTAAAGACTAATTCACCACAAATCAGTGATATTTCAGGTTGATTTAAGGATTAGGTCTGACGGATGGGGACTTGATGAGTCTGCAAATGAGTTTTAATCTCGGCAATCGATAGTTGGCCATAATGGAGTAGCGAAGCCAGCAAAGCCGCTTCTGCCTTGCCTTCTGTCAATGCTTCGCGAATATGATCGCAGGTCCCTGCCCCGCCCGAGGCAATGACTGGAATTTCGACTTGCTCAGCAATGGTGCGGGTTAGTTCCAAGTCATACCCTGCTTGAGTGCCATCCCCATCCATGCTAGTAACGAGCAGCTCTCCTGCTCCTCGTGCTGCCATCTCGTTAGCCCAAGCAATGGCATCAAGCCCGGTATTGTCGCGGCCACCCCGAATGAAGACATCCCAGCCGGGTTGTTGAGTCTCTCGGCGACGAGCATCAATGGCTACGACAATGCATTGTCGACCGAAGCGATCGCTGGCTTGATTGACAAAGTCAGGGTTCTTTACGGCTGCAGAATTAATACTAATCTTGTCGGCCCCTGCCCGTAACAGTTTTTTGATCGTTGCCAAGGATTGGATTCCACCTCCGACCGTGAGGGGAATAAAGACAGCTTCCGCTGTTCGATAAACTACATCAAAAATAATGTTGCGATCTTCGTGGGTAGCAGTAATATCCAAAAACACCAGCTCATCGGCCCCTGCTTCGTTATAAATCTGGGCTAATTCAACTGGATCTCCGGCATCTTTGAGGTTGACAAAATTTACCCCCTTGACGACGCGTCCGGCTTTCACATCTAAACAGGGCAAAATTCGTTTAGCTAACATGGTGTGTACTCTTGCTGACTTTAAGCTTGCAATACATGTTAAAGGACTGGGTCACACTTTCAGCAAATACTGGTTTTGCTGGCACCAGGCAGACACACTAATCGTTAACGTCTACTCACCTGCTTCAGACTATGACCTCCCATCTGGTTCCAGTTCGTCCCAATCCGTAGGAATCGAGAGGGATCAATCGCCAGCTCTTTTCATGAAGGCAACAATTGCACTCTGTCTTCAAAGCTAAACTGGACTAATTGATGGAGGTTTAGTCATCAACATTGATCACAAGGACACTTAGGAAGACACCCGTAAGTTGGATCGGTGTTGTCGAGGAGAGTTACGCCTGATGTTTAAGGGTCTGACTGCCAACAGTTTGGTAATTTCCTTGATATCTGCATTGCGTTGACGATATATCTTTAATTCCACATCGGTTGCATTAAGTTGGGATTTGTATCGCCGTTCAATATTATTAAGCTGGGCCTGGTAATACTGTTTGGCTTGAGACTCAATCACTTCATGATTAGAGTCAAGGGGAACTTCTAAACGAACCACAAACACCCCTCCATCCTTCTTTTCAATCGCTTGAATGTTAATGTCATCCTGGCTAAAGTCATGACTCAAAGCTTGGAAGGCTGAGACAAAGGCCAGCCAATCAATACCATCCACAAAAATCAAATCGATCGTCGTCAATGATTTTTGAACGAAGTTTCTAAATTCATCAGAGCTAAAATCACCCGATAATGGGTGTCGGTCTTGGTGCGAAGATTTCAGATAAATATAGGCACAATCGACTTTATCTAACTGGGTATCATTGCTGATTTTCCAGTTTTCGACACAAGCGCCTGTCAATATGGCCTCTGTCAAGTTTGATGCGATCGCGATCGCAGAATTCAAAGATGAATGACTAAGGTTGGTGCCGCGCATGTCCGCCCATCGCAAATCCGTCTCATATAAGTCTGCTCCCCGCAAATCGGCCCACCGCAGCTCAGTCCAACTACAATCTGCTCTTCTTAAAAGAGAACGACAAAGTGTAGCTCCACTCAAGGTTGCCCCGCGAAGATTTGCTTGATTCAATCTAGCCAAAGTCAGATCGGCCCACCGCATTGTTGCACCTCGCAGTTTGGCATAGCTCAAATCTGCCTGTTTAAGTGTTGTCCCACTTAAATCCGTTCCCCATAACTGCGCCCCTCGGATGACTGCATAGCTGAGATCGGCCCAGCGTGCAAAAGCTCGACTGAGATCGGCTCCGATAAAGTGAGCATGTCTGAGTTCAGTTCCACTTAGATCGGCTCCACTCAAATTTGCTCTACTAAAATTAACCTTGCTTAAGTCTTTCCCATGCAGATTTGCCAATTGCAAATCAGGACGAATATTCGGGTTGGCATCTCTCCACTGATTCCAAGTCTTAACCCCTTGGTTCAGTATGTTTAGATGCGCTCGATTCGTCATGCTCTACTCCAAAATCCCCTAACTCCTCCACCAAAATAACTCTCAAACAAAAAAATCGCCGCATTTCTGCAACGATTAAGATCAAACTTTTAAACTTTGACTCTAGTGAGGAGTGTTGCACCTGCAACACTCCTCAATCATTAAAATGGCCTCTAAGAGAGTTTGGTAAGAATTCCCAACAATTTAATAGTTTTGGGGGTTAGCAAGGTGCGGCGATAAGTATCTGCGGCTTTTTTGATCGCTTCTGCTTGAGTGGGATAGGGATGGATGACACTGGCCATGCTACCCAATCCAACCTTGCCAATCATCGCGGTGGTAATTTCGCTAATCATCTCTCCGGCATGGCGGGCCACGATAGTGGCTCCTAAAATTTTGTCCGATCCTTTTTCAAGATGGATTTTGACGAACCCGTCTTCTTCGCCATCGGCAAGGGCGCGGTCAACATCATCAAACAGGATTTTAATCGTATTGAGGTTCATGCCCCGATCCTGGGCTTCATGCTCATACAGACCCACATGGGCAATTTCGGGATCCGTGAAGGTGACCCAGGGCATGACCAAATCACTGAGCTTGTATTTACCAAAGCCAAAAGGCGAGAACAAGGTATTTTTGAGGACAATTCGAGCTGCTGCATCGGCGGCATGGGTGAATTTCCAGTTCATGCAGATATCACCTGCTGCATAAATCTTCGGGTTAGTTGTTTGCAGATGATCATTGACAATCACCCCGCGCCGATTGTCATATTCAACGCCAACGGCTTCCAGATTTAACCCCTCTACATTGGGGGCGCGACCAGCTCCGGCTAAAATCTCATCTACAACAAGGGACTCTTGTCGACCGTTACAGGCAAAATGCAGGACTTTGCCCATAGGGGTTTGCTCTACTCGCTGCATTTGGCAACCTAAAACCAGCTTAATGCCTTCTTTGAGAAAGGCTTGCTGGACGATTTCGGCAGCGTCTGCGTCTTCTTTGTTGAGGAGATGAGACCCTCTATGAAAGAGGACAACTTGACTACCTAGGCGATGAAAAGATTGAGCGAGTTCACAGCCAATCGGGCCACCGCCAATGACCGCGAGACGATTGGGTTTTTCGGTGAGGGAGAAGACGGTTTCATTGGTCAGGTAGCCAACATCTTCGATACCTTCAATTCGAGGCTTAACCGCTCTGGCCCCCGTTGTAATCACCGCTTTTTTAAATCTGAGGGTTTTACCAGCCACAGAAACGGTATTGGGTCCCGTAAATTTGCCTTCCCCTAAAAACATATCTACGCCGGATTTGGCTGCTCCGGCTGCTGAATCTGCTGGGCTGATCCTCGCCCGAACTTGGCGCATCCGTTCCATCACTACTGGAAAATCCACGTCAATATTGGCAGGAGGTTGAATGCCGAAGGGTTTAGAGTCACGCATATCAGCCACAACTCTAGCTGACCGGATCAAGCACTTGGATGGAACACAGCCTACATTCAAGCAATCGCCGCCCATCAAATGCTTTTCGATTAAAGCAACCTTGAGTCCGACGCCTAAACCGGCTGCGCCTTTGGCGGTAACTAAACCTGCGGTGCCTGAGCCAATGACAACCAGGTCATAACACTCTACCGGGGTGGGATTAACCCAATCCGGAGGGTGGACATTGTTGACCAACTTGCGGTTATGAACGTCCATGGGTGTGATCATCACACCGGACTCAAAAGATGAGGGCATTGGTTACTAAAGCTCCTAAAAAACTGGATGATTTTGGAAAATAGGAACTCTTTCCTATGGCAGTCCTGAACATATTAAATCAGCCATGATGTTAGTTGATTCTAAGAATCTGCTGAGAGCTGGGCTGCATAGAGGGCAGCCCCAATCAGCCCTACCTTAGGGTTGAGTACCACATGAATCGGGATATTTTGGAGTAACGAACTGACTCGTCCTTTGGTATGAAAGGCTTTCAGGAATTCCCCTGTTTGGAGAAGCGGTAGAATTTTGGCGGCCACGCCCCCAGCAATATACAGCCCGCCATAGGGCAATAACTTCAGCGCGAGATTCCCGGCTTCTGCCCCATAGGCTTCGACAAAAAGAGTCATGGTTTGTTGGCAGAGGGGATCGGTCTCTTGTAATGCGGCTTGTGCGATCGCAGCCGCCGGATCCTGAAGATCTTCGGTTTCAGGATTTCCCTGTGCCCAGTTTCTTAAGACCTGAGCGATTGAGGCAGATTCTGGGATTTCCCCCAGGCTCCGTAGAAATTTGTATATGGAGACAATTCCTTGCCCCGAGACAACGCGTTCTACCGAAACCCGATCTAGCTCCTTTTCCGCGCGTAAGAAATGCAAGAGTTGAAATTCGACTGGATTGCGAGGGGCAAAGTCTGCATGTCCCCCTTCACTAGAAAAAACCTGATACCCTTCTCCAGAAGGCACCAAGAAACCTTCTCCTAGACCAGTCCCAGCACCTATGACTGCGATCGGGGCATCGGTGTTGGGGGCAACGTCTTGCAAGGTTGCTAAATCTTGATCTCCCAATCCCAAAACGCCATATCCTACTGCTGCAAAGTCATTAATAAGCGCAGCCTTCGCTAACCCAAACTCTTGCTCCAGGCGGCGAGCATCCAATGACCAAGATAGGTTAGTCAATTCTGATGTGTCATTGACAACCGGGCCAGCAATCCCAAAACAAGCTGTCTGGATAGCGCCTGCGTCTGGACTCTGAGCCCAAAACTGCTGAATCATTGGGCTTAAATCAGCAAAGTCCTGACTGGGATAAGTACACTCATACACTGTCTCCAGTTGAGCACTTTGCGGTTGGCATGGTGATGCATCAGCTTTCACCAAACGAAGAATCGTTTTTGTACCACCAATATCTCCAGCGAGAATAGTACGCATGACCTGCTCTTGGACTATACAACGTTTGGCCTGCTGGCGATGGTACCCCAAGGATTCTGGGATAGGGATAACGCCACCTTGAGTGTGGAGAAAACCAGAAATTATCTCCGTCAAGACCTACTAATTCCATCTTTTGACAAATTTTAAGATCTGTCAGTGTTCATAGCTTATGCTCAATCTCTACTCATGTTTCTACCCTAGAGGTAAAGTCTGAGAACGAGATGATGCTGTCCTGGGAACAATGAGATATATTCCTGAAAATCTCAACAGCATTTGCTGAGAAAGCTGAGGATGGAATTTTGGAACTGCACGGGCAGAAAATCATTTCTCAACGAGGAATCGCAAATTTTCAGCCAAAGACAAAGCATCCAAAGATAGCAATATCTTTAGATGCCCAATGATTACAACTCAAGATGTTTAAAAAGCCTTAGCCAAAATTGACGAGCAGCGCCAAGCACTATGTTTTAGCGTCTAACATTTTAATCGGTTGCTGTTGTAGCAGATGAATCAGAACTAGATTCCTGATTCTCTTGATTCTGATTCTCTGAAGATTCTTGACGATTAGAATTATATTGTCGCCTACCAAAGCGGCCAGAACCGGAGCGTTTGCGAAATTTCCTGGCGTAGGCTTGATTGCGCAGAGCTTTTTCTTTTTTTAGGTTGCGGCGCTTAGCCATAAATACCTCAACGAAAATGACTGACTTCAATGATCAAACGGCCTATACTCGATTTCCTGGTGGGGAGTTATGAAGCCAGCTGAACAACTCATCGTATCATATCTATGCATTCTAAGTGACTGTCTATAAAAGTTCTCAGAAGATATAAATCCAAAGCGTACCGGGTTACATCTCGATTACAATAGTCGCCAAATGTTTCGATAGAGAGAAGAGCAGCTATCATTGGCGCTAGATCTATAATCTTTTGCTCTCTTCGATATTGACCTAGGAGACTTTCGTTGTGGTTGGTTCAGATAATATAGCTGCATCCACTCGTCTGGCAACGGTAATTGAGGCCATTCTCTACCTCAAGGCTCAGCCTTTGTCCCTGACTAGGATCGTAGAGTATGCAAGTTGCGATCGCGATGATGCCGAAGATGCCTTGATCGAACTGATGCAAGACTATGCCCATCGTGACAGCGCTTTAGAAATCGTCGAAACTGATGACGGATATAGCCTCCAACTGCGTCAAACCTACCAAAATATGGTGCATTTGTTAGTCCCTGTTGATTTGGGCGTGGGAGCACAAAGAACTTTAGCTGCAATTGCTCTCAAAGGCCCGATTGCCCAAACGGACCTAGTGGAACTGAGAGGCTCGGGGGCTTATCAGCATGTGCAAGAACTTGTAGAAAAGGGTTTTGTGCAAAAACGCCGTCAAGCCAGCGGTCGCTCTTTCCGAGTGCAGGTTACCAACCAGTTCTATCAGTATTTTCAAATTGACCAACTTCCCAAAATCTAAGTTTCAACCCTTCGTAGTATTTTGTAGCTAAGACCACTGCGTTTAAAAATTGAGGGTGCTAGATTCGCAGGGGTTGAACCGCTCAAGTGGGCGTAACATTTCACTCAACTTAGTCAATAGGTTGGTTCGTACGTTTGTTCCTTTCTCTCGTTTTCAGAAATGAGACTTTTGTGTGAGCCTTCGCTTTCGTTTGTTCGTAAGGATTTAGCTCTGTATGTTATGCGATTCATGTCAGCAAAGGAAAGCCTGCATACCCCTTGCTTTAGCTCAGACAGACACTACCTTGTTTCACCAGTTAGAGACGCTTCGACAGTGTGATCTCCGGCGCATCCCCTGCATCCCTCACCAGAATATGCTCCGCCACTGGACAGGGAAGCTCTATCATCTCCTCAAAAATCTGCTTCTGTTTTGTACCTCTTCGGTTTACCATAGGTTTTTGGTTAAATCAGGTTAACGGATAGTGAAAGCTAAGTTAATATCTTCTAGTCATGTACGGGGGTATTCGCTAGGCTGTGATTCCCTTACCCTCTCGATGAACAGATTGGATTTTCTTTCTTTGCATGTTGCACATAGACTAAAAGCATGAGTCTCATTCAGATTGTTGTTCTTAGACGATAAGAATGGCATCCGTTGGAACAATTGCTTGAGTCTGTTGTCGTTGTAACTGCAATTAGAAGTGGGTTTAGATTTCAGGTCTTGACTTGGACTGTATTCATCGAAAAGTTGTTGAGATTCAGAGATTGTGGTGATTAGCTCTATAGGGGTTTGCACAAAAACATATCGGCTTGAATACAGCCAAATCCTTCAAGAGATACCCATTCCATGACGTCGTTGTCACTTGGTTACCTAGCTAACAGGTTGCTCCAAACCCCTCGATTCTGTGAAGGAGATATGTTTTAGTGGAAAAAATCAAGATAGCAGTCATAGGGATTGGCAACTGTGCAAGCTCCCTAATTCAAGGTATCGAATATTACAAAACCAAAAGTGCCGAAGACGCGATTGGGATTATGCATTGGGATATCGGTGGGTTTAAGCCCCATGACATTGAGGTTGTTGCGGCTTTTGATGTTGACCAGCGAAAAGTTGGCCACGACCTCTCTAAGGCCATTTTTGCTCCTCCCAACTGCACCACTGTGTTTCACTCAGAGATCCCTGCCAATGGTGTAACAGTCTCCATGGGCAAGATCTTAGATGGTTTCTCTGAACATATGAGTCACCACAAGCCCGACTATACGTTTGTCTTGAGTCAAGCAGTAGAGCCAACCAAGGCAGATGTCGTCAAGATCCTCAAAGATACAGGTGCCGAAATCTTGATTAACTACTTGCCTGTAGGATCGGAAGAAGCAACCAACTTTTATGCAGAATGTGCAATCGATGCTGGCGTTGGTCTCGTCAATTGCATTCCTGTGTTCATTGCTAGCAACCCTTTATGGGCAGAGAAGTTTAAGCAAAATAATTTGCCGATTGTTGGGGACGATATTAAAGCTCAACTAGGCGCCACCATTACCCACCGCACCCTATCCGATCTGTTCAAAAAGCGGGGGGTAAAGTTGGAGAGAACCTACCAACTCAACACGGGCGGCAATACCGATTTCCTCAATATGTTAAATCGCAGTCGTTTGGCGTCTAAGAAAGAGTCAAAAACAGAAGCGGTACAGGCTGTGTTGGGCGATCGCCTAGAAGATCACGATATCCACGTTGGTCCTAGCGATTATGTCTCTTGGCAACAAGATAACAAAGTCTGTTTTATTCGGATGGAAGGCAAGCTGTTTGGCGATGTCCCTATGAATATTGAGCTCCGCCTGTCTGTAGAAGATTCTCCTAACTCGGCTGGGGTCTCTATTGACGCAATTCGCTGCTGCAAGCTGGCTCTACAGGCGCAGAAAGGTGGAATTTTGCATTCTCCCTCTGCTTTTTTCATGAAACACCCACCCCAGCAATTTACCGACCAAGAGGCCTATGAAATGACTGAAGATTTCATCGCGGGTCGCCGAGATACCTAAACTTTTGAAATCAAAACAACGGGACTGGGCGGACTCGAACCGCCGACCTAGCGCTTAGGAGGCGCTTGCTCTATCCAACTGAGCCACAGCCCCAGATTACGAAAAACATCCTAGCAGGTATATCAGCATCGATCATAGAAAGGTCACAAAATAAATACAAGTTCGCTATTGCAATTTTCTTCCCTGCTTAAGCAATACGGTTGTATGACTCATTTTTGTCTCAACAGATTATTTTCGGTTGTGTCCAGACAAACAACTGAAAAGATTATTACCATTAAGGGTGGAGGCAAAAAACTAATCTTGTCTGCAAGCATTTTTCTATACGTAAGACACTTGCAATGTGATGGTTTGCAACGGCGGAAATTTAGGAATAACTACGAACCATCAAGAGGGAACGTTCCAAGGAGTTGGAGACCTTACTCTTTTCTACCAAACGTGGCAGCCTCAAAGTCCAGCCAAAGCCAACTTGATCATTGTCCATGGATTAGGCAGCCACTCTAATACGTTTCATTCAGTAGTGACTCATTTGGTTGAACGGGGATATGCAGTCTACAGTTTCGACCTACGAGGACATGGGCGGTCAGAAGGAAAGCGCGGACATATCAATCGATGGTCAGAGTTTCGTGGGGATTTGAGAGAATTTTTGCAGTTAGTGATGGCTGATTCTCCTGATCGTCCTTGCTTCTTGTATGGCCATAGTCTAGGCGCAACCATTGCCTTAGATTATGCTATCCGTTCACCCCAGACTCTAAGTGGTGTTATTTTGAGTGCACTCCCCATCGGCAAAGTTGGCCTATCTTCGTTTAAATTTTGGATCGGTCGTATTCTTTCTTCTATCTGGCCCAGCTTTGCTCTAAATACGGGGATAGATCTATCTGCTGGTTCCCGCGATCCTGCTGTTGTCACAGCGCATGCCCAAGATCCATGGCGGCATAACCGTGGCAGAGCCCGAATGTCCACAGAGTTCTTTGACACCTTAGCGTGGTTGCAAGCGAATGTATCTGAGTTAAGGGTACCGGTGCTCATGTTACATGGTTCGGCAGATCGCACTATTCCACTTGATCCTAGTCGCGCTTACTATCAACAAATTACGGGTCAAGATAAGCAATATCTTGAATATCCAGGTGCTTATCATGATCTTCATCAGGATTTAAATTATTTACAAGTTTTAGTTGATGTTGAGCATTGGCTAGAGCAGCATATTAACTCTTCAGCATTACCAAAAAAGATTTGATCTAGTACGTAGATGGGTTGCTCTCATCAAGCTGGGGCCTCGTTACTTTCGCTCCAGACCCTATTGTACCAATCCGGGTGGTGTCGCGAATAGTGGTTTTAGGTATAAAACTCAGAAGAGTTCTATGCCTGAAATCGAGAGCATGTCATCTTTGTAAGTTGAGCTGAAACGTTTCAGGATACAAGTGTTGCTCTAGAGTCTTTACGAATGCCCTCTGAGAAAGCAACTCAACTCAAAATTTATCTTGATGTAATTGCTCAAGTACTCTATAAAAGCATCAATTTTCTTGCGCTTAACCTATAATTGCAATGATTGCAAATTCTCACTTGTTACTTATAAAAAAAATAAGTTACGTCTATGGCAGATCAAATAAATAAAACTACTAAAAGTCCGACAAAAAAAAGGTTATTGGGCGTTGATTTTGGAAGAGGACTAGCAGCCTATGCTGTAATATTGCTCCATTCTGGAGATGAAGCATGGGGACTGCCTATCAATGCTAGTGCTGTTAATTTTCGGCAGTTTTTTCACTTTGCTGTCCCATTTTTTCTCGCAACAGCCTTTTACTTTACGGTCACTAAAATAAATATTGCTTATTCACAAAAATTCTGGATCTCTAGAATTAAGCGAATTGCTATTCCCTATACAATTTGGAGTCTTATTTTCCTAGTCTTTAGGATAATTATTTTTATAATGACTGGCAATTCTGAGAGGTTGCAAGGTTTATTGCAAGATCCAGTGTCAATTATTTTTTTTGGAGGTGCATCTTACCACCTTTATTTTTTGCCAACTCTTTTTATTGGTTCTGTCTTAACCCTTCTATTGCCACTTTTTAAGCGTTTCAATATCAATCTATTGGGCTGTTCTTTTCTATCAATTTTAGGACTCGCAATCTATCATTTACTGGTTGCGTCTGGAAATTCATTCAATCTTGGCACATATGTCGCTTTTCAAGAACTATCGAATTCTCTAGGAATTGTTCAGCAAAATCACCCTATATTTAGGATTGTTTTTATGGAGATTTACTTTTTGGTAAGATGTTTGCCTTATTTTCTTATAGCAATTACTCTAACTAAGGCACTCAACCTTAGAAAAAGATCGAATAAATATGCTCACTATATATGGCTTGGCTTGTTTTTGATATCTAGTGTTTTTCTTAAAAATATACTATCTGAAGTGGTTTTTGAACTCTTAACAGGCTTTACAGTTCTCATGTTTTCTATAACTCTCTCTGAAGTTTTTTCTGAAAAATATATTAGTGAGAAAGATTTTACTATAGAAGATGTTATTTTGAATTTGGGAAAATGCTCTTTCGGTATTTACTTAATTCATCCATTTGCTATAAATACTGTGAAGCCCTTATTGAATAAAACTTTGCTAAGTTTGATGAATTCAATAACGATTCCTTCGATAATAATTATATCTGTACTTTCATTTTTGTTGAGTTGGCTACTTGTAGCCTTTCTATCTAAAAGTAAAACTTTAACCACATATTTGTTTGGAGCTTAAGTCAGTGCCATTGATCATGGGTATGCGTTTGCCCTGATAGATAGAGACTAATTTTACTTTTCTTTAGCAGTGCTTGGCAGAAATATTATCTACTCTGCTAGCTAACTTGCTGAAGGTGGGATCTATGCGATTTTGCCACATGTGTTGGAAAGCAGCTTCAAGGTTGTTGACGAATTGCTCAACTTGGAATAAAGGTGGCAACCCGTTGGCAGAGCGCAATTGCTGCTTAAGGTTTTGGCGAATCGTCCCTAACTCATGAGGATGGGTTGCTAAGAAAATAGCTCGTTGCTCGTATTCGGCTTTACTGGCACAGATCAGCGAATCTAACCCAGCGGCAGCACAAATACTAGCCCCCATCCGGGATGCATTTGTGGAGCCAGGGCAAGTCAACAACGGTAGTCCAGACCAGCAGGTCGCTACAGCCGTTGAACCAGCATTATAGACAAATGTATCTAAATATAAATCTGCTAAGGTATAGCGAGCCAAATAGTCCTCATGAGCGATCTTCTCGGCAAAAATCAATCGGTCTGCCTCTATCCCTCGCTTTTGGGCTTCGATGCATAGGTTATTCGTAATAGTTTCTGATCCTTTTATCAGCCATAACACGGACCCAGGAACTTGTTCTAAAATACGCATCCAAACATTAAATAAAGCAGGGGTGATTTTGTAATGAGAGTTGAAACAGCAGAAAACAAATGCAGCATCAGGTAAACCAAATTCAGCCCTTGTCATAGGGCGATTGGAGATTGTTAAAGGAGACCCCACGAAGGCATGGGGTAAATAGATAATTTCTTCAGTGTAAGTCTCAGCAATTTCTGGTGTGATCAGCCACGGGTCAGCAATGGCATATTGGATAAATTCAGCCCCCATCGTATCGGGATAGCCTAACCACTGAGCTTGAATGGGTGCGGGTTGCAAGGCTAGGACTGAAGCTGCATTGCCAATGGTATAACCTGCCAGATCAATTAAGATTTGAATACCATCTTCATATATCCGCTGTGCTGACGCTGCTGTTGATAAAGGGGACAAATCGACAAAGACGTCACAGCCTAGTTGAATTTGTCGCGTAATATGATCCTCAACATCGACAGTGGTATAGGCATAGATCTCATATTGATCGCGATTGTGATGCTGAAAGAGTTCAACAATCAGGCGTCCCACCGCATGATCGCGCAAATCGGGAGAAATGTAACCAATTCGAAGTTTGGATACGGTGTTCCGGTCATGGGTAAAGGAGAGCGTTGGCTGTAGCTTCGCAATAGATTTTTGTATATTTTTGGCATGGTTGCGTGCTACTGCCTGGTGTAGGTCTAAGGGAAAGTCAAAGGTGCTGAGGACGAAAGGATTGGGAGAATATTTGTCAGAGAAGGACTGGGCGATCATTTGCTCTAATTGTTGAACCTGAGCATTATAGTCTTGCCATATACAGAGTTTGAGCTTGACTAAACTAATGAAAAACAAAAGGTAGTGGGCATCAGGTTCTCCCTTAAGGGCTTTCTGATAACACTCCAAAGCAGCTTCTGACTTGCCTTGATATTCAAAAATTTGTCCTAGGTTGAAGTAGGCTTCTGTATGTTGTGGTTCGGCAACTACCACTTTTTGGAAATGCTCAATTGCCGCTGCCATGCGCCGCTGTTGCTTGTAGATATTGGCTAAGTTTAAATGGGCTGGAACGTAGTCTGGCTTCAGTTTCAGAGCGTGACAAAAGCCAGTCTTAGCTTTCTCTAGATCTTCGTTCAGTTGCCAAATACTTGCGAGATTAGAGTGGGCTTCGGCAAAGTTAGAATTCAATTGCAGCGCTTGTTGGTAGCAGGCTTTTGCTTCTTCGACTTTGCTTTGATTTTGGAGTAGCGTCCCTAGGTTGTTATAAGCTCCCCAATGATTGGGGTATATCTGAATCACGTCCCGCAGACAAGCTTCAGCCTCGGATAATTGGTCCTGCTTTTTTAACTGACGACTGCGCTCGAATAAGGCTTGCACAGACTGAGGGGCGGCTGGGGTTAATGCATCAGTGCTAGGGGGCAAGGATTGTTCAAAGACATGCAGGGATAAAGAATCATTCCTATGTAAATGTTGCTGTAATAATTCATCGATGGGTTCAAGGGTACTGTCGTCTTCTAGGCAGATTTGCCCTACATATTCCAATCCATCTCTAGGGGTAGGAAAGGGGTTCACCTGAAAGATCTCATCATGAACAAGACAGGATGAGCGGGTTCTGGGATAAATTTTTGTCGCCAAAAAATGTTGATCAATCCCGTATCTGAGTCCCAGATCGGCTTGATCACTGAGGTGTTGCTCAATCAGTAGAGTCATATCCAATACATTACCTCTGACTCCCCAAAGTCCTGCCAGCATCGGCACATTATGACGAGGGTGATCACGCATAATGTGAAATTTCTTTGGGCTTTGTAGCCAAGCATCAACGGCAGCTTTTTCTCGAAGATTGAGCCGGGAATCTGTATCGCGACAAATCAAAACATCCACATCTGGATCTGCTGCTGGATAAAACCGAGCAAAGGACATTTTCCAACCCAAATCGCCTTTGAGTTCAATGACTTCGACCTGCTTACGAGCCCTCAACTCATCGATCACTTCTGGAGGCACAGTCTGGTCAACATAAAAGCGGCAAATCCACCCTGGATAGATGGTGGGGGCCAAATCAGCATTTTTGATGGCTCCGGTGGTGTATTTGGGGTTAGCCCCCCAGAGACTAAAAGCAATTACCTGTTTCCGTTGCACGTTAGCCGACAGTGATGGCGAGTCTTTCTCGATAGCTGATTGAGTTGGGGACAACAACTGTTTGAATAAGCCGCCAATTTGGGTGCCATAAGCTCGACTATCCAAAAAAGATGGATTGGCGGCCATCTTTTGTTGAATTAATGTTTGATAGTGATGTCGCAGCTCTGAGTTCTGACCCAAATTTATTGCCAGGTCAATATAAGATTCTTTGTCAGTTGGTATCAGCTCATTTAAATCTAAAGCTTGGAGGAATGTTGAACCTTGACGAGAACGCCAAGTATGTCCCACTCTACAGATCGTTGGTAAGCCAACTTCCAAGGGGTCAGTAATCGAGGTAGATCCAGTGTAGGGATAGGCATCCAAGTAAATATCGGCGAGTTGCAAGATTGATTTGAGTGATTCTCGATTGGAAACAGCATCCAGAATCATTAATCGACTTTGTTCAAGCTGATATTTAATGAATAAATCTGTCATGTGTTGACGGAAGGCTACTATTTCATACTGATTACTCCAGGGTGAGAAGGGACAAAGTACTAAAACTGCCTGGGGGACTGAGACTAAGATTTCAACCCATGTCTGTCTGAGTTCTGGAATTAACTTAAAAAAGCTAGCTGCCGAAATATATATAACAGCATCCGATGTAATCCCCAAATCAGCTCTGGAAAGGGTTTGGATGCGGCTTTTTTGAGTAAGAGGATAACTGAAGCAATGAGCAAGACCCTCTAGATTGACGAGCTTCTCACTATATTGGGATTGAAAGATCTTGATGGGGGAGGTTAAAGTTCCAGAAATGTAATAATCAATATTGTTAATTCCCGTTGTTACGGGACAAGCGACAGAAACTGCTTGTATTCTCGCTAATCGGTGTATTGCTAATAAAGTAGAAAGTTTGTTGCCGATGGTGATATTGATACCAAACAACAGAATATCAAGGTCACCATTACGAATTAGCTGCACTGCTTCCCGTAAATCTTGAGGCAGTTGTAAAAACTGATCGCATCTACTGCGGCAATACTCTGTTAAGGGATGATCTTGGGTGGACTCTGCATAGAGAATAATTTCAAATTCCTGGCGGTCTAAATGTTCATAGAACGGCAAGGTTGCAAACGTTTCGGAAGAAGGACTGTAGGACTGATTGAGGATACCTAGACGAATTTTAGGGTGATGGGCAGATTTAGGCGGACATTGCTGATGGAGGGGAAATCCTTGAAGCTCTAGACTATATTCTGTGATGGCGGCCCACTTTACAAAAATATCTTTGAGGTTGCGATCGCTGAAGTAGACGGGTGCAAAAGCAGCCTTAGCAACAATTCCAGCGATGTTTTGCCAGGACGCTGATTTGAGATTTTGATTGATCTTGCGATGGATAAACGCGAACCAATCTTGCAGGTACTGGGCATAGAGATTCGCTTCACCAACTGCTTGAAAGAATAAAGGGGGGGCCTGCATATAGGCCAAGTAATCATTGACAAACCAGGACGGAATGGTAATGGGCTCAAACCATCTGGCAGGCAACTGATAGGCCTCACGGTACAACATGAGCGCCATCAAAGACTGTAAAGCTTTGGGATTATGAGTCAACTCCGTTATGAGCTGTTCAACAAACTCCTTTTCCGTAGCCGTTAAAATCTCATATCGTAGCTTATGGCTGAGAAGAGTTCGGTGAACTTGGCCCAGTTCGCTAGCATAGTTGACTTCTAACTGTTCCAGGGGCAAGTTCAACCACTGTTCTGCTATCTGTTGCCGCTGTTGTGTGAACCCGGAGCTGTCTTTCTGGTGCTTGGGAGAAGATAGAGGAGGTTCTGTGACCAGGACAGAATCTGTGGGCGAACCATTGTTTATCTCTCCTGGTCGCTGCTGACGATCATCCCCCAACGGTGCCAGAGTCACCAACTGGGCAATCTCTTCGGTTTGGAACCCCAAGGCCATTGGTCGCTGCACCTGGGGAAGAATCTGGACATCATAAAGTTCCGTAATCACGCCCTCGAATCGCAGCCAATGCTCAATGGCGCCGCTTTTAAGATTTACGACCATCAGACCACAGCGAGGTTCGGCGTCCTTGGCTCGCAACAAATCATCCAGCGGTAGCCCCGAGAAGGTTTTATCGCCATGACGGGGTTGAGATAGACCGACAATGGCAAAGTCACCCCAAAAAGATAATCCTCTTAAATAACCGGGGCAGAAGGCAATGGGTTCAAAGGTCCCGGTCTGCAAATCGACATAGCCCAATTCTCCCCGGCCGGAATTGAGCACCCAGAGTCGGTCACGATACCAGCGGGGGGAATGAGGCATTGAAAATCCGGTGGCTACCACTTGATCCGTGGTCATGTCCATCACAATCCCGCCATCCTGACGGCGATCGCGCCAACCATCTATGACATCGGAGCGGCTAATCGCGGTGACATAACGAGGTTGGCCATTCACGATGGCTAAGCCATTCAGATGACAGCGATCTTCGTTAATCACCTGTGAAATGAAGGGAGGTTTCCAGAGCGGCTGGCAGTTGTATTGTTCACTGATCGTTGCTACGCAGTTAAGCAAGGTACTGACAAAAACGAAGGGCACGGGCAAGGTCTGCTGCCAAGGCGTTCCGTCAATCCAGCGCTCTATCTCGGCGATATCATGAACATCCAAATCGCCTGTGGTGTAGCCAACTCGGGGAACATAGAGTTTATCGTAGCCGTTATGCACCTGTTGGCAGGACAAGGCATTCTCAAATTGCCAGATTTGATATTTGGAACTGAGGTAGAGGCGATCTGAGGTGGCGTAGAGTCCCATGGCTCGATCAAAAATGCGCTCAAATCCTGAAATACTCCCCTTGTCTGGGTTGATGCCCAAGAGCATGAGGCGACTGGTTTGGTAGGTGGTGCAGGCAATGCTGATCTGTTGTTGGGCTAGCCAGGGAACAAACTGGCGATCGGCGCTGATGTCATGTTCTGGGGGAGAAGAAGCTGATTGAGCCATTGCATCAATAAACCAAAATATTCTTTAATGAGGAATTAATTGCTTTATATGGGATTTATATCTCAATATGGCATTGATTTCTCTATAGATTGCTCTCTTTCGCTAGAATGTTTTGATTTTCTGTAAAGAAAAGTCTTTTGTAAAGAGATATTAAGCGCTGTCAAATCCTTGAATGGAGGCGGGCATACCAAGCAAGGATTAGTTTTGTCATGATTGCCTCATACGTTCCTTTACCTGGTTCAATTTTTTGTACTCAAGGAATCAAATAGAAATTTTTTCAATTCAATAACACCTGGTTTCTGTTTTGGAAGCCCACCTATTCTGCGTATCAGCTCAATGCGAGCGAAGCGTGGCGCCTTTCTGTTGTTTATCAATACTTTGCTGCGAAGATGAAATCAAACTTCCTATCCTGTATGACTTCTGACGCTTTTTCTACTCAGCGCCTCGTTATTATTGACGCCACCATTGACGCACCTCAGCATTTAGTGAATGGGGTGGTTCCAGGCACAGCAGTAGTGGTTCTGGATCCTCAACAAGAAAGTGTTCCGCAAATTACAAGCGCGTTGAGGTCGCATCAGCCGATAGATGAGGTGCATCTGGTCAGCCACGGGGCTCCAGGACAGTTACAGTTGGGCAATGGTCTTCTGAGTCTGGCTAACCTCAGTCAATATGCTGCGGATCTGCAACAGTGGCGACATTTGCTGGGGGAAGGCGTAACGTTATGTCTGTATGGTTGCCGAGTGGCGGCTGGGGAAATTGGTCAGCGATTTGTGCGAGAGCTGAGTCAGTGGACGGGGACTGGTATTGCGGCCAATGAGGATCCGACGGGGAATGCAGCCCTGGGAGGGACATGGAACTTATCCGATGGGTGGTCATCGGCACTGGAGGCAAGCAGTGTATCCATATCGCTTCCTTTCACTGTCAATACTCTCAACAGCTATCCTGGCCTGCTAGTCGAATTCAGCGATCAATCCACCTTCGCAACTGGGGATGGCCCTAACTCTGTGACGGTGGGTGATTTCAATGGCGACTCCCAAGCCGACTTAGCAACGACGAACAGTGCTGATGACACCCTATCAGTGTCCTTAGGGGATGGTTCTGGCGGGTTCTCCAGCCAAACCACTTTCGCGGCTGGGGATGCTCCTAGTTCTGTGGCTGTGGGTGATTTCAATGGTGACTCCCTAGCTGACTTAGCGACGGCAAATATTGGCATTGATGACACCGTGTCTGTGTTTTTAGGGGATGGTTCTGGCGGGTTCTCCAGCCAAACCACTTTCGCGGCTGAAGATTCTCCTGGCTCTGTGGTTGTGGGAGATTTTAATGGCGACTCCCAAGCCGACTTAGCGACGGCGAATATATATAGCGACAACGTCTCAGTGTTTTTAGGAGATGGCTCCGGGGGATTCACTAGCCAAACCACCTTTGCTGCTGGGGATCGCCCTCGCGACGTGGCAGTGGGTGATTTCAATGGCGATTCTCAAACGGACTTAGCGATAGCAAACGACAGTGATAACAACGTCTCCGTGTTGTTAGGAGATGGATTGGGGGGATTTAGTAGCCAATCCACTTTTGCGACTGGAAATTCACCTCGCGGCGTAGCTGTAGGGGACTTTAATGACGATTCCCAGACTGACTTCGTAACAGTGAATGAAGGGGATGGCGGTGTTTCAGTGCTCTTGGGGGATGGATCGGGGGGATTTAGTAGCCAATCCACTTTTGCCGCTGGTTTTTTCCCAAACTCTGTGGCGGTGGGAGACTTTGATGGTGATTCCCATGCAGACTTGGCAACATCAAACTTCTATTCAGAAGATGTTTCCGTCTTGTTAGGAGATGGATCGGGGGGATTTAGTGGCCAATCTACATTCGCATTAGGGAATAGGCCTCTGGCTGTGGCAACTGGAGACTTCAACGGCGACGCCTTGTCTGACTTAGCTGTAGCGAATCCTTATGACGACAACGTCTCGGTATTGCTTGCACTCACCCCCACCATCGACCACACCATTGGTGTCTCTGCTCCTCAACTTATTGAAGGAGATAACAGTAGCCAAGCTTTGACATTCACTATCACTCGCTCTGGCGACACCGATAATGCCAGTAGTGTCGATTTCACCATCGCAGGGACGGCGACGGATGGCACTGACTTCAACAATATCGGCGGCGACAGTGGAGCCACCACAACTACAGGTGCTATTAGCTTTGCCGCTGGGGAAACTAGCAAAACTATCACCCTGGATGTCTTGGGTGACACCGACTTTGAGCCCTTCGAAACGATTGAGGTCACCCTCAGTAATGCCACTTCTGGCATAGACACCACCATTAGTACAGCAACAGCAACCAACACCATCCTCAACGATGAGTTGTCCATTGATTTTAATGGTGAGTCCACTTTCAGTACTGGAGATAGACCTCGCTCGGTGGCTGTTGGCGACTTCGATGGCGATGGAATTGCCGACTTAGTCACGGCGGATCAGGGCGACGACAATATCTCAGTGCGCTTAGGGGATGGCTCCAGTGGGTTTAGTAGTCAAACCACCTTCGCCGCTGGGGATGGGCCTTCTAGTGTGGCCGTTGGGGACTTCAATGGCGATTCTGTAGCCGACTTAGCCACAGCAAACATTAATGACGGCAATGTTTCAGTTTTCTTAGGGGATGGCTCTGGCGGATTTAGTAACCAAACCACCTTCGCGACTGGTTCTTCTCCTCGTTTTGTGGCGGTTGGGGACTTCGATAGCGATTCCCAAGCCGACTTAGCAATTGCGAATGGTAACTCCAGCACTGTTCTGTTGGGGGATGGCTCTGGCGGGTTTAGTAGCTCAACCACCTTCGCCACTGGGAATAGTGCTCAATCCGTGGCGGTTGGGGACTTCGATGGCGATTCCCAAGCCGATTTGGCAGTTGTGAACTACAATGACGATAATCTCTCAGTGCGCTTAGGGAATGGTTCTGGGGGGTTTGGTAGTCAAACCACCTTCGCCGCTGGGGATGGGCCTACTGGTGTGGCCGTTGGGGACTTCAATGGCGATTCCATCGCCGATTTAGCCATAGCAAATATACTTAGCGACAACGTTTCAGTGCGCTTGGGGGATGGTTCTGGCGGATTTAGTAGTCAAACCACCTTCGCCGCTGGGGATATTCCTCAAACCGTGGTCGTTGGGGATTTCAATGACGATTCCCAAGCCGACTTAGCGACGTCAAACAGGGGAAGCGACAATGTTTCAGTCTTGTTAGGGGATGGTTCTGGGGGATTTAGTAGCCAAACCACCTTCGCCGCTGGGGATGGAGCAACCTTTTTGGCCGTTGGCGACTTCGATGGCGACTCTATTGCCGACTTAGCCACAGCGAACATTGATGGCGATACGGTCTCAGTCCTTTCTGTCAGCATAGACCATGCCATCAGTGTTTCTGCTCCGCAACTGATCGAAGGGGATAGCGGCAACCAAGCCCTAACCTTTACCATCACTCGCTCAGGCTCTGCTAATGCCAGTAGTGTCGATTTCACCATTGCAGGCACTGCTACGAATGGTACCGACTTCAATAACATTGGTGGCACCAGCGAAGCCACTACAACCTCAGGCACCGTTAGCTTTGCCGCTGGGGAAACTAGCAAAACCATCACTCTTGATGTCCTAGGCGACACCGACTTTGAACCCTTTGAAACCATTGAAGTCACCCTCAGTAATGCCACTTCTGAAACAGAGACCACGATTAGTGCAGCAACAGCCACCAACACTATCCTCAACGATGAGTTATCTGCTGACTTCGGTGGTGAGTCCACCTTCGCTGTTGGGGATGTTCCTCGTGCTGCCGTGGTCGGGGACTTCAATGGCGATTCCCTAGCTGACGTCGCAATATCGAATCTAGATAGCGACAACGTTTCAGTACGCTTGGGGGATGGTTCTGGGGGATTTAGTGGCCAAACCACCTTTGCCGTTGGGGATGCTCCATGGCTAGTAGAAGTTGGGGACTTTAACGGCGACTCTATTGCTGACTTAGCCACAGCGAATGAGAATAGTAACAATGTTTCAGTCTTGCTAGGAAATGGTTCTGGGGGATTCAGTGGCCAAACCACCTTTGCAGTAGGAGCTCGTCCTCGCGGTGTGGCGGTTGGGGACTTGAATGGCGACTCTGTTGCTGACTTAGCCACAGCGAATCAGGATAATGACAACATTTCAGTCTTGTTAGGGGATGGTTCTGGGGGATTTAGTAGCCAAATCACCTTCGCCGCTGGAGATGGTGCTCACTCGGTAGCAGTTGGAGATTTTAATGGTGATTCCCTAGCCGATCTAGCAACGGTGAACCGAGTTAGTGACAATGTTTCAGTGTTGTTAGGAAATGGTTCTGGTGGTTTCTCTAGCCAAACTACCTTTGCCGCTGGGGCTGGGCCGACTAGTGTTGCTGTTGGGGACTTGAATGGCGATTCTGTAGCTGACCTAGCGACGGCAAACTTCGATAGTGACAATATCTCAGTCTTTTTAGGAGATGGCTCTGGTGGATTTAGCAGCCAAACTACCTTTGCTGCTGGAGATGCTGCTCACTCAGTAAGATTTACAGATTTTAATGGTGATTCCCAGGCTGACCTAGCAGTAGCGAATGTTGGTGACGATAACGTCTCTGTTTTCTTAGGGGATGGCTCCGGTGGATTCACTGGTCAAACCACCTTTGCCGCTGGAGATAGACCTCACTTTGTGACGGTTGGGGATTTTAAAGGGGGAACCCTACCTGAATTGATTGTCCCCAATGATGGTGACGCCAACTTCTCTTTGCTGAGCACTTCTCCTATAGACCATGCCATTAGTGTTTCTGCTCCGCAACTGATCGAAGGAGATAGCGGTAGCCAAGCCCTGACCTTTACCGTCACTCGCTCTGGCTCTACGAATGATACCAGTAGTGTCGATTTCACTATTGCAGGCACCGCTACGAATGGCACCGACTTCAACAACATTGGTGGCACCAGTGAAGCCACTACAACGACAGGCACTGTTAGCTTTGCCGTTGGGGAAACTAGCAAAACCATCACCCTGGATGTCCTAGGTGACACCGACTTTGAAACGCTAGAAACGATTGAAGTCACCCTCAGTAATGCCACTTCTGGAACAGAGACCACGATTAGCACAGCGACGGCAACCAACACCATCCTCAACGATGAGTTATCTGCTGACTTCAGTGGCCAATCTACTTTTAGTGCTGGAGATGAGCCCCTTTCTATCGCAGTGGGCGACTTCAATGGCGATTCCCAAGCTGACGTAGTCACAGCGAACGATGGCACTAGCAATAACGTTTCAGTCGTTTTGGGGGATGGCTCTGGTGGGTTTAGTAGCCAAACGACCTTCGCAGTTGGTAATGATGCTCGCTCCGTGGTAGTGGGCGACTTCAATGGCGATTCCCAATCCGACTTAGCCACAACCAACTATGATGACCGCACCATCTCTGTTCTGTTAGGGGATGGCTCTGGCGGGTTTAGTAGCCAAACCACCTATGCAACTGGTTTTGCTCCTGTTTCCGTGGCAGTGGGAGACTTCAATGGCGATTCCCAATCCGACTTAGCCGCAGCGAACCTTGGTAGCAACACCGTTTCAGTCTATTTAGGGAATGGTTCTGGCGGGTTTAGTAGTCAAACCACCTTCGCCGCTGGTGATGCTCGCTCCGTGACGGTGGCAGACTTCAATGGTGATTCCCAAGCAGACTTAGCCACAGCAAACCTTAATACTGACAATGTTTCAGTCTTGTTAGGCAATGGTTCTGGTGGGTTTAGTAGCCCAACGACCTTTGCCGCTGGGGATAGTCCTCGCTCCGTGGCAGTGGGTGATTTCAATGGTGATTCCCAAGCAGACTTAGCCACAGCAAACTTTGGTGAGAACACCGTCTCTGTTCTACTAGGAGATGGTTCTGGTGGGTTTAGTAGCCAAACCTACGCTGCTGGAGATGGATCTTTCCAAATCTCGGTGGGAGACCTCAATGGCGATTCCCAAGCCGACATCGCCACAGCAAACTCTAGTAGCGACACCATCTCTGTTCTACTAGGAGATGGTTCTGGCGGGTTTAGTAGCCAAACGACCTTCGCCGCTGGGGATAGTCCTCGCGCTGTGGGCCTCGGAGATTTTAAGGGGGGAACCCTACCCGAACTAGTCGTTCCCAACGCGGGTGACGATAACTTCTCTTTGCTAAGCACTCTTCCCGTTGACCATGCCATCAGTGTTTCCGCTCCTCAACTCATCGAAGGCGATAGCGGCAGCCAAGCCTTGACCTTTACCGTCACTCGCCCCGGTTCTACAGATGCTGCCAGTAGTGTCAATTTCACCATTGCAGGCACCGCTACGAATGGCACCGACTTCAACAATATCGATGGCAATAGTGGCGCCACCACCATCACAGGCACGATTAACTTTGCTGAGGGAGAAACCAGCCAAACCATCACCCTAGATGTCCTAGGCGACACCGACTTTGAACCCTTTGAAACCATCGAAGTCACCCTCAGTAATGCCACTTCTGCGATAGAGACCACCATTAGTACAGCAACAGCAACCAACACCATCCTCAACGATGAACTTACCTCCGACTTCAGCGGTCAATCCACCTTTGGTACGGGAGCAGGCCCGGCCGCCGTCGCCGCCGGAGACTTCGATGGGGATGGTCAAATCGACCTCACCGTAGCCAACAGCTTTGACGACACCATCTCCGTTCAATTAGCCGATGGCTCTGGTGGATTTAGCAGCCAAACCACCTTCGCAGCAGGCTCTCGTCCTCGCTCGGTCGTCGTCGGCGACTTCGATGGGGATGAACAGGCCGACCTCGCCGTTGCCAACCAATATGACGACACTATTTCAGTCTTCATCAGTGGTGAAGGCTTGAGCGAGCAGTTGACCTTCGCCACAGGAGATGGTCCCGTTTCTATGGTCACTGGGGACTTCAATGGCGACTCCCGAGCTGACTTAGCCACCGCCAACGCTAATGAAGATACCGTTTCAGTCCTCTTAAATGGTGAAGGCTTCAGTGAGCAAATCACTTTTGCGACAGGAGATGGCCCTGTATCCTTAGCCACTGGGGACTTCAATGGCGATTCCCAAGCTGACCTCGTCATTGCCAACCGCACAGACGACAATTTCTCACTACTTCTAGGAGACGAAGAAGACGGCTTTAGCGAACAAACCACCTTTGCCGCAGGGAACCAGCCCCTGTCTGTCTCCGTCGGCGACTTCAATGGCGACTCCCTAGCCGATATCGCTACCGCCAACTTCCTAGACGACAACGTCACCGTTCGTTTAGGAAATGGGTCTGGGGAATTTAGTGGCCAAACCACCTACGCGGTAGGGAATGGTCCTGTCTCCGTCTCGGTTGGAGACGTGAATGGGGATAGCCAAGCCGATTTAGTAACCGCCAACCGCTTTGATGACAATGTCACCGTCCGCTTAGGAAATGGGTCTGGGGGCTTTAGTAGCCAATCTACCTTTACAACGGGGGATAATCCCTACTCCGTCGCCCTGGGCGACTTCAATGGCGACTCCCGAGTAGACATCGCCACCCCCAACTTAAGTGACAATACCCTCTCCATTCTCACTTCACCCTTCCTCAACCATGCCGTTAATGTTGACGCGACTCAGCTCATCGAGGGAGATAGCGATAGCCAAACCCTGACCTTTACCGTGACTCGCTCTGGGTCTACGGAAGAAACCAGTAGCGTCGATTACACCATTGCCGGCACGGCGACTGAGGGCACCGACTTCGACAACATTGGTGGAGATAGTGGCGCCACTACCACCACGGGTACCATCAACTTTGCCGCTGGGGAAACCAGCAAAACCATTACCCTGAATGTCTTGGGCGACACCGACTTTGAAACGCTAGAAACGATTGAAGTCAGCCTCAGTAATGCCATAGCTGGCGTAGAAGCCACGATTAGCGAGGCAACAGCCACCAGCAGTATCCTCAATGACGAATTATTGATTGACTTCAGCGGTCAATCCACCTTTGCTGTTGGGGAAGAACCTGAGTCTGTAGCCACTGGCGACTTCAATGGCGATTCCCTCGCGGACATAGTGGTAGCGAACGAAGGAGGCGAAGGTGACGGTAGTGTTTCAGTTCTGTTAGGGGATGGCACTGGCGGCTTTACTAGCCAAACCACTCTCGCGGTAGGAGATGCTCCTAAATTTGTAGCCACTGGTGACTTCAATGGCGATTCCCTCGCTGACATAGTTACGGCAAACGCAGAGGATGACAATATCTCTGTTTTGTTAGGGGATGGCACTGGCGGCTTTAGTAGCCAAACCACTTTCGCGGTAGCAGAAAATCCCGAGTCACTGGCGATTGGTGACTTCAATGGTGATTCCCTGGCTGACATCGTGACGGCGAACGAAGGAGGCGAAGGTGACGGTAGTGTTTCAGTTCTGTTAGGGGATGGTACTGGCGGGTTTAGTAGCCAAACCACCTTTGCCATAGGAGAAGATCCTGAATCTGTAGCGATTGGTGACTTCAATGGCGACTCCCTCGCCGATTTAGTCACGGCGAACGAATATGACGACAATATCTCAGTCCTGTTAGGGGATGGCTCTGGTGGATTTAGCAGCCAGACCACCTTCGCAGTAGGAGAGGATCCTTACTCTGTAGCAGTCGGGGACTTCAATGGTGACTCCGTAGCCGATTTAGTCACAGCAAACTCACAAGACGATGCTGTCTCCGTCCTGTTAGGGGATGGCTCTGGCGGATTCACTAACCAAACCACCTTCGCCGTCGGCAATGATCCTGAGTTCGTGACAGTCGGAGACGTCAATGGCGATAACCAAGCTGACATCATAGCGGCGAACGAGAACTCTGACGGCAGTATTTCTGTCCTGTTAGGAGATGGTTCTGGCGGATTCAGTAGCCAATCCACCTTCGCCACTGGAGACGATGCCCAAAGTATTGCGATTGGAGACTTTACTGGGGATGGCCAACCTGACTTGATTGTCACCAATGGCGGTGACAATAACGTGTCACTGCTAACGCTCGTCATCGACCATGCCATCAGTGTTGACGCCCCTCAACTCATCGAAGGGGATAGCGGTAGTCAACCTCTCACCTTCACCGTGACTCGCTCAGGCTTGATTGAAGAAGCCAGTAGCGTTGAGTACACCCTGACAGGCACAGCCACTGAAGACACCGACTTCGACAATATTGCAGGTGACAGTGGCGCCACCACTACCACGGGTATCATCAACTTTGCCGCCGGAGAGACCAGCAAAACCATTACTCTGGATGTCTTAGGTGACACCGACTTTGAACCCTTCGAAACCATCGAAGTCAGCCTCAGTAATGCCATTGCTGACGTCAATACCACCATCGATATCCCCTCAGCCACCACTACCATTCTCAATGACGAACTAGCCGTCGACTACACCGCTCAAAGTAGCTTCGCGACAGGCGCGGGTCCGGCTGCTGTCGTCGTCGGAGATGTTAATGGCGATGGCCTAGATGATGTTGTAACGGCGAATAGCTTTGAGGATACAGTCTCCGTCCAATTAGGAGATGCTTCTGGCGGCTTCAGTAGCCAAACCACCTTTGCGGTTGGCGATCGCCCCCGCTCAGTTATCATTGGCGACTTCAATGGCGACACCCTCCCAGACCTAGCGATAGCCAATCAATATGGCGATACCCTCTCCATCCTCTTAGGTGAAGGAGGTGAAGGCGGCGAAGGAGAGTTTGAGGGCTTCAATAATCAAATCACCCTTGCTACCGGGGATGCGCCGCTCTCTATTGCTAGAGGTGACTTTAATGGGGATTCTCAAACAGACCTGGTTACTGCCAACGCCAACGCCAACACCCTCTCTATCTTCTTAAGCGATGAAGGAGAAGAGCTCAATAGCCAAGTCACCCTTGCAGCCGCCGGGGGACCTGCCTCCGTCACCGTCGGCGACTTCAATGGCGACTCCTTCGCCGATATCGCCACCGCCAACCGCACCAGTGACAATATCTCCGTCCGGCTTGGGGATGGCTCCGGTGAATTTAGTAGCCCAATCACCTTTGCCGCCGGGGATCAACCCCTCTCCGTCTCCGTTGGCGACTTCAATGGCGACTCCTTAACCGACTTAGCCACCGCCAACTTCTTAGACGACAATGTTTCAGTTCTCTTAGGAGATGGCTCTGGTGGCTTTAGTAGCCCAACCACCGTTGCGGTAGGAGATGGCCCGATCTCCGTCTTCGTCGGCGACTTGAATGGCGACTCTCAAGCGGACTTAGCAACCTCCAATCGCTTTGATGACACCGTTTCAGTCTTGTTAGGAGATGGTTCTGGCGGATTTAGCAGCCAAACCACCTTTGCGACTGGGGATAGCCCTTATGCTGTGGCTATTGGCGACTTCAAAGGCGACCTCCAATCCGAACTAGTGGTCGCGAACTTGAGTGACGATACGATCTCTTTGCTGGGTGCCCCTACCATTGACCATGCCATCAGCACTTCTGCCCTTCAACTGATTGAAGGCAATAGTGACAGCCAAACCCTGACCTTTACAGTGACTCGTTCAGGTCTGGTGGATGAAGCTAGCAGTGTCGATTACACTATCGCTGGAACAGCCATCGATGGCAGTGACTTCAACAATATCGGTGGGAGTAGTGGAGCCACTACAACTACAGGCACCATTAACTTCGCGGCTGGGGAAACGAGTAAGACCATCACCCTGGATGTGCTGGGGGACACTGATTTTGAATCGCCAGAAACTATTGAAGTGACCCTCAGTAATGCGTCTGCAAGCAAAGAAGCCACAATTAGTGCAGCAACAGCCACTAGTACTATCCTCAATGATGAACTCTCGATTGACCTCAATGGTCAAATTACCTTAGAGACAGGGAATGATCCTCTCTCTGTAGTTGCAGGGGACTTCAATGGGGATTCTGTGGCTGACATTGTGACCGCAAACCGAGGTAGCAGCAATGTCTCGGTCTTGTTAGGGGATGGGTCTGGTGACTTCACTAGCCAAACCACCTTTGCAGTTGGGAGTAGCCCTGCCTCCGTCTCGGTGGGAGACTTCAACGGCGACTCTGTAGCCGATATCGCGACTGCAAACAGTGGTAGCGGCAATGTGTCTGTTTTGTTAGGAGATGGGTCTGGGGGTTTCAGTGACCAAACTACCTTTGTAGTTAGCAGCCCTTATTCCGTGGCTGTGGGAGACTTTAATGGTGATAGTCAGGCAGACATCGTAACAGCAAATAGCGGTAGCAACAATGTGTCTGTTTTGTTAGGAGATGGGTCTGGGGGTTTCAGTAGCCAAACCACCTTTGCATCTGGAAGTAGCCCCATCTCTGTGGCTGTGGAGGACTTCAATGGTGATTCTGTAGCCGACATTGTGACTGCAAACCGAGGTAGCAGCAATGTCTCGGTTTTGTTAGGGGATGGGTCTGGGGGCTTCTCACCCCAAACCACCTTTGCCGTAGGCGGAAGTCTTTACTCCGTGGCTGTAGGGGACTTCAATGGCGATTCTGTTGCTGACTTGGCTACAGCGAATGGAGATTCTGGTCCTGGTACTGTCTCTGTCCTGCTAGGAGATGGGTCTGGCGGATTTAGCAACCAAACTACCTTCGCAGTAGGCAATGATCCTGAATTTGTGGTCGTAGGAGACTTTAATGGGGATAGCCAAGCTGACCTAGCAACTGCAAACGAAGTTAGTTCGGGTTCTGTCTCTATCCTGTTAGGAGATGGTGCTGGCGGTTTCAGTGACCAAACCACCTTTGCAGCAGGTAATGATTCTAGGTCTATCGCGATTGGAGACTTTACTGGAGATTCGCGGGTTGACCTAGCTGTAACCAACAACTATACAAACACTGTTACGATCCTCAGTGCTGGTGAAACTCGGGTTTCTATAGATGAGTCTGGCAACCTGAATATCACCGACCGTTTCAATGCCAACGATGACAATCTAACCATTACAACGGATGGGACAAACTTCACCATCACTGACCCCGATAACATCCTCTCCACTACCATCGATGGCGCCACGGGAGACGGAACCAATACAATCACCATTCCCAGCAGTCTGGTCACAGGCACCCCCATCAATATCAATGTCGGGGATGGCAACGACAGAGTCGCAGGCAGCACTCGTGATGAACAGATCTTAGGCGGGCTCGGTGCCGACGTTCTCAATGGCGGGGCTGGAGACGATATCCTCATTGATGAAATAAGTGATGAGTCTGTCAATCCTAATGTTGCAGTCTTTGACAGTAATTTGACTGCAACGGATCGGTTTACAAGGAATGGGGGAGGTTGGACCAGCAATAACCGTTTTCCGCGACAGATCGCGGATGTGAATGGAGATGGCAGAGCCGATATCATTGGTTTTGGCAGTAGAGCCACCTTTGTTGCCCTGGGTCAAGGTGATGGTACCTTTGACACTGCCTTTGTAGCAACGGAGCAGTTTTCAGTGAATAACGGCGGCTGGACTAGTAATGACCGTTTTCCGCGACAGGTTGCGGATGTGAATGGAGATGGCAGAGCCGATATCATTGGTTTTGGCGGTTCAGCCACCTTTGTTGCCCTGGGTCAAGAAGATGGCACCTTTAGCGATGCAACTGCTGTTGATAATAGAAGATTTTCCAGGAGAGATGGATTTTCTACTTTTAATCGGAATCCTCGCCAGGTGGCAGATGTCAATGGCGACGGTCAGGCCGATATTGTCGGTTTTGGCACCAGCCAGGTTAGTGTTGCGCTTTCTGTGAGTGTAAACGATAGCCTGACGGGCGGTACCGGCGATGATCGTCTTGTCGGGGGAGCGGGTAACGATATTCTCACGGGTGGAGCCAATGCAGATACATTTGTCTTTGCAGCAAATGCGGCATCGGCAGGAATTGACCGGATTACGGACTTCAATGCTGGGGAGGGAGACACCTTAGAGATTGACCAAGTAGCGTTTGGGATTACCGATCTCAGTGATATTACCTTCAATCAATCGACAGGTGAGTTGATTGTGGGGGGCACTTACAATGACACGTTGGTGATTCTCACAGGCCAGTCTGGGTTTGATGTGGATACTCATGTCAATTTGGTCTTTTCTCCTAGTTAATCAACGGAACCAGATGGGTATTGCCAGTATACAATCCGCCATAATCGCATATTGTCCTTTCAGGCCAAGTGATTATGGCGGAGTTTGGTCAATACCCTAAAGCCGTACCTTCTCCCCGTGGATCGGCTGCGCCTTGTAGCTTGTTATTGGGTGTCACCTCCACAATATTTGCATTTCCCCACTCCCATCGCTTCTGAATAAGATGTCCTCGCCGTTGCAGATCCTGCAAGGTGGCCAGTGGCAACTGAACCCTCTCCTCTACTCGTAACGGTGTGGGTCGCCATTGATGATGAATTTTAGGAGCATTGATGGCTGTAGAGACATCTTGCTCAAATACCAGCACATTCAGCACGAGTTGCAAAACAGTCGTGATAATCGTACTCCCCCCCGCAGCACCAACGACCAGTCTCAACTGACCTGCTTCCGTCACAATCGTCGGCGTCATGCTGGAGAGGGGCTTTTTAGCGGGGGCGATCGCATTCTGCTCATTGCCCACTAGACCAAAGGCATTGGGAACTCCGGGTGCCGTCGCAAAATCATCCATTTCGTTATTCAGAACAATTCCCGTTCCGGGCACCACCACCCCCGCACCAAACCCCAAATTAAGGGTAAAGGTAAGACTGACGGCATTGCGATCGCGATCCACCACATTCAGGTGGCTAGTATCGTTGGATTCCTGCTGGAGTCGCTTCAAGGTCTGGGCATCCGCTGCCTTGACCTGCTCAGGAGGACGAGCCCGGTTGGAGTTAATTTCGCGAAAGCGACGATGGGCATATTGAGCACTGGTCAATGCCTGCACAGGCACCTCAACAAAGTCAGCATCCCCCAAATATTCGGCCCGGTCGGCATAGGCAATTTTCATCGCTTCCGCCAGCATATGTAAGTAGTCAGGGAGATCCACTTCGGCAGGAAATTGCTGCCATTGGCTGAGCACGTTCAGCATTTGGAGTAGATGGACGCCGCCGGAAGAAGGCGGTGGCATTGAGCAAACTTGCATTTGCCTAAACGCACCACAGATCGGGGTTCTCCACGTTGGGGCATAGGTTTTTAGGTCTGTGAGGGAGACCAAGCCCTTGTTTTCTCGCATATCTTTGGCGATCGCGAAGGCCACCGAGCCGGAATAAAAGGTCTGAGGATCTTGAGCTAGTAGACGTAGGGTTTGGGCCAAGTCTGTTTGGACGAGGCGATCACCAATAGCTAAGGGTTGACCCCCTCGGAAGAAGATCGCTTTGGCGGCGGGGTTGGTTGCTAGAACCGGCTGACGAAGACTGATGATGCGAGCAGTGCGATCGCTCACCACAATCCCATCCTGAGCTAGCTGAATGGCAGGCTTTAGGAGGTCTGGCCAAGGAAGTCGACCATATTTTTGGTGCACGGCTTGCAGACCTGCAATTGTTCCAGGCACGGCCACGGCTCGATGCCCATCGATACTCGCTCTAGGGATGACCTTCCCCTCTGCATCTAGAAACAGCTCCGCATTGGCCTGACGCGGGGCTCGTTCTCGAAAATCTAAGGCGACAATTTGATTCGTCTCTCCTATGCGTAGCAGTAAAAAACCGCCCCCGCCGATGCCAGCAGAAAAAGGTTCAACGACCGAAATCGCCATAGTTGTGGCCACCGCAGCATCTACGGCATTCCCACCTTGTTTGAGGATCGCTAAGCCGACCTGAGTTGCCTTTGGGTGAGCCGCAGTGACCATGCCCGAATGCCCCTGAATGAGGGGGGGCGCAGCCGTACTGGGTTTTGCAAAATTTAAGGACAACCCCATGCTGGAGACAGCAATAGCCCATGCAAGTGGGCGAAATCTGAGTAGAACCATCGTTACAGTTGAGAGAGAAAAATTGGGCTGATCACGCAATAGCACGGTTAGTCAGTTCACTTGGCAAAATGGACGATTCTAATGATTGTTACGGCTGATCAAAGATTGAACTCGTCTATTAGTCAAACTTGGCGCTGATCAAAAGTGTAAATCGAGCTAGGCAGAGGTTAGGGTGTAATAGTGCAACTATATGCTGTTGCTGACCGCTATGGATCTGAAGCAGCCCCAATTCCAGTCGAACATTTATTGAAATACCTCTAGGAGATCTAAGTGATATGTGTCAGGTTGGGCATCTTAAGATTAAATCACTCGCATTTTTGCTGGTTCACTCTGCATAAGTTATTTTGAGCAAGCTTTATGCCTAGATCAGCATCTTTACCGTCGAAAAAACTGCGACAAAAATTGGGCAATCAAGGCGAAGGGTTTATTGCCGCTGTGGGTAAGGACAATAGATTCAGGCTCTTCAGGGCGAGAGTTGTGAACCGCTGATTCATATATTGATATTGGGTAGTCTTATGGTCCAAAATTCGTCCCCCCAGCCCCCTACTGCTTCTTCCAGTAGCTTGTTGGGTGAATTCTACAGATTTTTGCGCCGTCCTGTCTATACCGTCAATATTCCCCCACAAAACCAGCCGCTTAGAGATACCCTTAGACTTTATGCCTTAGCACTGTTGCTCGTCATTCCCCTGGTTATTGTTGCAGGTTTGGTGGCAGCCAAGATTTCCTCCGGTCATGCGCTGACAGAAATGTCTAGAACGGTTCCCCTATGGGTCATGTTTGTTTTTGCCGTTGTGTTTGCACCGCTTTCGGAAGAAACCATTTTTCGGTTGCCGCTACGCTATACCCCCATCAATGTGCTTTTGCCCACAGGTATAGGTCTGTTTGTTGTTCTGTCAACTTTGGTCAGTGCTAATCTCATCCCCAAACTGTTGTTGTTGCCACTGTTGGGCTTAGTTGTTTGCGGATGTACCGTACTGTACCAGTGGCTACAGAAAGCGTCTTCTCAACCGATTCATAAAATCTACGAGAAGGTGATTGGGTGGCTCTTCTATGGATCAGCGATCAGTTTTGGACTAGTTCATATTGCTAATTTTCAAAATTTTGATGCCCAAGCTTGGCTCATAGCGCCATTATTGGTCTTGCCCCAGACTGTGCTAGGCGTTTTCTTTGCCTTTATTCGCCTCCAGTATGGTTTTTGGTGGTGTGTGTTGACTCATGCGGGTCATAACTTCTTGTTTATAGGACCCCTGTTATTGAGTCTTATGGTTTCCCCGACCGCTGTGCAAGCAACAGCATCAAAAATGACGAGTCAAGACTACCTCATTCAGGTGATATTTGTGGCTTTTATGTCGGTGTTGATTCTTCTGTGCATCATTACAGTTTGGAGAATGGTGGTTGAATGGCGAGTCGAAAAGCAGCAAGCTCGCGCGAGGGGTTAATGTTTGAGTGATGGGCTACTGGCACTTGCTTGGACGGACGTTGCTGGGGCAGCCGCATACCCACGGACGGCTGTATCGATCACTTGAGTCGATTTGAAGCGACGAGAGAATAGCGCTAATCCTTCTACAGCCTTGAGGATGCCATAGGATATCCAACCTCGCAGGTGACTTGCCTGCCCATCAAAACGGCTACAGCGAGCCAAGTCGGGCTCCAACACCTGCCGACGAAAAGCATCAATGACAGCAGGATCTGAGAAAACGACCAGCACTTCTTCTTCGATCCGATAGCTCAAAAAATCGAAGTTTGATGAGCCCACGACGAGGTAGTGATCATCAACCAGGACTGCTTTCATATGGCTCATCCCATCATAGAGGCGCACATCAAATCCAGAGCGGTGGGCTTCCCATAGGAGATAGTCTCGCACTGTGCCTTTGTTGTTTGCTTGGGGTGTCAGTAGCGTGACTGGAACCCCTCGTCGAGGAAGTTGGGCTAGGGCAGCACAGAAGGGGAAAGTCAGGTAGGGACTAATGATATGCAGTGATTTCTCTGCTGATGTCAAGAGCTGCATAACATCAGCAAACGTATCTTCGTTCGACCGACCATCCAGGAGAAAAAACTCACAATTGCCAAAAGTGGCTCGGCTTGGCTTGGACTTATCTTGCCAAGTAGCAACAAAGTCAGCTCGCAGGAATTCAACAATGGCTGGGTCTTCAATCCGAAACATCAGGTCATGCCAGGCAAAGTTATGGTCGCTAAAATTAAAGCCCCCCACATAGGCAATGCGCTCATCAATGATGATCAGCTTTTTATGACTGCGCCCCACAAAATGGACCAAGAGTGGACCGACGGGATTGGTAAATCGCACCTCTCCCCCCTCACGGATGAGTGCCTTAAACATGGTCCGAGTTTGACGAACCTCAGCTTTTAAGGCTGGGTCGAACAGGTATTTGGGGTGATAGATAAACTTATCGCTCTGGATAAAGCGAGTGTAATTGTCAACCAAAATCTGTTTGTGAGCCGCAGAAGCGGCACGGATAGCGTCAATCACCTGTTGCCCCGTTTGATCCCCTTCAAAGGTCATCATTTGCACCATGATTTCATGGCTAGCACTCTGAAGATCAGCTTTTAGGCAGTTCCAAAATGCATCTGCATCCACTAAAAGCTGCATGGTGTTCATTGGCTTACCCCAAACAAAAAATATATCAATTCCAACGCTGCAAACAATTGATTAGACTCCACTAGGTTTGATGATTGCTGACCAAGCTCTTGTGAGTTTGCCAAAGGGAAAAATCCCAGTCCCAAACAGTTTTATTTGGTGGTCACTTTTCTGCTCTCTTGAGACAGGGAAGCGGGGACTGCAGAGATTAACTTACGGGCAAAGGGTCGGCGATCGCTCAACTTCTGAAAAAACATCCACATCGGTAAACTCAACAACTGATATCCATGAAACAGGGTGGCTACTACTACCCCTTGCGCCAGCGGCATACCCATTGCATTGAGGGAAAACGCTAGTGCGGCCTCGTAGGTTCCCAGATTGGCCATTGTTGTTGGTACCGACAATCCGACATTGAGCAAAAACAAACACAGCAGCAGTTGCGGCAATGCTAAGGGTTGGCCTTGAGCTATGCAGAGTATTTGCAGAAGCAAGGCTTCTGTGAACCAATCGCCCAAATCCATCACCACCGCGTTTCTGATCTGCATCGGATGGCGGACTACGGTCAGTCCCACTTGGAACTTTCGAAACCAACGACGAATGCGGGGGAATCGTTGTCGCAGGAAGCGAATGAAGGTCCAAACTGCGATCGCTAAAAAAGGAACGCCAAGCAGTACAATCACCCCTTTTTCTACCCACTTAACTTGGGGTAGGGCCACAGATACTTGCAAAGCAGATACCAAAGCTAGGGTCACTAAAATACCAACATCGATCAGCTTATCGACCAAAATAATGGCGGTTGCTTCTGGTGCGTCTATCTGGCGACCGTTCTCATCGTTCTCTTTCCGTAGCAGCGCGATTTTGACAGCGTGACCCGCCTGACTGAGAACGAAATTGCCAATAAACTGGCCAGAAACATAGGTGTTGGCAGCTTGACGCCAAGTCACCCCCGCAGATTGAGGACACAATACCCATAGGCGAGTAATTTGAAAAACCAGTTGCACAAACGTCACGCCCATCGCCAGTAATAAAGACTGAAGACTGAACCGCCGTAAGGCCTCTAGTAGATCACTGCCTTGTAAATTAATTTTTTGGAAGAGGAGAACTAGCCCCAGCCCTATACAAAAGAGCAGTATGAGACGAACGACAGTTTTCTTATTCCAGAATTTATTCATTGACTCTAGCTGTTACACTCTCCCAGTTGTGAGGAGGAAGGAGATATCTCGAATCCTGCTCAATGGCTTGTTTTGATATTAGGAACAGTTCTCTACCGTCTTAGTCTAAAGGGCTAGGAGACAATTCTGAAAGTTGCTTGCATGAGATTTCCAGAGAGTGCGAGATAGCTCTGCGGCTAGTGTCTATGGTCTTTATGGCTACTTTTGTGGCTCCAACCTACTTGAAGTCTAAAGCATCCCTCCCCTACAGTAATGTGATGCAGATCCGCGCTAACGGTGATACCAGTACTAGCGGATGGATGCTTTTAACTTTAGGATTTTGCTGTTTCTGCTGTTCGGCCCTATGACCCACCCTTCAACTTTGGTAGATCTGCTGCGGGAGCGATCGCAGCGCCAGTCTGATGTCACCGCTTATACGTTTTTGCAAGATGGTAAGAATGAATCGGGGACGCTCACCTATGCCACCTTGGATTTACAAGCTCGGGCGATCGCAGCTGCCATTCAAGCGCTGACTGAACGCGGCACTAATGTTTTAGTCGTTTATCCCTACGATGCTGGCTTGGAGTTTGTGGCTGCCTTTTTTGGCTGTCTTTATGCCGGGGTGGTGGCGGTGACCGATAATCCGCCTCGTAAACCAGAGGGGATTGCCAAACTCCAGGTCCGGGCTCAGGCCTCGGTATCCACAGTCTTAATTTCCACAGCCGGGTTTTTGGACCATCTCAAATCTCAGCTCCACAAATATCCAGACTTAGCGCCCCATTTGCACAAACTCACTTGGTTGGCAACTGATACGGTACCCGCAGACCAGGCCTCTGCCTGGGTGCAGCCAGAGTTGGAAACAGATACGCTGGCCTTTTTGCAATATACCTCGGGGTCTACAGGGGATCCGAAAGGGGTGATGGTCACCCACGGCAATATGCTCCATAACTCCAAGATCATCTATGAGAGTTTTGGTCATTCCGAAAATAGTCAAGGTGTGATTTGGCTGCCGCTGTTTCACGATATGGGCCTCGTGGGTGGTGTTCTCCAACCTTTGTACGGCGGCTTTCCAGTGACTTTGATGTCGCCAATTGCGCTGATCCAAAAACCCATTTATTGGTTAGAGGCCGTTTCTAAATATGGGGCTACCACGAGTGGCGGACCCAACTTTGCTTACGATTTGCTCTGTCAAAAGGTAAAGCCGCAGCAGCGAGATCAGCTAGATTTGAGTCGTTGGCAAGTGGCTTTTTCCGGGGCGGAGCCAATCAAGGCCGAGACCCTAGATCAATTTGTGGAATTTTTTGGTCCCTGTGGCTTTCGACGCGAAGCCTTTTATCCGTGCTATGGCATGGCTGAAACGACTTTATTTGTATCAGGGGGACTCAAAGCGGAGCCCCCGATCATTCGTCACTTGGATGGTGCTGCCTTAGCCGAAAACAAGGTAGTCTCTGTGGAACCTGATTCTGAGAAGGCGCAAGCGATTGTCGGCTGTGGACATATGTGGTTGGGGGATAAGGTGGCGATCGCAAACCCCGATACCCTCACCCACTGTGCCGACAACGAGGTGGGCGAAATCTGGGTGTCCGGGGCTGGCATTGGTCTGGGCTATTGGCATCAGCCCGATGCCACCGCTGAGACCTTTCAAGCCCACCTTGCTGACACTGGGGCAGGTCCTTTCTTACGCACAGGCGATCTGGGCTTTGTTCAAGATGACGAAATTTATATCACAGGCCGAATCAAAGACTTAATGATTCTATGGGGGCGCAATCAATATCCGCAGCATATTGAACAAACCGTTGAGAAATGCCACCCCTCTTTGCGTCCTAATCATGGGGCTGCCTTTTCCATTCCGATGAACGGAGAAGAACATCTCGTCATTGTCCACGAAGTGGAAAGAAACTATTTCCGTCGCCTACCCGTCCAAGAAGTCATGGGTGCCATTCGCCAAGCCATTGCTGAAGATCATATGGCCGAAGTGTATGCCATTGTCCTCCTCAAGCCAGGGCGTATTCCTAAAACCTCTAGTGGCAAGATCCAACGTCAGGTTTGCCGCGCCCAATTCTTAGACAACAGCTTTGATGCGATTGCCGAGTGGACATTAGAAACCCAAGGTAATATCTCAGACCTCATGAATCCCATGGCGGCAAATCAGCCCTAACCCTATTCTGCATTTCCCCATGTGCTTAATCACTATCATGGTCCTTAGGTTTTGCTAAGGAAACGTTAGTTACCCTATGGTCTAGTGCTATGAGTACATTGAGTCAACGTTATGGAGATTGGCAAGCCCACAGTCGGCAACGCTGTCTATCGTCAATACGAATTGGAAAACAGTACCGTGAAAGAATTTCTCGAAATTTTGATGCGAAAGCATATTGGGGGCTTAGTTTCGCGCTCATCTCTCGTCGGTCACAACACCTTTTTTGACCCCAACCTCTTCAGTTGGATTTCTACTCTAGAAAATAACTGGCAGATGATTCGCCAAGAATTAGAACATGTCATGCAATTCCAGGATGCTTTACCTAATTTTGAAGAGTTGGTGGAATATGATGCTGAACTGACCAAAAACACCCGATGGAAGATGTTTGCGTTCTATGCCTATGGTATTAAGGCCGAAAAGAACTGTCAGCACTGCCCCTACACGACCCATCTGATTGAGCAAATTCCGGGACTCAAAACAGCATTCTTTTCTATCCTTCTCCCTCACCAACGGATTCCTCCTCACCGAGGACCGTATAATGGTGTCCTCCGCTATCACTTGGGGCTGATGGTGCCCGAGTCTACAGACCGATGTGGCATCCGGGTCGGCCATGACATTCGCTATTGGCAAGAAGGCCAAAGCCTAGTATTTGATGATTCCTTTGAGCATACGGCTTGGAATGAGACCGATAGCGTTCGGGTCGTGCTATTTCTGGATGTGGTCCGACCCCTGGCATTTCCGGTATCTTTGCTCAACCAAGCGGTGATCAAATTGTTCTCTTGGTCTCCCTATATTCAGGGAGCAGCTGCCAATCAAAAGAAATGGGATAAGCGTTTAGATACGCTGTTTAATTCCAGCGCGACCCAATAGCGTCACGGCAGATCATAGTGTACATTGGCTGAGAGCTGATGCGCCTGATTGTTGATTTATACCTTTTGTTTATGAGTGCATTCACCCAGTTCTATTCTGATTTCAAGACCAAAAATCGCCAAGTGGCCCTCAAGGCAGGTGAGAGTCTGCTCCGTCAATTAGAGCGAATCATTCGCTCAGCATCGTTGGTCGGACAATCTGCTTTTTTTGATCCCTATCAGTTTGATTGGGTTAAAACCTTTGAAGATAATTGGCAAGTCATTCGGCAAGAATTGGATGAAATTCTTAAATATAGAGACGATTTGCCAAATTTCCAGGATATTTCTCCTGATCAGTACAATATCACCAACGATCAGCGCTGGAAAACCTTCTTTTTCTATGCCTATGGGGTGACAGCAGAGCAAAATTGCACTCTTTGCCCCGAAACAGCCCGGCTGTTGGCCAGTATTCCCGGTGTCAAAACAGCTTTTTTCTCGATTTTGTTGCCGCAGAAACAAATCCCTTCTCATCGGGGTCCTTTTAATGGTGTCCTACGCTATCACTTGGGACTGATGGTCCCTAAAGCGGCTTCTGATTGTGGTATTCGAGTGGGTGATGAAGTCCGTCATTGGCAAGAAGGAAAAAGTTTAGTATTCGATGACTCTTTTGAGCATGAAGCCTGGAATAACACTGATGAAGTCCGGGTTATTCTCTTTGTCGATATGGTGCGCCCCTTAAAGTTTCCTGTTTCTCTACTCAATCAATTCATCATTCAACTGATTGCCTGGTCCCCCTATATCCGGGATGCAGAGGCCAACCAAAAGAAATGGGACAAGCGCCTGCAAGGACTGTTCAAGAAATCTCAAGTGAATTAGTAATCCTTTGGTAAGGATGGAGTATAACGTGGCTGAAACGAAGAATTGGGATCTTAAGGCCGAGGAGACTCGCCCCCCCCAGGTGGATAGCCTGGTTGACTTGCTCCGCTATCGAGCCCTTCACCAACCGGATCAACAAGGATTTACTTTTTTAGTGGATGGCGAAGAAGAGACGCTGCACTTAACTTATGCAGAACTAGATGCCCAAGCGCAAGCGATCGCAGCCGCTTTACAGTCTGCTTGTGTACCGGGCGATCGCGTCCTGTTGGTCTATCAACCGGGGCTAGATTATGTTGCCGCCTTCTTTGGCTGCCTTTACGCCGGGGTGACTGCGGTACCTATCTATCCACCCCGGCCGAATCGCTCCTTGATGCGTTTACAAAGCGTCATTGCCGACTCTCAAGCCATTTTTGCCCTGACTACTTCTCAAATCCTATCCAAGCTAGAGCGTCAGCTCATCGATACAGTAGAGCTAAAAGCGCTGCGCTGGCTGGCCACCGATCGCTTAAGCGTTACCCAACCCCGTCAGGTGTGGCAAGAAATTCATCCTCAGGGTCAAGACCTGGCCTTTTTACAATACACATCAGGATCGACAGCCATACCTAAGGGCGTGATGATTACCCATCACAATCTTTTGCAGAATCTCGAACTGATTTATCAGTGCTTTGAGCATAGCGCTGAGAGCCAAGGTGTCATCTGGTTACCGCCTTATCATGACATGGGTTTAATTGGCGGCATCTTGCAGCCCTTATATGGCGGATTTCCGGTAGCGCTCATGTCCCCTTTTATGTTTTTGCAAAGCCCAATCCGTTGGCTGCAAGCTATTTCTCGCTACCAAGCCACGACTAGCGGTGGTCCCAATTTTGCCTACGATCTGTGTCTACGCAAGATCAAACCAGAACAGCTCAGGGATCTAGATTTAAGCACTTGGCAAATTGCGTTTAATGGGGCTGAACCGATCAATGCTCAAACCTTAGAAGACTTTGCCACCCTGTTTGCCCCGTGTGGATTTCGTTTAGAAGCCTTCTTTCCCTGCTATGGATTAGCTGAAGCGACCCTGATTGTATCCGGGGGAAAAAAGACAGCCCAACCTGCGATGAAAACCCTAAAAGGGGCTGCTTTAGAGCAGCATCAAGTTATGTCTATTACCCAAGATGACCCAGATGCGCGAACATTGGTCGGCTGTGGGTCTGCCCTGCAAGGACAGCAAATTGTGATTGCTAATCCAGAAACGCTCTGCCAATGTTCTGCTGAAGAAGTGGGGGAAATATGGGTCTCCGGCGCCAGCATTGCCCAAGGCTACTGGCGTCAGCCTGCCAACTCTACAGACACCTTTCAGGCTCACTTAGCCGATACTGGCGCTGGCCCCTTTTTGCGAACCGGAGACTATGGCTTTTTAGCTGAGTCAGAACTGTATGTCACGGGTCGATTAAAGGATGTAATTATTATCAATGGTCGAAATCATTATCCTCAGGATATCGAAGGAACAGTCATGCAAAGCTATCCTGGTATTCGGCCAAATTGTGCTGCTGCCTTTTCTGTCTCTCAAGACGGTGAAGAAAAGTTAGTCGTGGTCGCTGAATTAGAGCGTAACTATATCAACCGCTATCAAAAGAATGGTAAGAAGCCATCCGATCAACGCACCCAAGTCAAAGATTTGGTTACCCCTTCTACCCTCACAGCCGATTCGGAGCCCAATGCAGTGGAAAAAGATATTCTCACGCAAATTCGTCGGGCCGTGGCTAAAGAACATGATTTGCAAGTTCATGCTTTACTCCTATTGAAGCCAGGTACGATTCCCAAAACCTCCAGTGGTAAGATTCAACGGTTTACTTGTCGGGCTAAATTTCTTGACGGTGTTTTGGAGAGTGTGGCTCAGAGCGTCCCCCGCAGCTAGAAAAGATCATTGTTATTGGAACCTTTAGTGTTAGAAAATCGGTCAAGAATTATACTCCGACGTAATGGCAATTCAAGGGTAGTAATTCATGGCTATCGCACGAGCCAGTCATTGAGTGAGTAACCTGGGTCACCCTTAAAGGATAGTGCCTAAGTTATAACCTCAGTAGGCTAGTAAGGTGTAAATTATCTCTAGGTTACCTAGATGATGATCAAGCTACCGCATCGTTTCAGGGGGCGAGGAGACTGGGCCAATTGATTAATCTCTACATGCCTCCTTGTTGCAGTTAAATAAATCTTTTATGATGAACCGAAAGTTTTAACTTAAATTCATAATTCGGTATAACCTGTTGTTTAAGCAGTTCAGAGTAGAATAATATGCCCATCCAGGATAAATATCAGAGCACGGCAGCGGTGGCAGAAGCACAGTTTTTAGAGTCTTCTTCGTCTCAGCCAGCCTCTCCTTCAGTGGCAGACATTCAAGCCTGGTTGAAAAAGCACTTGGCAACCTCCCTGGAAATGAGTCCTGAAGAGATTGATATCGATGTCGACTTTGTTGATTACGGCAAAAACTCCGTAGAGATTGTCAATATTTCAGGCGAGCTGGAACATTTCTTAGGCCGCCGTTTAGATCCAATGTTGATTTTGGACTATGCCAATATTCGCGAATTATCAGAGCACTTGGTCAATGATAATGAGACAAAGTCTACGGCTTCAGCGTTGCCCGCAGATGTTGACCAGCTATTATCTAAACTTGATGTCATGAGTGATGATGAAGTTGATGGCCTCCTAAACGTGATGTTATCTGAACATGATGTAACACATGAGTAATTCGTCTAATTCCTTGGATCATCTCTCCGCCGCAGAGAAGCGAGAGTTATTGGCGGAATTATTGCAAAAAAAAGCAGATACTGAGACTGCTATTCCTCCAGAACACTATCGCTTTGATCTATATCCTGAGTATCTCCAACTCAAGGAGCAGCAAGCTCAACTTCAAGCTAATAATATTCGCAATCCTTACTTTTCAGTACACGAAGGCATTGCCCGAGATACTACCCGAATTGCTGGCCAAGAGCTTATCAACTTTTCCACCTACAACTATTTGGGGTTGGCAGGGCATCCAACAGTTTCAGACGCCGCGAAGCAGGCAATTGATCGCTACGGTACTTCCGTTTCTGCCAGTCGTCCCGTTTCTGGTGAGAAAGCTCTACATCTAGAGCTAGAACAAGAAATTTCAAAGTTTATTGGTGTGGATGATGCCGTCCTCTACGTGGCGGGTCATGGTACTAACGTCACCACGATTGGCCATCTGTTTGGTCGCGATGACCTCATTTTGTATGATGCCTTTAGTCACAACAGCATTTTCTTGGGTTGTATGCTCTCAGGTGCCCGAGCTATCTCCTTTGCCCACAATGATGCGGCGGACTTAGAGCGATTGTTGCAGCAACATCGAAATCGCTACCAGCGGGTCTTGGTGGTCATTGAGGGTGTATATAGCGCCGATGGTGATATCCCCGATCTACCCAAATTTATTGAACTGAAAGAACGTCACAAAGCCTTTCTGATGGTGGATGAAGCCCATTCAATAGGTGTCTTGGGGAAGCATGGGCAAGGCATCAGTGAGCATTTTGGCATTGATCCTAAAACTGTGGATTTATGGATGGGAACTCTCAGTAAATCCTTTGCTAGTTGTGGTGGCTATATTGCGGGTTGCCAAGCTGTGGTTGAGTACCTCAAATGCACGGCGCCAGGCTTTATTTATAGCATTGGCATTACTCCTGCCAATACCGCAGCATCTTTAGCTGCCCTCCGTGTTTTGCAGCAAGAACCTGAGCGAGTAGCCCAACTTCATGATCGAGCTCAGTTATTCCTGGACTTGGCTCGTGAGCAAGGATTAGATACTGGCACTAGCCACGGCTCGGCAGTGATTCCAATTGTGGTGGGAGATACTCTCAAAGCTTTACGCCTCTCACAACACTTATTCAACCAAGGCATTAATGTCCAGCCCATGACTTTTCCAGTGGTGCCCCAAAATGCGGCCCGTCTACGCTTTTTTATTAGTAGCACGCATACTGAAGACCAAATTCGCACAACAGTGGTGACGTTGGCTAATGCTCTGGATTCCCTAGAGACTGAAATTCACGCCTAATGTAGGCTCCTATCATGTCCAAAGTTGTCTGGATTGCTCGCCATGGCCATCGTCAGGATTATGCGGATCTTGGCTGGCGGCGGCAAGCCCAACGTCCTCATGATCCAGGACTATCAGCGGCTGGGGTAGTAGAAGCCCAAGATTTGGCCCATCGCCTAACCTCAGAGCCCATTGAGTCTATTATTGCCTCTCCCTTTTTACGAACAGTGGTGACAGCAGCCCATATTGCAACCACCCTTAATTTACCGATTCAACTCGAAGCTGGACTGGGCGAGCATATGAGTCCCAAACTATTTAAGTCCTGCCCCGAGCCACTATCTGTCAATAAGTTAGCAGATCGCTTTCCTCAAATTGATCGAACCTATCACAGCCAAATCACCCCTGGGTTTCCAGAAACCGAAGCAGAAGCCATAGCCCGTGCCGGACAGACAATACAGGCACTGGTCCGTACTTTCCCAGGCTCATTGTTGATTGTTACCCATGAGTTAATTGGGAAGGGCAGCGTATGGGGGTTAGTCAATTATCGATCTCAAGTGCAATTTCCTACCTGTGGGTTGACTAAACTGGTTCATGATCAGGGAAAATGGCAGATGGCCTTTACTGGAGAGACGGCACATTTGAGTCAGCCTCGCCATCCCATCTCAGAAGTTTGGAATTATTTGCGGCGACAGATTGTGCATCGCTAGAACTCCAGACTTTGGTGGTCCATTCTTTATCGATAACAGCAGCCTTTGAGTCAACGAATGGACTTTGAACAGCACCATGTCATTATTACCGGCGGATCGAGTGGAATTGGCAAGGCCACAGCTTGTTTACTCGCTACTCAAGGGGCAAATATTACCATCATTGCCCGGACGCCCAGCCAATTAGAGATGGCAGCTCAGGAGATTACAGCTCGGAGGGCTGATCCACGCCAGCAGATTCTGGCCTTAGTCGCGGATGTATCTCAGGTAGATACTTTAATGCAGGCGGTGCAAACAGCCGCTACCCAGATTGGCCCGCCCACTATTTTGGTCGCCGCCGCCGGGATTGCTCATCCGGGTTACTTTGAAGAGATTCCTTTAGAGGTCTTCGAACGAACGATGGCGGTCAATTACTTTGGTACCCTCTATGGGATTAAAGCGGTTCTGCCCTTGATGGAGAAGCACCAGCGAGGCCATTTAGTCCTCATTTCTTCAGGCGCGGGATTGGTGGGTCTGTTTGGTTATACTCCTTATAGTCCTAGCAAGTTTGCGTTGCGTGGTTTGGCTGAATCCTTGCGGGGAGAACTCAAAGGAACGGGGATTGGGTTATCGATTGTCTATCCTCCTGATACGAATACCCCTCAATTACAAGCTGAAAATAAAACCAAGCCCCCAGAGACAAAAGGCATTACCGCTTCTGCGGCGATGTGGCAGCCAGAGGATGTAGCAAAGGCCATTCTGGCAGGCATTAAAAGCAACAAGTTTATGATTACCCCCGGTTTAGAAATGAGTCTCCTGGCAAAACTCCATAGTGTCCTGGCCCCTGGCCTCAACTGGTATTTTGATCGTATTGTCACCAAAACGCGATCGCGCCAGCCGCCAAAGTCTTTATGATCTTCATCCCTGGCCATAGACCCCAGGATATTCACCTTATATCGAGTCACAATAGCCACAAAAATGATAGTGACCACATCCACAACCCTCTCAGATCATGGCACTCAAGAAAAATGGGCATTAACGCTTTCGATCATTGGGTCGGCTGTCTTTGCAGTTTTGGGTGGACTGTTGGGACTATATACCCATTCAGGGGCTATTTTGCTGGATGGCTTTTATTCCCTAATGACCATGACAATGAGCTTTGTTAGCTTAAGGATCGCAGCTCTCATTCAAGCAGGTCCGAGTCGTCGCTACCAGTTTGGCTATTATGGGTTTGAGCCGTTCATCAATACGATCAAAGGTATAATCGTGCTCTCAGTCAGCTCCTTTGCCTTTATCTCTGCCATTGAGGCATTACTGCATGGGGGCCGAGACTTATTTGTGAGTATGGCTTTAGCTTATGCCATCTTATCCACCCTGGGGTGTTTTATCTTTGCCCTGTTATTGCATCGGTATGCGCAGCGACTAAACCTACCCTTGTTAGAGGTAGAAGCTAGAGATTGGACGGTAGATGGGTGTATTAGTAGTGCTGTCGCCTTGACGTTTGTGGCGACTCGGCTACTCCAAGCAACGTCCTGGAGTAGGTATTTGCCCTATGTTGACCCTTTGCTGGTCGTGATTTTGGTGCTTCTGATTATTCCCCTGCCGTTGCGAACGGTGTTTGAAGGGGTGAATCAGTTACTCGGCATTGCGCCTGCCAGTGACTTAGATCAAAATATTCGAGCTGTTCTTTCCCAAATTGCTCAGACTCAAAACCATCCCATTGACCGCTTCCATTTGCAGATGATGGTCCAGGGGCGAGTGCTGTATGTGTTTATGCAAGTGTTGGTGCCAGCAGAATTCGCCGTCCAGCGCGTGCAAGAACTTGACCATCTGCGCCAACAGTTTGCGGCTGCGATCGCAGACTGTCATCCCTGCCCAGAAATCGATATTGTGTTTACCGAAGATCCTTATTGGCTCAAGGATGGCCAATCAGAAATGCCCCCCAACCCGACAGGTTACGTATCAACGCCGTGAATGATCAATAGCCAGAGTTCTAAACCAATCATGATCAGGGGAAATCCGATCCCGGCTAGACCCATCCAGCTTCCCATGTTACCCAACGCAACTAACAGCTTTTTATGAGGATGGGTTTTGTGAATCCGCATTTGACAGTATTGTAACCAACTGGAGCAGAGACCAATCATCATGGCCCCCAGAATCCCTAGGGGCGTGCTCACTAAGATCCAAGTTAAGGTTTTATGGTCTCCAGCAATAAGGGTGAAGTTAGGTAGGAGGACAAAGCTAAATCCTTCCAGGGTGATCCAAACCAACAAGGCGCTGAGAAAGTCCCTTTGGGTGAGAAACGAATCGATCGCTCGAACGGAAGGTTTAGGTTTGGTTGGAGCCATAATCTTTGGCTTGTTTCCTTGGGATAAAGAAGACGGTTAGAGTACCCAATGAGCTATGTTGTGACCCTATGCACAGGTTGCCCCATCACTTGTCAGATGTGACACGGTACGTTACAAGATAGAAGAGCATGATTCTGGGAGTTAAAGATGCCTAAAGCAGTTTGGAATGGGGTTGTATTAGCAGAAAGCGATCAGTGTGAGGTCGTGGACGGCAATCAGTATTTTCCGCCAGATGCCATTAAGTCGGATTACTTTAAGGCGAGCAATACCCATTCGACGTGTCCTTGGAAGGGAGTCGCTAGCTACTACAATCTTGAAGTAGATGGCCAAGTTAATACTGATGCAGCTTGGTATTATCCTGATCCTAAAGATGCCGTAAAAAATCTTAAAGGGCATGTTGCGTTCTATAAGGGCAAGGGTGTGCAAGTGCAGACCTAGGGTTGATAGCCCCTAAATAGCAATCAAAGCCATAATCAAGGCATAGCACTGCTCCACAAAGAACGATGGTCAGGATGGATAAGGGGGCACCTGCGGTAGGATGAGCTGCATAATCGCTACATCTTGCCAGTGGTCAGCAACATGACCAATCTCTTTTTGCACGCCCACCATTTCAAAACCGAACCTTTTGTGGAAAGCAATACTGCTGTCATTGGTGGCGACGATCTTGACAACAACATGGTGGTATCCCAAATCAGCCACCTTTTGCAGGAGAGCTGTTTGTAGTAGCTGCCCATACCCCTGGCCTTGCTGAGCAAATGTAAGATAAATAGAGGTTTCACAACATACTCGATAGCCAGGGCGATCGCTGTATTGTTTAACGATTCCCCAACCGAGGATCTGCTGATGGTGTTCTGCAACTAGCAAACATTCGCGATCGCAGAGTTTATCGACCCAGATCTGAATATCTCTGGCCTCGAACCTGCGGGTATCGAAGGTAATGTGCCCCGTGGCGATTGCTTCGTTGTAGATGGCTGCGATCGCAAGAAAATCTGCTTTGGTACAAGATCTAATTTGGACCTGCTCTGATTCTGGCATCTAATTATTGATCTCTTGCAATCCAAGTCAGCACTATCACAACAAGGTCTCAGTAAGATCTTATTACAATCTTCAGAATGTAGATAACTACTGATAGAGCTAGGATAGCCAATCTTCATATGGCTATGCAATTGAATATGGACAAATACCTTTATGTCTTTGATTGTCACCAAATAAAGTTGGGAATATTAAAAGTATGGCTTGCTTCTATGAAGGTCACCCAATTAGAACGAGAGATTGTTGCTCCTTTCCTAGGACCAAAGGCCATAGAATCTCTGTATATTGATTTTATAACCTATTGAGAACCAAGGCTTGAGAAAGTATCTGGATTGTAGTCAAGAAGAATATTTTCTTGTAATCAGTCGTTCTTGTAAACAATTAAATGGTTCGATGGATCAATATTTATAAGCAAAATGGGAAAATATATAGAATTAATTGTTGAGTTATTGCGTAGTATCCAATCGAGAACAGACCTAACATTTCTCATTTCGACCAAAGATAAGCATACTGCCATGATCTCGATCAAAGATGGAGAAATTTCTTATTTAAGATATGCTTCTCTGGCTGGAATCGATGCCTTGGCACCCTTGCAAAGTATGGAGATTGAAACCTTCTCTGAACGACATCATAGCCTTGAGCATTCAGGCAAAAAAATAGCCCTGCCTGCAACTCAGATCATTTTACAGAACTTATGCATCCATCTACCCCAATCTCTGGAGGATTACCAAGCTAGCCTTAAACCACTCGATACTCAGCCCATCAGCCCTGCTATTGCTAGAAATATCAAGGGCAGAAATATGTCATCTTCTGGATCTCAGCTACCCAATCACAACTTACACTCACCAACCGAAGTCTCTAAGCGAGCAGTGCCAGTTGAACCTCAATCTACCCAAATTTCAGCTTCAATGATAGAAATTGTCAGAACAGCACTGCAACAGTCTCTTGGCCCCATTGCTGATCTTATTTACGAAGATGCTATCTCTAATATTCAGCAGCTAAAGAGCCGCCATGACTTGGCTCAATTGATTAATCTTCTAGTTGAAGAAATTGATGAGGTAGAGTATCAGCAGCAATTTCTAAGTGCCATCAAAGGGCCATTGGCTGGTATCGTTTCAGTGCAAGTTTAGCAATAGAGTTTCAGATGACTCAATGGAGCAGTCAGATCAATTGAGAGACAACTGATCAGTGCGGCTGTTTCATTACCCATTGGGGATCTTCGGGGCTATTGCCCGGCCTTTTACCTATGGTGGGTTGTATGATTCTTATAGTCATCGGCCATAAGTTTTTCGAAATCTAATAGTTGCAGAATTGGCTACTATTGGGTTTTCTAAAACCCTAATTTTGTAAAAAATAAATAGGTTTTGTAGGGGTTAATGTATAGCTATTCTCATCGTATTGTTCCTTTTATGTTTAGCCATGCTTATCTAAAATCTATTGATAGTGACTTGATGTTTTTTGGAAAGATAGGTTTTCTACATCTCTAACTATCGATATTCTTATTCGCAATGAGAATTGCTATAAATTCTAGTCTAAGTATATATCCTCATGAAATAGATATAGGAAAACTGTTTTTTGTATGTATGAATATATGACAGCGAGCATAAAATTAATCTTCAATGGGCATCCTACAATTAGTATGAAAAACAGAAGGACTAAAGATATTCTATTAGTTCGATTTATATACAAGTAGGAGCAAGGATAGTGGTCAGTACAGGTGACGATACTTCGTCTAAAAAGAGTTTGCTATGGCGATTTCGACAAATCTTGATTGTCCTATATCTATTGACACTGCTTTTAATGCTTCCCAGTATAGGTATATGGACCAATCGCCAGGTTTATGCATCTGCTCATAAAGAACTGGGTCTGCTGGTCGATATGGTCAAAGCAGCTAGGACATTTATTGCAGAAGATGTTCGTCCACCTTTGCTAGAAAAAAATATTATTCACCCTCCGGCTGTTTCTTCGACCGTTGCCACAAAGAAAATTGCAGGCCATTTCTTAAAAGTTCAACCGGATTATTACATCAAAGTAGCTTCAGATAATCCTCTTAATCCCGAGAACTTACCTGAACCCCTAGAAAAGCAGATTTTGCAGATCTTTCGTGAGGATCGTAATTTAAAAGATCTTGTTCAAGAAGGTAAAATTGAGGGCAAAAATTATCTCGTTTCTTCTAGACCTTCTGTGAGCAAAGACTCTTGTTTAAAGTGTCATAGTACCGTCGCGGCGGCGCCACCTGAAATCACGTCTTTGTATACTGCTGGTACTGGTTTTGGATATGTTTCTGGGGAAGTTGTAGGTGCCAGTGTGGTGGGAGTGCCTCTGCAAGATGTGAAAAGTTTAGCGTTTCAGCGCGGTGCAGTTGCATTCTTGATCTTGACTGGTCTCTTTTCAGTGATTTTTGTCTTGATGGATCAGTTAATTCAACGATTGATCATCCAACCTGTGTCTCATATTTCTCGTTTAGCAATTGAAGTGAGCGAGGGTGTCCTTGACCAAGAAATTCGATCTCGCCGACAGGATGAGATTGGAGAGCTAGCCAAGGCAGTTGAATTGATGCGTCGTAGTTTGGCGACAGCAACAAACCGATTAAGGAAACTCCAGCAAAAACGCAAAGATTAATTTGTTATTGCCATGAACTAGGGGTAGAGCAGCTCTAGGGCGTCATTCGTGCAACTGTTATGGCCTGGAAGGTCAATGAGTCACTCTTGATCTCAAAATGGTGACAGCAGCCAAATGATTGCCCTTTAGTTTTGGCTAACTTCCAAACATAAAAGCTAAGACAAATAAACAATAGGTGAGTCCAATTTTAAATGCATTAAGAGCCTCTCCCCAGAGAGCTTTGCGAGCATTCCCCCGATTTTGGTAAAAGACCCAACTGACAACTTCTGTAAACAGCAGGACCAATCCCGCGACTGTAGTATCGAGCAGGGCTAGCTGACCCGCGATCGCAGAATAAGAGACTCCCACACAAACGCCAAACAGCAGTGAAATGATCAACACAGACAATCGACGCCAAGGATTGCGCAGCTCTTGCCTGATTTGCGCGCCAATACCGGATACTAATGTGTTAATGCGGGTGTTTTGCATAAGAAAGCCCCCAAGGGCAAAGGATTATCAATTCACTTGGTCTGATATCCAGTTTAGGTAGGTGAGTGACCCAGCTACAACTGGTAAAGCAATGACTTCTGGTACATCATAGGTATGTAGTTCCTGGACGGCTTGTTCCAGAGCAGGAAATGTCTCTTGCTGAGTCTTGATCATCAACTGCCATTCTTGATCACGATGCACCTGATTCGACCATGTATAAACTGATGAGACGGGAAATATACTGATACAAGCTGCTAACTGATGTTGAATAAGATGGTTTGCGATCGCCGCTGCTTCCGCTTCAGAAGGAGCAGTGACCATTACGACAATAGCGTCCGTAGCCATATCTGAAACTCTACCCAAAATATCTTTAGTGTAATCACTCTCCAGCTAAACTTTAAGGTTGGTCGGGTAAAAGCGTAGGATCAGAGTATGCATCCTGATAGAGGGTCCCCGATCATGAGAGGTTGGTTAATATGGAAACGCTCAAGCGTGATCGCACATTCATTCTCGTTGCCGATCTAGCCGATCTCTCGGCATCAGGTTGTCATGTCGTTTATGTGCAGGGCAAAGCCATCGCCCTCTTCCGCCAAAACGACCAGATCTATGCTATTGACAACCGTTGTCCCCATATGGGCTTCCCTTTACATAAAGGCACCGCCAAAGATGGCATTCTCATCTGTCATTGGCATCATGCTCGCTTTGATTTGGCCAGTGGGGGCACGTTTGATCTGTGGGCCGATGATGTCCAGTCTTTTCCCGTAGAGGTGCGGGCGGACCAGATTTGGGTAGATTTATCGACGCCGCCGGATCGGCAAGCTTACCAGCGACAGCGACTGACGGATGGACTAGAACAAAGCATTTCTCTAGTGATCGCCAAAGCGGTGTTGGCGTTGATGGCCGCAGGCATTGATCCCGCCGAACTTTTGGCTATGGGCCTCGCCTTTGGGACCCGCTATCGTCGCACGGGTTGGGGGGCAGGTTTAACGATATTGACCTGTATGGCTAATCTTTTGCCCTATCTCGATGAGCGCGATCGCCCCCTAGCGATGTATCACGGCCTCAGCGCTGTGGCCCGTGATTGTGCAGGCTCTCCGCCTCGGTTTGATATTCAACCCCTCCCTCAAACGAAAACTGACTTTCTGACCCTCAAAAAATGGTTTCGAGAATTTGTAGAGGTGCGTGATCAGCAAGGGGCCGAACGGTGTTTGGTGTCCGCTGTTCGCAGTTCAGTCCCACCTGCACAAATTGCCGAGATGCTATTCGCAGCCGCTACCGATCATCGGTTTCTAGATGGTGGCCATACGCTAGACTTTACCAATAAAGCCTTAGAAGCCCTCGATCTCACTGGCTGGCAGCAGGCTGAATCTGTTCTTCCTAGCTTAGTGAGTGGCTATACCAATGCTGAGCGCATGGAAGAGTCTAGTGCTTGGCGCAGCCCTACCGATCTAGTTGCCATTTTAGAGCAGAGCTTTGACCAACTGCCTGAGGTCTGGCAGGACGGTCAACCGCACCAGCAGGCACAAGTCGATTATGATCACTGGGTTCCACTTTTGTTGGCAGATGACCCTGAACAGATTGCAGCGCAGCTCCTGCAAGCTTTGCGCCAAGGATATTCAGGATTTAACCTAGCCCAGGTGGTCACCTATGCTGCTGCGTTGCGGGTTGTCCAATTTAGCACCAATAATGATTTTCGAGATTGGGACATTGCCCATCACACCTTCACCTTTGCTAATGCGGTCTGCCAGGGTTTACGGCGGGTGTCTTCAGTGGAGCTAGTCCGCGGCGTCTTTGATGCAGCCATGCGCATTTATCTCAATCGTTTTTTGAATATGCCTGCTGCTCCGTTGCCCCAACCCGAAGCACCCCATGCAGTCAAGGCTGATTTGCAGAATTTGTCTGATTTGTTAGATCGCCAGCAGCAGGTGAAAGCTGTGGGCCACACCGTTGCTCAGTATTTATTCCAGGGAAGGGATGCCCACCAGCTTCAGGCCGAACTGGGCAAGCTGCTCCTGCGCGAAGATCGAAATTTCCATACGATCCAAGCAGTTGAGGTGGCTGTTTGCCAGTATGGACAATGGTCGAATCCTCAAACAAGTCCTTACTTTTTAGTGGCTGCTGCTCGCTATCTAGCCGCTCATGCCCCCACGAGTAGAGCCCAAGGTCAAACCTATCAAATTGCCTATCGCCTGCATCGGGGTGATCAGGTGTTTGAGTAGGAGGTGGATATGAGAGTCATCGTTGTTCCCTTGAGGGTTTCTCTAGCTTTGAGTTTGGGACTCTGTACATCGCCATCCCAACTGGCTCCCCAGTCCTTGCCTCAGCCTAGTCCTCCTCCTGCAGTCATGTACCAGAAGTATGACTTACCGAAGGCAGTTGTTCATGTCGTCAAAATTCCGAAACAGGGGCCATATTCCATCCGTCCAAAGGTGGCGGCAGGACTGACTCCGGTGGACGAATTTGCTCAGCAGCCGTCCCAGGCAACGGGTCGCCAGCAAGTCAGCGCCAATTCTATTGCTGTGATTAATGGGGGCTATTTTGATCCCGTCAATCAGCAAACCACCTCCTACATCCGTATGAATGGACAAGTCCAAGCCGATCCCCAACAAAATGCTAGGTTGGTCGAAAATCCTGATCTTCAAGTTTACTTACCCAAGATTCTCAATCGGTCTGAATTTCGTCAGTATCAGTGTGGAACGGAGGTGCAGTATGCTATTACGACTTATCAACATCCTATTCCTTCTGAATGTCGGCTCATTTATTCTTTGGGGGCGGGTCCACAGTTGCTGCCTCAACTGACCTTGCAAGCAGAGGGATTTACTGATGCAGTCAATGGCCAGATGACTCGGGATGCGATTGGAAGTCACCAACCCAATGCCAGAAGTGCTATTGGCATCACCAAAACTGGCGATATTCTTTGGGTGATGGTGGCGCAACAGTCTGCAGCAAAACCGGGACTCTCTCTACCCGCGTTGGCTAATTTTCTCAAACAGCAAGGGGCAGAATCAGCGCTAAACCTCGACGGCGGTAGCTCTTCGGCTTTGGTTTATGAAAACAAGATTCATCCTGGCAAGCCTGATTCTTCTGGACAATCAATGATACGCCCCGTCAAATCAGTGCTAGTCTTGCAAAAGACTAGCACTGATTTCTAGTATGTAATTTATGAACGATCAGCTAAGTTGAGTCACTGCAACTAGCAACCGGGATCATAAATTTTGATACTGCCTTTATTGATCAGAGGTTGGAGAATCTCATCTACTACCAGAGTTTCTGACACAAAGGATGCTGGCGGATGAATTTGAGCTTCTAATCTTGCGATCGCAACCTTGAGCGCGGCAGCTGTCTGCTGACTTGTGCATTCTCCCAACTGGGTTCGAAGCTGTGCGATTTTATCTACCGTTAACAGAGCCATCGGTGTTCACAAAACTATCTCTTCACAACAATTAAACCATTGATTTGGCATGAATTGGATCTCAGCAACAATTCGTGCAAAGGGTGTACCGATGCTGGTATAGCGTTTATCCAGGCAGAGCGTCTTAATGCCCAGCAGCATTGATCGTGATCGAGAAGGTGGGCGGGGCAAACAGATGGACCTCATTGCCGATACGGGTATGTTTCCCCGCCAGGGCAAGGACGCTCCCAGCTAAATAGTCTACGAGTCGTTGTGCCAGATTAGCTTCCAGACTGGCTAAATCCACCAGCAGCATCTTACCTGCTTTCAAAGCTTGGATGGCTTGTTGTGCCTCTTCGAAGGATTCGAGAGGGAATAACTGAATCCCATAGGGGGATAAGCCTTCAAACGAGAGTAAGTTATTCATAGGTGTGTAATGGTTCCTTGTGACAGCGCAACTTAATATAGATATCTATGGCGATTTCGGATCCCACTGGGTCGCGATCTGACTTAGCTGCACATGCTCCGATGCCATCAAGTCTTGCCAGGCTCGTCGCACTCTGAGGTTATTGGGATTAGCCTGCCTCTGAGCAACCAGCTCTTGAACGGCATCATACCAATATCCGGCTTTTGCATAGATATCGAACCTGTCTTCTGGTTGGGCAGCAGCTAACTGATTGACCAGAACTGGGCTAGGCGGTACGTAGTGGATCCAACCCATCGCTGATAAGCCTCGCCGATCATCCTCTGTACAGTGGAGCTGGACCATCCATCGATAGTTGACGCCTGCTTGTAGGTTTTGAGTGGGGGCCTGATCAGGGATTGTCACACTGGCTAATTCGGGCTGACCGGAGACCGCTAACTTGGTGGTATAAATCGAGTCTTGAGGATTGTCTTCGGCATCCATGACCTGCAGGGAGACTGTCATGGATTTGTAGGTGTTTTCAGGAATGAACCAATATAAGGTAGGGGTTGCAGACGCTGAGCGTCCTAAATTGTCTTTGGGCACCAATGCGGTGAGTGTCGGTGTGCCGCTGGTCTTACAGTTGCCGCCGCGCGTTGCTAAGCCTCGACGATTACCAGGCTTACCTACAGTTCCATCTGGATTGAAATTTGCATAGCTCGGCCAAGGGGGTAAGCACATCCCTGTGATCGTTGCGATCGCGACACACTTGATCCACCAAGGTACTCGAATAGCTACAAACTTAGACATATCGTCTATCAGAACCTCTTCTTCAAAGACAGAATTAATCCACCATCTATGCGGCGGTACATCACCCCATACCCCTGCCAATATTGGAACACTGCCATCGTCTGGCGACATCTAGATCTGAGATGATCCGATGATTAAGCTCGTAGAAGCTCGGAACAAAGCCTAACATGATCCAAAGCCTCCGTTAGACCTTTTGGAACTCTTCAGTATCGGCAACTGTTTTCTATAGTAAGTGACTGATTTTTGAGTCTCAGTGTTTCAGCTCACTTGATGGTTGGCCAAGGATACTCTTGGTAGGATATTGAACCAGGCAATCCTGAGTCACCAAAGGACCCTCTGGCTACTTGCATAGAGTGATCAGGGTCATATTAAAATCCACTTATCGGATAATACCAAAGTCGCTAGGACGTTTAGATGTTACAGATAGATCCGGTAGAGATTATTGCTGGGTACCGTCAAGGCTATTTCCTCATGGATAATGGCGATGGTTTAGGCTGGTATGCCAGTGAGAGTCGTACTGTGATGCCTTTGGACAATCGATTTCGCTACCCGCGATCGCTGCGACGTTGCCTGAATCAAAATCGGTTTACAGCGGCCATTAATCGCGATTTTTTAGGGGTAGTCGCTGGCTGTGCCCATCGAGAATCCACCTGGATTTCCGCTGAATTAAAAGACATTTATCTGGCCTTATACGAGGCAGGCTGGGCCTATAGTTTTGAAACTTGGCAGGAGGATCAGCTTGCAGGCGGAATTCTGGGTTTGGCTATTGGTGGGGTGTTCATTGGGGAGTCGATGTTTTTCAATATTCCTGAAGGCTCGAAGGTGGCGATGGTGAAGTTAGTTGAGCATTTGCGATCGCAACAGTTTTCCCTATTTGATGTTCAGATTATGAACCCCCATCTAGCCAGATTTGGGGCCTACACTATCTCAGAAGTAGAGTATCAGCAAAAACTTCAACAGGCTATCCAGCTTCGCTGTTTGCTGGTCAATAAAATTCCATAGATTGCGTGTCGGAGGACATATCTTCTGGGGGCAATATCCCTTACGCAAAGCATAGCTATAATTCTGGAATACTCATCGTTCCCCATACCCACCAATAATCTGGAATGATGTAATGCAGCTCTTTGGGCAGAATCAAGATGGTTCGACGAGTAATTGGTCTAACAGGAGGGATCGCTACAGGTAAGTCTAGTGTTTCAGCCTATCTAGAAAAGACTTATCAGTTACCGATTCTAGATGCAGATCTGTATGCTCGTGAGGCTGTGCAGCCGGGTTCAGGCATTTTGATGGAGATTGCTCAACGCTACGGCCCAAAGATGCTCCTAGACGATGGCACCCTGGATCGCAAGCAGTTAGGAACTATCATTTTTAATGATGCCGCAGAACGAGCTTGGTTAGAGTCCCAAATTCATCCCTATGTACGAGAGCGAATTCTAACAGCCGAACGCCAAACCTCTACATCAACAATGGTGGCAGTCGTACCCCTACTATTTGAAGCCAAGATGACAGAGTTGGTCACAGAAATTTGGGTGGTGGTTTGTACCCATGCGCAACAATGTCAGCGGTTGATGGCCAGAGATAACATGTCTCGTCTCCAAGCAGAAGCCAGAATCGCCAGCCAAATGCCCCTCAGTGAAAAAGCTAGCCAAGCTACAGTTATTATCCATAATGATTTTGACTTTACACACTTGCATACCCAAGTTGACCAAGCTATAAGATGAGAGCAAAAAACTTTTGCTAGTTATCTGGTCATCCAGTTGCTTCTAATTCATTCTTTGCCGATTATCCTGATCAGCCCAGCTAAAAAAAATGCCAATTTGAAGCAAGATTGCCAATTAAAGCGGTAGACCTCGCTATAGTAGAGATCAGCATCTAGTGGGCGAGAGTGGCGTTGCAGTCCTGATGACTCAAACGACTGATACAGAAATCCGTGACTTAATTCTTGGCTTAGACAAGAAAATCGATGCACTGGATAAAAAATTAGAGATCACTGCTGCCCGCACCGATGAGCGTCTCAAGGCTTTAGAGACCCAAGTGGTTGATTACAAGAAAAATACTGATACCCAACTGACGGATATCAAACTGCAACTCAGGTCGCAAGACAACCGTCTCTGGGGTTTTCTGGCAGCCTTATTTTTAGCTGTTTTAGGATTCGCGGCCAAACTCTTGCTTTTCCCAACTGGGCAAGCCTAAAGTCACTCATTATTCCAAAAGTCTATTTTTTCCCATTCGTGCTGGCATAGCTCTCCCGTACTTGTCCGGCCTGTTGCAAGAGGGAATCCACAAACGTGAGGGCCTGCTGAGTGGTCTGCCCTCCGGCGATTTCCGCCAATTCTTGCCGTCGCTGTTTGTCGTCCAAAGACGTGACATGAACGACAGTCCGTTCGGCTGTTTTTTTGCCGTTGGTTGATTTCGAGCGAGCCCCTTGAGAAATAACTTGTTTTTGCACCTGAAAATGGGCATCGGCCATCGCGGCAATCATGGGTTGATGAGTCACGCAAAGAACTTGATGGTGACGACTGAGATGATACAGCTTAGTTGCAATCGCCTGGGCAACATGGCCCGAGACCCCGGCATCAATTTCATCAAAAATTAGTGTGCCTACTCCTTCCCCTTGGGAAGAACAGGCTTTCAGGGCCAACAAAAATCGGCTCATTTCTCCACCCGAGGCTGATTCAGACAACGGTTGCAAGGCTTCACCAGGATTAGCACTGAATAGAAACTGGATCTGATCGGCTCCGTACTGGATAGGAGATATCGGCTGCAATCCCACCTGAAAATGTACTTTATCTAAGGCCAGAGGTTTGAGTTCTTGCAAAAGGCGCACCTCCAGTTGCTTGGCGGCTTTCTGCCGTAGTGTTGTTAACTTGGTACAGGCTTGTCGGAGTTTGGCTTCACGCTCCGTTGCGGCCTGCTCTAGCTCCTCCAAAGATTGGCCAGCACTTGTGAGGTCGGCATATTGGGTTTGGATGGTTTGATGATGGGCGATCGCATCCTCTAAAGTCGGTCCATACTTGCGGCAAATCTGCTTCAGATCCATGAGCCGCTCTTCTACTGTTTGTAGTTGTTGTGGATCTGTTTCGACAGTACTGCCATAAGCATTGATCAAAGATCCAGCTTCTTGAACTTGGGTTAATGCTTGTTGCACCAACTCTAAGATCGATTTCAGTTCTGGATCGTACTGACTCATATCTAATAAGGTGGACTCGGCTTGACCCAACAAATCACCACAGGCATCGCCCTGTTCCTGTTCGTACAAGAGTTGATAAACCTGATAACTTTGCTGTTGCAGTTCTACACTGTGACTCAGCCGCTGGAGTTCTTGCTCTAGGTCAGTCTGTTCGTTGGCATCAGTCAAATCGGCAGCTTCCAACTCTTGCAGTTGATAACGGATCAAATCAATACTCTGTAAGCGTTGCTGCTCATTTTGGCGAAAGGCTTCTAACTCAGCGGCCATGTTTTGCCAGTGAGTATAGGCGGTGGCTACCCGTTGGCGTTGGCGCAGTAAGGCTTCCCCGCCAAATCCGTCCAAACACTGCCGTTGGCGATCAGCCCGACTCAATTGTAAGGCTTGGCCTTGGGCAGTGACTTCGATCAATTGCTCGCGAAGTTGAGCAATCTGCTGCTTATTAACGACGACTCCATTGACTCGAAAACGGCTACGCAAAGTGTTTTGGGCAGAAATCTCTCGACTGCACACCAACAAGTCATCATCTAAAGGATCAATAGCGGTGGTTACTAACCAGGTCGCCAGGGCTGGAGTCAAGGTGAAACTAGCTTCTAGCAAGGTGCGAGAGGAGCCTGTTCGCAACATAGAACTGAGAGCCTTACCACCCAGAATCAGATCAATAGCATCCAGCAAGATCGATTTTCCAGCTCCGGTTTCCCCAGTCAGTACGTTGAGGCCATCGGTAAAAGTCAGGTCTAACGTATCGATCAAGGCAAAATTTTCGATGCGGAGAAACAGCAGCATAAAAGCAAAGAGAGAGTAGTCGCTAGCTCAACTCGGAGAATTCTTATCTATCTTACAGAGATCCTGCAGTTTGGAAGCCCATCACTTTTAAGGGTGAGATGAACCTTGAAGCGCTGTTTAGAAGATGACAACAGCAATACAACCCCTTTTAGATAAGTGTATTGTGATTCATCAAGGACTCTGGGTGCATCAACTTCAAATTGCACGGCACCACAATGACAACTACCGAAATATTTCATAAAAAACTGCAGTCATGTTGGCAAATGATCTATCTTAAGCTGGGCTTATGGTTAGCGTTAGCATTACTCCTTTCTCTGGTCACTTATGCAACATTCATTGATGAATCGTTTTCGGGGATTATTCCTAGGTGTGGCTGTTTTGGAGGCTTATCTTGGCAACAGCTCGCTGAGAGGCTTCGATGGTATCTCTATTCAAGGGAGAAAACATTGCCTACAAAGTCCGCCAAAGGGTTTGGGTTGGACCGATGCCATGATAGCTTCAGCCCAAACACTGGTTATGACTCAAGCTCCATCCCAGAGAACAGCGTTGCAGAATGAGGACTATGCACTTGCACACCATATCGCCAGAATGCTTCCTGTCGCATTGTTCTGGCATGAGAATCCGCTCACATTAGAACAGCTAATCTGTGAACAATATCTACAAGAGTCTGATTTGGAGCTGCAGGCTGGGTTCGTAGGGATGGGGATTGCAATCGCACTCATCTGCCAAGAACAAGCCAATCCCCAAAATCTCATCCCTCAACTTCTTACTCATCAATGCTTAACTGGTACTCTCATTCATACCCAACTGAGTCAGATTCAGGCATTACTCACAACTCATGCCAGCCTCATGACGGTGTGCAATCAGGTTAGCCAATCTTCTCCCCCTCAACGATTGGCTGCATCGATAGCTATTGCCTTCTACTGCTGGTTAAGTACTGCTGATTCTTTCCCATTGACACTATCTCGGCTACTAACTTTACCCCAGCCTTCTATTGTCGCAGTCCTGATTGGCAGTGTTTTATCAGGAGTTACCAACGGTATCAGCGGCATACCTCTGAGTTGGCAAACTCCATTATTTGTATCTTCAGCAGCTGATGCTAGGCAACGCATTCTCATGTCAGCAGATCAACTATTAGTAGCTTGGTCTGGCTACTATTCTCAGGAGATGATGCCTACCCCTCTCCCGTTAGAGCAAATAGCTATCTCTGCTCCTGGTGTATTGCGACCTCGCAAATAGATTAACCTCTGAGTTTCACTAAAATACTACATTGGAATTAGATTTTATCCCTTAGCCATTAAATGGCACTTCAACGGATCTACAACATAACTCTTTAATCGTATGTACCAGAGACTAGCCCTACAATTTGCTGATTTCATTCGTAACTGAATCATTACCTAGGAAAATTGTATATCACGTAGTGGATTTAGGCTCCGGGTTTTCTCTCAAAGATTTAAAGCAACTCTGGTTAGATATAAGGAACAAAATATACTAGCTGTAGTCATCAATAGAAAAATCAAATTTATTCAGCAGCTATTCATTCCTGATTTCCTTAAAATAGTATGTGGAAGAAGGATGACGAAAAAATTTACCTCAAAGTAGCTAATACTAAAATAAAGTTAAATCAAAATGATAATAAACAAAGTCAACAAAAATTCAGATCTTACTAAAAGGCCTGAACGCAAAGGCTATAAAGGATTTTATGGTTGTCAGGATAGAGGAAGCAAATCAACGTATACTATCGTTGACACTAGTAATGTGACTTAGATTACGTAATAGCAAATTATAGGTGTGTATCATGACTCCATTAGATCTCAAGCAGTAACAAATTTTTTTTCAGCAAGTTTTTGTATAGTGAATTACAAAATTTTTTGGAGATTAAAATGATCAAGCAGTGGTTAACGCTTTTTGCCGAAAATTTGCGGGCGAATTTTATTCATAAACTTTGTAATGCTCCTAAGCCTATGCCGTCATTGATATAAATAGGTTCTCAGTTTTATTGCCTTAGCAGAGCTCCTGTTTTGATATTATCCTTAGTATTTCTGTAGCTATTTATCCTGTCAGCAGATTATCAGAGTAAATTTTAATTTTTAGGTTAAAGACTAATAAAGACTGTTAGAAAAATGGCGTTACGATATCTACAGCAATTTAAGGTGCGTTTAAGAGTAGGGAAATTAAAATTACTGAGCAGTTTAGCGTCTAGCTTCTTTGTAGATTTTCTTTGTCAAGGTCTGCTAAAGACTGGTGTAGGTAATTGGGTGAGTATTTAGGATGTTCGTAGTGAAGTGGGCCTTAAAACAGTTTGTTGTGAAAGATAACGATATTATTCGGTGTATTACTGATGCTAATCCTCAATACTCGCTTGTAATCCATTTGAGTAACTTAAATATATTTCATAAGCTGAACTCTAGCTGCCTCATTTGATTATCACAGTCAACAGAAAATTTTAATTCATGCTTATATATAGGAGTGGATTAATGATTGAATATAGCAATATTATTTTGTTGGTGTGATAAATAGTAACTTTCTATACACTACTGGTAAAGTAATATATAGAATTTGATATTTACTTTTAACGACCAAATACTATTTTTTTTGAACTGTATAGAATTCTATGGAATCTGCTTGAAGATTGAATTTGATGAGCATTTGCTTCTTGGGATTACAACTGGGTAATTAGAACTGGGTATTAAGTACAATCAAGCTTTGAACTTTCATAGTAGTTTCCAAAATCACATAGGAACTGCTTTGAGCGAGTAATTAATCGTTGAACAGGATAGCTAGAATGAAAGTTGCTGTTATTGGTCCTAAAGGTTTACCGGCACAACAGGGAGGTATAGAACATCACTGCTCGGAAGTATATCCACGAATGGTCGTAGCAGGAAACTCAGTCGTTCTTTATGCCCGCTCATCTTACACAAACATTTCGTGGTTCAAAAAATATAATTATGCGGGTGTAGAAGTTGTCAACCTGCCTAGCTTTTGGATGCGTGGCATTGATGCTTTCATATCATCTCTTTTAGGTTCAATTGCTGTTTGTTTAGGCCATTACGACGTTGTTCATTTTCATGCTTTAGGTCCTGCTTTATTTTGTTGGCTACCAAAGCTAATGCCTTTTTCTAGAAGACCTAAAGTTGTTGTGACTTGCCAAGGACTAGACTGGCAGCGGGCTAAATGGGGTCGCTTCTCAAGTACACTGATCCGTTTGGGAGAAAGAGCAGCAGCTCTGTTTGCCGATGAGATTACAGTCGTATCGAAAGATCTAGAGGCATATTTCTGGCAGACTTACCAAAGGGAAACAGTATATATTCCAAATGCTCCAGCAAGTTATGCAGATTCTGACCCAAACTTTAAGTTCGGAAATTCCCTGGGCTTGGAATTAAATAAATATATAATCTTTTTAGGTCGGCTTGTCCCTGAGAAACGCCCAGATCTTTTGATTGAAGCTTTCAAACAGTTAGAAAATAAAAATTGGAAATTAGTTCTTGTCGGAGGTGTCAGCGATACATCTGCTTATCAAAAAGAACTGATCGAGAAGGCAGAATTGAGGCAAGATGTTGTTTTCGCCGGTGAATTAAGGGGAAAGTTATTAGCTGAAATTGTCAGAGGAGCAGGTTTGTTTGCTTTACCATCAGATCTTGAAGGTTTGCCTTTAGCAATGTTAGAAGCTATGCGAGAAGGGGTACCTATTTTAGCTAGCGATATTTTAGCCCATCGACAATTACTAGGTAGCGATCGCGGGATCCTGTTTCGAGCAGGAAATCTACAATCATGTGTTGAAAAAATACAATTTTCTCTAAGTCATCCAGACCTACTATCTTCAATGGCTTCTAACGCGCAGAAGCATGTTGCTGAGCATTACACCTGGGAAAGAGTTACTGCTGAGAATTTAGATGTTTATTCTTCATTATTAGGTTCTACTTCAACCAAGAATTTACCCGAAAAAGAAGTCTTAAAAGCATAATTAGGAATGGAACAACCACTCTCGAAGATATTAAAAGTTGTTTATAGAAATCGCTGGGCAGCAGCTGGAGCATTTCTTTCCGTTTTTAGCGGTTTGCTAGTCTACATCTTGATCACACCTCGTTTGTATTCAGCAAAAGTTCGATTGATATTAGATGATAGGCCAGCAGCAAGTATTTCACCCTTAGGACGTGATCTGGCTCAAAGCCCTGGAGATAATAGTAAAGCTCTGGCTACACAAGAGGAGTTAGTCCGTTCCAAGAGAGTACTATCTAAAGCCATTGCCCTCTATCAACAGAGCCAAGATGATATTGCCCAAGATATTACTATGGGTAAAGTGAAAAGCGAACTAAAAACACAAGTTGTTCCAGGCACCCAGATCATTGAGATTAGCTTTAGCCATGAAAATCCTGCCCTAACTGCTGCTCTATTAAACTTGATTGCTACAAGTGTAGTACAAGAAAATGCTGAGACAATCCGCTCGGAAGCAAGAGCAACTCGACAATTTTTGGAGAACCAGATTCCGCAAAGGCAACAACAACTGGTGAGTATTGAAGCGGCAGTTAGCCAGTTCAAGCAAAAGCACAGTATTGTCTCTCTTGAAAACACTGATAATAGCCGCTTAACTCAAAGCATTGCAGATGCTGAAGAAATGGCTGAAGAAATTTCGGCTCAATTGCGTCAAGCTCAGGCGAGAAGCCTTGCTCTGAGTCAAGTTACAGGCAAGAGTACCACTCAAGAAACCTATCAATCAACAAAAGCTGGCCAAGATCCAGATTTAGTGAGTCTACGAAAGAAATTAGCTGATTTAGAGTCTCAACTAAATCTCAAACGAGAAAGTCTAACAGAAGAACATCCTGATGTTCAACAGTTATTAACTGAGTTGAATGCGACTCAACTGTTGTATCAAGAGAAACTGTCAGTTGCATCTAACAATCAAAGTAGCTCTCAAGACTTGAATGCTGCCGCTGACGAGGTTACTCAACAACTATCAGAAAAACGAATACTCAGCGATGTTGAAGGCAAAGAACTGAAGCAAAAATTAAATTCTACTCAAGAGTATATTTCTAGCTTAAATGATCGTCGGCAACAATTTCCAGTTTTGGAGAAGACTCTAGCATCACTGACTCGACAGATGGAAACAGCAAATCAGTCAGTAAAACTTTTAAAACAAAAGCTGGATGAAGCAAGGATTGCAGAAGCTCAGTTGGTTAGCAATCTCAGAGTTATTGAAGAAGCTGAAAAACCTGGGTTACCCACTTCTCCCAATGTTCCTAGCTTATTGTTTTTAGGAACTGTAGCTGCATTTGCGCTCTCGGTAGGTGTGGTTCTAGTGATTGAAGGCACAGATAATAGATTAAGAGATATTGATGAGATTGAATCAATTTCTGAAATCTCTCTCTTAGGGGTAATTCCTAAGCAGCCTGCAATACTAAAACCTGCATTGTTATCGGCAGGCTTGAAGAGTAATACTACTTTGCTGGAGTCTTTTAGATCACTATCTAAAAATATTCAATCTAGAGATACTTACGAAAGTAGAGTATTGATCGTGACGAGCGCAATATCTAACGAAGGTAAATCATATGTTGCTGCTAACTTAGCGCTTGTTTCGGCAATGTTATCTAAAAAAACTTTACTAATTGATGGGGATATGCGTCGCCCTAGCGTCCATAGTACTTTTCAGATTCCACTAAAACCAGGTTTGCAAGATGTCCTGCAATATAATACTGAAGAAGTAAGTGCTTCAGCTATTCGGAGCACTAATGTCAAGAATCTCTCAGTAATGACGGCTGGTTGTTTTTCCCGTGACGATATTTTTTCCTTAGAGTCAGAAGATGCCAGTGAGTTGATAAAAACTTTAAAGAAAAACTACGACTCAATCATTATTGATACCCCACCATTAATGGCCTGTGCAGATGCTTTAACCTTGAGCCACTCTTCATTCCAAACTCTAGTAGTAGCTAAACTCGATTTTACACCTAAAGATATTCTACGACGGGCTATCAGAATATTGGAATCAAATAATATTAATTTAGTTGGTCTGGTGATCAATGGTAGCAATTCCAAAAATGACAAGTATTATCAATACTTGCGAAACGATTATTCTTTGGCTTCTTAATTCAAGAAGCCTGATATTATTCTTGAGTACTGGTTAAGAGTTGAAATAAATTTTCTAATTATCTTTTGATATATTTTTGTATTTGTTTGTGCAGTATAGTGTATAAAGCTTGAAACTCTTTCCTAATAAGGATTGTGAGCAAAAATCTAAATATCTTTTTCTACAAGACATCATAAAAATGTCTTTTTACTTTTACTTTTTTTGTCCTATCCTGTTTTTTTTATGATATTCAGAAATAAACTTAATCTGGGTATTGCTTTAATAGGAATCTCAATCGGCTTAGTTACTGGCATTCTAGGCGAGATGAGCCTTAAGCCTTTCATTGTATTGATGATTGCGCTATTTTTGCTCGGTTACTTTTTTGTTGATTTTGAACGGTCTGTTCTAGGGTTATTAGTTATCCGCAGCGCTCTTGATATATTCTCTGCACAACAATTGCCAGCAGCATATGGTATTGGCATTGAGTTCTTAGCTGTTTTGTTTGTCATTGTAAGTCTAATTACGGCTAACCCTATACATACCGACAAGTTTTGGGGGTTCTTTGTTGGCTGGGTTGTACTTCAGGGTGTGTGGTTAGTCCTGATGCTTCTAGGACAACTGGGATTTGATTCTACATATTTATTAGACAGTATTCGTGAGTGGATTCGTCTACTATTGTGGCCAACTATTTACCTATTGGTGATGCAGTTAAGGGGACAAGTTGCACCGAGTCGAATAATTTCGTCAATGTTTTTATCTCTTCCAATTCCTTTGATTATTGCTTCATCCCAACTCCTTTCAGGAAAGTTAAGAGTCTCTTCTAGTTTTGGTCACGCCAATGCCTTTGCAACTTTTTTGCTGTTGTTTATTTGCTTGAGTTGGTGGCAGCTGAGTCACACTCAAGGACATCGATGGCCTTGGGTAGTCTTGCTATGTATACTTGCCTTCTTTCTAGTTAGCACAAAAGCATTATTTAGTTTGACCATGCTTTCTGTCTGTGTTTTAGTAGTTATTATTCCCAAAGTCAATCCTTCAAAGCTAATTGGTGGATTACTTTTAATAATTTTTGTTTTTGGTCTCTTTGCTAGTTCAGAGTTTGGTCGAGAACGTCTTGAGTCAGTCCAGAAAACGCCTCTTGGTAATTCAGAAATTACGATATCGCGGGCAATTTTAAACTCGGAGTCAGATCACAACAGTTTTAATTGGCGATTGTCTCAATGGCATACTGTTCTCAAAGCCTGGGAACAATATCCAACTTTTGGCTATGGATTAGGCCTGAGTAAACAATCAATCAATAGTAATTTGCTACCCCACAATGATTATATCCGAGCTATGGCGGAAGGAGGGATAGTGGGTCTTGTTGCTTTCTTAAGCTTTTTTGCTATTTTATGTTCATATCTCTTTCGGCTATATCAATCTGCTTCTATGCATAAACCTCGTCAAGATTTATACCTGATTCTACTAGCCTTAACTATCTCAACTGTAATTGGAATGGTGACTGAAAATATCTGGAGTCATACTGTCTTTTTCTTTTATTTGTCGGCTTTGATTTCAGTTGCAGAATGGGATTGGCCAGTAGATAAAGTTTCTAGCCGTCCGCATTATTTTTCTGAAGAAGCTACAAAATCTTTAATACACTAATATGGAAGGTTAAAAGGCATATTTATGTTTGGAATTAAATCTAAACTAAATATTGAGCATATAACGCTTGACTTATATGCAACTTACCTGATCAAATATTTTTATCAAAAATATTTGATCCGAACTAAAGGTCAGCATCAACTCTTATTTATTATTGGCTGCCAGCGATCAGGCACAAGTTTGATTAATCGAATTTTTGCGAGAGACTTGAATGTAAGTGTTTATCGCGAGTCAAGCAGGCTTTCATCGAATGATTCATCTCCTATTGCTAAGAATAAGCTAAGACTAAATTCATTCAATGATGTTAAAGAAGCTCTAGATAAAGACAAGGCCCCATTTATTGTGTTTAAACCTCTTGTAGAAACGCAAAATGCTCCAGATCTTCTAGATTATTTTTCTGAGTCGAAAGCATTATGGATGTACAGAGGTTATAGGGACGTAGTTAACTCTTTACTAAAAAAGTTTAGTCTAAACGTTGGTATTCGTAATCTAAAATCTATTGTTGAGAATAGTCAGGAAAACTGGTATTCAGAGAAAGTTCCTGAAAGTATACGTGAAATTATCTTGCAGCATTTCTCTGAAGAGATGAGTCCTTATGACGCAGCAGCGCTATTTTGGTTTGTACGTAATCAGTTATTTTATGAATTGCAGCTTCATCGTAACTCACGGATTTTGATGTGCCGATATGAAGATCTTGTTACTCAACCAAATCAAGTCATGCAAAATATTTATCAGTTTGTGGGGGCTCACGATTATAGTGATGGTAATAATTGGGAAGTGCATTCCAATTCAGTGCGGAAAGGTCATTCAGTTCAACTTTTGCCAGCAATTGAAAAACTGTGTAGTGATCTGTTAGTTAGACTAGATCACACCTATGAGAATCAAAAAGTATGTTTTGATAAGCCGATCGAAATATCGATTAACAGGTAGGTTGCTAAGGTAGGTGTTTATTTGAATCGTGCAAGGATAGTGAATCAGGAAATTGAAAATAGTGAATAGTTTCTTCAGCTATATTTTTCAAGACTGGCAAGCAAACCAGAGCACAAGCCTCAAATCTCGACTGGTTCTTTTGATGTTTCGTCTTACTCAAATACTAGGTAAATTGTTTTTCCCTTTATCTTTGTGTTGGCTGATATATCAAATCTTGGTAGAAATATTACTTGGCATTGAGTTGCCTTGGAATACTCAAGTTGGCTCTAGTCTCCAGCTTCAACATGGTACAGCTTTGGTTGTGAACTGTGATACGGAGATAGGTACTAATTGTATTTTGAGACATTCAACTACGATTGGCAACAAAGTACTATCGGATGGCACTGTGAGTGCTTCTCCTATTATTGGGAATCATGTTGAAATTGGTTCTAATGTTGTTATTATTGGTCCAATTCTAGTGGGCGATTATGCTGTAATTGGTGCTGGTTCAGTTGTGACTAAGGATGTGCCAGCGCGAGCTGTTGTAGTCGGCAATCCTGCAAAAGTAATTCGATTTATTGAGGCAACAGATGTATCACCTGTAGGTAATGTAAATTCTCAGGTTTCAGCTCATGTATCGCTGAATACCTTCAATGCTACTAGTCTGGGTTCATAGTTTCGTTCTGTGGAGTGAAGCATGTTGATGTATTCAAATACAGAGAAAACTGATATCAATCAGATCCTATCGAAGCAAGATGCTATTGACTGCCAGCCTGCGATCGCACTTCTATTGTCAATGGATCTCATTGATGACTTTTTAGATCACATCAAAATTTCGCTGGAGACTTATTGCCAAGAATTTGTAGGCAGTTGGATTTTTGGATATATCGAAGCCCTTCAGCATGCTGGTACTCGCCCAATTCTATTTTGTACCTCTGCAAGGGTGAGTTCGGTCACTAATTACACCCATGTCCCTACCGGAGTACAAATTTGTATTCTTCCTGCTTCTAAGATCTACATGGTTTATCGAAGTCTTCGTCATCAGGCCATGAGTTTGTATAGTGGTGGTCAAAACCAGTTATTTACTGAAATAAATGACCCTAATCCAACTCGAAGATCACTGCTAACTCGGTTGAAGAAACAGGTACAGAGTATAGGAAAGTATTTTTCTTTGCCTTTGACAGCATTAGCTCATCAACTTCAGGTAGAAGGCTGTAAAGCAATTTTATGTCAGGAGTACGAAAATGCTCGGTTTGATACATGTGTGCTCTTGGGTCGTTTGACAGACTTGCCAGTATACGCAACCTTTCAGGGGGGTGACCAGATATCTAGTGCGATTGAATATCCGTTTCGGCATTTAGCCTTCCGAGCTTGTGATGGGGTTATTATTTCGACCCAAAACGAAATTGAGCGAGTGCAAGATCGCTATCATCTCCCATCAACGAAAATTGCGCGCATCTTTGACCCAATGGATCCGACAATTTGGCATCCCTTGGATCGAGCAGCGTCGAGGACAACCTTGGGGATTCCTGTGCAAGCCCGAGTTGTCGTTTGTCATGGACGGATTGATTGGCATCGCAAGGGACTGGATATTCTACTGGCGGCTTGGGAACAAATTTGCCGAGATCGTCCTAACGTCGATCTACGTTTATTGCTAGTGGGGACAGGCCCAGATTCTCCCAAGTTGCAACAGTATCTGCAAACGACCAACCTTCGAGGTGTGATCTGGCGAGACGAATTTGTTAACGGTCGCGAAGAAATACAACGCTATCTCTCGGCTGCCGATGTCTATACGATGACTTCCAGACAAGAAGGCTTTCCGATCGCCCCCTTAGAGGCGATGGCGTGTGGATTACCTGTTGTAGCTTCAGATGCGCCCGGTGTGCCAGACATTTTAGAAAAGGGTGAAGATTTTGGCGGCATCGTCATACCCCGTGGCAATATCCAAGCATTGGTTGAAACTTTAGGCCAGTTGTTGGATGATCCAGCTCGATGTCAAGTGCTGGGCAAACGCGCCCGAGCCCGAATAGAAAAGAGCTTTTCGCCCGAAACAGTGGGTCAACAGCTACGCGGCTTTCTGCTCAAGTAGTATTGCCCACCTAGGTTTAAACATTAAGTGGAGAGTCAGTGGATGCCTAAAGTTTCTGTGATCATTACAACCTACAATTCAATGCCTTATTTTGTAGAGACTTTGGACAGCGTTTTGAGGCAAACTTTTGCTGACTTTGAAGTGATTGTGGTTGACGATGGCAGCACCGACCAAACTACTACCTGGGCATCTAGGATTGATGATTCCCGAGTTAAGCTAATTCCTCAGCCAAATCAAGGGGTTTCCGTCGCTCGTAATACGGGTATTAGTCATGCCAAGGGCAACTATGTTGCATTTTTAGATGGGGATGATCTTTGGGAAAGCACCAAATTAGAAAAACAGGTTCAGGTTCTAGATTGCTATCCTCAGATTGGTTTAGTACATACCTGGCTCGCCCTCATGGATGAGCAGAGCCACCTTACCGGCAGAGTCATGCGACCTCGTGCTGAAGGTGAAGTTTGGGAACAGATTATCGAAAATAATATGGTGGCTTGCTCAGCAGCAATGGTTCGTCGATGCTGCCTGGAAAAGGTCGGAGTTTTTGAGCCCAATCTACTAGTTGCTGAAGATTGGGACTTGTGGATTCGGATTGCTGCGTCTTATCCGTTTGCTGTCATTAAAGAACCCTTAGTTCATTATCGTCTCCATACCCAGAGCAAATCAAAACGTTATCCAGCAATGGTCCAGAATTTTCGCACCATTATTGAAAGAGCATTTGAATCTGTTCCCTATGAACTTTTACATTTAAGGAATCGGAGTTATGGTCGAGTGAATTTGTGTATTGCCTGGAAATGTATCCAAACGAGTGAACCAGATTTTGAAAAAGCTACCGATTTTGTTCGTCGGGCACTGTTGCACTATCCTCAGCTACGATTTTCTCGGGAGTATATGCGTCTGATTCTTGCTATTGTCATGATGCGATGGTTTGGCCCTCAGAGCTATAGTTGGCTCCTCAATTTATTTAATGCTTTGCGGCGGCGACTGGCCGTGTCCAGTAGTTTATGAGTCTCCAAGAGGGGGCTTCTATTGTGTTAGGTCAATATGTTTTTGAAGCTACCGATTCCTGTCCGAAATCTGCTGAAAGCAACCCGCTTATGGCAAGAAAATCGACTAATCCTACAAGAGTTTAAGCATTTTCGTAAGATTACTCTTGCAGCAGTAGTCTTTTCCTTAGTCGCCGCATTGATGGCGGGCTCAACGGTTGCCCTGATTGGAGTTTTCTTACAGGGGCTCACCAATCCTACTGAGCCCCCTGTTCAAACTGGCATTGACTGGCTTGACGTCTGGGTTCTGGGCACTCAAGCATCTTCTTCAGAACGAATTTTTCGGCTATCTGCCCTCATATTAGTTGTAATCTGGTTACAATCCTGCTTTATATATCTAGGGCAGCTCTATTCCAGATTAGCGGCCATTAATCTAGCAGATCGTCTCCGCAAGAGTTTGTTCGAACAGTTGCAGAGCCTAAGTTTGAGTTATTACTCAATTACGCAACCGGGTGAGCTAATCAATAGCATTCGTGGGGAAACAAGTCAGCTTCAGCAAGCGTTCAATGTTATTTCAGTATTTATTACCCAGGGGTCGACGCTGCTTGTATATATAGCGTTGATGTTCATCCTATCTTGGCAGCTTTCTATTGCCGCCTTTATGGTCTTCGGATTGCTATCTGTAGCGGTATCAACAATTACTGCCAGAGTTAGGGAAGCTAGCTTTGATGTACCTAAGGCAAATGGTCAGTTTTCATCAACAACGCTTGAGTTCATTAATGGAATTCGAACTGTCCATGCCTCAGCCACGCAAGACTTTGAACGTCAGCGTTTTTATAGGGCAACGAGACGAGTGGTTAATGCTACAGCTAAAGTTGCAAGACTTTCCACTTTAGTGGGACCACTTACGCAAGGTATGTCCGGCACTTTGCTCATCCTCATGGTGGCGGTTGCTTTTAACACCTTAGTTGAGAGTGGGCAGATGCGAGCTGCCACATTGCTTACATTCCTCATTACGCTGTCTCGGACGATGCCAGTGGTAACCCACATTAATGGAGCCTGGACAAAACTCAATAGTTTTCAAGGTGCATTTCACAATATTAAAGAACTCTTGAGACGTGATGACAAACCCTATTTGAAGAATGGCAAACTACAGTTTTTAGGCTTAAAGTGTTCCATTGACTTTATTTCGGTGGATTTTGGCTACACCGCTGATGAGCCAGTCCTTCATGATATTACCTTGTCAATCGTCAAGGGGCAGACCACTGCCTTAGTGGGATCTTCTGGTGCAGGCAAAACAACATTAGCTGATCTGATCCCTAGATTCTATGATCCTATGCAAGGCAAAATTGTGGTTGATGGGGTTGATTTGCGTGAATTTGATATTCACTCGTTACGTCAAAGGTTAGCAATTGTCAGTCAAGATACATTTATCTTTAATGCCTCTGTGCGTTACAACATTGCTTATGCTCTAGATGCAGTTGATGAAGAAGCTGTTTGGGAAGCTGCGCGTCAGGCGAATGCCCTTGACTTTATTCAAGAACTCCCTGAAGGATTAGATACTCCTTTGGGCGATCGCGGCGTACGTCTCTCTGGGGGACAACGTCAGCGAATTGCTATTGCCCGTGCTCTTTTGCGTAATCCAGAAATCCTGATCTTAGACGAAGCTACTAGTGCCCTAGATTCCGTAACTGAAAGATTGATTCAGGAGTCTTTAGAGCAATTAGCTAAAGGACGCACAGTTATAGCTATTGCTCATCGTCTATCAACTATTGCCCGAGCAGATAAAGTTGTTGTACTTGAAAAAGGTAAAATTGTTGAACAAGGAAAATATCAAAATTTATTAGCTAAACGCGGAAAGCTATGGAATTATCATCAGATGCAATATGAGCTGGAAATTAATTAAGCTTTCGTGCGTGAGAGCTAGATAGACACTTCTGGAAATAGAGTTTTCTTTAGAAGATTGATTCTATGATTCAGTGTATTTAGTCCTCTGTGCAAAAAGGTTTAGCATTAAAAACACAAATATAAGTTTCTTGCATTGTTATGATGACAGGAATCTCAATCCCTGGTTTAGTCTTTCACTGAGTGAAAAATAATGGACTATATATGTTGCAAGAATTAAGATCCTTAGTCTTTAAGAAAAAAGCATATGCTCAATATCTTGGATTTGTTGGAAAAGGTAATCTTGGAGATGAAGCAATACTACTTGCAATTCAAGATATCTTTGCTAAGAATATTAGCTTTTATACGTCGTTGAACTATGGAGTAATAGAAAGATTCCAGCGATATATAACGGGTATCGAATCGATATTTCTAGGTGGTGGAACATTAATAAAAGGTCCATCAAGACATCTAAAAAGTATTAATAGCTTAGCTTCAATTCATTCAAATGCAAACCTGATTGTCTTTGGTACAGGAGTCGGAGATGAAGATATGTGGGAGAAGTTTGGCCATAAAACTGATAGAGAAGCTTGGCGAAACACTCTGAATAAAAGCGACTATCTGTCAGTTCGTGGTCCGATTTCAAAAAAATATTTACAAAATTGGGGTATCGAAAAACATATAGATATTATTGGAGATCCTGCTATATGGCTAGCGCGCGATCAAGTTTCTCTTAAAAAGAAAAAGAAACGTATTGGCCTTAATTTCGGGCCATCACTAGGTAAGCCTGGGCAAATTCATGGTCAAGATGAAATGTATGTTTTGAAGTTTGGTTCTCGATTGCTTGAATACCTTCATAATGATGGATGGCTGATAACTTTATTCCCGATGGCTAAAGCAGATATCGATTATTTATTGCAAGCAGTTAATATGGCTGGTATTAGTATGCCACAAATAAATAGAAACTACCTTGACTTAAATAACACATTAAAATTGTTAGAAAAGCAAGATGTCTTTGTTGGAGAAAAGCTTCACTCTGTTATACTAGCAAGCTGTGTTTGTACTCCGTCTGTAATGCTAGAGTACCGTACAAAGTGCAAAGATTTTATGTTGTCAATTGGAAGAGAGGATTGGTCATTTAGAACTGATTTTCTAGACTTTGAAGTAATTCTTGATTCTCTCTTGAAACTCTATGAAGATGTAGATTTTCACCAGCAAAAAATTCATGTTCAAATGATGAAAAGAAAAGATATGCTAAAAGAAGCAGCAAAAAAGGTTAATGCTATAGCTTCCAAGTACTAGGAGCTAATAGTTAAATGCTAACTAAAATAAAGACGTACTAGAGATTGAAATGAATGTCAGAACTAATAAATAAAATTGCCTTCAATAGTACATGCTAGACGTTGATCTCTTAAGTAAATTTTTGGACTATTTGTATAGTCAAATAGCTTTTAATTGAAATACTTCTCAGTCAGATGGAGAACAAATATAAATATGACAGACGCAATTTTTATTCTAGAAGCAATTAATTGTATGGTTTCAGTTATGTCTTTCGATCAGTGATCTGCTGTAATTATTATTCTTTTCATTGGCTATACTAAAGCCATCCTAAATAGGTCCTGAATAAAAACATGACTAATGCATGCGGTGATATCAATATTTATTTCTTGTTCAGGGATACTATAAGACAGATTTATGAAGATTTCACTATACATACCGTCATTTAATCAAAAACAGTATTTAATTGAAGCAGTAGAAAGTGTTTTAGCTCAGACCCTCCAACCTCATCAAATCATCATTATTGATGATAATTCTAGTGATGGTTCTCAGCAGCTCATTGATGGCTATAAATCTCGTTATCCAGATCTTATTACTCCAATATATCATACGACTAATCAGGGTATAACACGTACACGGTTGCATGCTCTGAAGACAGTGACAGGAGATTATGTAACTTATGTTGATGGTGACGACAGATTGCTAAAAAACAAGCTTGAAAAAGAAGCGAAACTATTAAAAGAAAGTTCTAATGCTCAGATTGCTTTTTCAAACTATTACTATATCTCACCTGATGGTATACGAACTGGAGTTTGGGCAAGTACTGAAGTTCCTCCCCAAGGAGATGTTTTTCGCTTTGCTTTTGCGAGAGATTTTCCCAAAGGTAGTCTTTTTCGAAATGAACTTGTAAAGCTTTCATGTTTGAAAGAGATTGGTGCTTATGATAGCTCATTATTAACTCACGAAGATTGGGATCTGAAAATTCGTTTAACTAAGCGTTTTAAGACTGTGTATTGCCCTGATTTACTGTCAGAGTACCGTCGTAACCCAAATGGTTTATCTAAGTTACCGGCTTCATTACGTCTCAAGTCTATTGAATATGTTTATGATAAAAATAAATATTTACTTGATGATTTAACTAGAAGTAGTCGCACTGATGTCAAAGTAAAACTGGCCCTTAAGTTTTCACAGATATCTCAGAAAGCCGCGCTTGATGAACTTGAAAAAGGGAATAGCAGGCTTGCTCTCCATTACTGGCTAAAAGCTTTAAAGTATGATTGCATGAATTTTGACTTTAAATTAGCTGCTCGAATTTTATTCTCTGTTCCGACAAAACTATAAATTCTAATCATGAAATATACCTATAACTATTGATATTTCTATGAGTACTATGCACTCACTCAATGTGATGGATAACCGACCATCCATTCCTAGTTTTTTAGTGAATAGCCTGCCGAAAGGTGGTACCAACTTGCTCTCGAAGGCTGTGTCACTATTCTCAGAAGTTTATTGTTCTAACACTCATATTGGTAAAAAAAATTTCACTCAGGTTGATCAAGGTATTATTCCAAAGACTGAATCAGTCTTGATAGGTGTAGACTGGCCCTGTCGAGTTTATCTAAGTTCCGTTAGGCAAATTTTAAGTAAGCTTAGAAACGGATCATATGCTACCATTCATATTCCCTTTTCAGAAGATTTGGCAACATTGCTAATTAGAATAAGTATGAAATCTTTCTTGATCTTAAGAGATCCTAGAGATGTTGTAATTTCTCATGCAAATTATGTGTCAACTAATCCGAAACACTTTCTTTTTAAAATTTACCAACCACTTTCTGAATCAGAGCGTATTATGGCATCGATTACTGGCGTAAAACCAATAGCTCAGGGGCATCCCATGCTATTAGGTATCCATGAACGTTGTCAGAGTGTCCTTCCCTGGGTTTCGCAATCTTTTAACTACACAACTTATTTTGAAAAGTTAGTTGGATCTGAAGGAGGAGGAACACGAGATACTCAGATCGAGGAATTGTTAGGTATTGCTCAGCACCTAAATATTAAGGCTAGCATGCCTAAACTTGAGCAAATAGCTGATCATCTTTTCGGTGGAACTCATACTTTCCGACAAGGGAGTATAGGTAGATGGAAAGAGTGTTTTTCTGCAGATCATAAGAGTGTTTTCAAGGATTTGGCTGGTAAAACTCTAATTGAATTAGGCTATGAGGAGAATGTTGAATGGTGAAAGAGAATATTGAATATAAGAAAATGAAACGTTTTTGCTGTTAAGTACACGCTACTACTGATGAGCATCGGGCTAAAAGGTGAGAATCTAATATTTTTGATTTCCCAACCTAGAGCGGGCTCAACGCTTCTTCAGAATATTCTGCGTAATCATCCTGACATACATACAACAGCTGAACCATGGACGATGCTGCATCCTTTATATGCACTTCGTTCAGAAGGACATGAAGCTGAATATAATGCTAATTGGGCTCGGTCAGCTAACAACGATTTTCTAAGTACTCTTCCTGATGGCAGAGAGTCATATTACGAAAGTGTTCGTCGTATGCAGACTTACTTGTATAACTGTTCACTAGAAAATACAGGAAAAAAACTTTTTCTAGATAAAACACCTCGCTACTATCATATTATTCCTGATCTTTATCGCACTTTTCCAAATGCATACTTTATTATATTACTAAGAAACCCATTAGCTTCGTTTTGCTCAATTATTAATTCCTGGGTTAAGAGTGATTGGCTTAAACTTTGTAAATTTAGAAATGATCTTATGCAAGCACCTCGCCTTCTTATTGAAGGGTCAAAAATGCTTAGTTATAAGAATCATCGAATTATAAATTATGAACAATTGCTCATTAATCCAGAACATGAAATTGAAGGAGTTTGTGAAGCTCTAAATGTAAATTATTTCCCAGAGATGATAAGTAGTAAATCAAGTGATACTGTCCCTAAATATGGATATGGCTATAAAGATCAGACGGCTGTTTTTTCTAAAGGAAAAATCGATCCTGAAAACATCCAAAAATGGACATTATCCTTAGACGATCCTCAAATCTGGAGATTTTTTGATGATTATTTGAGTATTTTAGACCAAGAGATTGTCGAGCAGATGGGATATTCTTACGCAAATTTAAGAGCGCAGCTTGACACGAATCGTCCACTATACTTTCAGTTGTCTAATACACTTCCTTTGGAATGGTGTTTACAAAACGGTTCTAGTTTTGAGAAACTAACCAAGATCTACAAAGAGAAAGGCTATAAAGGTGCTTTGGCTTGTTTTATTCACAAAATAATGAGAACAGTATCATTCATCAACAGTTGAAACTACATTATGTAAGATCTAAGCTAAGAATTTAATGACTTTTCGAGTATATAAGTAAGTTATACCCAATGATTTCATAGTATTTATGAAAACTCCCAGGTTCACTTTTTGCATTCCTAATCTTAATAAGATTAGTTTTTTGCCTGCTTGTATTACTAGTTTGTTAAACCAAACTAGTAAAGAATGGCAATGCATCTTCGTTGATGGCTTTTCCGATGATGGTAGCTGGGAGTATATTCAGCAGTTTCAGTCAGATCCACGTTTTCATATCAAACGCGGAATTCAGCAGGGGATGTACGCTGATTGGAATGAATGCCTAAAGTTTGTTGAAACTGAATATTTTTATTTCCTTCCTAGTGATGACATTTGTTTTCCTGAACTAGTTCATCAAACGGTAGCGGCTTTAGATTCTTATCTAGATGTTGATGTATGCCATTTTAAGTTTGCTTATATCAATGAGTATGGAAAGACTATTGCTTCATACGATGAGATTATTAAAAATCAAATGTTTCTCTACTATGAGAGTAGCAAGTTTGCTCACCGTCGCTCGGCTATGGCTGAGTTTATGATGCACTTTGTATATCGAACAATATATAGAACTATTAACTCGCTAGTTTTTCGCCGTAGTTTAATATCAAAAATGAATGGATTTGCTAGTTGCTATGGCTCAGCAGGCGACTATGATTGGACGATGCGTATGGGGTTGTACACTGATACGCTCTATATTCCTGAATTACTTGCAGCTTGGCGAAAGTATGATGGGCAGGCAACGCAGTCTCCAAAATCTTCCCAGAATAATGCCATCATACTTCAAATTGCTAGGCAAAATCTAGATAAGCTATCATCGTGCAAGAAACCTAATTGCTTGAAGGAATATCCTGCTGCCAAAAATACTCTTGCGTATCTACGTTATGAATATGCTTTATCTTTGAGCAAGCAATTAAAGTTGCGGTTAAATCTTTTCGAAACTTTAGCTAAACTAGTGTTATTGTTTTCTGAATATCCAGTATTTTCCTGTCTAATATTCTTGAGGAAAGTATTTAGGTATCCATCATACCCTTGTTTCTCAAAGGATGCTTTTGCTCTAGAAATACTTCGTATGTATGATCTGTATTGGCCTCCAGTACATATTAATTTTAGAGCTGATTGTTTTTCTTCTTCTACAAATACTCTAGATATAGATTGAGTATTGTTCATGTAATATTTGTAAAAAAAATATTAGAAATTGCTGGAAAAATAAGTATAAAAATAGGCTATAAGTCTTAGCCTTTTAATAATTGAATTTAAATTTAATTATCGAGATTCTGGGTTCATTGCAAAGTTCGTTATATGTCCAATTTTTATCCTAAACTTAAAGTCTTGACTCCAAAGATTCATTCTTTAAGTAACTATTACCTAGAGCAATTATGGACTGCCGTAGAAGCATATGGAATTGAAGTATCTCAGTTAGAATGGACTCAGTCATTATATACTCTCTACAAAGAACCTAGGAAAGGTAACGTTTGTCACTTTCACTGGGTACATGAGTTGTGTAGTCTTGGTAAAGTGAAGAATCCTGAAACTTGGAAATCACTTCTGTCAAGTTCTCTAAAACTTTGTATTCTTAAATCAAAAGGCTATCAGATAGTATGGACAGTTCATAACACTCTTAGTCATGAATGTTCTGCTCCAAAGCTTGAACAATATTTTCGATGGCTTCTTAACTATATTTGTGATGATGTAGTAGTTATGAGTCAACACAGCCAACAAGAGTTCAATCGCATCTACGGGCGTACAAGCCGAGTACATGTTATCCCCCATGGAAATTATATCGGAGTTTACCCCAATCAAATTACTCGTGAAGAGGCCAGGCAAAAACTAGGAATCACTTCAGAACAGAAAGTTATACTTCACTTTGGTCGGATAATGAAATATAAAGGAACAAGTGATTTGATAGCTAGCTTTAATCGATTATCTGATCCTAAAGCTCTTTTGGTCATTGCAGGCACATGTCAGGATGCAAAATTGCTTCATGAGTTAGAAAGTGCAGCTAGTCTTAATCCAAAAATATTTCTTATGCTTGACTTTGTGCCAGATACTGAAGTTCAAGTCTATATGAACGCTTGTGATTGGGTGGTACTTCCTTTCAGAAAAATTCTAAACTCAGGTTCTGTAATGCTTGCACTCTCTTTTGGAAAACCAGTTATTGTTAGACAAAATGGATCAATCTCTGAATTTATAAATGATGGTATACAAGGTTTTTCCTACTACGATCACTTTAAGCTTATAAATGTTCTTAATCGTAGTTTGGAGCTTTCATCTAACCAGTGGGAAAAGATGTGTAATAACGCTTTAAAAACTGCTCAAGAGCATGACTGGCCAACGATAGGATTAAAACTTAGTCAAATATACAAAGAGGGGAAAATAAAACATTAAATTGAGTTAGCTACTTTAATAATAGTACAAAGTATAATCAAGATTTATTTATGCAACTTATAAGTTTAATTGATAGAGTTAAAAACTCTGTTAAAAATAAAAATAAAAATCTCTTCTTTCTTCATATTCCTAAAACTGGTGGTACCTCAATTAATGAAGCTTTTCTAAGTAAGTATAAAAGCTTACTTCCTCGGAGTACTTACTCAATTGACTCAGAAGCTTCGTATAATGCTGCCAAAGTTTTATATGAAGATAGGAATAAAACGGTTAGAGATAGAGATATTCAGAAAATCCGACAGCATTTGCTTATGATTGAGATGCTCAGAGAAACGAAGTATATTTCAGGTCATATTGCTTATGAAGAAAATATTTGGGAGAATTCTAAAAATAATTATCAATATGTAACTATATTAAGAAATCCGATCAAAAGATTTATCTCTCACTATCTTTATAACAAAACAAAAGATGGTGATTATATGGGAATTAATGATGATCTAGCCCAATTTATTCATTCACCTAGAGGAAAAAGTCTAGGTAGTATATATATAAAATTTATAGGAGGTCTATCTGAGCATGAGGATTATAGATCTGGTAAGTCTATTGAGAAAGCTCAAGAAAATCTACATAGATTCAATATTGTAGGGTTTCTTGAATACTTAGAGTTATTTACCTCAAAAATTGAAACTAGTACCTATCTGAAGTTGAATATTCCTCATAAAAGAAAGACTTCTGTACAAATACCTACCTTAAGTGAAGATATTCTAAAAAAGATTGAAGAAATATGCGAGCCTGATATTGAGCTTTATAATTATGCAATTAAAAGTTTCACATAGATTTAATTTGATCTAGCAATGATTGCTTATTCTTATAATGGATTCGCTAAGATAGTATGTGAGTTGAGCTTTTTTGGTAAAACTATAACTGAACTTATATTTTTATTGCTTATACGGAATTTATATGAGTATCTTGTTTCAATATTTTCTGTATTTATGTATGTTTTAGATTTTTGTTCTCAAAAAAACTATTTCCCTAGTAAAAATAAATTATAAATATATTTGTTGATTTCATGAATACTCAGCTACCTTTTGTGAGTGTTATTGTACCCGTTTATAACAATAAGAAGCAGTTGCAGTGCTGTTTACAAGCATTGCAGGATCAAACATATGATAAGTCTTTATTTGAAGTAATCGTTGTTGATAATAATTCAACTGAAGAACTGAAAAGCGTTTTAGATAAATTTAGTGATGCTCGCTTGATATTCGAAGCTGAATCTGGCTCGTATGCTGCAAGAAATAAAGGTATAACGGTTGCTAGAGGTGAGGTCTTTGCTTTCACTGACTCAGACTGTATTCCTAACTCTAGATGGATCGAAAATGGTATAAAATCTTTGGAGTTTGGGCAGATAGATCTAGTTGGTGGAAAAATTGTATTTTTATTTTCGCCTCAGAAAACTACAGCAGAAGTTTTTGACTCTATTACAGCTCTTCAAGTCAAGAAAAATATTGAAACTAGACAGTTGACAGTTACAGCAAATTTATTTGCTTACAAATATGTGTTTGATGCTATTGGCTTGTTTGACGCTAGTCTTAGATCTGGAGGAGATTTTAAATGGACTAAAAAAGCTACGGAGGCTGGCTTTAAATTAGTCTATGCACCTAAGGCAGAGATTCTGCATCCTGCTCGGGATTTCAGGTCGCTGCTCAAAAAAGGATATCGCGTAGGAACAGGTCAACTTGATATTCAGCTTGATCAAGATATTGCTTTATCAACGATCTTGATTAAATCTTTTAGAGATTTATTCCCCCCAACTCCATGGGGATACTGGCGATTTATTTGTGCAAGCGGTAGTGATGAAGCTCGTTATCGATTTGCTAAAATCTGGGCGATCGCTTGGGTTTGTAATATTGCTCTTAGTCTTGGGCGATTGAGTAGCTTGATAAAGAAACTTGCAAATACAGGTAATACCATTTATTCGAAAAAATAACTTGTATCGAATTTTCTAAGCGTTATAAGCTGCTCAAGCATTAAGAACGTGTAGTTCTTTCTAAAAAGAAATTAGTATAAAATATTTACTAGGATTTAGAATCTATGTCAAACCTTTAGCCAAAACTTATCTTATGACCGTTGACTCTCCACCATTTGTATCGGTGATCGTTCCCGTCTTTAATGACGCAATACGCTTGCAAAGTTGTTTACGCTCATTGGAAGATCAGACTTATCCGAAAAGTGCCTACGAGGTTGTTGTAGTAGACAATAACTCTGATGAAGCTATTGAGGCAACTGTCAATCCATTTTCTCAAGCAGTCACTGTCCATGAAACACAACGAGGCTCTTACGCGGCTCGAAACAAAGGACTATCTTTGGCAAAAGGAGATGTTATTGCGTTTACAGATGTTGATTGTATACCGAGTTTAGACTGGATTGAAGAGGGAGTAGCGGCCCTTTATAGTGTTTCTAATTGTGGACTTGTAGCTGGCAAAATTGAGTTCTTTTTCGAAAATCCACATCAACCAAAAATTTTAGAACTTTGTGATAGCGCTATGTATTTGCAACAGGAGTTCTATCTTAAGAATTCTAACTTTGGAGCAACGGCAAATGTGTTTACGTTCAAAGCAGTATTTGACAAGGTAGGGCTGTTTAATGAAAAGCTTAAGTCTGGCGGCGACTATGATTGGGGACAAAGAGTTTACCGAGCTGGATACCAGCAACTTTATGCTGAAAATGTTTGTATTGCTCATCCTGCCCGATCTTCCTTTCATGAACTGCACAAGAAAATTGTCCGTACAACGAAAGCATCCACTGACCTCAGATTTGGTGGAGATCATTCGTTTATATTCTTAAGAGACTTGATTAGAGACTTAATTCCCCCAGTGAAGACTTTTTATCGAATCCAAACTAACAATATTTTCCTAAGAGTAGAAGTGATTATTGCTATTGTACTTATTAAGCACTTAATAGCTTTTGAACGAATAAAAGCACGGCTTAGTTTTAGTGTTTAGGTAGAGAGCTAATTAAGCTGAGTTGTATTTTCTTGTGAATCAAAAAGCTGAATATACTTCTGATTTCTATGGTTCTTCTATTCATGATTTCTCGCATTACTAAGAGAAACATAGTGCTGATTCTAACTTTCGTCGTAATGACAAGTTTTTTATTTCAGTCTTGTGTAGCTATTAATAGCCGTTTCGCAGGAATGGCGAAGGCATCCTCTTCGGAAAGGGACGAGTTTCTTTGGCCCTTCGCACCCACTTCTCCCTGGAACATGCCTATTGGTTCAAACGCTCGCTATAAGCCTGCAAAGATCAAGTCTTCACCCCGTCTGCGAGCTGATCGGGAATACTTCTTTAAGTTGAATGCCAATGATCCACGTCGTCCAGTTTATGCTCCCGGATCCTGGAAAAAACGCTGTTCTGAACAACGCCAATCGATGCATATATCGTTGCCTGTACCAGATGATTTTATTCTTCCAGATGCTAAGAAAGGCAATACCCCTAACAATGCTTCAGCTTTTTTAATGCCTGATGGTAAAACACTGGTTCAACTGGAACCTTTAGCCCGATGCCAAGAAGGAGGTCCAATTTTCGGCTGGCGTTACTTTCCTAATGTTGATATCTTTGGGGATGGGATTGGCGGTGCCCATTTTGGGTCAGGTCTTTCCTCGATTGGGGGATCAATTCGTCGCGGTGAGTTAACGTCTGATAAACCTATTCGTCACACTTTGAAAGTCTTACTCTGGAGTGAGAAGTACCTTTACTATTCAAAAAAGGTTCCCGGTTATCGTTGGCCAGCGGATCGAGCTGATCGCTATGCGGCGAAGCTCTATGGAGGCAAAGATCCTGAATTGGTTCAAGGAACACTGCTAGCAATACCACCTACTCTAAGTGCCGCTAGTCTCTCCTTACAAACACAGCCTGCCAAAAAGTTGTTTCATGCTTTGCAAGATTATGGAGCATATGTTGTTGATGATACTGGTTGGGATGCTCATGGATTGGCTGTAGAAGAATCAGTTCCCCAGGAATTTTCTGACACTTATGGTTACTCCTTGCAAGGAACTAGAAAAGGAGATTTCTACGAAGACGTTATGCATCTCTTTATGGCTCTGCATATTGTGATTAACAATGGACCTGAGGCAGTTGGGGGTGGAGGCACGCCTCGAGTGCCCCTCGCCCCTCCCCTGCCAAAACACAAGCACTAGACGTACTTAAAGTAGTTTTGAGTAAGGTCTAAACTGTTGACACCTTGCACAAATGCCACCTGTTCATCACTAGCATTGAGGGTGCGATCGCCATCCATATCCAAGTAGATAGCACTCCCTGAAATACCCCCAATAGATAGATCATCTATAAAATAGAGATCGGCAGCGCCTTCAAGCTGAATGATATCTTGTCTTGCTTCAAAGTCAGTGATCAGTGTATATTCACCCTCTTGATGGGCAGTGGCTCTACTGCTTCGCATTGCTCGAACTCGGCCATTCAATGCAAATTGGTCAGCGCCCTCTCCGCCTGTTAGCGTATCCATGCCGATACTGCTAACCAGGGTGTCATCATTCGCTCCTCCAATCAGCCAATCATGTCCAACCCCTCCATCTAAATGGACGGTTCCTAAGTTGAATGCAGACGCATCAAAGGTATTATCCCCACCATTACCTGTAAGGATAAAATGCTCAATACTTTCGAAGGTATCAATTCCATTCCCAGTCAGTGTTGTATTTGTGAGCACAAAGTTGGCGCCAAACTCTACCAGGGTGTCATTGCCTAAGCCGCCGTCTATATAGTCATTGCCTCTGTCTCCTGCTAAATGATCATTTCCAGCTCCTCCATCTAGACTGTCATTGCCAGCTCCACCGTTTAAGTAATCATTGCCACTCCCGCCTTTAAGAACATCATGACCAAAGTCGCCAATAGCAGTATCATTCCCATCCCCCCCCAGTACATAGTCATTACCATTTCCGCCTGTGAGGAAGTCTGCGCCCCCTCGGCCGTCTAAGTAGTCAACACCATTCTTGCCATCCATGCGGTTGGGAGTCCCGTCTCCTATCAGGACATCATCCCCTTCTTGACCAATGAAAGTATTCTCGCTTTCGCTACCTAATTCAGGTGCGAGGGGAGCGCGAGGGGTTCCCCCACCCCCGATACTATCGGGACTATTATTGGCAATGATGTGCAGACTAGAGAACAACTTCATATAGTCATCAAAGAATGGACCATTTGATCCATTCTTACCTGTGAAGTCGTAGCCGTAGAATGACTCAAACTCTTCTACAACACCTTTCTCGACGTCAATCGCATGGGCGTCCCACCCTGTATTGTCAGCCACGTAAGCACCATAGTCTTGGAACGCGGCGAAGAGCTTTTTCCCAGCTTCAGTGGTAATGCCTAAGCTTTCTGGTGTGACATTGGGTGGAATTGCTAATAGGGAACCATTCATGAGTCCAGGGTTTGTGCCGCCGTAAAAGTTGGGGTCGGCAGCTTGATCAGCAACAACGGCTGGCCAACGATACCCCAGTCCTCCGCCAAAGCCCCGAGTATAAGAAAAATACTTTTCTCCCCAGAGATTGATCTTGAGTGCGTGGCGAATGGGATCATCGCTAGTCAATTCACCCAAGCGGATAGAGCCACCGATACTGGATAGACCTGAACCTGCGTGTCCGCCCTCAATGCCAGAACCATAAAGGTCTTCGTATTTGGCAACATTTTGGGTATAGGGTAGTCGTTGACCATAGACAAATCCCCCTGGGCGATCTCGTGTTAGAGCATTGACCTGGACCAATGTTCGGCCATCCGGCATTAGAAAGGCAGCGGAATTGTTGGGGGTGTAACCATTCGTGGCATCAGCAATGATCAGATCATCAGGAATCGGCAGTGAAATATTTTGATAATCAGTTCCATTTGACCGTCCAGGTCCCCAATTAGCGATATCGTAAACGGGCTGTAGCGGATCATCACCGCTCAAGACATAGAAGTGATCAGTATCGACGGTAGCCCGTGCTGACCAGTCAATTTCGGCATCAACATATTGGGCATCAGACCCAATGGGCATATTCCAAATGGAGTCCGATGCGAAGGGCCATTTAATCGGGTCTCGGGTTGCACCGGCGCTATCGTTATCTTTGATTTGTACTAATACAGTTGTGGGATCTAACGAATCATAGCTGGCGTCGTTACTACTGAGGGTGGCGCTAATCTGGCTGGTATGCGTTCCTTCTACAGTCGAGTCTTCAATTGCTGTAATTGCTACTGTTTGGGGTGCATTCCAGTTGTCAGTTGTGAAGGTCAGCGTCGATTGATCCAGAGCAATTTGGTTATCGGTATTTAAGGTTACCGTCACATCACTAGTGGGTTTGCTATTAAGCACGATGGTATAGGAATCACTCCCTTCTCCCTCAGTAACATGGGTATCTCTACTTGACTCGCTTAACGTCACTCCGATCTCTGGAGGAATAACTGGAACAAGCTCAATATAGTTGAGGTTAAATCCCGTGGACAGCATATCCAAACGCAACTGGTGCTGACCTGCGTTTAAGTTAACCTCTTCCAGAACGACATCTTGCCAGGCTTGTCCACCCCCAGTGGCGTTGAAAGAGAATAGACCTGTAGACTGGTCGAGGGAGAAAGCCAAACGATTGTTAGCTTTGTTCGAGGCAACCCGAGCCACCAGGTTATACAGTCCTGTTTCTGGAACAGTGACGTCATAGGTCAGATACTCACCCTGCATAACCCAGCCGATGTTGAAGCCACCCCCGACATCTCGAGTTCTCTGAATATCAACATCCTCACTGCGATACTGCCCTCCGCTGTTCCCCGTTGTTTTGTCAGCGTAAGTCGTTCCATTCGCACCTGCTAAGTAGTCTTCTGCTTCGATGCGAATTGCAGGATTAGGATTGGAGGGGGTTTCTACGGGAATGAGGTCGATATAGTTAAGATTAAAGCCCGTGGATAGCATATCCAGTCGTAACTGATGCTGACCTTCACTTAAGCTAACGTTCTTAAGGGCCACATCCTGCCAAGTTTGATTGCCTTGCGTGGCGTCAAATGAGAATGTCCCAGTGAATTCGTCAAGAGAAACACCGATATTGTTGCGATCTCGGGTGGAGGCAACTCGAGCAACTAGATTATAGGTTCCTGTTGTGGGAACAGTGACATCATAGGTCAGATACTCTCCCTGTATAATCCAGCCCAGATTGTAACCGCCGCCACTATCTCGAGCCTTTGTGATATCAACATCATCACTACGATACTGACCGCCATTGTTGCCAGATGTCGTGTCAAAGGATGCCCCCGCTAGATAGTCTTCAGCTTCAATACGGACGGGTGAAGGCAACTCTGAAACAGCTTCTGTCGGGGAAGATTCTGTCTCATAAACCTTGAGATTTCGAAATTGACTTTCAGCATTAGGGTTGGAGATATCATGATCGTTAGTAAAGGTTAGGTAAGAGACATCGCCCGTGTAGAATTGGCCGACAGGAATTGAATACGTCTGCCAGTCTCCAGCAGATTTTGCATAACTGCTAAAGGCATCAATCCCCCAATCTTGGGTGCCGTACAGTTGAAAGGTGCGATCTTTGCTAATGCTGTCGTCAACGTCAAAGCCTATGCCATGAATTTCGCCTTGAGTATTGCTCTTAAACTGAAAAGACAATACTGTGTTGGCTGTGATGGTGTAAGGGAGATCAATCTTTTTCCACCCATTGCCTGACAATTGCAATGCGTTGCCATTATCTTGGGTAGATACTGCCAGTTTTTTGTCTTGACCATCTCCATAGGATTGGAATTGAACCGATTCAAAGTTAATCATGATATCTAAATAGTGAGATGTGCAGGAATGTAGAATGTGCGATCGCATCCATCCCCTGAAGCAGAACAGTCTGCCAACCAGAAGGAGAGCTAAAATTCGCAGGAAAATTTTTTAGACGCTAACGCTGCCAAAGGCAGTTGTCTAAAGGGTGAAAATAATCAATTCATCAACCGACACAAAGGCTGTAGGTGATGCTTTTGTCTGGAAATGATCTTGTTAAGGAAGAAATACTTAGTTACCCAATTCTTAGCTGAGTATTAGACCCTAAGTATTAATATTCCGTGAGATGAAACATATTTGAGCCGATTTTCGCTAAATTTGGGTAGCAAAAACCCTAGGAAATTGCCTGAATAATTCTGGGCAAGCACTGCTATTGGGTCTATAAAAAAATAAAACTAGAATTACAAAATTCAGCATTTGGATGTCCCCCTATTTTCTATTGACTACGCCATCAATCAATACTAATAGCAACAACTTGAATCAACTTAGCTGCATTCAGTCTTAAAAGTATTTTTACAGAGCGATGCGTATAATTTTAGATTCGAAACGTATAATTTTAATTGCAACTGTATAAGTTAATTCCAATTAAGATATACCTTGCTTTGTTTAATAACTTTCTAAGCTGTAAATGCTTATAGCAAACAATCTTGACTTATATTTATAGTGCCCAGAGATAGTAAATCTTGAACACAAATATTTACTGAAATTGCTGTAATTGTCAGAATTTGCTAACAGTAAAGAGTTCTTTTTGCTTCGTGTTTTTCTTGCTTATATGTTGCGGAAAGTATTTATTCTTCTAGTATCTGACCAAAGCCTTCTTGCATAGAATCTGCCCAAATTCGATAGTCTTTTCTAGATAAATGTAAACGGTTTGGCATGATTTTTTGGAAAATACGCCTAGCGGAGTGTGTCCTTGTTTAGGAGATCAGTAGGAGCAAGCTGCCGATGCCAGAGTCAATCGGAATTCCCTCAGATTGATAGCGACCTAAGTTGACAATCCGCTCTCAAGTAGTTTCGCGAAGACTGACAGAATTACTATTAGAGGGCGTTTGATTCTAGCTCTTGACAATGGCACCAAAATCCCCCAGGACCAGGGCATGGTTGCGCAATAAGCCCAGCAAATTCAGGCGATTGCGGCGTAGGTCGGCCTCTTCTGCCATCACTAGTACGCTATCGTCACCGTCAAAGAACTGGCTGACGATAGGAGCAATTTCAGTCAACCCTTGCACAAGCTGGCGATAGTCACGAGAGGCTTGAGCGGCTTGGGTTTGCGGTAGTAATTTAACCAGGCCATCGTAAAATGCCTGTTCTGAGGGCTGGGCAAATAGGGTGGGCTGGACTAACTCTTTTGGTTCGAGCACGTCTGAGGGTAAATCTCCTTGTTGGGCCAGTCGAGCTGCTCGGTTAACGGTTTCATAAATGGTATTGAGGCTGCCATCTTCGCGAATGTGTTGCAGGAATTGAGCGCGATCGCGTCCATCTAGTACGTTCGTTAACACCTGCTGTCCATACTCTCCCCCTTCCCCTAAAACCGCATTGACCAAATCATAGTCAATGCCTTGTTCATCCTGAAGTAAGCTGCGGATTCGGGCTGCAAAAAAATCTCGCAATTGTGGCTGTAGGTCGGCCACAGGCTGGGATTTTTCGAAGGTCTGGGCAAACGCTCTGGTTGTTTCGGTCAATAGTAGCTCTAGATTGAGATCTAGATTGGCTGCCCAAACGATATTGAGAATGGCATTGGCGGCTCGCCGCAGCGCAAAGGGATCAGAGGATCCGGTTGGTGACATCCCCAATCCGAAAATACTAACCAGCGTATCGAGCCGATCTGCAATGCCTACGACCTGACCCGCCAAGGTTTGAGGGAGCTGATCATTGGCCCCCTTGGGGAGATAATGTTCAACGATAGCGGTCGCGATCGCATCTGTTTCGCCACTTGCGATCGCATATTTTTGGCCCATGACCCCCTGAAGGTCTGGGAACTCTCCCACCATTTGCGTGACTAAATCGGCTTTGCAAAGTTGAGCAGCGCGATCCACGATTTTGGTGGTTTTGGGATCTAATTTCAGTTGTTTGGCAAGGCGTTGGGCATTGGCTTGAATCCGATCCACCTTGACCCGCATTGACCCCAAATCTTTCTGAAAAGTGACCGTCTCTAGCTTTGGTAAATAGTCGATCAGGGGCATGGTCTGATCCGCGGCATAGAAAAACTGACCATCTGCTAAGCGAGCCCGAATCACGCGTTCGTTCCCCGCTGAGATCATTGCTGATTGGGCCGGATCGCCATTGGAAATGGTGATGAAATAAGGCAACAGATCAGTCTTCTTGCTGTCCTGGACTGGGAAATAGCGTTGATGGCTGACCATTTCTGTCGTAATCACTTCTGGCGGTAGCTCCAGAAAGTCTGATTCAAAGCCCCCGACGACTGCCGTGGGCCATTCGACTAAGTAGGTGACTTCAGTCAGTAAGTTGTTGGAGATGACGGCGTTTCCCTGTACTTTCTGGGCACAGGTGTGAATTTGCTGCTCAATCGTGGCTTGTCGTTGAGCAGGATCGACCTGAACGGCAGCGGCTTCTAGGGTAGCGACATAATCCTGAGGTTGGTGGATGGTAACGGGGGCTGGATGGAGAACCCGATGACCACTAGAGATGCGATCGCTGGAAATTGTCCCTGCTGAGTTCTCTAGCTGAATCGGTATCAGTTGCTCATCTAAGAGCGATACCAACCATCGGATCGGCCGGGAGAATTTGACTTCCCCGTCGCTCCAGCGCATAAATCGCTTCCCTTCTAGGTTAAAAATCCAATCTGGAATTAAGTCTGCCAATACGGCAATGGCTGGTTTGCCTAGGGTTGTTTTCTGGACAAAAATAAATTCTCCTTTGTCCGTATCGCGCCGTTCAAAATCAGCGATATCAACGCCTTGTTTACGGGCAAATCCCTCAGCGGCTTGGGTGGGCTTGCCGTCTTTGAAAGCCGCTTTAGCAGGGGGGCCTTTAACTTCGGTGGTTTGGTTAGGCTGCTGGGCGGGGATGCCTGCTGCCAAAATAGCGAGCCGTCGAGGGGTGCCATACACGTTTAGGGATGTGGGGGTAAGCAGATGGCTGTCAAGACTGGTTGGAATTCGTGATCGCCATTGCGCGATCGCCGATTCCACGAAACTTGCGGGTAATTCTTCCGTACCCACTTCTAATAAAAATGTCGCCATCTTCGACCCCAACTCCATGCTTTCTACATGCAGACCGTAGGTTTGCTTACACAGTCTATCGTGGGACTACAGGTAAATTTGATTTTTTCAGTGATCCAAATTTTGCTTAAGCTTGGCTTGGTTCGCTCTCAGCTAAGGGGCGAACCCGGCCTAAAAGATAGGTTTGGTAGAGTTAAGGTAGACAGTCTCAATGAATTGGAGATTAGCTTGAATTATAAGCAACCCCCTTGCTTGGCTTGGGCAGCGTTGGCGATCGCGGTATGCATTGGCCATCCTGCTAACGGTCAAGCAGCAGGTGAAGAGACTTATGCCCACTGTCTCCAATCCATGAAAATACTCACAAAGGGATCGCCTCAGCTCACCCCTTTCGTAGGGTTTTTTCAAAAGCAGTCTAGGCTGGCAAAAGTAGTCGATGGTCAGATTTTGGCAGAAGAAGCAGGAACTAAAGGGACAAATTTTTGGGTGCTTGTTTTGAATGAGTTTGAAAAAAGCGAACTGAACGTCTCAACCACCTTCCAATTCGATCCAACCCAAGACTTATTCACCATTGCTGACGTTCCCATCTCTTCTGTCTGGATGGGGATGGGGTGTATTCATGAAACCGTTCATGCCAAAGATATTTTGGATGGTACAGAATCTCGCAATGCCTCCCGTCAGGAATTTCTAGCAGGAGAGCTCCGAGCTTACCAAGTCGAGCTAGAAGCTATCGATACATTCACCCAAGGTGCGTTTTCTCAAACAATATCAGGCATCTTGCAAGACAAGCTGTATGAGCAGCGAGGCAAGTTCATTATTCCTAACAAAGACGCTCAAAGATCCCTAGATCAGCTTTCTCCCCAGCCCATTCCCCAATCTACAGCAGAGCGCTCTGTTCGAGATGGATTCTATGTTGTCGCCCTCAATTTTGCCCGACTTCCCGACGAGCAAGACCGTCTATCTTTTTTAGAAACGCTCATGGGACTCTCTCAGAATCATCAGAAACCTTAATTTCTCGGCATGGAGACCTGGGCACAAGCCCATAGATCAGTGTGTTGATGAATTGGAACCAGAGCGACGCACCGAGGAATCCACCCCGCCCTATCGGGCACCCCTCCTGGGAGGGGAGGTTAGAGGGGGTGCTGGGTTATCCAGGTTTGGATGGTTTGGACGGCGGTTGGGGTTTGGTGGCACACTTGTTCTTCGCGGAACCTGAGAAACCGGACGCCTAGGGATTCGAGTCGGGCTTGGCGAAGGTAGTCGTTCTGTTGAGCCGTTTCGCTGTCGTGGCTGCTGCCATCGATTTCTATCGCCAACATGAGGGGTTTGCAGTAAAAGTCTACGATATAGGCATCAATGGGCCGCTGTCGATCAAAGTCGTAGCCGCACATTTGTTTCTGTTTGAGGTGTTGCCACAAAATGACTTCACCGGGGGTCATGTTTTGCCGCAGTTGACGGGCCAGTTCTTTCAAATGAGGTTGATAGGGGATAAAGTGTGCGGCCATGCTTCCTCTCTGTGAGGATTGTCTTTGAGAATATATGATTCCTTCCTGTGCCTATCCCCTCTAGGGAGGGGTGCCCGTAGGGCGGGGTGGGTGGAGGTTTGGGTATCTAACCGTTTTACTCTGGTATATTCTTGCGGGAGTTTTTGGGAGAGACCCATCTTGCTTTATGTGGGTACTTTTGGGAAACCCACCCCGCCCTGTCGGGCACCCCTCCTGGGAGGGGAAGAATCCACCTGGCTTTATTGCACTTCGGGAGACGAACCCACCCCGCCCTATCGGGCACCCCTCCTGGGAGGGGATGGTGTAGGTGTATTTTGGAGGTGGGCTAGGCTTATTCCCCAACTATACTTTGCTTGAACAATCTTCTCCATGTCTTTTGACAACCTGTGCAAACTCTTATGCGAAAAACACCCAGACCGATTTGCTAGCTGGATTTTAGGTGAATCTCTGGAGCAGGTTGAAGTTCTTAAAGCAGAATTGAGTATTGAACCGATCCGGGCTGATGCGGTCACCTTTTTGCAGGTGCAAGGACGCATTCTCCATCTTGAATTTCAAACCAAGCTTGATTCTCAGCCCCCACTGCCGCTGCGGATGCTGGATTATTGGGTAAGGTTGTATCGGTTGTATCGACTGCCGATTACCCAAGTGTTGATCTTGCTGTTGCCACCTCCTGAAGGGACTGTGATTGAGTCAGCTTTTGCGGTGGAACAGACCCAACATCAGTATCAGGTGATTTGTCTGTGGCAAGAGTCTCCTGATTTGTTTCTCAATGATCCGGCATTATTGCCGTTTGCCTCTTTGGCGGCTGCACCTAATCCAGAGGGGTTGTTGCAGCGAGTAGTGCAACGCATTGATGCGTTGGAACCAGAGCGACGGACTGAGGTGTCTGGCTATATTCAGATTTTGGCTGGGCTAAAATTTAAGAAAGAGATGATTCAACAGCTATTTCGGGAGGGTGTGATGAAGGAATCAGTGATTTATCAGGACATTCTGGAAGAAGGACGACAGGAGGGACGGCAGGAGGGACGACAGGAAGGGGAACAAGAAGGGCTACAAAAGGGACTGAAAGAAGGACGACAGGAAGGAGAACGGCTGCTGGTTTTGAGGTTGCTGGATCGTCGTCTGGGTGCAATTCCTGCGCAGATGCAAGTACAAATTGAAACGTTGTCTCTAGGACAGCTAGAGGCGTTGGGGGACGCTTTATTAGATTTTTCGGATACGGCAGAGCTAGAAAGATGGCTGAATACCCGTTTGTGATCTGCTGCTAACGAAGAGATGATGCAGCAACTATTTCGGGAGGGTGTGATGAAGGAATCAGTGATTTATCAGGATATTCTAGAAGAAGGGTTTCAAGAAGGACGGCAGGAAGGTGATCGTTTTGTTGAGCCGTTTCGCTGTCGTGGCTGCTGCCATCGATTTCTATCGCCAACATGAGGGGTTTGCAGTAAAAGTCTACGATATAGGCATCAATGGGCCGCTGTCGATCAAAGTCGTAGCCGCACATTTGTTTCTGTTTGAGGTGTTGCCACAAAATGACTTCACCGGGGGTCATGTTTTGCCGCAGTTGACGGGCCAGTTCTTTCAAATGAGGTTGATAGGGGATAAAGTGTGCGGCCATGCTTCCTCTCTGTGAGGATTGTCTTTGAGAATATATGATTCCTTCCTGTGCCTATCCCCTCTAGGGAGGGGTGCCCGTAGGGCGGGGTGGGTGGAGGTTTGGGTATCTAACCGTTTTACTCTGGTATATTCTTGCGGGAGTTTTTGGGAGAGACCCATCTTGCTTTATGTGGGTACTTTTGGGAAACCCACCCCGCCCTGTCGGGCACCCCTCCTGGGAGGGGAAGAATCCACCTGGCTTTATTGCACTTCGGGAGACGAACCCACCCCGCCCTATCGGGCACCCCTCCTGGGAGGGGATGGTGTAGGTGTATTTTGGAGGTGGGCTAGGCTTATTCCCCAACTATACTTTGCTTGAACAATCTTCTCCATGTCTTTTGACAACCTGTGCAAACTCTTATGCGAAAAACACCCAGACCGATTTGCTAGCTGGATTTTAGGTGAATCTCTGGAGCAGGTTGAAGTTCTTAAAGCAGAATTGAGTATTGAACCGATCCGGGCTGATGCGGTCACCTTTTTGCAGGTGCAAGGACGCATTCTCCATCTTGAATTTCAAACCAAGCTTGATTCTCAGCCCCCACTGCCGCTGCGGATGCTGGATTATTGGGTAAGGTTGTATCGGTTGTATCGACTGCCGATTACCCAAGTGTTGATCTTGCTGTTGCCACCTCCTGAAGGGACTGTGATTGGTGGAACAGACCCAGCATCAGTATCAAGTGATTTGTCTGTGGCAGGAGTCCTCTGACTTGTTTCTTGAGGATCCAGCGTTGCTGCCGCTCGCCCCTTTGGCGGCTACGTCTGAATCAACGGGGATATTGCAGCAGGTGGTGAATCGCCTCAACCTGCTAGAACCAGAGCGACGGGCTGAGGTGTCTAGTTATACGCAGATTTTGGCTGGGTTAAAATTTAAGAAGGATGTGATTCAGCAGCTATTTCGGGAGGATCTGATGCAGGAGTCGGTGATTTATCAGGACATTCTAGAAAAAGGGCTACAAAAAGGACAACGGCTATTGGTTTTGAGATTGCTGGCTCGTCGTTTAGGTGCGATTCCCGTACTAATACAAGCGCAAATCGAAACGTTGTCTCTAGAGCAGCTAGAGGCATTGGGAGATGCTTTATTAGACTTTTCGGATACGGCAGAGCTAGAAAGCTGGCTGAATACCCGTTTGTGATCTGCTGCTAACAAAGAAATGATTCAGCAGCTATTTCGGAAGGGTGTGATGCGGGAATCAGTAATTTATCAGGACATTCTAGAAAAAGGGTTTCAAGAAGGGCTGAAAGAAGGACGGTAGGAAGGCGAGCAGTTGTTAGTCTTGCGGTTGTTGGCTCGCCGCTTGGGTGATATTCCTCAAGGGATTAGATCGCAGATTGAACGCCTGTCTATTGAACAACTAGAGGCTTTGGGAGAAGCTTTGTTGGATTTCATGGCAATGGCGGATCTGGAAGGGTGGATGATTGGGGAAATGGATAGAACGGACGGAACGGATGGCTAGTCTAGGGTTTCCAGAGCCATACCAGCCGTTATTGCTTTAAATATCAGTTTCATAGAACTCAGCAACTATGTAGCATATTTGATTTTTTCATGCTAAGCATTTTGTTTTTCTTGCGAAAAAACTTTTTACTGTTTTAGATCGATTTAGTCGATTGATTGTCAATACTTTAAATAACACCTATCTGCAAGTTTCCAATAAGTATTGATTGATCGTCATGACTAATAATACCTACCTGTATAAGGTATATGCTCGCGCAGGCAAATATCAAAAAGCAACTAGCAATAATGCTGGTTTAAGCATGATAGAAGTCATGACGGTCATCGCTCTTACTGGTATTTTGGCTGCTATTTCTTTTCCTTCTATTGCCTCGTTTGGTCAAAATCCTGTTGAGGACTCAGCGTCTCGTGTGTCTGCAAATTTGAAAATGGCCCGGTCTAAGGCAATGTTGAAAACATCTGCCTACCGTGTCAGTCCCATCCCTAGCTCAAGCACTGAGATGATCATTGAACAGGCAGATTCTTGCAATGCTGACTCCGCAGACTGGGAAGTAGATTCTGGTTTTGTTGACGAAGATTTGACTCTTGATGATGGTGTAAGTATTACTCAACCAAGCGGGACGAACTGGAGTGTTTGTTTCGATAGTCGTGGTGGGGCCGATAACAACCTTCAGCTGACGTTGGCAAATAGTAAAAAACAAGCACAGATTGAGGTTTTTCGAGGAGGTTCAGTTGTCCTGGGAGACAGTACTGTGGCTAGTGTAGCTTCGCCTACTCCCACCCCTTCGCCTACTCCCACCCCTTCGCCTACTCCCACCCCTTCGCCTACTCCCACCCCTTCGCCCTTACAGCAAAAACAAAAAGAATTAGAACAAAAACAAAAAGAATTAGAACAAAAACAAAAAGAATTAGAACAAAAACAAAAAGAATTAAGCAAAGAGAAAGACAAAAACAAAAAAAGCAAAATAAAGAAAGAAAGAAATCAAGTAAGAAAAGAAAGAAATCAAGTAAGAAAAGAAAGAAATCAAGTAAGAAATCAAATAAAAAAACTAATAAAAAAGCAGTATAGAAACTAGTCTTCGTGTTTGTTTTCTCATTAGGTGAATCTTAACAATTTTTACATTGAAATAAGAGGTTGATGAATACTTTAATTTGCAGATGTTTTATCGATTTTTTGCGCTGAACTATAGCTAAGGCATTATCCAGATACGCACCTAATACCAAATCCGATTTATATACCCCCGATATAGAAGAATGCCAGAAAATCTAAATAGCATTGATAGACAGTATTGTAGATATAATCATTTCGGGGTTTTATTAGTCGGATTTGGTATAAGATAGTACCTTTTGCAATATTCATTTCATGATGTGCTACGGATGACTTCCACCCTTTAAGCTGTCAACGATAGCTCGTAGTTATAGATAGCTGCAATCAAGTTACACCGCATAGAGTAGCGACGACGACGATTGCGATAGCGCTCAGACAGAATTTTGAAAATCTTCAGACTACGATTGATATGCTCAATGCCAATCCGCTCTTGACTCAAAGCACGGTTATAGTCTCGCTCTAGTGGCGTCAGTTCCCCCTGTGGTGGCTTTTTGAGAGGGACATAGCTATTGGAGTGATAGGCTGACATCCCCTGATATCCGCTATCTTGCAGGCTCTCGGTATCTGGATGGATGTGGACACCTGAAACCTTAAATATCTGAAAATCATGCCGACGGCCTTTGCCAAAGTTAAGGCAGATAATCTCTAAAGAGTTGCGGTCAGCGAGAACCTGGTATTTGAGAGATTGGATATATTCAAGATTTTGTTGGTTGATCCCCGTAGCAATAGCTCTGTGGACTTTGTGGCCAGGTTATCTCAGGTTCATCATACCAAAACGCCCTGTATCGATACTCGAAAGCACTGCTAAATTCAATTTTCCCGGTCGATTAGTTTACAAATAAAAAAGCAGAATCTAGGTTTACCTCTAGTTCCTGCTTTTCATTTACTGGCGAAATTCAGATATTTTTGTTAGTAAATAAACTTAAAAAGTGAAGCTTGGTTGAAAAGTGGGTAAGGTTGCAATATATTGCTTTCCACTATTTTTGGAAGAAACATCAAATTTACGTCGGAACTGCTCTTGTATCAAAGAGACAGCTTGGGGGGTTAACGGCGGTAAGGTTGCGGCATTGTCAAAATCTGAATCGTAATCCCAGTTACGTGTAGGAGGAGTATAGATATTACAACTAGAGTCAATGGATTGACTACCACAAAACTTACCGTTCACCCGTCGAGGTGATCCTAAAGTGACCATTGACCCTCTATAGTTTAAGGTGGCACCCTCCCATCGCTCGTGGAAACGAGGATAGTTGTTCCATCCTCCACCAGAAGAACTCCAACCACCATTTTGACCTGTGCGGTTTTCGCCACCAGAAATATCGATTCCAGCCAAAAAGGCAGCATTAATCGTTGTATTGGTGGCCTGACGTTGACTCCCAACAGTAACGGTAGAAGATGGGACACCGCCTACATAAGTACGACTATTGGAATCGTCCATTTTCCAGGCACCGGAAAGGACATTAATGGTATCACCCAGGATAGCCGCTGGTTTCTTGTTGATAGAGTTGTAGTTTCCTCTTGTATAAACTGCTTGATCTGAAATTACTGTTAACCCTTTAATTGTGGGTGCTCCAGATATGCTAGATGCTAATTCTGCTGCATTATAGAGTCGTACACCATAATTGTTGGGAGCATCACCTTTAGTCACATCCTTATTCGAGTTAGGTCCCTTCACGGTAAAGTACCAAACTAGTCCTCCATCTGTATCATCACTGAGAGTTTTAGAGCCCATCAAGTTTTGTGATTGCACACAGTTGAATAAGGCTCCCATGTTGATATCCAACATACGAATGTATCTACCTTTATCCGCTTTGTTTGCAGCAGGACTACCCACTTTTTCTCGATAGTTATAAAAGGTATCAGATGTGGAAACGACTGCTTTACGAACAATGTCATCCTTTTTGGAAAAAAGGCTTAAAAGAATTTGATAGGGATGCCCTAACTGTCTTTTAAAATTTAGTTTACTGGAAACTGTTGAGCTAAGGACATTACTGTCAATGTCATTGCCAATAACGACTACAGCATCTCCAGAATCTCCATCAGCTAAGTCAGCCTGAAATTTTGTTGCGTTTGCTACGTTTACGAAGGTATCTGTTCCTAGGTAGATTGAAAGACCAGGGAGTTTATTTGTCACCGTTGTAGTAGCACCATTGGCCGAGCAACTCCGCAAATCGGCTGTAGCAATGCTTTTAGACGAGCCATCTACATCCTGCACTTCAATGCCAGTGGGATTACCGCTGGCATTGAGAACAAGGGCGATTCTCAAGTCCGCTTTATCCCAATAGAGTTTTCCGGCTTGGGCATCAAACTGATCGGGCTTTGGTACTTCTAATTTGTCAACGCCAACATTGATTTTTCCTGGCCACGTCGTCTCAACATCACTTTGCAAGTATTCTTTTCTACTGCCACTACAGCCTAGAGTTTGATAATTTGAGCCATCATGAATGCGGACGGTGCCACTACAATCATTGTCAATTTTTTCACCCCGGTAGAGCTTGCCGACGGAGGTAACTTGACCCTTGATAGAGAAGGTGCCACTGCCACTGGCATCTAAGTACAAATCGTTGTTGCTATGGACTCTACCATTGACTGTCATGCTGGGAGGAATGGCAAAATCCATATCCTGTTCGTAAAAGGCCGCAAACTGAAATAGGGGCACTAACCGACTTCTAAATCTCATTCTCAAAATTGCAGACGGCGATTTCTTATTCGTTAACGTATCTTGGTCAGTAGCCACGGAAAAAACATCATATATATAGTCCTGAGCAGATAGCCCAGCAAAAGGCCCATCACCAACGACAGTTGTTATTGGCTTATCTTTAGAAAGATCCTCAACATAAGTCCAGACTTGTTGTCCTTGGAACGGTACATTCTCACACTCAAAGTCATCTGATCCTTGTGAACCCAAGCCACTCACACAGTTTTGCCATGACGAAGGTGGAGTTCCTGAGGGACGGTTAAAGCCTTCAAATGTTGCTTTAATATCTTGTGCGCGAAAATTGAGTCCTGCTTCTGCTGCGTAGAATCCAGTATTGCTTTTTGCAGAGGCGTTGGTGCTAACCGTGTCAATCTTACTGATAATTGCCGCACTGATTAGCAGTGTGGATAGGATCAGCAGCATGGCAACAGTGACCACTAAACTGTAACCTCCTTCTGGCTGCTGTTGTCGCTGTAAACGCAGATAAAGATGAAAAAAAGATTTTTGGAAATTGTTAGACTGGGGTTTCATAGCTATAAATTGAAAAGAATTAGCATTACGTAGAAAACTTGGAGGTTGGTGTATGTCTATGTAGGATCAAAATTGCTGTTAATACGTGGAAAAAATTTGGAGGTTAATGTGCGCCTATCTTCATCTTCCGAAATGGTTATCAAATCAGATTGAGCTGGATTCTCAGCCACCAATATCACTTCAATATGCTCAATGTTTTTCCAAGGTGGTGTTACACCAATGGGATTAAAGCGATCAGGGTTAAAGGAAGGGGAACCGTATGGAACTGACGCTTGAATAGTCACCTCAAAGTTTTGGACTTGATTAATCAAGCGCAGTGGTTCGTCGTCTTGTTGATTAACAACTAGTTCAAGGACACCATCGATCAATCTATATTTCTGTTCTTCTAATAGATAGATTTCTGGGTTGTCAGCAACAGGGTAATTTAAATCTAAGGATGAAGATCCCCCTAGATAAATGCGATTCAATTTGGGATCTGTACTATCTATATCTTCAAAGGCGTATTGGAAGAATTCACCGTAGTTTTTGTCGGTATTGTAGATATAGGCCCAGGTACACTCATCATCATCTTCTTCGCAGTCATCTGGCGTAGTTGCTATACAGCCCGCAGTTCCATCCTCTTCACAACGATGTTCCCGAAAACTACGTAGCTGATCCGTAAATCCATCCGCGTCACCATCAGAAAAGTTACAAAGACCTGAACCTGACGCAATGGAAACTGTAATGCTAGAAGCACCAATAGCAACCTCTTCACAAACGGCTAATTTTTCAGGGATGATTTTGCGCTGTAATATCAGTTCGTCTGCATCTGAATAATTATTAGTATCGTTCTCATCAATTAGCACGATAACAGGTTGTTTCTTGTCTTTTTCTAAGCCTTCACCCGCACGCTTCACATCAGCCCCAATTAAGTCCATTCCTGTTCTCAAATTTTGGCTGACTTGGGTCCGAGTTTGATCGGTGACGAATTGCTTACGTTGATCTACAATCAGAGATAATGATGCTCCCAAAATTATCGCTGATATCAGTGTCGTTACTAGCAATTCAACTAAGGTAAATCCTTTGTTATTATTCTTCTCCGAAATGTGTGAAGACAGTATCAACTTCATATATTGATCGACCATCTTTAAGTACCTCGATTTTGATATGTCTTGAGTCTGACGTGCAATAATTAGTATTAGAAGTTTCACAGTAAGTAATTTGGGGGCTATAATCTCTGCCCATCACTGAATCAGGTAACGGGTCTCCAGAAGGCAGCGTTGTTGCGGTTGTATTACCGCTAGGTAACGTTCTAATATCAACTTGTCGTAATTCATCCAAAATTTGCTGAGAAATAGCAATTGCTCCGGTGCGCTGCTCATTCCTAATAGCTGCAAGAGAATAGTTTAGAGAGATGGGAACAATGCCACCTAAAGCCACAAAAAAAATCAGTATGGAGACTACAGCTTCTACTAAGGTGAGTCCCTTTTCGCTTGTGCCTTTAGACTGTGCTCTACCCAGAAATTGAGGATAAATATTGCTATTGGATTCAGTTTTCATGACGTTAATTTGTTTGTAATGCATGGGTTTCTCTGCGCGTTCATGTCAGCTAATTTCACTAAGGTCAACAGTTCCTCCCAAAAAAGTTTCTAGGGTGCGTTGTTGATTGGTATCCACATCCTTAATGGTCAGTTTCACTGTTTTGTCTACAGTCCCTCTGCTGTTGAAGCAAATATTCCAACCCGTATTGGAAACACTCGCACCATCAACCATTGCGGAAATTAACTCTGTCGGAGCATCCAATGCTAAATCCTCAGCCACAAAAGATGAAGCTGTTGTCCAGGTAGTGTCTTTGCAGGTATTAGCATGTTCGATAATGAACTGATTGACCGAGAGCGGTCGAATTCGATAGGCAGCAGTTTGAGCCATTGCTTTAGAACGAGCTAACTTGATATGAGCCGTTATTCGCTCAGAAGTATCCTTGAGCGGATTTGTCCCAAACTTAATTGCAGGTGCAGCAAAGGCTGCCAACAAGCCAACCAAAGCAATAGTCACTACAATTTCAATCAGCGACAGCCCAGCATTTGAAGCTGCTTTTTGCTGATGTTTGATTAGAGACTTGCAAAGAAGTACTGATGTGTTGGTCTGATGCATGAGATAAGTTCTATTCTTAATACTTAGGATGGACGTAAACTTAAAAAAATGATCACCAACAGTTACTCTGCAAGAAGATATTTTTGCGCCACGAATTAGCCACGCAAAATTGGAACCAAGCCAACCGATAGGTTTACCCTTGATTCACTCCTATGCTGTCAACAGTAGGCTCCCAAGCACTGACTCACTGACACAGGTCAAAAACTTTGCTATGTAGTTTTCTAATCCCTTACCATCACTCTACGGAAAATTTTGTCAGGTCACCTCAGTGATATCCCGGAAATCTGAAAGCCATTCCTTATGAGTCATTAAATACGGAAAAAGACAGAGATTCTACTAACAAAAAAAACAGAAACTATATGTTTAGATCAGAAAAAAATTACAACTGAATTACAAGACTAGAAAACACCGCGAAAATAGAACCATTTAATATAGAAATTGCTGTACAACCCCTAGGGTTAAGACAATAGAAACTCTATCAAGCGGAGAATAACTAGGAAGTATGGCACCAGTATTCGTCATCAGACACTTTCAGGATCAACCCCAAGTTCCAGCCGTTCTGCTCAGCGCTTAGCTTTCTGCTCAGCGATCTCTCTCTGCTGACGCTCAGCTTCTGCCTCTGTCGGTAATTGCCCATTCGCGTCATACCAACGTAACCAAGATCGGTTAAAGCTCCACCACCACTGTGGGGCTAACCTTTTCATCCCAAATAACGGAACTCATCCGTAGGTCTTCACCGGCATAGAGCCGAGGAACACCTGTGACCAGAAACCAGTCCGGGCGTCTGTCCCATTGGGGATGGTTGAGATCGTAATAGAGATTGATGTCAGTGCCAGTAAACATCTGATCTGCGGAGACCGCCTTGAGCTTGAGCGTGGCACTCAGTAATTAGGGCTGCAGGCTATGAAACTCATCAGGTAAACCTGGCTCCTGGGGATCTTCACTGGGTAAATCATACATAGTGGGCCAGTCTTTTTCGGAGACGACGGCAAGATCTGGCTGTTGTTCATAAAATGGGCGGGCAGTGGTCATCATGACCTCGCTGGCTTGGGTAGTTTTATTGTATTAGATCAGCCATTAGCCAAAAGCAAGGGGGGAATGTTCGTAGACAAACTCTAATAAATGAGATCTGTAAGGGATGCCATTATTATTTGAAGTCGACCAGCGGATGACATAGCCCTTGCATTCATTCTTGCCATTAGCTACATAAATTTGGTGATATTGAAAAGCCAAAAGTGAATATATACTTCTAGAAACGGAACTTTTACAGCCAATTCTTGCTCTTATACTCAGCCTTTAGTGTAAAAACTCCAGATTCTGATCAATGTGATCTAGATCACGGAAATTTGTTTTTATTTGATCTCCACTAAATATCTTGGTAATGTCTGAAACGATTTGTCCCACAGTTATATAGATTACTTCACGCTTTGCCGATTAGAGGCTAGTAACTGCTAGGATATTTATAGGCAAGAGTGGTTTATTGTCAAATATATCTACGCTAAATTGCCCATAGATATTCGGTATAATCTTTTTACAGATTGTGAGTAGGTCTTGATAATTTTAGATTGCCTTAGTCTCGTTTTTTCTCGAAAATGGAACCTATGAAAAAATGGATTGAGTATTCCCTCAAATATCGTCATCGCCAAGCTGGATTCGCGCTTCCTGTCGCGATTGGCATGGGTCTGATTATCCTACTCGTAGGCTTGACCATGATGTTGCGATCGCAAAACAGTCAAGTCAGTGCGATCGCTCAAAAAGATACCGCTAAAAGCCTCAACGCCGCCGAAACCGGGGTCAGCAATATTCGCGCCTTGATCAACCAGCATCGTGCGATCGCCAATTATCCTGCCTGCACATCTACGAGAAATTCTGACGGCACTTGCCCAGATAGTGGTGATCTAACGGCAAGTTGGGCTTTGCCTAAACTCCCCAACATTCCGACTATATTCGCAGAATGCAATGTTAATGAAACCTCAGAAATCAAACTTTTAGCAAATAGAAAGTGGCGATTCGTAGACACCAGCGACCAAAGTCAAGGCGAGTACCGATTATTAGAATACGAAGAAACGGGTATAGCTACTGTTCAAGGTCGAGTCAATAAGGGTCAACCTAGCGAATCAATATCTGAACTAAAAGTTAGTTTTCCTGTTAATCCAGTGGAGGATCAAATTGCTGGATTATGGATCAAAAGTTCTGGTGACACCAGCCAAGTCAGTGCAGATATTCTTGGCCCTTGTGCCTCCAGTAGCCCAATTGAGTCCAGTGCCTTGGCAATGCCTCCGATTCCTGATGCGCCCACTAGTCCACCTTCTAACATCACGACTTTAACTGGAAGTACGTTCCCAAAATTACCTCGTGAAGATGTAGATGGCAATATATTAGATGCCCAAGATGCTGACGGCATTTATAGATATGAAATTGACACCCTTACTTCTTCGTTTAATGTTGACGCTGATAAGAAAATTGAATTGTGGGTTAATGGCGATATTGATCTTCAAGGCCAAGCAATCAATCACTTCTGTGGAACAGACAAAACTTGTGGCCCCTTTGGCGTCAAGATTTTTGGTAATAAAAGTAGTAACGGTACTCTGTTAATGGACGATGCTACAACTATTTGTGATGTTTTCTTCCACGCCCCTGATTACAATGTTGAGTCAACTTCAGGTACCAAGAGTACCCCCACGGGTTGTGGTACTGGGATTCGGAATACTGGCGTTTTTTGGGTCAATCAATGGGGCAGCAGTGGTAGTCCAGTTTTGAACTTATCTCGGGCGAGATGGAGCGATATTCCGCCAAGCCTCTTTGTCTATCCACCTCGCCTCGGTCCGGTCCGCAAGTGGGGCACTCAAGAGCGTTCTGTGAGTTGAAGATTTTTTCTTTACTTGTGTTAGTCCAATGTCTATCCAAACAGGTGCTGCTATGTTCATTTCGTGAGTTCTAGCATTGTTCATTGAGTGGTTTTCTCAAGATCAGGTCATTCATTATTTCAAGGCGATCCAAGCGGAGTTCATTTCATGCCTTTTATTCCTCAACCCAACCCAAATGATGACGCAGGTTTTACGCTTGTAGAGGTTTTAGTGGGGCTTTTGGTCATCACTGGTTTTATCAGCACAGCGATGCAAGCCCTCGTCACTGCCACTGTTTTTAAGGTAAAAGGAGAAGAATTGAGTGAGGCCACCACCTGGATTCAAGAAGATTTAGAGAGGGTTAAATTTCTGGCCAATCGCCTCCACTACACCGTTGATGCTGATGATCCTACTCAAAGTAAATACACCCCCGTTGATGCAGCATGCGAAGGCACAGAGACTACAGGATATGCAGCAGTTCTCAGTAGAAACTTAGATGCCGTAGATGCATCTAAGACCAGTACGATTGGCGATCGCCCTTATACACTCACCCGCGATATCGTGCTTCCTGACAAAGCTCCCTACAACATGTTGGCTCTGAAATATAAAGTTGCTGCTACTGGCGAAGTACCCATTGCCATTACCCACGCCAAAGTCATTCCAGATGCATCCCTAGCTTGTCCATAATCATGACAAGACGCGAGCAAACAATACCTATGAAACTGCCTCGAACTCACCGAAGCCATATTGGATTCACGTTGCCTGAACTCTTAGTCATCGTAGTGATTTTAGGGCTTTTAGCGGCCTTAGCTGCTCCCAGCTTCTTGAGTTGGGTCAATAACAAAAGAGTGCAGGATGTATTGAGCCAAGTCGAAGGCGCAATTAAAGAAGCCCAATCTGAGGCAATCCGCAAAAGCCAACCCTGTAAGCTGATAATCACAACTTCATCCGTCAGTGCCGATCCCCAGAATTGCTTACCTACAGGTTCTAGAGATTTGACTGAAGTCAGTGGGGGGGATAGCGGGGCAGGGGTCACCTTTACGGCTGCAAATAGCTCAAGCGTTCTGTTCTCTGCCAAGGGAACAACCACCTCTAGCAATGTTTTTGTGCTGTATCACCCTGATCAATCTCAAGGAATGCAGTGTTTAGCGATTTCAGCTGGCGTTGGCATTATCAGAACGGGCGAATTTAAAGGTCCTCATATACCCTCCTCAAGTGATGCAACCTCCACCAACTGTTATACGTCTAGCTGATCACTAATGTCGTAGACCAAGATTGCCAAGATACAGTGAACCAGAAATATGCGTAATTCTTTCAAACGACAGACTCTCTTCAAACTTGCAATTAAAACCAAAGGGTTTACTTTGCCAGAATTATTAATTGCTGCCGCGATTAGTTTGGGAGTGGTGTCCTTGGGTGGGTTTGGTCTCGTCTCGATTTTGACGTCTAGTCAAGTGGCCAATGCTCAAAATGAAAGGAAAACAGAGCTAAATCGTTCATTAGAGTTTATCTCTGATGAAATTAGGCAGTCAGAGAGGATTGGGGCCACACTCCCTAGTGGTGTTACCCTCCCTACCGAAGCGACTAGTGATGCCCAAGCCGTTTTAATGTTGTATCCAGACATTGGAAGCACCCAACCGATCATTTACTATGTCGATTCTCCATCCTCGTCTGAGAATACTTGGCGAGGGCCAAAGCTGGTCTATCGTTGGGGGCCAAAGTACAAAGACGATGGTACTTATCTAAATTCGGATTCAACGACATGGACTCCCGAGCCCCTGATCGATGCCATTGAAGATAGCAATACCGCTCCTACCTGCTCTGATTCGAGCTTGACCCCTACCGGAAATCTTGGTTTTGGTGCTTGTGTTAGTGCCTCTACTAAAGTTGCAGAACTTTACCATGCCGGAATTTTCAACAAACCCATCCAAGGCACTGAAGTCTATACAGCTCAAACTACGACTGTAGCCAGGTCAACGCAAGCAGCTACCGACAGTTTTGATCCTCCACCTGGAACAGATCCTGCTTTTACAGTCAACGACGGAGTTGTCACCATCCGCAAGCCATCTACTATGAGCATCAGAGTGCTGGGAGGGAAAATTACTTGTAATCCTGGGGGACCAGATATTCCTAGAAAAGCAGCTTATCACCTTATTCCAGGGCGAGAAGACAACGAATTAACTATCACTCCAGCCGCTAATATTCCCGATATTCCTGTTTTGGCTGATACTACCCTCACTGTTCAAGGCGAAGCATTACCGATTAATACTTGTAAATCTCTGTTCGCTAAATCTAATGAGAGTCCGAATCAAGTCTTAACACTGACCAATGGAGCCTCTATTCCTGAATATGCTCCTTTTGATGATCAACCACCCATTCAAAGCTTTCTACGCGATTATATAGATTCCGATCAAATTACCATACAAGACAATGAGGTTATCTTCCTCTTCGAATTAGGAGGAACTAATCCAACCAACTCTACCTTTGATATGCAAGATCTTGTGATCTTAGCTACGATTACGCCAAATTCTTAACTTCATCATTTAAACGACAAAGCTGGTTTCAGCCCCTTGTGCTGCCTGCCAACTACGAGCATCATAATAGAGATCTTCTAGAGAAATACTGTAGAGGGATTCCTTGAGTTTTTGGTGCAGACGTTTCCAGAGGGTTTGAGTGACCCAGTCTTCTGCTTGCTGATTAGATGCTGATTGTTTCGCCAACGGTTCAATGGTTTCTCCCACCGCCTCTAGAATTTGACCAAGGGAGATTTGTACAGGAGAATGAGCTAATTGATAGCCTCCCTTCGAGCCCCGAATAGAACGGACCAGCCCAGCTTGACGCAACTCAATCAAAAGCTTTTCTAGGTAGGGGGCTGGCAGAGATTGGCGATTGGCAATGGCATTGACCGATGCCGGACCAAAATTGGGCTGCAAGCTCAAATCTAGCAACGCCTTCACACTATAGTGACCCCGAGTCGTTAACTTCACTCTTGTCTCCGTGGTAGGAATTTAGTTAAAAACTCGCTTGGGGTAACGTCTCAGCCTAAACTATTAAATTGATGGTCAACCCCAGCGTTTGTTCATCTTACCGCCTAGCCCTTTTTGAAGTCATACATGTCCTTGTCTGAGACCTACCGTCGTACCAAAATTGTGGCCACCGTGGGGCCAGCGATTGCCAATCGAGAGATGTTGCAGGCAGTGATTGAGGCAGGAGCCACCACCCTGCGTCTCAACTTTTCCCACGGCAACCACGACGACCACCTGCATTCAATGCGCTTAATCCGGCAACTCTCCTATGAAATGAACCAACCTGTTGCCATTCTCCAAGACTTGCAAGGACCCAAAATCCGCTTAGGCAAATTTGCGGACGGTCCCATTACCCTCAAGAATGGTGATCCTTTTGCGCTCACCAGCCAGAAAATTCCTGGCACCCAAACCAGTAGCATGGTCACCTATTCCAAGTTGGCGGAGGAAGTCTCCGTCGGTGCCACAATTCTATTGGACGATGGTCGAGTGGAAATGGTGGTGGAAGCCGTGGATTCTGCTGCCAAGACGTTGCATTGTCGCACTGTGGTTGGCGGCAAACTTTCCGATGCTAAAGGGGTTAATTTCCCCGGCGTATATTTATCGATCAAAGCCCTGACGGATAAAGATCGAGAAGATCTGCAATTTGGTCTTGCCCAGGACGTAGATTGGGTGGCCTTGAGTTTTGTGCGTAACCCTGAAGACGTCATAGAAATCAAGGAAATTATTGCTAACGCGGGCAAATCGATTCCGGTCATCGCCAAAATTGAGAAGCATGAAGCCATTACCCAGATGGAAGAAATTCTCAGTCTCTGTGATGGGGTAATGATTGCTCGGGGCGATTTGGGCGTCGAGTTGCCTGCTGAAGATGTGCCGATTCTACAAAAGCAATTAATTATCACAGCTAACCGCTTGGGGATTCCTGTGATTACGGCCACACAAATGTTGGATAGCATGGTCAACTCCCCTCGACCCACTCGGGCCGAAGTATCGGATGTCGCTAATGCCATCTTGGATGGCACGGATGCCGTCATGCTCTCCAATGAAGCAGCAGTGGGCAACTATCCCGTAGAAGCAGTGGCCACAATGGCCAAAATTGCCGAGCGCATAGACCGAGAGAAAAATCTGCAAAATAATACAGCCCTGGACACCTCGGCAACAGCGATCCCAAACGCGATTAGCCAAGCTGTGGGACATATTGCGACTCAACTCAAAGCTAAGGCCATCCTGAGTTTTACTAAAACAGGATCCACAGGACGTAACGTCTCCAAATATCGGCCTAATATCCCGATTCTGGCCGTTACCCCCCATATAGAAGTTGCTCGTCAACTTCAAATGGTCTGGGGGGTACAGCCGTTGCTAGTTCTCAACTTACCGTCTATTGATGAGACCCTCCAGGCTTCTCTCAGCGTTGCCCAAGAGAAAGGCTTGGTAGAAGAAGGCGATTTGGTGGTGGTTACCGCTGGCACTTTACAAGGGGTAGCGGGATCCACAGATTTCATTAAAGTGGAGATCGTAACGGCAGTCATGGGTCAGGGAACGGGGATTGGCCAAGGCTCTGTCAGCGGACTAGCCCGAGTGGTGACAACGCCTCATAGCATTAAGGGATTTAACCGGGGTGATATCTTGGTGGCGACGGCAACGGATGCCCGTCATATTGACGCGATTCGGAAAGCCGCAGGTATTATCACCGAAGTAGGGGGCATGGACAGTCATGCGGCTATATTGGGGCTACGATTGGGGATTCCAGTCGTTGTTGGGGTTGACAATGCTACTCAGATGATTCGGGATGGTACCCACCTAACCTTGAATATTAAAAAGGGACTCGTCTATTCCGGCATCATGTCTTCAAATTCTCGAAAGCTGGGAACGAAAGGGTAGTGTCCTCCCACCGCACTAGTTTGCGTACTAGACTAGATTACGGAAGCGTTTCATACCCAATGGGTGATGTTTTTCAGTCATGAACACCATTGTCAGCGATCAAACTGCCATTAACGACAGATTGTCTCAGCGATTCATTGCCCTGGATCCAGGCGGCTACTTTTTAATTTATCTGGATCGACAAGCCCAGCTTATTTGTGCGGACCACTATGCCAATGACATTAACGATCAAGGATTAGCGATTGATCCAGATACGGGAGAACCTCTAGCCTGCCGAGGCAAGATTGAGCGCCAGCCGGATGCTCAGTTCCACGCCAAGACAGCTAAAGAACTATGTATTGCTATCTTTGAAAAACCACAGACTTGTTTAGTGACCAAACTCGATCATGCTGCTTATTTAGGTCGAGAATTTATCCGGGCAGAAATTGCTTTGGCCCAGGAGCAAGAATACATCCAAGATTAAAATGCAGCGTTCTCAACCTGCCTAGAGAAATAAATGACTCAGCAACCCGATACTCTGTCTGACAGCACGCCATCGATACGGATTGCTGTCATTGGGGATATTCATGATGCTTGGGATGAAGATGATCCTAAAGCTCTCAAACGATTGGGCATTGATTTAGTTCTCTTTGTCGGTGATTTTGGCAACGAAGCAGTTGAGATTGTCCGCGCAGTTTCCACTCTAGATTTGCCGTATGCTGCTGCCTTTGGCAATCATGATGCCTGGTATACCGCCACCCCTTGGGGCAACAAAAAATGCCCCTACGATCGCACGCAAGAAGATTGGGTGACGCAACAACTCGACTTGTTAGCAACAGCGCATGTGGGATACGCTCATCGCACCTTTTCCCATTTAGATCTCAGCGTGGTTGGTGGCAGGCCCTTTAGCTGGGGCGGGCCGGAGTGGCGTTGTGCTGGATTTTATCAAGAGCGCTTTGGTGTGAAAAACTTTGTCGAATCCACCGAGCGAATCACTGCTGTGGCTACCGCTGCTCCATCCGAAACCATTATCTTTTTGGGACACAACGGACCGACGGGCTTGGGCGATCAAGCAGAAGATGCCTGTGGCAAGGATTGGCACCCCCGAGGCGGAGATTTTGGTGATCCAGATTTAGCGGCTGCGATCGCAGCCGCCCAAGCCCTAGGCAAACAAATCCCCCTCGTTACCTTCGGTCATATGCATCACAATCTTCGTCATACTAAGGCAGTACAGCGTCAAAGATTGTGTGTAGATACAGTAGGCACTGTCTATTTGAATGCTGCCTGTGTACCTCGGATTGTTAAAACAGCCCAAGGACTACACCGCAATTTCTCCTTGGTGACGTTACAAAACCAACAGGTGACTGAGGTAAAACTGGTGTGGCTAGATCAGCGATTTGAAATTGCTTCTTCTGAACGGCTGTATACCCGTTCTACTCCGGTATGTAACGACACCGATGACCAACCTGTATTCATGCCTTCGTGAAAGTATGAACACAGGCATCTTGTGAGTCGTGATGGCTTCCAACCAGTCTTTGATCATTACAGTTTTCACTATTACCTATTGTCCGAATTTGTTCATTCAATGTGTCATGAATCATAGATGACATCAAATATGAATTCACTTATGATTCATATTTGGTATATTTGATGTAGAGAAGGATGATTTGCATCACGCTTGATGCAGAATACAACGATACAGATTCAACAGTAAGGAAATTCATAATGTCAGCATTCACGTTACGCATGAACGATGGATTTAAAAAGAAACTGGAAGAACGAGCCAAACTTCAACACAAAAGTCTCAATCAAGTGCTGAATGAGTTGCTAGCCTTTGGCACACTGATCGAAGACTTAACGGATGAACAATCTAAAATCATCATTCGTGAAGCCAAAGGCTACGAACCCCAGCAAGAAGTGATTGTGCCTCACCCTAACCAAATTTACGTATAGCCCAACCAGGTCATGCAGTGGTGGATGAACAAGATACTCCTGAGCAACAATCACCGATTGTTGTCCAAGTCCAAGTCGTCAACACGAATACCAATGAGGTAGAAGTTAAAAATGCGATCTTAGTCACCCCAGGAGCATCTGTCGAAGACAAAAAAGCGTTTTTTATCCGTTTTTGCCAAGCTATTGGCCAAGGGATATTATGGGTCATTCGTAATCCTGAGTGGGCGTTAAAGTGGGCATTGACCATTCTCTCAATTCAATTATTTATTGAGCAGGGTTTATCTCTGCAAACGTTGCCAAGAACCCGGACCCCAGATATACCGACAGGACCGTCACCTACTACCCCACCTAACCCTTAGTAGGTGGAACAATTTCTTAGGCATGTGGACAGACATTTTAATTTCTAGTTGTAGTTTTGGGGACTGGGTGGCGATGGCCAAGAGCCGACCGGAGGTCATCGCTGAGCCCGCATCTCCGACTTTAATGGCTCTATCTGAGATGAAGACTGCACCTGTGATCTCACCCAGTCGTAAGAAGAGACAATGAGACCGGGGCCAAGATTAGGAGCAGGCATTAAATCTGCAATTAGAACAGCGCTAAAAAACACAACTGCCAGGATTTTTGGATTGATTTTAAGCGTGTCCATTTCTGAATCCTGATGCGAGTAAGTTGAGTTTATGCTCATCGTTGCAATTAATTTAAGGGAAAGCTGTGATGGATCGCAGTGTCAGAGATGACATCTGTCACAGCCATCGACTGAACCTAAGCACTACCAACTCTTATTCCTGTAGGTTGAGATAGATCCTAATGAGAAGAAGTAGAACATGGCACAGGTTGTCATTGTCGGCGCCGGACCGACAGGAGCATCGTTAGCGTTATTGCTAGCCCAGCGGGGCATTGGCGTGACGCTGGTGGAAGCTGCGAGTAGCTTTCGACGGATCTTTCGGGGTGAAGCCCTCATGCCCAGTGGTTTAGATGCCTTGGCCCAAATGGGAGTATTGGAGCTACTCGACACGGTACCTCATCAATCCCTAACGGCTTGGGAATATATTTTGGAAGGCCATCAGATGTTTCAGGCCCTAGAACCATTCCAAATGGGCTCGCCCCCCTGTACCTTGGTCTCTCAACCTGCCTTGCTAGCCGCGTTGATTGAGCAGGCCCAGTCTTACCCTCAATTCACCTGGATTCAGGGAACTCCCGTTAAATCACTCATTCGTGTTGGTGATCGGATCAGCGGCGTCCAGTTAGCAGATGCTCGAACCCTAGAAGCCGATTTAGTCATTGGTGCCGATGGCCGCAATTCCCTAGTGCGACAACAAGCTGATCTAGAGATGAAGACGCTGTCCCACCCTATTGATCTGCTGTGGTTCAAACTGGAGGATAGCTCTTGCTTGCCACCAGGGAATATCTTTTACGCCATCGTTAACGGTCGTCAGACAATGGGCTTGTTTCGAAGCGCTGAAGGTAGCTTGCAGTTGGCATGGACACTGTATGCTGATGATCCCACGGATTGGAAAAATGTAGACTGGCCTCAAAAATTGGCATTAGCATCACCACCCTGGTTGGCTCGCCATCTCCAATCCCATGCTCATGCGATCGCCCGCCCAATTTTGCTCTCCGTTGTCGTGGGTCGCTGTTCTCAGTGGTCAGTGCCAGGTCTGCTAATTCTAGGGGATGCTGCCCATCCCATGTCTCCTATTCGGGCTCAGGGGATCAATATGGCCCTCCGGGATGTGATTGTCGCGGCCAATCATCTGGTGCCATTGCTCCAGAACAATGCAGATCTTAAAGCCATCGATCAAGCACTACCCTTCATTCAAGCAGAGCGTGCCCCCGAGATTATTCGCGCCCAAGCATTGCAACAGGATGAGTTAGCCCAAGGCGATCGCCTACGCCACAATCCCTGGTTACGAAACATCGTCAAATCGACCTTGCCTGTGAGTGGTTGGATCATTCGAGAATCTTGGTTGCGGCGTCAGCGCCAACTGCGCCAAGGGGTTACCCAGGTCCGATTACAAGTCTAGTTAGGGGCAGACCTGGCACAATGGAATGACGTTTGAAATAGTCCCCAAAGGAAACGCTATGCAACTCCATCTGTGTACCTGGCTAGAAGTGGAAGCCTACCTGCAAACTTCTAAGGGCATCATTTTACCGATTGGGTCTACAGAACAGCATGGTCCCACGGGGTTGATTGGCACCGATGCAATTTGTGCAGAAGTGATTGCCAAAGGCGTTGGCGAGAACACCCAGGCCTTAGTTGGCCCTACCATCAATGTGGGTATGGCCCTCCACCACACCGATTTCCCGGGCAGTATGAGTCTGCGTCCGTCTACCTTGATTTTAGTGATCCGTGACTATTTGGTCAGCTTGGCTCGGGCTGGATTTCGCCAGTTTTTCTTTATCAATGGTCATGGGGGTAATGTGGCAACGCTCAAAGCTGCTTTTGCTGAGACCTATGCCACCCTCGCCGATTTACCCCTGCCGGATACGGATCAAACCCAATGCCGCCTCAATAATTGGTATATGAATTCTCAAGTCTATCGATTAGCTAAAGAACTCTATGGCGATCGCGAAGGATCTCATGCCACCCCTAGCGAAGTCGCAGTCACCCAGTTTGTCTATCCCGAAGCCATTAAGGAGGCCCCTCTCAATCCTGACGTGGCTTCGGGTCATCCGATTTATGGAGCGGCTAATTTTCGGCAACAGTATCCCGATGGCCGCATGGGGTCTGATCCCTCTCTGGCAACGCCTGAGCATGGCGAGCGGCTCTATAATGCTGCGGTGGATGCGATCGCTCAAGATTACCAAAAATTTATTGCCGCAGATTAACGATGATTGCGATCGCGTGTTCAGGACCATACAGGCAATTGACGACTAGCTAGCCGCTTGCAGTTCTTCTAAGCGAGCCAAAACTTCTTCGCTGTGAATGATCGGTTTGACTTTAACGTAGCGTTCTCGAAGAATGCCATCTGGATCAATCAAGTAGGTATGTCGCAAAGAAAAGTAGCTCATCCAAGACCCATAAGCTTTGCTAACACTGCCATCCTCGTCTGCTAGGAGAGGAAATTTTAGGCCTTCTGAATCACAAAACTCAGCATGACTGTCTACAGAATCAACGCTGACACCAATGATCTGGGTGTTTTTCTTAATGTATTGGGGCAAGTCGCGCTGAAAGCGTTGGGCCTCAACGGTACAACCAGGGGTAAAGTCTTGGGGATAAAAGTACAAGACGACCCATTTCCCTTTGTAATCCGATAAAGATACCTCACCTTCGCCACCATTGCTAGGCAAAGTAAACGTCGGAGCAGGTTGATCTAAAGGGAGTGGATCTCCTCCCATGGCCAGGGCGGTAGGAGCGACAACAGCAAGGGTGAAGACTAACCCCAACACCAGTACAGTCTGGGTAACGAATTGACGAAGAATTTTCATATTCTTTGTTATACACAAACTAAACCTCTCTTGCACGCATTGCGAAATATAGTCACCTCAGTTGTGGGTTCAGTGCTAAGATAGCGAAGCTGTATTCGTATTTCCTGGTCTACTCCATGGCTGTCCCCAAGAAAAAGACATCCAATTCTAAGCGCGATTCTCGTCGAGCCCATTGGAACCGCAAAGCAAATTTAGCTGCCCAACGTGCTTTATCTACGGGCAAGTCTATCCTCACAGGTCGTGCCAAAGGCTTCGAGTATCCCACCAAGGATGACGACGATGACGACGACGAATAAATAAGCTACACGGATCAATCCTTGCGCAAACTTGGCACAAAAACTGAATAGCATCCTACCTAAACAGCACTTAGCCTGCCATTGTTACCCGATAGAGACTCGCTGCGTATTCCCTTTATGAGTCATTGGCAATAAGTCAAGTTTTTAGGCTTGGATCAAAAAAGCCTGTGCCTGTTTGGATTCGCCTGTTCTGTCCTTGGCAAACCATTTCTGTTGGCTAGTTGTGAGCTAGACAGATTAGGGTGTGGAACGCTTCGCAGAGTTTATAGACTGGGACTGGCACTGACGGCCCTCTCTTTTTAGTTATTTCTTCTCTTAGATCTAGGTCCGGATCTACCTAATCCTGATGCTTGATACCGACATTCAGCAGGTACTAACCATCAAGGGATAATTGTGAGGTTGTCCTTCAACGCAAGTCCATGTATTCACCTC